>Ga0268263_1000095_pt1 | contig 236956 bp, 198 predicted proteins | sample Biomet5_FD_190358 | JGI IMG/M metagenome (GOLD analysis project Ga0268263, IMG submission 190358) | Microbial communities from bioreactor (seeded with sewage sludge) at LBNL, California, USA - Biofuel metagenome 5 (SPAdes) (version 4) | ecosystem: Engineered > Bioreactor > Anaerobic >... | reverse complement strand
TCACCGACCTTACGTCCCGATGGGCGTATGACTTCAAATGTTTGGTCATTTAGTTTGGTCCAACCCTCCAAAGGACTTGCATAATTGACAGCAGGTAATTCGGCAGCTCCATATACATCAAAATGACGAATACAATCGTAGTTAAAGACATTTCCATTTCCTAAACGTTGCTGAAATAAGATACGTCCGATGGGCACAGTGTCACCTAAATCAATACAGAAATAGTGTGGATATTTTCCTTCGGGTCCTGTTTGTGCAAAATTCCATTCTCCAACAATATCATCCCATAAATTTTGCGGTCTTCCGCTCCATGAATACCAGTCGTCATTGTCCACCACTTTTGGTGCACCTACATATTTGAATTTACTCTTGTCCAAATATTTCTCTCTCCAGGGTTTGTCTTCAAACTCCAAGGTACTGGATGTATTTCCGAATCTATCCCTGACAAACACTCCAAACTTATTGGTTTCATTCGGAAGACCTACCACCTGATACGTTCCCTGAGCTTGTGAGAATACCCTTGCCTGATAGAAAACCAATTTACCGGCAACACTATCTCTCCTTAAAAAATAAATAGACAATTCTGTTTGAGATGGATTCTGATAATCTATTCTAAAACCACCAAAATCAACATTGCACTTCAAACTTTCACGCATGACATTTACCGGAGATTCTTCGGGAAGAATTGTTACACGTGTAGGTTGAGATAAATTACCGCTTTTGTCAACACAATATAAGTCTACATCATATTCTTTTTTATCGGGAAGGCCTTCCACAGTAAGTTCTGCGTTATATTGCGAAGAAACTGCATTCTTCTTCACTCCATTAACATAGTATTCTGCCATTACATAAGACAGGTCCTCGTCAAGCGGCAATACATATTTAAACTTTGCTCCACCGGGTAGAGCTGTATAAGTAACATCCGTCAAAACTCCGGGAGCAGTGTTATCCTTTGGCCCGAAAGGCTTCAATAAGTCCTCATTCGAACAGGCAAAAAGTAAAACTACCACCCCAAGTATTAAAATTAATTTTTTCATCTATTTAAAAATAAACACCTACCTCCCCTAAAGGAGAATAGAATTTGTTATTAATCATATCCTTGTATGTCCAATTTAGTCACGTATGCTCATCTTCTTAAAATTAGATGGTCTGGTCTTATCATAGGAGAACGACAATTCTATCCATTAAAAGTCTCTTATGAAGATCTATATATAGCTTTTATTGGATACTGTAAGCTATACCTAATGCTTTGAGATCCAACTCTCTAATACAATATGCGCGATTTTTTGTGTTTACACCATCGCCACTATAGAACCCACCTTCATTCCCAAAATACTGAGTATCAGGGACAGGCACCACATCTGGGGTTAAGACGCTCATTACCCTGAATAAAATATAACGCGGTTTGAAGGTATGATTCACTTCTGTGAGAACACACTTACTGGTTTGAGGATTTGAACGTGGACTCGTATATTTAAACCATCCATTACCCACCTTTTTCCATTTACGGGTGGTGGCCTCATTAACAAAATTTGCATCCCGGCTTCCTGACATAATAAAATATCCGGTTGATCCGTAGGCTCCATCATCAAGAGATTCGCGTCCCCAAATTTCAAATTTAACAACATCCCATCCGGGATAGTCCAATCTACCAATGATAGAAGCTGCCGATAAGTATGCTTTAACGCCTAAATCAAAACAAAAATGCCCTGGTGCGCTGATATTCTGACCCCAACATTCAGTGGCAGCGTCATCAAATAGAGCTGCAACTCCTTTTGCACCATAAGATGTACCAGGATCATCATTCTTAGTCAATACCATTGGAACAATTCTTGTCTTATCTATGTCATAATCTACAATTATTTGTTTGGCTGTTTGTATTACTTGTGGCAACACAAGCGTATCTATGCCCGATTTATCTGAAGGTAGAATAAAAGTTGTAACCTTCAACTGAAGATTATCGAAATCTCCCCAATTTGGAATTGTTAACTTTCCTCCAGCACCATTGACCTCAATAGTTTTCTCTTCGGCGTTGTCTCCTCGATATGTCAACCGAAACTTAACCGCCATTTTAGATGACGACATGGTAATTTGTGCAGAATTATTATCATCTACAGTTATAGTAGAAACGGATATCTTTGGTTGAATTCTGGCATAACTATCACCATAAGAAGAGCCATGGCAATCAACGGTTAATGATTTATTTCCCCATTCATCCATGTTATAGATATAAAAATCATAGTCTCCTTCCGGCAAGGAATCAATAGGCATACGCGTATAGTCGCCGGAAATATAGTCTTTAATAACAAAAGACTTTTCGTTAGAAACCCCTTGATAGTCGACCCACTTAATAACGCATTGGGTAGCTGTACGTAAATAAGTGTTTTTCGCAACAATCACGACCCTGCCATTACCTCCAAGTGCAACTACTGAATCCATCCTGCCTACGTAACTGGTTTCACCCATATCCAAATATTTTCGTTGTGTATCGGTGATATCCGAACATGCAGCGACTATCAATAAAACAGCTATTAGACCAACAAAAGTCTGCCATCTTTTATTTTTCATTCTATTATATTTTATCATATCTGTCTATTTTTTTTGAATTATTTCCATTGTGCCCAAAATGTAAATTCAGAGACATAGATTGAGATTTCTCCATCAAAAGCATCTATGAATTTAAAACGAATATACCTGATTGGAGGATGAGGAAATGGTGTATCAATCGTAAACATAATTCCTTTCTCTGCCGCTTCTACATCTTCGGTAGTAGATGGCTCACCGACCTTACGTCCCGATGGGCGTATGACTTCAAATGTTTGGTCATTTAGTTTGGTCCAACCCTCCAAAGGACTTGCATAATTGACAGCAGGTAATTCGGCAGCTCCATATACATCAAAATGACGAATACAATCGTAGTTAAAGACATTTCCATTTCCTAAACGTTGCTGAAATAAGATACGTCCGATGGGCACAGTGTCACCTAAATCAATACAGAAATAGTGTGGATATTTTCCTTCGGGTCCTGTTTGTGCAAAATTCCATTCTCCAACAATATCATCCCATAAATTTTGCGGTCTTCCGCTCCATGAATACCAGTCGTCATTGTCCACCACTTTTGGTGCACCTACATATTTGAATTTACTCTTGTCCAAATATTTCTCTCTCCAGGGTTTGTCTTCAAACTCCAAGGTACTGGATGTATTTCCGAATCTATCCCTGACAAACACTCCAAACTTATTGGTTTCATTCGGAAGACCTACCACCTGATACGTTCCCTGAGCTTGTGAGAATACCCTTGCCTGATAGAAAACCAATTTACCGGCAACACTATCTCTCCTTAAAAAATAAATAGACAATTCTGTTTGAGATGGATTCTGATAATCTATTCTAAAACCACCAAAATCAACATTGCACTTCAAACTTTCACGCATGACATTTACCGGAGATTCTTCGGGAAGAATTGTTACACGTGTAGGTTGAGATAAATTACCGCTTTTGTCAACACAATATAAGTCTACATCATATTCTTTTTTATCGGGAAGGCCTTCCACAGTAAGTTCTGCGTTATATTGCGAAGAAACTGCATTCTTCTTCACTCCATTAACATAGTATTCTGCCATTACATAAGACAGGTCCTCGTCAAGCGGCAATACATATTTAAACTTTGCTCCACCGGGTAGAGCTGTATAAGTAACATCCGTCAAAACTCCGGGAGCAGTGTTATCCTTTGGCCCGAAAGGCTTCAATAAGTCCTCATTCGAACAGGCAAAAAGTAAAACTACCACCCCAAGTATTAAAATTAATTTTTTCATATTTCTTTATACTTTACAAGTATTAATACTACCAACCCCAATTTTGCACCAACTTGTGATTTGAATCCAAACTTTTTTGACGAATAGGCCAGAAATAATCTTTAGTAGCAAACTTCCTTTGATAGATATAAGTTTCCAAATAATAATCACTTTCCGTAGCTCCATCCGCATTCCAGCCACGAATAGGTCTATTCAGATATTCTTCGGCAAGCATCCAGCGTTTTAAATCCCAATACCGTTGTCCTTCAAATGCCAATTCAACCATTCTTTCCTGACGAATAATGTCTCTCATACCTTCTTTTGTAGTAGGTTTAGTCGGGCTGGAACTATATTTTGCCCATGTTTGAACCAAACTGCCCGTTTCTTTATCCAATCCTGCCTTCGTTCGTATCGGTTGAATGTATTGATATACTTCATCATCAGGTTGCGATTTCGATTCGTTAAGTGCTTCGGCACACATCAAATAAAGATCCGATAAACGAATAATTGGGAAGAAATAAATTGTTTCGCCAATATTATCAATTGAATTCAGTATCCATTCTCTATTCCATGGAATTAATTTCTTGCACGTATACCCTGTAATACTATACATCGTATTTTTAGCACCTGCAAAATCATTGGCTTTTGAATGAATTACATAACTGTTATTATCGTAGGGTTGTTCTTTAGAAAAATATCGTCCCTGATCGAAACCTAAGTAAGCATAGAAACGAGGTTCTCTAGCCGTGTTATAATAGGGGACTCTAATAGTTGTATCGGGATTAAAATAAAGATGATCCCTTGCAGGTACCCGAATTAAACTAAATCTTTTCGAGTAATCGTAAGTCTTATCTTCCTCGATAGGTACTCCATTTTCAGTATAGAATTGATCAACAACATTCATGGTAGCCCCATGAAGATTATTAAATCCCAACGGACGAGCATTTATTTGTAAAGCATACAACGGACAAGACGCATAATATATTAATCGTTGAACATCTTGACGTCCTACCCCCCACACCAACTCAGTATTGTTATTGTTTTCAGTGAACTGTCCACGCAAATTTAGTTCAAGCTGTGTTGTATCGGTTACACTTAATCCATTCAATCTTTGATTAAACGTATAGAAATCCAATGATGCGTTATGAGCAGCTACGATGGCTGCTTTACAGGCATCCGCAGCAACTTGCCATTTTTCTACCGACAGAACAGGATTCATAAAGGGTACACCGGCTGAATTTTTAAAGCTGCTAAATTTTGTATTTCCGTTAAAAATCGGACTCGCGGCTAAAACCAATACCTTTGCTTTAATAGCTAATGCAACCGGAAGATTGATACGTCCCAATTCGTTTTTGCGAGCTGCATAAGTAGGAAGCAAACTATTGCTATTAATAGCTTCATCAAGTACACTTACTATTTTGCTTACTACTTGATCCACCGGTTCTCTTTCTTTTTGTACCTCCTCTGGCGTTAAAGAAATATCAAGATTCTCATCCATAAATGGAATAGGGCCATACATTTGAAGTAAATAATAATGATAATATGCTTTCAATACCTGAGCTTCAGCTTTCCATTGAGCTCTTTCTTCATTGGTCATATCGGGTACTTTGTCAACATTATCAATAAATGTATTGCAATTCCGAATTCCCGCCCAAAGACTTTTGATTTTAGTACTTTCATTAACATCACCGAATTTTTGGTCCAGATTTGAATAATCTCCTCCATCCCAATAGTTCAACAACGGATCAATTACATTTAATTGCCCTTTTGCTATATATACAGTACTCTTGTTTCTGTAATAATAGAAATTAGGATCAACAAATTCCGGATTCCAGTTTTCATCTCCACACAATAGTGCCGGATTTTGGAAAATATTAGCAGTTCTTGGAAGATAATCGTAGCAAGTATATAACATCTTGAATGCATTTTCACGTGTATCAAACACTTGCTGAATGCTTGGAATATTATCAGGAACAATATCCAGATAGTCTGAACAAGAAGTGCCAACAAAAATAGACACAGCAAATAATGCAGAATATATGATTTTTTTCATAATAATAAATAATTAAAAATTTAAGCTTAATCCAACATTAATTACTCGTTGAATAGGATAATTCAGTCCACTACCTCCCATTTCAACATCCCATAATTTGAAGTTGTTAAAACTTAGTAAATTCATACCGCTCGCATAAATACGCATTTGTTGAAGTCCGATTTTTTTTGTCAATTTTTCAGAAATTGTGTAACCTATCTCCACTGATTTCAAGCGAAGATAACTTCCATCACGCAACCACCATGTACTGGCTTGTTCATTGTTTGGTCTTGATGTGTCGGATAGGCGAGGCCACGTAGCGTAGCAATTCCGATTCGTTTCCGACCAGTGATCGTCAGCCCAAGCTTTCAATAGAGAGTGATTGCCTACAAAGGGTGATGTACCAACAGTACCATTGTCCCAATCGACATTTGATGTCGGGTCTATCATAAAGGAAACTCTTGACGCACCTTGAATAAAGAAGTTAAAATCAAACCCATAATAGCCAAATGAAACTCCAAGTCCTCCTTCTACTTGCGGAACGCTTGTGTAACCGATAGGAACAACATCATGTGAATCGATGATACCATCCCTATTAATATCCTTATATTTAATATCACCAGGCATTACAGGTATATCATTTACTTTATCAAATGTTTGTTTTGGCGAGTTTGCAATATCCGTTTCATCAATAAATAAACGTTCTGCAATAAGCCCTCGTTGTTGACCTATATAAGTACCTTCGGTTCTCAACCAATCCATTCCTGTCGGAACTGTTTCTTCATACTTTTCATATTTGCTCACTGCGTACGAAAAAGTCAGATTGGTTCTTAACCATACATTTTTGTTAAAACTGTGATTTTCAGTTACTGTTAATTCAAACCCATACGATTTGGCTTCGCCAACATTCGCACGAACGTCTGCCGGAGCAGATCCATCTGCAGCAGGATAATCTGACAGCCCCATAGTCGTAGGAATAGCCGTACGGTTTATCAGAATATTAGTTCGTTTTTCTTTAAACCAATCAAACTGAAGTTCCAGTTCTCTAAATAAAGTCATCTCAGTTCCGAGATTAAACTTTGCTGCTTTTTCCCATGTGATGCTCCTATTTGCAAAACGGTTAAAATTAATCCCAGATGAGTTAGCCACCGGACTTCCTGTTGTTTCGCCAAAATCATTACTAAGTCCTTTGTTCATATCCACTCGATCTAAGTAAAAGAAGCGGTCGTAAGAATCACCGATTGCATCATTACCTACTAAACCATAGGTCGATTTCAATTTTAGATTAGTAACTATTTCATTATACTTCCAAAAATTTTCATTTGAGACAACCCATCCACCACCAAACGATGGGAAAAATCCAAATTGATGATTTTTAGCAAAACGTTCAGCACCATTGTACCCAAAGTTCCCTTCTAAAAAGTACTTATGATTATATCCGTAAGTTAAACGACCAGACACACCTATATTTCGTGTCGGAAGAGAACGTTGCAAATCATTACCAAAATCAGAAGTGGTAACTTCTCTTAAGGTTCCAACAACCATAGCAGAGACATTATGTAAAGTATTGATTACTTTTTCATAATTGCCTGCAAATTCGCCATAGGTCGTCGAATTAACAGTTTTATCACCACCCGAAAAGCCTAAAGACTCATCCCCTTTAGAAAAATTATTCAACTTAAAATATCCAGTAATTGGATTGTATGTATTCATTGTATAATAGTACGGTGTGTAAGATCGGTTTATTGAATAAATCGATTGGCGGGTGGTACTTGCCATAAACCGTGTAGATAATCCCGGAAGAATGAAATCAAGTTTTTGCCTTAACTCTATCTGAGCAATCAAATTAGTCTGAGTTGACTGTTGATAGCCCTTTACCATGTCTGCATAAGGGTTTATAAAACTGTAAGAAGGGGTACCTCCAAATAAAACATGTTTGGTATTTAAATTAATTTCATCAGGTTCATAATACGCAGGAAAATCAACAGGATTCGATAACATAACACGTTGATACATTTGATTACCAGTGTACATTGGTCCGCTTGCTTCTCTGAAATTGGCATTAAATTTTATAGAACCTGTGGTAGTTGAAGTAAAATTAATATCAGTATTTGAACGAAGATTTATATTTTTAATGTTTATGTTGTTATTAAAATTATTTCGTTTATCCACCTTCAATATACCATTATCATTGTTAAGAGCACAAGCAATGTAATACTTAACATTTTTACCGCCACCACTTAAATTCATATTAAAACGGTCATTATCTGCCACATCCTTAAACAGCAACTTCAACCAATCATTGGCAGGATAGTAATATGGGTTTATTCCGGATTCGACTCCTGCAATTTTATCGTCACTATATCTACGATTGTATTCGGGATGGCGTGTAACAATAGCTTCATTGTTTAATTTCATATAAGTCAAAGGATCTGCAAACTCCACAGTACGTGTTGGTTGACTATATGACTTCTCGAACCGGAAGTTTAATTTTGTCTTTCCTTCGACACCCATTTTGGTAGTAACCAAAATGACTCCATTTGCTCCGCGCGAACCATAAAGTGAAGTCGCTGTTGCATCTTTCATGATTGAAAAACTTTGAATATCGTCAACTGACAAGCGAGCTAAGTCGTTGGAAGAAAGCTCCATATTATCAATCAAAATCAATGGTCCTCGTGAGTAATTATTGAATGTAGCTACACCACGAACAAAAAATTGTGCATTGTCAGCACCGGGTTCACCTGAAGTTTGCATAGTAATCAAACCGGCAATACGTCCACCTAAAGCAGTCGTTAAATTACTTGTTGGGACACGTAGTTCCGAAGGCCTCACAGTAGAGACAGAGGCAATAACACTTTCTTTTTTCTGTTTTCCGAAAGCAACAACTGTAACTTCATCCAACGCTTTTTCCGACTCCACCAATGTAATTTTAAACTCATTGGATCCGGTCACTTTCACCTTTTTGGTCTCATAACCAATAATACTAATAACTAATACATCTCCAACTTTAGTATTAATGGTGAAAGATCCGTTATTGTCAGTCATTGTCGCAGTCTTTGGATTTGATTGCACGACAACTGTGGCACCAATAATAGGTCCTGTTTTGTCCGACACGACACCTTTCGCTTTAATGTTTTGTGCCGATGCCTCTCCTATACAAAACAAAGAAAAAATCATAAGTAAAATGGCAAAACCATATCGCTTTTTTTGTACCATGTTTCTCATTAAAAATAGATTTAAATAACTAAAAGTGTTTCAATAATGAATATTTCATACTCATATTTATTGCATGATTCATTGATAGATCTAAGTCGGTTCGTTTTTCATAATTAAATTTCTTTAAGGTAAATTTCCCATCGCTATGCAGTAGAATTTGGTCCAGAGCTTACCAGGAGGTTTATACTTTTTATTAACTATTTAAGGTTCATGGTTTTTTATTAATCATATTGTTTTAATACGATTTTGATTCGTTCGGAGCTGTGTTTCATTCTCATACGTCAAATTAATTCTTGCAAACTTACGCATTTCACATTGTTGGGCAATTTTTTTTACACAGGGCTCTTGCTTCATAAATATTTCCACTCAATCTCCTTCCCAGCAAATCATCCGAGCCCCCAATATTAGCAAACAAATTCCATGCTTGTATATCAACCAAGCTAAAATCGGTATCTCTTTTAGGCATTTCAATATAGTGAAGCATATTGTTCTTCCATAGAATCTCTAAATATATTATCAGTATAATGATCGAACATAATTTTGTTTATTTTCATAAATGATAGACATAAAGTAACTTTGAAGGAATTAAAAATGAGATTAAAAAGTGATTAATTAATTCCTGAATCTTATTAATCCACAGGCTTTTTAATCAAGTTTCTTGTTTGCTCCGGTCTATATTTCATCCTTATACGCCAAAGCAATTCATTTGCTGAAACAGTCTTAATTCTTTCGGATAATAAACTCTCCGTTGCTTTGACCGGGTTAAAACCAATAGCCGGCGACTTTGTTATTCTGCTTGACTTGGTAAAATCAGACCAGGCATGAGCAATTGTCCACGATAAAGCACTTTTTTGTTTACTTGCAATGACCTCACGGTTTATAAGAGAGGATATATACTCAGGAGTTCCACAATTGGGGCGTTTGAGGTTCACTTCATCCCATAACGAATAAGTAGCAGTAGAAACAGGAATATCTATACCCTGTGAATTTTTGAACCACATAATATTACCACCAAGTTCATAAGGGAAATACTGAACGGCAAGCATTCCGGTTATTCCTTTCAACTCTTCGGCATAAATTTGAAAAGCTTCTTGCGATGCTTTACTTTTTACATTGCGGCAAATAAACCCAAACACCTTAATGTCCATTTTTTGCAAATGATAGTTTATCCGTTGAGCAAACGCTCTTAAAAGTTCTTTTCGATTGGGTCTCTTTATTGCAAACAAGTCCGGATATTGATAGCCTCCTCCATATTCAATGAAGGAGTTTCGAGAACACTGTTTCTCCGCAAGTTCATTCCATGTAAAAGGAGAAATTATCGATAAATTTATAGGGCAAAGCGTCCAACTAATCCCTGTGTTTGAGATTCCATCATTACCGGCATAACGTTTACTATCCGCAAATTCTCCTATAATCCATTGCATATTATCACCATCGCTCATCACAAAAGAATGAAAGGAAGAAGTATCTCGGAAATCAATTTCTTCCAGTGTCTTTTCATTGGCTTTTTTCAAAACCACTTTGTCAGATACCGAAGAAATAAGCGGTAGATTGAGACACCAATCGGTAGCTGTATTGTAATGTCCCCATTCGGATATAAGACTTGTAAAGTCATATTCATCGCCACATCCCCAGCCCAAGATTGGTGACATTGGGGTAACCCATTTCAAGACTTTCTCTATCAATGCCTTTTTATCGGTATACAACATCAGTTTATGTGCAATCGCATAATCTCTCATATTAGTAACCAAAGGGTGGATGCTAAGAGCCGAACAATTGTTTAGTTTGTTCTTGTTTTTCTCAAAACATTCTTCCAACGACTCCCCACGAACATCTTTTAATTGCTTTAAATTATGAAACTTGGCTTGCTTTACCAAACTTTCGTCAATGATCACACCCGATAGTAAGGATGCGTAGACTGTAGCTACATTGCACGAATAGTCAGAGATCATTTTTCGATCAAGATTCTTATCCAACTTATATAAAATATACCCGTTCACCACTTTTTGTTTAGTCAGATAATCAACCAACGACCACAAATCCATTTCCTTTACATTTGAGATTTTCAAAACGGAGAGTGTTGATTGAAAGATTTTTTGATATGCTTTGTTTTCAGTCTCAATCCAAATCATTTCATCGAATTTTTCCTCATTTACCGCTTTTGCGGCCAAACCGGATAACGATTCTAAAAGCATTTCTTCGGCAATGTCTTTTGACGGTTTACAAACGATAATACCTTTAGGTTGCTTCTGTATAGGCCATCCATATCTCCCATTATATTCCGCACTCCACAGATGAATTGAGATAGAAAATAGAATCAGCAAAAAATAAATTCTTTTAATCATTTTGTGTTATTTAATTGAAATGGAACGAGGATCAGCCACCTGCCAATTAAAGTCCAAATCAGAAACTATCTTGGTACTATTTTACTTCGAATGAACCAGTTAGTCGAATATCGTCCGAAGAACTTCCCAACATCACTGAAAACGTTCCGGGTTCCACTACAAAATGATTATCTTTATTCCATAATCCTAGTTCCTGGGGAGTCAATACAAAGTTCACTTCCTTTTCCTCGTCCGGCAATAAGTGTAAGCGTTCAAATCCGCGTAACACTTTTACGTATGTGGTTACCGAGCTATAATCATCTCTGATATAGAGCTGTACAACTTCATCGCCAGCTATTTTTCCGGTATTTTTAATGGTGCAACTAACCTGATTATTGGCCAGTGATCCAATAATTGGATTTCGAATCTGCAACTTTTTGTATTCAAAAGTTGTGTAACTCAAACCATATCCAAAAGGGAAAAGAGCCCCATCTACCCGCACCTTTCCTTTGGAGTCGGAACCGGGTTTAAATGGAAAAGCAAATGGAATTTGTCCTACAGTTTTTGGGAAGGTTACAGGTAACTTTCCACCTGGATTGTAATCACCAAACAATACTTGAGCCAGTGCATCTCCCATAAATTCTCCTGGAAAGCCACTGTAGAGAATAGCCGGTACATTTTTTTTGGCCCAGTTTATTGTAACGGCACGTCCGTCAATAATAAGAAGAATAACTGGAATGCCTGTAGCATAGACGGCTTTCAACAGCTGTTCTTGCCGACCACAAAGGTTTAAATTCGTGCGAGAATACTCTTCACGCACCGTTTTTTCGTTTCCTCCCAACACTAAAATCGCTACTTCTGATTTTCGGGCCTGTTCTACGGCCTCATTGATCATTTTTTTCTCAATGGAATCTAACGGAATATCATATAGTTCACTTTCAGGAAAATAACTATCAATAATGTCACATCCTTTTGCGTAAAAAACTTGTGCATTGGGTAAATAGGATTTTATGCCTTGATATACCGTTTTGATAGGTGCATTAGCTGGTCCATATCGGCAAATCAGATTCTTGGCTTCATCTGCATTAGGCCCTATTACAGCTATTCTTTGAATAGTTTTGTTCAACGGTAAAAGGTTCTTGTCGTTTTTAAGTAATACGATTGATTCTAAAGCAGCTTTCATAGAGACTAACTGATTTGCTTGACTATGTACTATTTTTTCCGATGATCTCTCATCGCCTTTATACGGATTATCAAAAAGTTTTTCTTTAAATTTTACCTTCAGAACATCCAGTACTCGACTATCTATCGTTTTTAAAGAAACCTTTCCGTCTGTAATTGCTTGTCTTAAAGGGAGTATAAAATGATGTGGACCGGAAAAATTAGTCCGGATATTTAATCCTGCATTGATTACACAAGCAACAGCATCCTCAATGGTAGGAGATACTTTATGCTTCGTATTTAAAAACTCTACAGCTTCGCTATCAGAAACCACGTAACCTTTAAATCCCCATTCATTTCGAAGAATTTGAGTAAGAAAATAATAACTGCCTGATATCGGTTCGCCGTCATAATCGTTGTAAGAGCTCATGACGCCTAACGCACCAGCTTCTTGTATTGCTTTTCTGAAAGGTTCCAGATACAATGTCCGCATTTCTCTGGGAGCCACATGCGGATCGGTACGTGTACCTTCGTCACGTCCTCCAACCGGTATGCTGTACACTGCAAAATGTTTGGGAGTTGACACCAACCCATTGCTTTGTAGCCCTAAGACCATCTGTTTTCCTAATTCACCAACCAAATAAGGGTCTTCACCATAACATTCCACCACTCTTCCCCAACGCGGATCCTGAGCCAAGTCCAAAATTGGTGAATAAATATTGGTATAGCCTAAAGCATTAGCCTCACGAGCTGTTACTTCTGCTATTTCTTTTATTAGTTCTCTGTCCCAACTTGCACCCTGTCCACATTGTGCAGGAAACAGAGTAGCTCTATCAGAGCATAGTCCACGAATTCCTTCGTTCGTAAAGTCCACAGGAATACCCAAACGTGTCTCCTCAACAAACCACCGCTGAATGGCATGTCGATTCAAAACACCAATGGCATAAGGGAACGAAAGCTTTGAACCAAACTTTCCCAATCCATTCGCTTGTTCATCAATATTCCCGATACCATCCTTCCATATTTCGGCCTTCCATTTTGATGTTGGAGCAACATCTTCCAACACCCTTCCTGAACCATAAAGAGTAGCAAGTTGACAGGTCTTTTCTTCTAATGTCATTTTCGAAAGAAGATCTTCGGCTCGTTCATCAATGGATATTGAAGGATTTTCAAATACGTCCTGCGTTCCATTTTTGTTAAAGTCTATCCAACCTTGTTTGTAGATGTTTTTGGGCTGTGCAAAAGCTGAATAACTAAGCAACAACACAATATACATCGAACCTATTTTATAATTCATACCTTGTTTAATTCTTTAATGTTTAAAAACCACTTAAGTGGTAGAAGGAATTTATTATCCTATTCCATATCGTTTACAATACTACTATTAGTAATATAATTAATTATAAGTCACTTAATTATCGATCTTATTAATCTGTTTATTTGTCCGAGAGAGAATAGGGAAAACATTCTTTTGTAGATCCACGTTGATAGTTGGGTTTCTTGCTCATGCGGAAAAGAATGGTCCCTCCTTTTTGCAACCGGGAGTGAGTAAAATAATTCTTATGATAGTTTTTGTTGTTCCAATCTATCTGATCGATATAAACATGATCCTTACTATTGTTCATGGCTTTGAGCATGAGTTTCCGGCCATCCTCCATCGTCACTGCTATTTTGGAGAACTGAGGTGATCCTATGGCATATTCTCCGGAAATCGGAGAAACCGGATAAAACCCTAAAGAAGAAAAGACATACCAGGCGGAAGTTTGTCCATTGTCTTCATCCCCACAATAACCGTCAGGTGTGGGTCTGTAGAGGCGGTCCATGATTTGGCGAGTCCAATATTGCGTTTTCCAGGGTTCACCAGCCCAATCGTACAAATAGCTCATGTGTTGAATCGGCTGATTGCCATGTGCGTATTGTCCGAAGTTCATAATTTGCATCTCGCGTATCTCATGAATGACCTGTCCATAATTTGATTCATCAAAAACCGGTGGAAGAATGAATACCGAATCAAGCATCGCCACAAAATTCTTTCGTCCTCCCATTAGTTCTGCAAGACCTTCCGGATCATGGAATACACTCCAGGAATAATGCCAGCTGTTTCCTTCCGTAAAATCTCCTCCCCAAGAAAAAGGATTAAAATCCTCTCGAAATGCCCCTTTTGAATCACGGCCTGCCATCAAATTATATTTCTTATAAAAGAGTTTCTTATAATTCAGCGAACGTGCGCGATAGGTTTCAATGATTTTATCGTCTTTCTTCAACTCCTTTGCCAGACGATAGATACAATAGTCAGCATACGCATATTCCAGAGTACGTGCAGCACTTTCCTTTATACCGATATCATTCGGTACATATCCAAGTTCGGCATACTCTTTTGCCCCGGCACGTCCTACTGATGAAATAGTTGGATGCGCATGATTGGCATTCTTTATCATTCCTTCCCATAAAGTATTTATATCAATGTCTTTGACTCCGTTCAGGTAAGCAGAGGCTATGACAGAAGTAGAATTGGAACCGATCATAATATCAATATGTCCCGGAGCTGCCCATTCCGGCAACCAGCCACTCTCTTTATAAGTGTTGGCTAACCCTTCTAAAATATACTTGCTTTGAGTAGGATAGAATAAATTAAAGAAAGGGTGAACAGCACGAAATGTATCCCAAAAGCCATTATCGGTATACATGCGTCCCGGACATACCTTTCCGTTATAAGGACTGTAGTGTCTGATATTCCCTTTTGCATCGAGTTCATGAAATTCACGGGGAAACAGTAACACACGGTAGAGGCACGTGTAAAAGGTTCTAATTTTATCCAAATCATCCAATGGTGCATCCTCCACAGAAAAGCGGGACAAATGCTTGTTCCAGACTTCTTTACCTTCAGCACATACTTCATCAAAACTACGCCCTGCTATTTCATTTTTCAAATTCTGCTCCGCTTGTTCCCAACTGATAAAAGAAGAGGAAATTCTTGCTTGTACCATTTCTCCTTGCGTCGTTGAAAAAGAGATAACAGCACCACTTCGTTTACCTAAAGTTTCTTTTTCTCCTTCAATTAACGCAGTATCTTTCCAAACAGCGTAGCCCTGAATAGGCTTGTCAAAATAAACGACAAAGTAATTTTTGAAATTAGCCGGAACACGCTGGTTTTCATAGCCGATACGGTCCGTAGAATAACCGATCACCTTATTTCCCTCTGGAATGACCTTGATATAGGAGGCCCTGGCAAAAGCATCAATAACCACATTGGCCTGATTTGTTTTCGGAAAAGTAAAGCGCATCACACACGATCGCTCGGTAGGTGTAACCTCTGCCGTTACATTGTAATCGGCTAAGTATACTTTATAATAATGAGGCAACGACGTTTCTGCTTTATGGGAAAACCAACTTTTGCGATCCTCTTCGCGAAATTTCTTTTCACCGACAGTCGGCATTAAGGAAAAAACACCATAGTCTCCTGTCCATGGGCTGGGTTGATGAGTCTGACGCATTCCGGTGATGTAGTAGCTGTTGTAAGAATAAAACCAACGTTCACTATTTTTTAAAGCAGTTTGGGGTGACCAGTCGTTCATTCCCCATGGACGAGCAGTGGCAGGATAAAGATTTCCATTGGACAACGAGAATTCACTCTGACTTCCCATAATTGGCAAGACATATTTGGTATAATCCTTCTGTGCATTTACAGAAAGAATATACAAAACAGAAAATAACAATAGATTAATCCGTTTTTTCATTATCGATAATTAGATTTAAGTCATTGACTTTCGCTTTTAACAACAAATTAAAAATTACAGAATTAAAAAAAAGATTAAAAGCCGCTTAATTGGACCAATAAAAGCATTAACCGAACAGTCATAACACCAAATCGGATGCTCCGGCAAAGTACTATCGGGATTAATGCGTATAAAACGGATCGAATTGAAAAGTTGTGGAGAAGTGCCAAAAGTATGGCATTTGGGATTGGCGGGGAATTTAATATTACTCCATTCGTGCAGGTAAAAAACACCGCTCCCTTTCGTGCAGCAACATAGCCTCCGTCTCAACCAGTCCAGTATTGAAAAGATTGTAAATATGAAACTCTGATATTGTAAAAATGTTACATCTGTTATTTTACTATTTCAGAGATTTGCAAAATAATTTTTTTAAAAAATTAACCGATGGAATTTCTCTGGGCTGCTCCGGGGTCATTCATTAACTCAGACTATATATGAAAAATTCTTACTTTTTCTTATGCCTGGCACTTATTTTTGGTATAAGTGCAAAAGCCAAAGCACAGATCGCTCCTTCACCGAATAACCTGATTCATCAATGGACATTTGATGATGGCACTGCGAATGACTCAAAAGGCACTCTTAATGGAACGTTAAAAGACAACGCGACAATTACGGACAAAGCATTAAACACTGCCAACGGCGGCTATGTGACTTTAAACGGAAACGATCTGGCAATAAACACGTATTCAGAACTTTCTGTAGAAGTCTGGTTTACATCTGTAGCGGGAGCAAACTTACAATATCATTTACTTTATTATTTTGGTGATGCAAATGATAACGGACTGGGTATAAATTACACTTGTATTTCCCCTGCCCGCGGGATCGATAATAGTCGTGCAATCATTTCAACAGGAGATGGCAGTTATAAGAACGAGGTTGCCGTTAACGGGCCAGAATATGATGACGGCCTTTTACATCATATGGTTTGTGTAATTAATACAACAACTCTTACATTCTATATTGATGGAGTCAACATGGGATCTGCCAATTTAAACGGAACCAAGTTGGCATCCCTTGGCACTCAATTGGCTTATTTTGCAAAAGGAGGTTTCTCTTTCGATCCTACATGGAAAGGTCGTATTCATAAGATTAGCATATACAATATAGCACTTACGGATGAAAATGTAACCTATTTATATCAACTTGGTCCGGAAAATAACTCAGCGATTACTTCTTCCGTTTCATCCCTTGCGTTTGATGCAGATTATACTGAAAGCTCGTTCAATGTAACGGGGAAAAACTTAAATGCAGATATTACAATTACTGCTCCTGCAGGTATTACCGTAAATCCGGTCACATTGCCGGCTGGTGCTGCTTCAGAATCCGTTACTGTAACTTATGATGGGAAGACGCAGGTTGATGGAAATCTCACCATGACAAGCGGTACTGCAACTACATCGGTCTATTTAAAGTCAGCAGGTAAAAACACGGACTGTTTTACGCCGCTTTATACCGACAGAACAAACTTGATTCCCGATCCTTATTTTAATGACGCAAAAAACTTTAACGGTTGGAAAAACTGGAGTTTGATTTCTATAATAGACAATCCGGATTCGGTTTATTGTGGTAGCCATACTGGTAAAATTAGCTTGCCCGGTGGTGTTGAAGTACCTTTAACTGACAAACTTATACCAAACTATACCTATATTTCCCGGGCTATGATCCGTACTTTTGGGGGAGCTTTCAAAATGGGTATCAATGGCCATGATGTGAATTTTTCCGGCGACTTTACCGATTCTATAAATACGGAGGGCGATTGGAAAGAATTTGTTTTTGAGTTTAATACCGGAGAGTCTTTGAAAAGCACAACACCTGTTATTTTCTTTAACAACGATGGTGTATCAGGTAAAACAGCATTCATTGACAATTGGGAGCTTTACCAAAAAGAGCCGCATGCTGCTACTGATTTGAAGAAGGTGAGTGATAAAATTGAAAATATTTATGTAAAAGACGGTAAAATTGTAACTGAATTTGATTTGGATAATTCTTCTGCCGTTGAATTATCGGTCTACAATATTCAGGGTATTTTGATTTCATCTTATAAAATAATTGGAATGGCAGGAAGGAACAAAAAAATTGTTGATGCAAATCTTGCTTCGGGCATTTATATTGTGAAGCTTACTCAAAATAACGAGTCAAGCTATAGCAAGGTTATAAAATAAAAATCCAGAGAGGAATCGTCAGATATGAACTGAACACAAATAATAAAGGGACTCCTACCGTATTCTTTTAATCGCTTGATATAACTTTTCAGAAATACGTTCAAAACCTAAATCCGTAAGATGGATACCATCCACCGTTGCTTCTCCGTCTTTTCCGATCAGATTGTCGGAGGATAAATAATATAAATTTTTATAACCCTTTTGCTTTAATTTTTGATACTCTTCGCGTAGAGCGGTATTTTTTTCTAAAACTACCTGTTGTATTGATTGATCGAACTTCATATGGGGAAAAATGATAGACTCCACCAAAAGGATGGGCGTCTCAGGATTCTCATCTCTTAAAATCCGAACAAAAGTTGCGGTTTTTTCTTTCAGTTGTTTCATATTTACATTTGGGACAAAATCTAGGACAAACAAAGAGGCATCATGCCTTTTAGCCATCACTTCCGCAATCTCAAAGTCCAACTGACCATTCCCGCTAAATCCCAGATTAATGAACTCCCGGTTAAATTTGCGCATCAGGATATTTGAATAAGACATACCCGGTCTGCTGGCACATCCGCCTTGCGTTATACTTGTCCCGTAACAAATGACAGGATGCTTCGTATCCGGCTCATTCAACGCCGGTGGTAAAAGAACGGCAGTGGAGTCAATACCGATGGACAAGGAAGTGACACCGTCATATAACGGAAGGTATAGCATATATTCTCTTTCTTCCGGAATCATATTGGCAATGATTGTCTGTTCATTGGATTTACCGGTTGGTCTACCGGTATTCACAAACTGCCAGTGATCTTTGGCCCACGCGTACAAATCCAGACCTTTGATTCCGGTCGCCGTCATGTGGTTCATATTTCTATCTTGGTACAAATCCCATTTTGCAGATATGCTTGTACTATTTGACCGAAAACGAATGGCCATGCCGGAAGTGTTTTTTCCCAAATCCCAAACAGGTGGACGCGTTTTGTCTTTCAAATAAGACGGCAACCGTTCATATCTCGTTTCCGTATCATTCGTTATTTTTCCGATAAGCGGAAATTGCGCAGCATCATAGTATTTGGTTTCACCTGATATGAATGATGAAAAAGAGAAAATTGATAAAAATAATATCAATCTACATAGTTTCATTATTTCTTATTTTAGTTAATATATAGCAACTGCATTTGTTATTTTTCGCTGACTGCCGTCACTTGGTATAATGGTTTCATTCCCATTGACAAGCATACACGAAGAGCCGCCACCATCCAAATTGATGGCTTCTGTGCAACCTATTTCAAGAAGCATGTCCGCTACATTCTGAAGAGTCAGTCCCGGAGTCAGAGGTGTTTTGTTCCTGCCTTCACAAACAAAAAATACCAGATAACCTGAAGACAAATAACCAATGGCTGAACGCGGATTGGTGGAAGTCGCCCCAATACCGCTGGCCGAATCAAACATCTCATTTTCCCATAAATTTTTGTAAACGCCACCCTTTATCAATATTGGTCCGGCACCAATAGCTTCTTTAGGAACCCATACGGTTCCGACAGTCGGAAATGTAGCTGATGGGAACTGTTGTGGTGCTTCATTAACCTTATTGGGAGAAGGAGAAGTATAGGTATAAATGGTTTTGGCATCGGGAGAGTAACACCAGTTTGCAGAGAATGAGCCATCGGTGTTTTGTCCGATAACACCGGTTGTCGGATAATAAACGGTACTTGCTCCGTTATACGTTCTGTACACCATCGGCTGATCTACATTTATTGTATTTCCTCCTCTGACCAATAACCCCAAAGAATAACCGTCCCAAAAATATCCGCCATTCATGACAATTTTCGGCTGCGAATTATTTTGATAGAATTGAGTCGGTGTAGGAGTCGGCGCGTTATAATGAGCTTCTCCCAAAACAGAAAACCGGGCATTTGCATCATTCATATCCGCTACTGCAATATAAGCCTTAACCGCCTTCCCGTCAAAATTTCCTGAGTATTTATACACAGTTAGATATTCAGGGAGTGTACCGAAACTATTGTCCTGCACCCATCCTTTTTCAGATGGATCAAAATCCGGAATATAATAATTGAATTTTAATTTGTAATTAGCCTCAACATTATTTGATTTGACGGTGATTGATGGAGATTCATTGAAATTGAAAGTTGTATCAAGTGTTTTTGGAGAGACCATGGTCACCCCTTCTGCCAAAGTGAATTCCAACTCAACATTGGAGATATCTGCACCCTTTCCGAAATCAAAAGAAATAAAATGTGCAAAATTATCGATCACAATATTTTGTGCATTCAGATTATTCTTGACCTGTACATCAAGAATTAACTGATCTACTAACAATTGATCATTTCCACCATTACCACAGGAAGAAATAAATGCCATCAGAAATATAAAAAATGGCACGATTTTCTTTTTCATACGTTAATATATTTAATGATTATTTAAATTTATGACAGGTATAACTTGAAATGTTCCCAAAAACCATAAGTTGGTACCGGCGATTATGATCCGTTTAATAAACTTCTATCTCGTCAATCAATAAATCACCGGTATAAACTGCCGGACGATTTACACTTGACATACAATCGATACCATTACGAATAATTCCTCCGCTTTTAATTTTCACCTTTACAAAAAGAGCCTCTGTCGGTTCAAAGTTCATGGTATTCATAAAACGCTGACGTCCGTGAGGTGCAAACTGATGCGTAAATGTTTCATCGGCTACTTCCCGGTAATTGGTTCCATCTAATGAAACCTCTACAACGGCTCCACCTGCAGTAAGTATGCTCATAGCCGGATTGTGCAGACTCCCGAAAATCACTTTGCTCACCTTTGCAGGGTTATCCAATTTCACTGTAAAAACGAGTTCGTTGTTGCATTTATCATTGATTCCGAACCCCACCCAAGGAGTGTAACTTTGAACATATCCTCTTTTTCCGTTGGTCAATCCCAGTGTTTTTTTATCTCCACCCAGTTCATCATTCGGACCGAAAACATCACCGGTCATCGCTCCAGGATTAGGGTAAACCATATAGTTCTTTCCACTGATCAAGTTTCCGTAAAGTCTCTTTTCCGATACTTTCCCCACTTTTTTACCGTTGACAAAAGCGGCAGCTTTAATCAGCATATTCTCCGCCTTATAAGATTCTGTGTCTTTTAACGGGAAAGGTGCATGATAGGACGTAGATTTTGCGGTCGGTTCACTTCCGTCGAAGGTTAGGTGAATGGTCGCCCCGGGATAATTGTTTTCCAGATAAACCTTCAAAATTCCATTGTCAACATGGGTATCGATCGTTACATCCATAAAATTGGTACAAGCTTTTACATTCAACATTTTGAAACGTTGAAATTCTTCAGCCATACGTCCGCAAAAGTTTTTCCAGTTTTTATTGGAATCCAGAGTCCAGCCTGTTTCTGCGACGGCAACGGCACGGGGAAATATTTGATAATCCCTGCGCTCTGAAGTAGGCATATATTCAGCCCAGCAGTTCCCCTGCAAACCGATAATGTGTTGTTTTACCAAATCATTGGCATCAGCCGGCACGGGATTATAGCTATATGTTTTTTTCAAAGTGGTATATCCGCCAATGGTGGTCGGGGCAATCTCCGGATTCTCCTGATAACTGTCCAAATAAACATAACCTCCGGGAGTCATAATCGCATGATGACCAGCTTTTGCTGCGTTCAATCCGCCTTCAACCCCCCGCCAAGACATCACCGTTGCATTGGGAGCCAGTCCGCCTTCCAGAATCTCATCCCAGCCGATAATGTTGCGTCCCTTGCTATTGATATATTTTTCCATCCGGGTAATAAAGTAACTCTGTAATTTGTCTTCTTTGGAATGCTTTTTTCCGTCCACCGCATTGGGAATCGTATCATCTTGCAACTTCAGCTCTTTGATCAATTGTTGACAGTAGCTACTATTCTTCCAAGCCGTTTTAGGACATTCGTCTCCTCCTATATGAATATACGGGCTGGGAAAAAGATCCAGCACTTCATCGATCACATCTTCCAAAAACTTGAAAGTCTCTTCTTTCGGACAATATACTTGTTCGAACACTCCCCATCTCCCGGCAACCTGATAAGTAGAATCCGGGGTACAAGACAATTGAGGATAAGAAGCAATGGCAGCCAACGCATGTCCCGGCATTTCTATCTCAGGAATAACGTTAATCTGCTTGCCAGCAGCATATTTCACCACTTTTTTTATTTCTTCCTGTGTGTAGTATCCCTTGTGTTCTTTTCCATCGTAGAGGAGCGGATAATTCTCAAAAAAATAACCAACCATGGTTTCTTTTCGGGTAGAACCGATTTCCATCAGCCTGGGATACTTCTTGATCTCTATTCTCCATCCCTGATCTTCGGTCAGATGCCAATGGAAAGTGTTCATTTTGTGCATGGCCAGCATGTCAATAAACTTATAGACATAATCCAACGGAGCAAAATAACGGCAAGCGTCCAACATTAATCCACGGTAGGCGAAACGGGGAGAGTCTTTAATTTCGACACAAGGCACAGACCAGTCGGCTTTAATTTGTTTTTTACCGTAAACTTCCGGCGGCAGCAATTGATAAAGGGTCTGTATACCGTAAAAGAATCCGTTTACTTCACTGGCGGTAATGGTGATACACGTGGGAGTGACTATTAGTTGATAATCTTCTTTCCCCATTCCCGAAGCAGTAACGAAACACAGGGCCGGAGTCCGGGCATCCGCACTTATTGCTTCTCTGATATTGAACCCGCTAACCTCTTTTATTTTTTTTATAAAATCGGTAGAAACAGCTTGAATCTCTTTAGAGGTAGAAGCGTTTTTCACCACCACTTTGTTGGAAAAAACAAAACGTCCCTCCCTGGGTATTAATTGATTGGGTTGCGGAATAATATTGTACTCGTTTTTACTGATCACTTTCGCTTGCAAATATCCTGTAATGACAAGGAATAAGCAGAGAAAAATAAGATTGGATTTTTTTTTCATCTGAATTAAAATTAGAGAATCCGGATATTGATAAAGACTGTTCCAGACAGATTTTATTTAATCATCATATTGTGCCGTATTTTCCTATCACGGAACACAAGTGTAAAAATAGAAAATAAATCAATGGATATCATAAGGCTAAAATTGACTTTTTCATTTAAGTTCTCCAGAACCATTTGATTCGGGTAAAAAACATGGTAACCAAAACAGCCATCGCTGTGATAATCACTCCTCTTAGGAATCCCAACCAAGGATTGACCGAGAAATAGGAAAGCAGAGGAGTTATTCCCATCAGACTGGCAACAGGCATGATAAACAAATCTGCGGCGACATAGGCAATCATCGGATTCTGTCCGGACATCACCAGAAACTTTGTGGAACGCACGTATCCGTAAAAGTCACAGAGAATATTGAAAGCCAGCAGTGCCATAAACGCCAGTCCGGAAGTCACAAAGTAATAGCTGTAAGTGGAAGGATCTTTTTTAATTCCTCCTTCATAGGACTCGAAACATAGCCCAAGTATCAACAAAAAAGAGCCGGCATAAAAAAGATTTTTCCACAGCTTTTGATAATTACTTTTCGCCTTTTTCAAAAGAATGCAGCCGAGAACCAAAATGGAACCGGTAACCATCAAATTTGCCAATAACAACCGGCAATACAGAAAGTAGAGATTCAATACAATGATACCTATTGTCAATACCAGAAAAAGGATTGAAAGAATGCGGTCACCTTCCACCGGTGCAGTCGCTTCTTCTTTTTCCCTACGTTTCATCCATTCCATCAAGTATTCTCCGGCAATGCTACCGGGAATCACAATGAAAAGATATTTCAGATAGGTGAACTGATACATCCATGGAAATGGAGTGAAATTGAATACCGCTTGTGCCCAGGAACCTTCCGTCCGAGCCGACAGAAAAATCGCCATCAAACAAATAAGGACAGCGATCCGTGCCCAACGATTCTGCTTTGTGAAAATATAGACAATAGAGCCAAAAACAGCCATATTAGCCAACAGTAGAATGATGATATTACTAAAGTCCAGACTCCATGTTCTCCCCTCTGCATACTTCACCGTAATCATCAGAACGAAAGCCATTATATACGCCAAGAGCTTAATGCAAGTATGCATCCAAGCAGGCATCTTCAACGGTATGCGCATGAACATGGGAAAAAGCAATGCGAAAGAAAGAATGGCCAATCCCCAAGAACGAGCATCCTGAGGGGAACTAGTCACATAAGGATAGAAATGCTGGATGAAAATAGCAAAGAAAGTGAGTTGCAATCCCCTCTTAACAGCATCCCATACCAAACGAATCTGATTTTCTCCTCTTTCAATCCTTTTACCCATCGAGAAAGGAAAAGCAGCTCCCATCGCAAAAAGGAAGAAAGGAAACACCAAATCCACCCAGGTAAGCCCCGGCAAATCAGGGTTAAATACATGGTTGGGAGGGGGCACCTGGGCATGATACATCCAACCCGGAAGAATCCCGAAAGCAACGGTTGCCGACAACACCATCGTGATAATGGCATATCCTCGCAAGGCATCCAAGGCATAAGCTCTTTGTTTCATTTTTCTGACTAATAAAGTACAACCACATTAGTTATTCTACGTTGTGTTCCATCACTGGGTTTTATAGTTTCTTTCCCATTAATCAACATACAAGAAGAACCTCCGTCATCTAAAGCAAGAGCCTCCGTACAGCCGATTTCCAATAATAAATTGGCTTCATTTTCAAGAGTTAATCCTGGAATTTGTGAAGTCATATATCGACCTTCGCAAACAAAAAACAGAAGAAAACCAGACGGCACATATCCAACCGACGAACGGGGATTCTTGCCCGTAGGGCCCACACCACTATATTCGTCGTACATTTCGGCTTCCCATAAGTTTTTATACACACCATTTTTTATTAATATAGGTCCGGCACCTATCGCTTCTTTTGGTGTCCATCTTCTCCCTTCAGTCGGAAACGTTGCTGAAGGAATGGGTTGTGGTTTTTCACCTGCTTTGTTTAGCGAAGGTGAAGTATAAGCATAAAGCGTATTTGCATCCGTATGATAACACCAATGTACTGAAAATGAGCCATCATCATCTTGGCCAAATGAGCCGACTGTAGGATAGTATACAGTACTTGCTCCATTATAATCTCTCCAGAACATAGTTTGAGATAGACTGATTGTTTTTCCATTTCTTATAATTAATCCCAAAGAATAACCATCCCAAAAATATCCTCCATTTAAAACAATAACAGGCTTTGAATTATTTTCATAAAATTGTGTTGGTGTAGGTACAGAACTACCAGTATCATAATGAGACTCTCCTAAAACTGTAAATCTTGCCTTCGGATCATTCATATCAGCAACAGCCAAATAGGCTTTCACAGCTTTTCCGTCAACAGTTTTATTGTATTTATAAACGGATAGATAAGCAGGTAAAGTACCGAAAGTTTCGTCTTTAACCCAGCCTTTATCTGTCGGATCAAATTCAGGAACACGGGTCGTAAATTTAATGGTATATTTTATCTTATTTCCATGATATTTAACAACAAAAGAAGGCTCATTATCTAAATCATAGACAGCTTTAAGAGTAGCAGGAGTATCCATTGTAACACCAGGTGCAAGTGAAATTTCCAGTTCAATACTGGATTTCCCTTTAACTACTTCTAAAGATACAAAATGAGAAAAATTATCAATCACGATGTTTTCAGCATCTGTATTAACAGCTTTTACCTCAAGAACCAATTTTTCTACTTCGATTGGTTTTGGTTGATTTTCCTGTTCACATGAAATAAAGAATGCTACCAAGAAAATTGCATAGAAAGGAAAAAAAGTCTTTTTCATCGTCTTTATTTGTATTTTATTTTTCTACAAGATTCAATTTAAGTTATTCATTAATTCTTTATGATAATTTGAGAATTATCATCGGAAAAAATGAATTTTGGACCTTCTTCTTTAGTAAATCCGTGAACTTGAATGGAGGAATTACTTACTCCTATCTGAGAAATCAATTTTATTTTCTCATGCCCTTTCACAGAAAAATTACTTAAAAAAACATCCTTTGATTTTTCAAAATAAACGGCATGTTTCCAATATTCAACGCTATCAGAAAAATCAATGCACAACTCATTGATATGTAATCCGGAAATATTTTGAAAGTAAAAGGCATACGGATTTTCACTTCCCCATACATTATTGTAAAATTTCGTATTTTCTTGAAATGACTTAATCGATTCTACATGAATGTTTGAAAGATTGATATTTTCAATATTTTTTTCGAAGGAGCTTCCTATAAAACTATCTCCGGATTTTGTAGCAGTCAGATTAGAAATCCGGATGTTTTTCATGCTAACAGAAGATTCCATATCTTTTTGTTCATTGCCCATCCATAAATAAATCGGCTGTATAACATCATCCATGATAATATCGTTGAACTGAATACCTTCAATTCTCGTCCCTTTCAGCATTTGAAAGGGTGGATCTCTCTTGGCCAAAACACTTACAATGTCTATTCCATGATGACTTTTATAGATAGCAAGATTACTGAAAGTGCAATTTTTGATGGGTGAATCACCTTCGTAGCCAACACGTACGGCACAAGCCGGTGGTGAGCTTAAAATACAATTACTGACAACGACATTTTCGCAAGGACGATCCTCTCCCAACTTTCCTCCATCACTTTTAATTGCGATGGCATCATCTCCACCTTCTATGTTACAATTCGTTATGGATACGTGAAGGCAACAATCAACATCAATACCATCCGTATTAGGCCCGTCAACAGCATTACGAATTGTTATTCCATTCATTTTAACATCGTTGCAACCCAAAGTCCAAAGCGTATAACAAGGAGAATTCACTAAAAAAATGTCACTAATATTAATGAATTGGCAATTGACAAAACAAATTAATCCGTTCGGTCTCCATTCTTTTGGTTTTCTGACATAGTCGGAAAGCATTTCCTTTTGCCAAAATTGATCGCCATTTCCATTAATTTCGCCGTTGCCTTGTATTGAAATATGCCTAGCATTTTCGGCATAAATCAGAAAAGTTCCGTTTTTACCAAACATGAATTCTTTTTTGGCATTCAACCCTTTTACTGTTTGATAATCCCGTTGATTTTCACTTCCACCTATTTTTGCATTGACGTCTAAATATAGTTGAACGCCATCTTTAAGAAATAAGGTTCCGGATATATAAGTTCCTTGAGTCATTTTCACCGTTCCCCCTCCGGATTGATGACAAACGTCAATGGCATGTTGAATGGATGATGTATTGATGGTTTTCCCATCACCTTTTGCCCCAAAATCCGTCACGTACCAAATTCTATCTTTTGGAATCATCGTATTTTGAGCCTTAGCATAAGGACTGCATAAACAAAGAATAAATGATGCTATGATTGTCAAAAATTTCATGCTTGTTTACTTGGACAAATAGGGGCATATTTTATTTAATGGCACCGCCTGCACGCATGCCTTCCTCCACTTCTTTCCACATATTGTTGTCGATTACATGTACGACATCAAAAAGCATCACTCCATCCGATTTTTTCAGATTCATTTCAATGCTCTCAGTCAAACCTTTTGGATTCTTGAAGAAGTCAGAAACGAGTATACCTCCCAGGAACTTGTTTTTACCCATGATGGTGCGAAGATTTTCGCAGGAACCCTCCACGCTATACCAGATATTTTTCTTGGCATACATATCCGTTTCGTTTTTGACTGCAGTATTATTGGCTATGTATTGTTCCTTGGTGATATTTTTATAATAATTCCCAACGGAAAAGAGATCCATCAGTTCGGCATATCCTGTATTCTTATAAGTAGGTGTTGCCCAGTCAAATTCCTTGGACGGGTCATAATTCTTGCTGGCAAAATTGACACCCACTTCAAAATAGGAAGGATACCACGCACCGGTGTATGTTCCGAAAGAAAGGTTTGGATTGACGGCCTTCACCGTTTTCCTGGCTTTCACCATAAAATCGTAAATCACAGTTGAACGCCATTCCAACCATTGAAGGTAATATTTGCCTTTTTGAGGATAGAGGTTTTTCTGTTCATCCTCTTTCCATACATAAATATCATCCGGGAACTTGTCAAGTTTCGTTCCCAGATATTCCTCAAATTTTTGACGGGACAAGTCTGAGAAATCCGCTGTAAATCCGTCATAACGAACCCGATCAAGAAGGATGCCGTCCAGTTTGGGATATTTGGTAGCCACCTCGGCAAAAATGTTCAGAATATATTTCTGAAATTCTTCATTCACAGGATTGACCATGGCCGAATATTTCTGTTTTTCCTGAGTGATTGGAATGAATTTCCCATCGACTACAGGAGGATAAACGATGGATGCCCATTCTGATTTTCCTTGTTCGTAGATGATTCCCTTATCCACAAAATTATTCCCAGCTACGAAGGTATTCATGGAAGCTTGCACTTTCAACCCGATTTTATGAGCTTCTTCAATATAATAACCTAAATAATCAAAGGTATAAACAATCGGTTTCCCACGAAATTCAGTGAATTTAGGCGCGTATTCACTATCATAAAGTACATATCCGGATATGGGGCGGATGTCTACTACAATATCCGTAAATCCAAGTTTCTTGATTTTTTGCAAATAAAAATCAATGGTGTCCTTATTATTGAATCTTTCAATATTGGCCGTGGCATCAATCCACATGAGAGCCGTTGAAGCAGACTTTTTACATGGAATGGACTTATTGTTTTTTGCATTTAACAGATCTGCATTCAACAGAAGCAGAAGCATTCCCAAATAAATCAACAGGTACTTTTTCATCTGTAAATAATTATTTTTTAAAGGTCGTATGGAACTCGCATGTCCATTTTATCATAAACTTGGACATTTTTACAAACATGCTCGTTTCATATTTTGTCAAATTTATTGTTTAATCGTAGTTTTATAAACATTATTGAAAGAATCGGTTACACGGATTTCTATCATGGAGTTTTTATTTTGCGGCGTTGCCCTGAATATATGATCAGTCTTTATCGGGCCAATCCACTTGAATTCCAGTTTTTCTTTATCCGCACACATCTTGGCAACCTCAGGATCAATGCTTTCACAACGTATCATCTCTCCTTGATTGATTCCATTCTCAAGCCATTCCACTTTCCAATTTTTATCCCAATTCCAAACATTGACAGAAATATCTTTCGGAAAATCCGTATTGCTTCCCACCGGGTAAGCCCTCATTTGGTAATCACGGGGATGGCCTGCACTTTTGAAATACCAGGAGACTTTGTCCCCGTCGATCTGATACACACCATATCCTATCGGTGCCCCATCCAAACAGTAATCACCTTGCCACCATGTGCCGCAAGTGGCTCCTGTATTGTGTTCATACATAGAAGTCGAATGGATGATATTTCGATTATAGTGCATATGTCCGGTAAGAATATGCACATGATAAGGTTTCAACATGTTAAACAGGGAAGACGCATTTACGGTTTGATCCCCCATGCTGACAGAATTATAAGAAAAAGGCTGAGGTTGTTCGTCCAGACAAGCAGGGATGTGCATAGCCAGAAAGACCGTGGAACCTTTTGGAATATAGGATAAATCTTGTTCCAACCATTGGAAAATCCTTTCATCAATATAACCCATGTAAAAATAATCCCGACCAAAGTAAAAGACATTGTCAAGAATGATATAATGAATTTTTCCCCGATTGAAAGAATAATAAGCCGGCCCGAAAGTCTGATTATAGGTCTTGGTGGAGGTTTCGTCCGTACGACCTCCATAATTCATGTCATGGTTGCCCAATACTCTGTAAAACGGAACATTTGTTCGATTGAGGCAGTCTATGTACTTGGGATACAAATCGGATCTGTCACCTGCCAAATCACCACAATCAATACCAAACACATCCCTTTCTTTATTTTCGTTGATGGTAGCAAGACAATCATCCACCACCTTTGAGTAATGATCAAAATTACCTTCTTTGAAAAATTGAGGATCGGCATGCACTAACAGCAGATGATTATTATCATTTTTTGGATTCTTTTTTAACTCAAAATTGTATGTGGCAGTCTTTTTAAGATTCACTTTTTGATAGAATCGAGGAATATTTAAACTATCCTGAGGAAGATATCCTGAAGGAGTCGAGACATATACGAATTCCGTATTTGCAGAAGCAGGAATGGAGTAATAGCCTTTTTTATCGGATAGAACACATTTATTCCCGTCTGTAACAACCACATTGGCAATACCTTTTCCATTGTTGGCTACTTTTCCGTCAATACAAGAATTTTGCGCCTTACTGTGTATAGGTATTAATACACAGATTAAGGTAAAAAAACATATCAAATGAAACAGGTTTCGATTCATGGAAAGTTATTAATTATCAGTAGCTAAAGCCCTATCAATACCATTTTTCACATTGTTCCATTGGTCGTACATAATTAGATAAATCATGTCGAAAAACATGAGCCCATCTCCTGTTGTCAATGTGATATACACTGCATCTTCGCAATCCTTTGGCTTATTATAGAAATTCAAGCCGTATAAACTTCCGATAACACGTACATCTCCCATTACTACTTGTTGAGCTTTTATTATACCTCCTTCAACACTCCATTCCGTATTGGCACCGTAAAGAGCTTCACCGTATGCTCCAGTCATATAAAAATCCAAAAGAGCTGCATAACCATAATTTTTGTAATCAGGACTCGCCCAAGTGGGATAATATTTAGAAGCATCGTATTTCTTACTTGCCCAATTTACACCAAGTTCATAATAACTTGAATACCAACATCCGGTATATGTTCCGAATTTGATATTTGGATTAATTCCTTTAATCTCCGCCTTTGTTTTTTCAAAAAGACTGTAAACTGCACTTGCCCGAAATTCCAGCCATTTTTTGTAGTATTTTCCAGGTACAACAGTTTCTCCGTTCCAGGTAAAAATGTCCGAAGGAAAATTTGTTACCGTTTGACCGATATATTTTTCAAATTCTTTCCTCGTAAGTTCGGAAAAATCACTATTGATGGACGTAAATCTGCCATAATCATAGACAATTCCATCCAATGTAGGATAGTTAGTCGCTAATTCCGCTACAATACTTAAAATGTAATTTTGAACTTCCGGATTTACCAGATTGAAAAATTTTGCATAGGAATTGGCATCGTCCATTATCGATCTTAACCCCGAAGGATAATACATAGTTGTTGCCCAAGCTGCTTTTTCAGGTTCCCGATACATGACACCTCCGTCACGTACCGTTCCACCCAACATGGCACATAAACTGGCATTAATTTTCAACCCCCTTTTATGAGCCTCGTTAATAAAAGTCCCTAAATAATCCCAGGTATCGGTTCGTTCTACCTCTCCCAATTTCTTAATTTGTTGAACAATACTGCTCTGATAAAGAACATCTCCGCATCCGGGACGTACATCCAGGACGATTTCCGTAAAACCTGAAGACTTTGCCAGATCCAAATACTTGGAAACGTTTTCTTTATTATTTGCCAAATATTTAAAATTGGCAGAAGCGTCTATCCATAGTATTTTAGGTTTTTGAGCTACCGGGATTTTAGTAAGACTGGGAGAATCAGGCCATTCCCATTCCAAGGCTTTAGGTTCGTCTTTGCATGAAACAAATAAAAACAAAGAGCAAAGGGAAAAAACTATCAAACTTTTGTTTGTCATATCATTATAAAAAATAGCCAAGCTTCTCAAAACTCTCCTGTTGACAGTAACAAGAAGCTTGGCTATTATGGATAAATCAGTTTATTATTTGAGCAATTTTGAATTATTCAACAGAGAGTTTGTTCACTACAATTCCTGTATTTGTACCTAAATAAACAATCGTAGCTGATTGTCCGTCAGGTGCAAGCAATGTTTTAACATCTGTCGTTAGATTACCATTGGCACCAATATCTGTAGGACTCCAGGCTCCCCAATCGTGACCCGAAATATAAGATGACATATCTGTAGAAATCGTCGGATTTTTGATGATCTTGGAAACTTTGATATGGTATGTCATCCAGTTCCAGGCGTTCAATTCAGTTTGGAATAAGAGCTTGATTCCCATGAAATCGAGGTAGTCCATTCCGGAGGAATATCCAAGAAATTGGAATGCGTCCGCTACATAAAGTGGCTGATTTGTTGTCCCGTCATTGTAAACGGTATTGAATCCAGGCCATCCTTCGGGTGAGGTAGAATTTCCAATCGTAAAGTAATTACTTTTCTTACTTACTTCAGTCGGAATAATTAATCCATTATAGTCCCATGATCCGGGATTTGTTATGGTTACTGCGTCAGGCATAGTTGAAGTTACAGCTCCATTTATTACTTCAAACCGGACAAATTTATTCATTGTTGCTACCGGGAAATAAATATAAGCTGTTTTAGTTACATCACCTTTTACATAGAATTTTCTGCCGACCTGGCCACCTTGATTATTAACCCAAGTGATCAGCAATTTTGGTGTTGCTGTAACATTATCCCATTGGTACATTTTTACAGTTCCGCCGTTACCTGTTACGAGATTTGCTGCAAAAATATGACCTGCGTCATCAGAAGTCATATAAAATGCTTTTGTCAAAGCAGGCGCTGTTAATGAAGACCAATCAATACCACTCATAGAGAGTGTTCCGGCAAGGGAGGCATCAGCTACATTGTAATAGTTAAATACACCTGTTGATGAATGGACAACAAAATAATTTCCACTTAAAGCAACGGCCCTGTTTGCCCCATCCGCAAAGCCCATTTCTGTTGCGGTTTTTGTGTATAATGTTCTTACATGGTAAACAGAAGGAATAATCCGAACAGAAACGGTATAGTTCTTTTCTGTTCCATCATATCCGATAACCTTAAATTGATAAGGTTTTGATAAATCTTGATAGCCTCCGAAAGCAGGTTTACAAACGGCATTGTTTGGCATCGAAATCGAAATTTTCGATTTGGTTAAATCCGTTTTAGGATCCCCTTCAAAAACGATGTCAATACTATCATTTGCATAAGGTCCTTGTTCTTCAGGACTAAATGTTCCTTCAACTCCTGGAACCGAGAGCTTAATATCTCGTAATAAGTTGTCCGACGTAATTACTGGTTCATCGGGTTGCATACAACCAGTAAATGCGAAAACAAATGCTATAGGAAAATATTTAAATTTTTTCATATCCATAAATATTTATATGAGTTATATGATTACCAACCAGGTAATTGTTCTACTGCACTATTATTGTTTAATTCCGAAAGAGGTAGTGGGAATGTTTTTCCCAAAAGTTCCGGGAACTTACGATCATGATCATCCACAGAAACGTATTCGTATTGGAATGTCGTACCACCTGTCTTTGTAATTCTCAATCCATGGAAGCGAACGTCGTTTAATTCAGTAGGAGCTAATCCCCAACGTCTTAAATCCCAGAATATATGGCCTTCAAAAGCAAGCTCTACTTTACGTTCATGTTTGATTGCATTTCCCAAATCAGTACCTGTTTTATCTGTCCAAGGCAATCCGACTCTTGATCTTACACTCTTGATCGCACTATTTGCAGTTACATCGTCCGATAAATTATTTGCAGCTTCTGCCAAATTCAGATAAACTTCTGCCAAACGAATTTCAATATAAGGGGTTACACTTTGACCGTCAATAACCGTTTTGTTTTCATCCAAAACCTTTTTCAAGAAATATCCTGTTACAGTATGTCCATTAGATTGTTGATAATCACCATAATTATGAAATCCGTCAATGCCATCTATATAAGCTTGAATTTTTCTTCCTTTCCAGGTAGCGTCATTATAAAGAATGCTAGCCTTGAATCGTGGTTCCAACTGATCATAAGGTGGTGTCTCAGTAGTAGTACTATGCCATTGACTCCAATCAGGATATCCTCCGGTTTTCAACTCATACAATTCCACCATTTCCTGTGTCGGTCCGGCTAATGTAACTTTAGCTGAATTCCCGGCGTCACCTCCAGGTGCAAATAACAAATCCATCTCATGAGTGATGTTGGGTGAAGCATATTGAAATTCTATGATGGATTCTTTATTTCCCGAAAAATAGGATTTTCTAAACGAATCCTCATAACTACTATTTAATCCGTATACCAAAGCACCGTTTCCGTCTTTTAAGTTAATACAATCCTGTGCTGCAGTTTTAGCTTTAGCCCAATGTTTCGCAAATAATGCTACTCTTGATAAATAAGCCAAAGCGGCTCCTTTTGTCAATCTTCCTGCATCAGAACTGGATCTGGTTACAGGAAGATTTTCTGCTGCAAATTCCAAATCCGTTTCTATGAAATTCCAACAATCTTCCGTTGAACCAAGAGGATTATTTTTTTCAGAGGTCAATTTATCCAGTATAATGAACTGATTATGGCGAATCATTATCTGAAAATAGACATAAGCTCTGAAAAATCGAATTTGTGCTTCAAAATCTGTTTTTATACTTGCATCAAATTCGGCATATTTGTTTAATCCATTCATGAATTCGTGAATTCGTCTGATTCGGTCATACGCACCGGGCCATACATCCAAAGAATTTTGCTGAGACGTAATCATATCAGGATAATATGCATAATCATTAGGTGTACCATAGGCTGGCACCGTAGAAGCATATTTTAACGCATACGTCATTCCGTCGGTTAACACACCTTGTGTGTCGAATTGATCTGAGCCAAATTGACCGTATTTTGAAAAATAGGTATAGAACCCATTCAAATACAGATTCGCCTTCTCAGGTGTGCTCCATATAATTTTTTCTGAGTACTTGTCATAGGGTACCTCATCCAGACTGCATGAATAGAATGTAAGTAGTCCCACCACAACACTTATAACGCTATAATATTTTTTCATCTTTTTCTTTTTTTAAAATGTTACCGTTAATCCAGCTGTATAATTTTTCTGTTGAGGATAATACCCATTTGTCACATCCGGTGCTTCAGGATCAAGGAAAGGATTGTGACTAAATGTTAAAAGATTGCTTCCTGCAATGTAACATCTTATTCTTTGTGCATGAATCATATTGCTGGCTACTTTTGGTATGGTATAACCAATTTGAAGATTTTTTAACCTCAAATATGACCCATCGAACAACCACATTGTATTTGCATATCCGTTATAACGATATTGAGTACTTAGTCGTGGATATTTTGCTGTCGTATTCTCCGGAGTCCAACTATTTTCAATCAAATAGACCGGAGAATTACCACCGTTATAGAAAGTACGCGTAAATTGCGTATCATCCCAACCTATTTTAGGATAATTTCCCATTAAGGCATTATCGCATATAGCAGCACCTTGCAATAAAGCTGAAAAATCAAAATTCCTATAGGAAGCGGTAAGATTTAGTCCAAACGTCATTTCCGGAATACTGCTGTGTCCAATCCAGGTTCTATCTTGATCATAATCAATTTTACCGTCTCCGTTCAAATCCTTATATTTAATATCACCGGGTAATGTATTGGAACCGACAACTGCAGAATTATCAATCTCTTCCTGACTTTGGAATAATCCTAAGGCAATAAAACCATCCTTTTCACCTAAACTTCTTCCTATGCTTCTTTGATAAGCTGGAACATCAGAATCTTCTATACGTATAATTTTATTTCGTGCCCAGTTTAGACTTCCCCGTGCGGAAAAGTTGACTTCTCCAAATTGTGAATTATTGGTAAGTGCCAACTCAAAACCTCTGTTATCAACAATACCATAATTAATAGTACTAGGAAAATAATTTCCAACAGATGAAGGATAATTCCCAGATTGGCTAGCCAAAATATTTTCTGTAACTTTATAGAAGACATCAAATTCCACACCAAGTAACCCATGCCAAAATGAGGCATCAAAACCTGCATTATAATTGGTTGAAACCTCCCATGTCAAATCCGGATTAGGAACAGCATCAGTCATATAAGCTTTTTGTTGTTGTCCTCCTATGATTACTTGTGGATTTGCACTAATTGGTTTGATGTAATTATAGAATTGGAAAGCTCCAACATTTGCATCACTACCTAATTTACCCCAAGATACTCTAAATTTCAGGTTGTCCATAAAAGGAACAGCGTCTTTGAAAAAGTCTTCTTCTGATATTCTATAACCTAAAGAAACGGCAGGGAAAAATGCCCAACGATTTTCCGGTTTAAATTTATAAGAGCCATCATAACGTCCGGAAAATTCTGCAAGATATTTATCATCATAGGCATAAGTAATACGTCCAACATAACCGGCACGGGGAGTGGATGTGCTCATACCCGAGTATCCTTTCCCGGAATTGATAATTCTATTGGTTAAATCTAATTCTTGAATATCATCAAATTCAAAACCTTGACCGGTTACGCCAAATCCATGAGTTGTATACTTACCATATTCATACAAGAATAATGCGGTAATATCATGTAAACCGAATTTCTTTGCATAATTCATTGAAAATTGGCCAGTAAGCCTTTCTGCTTTACTAAATCCTTCATATAAAGTTGATTCATACTCATTGGTATCAGGATCTTTAAAACCTGCAGCATATTGAGAAGAATAAGTTATTTTATCATAACCTAAAGCTGCCACATTTAATTGGTAAGGTACTGAAAACGCACTACTTGTTGTATAGTCGTGGTCATAGCTTACCAATGCGTTCAGATTTAACCCCTTAACAAAAGGAACATTCCATTTCAAGTTCAAATTACTTTGGAATACATTCATTATAGATTTTGAATATCCAGAATTATTCAATAATGCTACCGGATTTAATAATCCATATTGAGGTACTGAAGCAACCTCCATTCCGTCGTATTCCATTGGTAAAAACGGGTACATTTGAATGGCGTTAAACACGACTGTAGAAGGATCTGTATTTGGGTTATTTCTTTTTTCCTGACGTCCGCCAATGTTTAAGTTGATAGACAAATCATCCGTAATTTTGGTGTCTATATTACTTCGGAAATTATAACGATTAAACCCAAAATTTTTAACATTACCCTCTTGATCATAATATCCAAGAGAAATAAAATATTTTGTTCTGTCGTTACCTCCATCTACTGTAACATTATGATGTTGAGTTGTGCCAGTTTTAAATATTTGTTTTAGCCAATTCGTATTTCCAAATCCGTCCGTACCTGCTTTAATGCTGTTAAGCATACTTTCAGTAAAAGTTGGAGTTTTTCCATCCAATTCCATGGCTTTATTCCAATAGTATGCGAATTGAGGGCCATCCAGAAATTCAGGGAAGCGGGTATTTTTGTCTATCCCGGAACTATATGAATAAGTAATTGACGCCTTTTGATTAGAACCTTTTTTTGTTGTTACCAAGATAACACCATTAGCAGCTTGCATACCATAAACGGCAGCCGCAGAAGCATCTTTCAAAATTGAGACAGATTGAATTTCATTGGGATCCAGGTTATTAAAACTACGTGGAATTCCATCAACAATCACCATTGGAGAAGTACTTCCAAAAGTGGAAGACCCTCTTACCAATAAACTTGCATCATCAGAACCTGGTTTTCCAGATGATTGTACAGCCGTTAAACCGGGCAAACGTCCAGCAAGCATGGTAGAAATATTTGCCGGAGGAGCCTGCATCAATTGTTTATTGTCTATTTGTGCTACAGAGCCTGTCATGGAAGATTTCTTTTGAGTACCATAACCCACTACCACAACTTCATCTAATAGCATCCTGTCCTCTTGCATGTAAATAGCCAGAGTGGTTAAGCCGTTTAATGCAATTTTCTGAGTAATACAACCTAAATACGAAAATTCAAGTGTAGCATTTGGTTGTGGTACGCTGATTCTAAATTCTCCATCAGCATTGGTTATCGTACCGGAGCTGGTCCCATTTACCTTGACACTCACGCCGATCAAATTTTCTCCTTTTGAGTCTTTGACTTTCCCCTGAATCATTGTGGTTTGTGCATACAAACCACTTGAAAACAAAAGGAAGCAAACACACAAAAATGGAATCAAATATTTTGATTTCCATTTTAGTAAAGTGATTTTGTTCTTTTTCATGAAAGAATTGATTTTAATGGTTAAAAAATATCTGTTAATTTACCTGATACCAAAATGTTCTTTATATCTCTCGAATAAATATCCAGCCTGCAAATAAGTAGAGTTGGGGCTCATAAAATGAGAGAATTCAAAAGTGATGGCATTCTCCATCCCTGCCTTTCGGGCCGCTTCCAGCTTCAACAATAGCTTTTCCCATTTAATCGGCAAAAAACGGATAGGCATGTCCCGGTCAAAAGATTCTATGTTCGTCCAACATTTCATCTGATGCGCATCCGCTAATTTTTTATTAACAGTCAGATATTCGGGAAGTTCATGATAATCGACTTGCCCATCCTGAAATGCCAGAATATCGACAGCACCTTCAACATTGGTCAAAATTTCATTCCATTCTTCCTCATGTTCCTGCACCGTGATTGCTTTATCGCCTCCGGTCATCACCTGATCTGTCTTTACACCATGGATATACGGAGAAATCAAAGTGGTCAGATTGTTGGAAACAGCTTTGGCATGTTTACCTACCTCCGCATAAATCTTAGACATATTTTTGGTACGCCGGCTGATTTCCTGCGACAAATACCATCCCTGAAATGATTGATGATGTCCGTATTTTTTCCAGACTTCGTCAATCAGAGCTAAATTCAAATCAATCTCTTTTTGAAAGGTACCTTCTATCCAGTATTTTCCGGAATCATACATCCCAAAAAAGAATGCCATGTTGTGTCTGTCGGCTAAGGTTAAAAACATCTCCACCAGATCAACCGGAGGATAATTGACATCTTCTGTTTTCAGGATACAATTAAACGGAGAAGCAATCCATTTACCCAAACCGGCGCGAATCATCACCACCGTATTTATACCCATGGTTTTCATAGCCTGAAAATCCAGGTCCCATTCCTTTACACCCCAGTTTTGATGAGGTATGTCCCAACTGACTTCATCCAGAAAAGTAGCTTTAATGGGCATACCTTTAAGAATACCTGAAGTTTCAAACATCTTATCGGATAAGTTACCTTTCCTTTTCTTTTCAGATGAACGATACGCGGATGTAGCAGTGGCATTTATCGGTTGGCTATTTAGTGTATATGCCAAAATACCTCCCGAGCCTATCGCCAGATCACGTAAAAAAGTTCTTCTACCATTTGTATTGTCTTTATTCATCATATCATTCACGTATGATCACTATTTATGATTAAGATTATTATCGTCTTTCTTTGTCAGTAGCAACACAATCAAGTGTTGCTACCGGATCAATCAATTAATTAACACCTTAGCTGTTTTGACCAATTTTCCGTCAACTTTCACCAGAACAATCTGGACACCTTTCAAATCACCGATTGCGACTTGATTATCATTGATTTGTGTTTTGATCTTTTGTCCCAATATGTTGTAAACTTCAATGCTGGAAGCAGTTACGCCTTTTACTGTAATGAATCCATGTTCGTTGATTACTTGAATCTCATCACCTTCTGTCTGATCGAGACCAGCAATGATGCCGCCAATCTCATATTTTGCAATTCCGTTGTTACATCCGTATACATATAAATATAAATGTCCTGCATCTTCATCTGCCCAAACGCGACCACATCCATTTCCGTTGGAAGTTGTACCTAAAGAGGGAGTGGAAAGAACATAAGTTGCAGCCAACCAATTATCATTATCGATTTTGACAATGGAAGCCAATTCCGCCCCTGACCCATAGTTATAAAAAGCCAAATAAACCGAAGAACCTACTGTCGCAACGTAATTGGGAGTCGTTGTAAAGGTTGACGCTGTTTTTACAGGTAATGTATCTCCGGTTGCGACCATACTGGCATTCAATTTACGAACCTGTTCTCCCGGACATTTATAAGCGAATGTTCCGTTCGGTAAAAAAGCCAGTGACGCCATAGATCCATTTGCGTAGGTAGGGGTTATGGGGAACATTTCAGGTACCGGATTAAATTTGAAACTACCGGGATTGTTCACATCAGCTATCATGGAAAAGCGGAGAATATTGCGTGTTCCTCCGACAACATAGAAACTTGAAGCATAAATCTTTGCTGTTCCATCAGTAATACTCCCCGTCACATTTAAATAATCGCCATAACGATGTGCTTCCGTCATTGTATACTCAAGCGCAACCGTTGGAGCAGCAGTGGAATTGTCCCAACGATATACTTTAAATACATCATTGGCCGTCATTACCATATTACATGCCAAAAGCTTTCCATCCGTCGTAAATCCGGCATCGTTAATAATAAATTTACCACCAGTGACGCCTGTCATGTTTAAACGGGCTTTTTCTGTACCGTTTGATGATTTCAAAAGTATCACAGCAGGGCTTGCTAAAGTACGTGTAGGTACTGCTATTACTTTTTCTGATTCGAAAGTGCCAAATCCAACAGTGCGACAACCGCTACCTGTACCGAAAAAATCCGGTAACGTAGAATTGGCTGTCGTGTATTCCCAAACACTAGTGACTGTTGGCGTTTCAGCTGCAAAAACTGCCGTCATGCATGACATGGCAAGCATTAAAGTAAATTTTTTCATAAGCGCATTTTTTTAAGGTTAAATAACATGTTTTTGTATCCAAATCATTCATTATTTATTTTCTCCAATGTTTTCCAGCATTGGTACATACCTCTTGGTACATGGAAACAACCTTTCCACTTTCCACCTTTGAGGGAAAGAAGAACTTCTCCGCGGCGATTGAGATAACCGTACCACTCAGAATATTCAGTATCTTTAAAGTGAGACCAAGTATAGTCATGCACTTTTTCAAACCATTGCAAGCACTCTTTTGATCCGGTAAGCTGATAACCTTTCAGAAGTGAGATCAAGGTTTCAATATGTACCCACCATAGTTTTTGATCCCATTCCAATTGCTGGGTAGGATACCCCAACCTGTCCATGAAATAGAATATACCTCCGTATTGTTTGTCCCAACCAAATTCAACCATCTTTAAAGTGGTCTCCACAGCCTTATCAATCAAGTCCGGACGATTTAACCGTACACCCAAATCCATGATAAACCACATGGCTTCGATAGAATGACCCGGATTCATCAACCTTCCGTCGAAAGTATCGGATAAGCTTCCGTCAATATTCACGTTTTCAACGATAATACCACCTAATTCCGGGCGTAAAAACACCTCCATCACTTCATGAATACAATCATCTATTGTTTTTTGCAGAAAGTCTTTGTCAATCAGATGTTCGATTTCCAATGAGAGATTGCAAAGAATCATCGGCAAAGCAAAGGTTTTCAAGTTACGTGTGCCCGGATATGCCTTATTCCATTTTCCTTTCGGATTATCCACTTTTGATAAAATAATATCGAATGTCTTTTTTGCTATATCGGCATATTCCTGATTACCGGTTGCCAGACTCAATTGCCCAAAAGCCATCGTGGCAAAAGTGTATGAAAAGATGTTATAAGGTTCCACCAGCGGATTCCCTTCCCTGTCAATGGCAAAATACCAATTGTAATTGCCGTCGTGTCCGTATTTTTTTAGGAACTCACCCCCCTGAATGGCACAGTCAAGCCATTCCTGACGTTTTTCAACCTTATTGTAAAGCATGGAAAACAACCATACTTCACGACCTTGCAGCCATATAAACTTATCAGTATCGTATACATCTCCCTTTCGGTCAAGGCAACTGAAATAACCGCCAAATACTTTATCTTGAGAATTGTCAAGCCAAAAGGGAATTATATTTTTAAGCAATTCATCCCGATATTGTATTTCAAGTTTTTTAAAATCCATGATAATATATTTTTAAATTTTAATTCTTATTTCTTTGTATTTTTAAGCCAAAAACGTTCAATTTCTTCCAATGATTTTCCGGCTGTTTCCGGCATTAGTTTCCAGACAATCAGCATATAAGGCACACACATCAAGGCAAACAGGAAAAACGTTCCTGCCGGAGATAGCGTTTCAAGCATCCATGGCGTAAGTTGTCCGATCAGATAGGTTCCGATCCAAAGGGAAAATCCTGCGATCGACATAGCGACACCGCGAATTTTGGTAGGATACATTTCCGAAAGGAATACGAAAATGACAGCACTGATGGACCCTGCACAGAAGAAAATGTAAGCAAGGAAGCAAACCAACAAAAAAATGCTTGACAAACCCAGAGCTTCTCCATATAAAGAATAAAGTCCAATCAGAATGAGCGATACGATCATTCCGGTTACTCCGACATATACCAGTTTCTTGCGTCCGACCTTGTCAATAATAAGCAAAGCCAGAATGGTTGTCAGCATATTGACCAATCCGATCAAGGATTGATAGAATAAGGAATCTCCGCTTGACAACCCACTTTTCTCAAAAATGGAGGGTCCGTAATACAAGACCGCATTCACACCCATGAATTGTCCCAATATGGCAATAGCACAACCTATAATGACAGCTTTACGAATCCCCGGTTGAAACAACATTTTCCAATCCGACTTTCCCTGGTTTAGCAACATTCCCTTCGTTTCACTGACCTGAAATGCAACATCTTGCTTTTCATTGTATATTTTAGAGAAAACATGGACAGCTTCATTTTCCCTATTCCTTACAATAAGCCATCTCGGACTCTCCGGTATAAAGAAAATCACCATTAAGAATAATAAAGCAGGAAGAGATTCGAAGCCCAACATGCCACGCCAGATTTCCGTACCGAATACATTTTGTAGAATCGGACTTGAGGATGCGTATCCTGCTGAAAGATTCAACAAAAAATAGTTCATCAGATAAGCAGCAAGAAATCCTACTGTAACAGCCAACTGGTATAAAGAGACCAACCGGCCACGGTGTAATGCGGGAGAGATTTCCGATATATAAAGCGGACAAACAATGGATACGATGCCAATGCCCGCACCACCTATCATTCGCCAGACAACCAACTGGTAAAAACTGTTGGAAAGCGCACAGCCAAAACCTGAAACGGTAAAAAGAATGGCTGAAAGTACCATTGTTTTTTTTCGGCCGAACCGGTCACTTAACGCTCCGCCGAATGCCACTCCGATGATAGATCCAATCAGGGCACAACCGACAAACCAACCGCTCATAAGAGTTGTCAACTGGAATTGAGCCGTCACTTGCGAAACAGTTCCTGAAATTACAGCCGTATCATATCCAAAAAGCAAACCGCCCAATGCTGAAACAACTGAAATAAAGGCTACATAACCGATATTTTCTTTTTTATCCATTTTTCAGGTCATTTTATATTAAAATATTCTTTGTACCGATTAAATAGATTCCCTGCCTGTGCATAAGAGGATTGCGGACTCATGAAATGGGAGAATTCAAAAGTGATGGCTTTGTCGTAGCCACAGCGTTTGGCTGCTTCTAATTTCAACCGGAGTTTATCGAATTTGATCGGTAAAAATCGAATGGGCATATCACGGTCAAAAGACTCAGCATTGGTCCAGCATTGCATGTGATATTTATCAGCCAGCTTTTTATTGACAGTAAAAAAAGCATCCAGTTCATTATAATCAATCTGACCATCCTGAAAGGCACAAGCATCAACCACATCGGATATACCTGCAAAAATCTCATCCCATTCTTTTTCGTGTTGTTGAACCGAAACGGCATTTTCTTTGGTCAAATTGGTTCCACTTGCAGCAACCGCTTTTTTCCCGTCTATCCAAGGGGAAATGAAAGCCGGCAACCCATTGGAAACATCCTTGCATTGTTTTCCCAAAGTATGGAATGCACCGATGGCACCCTTTGTCGCGCGACTGATTTCACCGCTGATATACCAGCCCTGGAAACTCTTATGTTTGGCACCGTAATTCTGCCAAACTTCATCGATCACATATTTGTTGTCTTCAATTTCATAGGTCATATCTCCGGTTTCCCAATAATGTCCGCTATCATAAAGTCCAAAATAAAACTTCATGCCGTATTTGTCAGCCAAACGCAAATACATATCCAATAAATCGACGGAAGGCATATAGCATCCTTTTCCAAGTAGATATTTTGACGGATAAGTAATAAATTTCTTGTAACCCGAACGAATCATGATAACCGTATCGATACCCACGGATCTCATGTATTGAAAATCCAAATCCCATTCAGCTTCACCCCAATTCTGATGCGGAATATCGTGAGAAATTTCGTCCAGGAATGTTCCCGTGATGGGTATTCCAGCTTTTTGCGGTACAATCAACTTACTTTGGAGAGAAGTATTCTTCTTTGGTACAAATCCAGGGGTTAAATTCAAGTTCCTGAATTTTTGTTCAGCAGCAAAGCCTTCAATATGAGGTAATGCCAATGCTCCAGCAACAACCATTGCTGATTTTTTCATAAAATCACGTCTATTGTCCATCATTTTATTTTTTAATATATGCTCCGTGAATGTCAACCTGCTTATTATTAAATGGATCCAGAATCTTATCCATTAATACTGCCATTTCCAGGCGCGTAATCTTATGATTCAAATCAGGATTACCACCTCCTTTTATTATCGACTTATAAATACCTACTATTGACGATTTAACATTTTTAGCAGTTAATAGTTTTTCATGCTTTGAGATTTTCTCAAGAAGTCTCATAGCATCATTCCAAGTCCATTCTTTATTTTTCCATTTATTCATATTGAGATAAGGATATACATCTGTCAATCCGTCCAAGTCCTTCATTCTTAAGATCGAATCAGCCTTGAACCAAGTCTCATTGGCCCAATTCACACTTTTGCCCTCTCCTTTCATTATCCCGGTAGATCCGATATGTTGTAAGGCTAAAAAAACAGGATTATTTCTTTGAACATCTAAATAAGGAAGGATATATCCGCCATGTTTCAACAATGAATTTTGGACATCGCGCACCCGTACTTCATCAATACGCTTATTTTGCAAAACGGACAATGCTGCCAAAGTCCCCGCAGCTTGCCCAATCTGGAGAACAACAGGCTGCAATCTGGTGGTTCCGTTGACAATATTGGATACGGATATGGATTTTTCAGCAACAATCAAGCCGTCTACATCTTGAGGGATCAATGTACCCAATGGCAATCCATACGAGGGGACAGGATGGAAACTTAAATCAGGAAGTTTTTCTTTGCCGATATATCTGTTGTGATGATGATCTATCGGATAATCACCCACAGCTATTGTTGTCCGATAAAGTTTTTCCGATTGTGTATATGGATTAAGAATATGATTTTCTGTAAACCGGACCAAACCATGGATACGCCTTGATTCCCGATGATAAGGGATAAAAGGCAATTTGTCAAAAGTAGGATATTCATCATCGGCCAAACCTAAGGTATTCATACCCAATTCTTTTTGAATAAAATAGACAAATCCCATCGTTATACTCTTCGCTTTTTTCAAAGCTTCTACCCGTTCTTCCGGCGTCATTTCAATGATATTCAAATAGTAATCATTCCCATCGCCAGGCCAATTGATCATATACTTATCATTCGGTAATTTTCCATAAGTAAGCATCTTTTGAGGCGTCCATGTCGGCTTTTCCGGGTTTGTACTGATGTAGTTCAGCGGATTGATGCAACAATTAAAGTATAAAGTGGAGTCATAATCAACAGGACGCGGAATACGGACATCTTTATGAAAGTCTTTCAATATGGCAACATAAGTCAAATCCTGAATAATGTTACAGGCTTTATCTGCAGCAGCGGGTTCACCGGTAATATGACGGTCTTCCATGCCTATGTCATATTTTACGCCACACATTTTTGCCACATCCCCCAATTCGGTTGCATCAATCAATATTTTGCTCCTGACATCAAAAACTCCATTCGGAGTTTTTATGGATGCAATCCAAAAGCCCTTTTGTCTTGAAATTGTTTGAAGGGAAGAATTGAGGTAAACTGAAAGATTTTTTTCTCTCTGAGTAATCTTTTGAAATATCTCATTGCCGACGGATGGTTCAAAAAGAGTGTAACTCACCCAACCGGTTGTCATGGCATTATTACTTCCGTAATGACTTGCCAGTGAATCTCTGAATTCCCCCCAAAAGCCCCCCGGAAGTCTGTGATTCCCATCAATGGCACTAACGCCTGCGCTGGTAAGCATACCACCCAGCCAACCAGACTCTTCTATCAAAAGCGTTTTTACACCAAGCCGCGCACTCTCAACCGAAGCGGCTGTTCCACTGGCACCTCCCCCAATGACCAAGACATCAACGGCTTTTTGCTGAGCTTGCAAAGAAGAGCAAGTTAAAGCCAGCATGGTAACTACATTAACTGTTTTTATTTTACTGATTATCCTATTTTTAGTTAATATATTCATCTACCAATTGATTTTAAAAATTGAGGCCTTCCAAAAGATTAATTAAAAAATATAAACTTTAGAGCAGACTCTATACCCTAATTCCGTTGTAAAAACGGCGGAGAACTCAACTCTTAGAAATTAAATATTTTAGCAATACTGTGGGCAAATATATCAATGTTTTTTATTATATATCCTATAATTATTAAATATTTTTAGTATATATGTTCTTAAACATATAAAATATTAAGATATATATAGATATGATTGTAAAAACAACGAGCAGAAGGCTCGTATAGCCTTTTTTTATAAAAAAAGGTTCTAAAATCAAGTAAAAAAAATATTTGCAATGTCATTATTTATAAAAATAAATAAGAATTGGTGGTTTAATAGAAAATATATTTATTTTTGCGGAACCAATGATTCCATAACCATCAAGATGAATTTGCGCTTTTTACAAGAAACAAATCCCAGTTCAAGGAATGCCCTTTTAAAAAAGGACATTGTGCGTTACTATATCAATAATGGTGAGAACTCTTTAGCCGACTTGGGAAAAGAAATGAACCTGAGTATTCCTACCATCACCAAATTAGTCTCCGAACTCATTGATGATGGATTTGTGGTTGACTTCGGTAAACAAGAGACAACGGGCGGGCGTCGCCCGAACATATACGGATTGAATGAGAATTCCGGATATTTTATCGGAGTCGATATCAGACATTTCTGTGTAAACATCGGATTAATCAATTTCAAAGGCGAAATGATTGATTCGCAAATGAAGATTCCTTACAAAATCAGCCAGGCACGTGAAAGTTTCGATGAATTGTGCACCATCATTGATGGCTTCATAAACAGCACCGTTGTCCCTAAAGAAAAAATACTGAGCATTGGTGTGAACATATCCGGACGCATCAATGCACAAGCCGGCTACAGTTACAGCTTTTTCAATTTTGATGAAATGCCGGTAACTGAAATTCTTGAAAAAAGATTTGGAATCAATGTTAGTATAGACAATGATTCCAGAGCAATGGCTTATGGAGAATATCTGAAAGGTTGTATCAAAGGTGAAAAAAATATCTTATTCGTTAATATAGGCTGGGGTTTAGGCTTGGGAATCATTGTAAACGGCCAGCTATATTACGGAAAATCCGGTTTTTCAGGTGAATTCGGACACATGGCCGCCTTTGATAATGAAGTGCTCTGCCATTGCGGGAAAAAAGGCTGTCTTGAAACAGAGGCTTCCGGTTCCTACATACACAGACTTTTCTTGGAGAAAGTAAATAATGGTTATTCATCCAGACTGAGCAAGAAAATCCTCAAAAAAGAAGAAATCACATCTGAAGATATTATAAATGCCGCATTGCACGAAGATATGCTTGCTATTGAATTGATTGAAGGTGTAGGTAATACTTTGGGAAAACATATCGCAGGACTGATCAATTTATTCAATCCGGAATTGGTTGTAATCGGAGGTTCCTTATCGGCAGCAGGTGACTATTTACTTTTACCACTAAGAAGTGCCATCAAAAAGTATTCATTGAATCTGGTAAGCAAAGATACAGATATCAAACTTTCCAAATTGGGTGATAAAACAGGTCTGATCGGTGCCTGCTTGTTGGCACGAAGTAAAATAATAGGACTTATTTAAATATCCTTGTGCAGGATTCGTATCTTTGTCGTTTAAAGAAACGACGTATCACACTATGCAATACATTCTCAAAGCCCCTACTTTACTGGAAGGTTCCATTAAATTGCCAGCCTCAAAAAGCATCAGCAACAGGGCTTTGATCTTGAATGCTTTATCCGGTAAAAAGCAAAACAATCTTCTCGAAAACCTGGCCGATTGCGATGATACCGCTGTCCTGATAAAAGCCTTGAGTTTTCAGTCTAATAAAATAGATATTGGAGCCGCAGGTACTGCCATGCGATTTTTGACCGCTTTTCTGGCAGGGCATGAAGGTATCTGGGAAATTACCGGAAGCCAACGGATGAAAAATCGTCCGATCAGAATATTGGTGGATGCACTGAACCAGCTGGGGGCAAAAATAGAATACCTTGAAAAGGATGGATTTCCACCCCTTAAAATAGACGGCCATCAGCTTATCGGAGGAAAAATCGACTTAGACGGCAGTATCAGCAGTCAATACCTTTCGGCCCTGATGATGCTGGCACCGACCATGCAGAAAGGTCTGCGACTGACCATCCGGGGAAAATTGATTTCCAGCCCATATATCGGAATGACACTCAAAATGATGCGTCAATACGGCGTTCAGTGCGAATGGTCAGACAAGCAGATTGACATCAGACCACAACCTTATCAAGGCATTGGTTTTCAGGTGGAATCAGACTGGTCCGGGGCTTCCTATTGGTATCAGATGCTCTGTCTGGCCAAAGAAGGCAGCATCTTGTTAAAAGGTCTCTTTCCGAAAAGTATGCAGGGAGATTCCAGGATTGCAACATGGTTTGAAGATTTAGGTATACACACTTCTTATCTGAAAGAGGGCGTCAGACTAACCAAAACCGGTCAAAATATACAAGTCTTTCAGGCTGATTTCACGGATCAACCCGACCTCGCCCAGACTGTTGCCGTCACTTGCGCCCTGAAGGGTATCCACTTCCGCCTAAGCGGATTGCAAAGTCTGAAAATCAAGGAAACGGATCGGATACAAGCTCTCATCAATGAAGGTCAAAAAATCGGCTTCCTTTTCAACGAAAAAGATAACAGTATTCTGGAATGGAATGGAAAACGCTGCAAACCCAACCCTGAAGAAGCCATTGAAACTTATGAAGACCACCGGATGGCCATGGCTTTTGCTCCTGTTGCTCTAATCAAGGGAACCATCAAAATCAACCATCCGGAAGTGGTTTCCAAATCATACCCCTCCTACTGGGAAGATTTGGAATCATGCGGTTTTATCGTTGAACCGGCAGAATAGAAAGAAGGCAGAAAGTACAATAAATGACCGGAAAAGCAGTTTTTAAAAAAACGACAGGTGTAAAACATACAAGCACCTACTTTGAAACATTTGTACGGATGAGAAACAGATTTTTCCTTTATGCAGCTATCATGCTGCTAATTCTGTTCTTCTCTGCCTGTTCTGCACAAAAGAACACGTGGAGTAGCCGTCATTATCACGAGCTGACCACAAGGTACAATATCTATTTCAACGGACATGAAGCATACAAGCGAGGTCTGAAACAGCTTCAGGATGCACACAAAGATGACTACACAAAATTCTTGCCGCTTTACGCAGTCAGTAATCATAAGAATGCAGAAAGTACCGCTTCCAACATGAATAGAAGCATAGAAAAATGCCAAAAAGCCATCAAGAAACATTCCATTCGCGTGAAACCTGCCAAAAAGCCAAATTCAAGAAGCAGCGCAGAAAAAAAACTATTCTACAGCAAAGAAGAATTCAATCCGTTCATGGATGATGTGTTCCTGTTGATGGCCAATTCCCAGTTTCACAAAGGAGACTTTTTGTCCGCCTCTTCAACCTGTTCCTATATCATCCGACATTTTTCCACAGACAAGCGACTCTGTGACAAGGCTGGAATCCTGATGGCCAGAGCCTATACCGAATTGGAATGGTACTACGATGCGGAAAACGTCCTGAATGGACTTAATAAAGAAAATCTGACCCCTTCCTTAAACTCAGAATTCTCAAGTGCCTATGCCGATTTCCTGATACGAAAGAAAGAATATTCGGAAGCTATTCCCTTTTTGGAAATAGCTGTTCAAAAAGCCCGTAAAAAAGTTGAAAAATATCGCTGGAGCTACCTTTTAGGACAAATCTATCAGGAAACAGGAAAAAATGCTCCGGCGTACAAAATATACAGTTCCATTCCAGGCATGAATCCTCCTTACGAAATGGAACTGAGTGCCCGTATCCGGCAAACCGAGGTTTATCCGGGAACGGATCCCCAAAAGCCGCTGAAGAAACTCACAAGATTAAGCCGAAGCAACAAGAATAAAGAATATCTGGATCAAATTTATTACGCCTTGGGGAATTTGTATTTTGCAGCGAAAGACACAGCAAAAGCAATTAAAAATTATCACATTGCCCTTGAAAAGAGCACACAGAATGGTTCTCAAAAGCTCAAAACATTGCTGGCTCTGGGAGATTTCTACTATAAGACAGAACAATTCATACAGGCAGACTCTTGTTATGCTGAATCATTAACGATATTGGGCAAAGAAGATGAACGTTATGCTTTGGTTTCACAAAGAGCTGAAATTCTAAAAGTCCTGGCTCCCCATTTGGTAACCATCCGTAATGAAGATAGTCTGCAAATTGTAGCCAGAATGCCTGAAGAAAAGCGTAACAAATTGATTGACAAGTTTGTTAAAGCAGCAGAGAAGAAAGCCAGAGAAGAAAAAAAGCTGAAGGATATGGAAGAAGCCTTAAGTGCAAATGAAGAAGCGAAGGAAAACAATGCTATTCCAACCCAAAAAAGATCGTCACCTACCATGCCTCAGATTTCCACAGACAAGAGTTGGTACTTTTACAACCCGACCACCATTGGCATAGGTCTGACGGAATTCCGAAAAAGATGGGGAAACCGCAGCTTAAAAGACGACTGGAGGAGGAACAACAAGACAGCCCTATTTGAAAATACTGCAAATGCAGAAGAAACGGGAACCGAACTTAAAAAGACAGAAACCGATTCGACAACAAAAGACTCGATACAAAGCCTTCCGCCGGAAATAAGAAAAGGTGCGGACGATCCCCTGAATCCCAATTTTTACCTCAAAAACTTACCTTTCACAGAAGAACAATTGAAAGTCTCCAACGAAAAAATAGCCGAAGCCCTTTATAACTCCGGACTGATTTACCGCGAGCAAATGGAAAACGACAGACTGGCTCTGAAAGCTTTTAGAGAATTGGAAACACGTTATCCAAAAAGCCCCTGGCTGGAAAATGCTTATTACATCACCTACCTGATGCTGAAACAGCAGAAACGGGATGCCGAAGCAAACATCGACAGGAACAAGCAAATCGCTCTTTTCCCGGAAAGTCCTTTGGCCAAACGTCTCAGCGATTCACTTTTCATTGAGAAACTGATTGAGATGTATCAAATTCAGGATACCTTGTATGCAAAAGCATACCATTTATACCTTCAAAAGCAAACAGACAGCATTTTCAACATCGGGCATTACGTAGAAAAAAATTATCCGGTTAGTCCGCTTATTCCAAAATTCACCTTCCTCCAGGCCATGGAATCTGCCAGAACCGGAAAACCGGAAGAATTTTACCGTCTGTTGACTTACATCGTAGAACATTATCCTAAAAGTGACCTTATTCCGACCATCACTCAAATGCTGGCCTACTGGAACGAAGGCCGCCGTCCTGTTCCATCGGTAGGATACACCAATTTGTTCAGCATGAACTATTCCATGCAAACGGATAGTGTCGCCAAGCTTGACTCATTAGCGCAACAATTCAAATTCGACCCGGCAGAACCACATGTGATGCTGATCAACTATCCGATAGAGACTACCAACATCAACAAATTGCAGTTTGATGTGGCTCTTTACAATTTTACCAATTTTTTAATCCGCGATTATGACTTAAGTTTTGCAAAAGTGGGTCAAATGAATGTACTTTTGATCCGTGGCTTTGAAAATGCAGAAGATGCGATGCGCTACAAATCCTGGATAGTTTTCCAGAATGAAAAGCCGGAAGACAAATATCCCGGAATAAAACTATTGATGGTATCGGATTCCAATCTGAAACTTTTGGAAGCAGGTGCTCCGCTGGAAAAATATCTCGAATTTTTTGAGAAAAATTATGCAGGCATTCGACCAAATCCATGACAAAAAACAAACATTATGACAAAAGACCGACTGCTTTGGGCTGACGATGAGATTGATTTACTGAAACCCCATATTCTCTTTCTGGAGGACAAGGGATATGAAGTCATTACGACAACCAATGGACAGGACGCATTGGATTTATGCCGGGAACAATCTTTCGATTTGGTCTTTCTTGATGAAAACATGCCTGGCCTCAGCGGTTTGGAAACCTTGAACGCCATCAAGGAATTCCTGCCGTCCCTGCCCGTTGTGATGATCACCAAAAGCGAAGAAGAAGATATTATGGATCAGGCCATAGGCAACAAAATTACCGATTATCTGATCAAGCCTGTCAATCCTACGCAAATGCTGCTGACCATCAAAAAGAACGTCCACAAGGACGAAATCATTCTTGACGCGACCACGACTTCTTTTCAGCAAAATTTTGTAAAGCTCAACCAGCAAATTAATGAATCAAAGACCTGGGAAGATTGGGTAGACGTTTATAAAAAAATAGTGTATTGGGAATTGGAGCTCGACCAGACAAAAACAGGGATGGATGATATGCTGAAACAGCAGAAAATGGAAGCGAACAACCTTTTCTCACGCTTTATCCGAAAGCATTACATCGATTGGATAGACCATCCCGAAGGCCGTCCGCTGATGAGTCCCGATCTCTTCAAGACCAAAGTCTTCCCTTTATTAGATTCCGGAGAAAAAGTCTTTTTCATCCTGATAGACAATTTCCGTTTTGATCAGTGGCAAGTCATCAAACGGCTGTTAGGGGATCAGTTCAACATTGATGAGAACATCTATTGCAGTTTGCTGCCAACAGCCACACAATACGCCAGAAACTCCATCTTCTCCGGTCTGATGCCGCTTCAAATCCAGGAAATGTTCCCAGACCTTTGGGTGGACGAAGACGAGGAAGAAGGAAAAAATCTGAACGAATCTCCCCTCATCCAGACACAACTCGACCGATTCCGTAAGAAATATGATTTTACCTACAACAAAATCAACAACAACCAGACCGGTGAAAAATTGATGACCAAAGTAAAATCCATGTTGAATATACCACTAAATGTGGTAGTTTTCAACTTTATAGACATGTTGTCCCATGCCCGCACCGAATCAAAGATGATCCGGGAACTGGCCAGCACGGAATCGGCCTATCGTTCACTCACAGAATCCTGGTACAAACATTCTGCCATCTCTGAAATATTTGATTTTTTGACAGAACACCATGTGAAGATCATTTTGACGACAGACCACGGGACCATTCACGTGGACAATCCGATCAAAATCATCGGTGACAGGAACACCAACACCAATCTCCGTTACAAAGTAGGCAAAAGTCTCAATTATGATCCCAAACAGGTCTTTGAAATCAAGGATCCAAACAAGCATGGCCTACCCAGTCCGAATGTCAGTTCCACTTACATTTTTGCAACAAACAACGACTTCTTCGCCTATCCCAACAATTATAATTATTATGCAACCTATTATAAGGAAACTTTTCAACACGGAGGAATCTCCATGGAAGAGATGCTGATTCCTTTCATTACCTTAGAACCCAAAAAGAAATAACAATGACCCTGGAAATTACTTCATTAAATAAAATTCATCAAACCGCCAAAGATTTTCTCAAAGCGACAGAAGGTAAAACCGTTTTTGCATTTTACGGATTGATGGGTGCCGGAAAGACCAGTTTCATCAAGGCAATCTGTGAAGAACTTGGTGTTAAGGATGTAATCAATAGCCCCACCTTTGCCATCGTAAATGAATATTCCATTCCTAACGGAGGCAGCATCTATCATTTTGATTTTTACCGTATCCAGAAATTGGAAGAAGCCTTTGACCTGGGTTACGAGGAATATTTCTACAGTGGCGAATACTGTTTCATCGAATGGCCGGAAATGATTGAATCCTTATTGCCTGAAAATTGTCTGGCTGTGCATATTAAAGAAATGCCGGACGGGAAAAGAGAAATCAATTTTGAAGATATCCAGCAATCAGCAGCCTGTAGTTAAAAAACTGTCTCAGAATGGAGTCGTTTCTTTTTTCTACAAATCACATGATCCCGCACAAAAGGACGGTTTAGCATTTTTCGAAAAATCATAAAAGAAACCTATTTTCTTATCCTTATTGGTTGTATTTAATAAACCCATTCCAAAACTTCCACTTTCGCTACTTCGATTAGATTTCACATAACAACTAATCTCCAACAAATAGCCTTTCTCATTGTTTTTGTTTTTAAGTTAAATAAATCTTTTAAATACCATTGAAAAGATGGCTTTTTCAAATCTGAACTCTGACTTTCCTTGTTAGCATCATATGGAATGATAACGGACGGATTTATGTGGAATGAAAAATTGAATACGTCCAGTTTTCGCCGACCAGGACAAAGCACTATACAGCAAGATTGGCCTCAAAACTGAGGCCAATCAATGATAATGCGGAGTAGAAAATTAAAAAAACAGTCCATACTTTTTCAGAAAATATCTGCCGCCCAATATTGCCAGAGCTGATCATTCCAACAATTCAGCGATATCCACTTTTTGAAAAATCATATCAGACTTACTGCCTTCATAAAGGATCCCTATCGTCTGTTCATCCACTGAGGTAATGCAAGAGTATCCCCTCCCTGTCCCCTGATCCAAAAGAATCCATTTATCTTTCGGCCAAGTCATGCCATCGTCATAACTGACCTTCAATGTCATTTTATTTCTTGTTGAAATGGAATTCGGGTTTACGAAGAGCAACATAGATTTGAGCTCTCCGTTTTGATAATAATAGTGTTTGTGAAGGCTGGCCATACAAGTGGGTTCAATCAGCGATTTGCGTGAAGTACTATGTTCTGTCCAAGTTTTCCCCAGATCTTTGGTGGTGCAAATGACCCGCCCGTTGATTTCTGTATTGTTCTTATTCCGGCCGTCCCGCATGTTAAGCATGAGTGATTTATCGGATAATTCGACGACCATGCACTCGTTTACCCCGGAATAGGCCGGATTACTGGTTTTCCACGTTATTCCGTGGTCTTTGCTATATATGATGTTTGAGAATGGTACCCCGTTGGCATCACGGCCTTGTGCCGGCATGACCAGCGTACCGTCGGACATCGTAATACCATGACCAGGGGCAGGGCAAAAAAGCCACCACTCTTCTCTTTTTACCTGTGTAGTCAGATTTGTTGGAGCACTCCAGGTCACTCCGTCGTCCTGGCTTCTTGCAATCATGAATTGGGAAGTTTCTTTTACCCCAAAACCTGGTTGTGAACCTTTTTTAGTCCATTGATGCAACCATTGCGCACTGTTTTCATTCAAGCCTTCAATGAATTTGCCGGTTTCCGCATCCAACAGTCCATACATCCAAAGACCTGCCACAAAAATATCCCCGGTTACCTGATCCACCAGAATGTTGGCGTCACTCACTCCATTGTATTTTTCAGGCAAACCGCCCCAGGTTTTCATATCCAGCACAATCTGTAGAGGCTGCCAAGTTTCCCCTCCATCAAAACTTCTGTTGATGGCGATGTCAATGTTTCCTTGCAAATCACGGGAAAGATCACGCCTGGCGTCATACATGGCAATCAAGGTTCCCTTTTTGGTGGTGGTTATACCTGGAATGCGGTAAGTATTCACGCCATCATCTTTGGAAATCCGGAGTGCCACCCCAAGCCGCAGGCCTTTTGCAGCAACAGAGCCAGCCACATTTACATTTCCCAGACTTGTCTCAATGCCAGAACAGGATATATTCAGTTTGTGGATTAAATTTACTTTATCCTTTAACCGTACACTGAGCCACAAGCTTTGAACCTCAGCCTTAACAGGCTTTTCAGATTCAAAAACAAGCTCCTCGGAAGGATTCAGATTTGTTCCGAATTGATTTTCGGAAGAAAAATTACCCATAGGATCCGCAACAAACAACGAGATCTGATCGATATCTTCGATGGCCGTCGATCCTTTCAGCGAAAATCTGATTTTTTTCAACTGATAATCTTTATCTCCGTTATTGGTCAAGGTTAGTTTCATAACGGGATTGTTTTCCAATCTGGTCAGGATTGGAAAAACATCATGAGAAGTTGACATGGTCATCTTATCCGTTCCGTATGGCTTACATTCGACAGCCCCGTTGGTGTTGACACAAGCAACGATCAAAAGCAGAGAAAGAAGGATGCTTGCTGTTGATATCTTTTTTTTCATATCTTATTTTACTTCCAGGTCGGTGATATTCAAAATATTTCTGGACGAGTTGCCGATCAGCAGGTTGTATTTTCCTGAATTGGTTTGCCAATCATGTTTGGTTTCATCCCAAAAAGCCAGATCTTTGGATTCAATCTTAAATGCTATGGTTTTTGATTCTCCTGGATTTAGCATCACTTTTTGGAAACCTTTCAGCTCTTTTTGCGGACGAAGCACAGTGGCACGTTTTTCATTGACATAAAGTTGTACAACTTCAGAACCTGAGCGTAAACCGGTATTTTTAACCGTAACGCTACAAATCACAGACTGATCCGGCGTCATTGTTTTTGAGGACAATCTGGGTTTGGAGATTTCAAAGGTGGTATAGGAAAGGCCGAATCCAAAAGGATACAACGGGGTAATATTCTTCGAATCATACCAACGGTATCCCACAAAAACGCTTTCATTATATTTGACGTCATACACTTTTATTAATTGTTCATTCTTGCTTCCTTCGGTATAGAAAGTGGCACCTTCAGGCAGATAACCCCAAGCTGGAGAATCCTTGAAGGTTTTTTCTATGGTTATCGGTAGTTTTCCCGAAGGATTGACCTTTCCTGCCAGAATATCGGACAGTGCCTCAAATCCGGATTGGCCACCGTACCACACATAAATGAGACCTGCAACCTGATCGTTCCAGGCCGACATATTGATTCCCGAACCAGAATTGATCACCGCGATGGTTTGAGCATTCTTGCTGATGATGTTTTTCATAAAAGCCTCATCTTCCGATGGCAAATTAAACGGACGTTCCTGTGATTCCCTGTCTAACGTGCCCATGCTCAGGATAACCACATCCGCTTCTTTCAAATCCTCGTCCGTCGGTTTTTCAATGTAATAAACGGTCCTTCCGAAAACTTTCTTAAGTGCATCCATCAAACAGACATTATTGTATCCGATCACCTCGGCAGCTCCGTATCCACGCGGAATCTCAAAACAGAACTTACCGGTAACCAAGATGTTTCTATTTACTTTAGGATCCAACGGCAAAATATTATTCTTGTTTTTAAGCAGGACAATACCTTCATCGGCCACTTTCCTGGCCGTCTTTTCGTGTTCAGAAAACCGGCTAAGCAAAGTGGGATCGTACTTCTGCCGGTTGTAAAAATTCATTGCCAGACAAGTGGCCAGCATCGGACGAATCATCACATTGATATCATCCTCTGCTACTTTACCTTCCTTCACAAGTTGCAGGACTGTTGTCTTGAAATCATAGCTACCAGGCATTTCAACATTCTGTCCGGACTTGATCGTTTTTTCGAGATCCCAGACTGAGTTCCAGTCACTCATCACCAACCAGTTAAATCCGAGATTTTTTCTGAGAAGATCCTTAATAACAAAAGCGTTCTGACCTGCCCATTCTCCATTAATCAAATTATAGGAAGTCATGACGGACATGGCCCCGGCATCGATACCTGCTTTAAATCCAGGCAAATAGATCTCATGCATCGCCCTTTCGTCGATGATTGAATTGCTGCGCTTTCTATAAAATTCCGTATTGTTTCCGAAAAAATGTTTCAGACAGGCAGCTGTTCCTGTGCTCTGCATCCCCTTCACATAGTTTTCAACCATCCTGGAAACCAAATACGGATCTTCACCAAAATACTCAAAATTGCGGGCACACTGCGATTGACGATAAATATTCAGACCCGGCCCTAAAAGAAACTCAATTCCACCGGCACGGCATTCTTCACCTATCGCTTTGGCATATTCGTAAGACAAAACCGGATTAAAAGTAGAAGCAAGTAAAATTGGGGAGGGAAAAGCCGTCGACTTTGTCAGTTGTTTTACCATCCCTGTATCAGGCAGATTGTTCCGGATATTCACACCTTGCGTCGCATCCGAAAGATAGATATTCCGCATGCCTTTTTCTTCAAATCCCTTGAAAAAGAATTTGTTGAAGCCTCTGGTTAACTGTACTTTTTCTTCCAGGGTCAATTTGCCGATAAATTCATCTGCCTTTTTGTATGCTTCCTCTTTGCTCATAACAGGCTGTGCATAAGCATTCAAAGTCAAAAACAGGGAAAAGAGAATCACCCATAAATTTTTCATAAAATATCTTTCTGTATTAAATATCCTTTTCATTTTATTTTATCTCAAAAGAAATTGAAAAAGCTAAGAGTATGTCATTTTTATTTTATCTCGCTGAAAGGGATGATCTTAAACCAGATACCCCGTGAATACTTGTAACCTTTTTCATATAAGACTGCAACATCGCCATTATCCATCAGAGCCAAATCGGAATATCCTGTATACCAATTGTTATCATCAATATTATCGGCATATTTATAACTTTTTGTCCACGTGAGGCCATCATTCTCACTTAACTTGATGGTTCCGTCCCGGCGGCTGGTGCCATGATTGGGATTTGAAAAAAGGATATTGGCCTTACCGGTCACAGGATTGATAGAATGACGCAATAGCACTCCCTGGCTGCCTGAACCCGGTTCAATCAAGGCATAATCGGGATAATAATCGCCAAAGGTTTTTCCACCGTCTTTACTGATGGAAACCATGCGGAAATGGTTCGGATTCGTATCCGAATTTCGCATGTTGATCATAATATCACCGTTGCTCAATTCGGCTACCGTGCTTTCATTGCCATTCTCATACCCCACTGTGCCTCCAAGTGCCCATGTAGCACCGTTGTCGTCCGAATAAATCACGTGTGAGTAATTTTTCCCGTTTTCGCTATGGTTACTGGAAACAATGACCCGGCCTTTATTGGGTTCCTGCTGTTTCACAATACCATGGCATGGTCCAGTTGCATACCACCCCCAGCCAGAAAGCTTAACAATAGGCGTAATATTTTTTTCTTTGGCCCAGGTCAACCCTTCATCATCAGAATAAGTGACAAAAACAGACCTGGTCCCGGTGGCACCAGGATTCCAACAGGTGATCAAAAGAATGCGTCCGGATGACAAGACAACCGGACATTGATTTTGACAACGATTGATGCCATCATCTTTAACGGTGATTATCTTACTCCATGTTTTGCCACGGTCTGTGGATCTTTTCAGTACAATATCAATATCACCGGCATCATCGCAATTATTTCTGCGGCCTTCCATAAACGCCAAAATCGTACCATTCTTTGTCACAGCCAAAGTCGGGATTCTGTAACAATCATAACCTTCCGTTCCACAAACAAATGGATTCTCTGATGTGGAGAAATTAGTGGTATCATAAGGGACATAAGGCACAGTCGGCTTTTCATATCCGCTGTTTTCAGCAACAGATTTCTGTTCTTCGCTACATGCTGACATGCTTATCAGCGCAAATAAACCCAGAAAATACAAGCATTTTTTAATCACTATTTTATCTTTCATAATATGGGACTGAAGGTTCATTACAAACATAAAAAAATTGAAGAGATCGACAAATATAAAATAAAAACAATAGGAACTGAAATAATGCCTGGGGCATGTAGAAGTACCCCGAGCATTATCACCGCACATTCATCAATCAATAATAACCGCTTGTTTGCACCAAATTCGGATTGACATCCATCATGGCCTGCTGTATGGGAAAATAAAGCGGACAAGTCGTTTCATTCTTACCATACATATTGGGTACCAGCTCATAAACATTTATCACTTGGGATGCATGCGCCCTCATCAGATCTGGCCACCTTTTAAGTTCAAAGCATAATTCACGCCCTCTTTCGTCCAGTATTTCTCTTAGAACACTTTGCTTGTCTGCTGCACCGGTATAATTACCAATTCCTGCACGCATACGCGTTCTGTTCAGTTGAATAATGGCGTCGGGCACACGGTCACGCAAAGCAAGAAGTTCAGCCTTCAGCAAGACCAAATCAGCCAAACGGTAAATGATGATATTGTTGTCAAAATGGCGATCCCCATCCGGATAAATGGTACCTCTGAACTTATTCTGTGTGGTTAGAATCACTTTTCCATTTGAACGTCTCGCATCAATATAGGCAACAGAAGCACGATTATCGTTGACCGCAAAAAGCTTTTTCAATTTTGCAGATGGTGCAAAATTATGAATGGCAAGACCGGATTTTGTATAAGGAATGTCTTCTTTATTGACTGCCACGGAAATGTAAGTTTGTGCGGTGGTCAATTTCGACGCATACATTCCTTCTGCCTCATTGATACCAAAGAACAGGGAGAAAATCACTTCCGGGTTCTCTTTTTGTGAAAAGACATTGGCATAGCTGCCAACTGCGCCAATGGATGTTCCACTGATGGTTTCCGCCGTGGTTAAGGCGGTTATTGCATCATCCAGATCCTGAACGTTGCCACTCTTCAGCACTTCATATTTCCAAGTCAGGGCGTTTGCCTTTAAAGCATAAGCTGCCGCCTTTGAAGCCCTAAACCTGCTGACAATTCCATTTTCCGGAAAAAGAGAGATGGCTTTGTCGGCATCGGCTATGACCTGGTTGATGACATCCAGAGCCGGGCTTCTGGCAGGACGTTCCTGTGCATCCGATTCCATAGGTATAAGCACAAGGGGTACATCTCCGAAAGATTGGGTCAGAAGCAGGTAGGTATAACCTCTCATAAAATAAGTTTCAGCCAAAATTCTGTCTCTATCGGCCTGGCTGTTAAAGCTGATGTCTGCCCCATATTTGAGAAGCAGGTTGCAATGATGCATCTGCGTATAGAATTTCCTCCAGTTGGGAGCCACCGTTTCGCTCAAACTGTTGGCCCAGGCCCGGGAAGTCGTTCCTACCACCCCATTATCCAATGCATCGCCCCTGTCTTCGTCATAATAGGTTTCATTGACCATACTCCTGAAATCGGAATAGATTCCAACCAAGTAACCTTTAACATCTCCTTCCCCGTTCCAATAGCTGGAACGCGTTATTTCAGAGACAGGCTTCACTTCAATCCATGATTCGCAACTCGACATTGCCATCATGAAAACAATCAACAGATTTATATATTTTTTCATTGTATCAAATTTTATAGTTATCCGATCAGAAACTTAGATTTGTAGTAAAAACGACAGAGCGTGGTCTTGGGTACTTACCGGCATCTGCCCCGATCACTTCTGGAGTCAGTCCGTCATAAGCAGTGAGGTATCCTAAATTATAGACGGCCAAGGATAAATCAATACCTGAAACTTTTATTTTCTCAAGCCATACCCCACGAAGTGCATACGACAGGGACACTTCACGGAATGCCAGATAATCGCCTTTCTTAATGTATAACGTGTTTACCGTTCCATTACTAAATCCTATGGTCGGAGAATTTGGCCGCGCATGATTTCTTTTTCCGAAATCCCAGTCAGACTCAACATCATACCGAGGAATAGTAGCAATATCTCCTTGCTTTTTCCATATATCTTTACTGGTGACATCGGTCATGGTTGCAATATTGTTACGGCCACTGGAATTTGATCCGCCACGGAACATATTGTCAATGACATTGCCCATTGAAAAGTCAGTGACCACTCTCAAAGTCAAACCCTTATAATTGAATGTATTTGTGAAACCTCCAATTCTATCAGGATGTATATAACCCACAAAAACCAAATCTTTGTAGTTGATGGTATCGTTTCCGTCCACATCTCTCCACTTGGTATCTCCTCCTACTTTAGGCAGTCCGACAGAGCTGGCGGCGACCAATTCGTCATAAGGAGCATCTGCAGCTTCTTCATCCGTTGCATAAACGCCCAGTGACTGGAAAGCAAAACGCGAACCCGGTCTTTCTCCTTCTGCAAAACCACCTGCATATACGTATTTACCTAACTTTGTATCATAAATGATTCCTCCATTTGTCCGGTTCTTATATTGTCCGTTATAAGGCAATTTTCCACAAACAGAACGATTAAAGGCAAAATTGAATGAGGAAGTCCAGGTAAAGTTCTTTGTTTTTACTGGGGTGCCGCTGATTTCAAACTCAACACCTTTGGACTTCATTTCTCCATAATTGCTTTTGATGGACGCAAATCCGGATTCAGCCCACAGTGTTTTTGACATCAGACGATCCGACGTTATTTTCGAATAAACATCAAACAAAACATTCAAGCGACTGTTAAACATTCCCAAGTCAAAACCCAGATCGGTGGAAGCCGTCGTTTCCCACAACAAGTTGTTATTCGCCAAAACCGTGTTCAGCAATCCGGCATCCCCATCATAAGCATAGCCGGGTTTATACTGTCCTTCCGTATCTGCAAGTGAGAGATCATTATTTCCCGTCTTTCCCCAGCTTGCCCTGATTTTCAGGTTATTGATAAGTTTTTTCACAGGGGTAAAGAACTCCTCTTCGTGCATATTCCACCCGGCAGAGGCTCCAGGGAAAATACCGAAACGATGATTGGCGGCAAATCTTGAAGATCCGTCTTTACGAAGACTGGCAGAGAACAGATAACGTTTGTTATAATCATAGGTTACACGACCGAATACACTCGCCATTTTATTCTCATAATACGTCGTTGAAACAGTTTGTGACTCTTTGGTTGTTGCATTCAGCGTAGGAATATAATCAGTCGGAGCACCATAACCGGAGCCGCTCATTGAAAAAGAAGGATCATTGGTATAGTTTAAACCCAACATGGCTGAGAAATTATTTTTCTCAATTGATTTTGAGTAAGTAAGCGTTGCATCATACTGAAAATGAAGATCCATGTTATGTTCAGCCGAGGCCCTGCGGTCTGCAAAAATCTGATTTGCCTTTTCAAAATTGTTTGTCAGTCCTTCGTTATTATAAAAGGAAAAAACCGGTTCAAATTTCAGGTCTGGAATAATTTCCCAATCAAAACCTGTACTGATATTGATCCTGCTTACATGGTTCAGATTGGTTCGATAGTACAATTCATGATCCCTGGTTCTGAAGTCATTGCGGTTTTCACCCTGTGCAGGCGTGCCATCTTCATAATAGTCGCGCACCGTCCGTGGCATTCTGGCAGCTCTGGACATCACACTGTTTTCTGAATTGCCCAAGCCTATAAATTCACGGAAAGAATAGTTAATGGAATAAAAGCTTTTAAAATTATCCCGAATTTTGTAGGATCCGTTAAAAAGCAGACTCATGCGGGTATAATCCGTTCCCTTGACAATGCCCGGTTGATTCAGGTATCCAGCACTTGCAAAATAGGTACTCTTATCATTCCCTCCGCTAAAATCAATATTGATATCATTTCCAACAGCCGTCTGGAATAATCTGGACTGGAAATCCGTATCCTTAAAAATCAACATCTTACCAGGATTCACGGGATCCTCCATGGTTTCCCATCCTTTATTGTTCAACAGGTCATCCACATAATCCTGACCATAATTATTGATATAATCATCAAGAAAAGCCGTCGTGTTGAGTGAATTCCTCGGATTGGCTGTACTCATGGCAAAAGATCCTGTCAGGTAGTTCTGCGGATTCAAGGCATGCAAGGCTGACAAACGGGATACATATAAATAGTCTCTCGCTGTAGACAAAGGATATCTTTTTGGTTGGTCGTCCACATTCAAGCCATAACGGACATTGATTTTTCCTTTTCCTGGCTTACCTTGCTTGGTAGTAATGACCACAATACCGTTGTTGGCTCTGGCACCGTAAATAGCGGTAGAAGCGGCGTCTTTCAGAACCTCAATAGTTTCAATGTTTTGCGTATTGACATCTTTCATGTTTCTGATCACCCCATCAATAATGACGAGTGGATTATCACTTTCGGGAGAGGTGGAAGTTCCTCCACGTAGAATAAGTTGTGGATCGGATCCGGGTTGACCAGAAGAAACGCGAACTTCCAAGCCCGCCACTTTTCCTTGTAAAAGAGACAAAGGATTCCCTACAGGCGGCATGGACAGATCCTTTGCCTGTACCTTTGAGATCGAGCTGGTTACCGTGGCCCGGGATTGTTTACCATATCCCACCGTCACTACCTCGTTCAAGCTTATATAACTTTCCTTCAATGTTATAACAAGATTATTGCTCTTTCTCACATTTACCTGCTGAGGCTCATAACCTGTAAAAGAAATGGTCAGATTGGAATTGTTCGGGACCTTCAACTTAAATTTTCCATCTGCATCCGTGATGGTACCAATTGAAGTTCCCCTGACGGCCACCGTAGCACCAAAAATGCCATTACCAGATTCGTCACTGACAACACCATTGACTGTATGTTCGACTGTTTGAGCCTGCACATACGACATATGAAATGCTACTTGTACAATAAATAAGAGCACCCATGCGCTTGAAAAAATACGCAAAGACCTCTTTTTGTGGAATTTTTGAACATCTTTCATAATAGATTTAATGATTAAGATTAGAAAAAAGCCTTCCCTTTGAACAAGTCTGAGACTCATTCATGATAAATAGAATAGAAACATTTTACATGGAAAAACTTAACTTACACTTCCAGCTGCGCCTTGCCTTTATGTGCCTTATCAGTTTTGTCCAGAATTTTTTCCATATTTTCAAATTGTGTATTGAGATGCAACCTCATTGCCATCCTGAAAGAATCAGGTGTGCCAGTCCTCAAAACCTCAACCAGGCCGGCGTGAGATACGATCTGTTTTACTTTATAGTCTTTGGCTCTTGGAGCATATAATGCAAACAAAGGTCCAAGCAGATGCTGAAAATCGGATAAACTATTATTGCCGACCATGGAATATAAACAGCTGTGAAATTTGATGTCAAGCGCAATGGACTCTTCCGTATCCATCGTCTCGTCTTCATATTTCGCAATTTCAGCAAGTTTTTGAAGGTAGGCATCTGTTTTGCATTTAAATGCAAAATCGGCCATACCGATCTCCAGCATCAGACGAAGCTCATATAAATCACGTAGTGCGTCACGATCAAGCATTCCGGATGCAAGAATCACTTTCAATACGCCAAATATTTTGGGAACCACTACAACCGTTCCCATTTTACGCTTCGTTTTCAAAAAGCCGATAGCTCTCAGATGGCTCAAAGCTTCACGAACCACAACACGGCTAACCCCAAGAATATCCACCAACTCTTTTTCCTTTGGCAGATGTGAATTCATTTGACATCCATTTTGTGCGATGTATTCCAGAATCTTTTTTTGTGTTTGCTCGACCAATGAGAAATCCTTCGATGTATCCATAGTATTCATTTAGATAGGTATTAAAAACAAGCGACAAAAATATATTATTTAATCAACGATGCAAATATAAATATGTTTTTCAATATATAATACATATTACCCATTTTTTTTCAAAAAAAGCGAAAAAATCAAAAAAAAGACACTTTATGTAGTATATATAAAAATATTATATACATTTGCCTCGTCATAAATATTCAAAATTTGTAATACATAATATGAAAAACATTAAAAAAATCAATGGACTTATCGCTGCACCATTTACAGCGTTTGACAAAAAGGATCAAATCAATTTGGGCATGGTAAAAGAGCAGCAAGCCATGTATAAAAGGAATGGTCTGAGTGGAGTCTTTATTTGCGGAACAACCGGAGAAAGTTCAGCACTTACCCTCAAAGAAAAGAAGCTCTTATATAAGGAATGGTCAAAATACAAAGAACCAGGATTTACCATTATTGCATTTCTTGGAGGAACCTGTGTCAAAGAATGTCAAGAACTGGCTATCTACGCACAGGAATGTGGACTGGATGCTGTGTCCATAACCGCTCCATATTATTTCAAACCAAGCAACGTGGAAGCATTGGCTTTATTTTGCCAGGAGGTGGCAAGCGTTGTGCCCGAAATGCCTTTTTTCTATTACCATATTCCTTGCTTCACAAGCGTGAACTTTCCGATGATCAATCTTTTGAACAGAATGGACGAACTCATACCCAATCTGGCTGGAATAAAGTACACTTTCGAGAACATGATGGATTACCAGCTTTGCCTGAACTTTAAAAACAGAAAATACAATATTCTCTGGGGAAGAGATGAAATGCTTTTGCCTGCTTTATCCATCGGAGCAACCAGTGCCGTGGGTAGTACATATGGCTACCTGGCTCCTGTCTACCTGAACATCATCAAATTATACCAAGAGAAAAAACTGGAAGAAGCCGCTGAAGCGCAACTGACCGCCAATAAATTCATCACCATCCTGGATAAGTTCGGCGGAGGATGTGGCAAAGCTTATATGAAAGCGGTCGGATTAGACTTGGGAAAACACCGTGCTCCGGTAACCAATCTGACAGAAAAAGAATATGCAGAACTGTCTGAGATACTTGCCAGCATGGATTTCACCAAATACTGCAACAAATGACTTCTATTCTTAAACTATAAATCTACCTATTGAATCATTACTAACTCAAATTTTACGCTTATGAAAACACTTCTGACTTTTTTTAAGAAAAGCGTCCGAACGGCAGGTTGGCTAATAGTGACCTTCCTGTTCTCGATGCAAGTGCATGCACAAGATCTACGTTGGGCAAAACAAATTGAGAGTGCCAAAGAACTCACGGTATTGGGAATTGATACTGACAATAGCGGGAACAGCTATGTAATAGGTCAGTTTATCGGGCAGGTTGGCTTTAGTTCCAATTGGCCAGGCACAAATTATCCCATGGAGTTACTTGGTGCTGACGATAACGACCAGGATGTATTTATCGCAAAATACAACCCTCAGGGCGAATGCGTTTTTATCTCTCAGCTGGGAAACCCCACCACAGCAGACGGAAAAGCACGTCAGGATCAGGCTAAAGCCATTGCGGTTAGCAAAGACGGAAAACACATTTATGTGTCCGCGACCATTGCAGCAGATGCCCTCGGCGAAGTTCTGACAGTCCCTGGACTCAGGGATGAGCAACTAACCGGTGGAAAAGGTTCTGATATCGTAATCGTCAGATATGATCAGGACCCCGAAGACGAAGACTGGTACGACCCGATGAAGGCTTTCAACATTGGGACGGACGGTTCTGCAGACAATGCTTTTTCCATTACTGCCGATGACGCTGGAAACGTGTATCTCTGCGGTGGACACCGCGGAAGGTTGAATTACAGTCCAAAAGGCCTAACGGCCAAATGGGGTACCAGACCACCTTCGGGATACAACTTTCTTTGGATGGCCAAATATGCCATGGCAACTACCAAAGAATGTGTATGGTTTTATGAAAAACAAAATCTGAAAGACAATTCCGTCATCGAAGCTAGAAAGGTTTTACTTGCCGGCAACAAAATTTATCTGACAGGTTTAATGAGAGGTAACGTTGTGTTCGGAAGCACTCCGGATACCACCAAAGCAACACTTGCTGTCGGTGGAGGTGCTTCCAATACCATGCGTGATGTATTTTTTGCCAGTTTCACTAATCTGACCGATACCATTTCTTTTGATTGGGTCAAACTCATCGGGAAAAGCGGCATGTTAGACAACGAGTCCAAAGATCTGGCAGTCGACGCCCAGTCCAGAGTGTATATCTCCGGGAATCTGAACGGGACCGCCAATCTCGACGGACGCTCGGAAAACGCTCTCAGCATCAACGGAAAAGACGTTTTCTTGGCAAGATATATGTCGGACGGAACATTCAATTACCTGAGAACATTCGGTAGCCAGAAAGACGATATCGCCAGACCAAAAGTTTTTGGAAACTGGGATGAAGCACGTGGTATGCAAATAGATGCAAGTGGCAATATATTCTTATCTGGCTCCTTCGAAGGCATGAACGTCAACCTTGATCCGATGCTTTCAAACAAAGCAGTATTTACCAGTAATATTGCCGCCGGCGATACAACCTACACCCGAAACAGTTACATAGCAAAATACAACGAAAACGGATCTTTGATCTGGGGAAGACAAATCAGCGGCAAAGATCAGTTGTATGGTGTTTCCTGTGCTTTGGCAGGCGGAGATATCATTACCACAGGTTCTTTCCTGAGTAACTGCAAATTCGACGCCACTACAGAACTCACTAACCTGAGTGGGACCAACAATATTTATATTGCCAAATATGCCGGAAATTCAGATACGGGTATTGCCAATGGAAAGGAAAAGGAGCTCCGCATCTATGCTGACAAAAACCTGTTACATATTGTGAATGCCCCTGCAATAGGGAAAATAGGAATCTACGCCGTCAACGGTAGCTTCGTAAAAGAAGCTGCCGTAAAAGAAACCATCGATATCTCCGGTTTGGGAAAAGGCTTATTCCTGGTGAGAATGACTGCACCAAATCAAACCATATCGGCTAAAATCGTAAGATAAGATCCTTTCTGAAGAGTTGAAAAAACATATTTTCTGTTTTTTCAACTCTTTTTTTATATCTGTCTAAAAATCTTCGTAAAATGAAAAACATCTATTTTTCTGTACTACTCATTACCAGTCTTTTACTTTCTTCCGTTACTTGTCAGGCAAAAGTAAAATTACCGGTATTACTCGCTGACCATATGATTATGCAGCAAAAGTCTGTTCAACTGTTTTGGGGGAAAGCGGACAACAACAGAAAAGTCACAGTTACTACCTCCTGGAATAATAAAAAATATATAACCACATCGGACAAGGAAGGAAAATGGTCTGTAAAAATCACCACTCCAGAAGCCGGAGGCCCTTATAGAATTGATGTGAGTGATGGAGAAAATCTGACACTGCGAGATATTCTTATTGGGGAAGTCTGGATCTGTTCCGGTCAGTCAAACATGGAAATGCCGATGAAAGGATTTAATAACCAACCGGTATTGGGATCGAACAATATCATTGCAAAATCCGTCGAAAACAAGATTCGCTTGTTTTCGATTCCAAGAAGTTCCTCCCTTTCGGAAGAAGAAGACTGTCAGGGTATCTGGACTTTAAACACCCCTGAAATGACCTCCAATTTCAGTGCAACAGCCTATTTTTTTGGCAAATTACTCAGCGAAGTTTTGAATGTACCCATCGGATTGATCAATACTTCCTGGGGTGGATCAAAAGCTGAAGCCTGGATGAGCCGGGAGGCTTTAAAACCGTTTACAGGAGTTTCCTTGCCTGTCAAACCGGAGAATGTCGTATTGCCGGCAAAAACGCCTATGGTGCTGTATAATGCCATGATGCACCCATTGATACATTTCAATGTTAAAGGTTTCATCTGGTATCAGGGTGAGGATAACCGGCTTGATCCGGAATTATACTTAAAACTTATCCCTGCCATGGTTCAGAATTGGAGAGACAGATGGGAAAATCAGGATTTGGCCTTCTATTATGCACAGATTTCTCCATACAGCTACGGATCACCCAGACAAAAATCGCTCAATACCGGTTATATGCGTGAAGTTCAACAGAAGTTGATGGATATTATTCCCAACAGCGGAATGGCCTGCTTACTGGATGCCGGGGATTACACCTGCATACATCCTGCCAATAAACAAGCTGCCGGCGAAAGACTGGCATACTGGGCTTTGGCAAAATCCTATCAAATAAAAGGCATTGGATACTGCAGCCCGGCTTATAAAAAACATGTCATACAAAACGACTCTGTATTGATCAACCTGGACAATATAGAGAATGGTTTGACTTCCTACAATAAACCCATCACCGGATTTGAGATGGCAGGAGAAGACCACAACTTTTATCCGGCTAACGCCATCGTCAAAAAGAATCAGGTCATCGTAACTTCCAAAGAGGTTTCGAAGCCCGTTGCCGTGCGCTATTGTTTCCATCACTATGCTGAAGGGAACTTGTATGCAACCAACGGATTGCCTGTTGCACCATTCCGGACCGACCATTGGGACGGAGAAACGGAGTAGCAACTCAAACTTATTCTGATCAAGTAAAAAAATATTACAAATCAAACACGAGAGACTGATAGACAAATCATACATTTGGGTGAAAATCGTACTGTCGTCCCCAAAATAAAAAGTATCTTAAGCATTTCGGATGTCCATATGTATTTGACCAACAAAGAATAAGCATATCATATGCCTTTCCAATAATAATTACTTCACATGAAAAACAAGAATATATATCCGTGGGTTGTCGTAGCCTTACTGTGGTTTGTAGCCTTTCTGAATTATATGGACAGGCAAATGCTTTCTACGATGCAAGCCAGTATGAAATTTGACATCACCGAGCTACAGAATGCTACAAATTTTGGACGGCTGATGGCTGTCTTTCTATGGATATACGGATTCATGAGCCCGATAGCTGGTATACTCGGCGACAGAATTAACAGAAAATATCTTATTATCGGCAGCATATTTGTTTTTTCCGGAGTCACCTTGCTGATGGGGTATGCCACGACATTCAATCAGCTTTATGCACTCCGTGCCGTCATGGGATTAAGCGAAGCACTGTATCTTCCTGTAGGTCTGGCCATTATTGCCGATTATCATCAAGGTAAAACCCGTTCACTGGCTATCGGCATTCACATGACCGGTTTATACTGCGGACAGGCCATCGGCGGTTTTGGCGCAACCATTGCAAACCATTTTTCCTGGCAAACAACTTTTCATTGGTTTGGAATCATTGGCATCACCTACAGCATCATACTCATGCTCTTTTTTAAAGAGCAAAAAGAGCACCTGAAACACCAATCCCCGGCAGCCAAAACAAATTACAGTTCTAAACCGGGTGCCATATGGAGCGACCTGGCTGCCGTTCTGTCAACCGGTGTTTTCTGGGCCATCCTTTTTATGTTTGCAACGCCAAGTTTCCCAGGATGGGCAACAAAGAACTGGTTGCCCACGTTATTTGCAAACAATCTGAAACTGGATATGTCTCTGGCAGGCCCTCTGGCCACAATCACCATTGCCCTGTCTTCCTTTATCGGTGTAATTACCGGCGGCTTATTGTCCGACAAATGGATTGAAAAGAACATCAGAGGCAGAATATTCACCAGTGCCATCGGAATGTTTCTCATGATTCCGTCCCTGTTCTTTCTCGGGTATGGGCACGATGGGTTGATTCTTTGCGGAGGGATATTCTTTGGGGTTGGGTTTGGAATGTTCGATGCAAACAATATGCCCATACTTTGCCAGTTTATCGGTCCAAAAAAGAGGGCAACGGCCTATGGCATGATGAATATGACCGGTGTATTTGCCGGAGCTGCCATCACAAACCTATTGGGAAAGTCCACAGATTCCGGTCATTTAGGTCATGACTTCGCGTTGCTTTCCATTCCCGTTTTATTGGCCTTGATCGTACAGCTGGTCTTTTTAAGGCCTAAAGTCAGTAACCAAATTGATTAAAAGTTATTTATGAAATTACAGAATATCAGTATTCCATTGTTCGGCATCGGAATTTTTTACATACTGTTGGTACAAATAAAAGCTCAGAGTGCTGTCCCGGATTGGGAGAATCCCCGGATTTTTTCCATCAACAAAGAAGCACCAAGAGCCACCGCTTTTCCCTATGAAAATGAAAAAGCAGCCGCACAGGATATTCAGGAACAATCCCCTTGGTTTCTTTCGTTGAACGGTATTTGGAAATTCAACTGGGTACAAAGTCCGGATAGCCGTCCGGCAGATTTCTACAAAGATACTTACAATACGGAAAACTGGAAGGAAATCAAGGTTCCCGGCAACTGGGAGCTTCAGGGGTATGGGACCCCCATCTACACCAATGTCGTCTATCCATTCCCAAAGAATCCCCCCTACATTGCTCATGCAGATAATCCTGTAGGAAGCTACAAACGCTCCTTCAATCTTCCGGACAACTGGAAAAACAGAAGAGTCTATTTGCATTTTGAAGCCGGGACTTCCGCCATGTACATCTGGGTCAACGGCAAAAAAATAGGTTACAGCGAAGTAACAAAAAGCCCGGCAGAGTTTGACATTACCCAATATGTTGTCCCCGGGAAAAATTCATTATCGGTTGAAGTTTATCGCTGGAGTGACGGATCATACCTGGAAGACCAGGATTTCTGGCGTTTGTCGGGAATTGACAGGGGAGTCTATCTATATTCAACCGCTCAACAACGCATACAAGACTTTTTTGCAACCCCGGATCTGGACAAGGCTTATAAAAACGGATCGCTGAACATCAAGGTTTCTCTAAAAAATTATTCAGGCATGAGTACCTCCAACCTTATCTGCATTTCGCTGTTAAGTGCAGAGGACAAACAGGTTTTCAAAACGTCCCGGAATGCCGTTATTCCTGGGAATGGATGTTCAGAAGTTGTCTTCGACAGGGATATCATGTCTCCACATCTCTGGAGCAATGAAACGCCCTACCTGTACACACTGATCCTCACACTGGAAGACACCAAAGGCAATATTATTGAATCAACCTCGTGCAAAATAGGCTTCCGCAAAGTTGAAATCAAGGACGGGCAATTGCTTGTAAATGGTAAACATCTGCTGGTCAGGGGTGTAAATATGCACGAGCATCATGAAGTTACCGGTCACTACGTTACCCTTGAAATCATGCTGAAAGATATCCGGACAATGAAACAACACAATATCAACGCTGTACGGATGAGCCACTATCCCCAGAGCCCGCTTTGGTATAAGCTTTGCGATCAATACGGCCTCTTCATCTGCGATGAAGCCAATATAGAATCTCACGGAATGGGTTCTGAATTTCAAAAATGGTACGACAATTCAAAACATCCTGCTTATCTCCCTGAATGGGCTGAAGCCCACAAAGACCGGGCAATCCGGATGATGGAACGGGATAAAAACCACCCTTGCGTCATTCTTTGGAGCATGGGAAATGAGTGCGGAAACGGGCCCGTATTTTTTGACATATACAAACATTTTAAACAGCGTGATCCATCGCGTCCTGTGCAATTTGAACAAGCCGGAGAAAAAGAAAATACAGACATCGTCTGCCCCATGTACCCTCCTATCAGCTACATGAAAGAGTACGCTGCACGCAAAGATACCAAGCGTCCCTTCATCATGTGTGAATACTCGCACGCCATGGGTAATAGTTCCGGCAATTTTCAGGAATATTTTGATATTATTGCCTCATCCAAATACATGCAGGGAGGTTTTATCTGGGATTGGGTGGATCAGGGACTCAAGACCAAAGATGAGAACGGACAAACCTATTGGGGTTACGGGGGAGATTTCGGATCTGCCGGTTATCCCAATCAGGAGAACTTTTGCATGAACGGGCTTGTCTTTCCTGACAGAACTCCGCATCCTGGCCTGAACGAGGTTAAAAAAGTATATCAGGATATTCTTTTTAATGCAAAGGATTTGAAAAAAGGCATGATCAGCATTGAGAACAGATTTTTATATCATCCTTTAAAAGATTATTCTTTTCGATGGGAACTTATTAAAAACGGCATGAAAGTGGATTCTTCGGAATTCAAAGTCTCTCAGCCGGCAGGTACTACAAAAGATTATGTTTTAAAGTTGCCCAAGATCGACAGCCAAGACAAGAACGAATACTTTCTAAACCTATATGCCTTTACAAAAAAAGCTACTGAAATGATTCCTTCCGGTTTCGAAATTGCCCGTGAACAATTTGCATTAAATACGGGCTGGAGCTTTTCGGGATCAAAACCGGTTCAAGACCAAAAGATTCAAATTCAGGATATGGATGGAAATATTACACTCAACACTGGAGATATACGTATGGTATTCAACCGTTTGAATGGAATGCTTACCGAATATTGCTTTCGAAACCAGCTTATACTGGGAACCCCTGAAATCAATTTCTGGCGTGCCCCCACAGATAATGATTTCGGGAACAACATGCCTGTTATCAGCAATATATGGCGTACAGCCGGCAAGAATAAAGCTTTAAGAACCTTTGAGGTTATCCGCAGTAAAGACAGTGTCGTAATCAAAACGATCTTTGACCTGACGGACATTGCTTCCGAATATGTGATTATCTATACCGCTTATGGAGACGGCCAATTGCATGTGCAAAGTATGTGGAATGCCGGCAAAAATCCTTTACCTGAAATGCCACGGTTTGGCATGCAGTTCAGAATAAACAAAACCTTTGACACTTTTACCTGGTATGGAAGAGGCCCGTGGGAGAATTATGCAGACCGCAATACCGCCAGTTTTATCGGACTCTACAAGAGTACTGTCGCGGATCAGTATGTCCCTTACCTCCGGCCACAAGAAAACGGGAGTAAAACGGACGTCCGCTGGCTGACCCTGACAGACAAAAACGGTTCGGGAATCAGGATTGAAGGTCTTCAGCCGCTAAGCGTCAGTGCATCATACAATCTTCCGGAAGATTTAGATCCCGGTTTGACCAAGAAACAGCAACACCTGAGTGACATCCATCCCAGAAATGAGATTATCCTGAATGTAGATCTGGCACAACGTGGTGTGGGCGGAGACAACAGCTGGGGAATGCTGCCTCACGATCAGTACAGGCTTTCGGCTAAGAGTTATTCGTATGGGTATATCATCAGCTGCGTAAAATAAACTGAATGCAGGGAAAGCAGTAAACCCTTTTCAATGAAAAGAATGCTGCTTTTCCGGTTCGCCGGTTGAATGCTATAACCTTACCGCCGACGGTAAGCCAGAACGTGCCACCGAAAGCGATTGGCCTGAGTAGTGTTAGAAATAGGAAGTTTTATTTATGAGTCTGCAAATACTGATCAGCAGTCATTACAGGAATTTTAGCTTTCCGAAAATCTTTAAGATTCCTGGTAATAATTGCATCAAGACCATTTTCTATCGCAGTGTAGTGTTGCAGTCCATCCTCAAAGTCCTTAAAATAACTGTCATTAAGTGCAAGCTCAACGATCTTATCATCAAGACTTAACACTCGAACTATCAACTTAAGTTTACGAAGTATTTGTTTGGCTTCATCAGACTTTTTTGATTGTAATAAGATGTAATTTGTAGTGGCGAATGACAATGCCGATACACTTATTTGAATTTCCTTCTTATCAGCCAAGGAGAAAATCCTGGCAGCTTCTGAATAGAAGGGTTGTCTTTCAGAAAGCAGGTCGATTATGATGTTCGTATCCAGAAATAACTTTTTCATTTATATTTCTCTGTTAAGAATTTTGCATAATCTTTTTTATAATCATGATCTGGATTAAGATGAATCACACCACTTAAACTTTTAACAAGAGGTGTAATATCATCTGATACTGCCGTTTTATCTTCCGTAACTGAATCCAAATATGATTCTACCATCTTGGAAAGACTAACATCATGAAGATGTGCGTAATCCTTTGCACGATCAATCACTCTTTTGTTTAATCTGAGGGTTAATTTTGTTTCCATATTCATGTATTTAACGTACAAATATAATTATTTTGTACGGCAAATGCAAGGGGACGCTTTTTTCTTCTTTCTACTAAGAGTTGGCTAATCCGCGGGAGCCGATAGGCGACTGTGGTTTGGTATTAGAGCGCATGTATTGTTATTTATCGTAATGATATCTGCAGCTATAAATTATAATTTCCTCATCCTTTACTTGATAGACTAATCTATGTTCTCTGTCGATTCTACGCGACCAAAATCCGGATAAATCATACTTCAACGGTTCCTGTTTGCCTTTGCCTTCAAATGGAGTCCTTTGAATGTCTCGAATTAATTCGTTAATCTTTTTCAACATGTTCTTGTCTTCTGTGAGCCAAGAAGTGTAATCCTCCCACGAGTTTTTAGAGAAAATAATAATCATTTCTCTTCTATTAGATTCTTACGAACTTTCTTCCCTTCTTTGATTTGCTTAATTGACTCGTAGAGTCTATCGGCATTGGCTTTAGAACTTAAAAGATGGACCGTCTCCATTATTGAATTATATTCATCCAATGAAATCATAACAGTTCCGTTTCCCGTTCCCCTTTTGATGATCAAGGTTTCATTGTTTTCTTCAACACTATCAAGGATTTTTTTTAATCCCATCCTAAATTCGATATAGTTTGCAGCAATCATGTCTGTTGTTTTTAAAGTTATTAATTAGGTACAAATATAAGTACTTATCTAATAACTAACAAATTTTGCACTATTTTGTTCAGTGGACTCTTAACATGTGGCACAACGTTGAGAGGGTGGTGTTATGGGCTGTGTTTTATTCTTGATTTATGGAAGTTTTCTTTATCATCACTATTTGCCATGTATAAGGTGTATTATTTCGCAGGTCTTACGATTAATGACAACTTCAAATGTTCCACCCTGATCACAATCTTTAGTCAGTGTACCCATTACCAACCAATTATCGCCAAATAAATGGACTTCATAAGGTCGCTCCGATAGTATTTGCTTTTCACCATAAATATCAAACAAAATCGGCTCAATTATGTGGATTAGGGTAATACTGTCTTTTATCAGAATCGGCCGAGCTAATTGATGTTTTGCAGAATCCTTCATTATATCTGAATATACAAGCTTTTGGAATTCAATTCCCTTAAGCTCATTTCTTGAAGTATCATTATTATCAGCGACGATTTGATTTAAAGAATTGTCAGCAGTCTTTACTTTATGGTCACATCCAATGAAAGTCGATGCATTTATAAGTATCAGCAGGAAATAAAAATGTTTATCCATTTATAATCAGTTTGATATGTATGTTCTAACATAGCCCAGTCCCTATGTTTGAAAAATAAAAGGTAGGGATAGTTGATTTTTTCTACAAATCACATGCTCCCGCACAAAAGGACGGTTTAGCATTTTTCGAAAAGTCATAAAAGAAGCCTATTTTTTTATCCTTATTGGTTGTATTTAATAACCCCATTCCAAAACTTCCACTTTCGCTACTTCGATTAGATTTCACATAACAACTAATCTCCAACAAATAGCCTTTCTCATCAAAACCGATTGTTTTATAGTTTATTGTTATTCCTTTGGCCTTTAAATCATTTTTGATAAAAATTAAACTGTCAAAAGTAAGATGGTTTGAAAACCTTACATCTATACGTCTAATAGTTTTATCATCATTGTATTGAACAACAATACTTTTAAAAACATTTTTATTGTCAGACTGTGCTTGTATTTTTGAAATGAATACAAACATCGCTAATCCCATCATTAAAAATGATGTTGTTAAAATCGAAATTTTTTTCATTGTTTTTGTTTTTAAGTTAAATAAATCTTTTAAATACCATTGAAAAGAAGGCTTTTTCAAATTTGAACTCAGACTTTCCCTGTTAGCATCATAACCGGTATTTGATGCCTCAAAGAAATCAATCCCCAGAACATCGGAAATAATTTTAATCGTAAAAGCTCTTGGTTGAACAACACCAGACTCAATTCGCTGAATTGTGCGTACTGTAATTTTACATCTTTCAGCAACCTCCTCTTGTGTTAATCCTTTAGCCCTTCTGACCTCAACTAATTTTGTCCCAAAATCCGGTTTCCTCATTCAATTTGAAATTTAAAGCAAGATTATATTTAACCTAAAATATTTCCAAAATATGGCATGGTATTATACCCGACATTCACCCGACATTGACTCTATTAGACAACTAGTCAATAAATTACCAAGTAATTATTACAAATGTATTTATTCGTCCTCATTTTTTTCATTATCAATCCCATCATGGTCGGCAGCGTTTTTTTAATTACCGCCAACAGAGGTATTAGTTGGAAGCCATTTTTTATTCCTTGAGCTTTTTAAGTTTTTTCCCTTCTGGCAAGTAATTATCGGTTGTCACAACTTTTTTACCAGATTTCAATTCCAATTGTTTTCTTGCATCACCGGCAATTTTTCCTCCTGCTTTGGCTGCCCGTTTATTTTCTTCAAATCCTTTAGCATCAGTATTTACAGTAATCTCCTTTGTTGAAGCCTCGCCAAGCATGGAAAATATCAACTCCAAATCTGTCATATGATCCCTGAGGTTTTGGCTTTTCAACCCTTTTATCAGCTTATGCTCCGATGGATTTATCCCAAAAGTTACCCTCGAAATCTCTGCAGTCAAGATGGAGTATTCAGGTTTTTTCCGTCTGCCGCTGTCATTTCAACCAAGGGACAAATTGTCCCCCAGTTGACATTCAACTCAGAATCACGTTTCTTCATCTTCTTGATGTAATCCTTAACATCAACAGATTCAGATAAAAGTTGAACTACATCCTGAACTGAAAAATACCACTTTTCTTCTTCTTCATTCCAAGCTGATCTAATTTGCTTATTATCAAATAGTCGTATAGCACTCATGATATCTCTTCTTTTCTACAAATATACGATTAAGCCACATCTTCTAAATGAATTATTGCAGGAAATTGAAGATGTGCGCTCTTATGGTTTTCACTAACGGTAAGCCAAGCCTCGCCACCGAATGTGGTGTGACTTGTGGTGTTAGTAGCCGTTAATATTTATATATCCAAGTGTCTCAAGATCTTGTACACTTTTTGTTAAATACGTTTTGCCGTCACTGATTACATAAAGACTGTCACTGATATCAATTATGTTTTGATAAAGATGATCAGTTACAATGATTCCCTTCTTCTCCTTCTCCCTTACAATCAAGCGTTTGATCGTTTCAATATAAACAGGCATCACATGAGAAAAAGGCTCGTCGAGCATACAGAATTTTGATTTGGAAACCAACATCAAATAAATCTCAATAATCCTTTGCTCACCACCCGACAGCTCCCTGAACTTCTTTTTAAATTTACGTCTAAATGAGGGGAACTCGTTTATAAAATCCATAAAATCAAGTTCAAAATCCTCAAATATTCTTTTGATTGACAGAGACTTCGGAATAAACTTGTATTGCGGCAAATATCTCAAATCATCCGTTGATCTCTTGTTATTGATATAAGTCTCACCATTAAGCCTGACTGACTTATTATTGGTATTTAATTCACCAAAAATGATTTTCATCAGGCATGATTTACCAGCTCCGTTATTCCCAAGCAGACCGCAAATCTTACCCGTTTCACTTTTCAAATAAACGTCCTGCAATATTCTACGAGAACCAAATTCCAGGATAACGCTGTCAACTTCCAAAGTATTTATCATCTGAAATGTATAGTTAAAGCCTCAACAATCAGAAAAATTACAAAATCAAAAGAGATTGTCGAAATCCAAAGAGATAGCTTAGATAGCCCGACGTTTCGGTAATAAAAAAATTCATTGCTTTTGTAGTCATTGATAAAATACACAACCGCTCCTATTGTGATTATTTTAAACCAAAAAAGCGGATGATATACATTGATTCCATTTGTATAAGTTATCACACCACAAGCTATGGTTATCATCCAGCTTATAAAGGCAAACGATGAATAAAACGTTAGAATTAATCTTAATTTTCTCACAGAACTTTGGATGTGGGTTTCTTTAATGGCTACTAGCGGGTAACCAGGTTACGCTCGCCGAAGGCGGGTGTGACCTGGGGGTGTTTTGTGCAGTTAATTTTATTTCCTGTCAGATTTCATCTTTTCTTCAATCCGATCTTTTACCGCTTTTTGCATTTCAGAGATGTACTTCTGCATCATCACCATCATAAGGTCTTTTTGAATATCTGGTGTTACTTTTATAAATTTCTGCCCAGATGGTGATTTGTAAAATGTAATAAAATCTTTAATCTCATTTTGAGTAAAATATTTGTCATACAATACTACCATATCTTCATTAATCAATTTTTTTGAAATTTCTTTAGCCGTTTGCATTATAGAATTCATCATTTCATTTGAATGAACCTTTGCTGTTGAATCTATCGACATCTGACTTTGCATTTGATTCATTATTGATGGTACCATAGAATTAAACATTTTATCCATTATTGAATCTTGTTGCATTGAATGAAACAGCTCTTTAATAGATTCTTGCTTCGTCTGTGAATAGCTGTTTATCAATAATGGAAGAATAAACAATAAAACAAAAATAACTTTTTTCATAATTAATTTATTAATGTTAATGATTAAAATATGTAATATTAGAATAAACGTACTAATCTTTGTTTATTTATTTGAAAGCTATCAAGTTACTTATTTCTTCAATTCTAAATAATGGTAAGGACGCGCACACGAAGTGAGTGTGGTTTGGGTATTTTTAGCGCACGTAATTTTTGTTTTGAATTTAATTATTCTAGTTTTAGATGGTTTTTGTGAATCAATTATCTGGGATCTTATTTCCTTCTTATAGCATTGTCTTCAATCATATTGCAGGATAAAGACTTCATCAAAAAATAAGCTACAACGAATACTAAAATAGTAGTCAGTGCTGGTAAATAATTTCTCTTCTACATGAATTTGAGATTACATATGATAAAAGAAAGTAAAATCAAAATAAGAAAATAAATTATCCAACCAGTGTAATAGAAATATCTCCAAAATGTTTTTTTCCCCACATATTCATTTAACGCAATTATACCTGGAATAAGAAAACTTAATAATGGAAACCCTATAACCCAAATCAACATTTCCTCAAACATATGACCATTAAAAGGCAATCTAATATTTTCACCCTTAATTATTGGCATAACAACTAAATAATGAAAGACTCCTGTAAAAACCAATCCAATTAAATTTATTATAGCTTTTTTCATCTTGTTGCTAAGGTATTCTATGGTTATTCTAAATAATTTGTCTTAAAAATAAGTTATTTTTTCCTGTTAATGAGCATTTTATATTTCAGTCTGCCTTTAGTTTCAATGGTGTTATGCGCAATTCCTTTTAATCCCATAATGTGCCTATTTGATAGGTCGCACTCAAAGTAAACGAATGATAATTTCCTTGTGAAGAAATATGGTAATTTGTAACCTCTGCTTTTGGACTTACACCAACTGCATCAATATTGATATGATTCTTCCATCCAAAAGTATATCGATATCTTAGGCCAAGATAAAGCTTAGAATTTAATTTTACGTCCACTCCAGTACCCAGTTCAAATAAAGCATACTTCTCTGTGTATAGAAATTTACTAGTTGTTAGAGATGGAAGATCCGAATAGCTAAGTAAAGGGGTATTCGAATGTAGTCCATAATGGATTTTTCTTTTGGTCGGGCATGCCAGCATTACGCCACCGGAAACAAAAAAACTTAAACGTTCATCCATTATTGATTTTTGTAATCGCAATCGAATTGGTATATGATATTCCTCCTTATTTAACTGTAAGTTGGTTGTGTCGATAGACATTTTTGTTACATCCAATTTTGTGAATTTGCTAGGATATAGACCTGTTTCAATATACAAGATATCTGTCAGTTGCTGAGATAATAATATTCCAATAATGCCACTTGAATTATTATTTAATGTTACATTTTGTTGAGGAGATGAAAAATGTACAACATCTTGAGCTTTCCCCCATTCAATTGAGAAATTGGTTTTCATCTGTCCTTTAGCCATATTAAATATGGAAAAAAAGGCGATTAATATGCAGGTTCTTGAGTAACGCATTTTAGTATTATTACTAACAATTAGGAAAATGATAAATAGCGGGATTTTAAAATTGCCACTAACGGGAGGCTAGGAAGCGTACGCCTTTTCGACATATGTGGCTTAGGCGGTGTTATGGGCAGTTTTTATTTGTCGTTCAATATTTAAATAAGCCTTTTAAATTATAGACCGAATCTAATTCTAGTACACTTGGATTCCTTTTAATAAATAGAGTAGAATCAGTTATTGTGAAAATATTGTGCTGATACCTATTTATAAAAGATGTTCCCTTTACAAGGTAAATCTGGTTATAGACAGTGATTGCCACTTCAAATAGATTTTGATGCAAGCTACATGTACCGTATACAAACATTGAATCCGTTGCCATTCCTGGATTAACATTAAGTACTTCTCTGTAACTTCCATTATTCATATCGTCAACATAAGAACTCAGCCAAAGAAAATATGAACTCTCATTCCTAATCTGATAACTAAGATTACCATCACGAACATTTATTGTCTTTGAAAACTTTTGATTACCAATACTAAGAGTCACATTATAATTACCAGGTTCATCATATTTATGTGTAATCTTATATCTGCCATGTGATATATTACCGTCGCCAAAATCCCACGTACACATTGGACAACCGGTTGTATCAGAAGCGACAAAAATAACTGGAGCAGTGCAATAAACTAAATTTGTAAGTATATTAAAACTGGTATCATCAACTTTTTCTATATCAGAAGTATCATCACATGCACTAAATAATGTCGTTGAAAATAATAAAACGGCGACGGAGAATTGTTTAAACATTTGTTTTGTATTCATTTCTATAAAATTTATGCGATTTTTGGTAATGCGATTCTAAAATTACCCATAACAACAGTATAATCAATCTATTTTAACCATTTTGACATACAGTATTTCATCAACTGCATTTATCTAATTTTTTAATAGCAATGCAGTTATACGTTAAAGAGATGCAAATCAAATTGTGTGTATATTGCTTTTGTACTAAGGCCCACATTGTTATTTAAACTTGGTCTGCAGATGGTTAGTCTGTGAGATCAATTTATTCAATTGAAGATAAAATGAATATCAAGTGGCTTTCCGGTGGCTAAAATACAAATTATCTGATTATTTTATGATGAAATATTCAATAAATTTTTTATATATTTTAAATCAAACAGAACGAATATTTATAAATGTATTATAGAAACCTTTTTTTTAAAGCAAAGGATATTGATGAGGCTGGAACATCATTGAAAAGAAAAGCTCAGTAACGTGGTGCAGCAGATGTTTCGGAAAGCGCACTGAAGGACAGCGGCGTGACCGACGTCGACTTCGACGGACAGGTGCAGTGGACACGAAGAGTCCGGCAAAACAAAATATTGAAGGCTCGAAGAGACAAAATTTTTGTGCCGGAGTCGAGTGGACACAAACCTGGACTAGCGGAGACGGAGGTTATGCCGCTGCCCGAAGAGAGCGATGCCCATTACCGTTAATTCCTAATTTTTTGATCCAAGTTAATCCCCAAAGATCACACTTTTATCGTTACTCCACAACTTTTCAACTTGATCCTAGCTAATATTGAGACAACCTGCACAAAAAGAAAAAGTCCTGCAATCCAAAAGATTTGCAGGACTCTATCATGAAAAATATCTTTGACTGCTATTGCAGCAACGATTCCACTTTTTGTGCCAATGCACTTTTCTGTGCGGCACCAACTTGTTTGTCAACCAACTGACCGTTTTTGAAAAATAACAGCGTCGGAATATTGCGAATGCCGTAACGGGTAGTAATATCGTTATTGTCATCCACATCCATCTTTCCGATAATCACCTTCTCCTCAAATTCATGAGCCAACTCTTCAATAATGGGTCCAATCATCTTGCAAGGGCCGCACCATTCTGCCCAAAAATCAACAACCAGGGGTTTATTTGATTGCAACAATTCGTCAAAATTCGAATCTGTAATTACTAATGCCATATCTGAATGAATTAAAAAAATGTGGGACAAATGTACAAAATCTTCTTTTTACATGGGCAAATTTTGTCAATTTATTTTCAAACTGACCGAATCCATTTCCTCTATATATCGAATAAAATCTTTGTCCGGCTTTACCTGATAAGCCCTCGAAAAAAAGTCAAGACGGAGCGGCGGCTCTTCATCATAATCAATAACCGTCATGGTAAATTGAGTTTTACCAGGATGTTTCCGCACTTCATCATACAAATCTTCCACAAAAGATTTTTCAACAATAGACAACGGCATGGAAATATTGATCTTTTCGACAGCGGTGTCCATAACATCAGCCAACAATGAGATCGAATGCACCTTTAACTCAAATTCACCGGGTTTCCACGACCTGGGGACATACCTGGCCTTAACCATCAGGAACAAGGACGGACGCAGATATTTTCCAAAATCCACATAATCTTTTGGCCAAAATGGAATTTCAGCGGAACCGGAATAATCTTCTATGGTCACAAAAGCGTACTGTTCATTTTTCTTACTCATCTTTTCCCTGACACCAGTAACAATACCTCCGAAAACCAGCTCTTTGTTTTGTACCAGGTTTGTCTGTTTGATGTCATCCATCGTCGTATTGCAAACATAATTCATTACAACCGAGAAACTGTCCAGCGGATGGGAAGAAAGGTACATACCCACCAGCTCCTTTTCTTTACTCAATCTCACAAGATCCGGCCAGGATGAGACATGTGGAGGTTCAGGCTTTGCAATGCAAACCGAATTCTCTCCACCAAACAGAGAGTTGGATATGCTGGCTTTATCTATTTGCGCCTTATTTCCATATCTGATCAGAATATCAAGATATGTTTCACCTTTTCCGTTCTCTGCTGCAAACTGTTCACGGGAAATCTGTCCGAAGCCATCAAAGCTCCCTGCCATGGCCATGGATTCTATGCTTTTCTTATTACAGGCATTCAAGTTTACACGCTCCAAAAAATCATAGACATCGATAAAAGGACCCCTTTCACGTTCATCAAGAATGGCACGAACAGCTCCTTCTCCTACCCCTTTGACGGCTCCAAGTCCGAAACGGATATTGCCTTCTTTGTTTACCGTAAAATGAATATTCGACTCATTGACATCAGGGCCAAGCACCTGAATGCCCATGGCTTTACATTCATCCATGTATTTGGTAATATCCGTAATATTGTTTATACTCCGGCTCAATACAGCCGCCATATATTCAGCCGGATAGTTGGCTTTCAGCCAGGCTGTTTGGAAAGCCACAATGGAATAACAAGTTGCGTGCGATTTGTTGAAAGCGTAGGATGCAAATTTCTCCCAGTCTGTCCAAATCTTTTCCAACGTCTTCGGATCATACCCGTTTTCCTGTCCACCTTGCATGAATAAGGGTTTCAGATGATTCAGCTTCTCGATGATTTTCTTACCCATGGCTTTGCGAAGCTCATCAGACTGACCACGAGTAAAATTCGCCAATAATCTGGAAAGTAACATGACCTGTTCCTGATAGACCGTTATTCCATAAGTGTCCTTCAGGTAACGTTCCATCACGGGAATATCATACACAATAGGATCACGTCCTTGCTTACGGGCTATAAACGATGGAATATAATCCATAGGTCCCGGACGGTATAGGGCATTCATCGCAATCAGGTCCTCGAATTTGGAAGGCTGCAATTCACGCAAATATTTCTGCATACCGGCAGATTCAAACTGAAAAGTACCGATGGTAGCTCCGGCACAGTACAGTGCGTAGGTTTTTTCATCATCCAGAGATATATGATCTATATCCACTTCAATACCTTTTGACAAACGGATGTTTTCGATAGCATCCCTGATGATGGAGAGCGTCTTCAAACCCAAAAAATCCATCTTGATCAAGCCGGTTGATTCTATCACAGAGCCTTCGTACTGGGTCACCAGCAATTTTTCACCGGACTCCTTGTCATCGGCAGTACAGACCGGTACCCAATCAGAAATGGGATCACGACCGATGATGACACCACAAGCATGTACGCCGGTGTTTCGGACATTGCCTTCCAGCATTTGTGCATATTTCATCGTATCCCGTACCAGTGGATTGGAAGAATCAACAGCCTCCTTCAGCTCCGGCACAAAGGAGATGGCATTCTTTAAGTTGACTTTCTTGATATCCGGAATCTTGTCCGGTATCAATTTCGCCAGTCTCTCAGATTCTGCCAACGGAAGCCTTTCCACCCTGGCGACATCCTTGATGGCGGATTTTGCAGCCATCGTCCCATAGGTGATGATGTGAGCCACCTTTTCCTTTCCATAACGATTTTCCACCCAGTGCAACAGCTGGCCACGTCCATCATCATCGAAATCCATATCAATATCTGGAAGAGAGATACGGTCAGGGTTCAGAAAACGTTCAAACAGCAAGTCATATTTGATGGGATCCACCTTGGTGATACCCAAACAATAGGCAACAGCCGAGCCGGCGGCAGATCCGCGTCCGGGCCCTACGGCAACACCCATATCCTTGGCCGCCTGAACAAAATCCTGCACAATGAGAAAATAGCCCGGAAAACCCATATTTTTCATAACCCCAAGTTCAAAATCAAGGCGTTCCCTGATTTCATCATCCATATTGGGATATACTTTTTCGGCACCTTTATAAGTCAAATACCTCAAATATACATTATCATCCGTAAAACCTTCGGGCAAAGGAAACTTCGGCATGATGGGCTTGTGGTCGATGGAATAAAATTCCACTTTATCGGCAATTTCTACGGTATTGGACAATGCTTCCGGAATATCGGCAAAAACCTTATTCATTTCCTCTTGGGTTTTTAGCCACTCCTGTTTGGTATATGCCATACCGGACATATCATCCAAATCGTGTCCTGTGTTCAGACAAATCAAGCGATGGTGGGCTTCAGCATCTTCTTCGTCCACAAAGTGCGTATCGTTGGTACAGATCAGCTTAACTTGATATTTCCGGGAAAATTCAATCAAGTGCTTGTTGACTTCCACCTGTTTCGGATAGGTATCCTGTGCCGCATTGGGTACTGTCGGTTTATGGCGTTGCAATTCCAGATAGAAATCATCACCGAACAGATTCTTGAACCATTTGACAGCCTCTTCTGCTTCTTCCAGCCTGCCGTTGAGGATAGCCTGCGGTATTTCTCCGCCCAGACAGGCTGAACAGGCAATGATGTCCTCATGATATTTTTCAAGTTGTGCATGATCGGTACGGGGACGATAATAATATCCATCCGTCCAGGCGTTGGAAACAATTTTCAATAGATTCTTATAACCGTGGTCATTTTTAGCTAAAAGTATCAGGTGCCATCCCCTCGCATCTTCTTTCACCTCTTTTCGCATCTTTTCCATGCCATTACGTGCCACATAGACCTCACAACCGATAATCGGCTTGAGTTTTTGAGAATCCTCCTTACCCCTGTTCTTCTTATTGACATAATCGAACAATTCCTTGATTCCAAACATGCACCCGTGATCAGTCAACGCAATGGCTTTCATTCCATCGGCAATGGCCTTGTCAACCAAGTCGGTTATGGACGCCTGTCCGTCAAGAATTGAATATTGAGAGTGGACGTGAAGATGCACAAAAGGATTCATAATCAACAACTTAAAAATAAATGATTCAATTTTTAAAGATACCCCGAAATACCATATATACAACACTCATTTTGTAAAAAAAATTCAACAAAACTCAAAAAATGAAAAGATTTGGCGTTCTACCGAATAAACAGTAATTTTGCGGCCTAAACACATAAGAGCAATTCTCCACCGATGAAAAGAACTTTCGGAATAACCATACATAAGGAAGGTAGAAAGGTTCTGCTTTGGTTATTATTTATCCTGGCATTCCTCAATCTTCTAATATGGATTCTTGTCGGTCACCTTGCCCTTGTCATTTTTATGACGATTTCTATCGTTCTTTTCATTTTTATCACCAACTTTTTCAGAAGCCCAAAGCGTATAGTTTTAGCCGGGCCATTGGATATTGTCGCACCCGCGGATGGAAAAGTCGTCGTCATCGAAAAGACTTTTGAAAACGGATTGCTTCAGGAAGAGCGCATCCAATTTTCCATTTTCATGTCTATTTTCAATGTACATGCCAATTGGTACCCCATCGAAGGGAAAGTAATTCATTACAGCCATCAAAGTGGCAATTTCTTAGCAGCTTACTTACCGAAATCAAGCATTGAAAATGAACGGTCGACAGTAGTCATCCGAGCTTCAATCAACCAAAAGACCCTTTTGGTACGGCAGATTGCCGGAGCATTAGCCAGACGTATCGTCACTTATGCCTATACGGATAAGAACGTTCATCTGAATGAACATTTGGGTTTTATAAAATTCGGATCCAGAGTTGATATTTTTTTTCCCATGGATTCCGTAGAAATTCTGGTTAAGCCAGGAGACAAAACGATCGGAAACAAAACAATCATTGCCAGGTGGAAAGAACAACCGGCAAATAATTAAAAACCGAATTCTTATGATACGCAAACACATTCCAAATGCGATCACCTGCCTGAATCTTTTTTCAGGATGTATCGCCATCGTTTTTGCTTTTCAGGGAGCCTACATGACTGCCGCTTGTCTGATTGCGATGGCCGCCGTATTCGATTTTCTCGACGGCTTTGCAGCAAGGCTATTAAAAGCCTACTCTCCCATCGGAAAAGAATTGGACTCTCTGGCTGACATCGTTAGTTTCGGTGTGGCACCAGCTACCATGATTTACAGTTTTATCTCCGACATGTCTTATGCCACAGACAGTTCGAAAAGTCTGGCATATTTTGCTTTTCTTATTCCGGTTTTTTCTGCCCTGCGTCTCGCAAAATTCAACATAGACGAACGCCAGACGACATCGTTCATCGGTTTACCGACTCCTGCAAATGCCCTATTTTGGGCTTTCGGTATTGCCGGTTCCTTCGAATACCTAATAGACACGACCTTTGATCCTTTGATCATTGTCGCTGTGATCATCTTTTTCTCATGGCTTCTGGTTTCAAACATACCCATGTTTTCCCTGAAATTCAAACATTACAAATGGCAAGGAAACCGGAGGCGTTACTACTTTTTGATCGGCTGCATCATTCTGTTGATTCTTTTTGGTCTTCCCGGAGTATCGGCATGTATCCTATGGTATATCGGGCTATCAACACTTTCCGCTCTTTCTGAAAAGAGACGGGCATAAACGGCATTCCCATGAAATTCATTCTGACTATTGCTCTTATTTACCTCTTTTTCAAGGTCTTCTCCAACCTGTTCATTCGGATTTTGGCACACAAGGTCAATAAATTTGGGATGTCCGGAGAAACAAAAAAGGAGGATGGGGAAAATGCAACTTCGAAAAACAAGAAAAAGATCATCCACAAAAACGAAGGTGACTATGTGGATTTCGAAGAATTAGACAAAAAATAGATATTCATTTAGCACCTTTGTGCAAATTGATCCGGATCAAGACTTTGATTTTATGCTAAGAAAATCCGTACTTTTTTTTATTCTCATCTTTCAAACAATTTGGGTCAGTGCCACAAACTTCACAATAAGCGGATACATCACAGATCAAAACACAGGCGAAACCCTAATCAGTGCTTCTGTTTTTGATCAAAATTTACTAAAAGGTGCCGTAAGCAATGCTTTTGGATATTACTCACTCACTATCCCTGCAGGAGAAGCCGACCTTCATTATTCTTATGTCGGTTATCAAAAAGAAAACCGAAAATTTCATTTGAATAAAGATACCGTCATTCATATTAGACTGATTGGCTCCCATGAATTGAAGGAAGTTGTCATTACCGGAGATTCCAGAAAGGAATTCGGTGTACTTGGATCTCAGATGGGAGCCATTGAAGTGCCGGTTTCTCAAATCAAGTCCATTCCCACCCTTTTCGGAGAAACAGACGTCATCAAAGCTTTACAGTTACTGCCGGGTGTGCAGGGTGGAGCCGAAGGTTCTGCCGGTCTATATGTTCGCGGCGGCGGACCGGACGAGAATCTTTTACTTTTGGATGGCATTCCTGTGTATAACGTAAACCACATGTTTGGTTTTTTCTCGGTTTTCAATGCCGATGCCATTAAAAATGTAACTTTGTACAAAGGCAATTTCCCGGCAAGATTCGGAGGAAGACTCTCTTCTGTCGTAGATATCCGGACGAATGACGGAAATGATAAAACATACCATGGAAACGTCAGTGTCGGACTTATTTCTTCCAAATTCAATCTGGAAGGGCCCATCATCAAAGAAAAAACCACCTTCAACATTTCGTTAAGACGGACATACGCTGACCTTTTGCTTAAACCTGTTATTGCCTACATGGCCAAACAGGATGAAAATGTGGAAAAGACCAAAGCAGGTTACTATTTTTATGATCTGAATACAAAGATCAGCCATAAGATATCCGACAAGGACAAACTGTTCCTAAGCTTCTATTCAGGAGACGATGCCATTTATTCCGTTCTCAGGGAAAATTATAAAAATGACGATCAAAACACGGTAAAATCCAATATGGGAATGGACTGGGATTGGGGTAATATCATTTCTGCCTTCCGTTGGAATCATTTAATAAACAGCAAATTGTTTATGAATACGACTGCATCCTTTACCCGTTATCGTTTTGACATGGGTATTGAAGAGTCCACAAAAGAAAAAACGGAAAATTCCCAATCTGAGAATTCCCAATATTTATATGCAGGGTACAGTTCCGGCATTCAGGACTATTCGGTCAAAGCTGATTTTGACTACATCCCTGGGGCAGGACACAATATCAAATTTGGCGGAAATTACATTTATCACACTTTTCGCCCGGGAGTGACCGTTCAAAAATTTAACCAGGACGATGATGTCTCTTCCAGAATTGATACGACCATCGGGGATAAAAATGTATATGCTCACGAAACCATGCTGTATGCAGAAGATGATATCAACCTCGGCACATTTGTCAAAGCAAACATTGGTCTGCATTATTCAACCTTCATTGTACAGAAGCAGTTTTACCACTCTCTGGAACCCCGTTTGAGCATGCGGTTTTTACTGAGCGACAAACTCTCTTTCAAAACCGGGTTTGCGACAATGAGTCAGTATATACACCTGCTGTCCAACAGCAACATTAGCTTGCCGACAGATTTGTGGGTACCTGTCACCAAACGCATCACTCCTATGAAATCACAACAGGTTTCAGCAGGGTTTTACTACAACCTGATGAAGTCTTTGGACCTGTCCATCGAAGGCTATTACAAATCGATGAACAATCTGATCGAATACAAGGACGGAGCTTCTTTTATGGGATCAAGCACCGGATGGGAAAACAAGGTTTCAATAGGACGCGGACGGGCATACGGCATTGAAATTCTTATTCAGAAATCGTACGGAAATACAACGGGGTGGATTGGCTACACCTGGTCTAAATCAGAACGGTTATTTGACCGGCCGGATCAAGAAATAAACAATGGCGAAGTCTTTCCTGCAAAATATGACAGACGTCACAATGTGAGTTTAACCATGACCCATCAATTCAGTGAGCGAATCGAGCTTTCCGGCTCATGGGTCTATTATACAGGGCAATGTGGGACTTTGGCCCTGCAAACATACTCCGGTCCAGGCATACAGCAAAGCACAGACAACAGCAGTCAACAATTATCCTATATCAGTTCACGGAACAATTTCAGATATAGCCCTTACCACAGACTGGACCTTGGCATCAACTTTCACAAGAAACTGCATCACGGAACACGTACCTGGAACATAAGTGTATATAATGCCTATAACCAAATGAATCCGTTCCTGGTTTATCCCAATACGGTCAATTACACAGATCCGGAAACAGGGCTTTACAAAACAAGGAAAAGGCTTCGTCAAGTCAGCATTTTTCCAATAATTCCTTCTATCAGTTATAATTATAAATTTTGATAAAAGCACAACAATGAAACCAATCCAAATACTCACAGTTTTACTGGTTGTAATTTTATGCACTTCCTGCGAAAAAGATATTGAGTTTACCGGTGAAACAGAAGAGCCGATGCTGGTTATAAATAGTTTCATCACACCGGATTCCGTCATCACAGCTAACATCACTAAAAGCAAGTTCTTTCTGGATGAAAATGACGACTCCGGCAACTTCATCACAGTGGAAAATGCTGAAGTCCGGGTTTATGTAAATGATGTTTTCAAAGAAAAAATGGACTACATCTCAAACGGTAATTACAAAGCTAGTTTTGCACCGGCTATTGGTGAAACCATTAAACTGGAAGTATCAGCACCGGGATTGAATACTGCATGGTGTGAAACAAAAATAGAAGATGCCGCCCAAATCATTGTTTTGGACTCAACCAGTAAAATAACGAAATCATATCCAATATCCAATGGCTATTACGATGAAACACCAGCTGCTGAAGCAAAAGACACCATCGGATATTATTACAAAATAAGACATGATTTTTCCCTGCATTTTAAAGATCAGGAATCGGGACAAAATTATTATCGCCTGCTTGTAAAACTCGTTATCAGCGATGAAGGAAACTACAATTTCGAAATTTACGATTTTGATTTTACAGATATTGTCTCAGGAGAAAACGCTGATTCCGAGGATAATCTTTCCAGCGAAAGTATTTACCCGAACACCTATCATGTGTTCTCAGATGAATTGTTTAACGGAAAAGAATATCCATTAAAATTCAGTGTCACCACTGAACAGATCAAATACTTACCGAAAAATGCTTCTATAGAGGGTTCTCAACCAACCCTGAAAATTGTCGTGGAGCTCCAATCCATCAGTAAAAGCTACTACTTATACCTTAAATCAAGGCCTTCCTGCGACATTGAAGATGTCTTTGCTGAACCCATACAAATACACAGTAACGTACATGATGGGATCGGTATTCTGGGAAGCTATACCAGTTGTGGCACTAAAGAATTAACTCTATCGTTTTGATTGGAAGAAGTCGACCATCAGTTTGGCACATTCTTTTTCCAGGACACCTTTGGTTACAGTAGTTTTCGGGTGTAAAGCTTTGGGAGCGAAAATCGTATAACCACGTTTCTCGTCGGAAGCTCCATATATCAGGTGAGCTATTTGAGCCCAGCCAAGTGCCCCTGCACACATGATACAAGGTTCTAACGTAACATATACCGAGCAATCTTGCAGATATTTTCCGCCCAAGGTAGAAGCTGCGGCTGTAATGGCCTGCATTTCAGCATGTGCAGTCACATCGTTGAGCGTTTCAGTCAAATTGTGACCGCGTGCAACGATGCGATTTTTACAAACCACCACTACACCAACAGGAATTTCACCTTGATCAAAAGCCTGTTTCGCTTCTGATAAAGCTTGTCTCATATAATGTTCGTGATTGATTTCCATGATTTCTGCCGAAGGAAGGCCCCTCACCTCATCTCATTTTCCCCGAAAAGGGAGGGATAATCTTCACTCATTCTTGTAATGATGCTTTTCATCAAAGATTCGCGGATAAAACGCGCACGGTTGGTAATTTTATATTTTATGCAATATTTTTCCAAAGCTTTGTATTCCGGATCATTTAAGGTAATCGTAACAGTCCGGTTACGCAGCATTGCAGACCTTCTTGATACACCCTTGACTTTCGTAGAATTTTGTCCCCCCTTTTTCATCCATTGCTTATTTCTCTGTAAAATAACAACATTTTTTTTACATTAAAAAAAGAAATGATATTTTTGTTCCAAAAAGGTACATGGCTGAACACAATGCTTTGGGTAAAGCAGGAGAAATGGTTGCTGAAGCGTATTTAATCGAAAAAGGCTACACCATACGGGAACGCAACTGGTATTCTGCGCACAAAGAATTGGATATCATAGCGGAGTATGAAGGTTGGATTATCGTGGTCGAAGTCAAGACCCGTACCGGATATACGTGGGAGCCTCCGGAAGATGCCGTGAACAAGACAAAGATAAATCGTATCGTAAAAGCGGCCAATCATTATGTATGCCTGAATCAAATTGATGCACCTGTTCGTTTCGACGTCATTTCCGTTGTGAGCGAAAACGGACACTGGATATTGGAGCATTTCGAGGATGCATTTCTTGCCCCCTATAAATAAATTTGTTCGTTTTCAATTAATTGAAGTATCTTTGCGAAGTAATAACTATCATTTTATGATACCCATTCTTTACCTTGAGAAAACAGATTCGACAAACCGATATCTGATCAATCTTATTGAGTCCGATCAAGTGAAAGAAGGAATTGCAGTCTTTAGCTTCAATCAAACAAAAGGCAGAGGGCAAAAAGGGAATGCTTGGATTTCAGAACCAGGAAAAAATCTATGCTACAGCATTTTCATTAAACCTGATCATCTTCCAGTCAGGAACCAATTCATTATCTCACAGGTCATTTCTTTGGCCACCAAAGCTTTTCTGGAAGAATTTTCCGGCAACATCTCCATCAAATGGCCAAACGACATTTATTGGAATGATAAAAAAATAGCGGGCATCCTGATTGAAAACAAACTGAAGAAAGACATCATCGAATACTCTGTCATTGGCATCGGTGTCAATATCAACCAGATTCGATTTCCGAAAAACCTGCCGAATCCGGTTTCACTCAGCCAAATTATAGGCAAGGAATATGATTTGAATGAAATAGCCAATAAGTTCCATCACAAGATCCGGACTTCATTGGAAGAGCTTAACCTTGGTACAGAAGGTGACATTCAACGATATTACGTAAACAGCCTATACCACAGGGACGGTTTCCATTCATACAAAAGTCAGGATGTGATTTTCTCGGCAAAAATTCGGGGTGTCAGTGCTTTGGGTAATCTAATGCTGGAACATGAAGACGGGAATGTGAAAAACTACGCATTTAAGGAAATCGAATATATATGACACTTTTCCAATTGCGATAAACATCACTTTTTCTTTGGCTTGACGGAAAGCAATTCGATTTTTTCCCTAAATGTTTGAATGGATTGTATCAATTTATTTAAATGATCATTCCCCCGGACACGAAGAGCTTTCATTAAATACCTGTCTGCCTTTTCATAGTAGAGGTCATAAATACGTTTCAGCTCATCCTGATAATGAGCGATTTGCATTCTGTTTGGTTGAGAAATGGTCTTATAGTCGGCTTCCATTTTGTCTATCATTTGTTTTCCCAACAGATAGTTATAATTTCCAAGAAAGGCTAAAGACTCATAATTTTGGGCATCAATCTCTACAATTTTTTCGAAAATCAATGCTGCTTCTGCGGGATGATTTTGTTCCGACAACCGTTTTGCCTCATTCATCAAGGTGTCGACATTCTGAGCAGAGGCCGTCACCAGGCTTAAGAAAATTAAACAAGTTAAAAGTAGTATCTTGCGCATAGCTGTATGATATTTAAATGGATTCATTTGAGCAAAAATAGTTGAAAAATCACAAAAGAAAGAAGTACAACAACAAATGCACCAAAAAAGATTATTTTTGCACAAAGAATTCTTAAAAATTGACGGAAATGATACCATACAAACGGGTTCTGCTCAAATTGAGCGGAGAATCACTCATGGGAGAAAAACAATACGGCATCGATAAAAAGAGGCTGGGTGAATACGCAATACAAATCAGAGACGCCGTAAAGTTGGGTGTTCAGATAAGCATTGTGATAGGAGGCGGAAACATCTTCCGTGGTTTGAGCGGTGCATCCAAAGGCTTTGATCGCGTCAAGGGCGATCAGATGGGAATGCTGGCAACCTGCATCAATGGTCTGGCTTTGTGTTCCGCACTTCAAAGCATAGGTGTCAAAGCAAGGCTTTTCACCGCCATCCGTATGGAACCCATCGGTGAATTTTTCAGCAAGGACAAAGCTCTTGAAAGTATGCAGCAAGGCGAAGTCGTCGTTTTCTCAGGCGGAACAGGCTGTCCATATTTTACCACAGATACCGGATCTTCCTTACGTGGCATTGAAATCGAAGCCGATGCCATGTTAAAGGGCACGCGCGTTGATGGTATCTATACCGCAGACCCTGAAAAAGATCCGAAAGCCGTCAAATTCGACGATATCACATACGACGAAATCTATACCAGAGGACTCCATGTGATGGATCTGACCGCTACTACCATGTGCAAGGAAAATAACCTTCCCATCGTGGTTTTCGACATGGACACTCCCGGGAACCTGCTTAAAGTGCTCAAAGGAGAAAAAATCGGAACATACGTACACAACTAAAAAAATATACAATGAACGAAGAAGTACAACTCTACCTCGACATGGCCAATGACAGCATGAAACATGCTGAAGCCCATCTTGAAGAATCCTTGGTACATATCCGTGCCGGGAAAGCCAATACCCGCATACTGGATGCAGTTCGTGTGAACTATTACGGAAGTAGCGTACCAATCAGCAATGTAGCAACTGTCACGACACCTGATGCCAGAACCATAGCCATTCAGCCTTGGGAAAAATCCATGATTAAGGAAATCGAAAAGGCCATCATCAACTCAGAAGTCGGTATTACACCTGACAACAACGGTGAAATGATCCGCTTAGCCATTCCACCTCTTACGGAAGAACGTCGTAAAGCTCTTGCCAAGCAAGTGCGCACAGAAGGTGAAGATGCCAGGATCAGTATCCGTAATGCCCGCCGTGACGCTATCGAAGCCATCAAGAAGCTCGTGAAAGAAGGTCTGCCCGAAGATGTCGGGAAAGATGCTGAGGAAGATGCTCAAAAAATGCATGATAAACATATCAGGCGTATTGATGAGATTTTGTCGGCAAAAGAAAAAGAAATCATGACCGTGTGATTTTGGTCTGTTTGCAGCTTAAAAAAAGAGGATGAAAGGTTTGGTGGTGAAGAATACCGGAAGTTGGTATCTCGTGAAAACGGAGGATGGAAAGGAAGTGGAATGCAAAGTGAAGGGGAACTTTCGCATGAAAGGATTGCGAAGCACCAATCCGGTGGCAGTAGGTGATCATGTTGTCATATCTGATACCGGAGAAGAAAATGAATTCATCATTGAAATTAAAGACCGCAAAAATTATCTGGTACGAAAACCGACCAATCTTTCCAAACAAATACACATCCTGGCTGCAAATATTGACCAGACCTTTCTTTTGATAACCGTCAAGTCTCCGGTAACCAATACGGTTTTCATGGACAGGTTTTTGGCTTCGGCCGAAGCATATAAAATACCGGCTCATATTCTTATCAACAAGATCGACATCTACAACGATGAAGACAAGGAATATATGGAAGGATTGATGAACCTATACAAGACCATCGGCTATCCATGTACCTGTATTTCTGCCAAAAGCGGCGATGGTGTAGAGCAACTCCGTCCCCTTTTCAAAGACAAAATAAGCCTGCTTTCGGGTAATTCCGGAGTGGGAAAATCCACCCTCATCAACACCATCCGCCCTATCAGCCAAGCCAAGACCGGCCTCATCTCCCAATCCCATCACAAAGGGATGCATACCACGACCTTTTCAGAAATGTATGAATTGGAGAATGGAAGCTACCTGATTGACACACCGGGTATTAAAGGCTTTGGAACCATCGACATGAAATCGGAAGAAGTGGGACATTATTTCCCTGAGATATTCAAAGCCTCAGCCCATTGCCGTTTCAACAACTGCACCCATACCCACGAACCGGGATGTGCCGTCCTGAAAGCCGTCGAGAGCCATTACATCAGCGAATCGCGCTACATGAGTTACCTGAGCATCCTTCATGACGAGGACGATGGAAAATACCGGGAATAGAAATTCATACGGACATAGAAAAGGCCATCCCAAAAGATGGCCCTTTTTATTTATGGTAATTGTTTATGATTATTTACCCATAGGGCAAACCGGCTTTAACTGCTTAAAGAAATCATTGCCCTTGTCATCAACCAGAATGAATGCAGGAAAGTTCTCAACTTTGATTTTCCATATAGCTTCCATTCCAAGCTCCGGATATTCCAGACATTCGATGCTCTTGATATTCTCATAAGCCAGAACAGCAGCCGGACCACCGATCGAACCAAGATAAAAACCACCGTATTTCTTGCAGGCATCCGTCACCTGTTGCGAACGGTTCCCCTTAGCCAGCATGATCATGCTGCCGCCATGGCTCTGGAATAGTGCCACATAAGAATCCATACGTCCGGCTGTCGTCGGCCCCATGGAGCCGCAAGCATAACCTTCCGGTGTTTTAGCAGGACCGGCATAATAGATGGGATGATCCTTGATGTATTGAGGCAAATCCTCACCGGCATCCAGACGCTCCTTGAGTTTGGCATGCGCAATGTCACGTCCGACGATGATGGTACCATTCAAAGAAAGGCGGGTGGAAACAGGATATTTGGTCAGTTCTTTCAGAACCTCGGACATCGGCTGATCTAAGTCAATCCGAACGGCATTTCCTTCACCGGCCTGACGCATTTCTTCAGGAATATACTGACCGGGATTGCTTTCCATCTTTTCTACCCAAATACCTTCTTTGTTGATCTTCGCCTTGATGTTTCGGTCTGCAGAGCAGGAAACAGCCATTGCCACAGGGCAGGAAGCACCATGACGCGGTAAACGGATGATACGGAGATCATGAGCAAGATATTTTCCGCCGAACTGAGCACCCAGACCGATGCATTGTGCAGCCTTCAGCATTTTTGCTTCCAGTTCCACATCACGGAAAGCCTGCCCCCATTCATTACCCTCAGTGGGTAATTCATCGTAATATTTGGTAGAAGCCAGTTTCACCGTTTTTACGGTTTGATCTGCAGAAGTACCACCGATCACAAAAGCAATATGGTAAGGAGGACATGCTGCCGTACCCAAAGTCTTCATCTTTTCAATCAGGAAATTTTCCAGCGTAACCGGATTCAACAAAGCCTTGGTTTCCTGAAACAGGTAAGTCTTGTTTTGTGAGCCACCGCCTTTGGCAATGAACAAGAACTTATATTCAGCTCCGTGGCTGGCCATCAGGTCGATTTGCGCAGGAAGGTTGCAACCTGTGTTCTTTTCCTTGTACATGTCAAGCGGAACATTCTGCGAATATCGCAAATTATCCTCCGTATAGGTTTGATAAATGCCATAAGACAAAGCTTCTTCATCTTCACCGTCAGTCCAGACTTGCTGTCCTTTTTTGGCAAAAACGGTAGCCGTCCCTGTATCCTGACAAAAAGGAAGAATCCCTTTAGCCGACACTTCTGCATTACGAAGCATGGTCAAAGCCACGAACCGATCATTTTCCGTCGCTTCGGGATCATGCAAGATGGAAGCCACTTGTTTTTGGTGAGCGGGACGCAGCATGAAAGAGACATCATGCATGGCTGTCTTGGCCAATAAGGTCAAACCTTCCGACTTGACTTTCAACACTTCTTTGCCGTCAAATTCGGCAACAGACACAAAATCTTTGGTAAGTAAATAGTACTCGGTCTGATCTTTTCCGACCGGAAAGGGATCTTGATAATGAAAAGGAGGAACTGCCATATTTCTTATATTTTTAGTATAATAGCAAAAGAATGTTTAAAAAAAACGCATCCGGATATTAAGACGACAAAGATACAAAATCCAACAGAGAGGTGAATCTTCCCAAGTAAAAATTCGGTCCTGAAAACTTTAACCGAAAATGATTCAATAGGACTTGATTATAACTCTCCCTGATCATCATACTTTTGAAACAGAAAATCATTATAGGGGAAACGAGTCACATGAATTGCCTTCACCCGTTCATAGACCATCTCTTTCAAAGCCTCCATATTTGATAAATCTTTTGCAGAAATGAAAATGCAATCTTTGCTCATTTTCGACATCCAGGTTTGCTGTAATTCTTCCAAAGTGGTATTCTCACGTGTCTTGGGCGTCAAGTCGTCAACGTCTTTCTTGACGCACGTAAAGGCATCCATTTTATTAAAAACAAGAATAGTAGGTTTATCCTGAGCCTCAAGTTCGACCAAAGTCTTATTGACCACTTCTATCTGCTCTTCAAATCCACTGTGCGAAATATCGACAACATGCAGCAAAAGATCAGCTTCGCGCACTTCATCAAGAGTCGATTTAAAGGATTCCACCAGATCGGTAGGCAATTTCCTGATAAAGCCGACGGTATCGGTCAATAGAAAAGGCAGATTGTCAATGATGACCTTTCGGACGGTCGTATCAAGCGTCGCGAACAACTTGTTCTCTGCAAAGACATCTGATTTGCTCAATACATTCATCAAAGTGGATTTTCCGACATTTGTATAACCCACCAAGGCAACGCGCACCATCTTTCCCCGATTTTTTCGCTGGGTTGCCTTTTGTTTGTCAATATGAATCAACTCATCTTTCAGCCTGGCTATCCTGTCAAGGATGATCCGGCGGTCTGTTTCAATCTGAGCTTCACCGGGACCACGCATCCCGATACCGCCCCGTTGACGCTCCAGGTGCGTCCATAAACCGGTCAAACGGGGCAACATGTATTTATATTGTGCCAGCTCAACCTGCGTCTTCGCATGAGCCGTCTGAGCCCTTTTAGCAAAAATATCCAGAATCAGGTTGGTCCTGTCAAGAATCTTTATTTTCAGCTCAGCAGATATATTTCGTACCTGTTTGGCCGTCAATTCATCATCGAAAATGGCCATCCCGATTTCCCGTTCTTCAATATAAGTTCTGATTTCCTCGAGTTTACCGGTACCCACAAAGGTTTTCGGATTGGGATAATCTAATTTCTGAACAAATGATTTGACGGGCTCGGCTCCGGCTGTATCGGCAAGAAAAGCCAATTCCTCCAAATATTCATTCACTTTATTCTCCGGTTGATCGGATGTTATCAATCCGACCAAAATAGTTTTTTCCGTTTCGGCTTCTTGTTTTAATTGGTCAAACATACATAAATGTTTTATATGCAAATATATGCTAAAGAAATCAGATAAACTCGTAGTCCATCATGATAAAATAGACAAGCGACATCAGACTAAAAAAGGCTTGTACGTAAAACAGCTATTGCTAAAATCTGTTTTTTTAACTTACTTTGTGCACATATCAATCATAAATATCCTTCAAGATTTGTCTTGAAGAACTTATAATAGAGAAAATATGGAAGGTCCTGTTTTTTGGATTGGCTTTTTTGTTTTTGTACTTATTATGTTGGCTCTCGATCTTTTTGTCTTTCACAAAAAGAATAAAGTCATCAAGGTTAAGAGTGCTCTTTTATGGAGCTTATTTTGGATTGGCCTGGCTCTGGCATTCAATACTGCCATCTATTTTCTCTTACCCGAAAACAACCACCAAAAAGCACTGGAATTCTTTACCGGTTATCTCATTGAAGAGTCCCTGAGTATTGACAACCTGTTTGTCTTCATCATGATTTTCGGTTTCTTTAAGATTGATCCGAAATATCAGCACAATGTCTTATTTTGGGGAATTATCGGAGCCATCGTCTTCAGAGCCATTTTCATTTTTGCAGGTGTAGCCCTGATTCAGAAATTTGCCTGGATCATGTACATATTCGGTGCTTTCCTGCTCTACACAGGTCTCAAGATGCTGATTGACAGAAAAGAATCTTCAGAATTCAATCCAAACGAAAACATCGTCATCAAAACCTTTCGGAAATTCTTTCCGGTAACGGATGATATGTCGGTACCTGCATTCTTTGTAAAAAAAGACGGTAAAGTTTTTGCCACCACCTTTTTTGTTGCCTTATTGTTCATCGAAGCATCAGACATTATTTTTGCCGTTGACTCTATTCCCGCAGTGTTATCTGTGTCTACGGATGTCTTTATCGTATACACTTCAAACATCTTCGCAATTCTAGGCTTACGCTCCCTCTATTTTGCACTGAGCGGCATCATGCCCCTTTTCCATTATCTCAAGTATGCACTTGCAGGTATTTTATCTTTTATCGGTATCAAGATGTGTGTCAACGAATTTGCAGGTGATTTCGGATATGATTTCCATATCTCGAATTTTGCATCACTCGGTGTAATCGTAGGATTACTCGTTATTTCGATCATTGCATCGGTAATCCTTAAAAAGGAAGAAGGAGAAAAATCACAAAAATAAAAGAAGCCTTGTTCACGCTAAAAAAGAAGCTGTCCGAAACAAGTCGGACAGCTTCTTTTTTAGCGTGAATGGACTCTAACTCTATGGCAGCATATCTGCCCAGGTCGTATTCTGCAAAACCCCATAGTCGGCATCAACTTCAGCTCCTGGAATCGGGAATACAAATTTTGACATATCATAATTAGCAACACCTGCTATTTCAACTTTTTCTCCGGTTCTACGCAGATCAAACCATCTGTGCCCCTCTTCAAAAAACTCTCTGACACGCTCAGCAGAAATGAAAGCAAGCAATTCGGTTTTTGTAGAAGGCAAATCTGTGGCAACAGTAATTGCGGTATCTCGTTTTGCCGTATAGAACAAGGCATTCTGGGCAGCAGTGATATTCTCTGTCGTTGAACGCAGATTGGATTCAGCCAGGATCAGATACATCTCAGATTTTCTGAATACAGGGATATTACTTACAGCCTGTGATGTGGCGGTCCCGTCAAATTTTTGCGGATGATCACCATTGTCACCACCAATCAAACCAGTCCGAATATCTGTCGAATCGAGGGATGATGTTGTAAACACAGAAACAGATCCTTCATAAGAACCATACAGTGTATTCAAAGCATCAGCAGAAAGGTTGTCATTGTCTGATTTCACAATCGTGAAAATATCTTCCTTGCTAATGGCTGTCGTTTTCCACATGGCCACATAGCCTTCGAAAGACTCATCACCTGAATTTCTCAAGTCAATCGCTTCCTGAGCCGCAACTTTTGCCCCTTCATAATCCTGCATAAATAATTTAACCCTAGCTTCCATTGCATAAATGGCAGCTTCATTAAAATAATACTGATTGATTGCTGCCTTTATTTTAGCATCAGCCTTAACACTGACATCCAGTTTAGTCATATATTCCTTTGCTTTTGCGATATCAGCCAAAATTTGCGTGTAAGTCTGCGCTACAGTGGAGCGGCTCACTTGCGTAAATTCCGGAATTGGTTCTGTCTTGATCAAAACAATGCCTAATTGACTATTTGCAGTACCGGCCCGATAAGGCAAACCAAAAAGATTAACCAATGTAAAAGAAGTCATCGCACGCAATGCGTACATCTGTGAAACATAAGAATTCAACTTGGAGATATCTGTAGCTGAAAATTTATCCGGAGTCGCCAGTAAGGCCAATGCCCCGTTAATGCCTCTCACGCATCTGTCAAGCACTTTATAGCCAGCAGACCATACATCTTCCAGTTCGGTTGTATACTCATCAAAAGTCCAGCCATTAAAGGCGATAAAGTGGCCGGACGAGCTGCTGGCAACCGAAACATCGGAAGTCATGTCCCCAATGGCAGGAACGTAGGTTCCATAAAATTTATAATCCCCAAATTGTTGGTATGCACCATTCAGGGCATTTTGAACGTCTTGTACCCCTATAAAAGCATTATCCGTTTCAATTTCTTGCATAAGCTCCGTATTCAGGTTACATTGCGTAAACCAAAAGACGAGAGACAGCACTGATAAATATTTAATTGTCTTTTTCATAATTCGTTCTTTTAATGTTAAAACCCTACTGTTAAACCAAACATATAGTTACGGGGTACTGGATAGTTCCACCATTGGATGCCATTCGCATCAACACCTGAAGGATCGAAACCTCTGTAATTCTTTGCACTGAAGGTATAAAGATTGTCTGCATTGACAAAAATACGCAGATTCTTCATTCCAAGAGGGCGTATCACATCTTTAGGTACAGTATAGCCCAAGGAGATTGATCTCAGCTTCAGGTAACTTGCATCCATCAGAAAACGTGTTGAGTGTGAATTCCAGTTAACTCCGGCCACAGCAAAGCACAACATCGGAACATCGGTTATATCCCCTGGTTGTTTCCAGCGATTGTCATATACATAATTTGAAAAATTATTGCCGAAAGAGTTACCACATTGTTCATCATAACGTAAATTGTTTCCATAGATTTTTCCGCCAATGGAATAATTCATCTGCACAGACATATCAAAGTCTTTGTATTTCAGGTTACTGGTAAATCCACCCTGAAAATCAGGAGTAGCCTTACCAACATATCGCTTGGTCGCTTCTGAATATTTCTTGGTGGTTTCGGTTCCTGACGCGTTTTTATACCACAGTCCCACACCGGTTGCAGGATCCACACCTGCCCACTCCTTCATCTTGAATGTATAGATGTCATGTCCGACTTCATACGTAGTATAAACACCTTCTATCGGCTGATCGTTACTTAGCTTTACAAGTTTGTTGATATTCTTTGCTCCGTTTAAAGATATGGACCAATCAACGTCCTTTGTTTTGATCAAATTAGCACCCAATGTGATCTCAAAGCCTTCATTGGACAATTGCCCAATGTTTTTATCATAAGTGGATAGACCTGTAGTCATGGTAACTGGTACTTCAAAGACCATATCTTTCGTTTGGTGGTTGTAATAATCTGCAGAAACAGAAAACTTATCCAAAGCCAGAATATCAAGGCCAACATTAAACTTGGCGGTCTGTTCCCATTTCAGGTCAGGGTTGCCAAACTGAGTACGCCCACTTCCGGGTAAATTATTGTAATTAAATCCATAGCCATATAAATTTCGGGAAGCATACCAACCTGTCCCTACCTGCTGGTTACCCGAGGTACCATAACTTGTGCGTATTGTAAAATCGTTCAGCCAGTCTGAGGTGGAAGCCATATAGTCTTCGGCAGTCAAACGATATTTGAAACCAACAGAAGCAAACGGGGCCCAACGATTGTTTGCACCAAAACGGGAAGATCCGTCATAACGAAAACTTCCGGATACGTAATATTTATTGTCATAGCTATATTCAGCTCTTGAGAAGAAGGAAGAAAGAAGCAATTGTGTCTGTTCCGTACTGGCTTCACCAGGAACAGAAGCCAATGTAACTTCATTCAGATAATCAACCGGATAATTAGACCCATCCAGATAAGATTTTTTCAAATTGGTACTTTGTCCTTCCTGACCAATCAAAAGATTGATGTCATTTTTTCCGAATTGTTTGACATAGTTCAATGTATTGGTCGTCGTCAACAGCATGTTGGCCGTATAGCTGTTTTCACCCATACCTCTCATCTCCAAACCCTGAGGTTGAAGGAAAGACCAATATCCGAATTCATCCAGAATATAGGCATCAAAACCGACGCGAGACAAAAGAAACAAATCTTTATTGATATTTATTTGCAGATATGGAGAGAATAGAGCTCTATACTGCTTGGCTGTGCTCTTATCCCCATCCTCACTGCGTTGCGCTACAGGATTGTAACCATTAACGGTATTGAAATTCCAAGAGCCATCTTCATTATAAACAGGTGTGTTTGGAGTTTGCATATACGCCTGCGTAATAGGGTCGGTAAAATAACCGCCACCTGCACCCATGTTGGTTTCAGTATAGGAAAGGTTGGAATTAAACCCAAATTTTACAGTCTGGGAAGGAGCATGGTCAAAATTGTACCGCATGGAATATCTGGTCAAATCCTTGCCGACAATGATGGCTTCATTACCCATATAATCCAAAGAAAAATAATACTTGGGAGAAGTGGCCTTTTCACCACCGCCACGAATATCAACGGTATAATTCTGAATCAAACCGTTACGGGTCACTTCTTTCAGCCAGTTCGTATCGGCCGTATTGGTATCACTAACGTCCAATCCGGTATACCAGTTTAGAAAATCCTTAGCCCCTGCAGCAGTATAAGACAAACCTATTTCGTATCCTTCATTGTAATAATCAAAACCCGAATAGGCACCGATACTCGATCCGTAATTATGCCCGTTCAAAAGTGCTTCAGTTGACATTTCATAATATTTTGCCTTATCAACCATCTTATATGAATCTTTAATATTTGGTAACATTTCCTGACCAACCTTAGCCGTAAAATTAACAGATAAGCCAGACTTACCTCTTTTGGTCGTTATAACGATCACACCATTAGCAGCACGCGCACCATAAATAGATGTTGATGTTGCATCTTTCAATACGGTAATGGTTTCAATATCTTCAGCATTCAAGGTAGAAAGCGGAGTCAGGGTTTGTCCCTCATCCGTGCGAATACCTACCGTTCCGCTTTCAATGGCAACACCATCAATCACATACAGCGGTTGTGTCCCTGAATTCAGAGAGTTACGTCCACGAATATAGATGGTGGAAGGTGCTCCCGGTTGTCCTGAACCAAGATTCATCTGAAGCCCCGGTACATTCCCCTGCAAAGCATTGATGGGATTTGATTCGAATTTATTGGAGATGGCTTCACTTTTTACAGTAGTGGCAGCACCAGTAAAAGCTTTTCTGCTTATCACGCCATAGCCGGTAACAACCACTTCCTCCAGCTGCTTGGTATCCGTCTCCATTTTAAACAAAACGTGAGGGGCAGCCTGAAGTTCCTGAGTCAGCACCCCAACATAAGACACCACCAAAACACTTCCAGCATTTGGGGCTGTCAACTTAAAATTTCCATTTTCATCAGTAACAGCAGCAATGGCAGTACCTTTAATTTTTACAGTTGCACCGAAAATTGGCTGTTCATCATCCGCCAAAAGAACTTTCCCGGAAACGGATATTGCTTGAGCCTGGACAAAACCTATCCCTATAAAAAAAAGGCAGGCCAACAAAAATGTCAGTTTTCTCATAATTAAACATTTAGTTTGTTAATATTCAATGATTTATCTATTATTATAATTTTCAGTATAATCCTCATCATAATGAAAATATTTCCATTTAAAAAAAACGCTACATAACCAAACGTCGGAAATGGTTTTTTTACAAACGGGAAACAAAAAATATCGTTAACTCTAATTAACGATCCTTACAAATATAAATACTTTTTTTGAGTCATTTAACATTTTTAAAGAGCCCGATAGAATTCTATCAATCAGCATATAAACTTTATATGCAAAACAATCCTAAAAATAACTAAATCAATATGTTCTATCCATTTAACGCACATAAAAACAAAATGCTATATATCAACAACTTACAATAAACTCTAAATACATTTTGCAGACACTAGAATAAAAACAACCATTTCGAACAATTTATAAAAAAAAGAAAATTTATTATTGTTTAACTTAAAAATAATGTATAAATCACATGATCAATTAAATAAAAATGTTAAATGGCAAAAAAAACAAAAAAAAGTACACCAAATCAGACAAAATACTGACTTGGTGCACTATAAATAATGAGTAAGTGCTCTTTTCAAAATAAATAGTTTCAAAATGCAAAATAATAAGTATTTTTTATTAATCTATTTATTTAAAATTATATTGTAAAATTATTAGATGAACAAGAAAATACATGCTTTTGTCAAAGACTATCCCTTTTTTCTCGCTTTCCTGTTGCCTTTCTATCAATAACGTAACAATAAGCTGGGGTATCACGAAAAGCCTTTATACATCAGTAAATAAACGCTATAACGACGTCTTCCCCGCACGATTGCAAACTTTATTAGACTTCCTTCCAGTAGTTACTTAAAAAATCACAACAAAAAAAAATGCTGCAAAAGAATTGGTTAATAAAGGCTACCACTCCACCAAAAGCATGTACCACTATTATATAAAGTTTCATGCAACTGTTTTCGACGAAAAAGTTGCATCCCGTTCCTGGGAGATTGATGTGCACTCCTGCCAGCGTCAACGAGCCGAATGGCTTTAGACAAAGTTTCGGCGACATATTTCACGACAGAATCATTTTTAGCGATAATGGTTATTGTGATAATGACCTTGAAACCTTGAAAGAAAACGACAACCTGATTCTGCTCACCCCAGATAAGCTGGTAAAAGAAGAAACCGAAGAAATCAGACTGTGAAAACAACCCCATAGGGACTATTCAAAGCCGTTCCTTCCATCGACAAGGGCAGCCCATTGAATCATTTTTCAACTTGCTAATTGAAAAGAGTGGAAAACAAATTGCACAAAAGATGATATCTACATAGTGACTACTTCTGCATATCTTCAGAAGAATCACTTCGGCGTTCATCAATCTGTATTTTAAATCCTTAATTTGCATGAGTTCCGAAAAAATACAGTAATGATGGCTGTGCCAAAAAGACTATATCTACCATATGAACTGCAAAAGTCCGAACTATGTGGTGTGGAAATGCGATTATCACATCTTGTTTTGCCCCAAATATCGATTCAGGATACTGAACGGCATAGTTGAATGACCTGATTGATAGCGACATTCGTCTGTTGTGCGAGTGGAAAGATTGTGATGTTTAAGAACTGAGCATCCAATCCGACCACATCCACATGGTAGTGTCAAGACCTCCGAAAGTGTCTGTTTCTGAGCTGATAGGTGCGGTGAAGGGTAAATTAGCAATCAAGCTTTTTCAAGAGCTATCCTCAATTGAAGAAAAAGTCCTATTGTGAAAACCACTTTTGGTCACGCAGTTATTTTGTGAACACAGTTGAAATCAACGAGAACATGATCTGTAGGTACGTAAAATACTAAGAAGATCAGGAGAAGAAAGAAAAAAGCTTCACCTTGTTTGACTGACGTGATAATATCTCAAAGAGCAATTAGCAGGCTATGCCTGCTAATTAATACGAAATTCTCCTGCTTTGTAAGAGATGATTTAATTGACCTCTATAACTAAATAATGAGAAATCTCCCAAAATTTCTTTGGGTTTGTAATCTTTAGTACCAAAAAATCATTCACTTTCTCCAAGACATAGCTGCTGGCAGGATGATTCGTCAACAATTTAGCCTTCTTGGAATAAAGTGAGATTTCCGTGAGATTTCTCAGGTCTGCTTCCAAAAGATAGCTCTTGTCAAATCCTTCTTCCAATAAGCCATTTCTGGCAAAGACTCCGTGAGCTTTCAATTCTTTTCTTGTTCCAAATGCATACCAGACCTTATTCATTTGCTTTTCCTGAGCGGAGAGTTGGACATCTTTTTCCGATACATTTTCCTGAAGACCTTCTACATTTTCATGCAATGCGGTAACCAATTGATCCAATTCCTGTATGCGGACATTTTTCTGAGCCAGTTCTTCACGCAAATCCGTAATGACTTTGGTATGTTGTTCGATTTTTGAGTTCAGACGCTCAATCATTTTCGTAAGGTCTTTGGACATCAATCTACTTTTGGCCAATTGTTTCTTTAAACCGGCTATTTGCCTTCTGTTGTCTGTCAGGGAATTTTTGATCAGATCCAAATCCTCAACAACCTGAGACATGCTGTCCTTTGCAATTTGTTCCTGATTGGTCTGAAATGTCACAAAATTCTCAGCTTGTTTAATTTGCTCAAAGTTATCTTCAACCAAATTAATGACGGCCATCACTTGATTTAGTTGAGCCGTTTTCTTCTGCTCTTCCAGCAAAAGAGAATCCTTTTCCTGTTCCAATGCCTTGTAGGCATTCGTCTTGTAATTACAGCTTGTCAGCACCATGGGCACGAACAGGCATAACATCCATTTTTTCATACTTTTATTTTTACCACTTAGTTCAAAAAACACCTAAAATATATCAATAAAAAAATAGAAAATCATTTCTCTCTGACTCCCTTTTCTGTTAAACCGGCTATTACAAAAACAAATTCACCACGAGGTTCTGTTTCCGTAAAGTAAGCAACCAGTTCTTCCAACGTGCCTCTTCGTGTTTCCTCGTAAATTTTGCTAATCTCACGGGAAACAGACGCCATACGATTTTGACCGCAATATTCCGCCAATTGGGTAAGGGTTTTCAACACCCTATATGGAGACTCATACAAAATAAAACTGACCGGTAGGACGGATAGTTCTTTCAATCTTGTATTCCGCCCTTTCTTTGGAGGTAAAAAACCTTCAAAATGGAACTTGTCATTGGGCAATCCGGAATCGACCAATGCCGGAACAAAAGCTGTTGCACCGGGAAGACACTCTACATCAATGTCCATCTGCACACACTGTCTGACCAACAAAAATCCCGGATCGGAAATGCCTGGTGTTCCGGCATCAGAGACGAGTGCAATCGTTTCTCCCGACAAAATACGGGCGGCCACCTGTTCAACCATCTTGTGTTCGTTAAACTTGTGATGGGACTGCATCTTGGTCTGAATGTCGTAATGTTTCAATAAATGAGAAGTGGTACGTGTATCTTCCGCGAGAATAAGGTCACATTCTTTCAGAATTCTAAGAGCCCGTAAAGTGATGTCTTCTAAATTTCCAACCGGTGTCGGTACCAAAAATAGCTTTGCCATCATATCAATTGGATTGACTAATGCCTGATACGTTCGCAAAATGCAAGTTCAACATCATGCAAAAATCATGGAAACAATCGGATTGCTCATCCACAGAGTAAACCTCACGCAAATAATTGATTGCTTCTTCCGCAGAACACGTTTCATTGATGGCAGAAAGAGCTTCATCCATCTTTGAAGGATCATTTTCAAAGAATTCCCTTTGAAAACGAAAACGGTCGTTAAGTGTCAAAAAATTACCCCAGTCCGACATTCGCTTTTGTTCCATTTGATCATTAATCCGTCCGACTGTGGCAGCCGTTACAAATCGGGACTCTACGGTCTTTTTTAGTGAAACGTCCGTATTTTCCGCAGATTTTTTATCTGGGACCAAAGCAGGAGAGGGCATTGAAGTAATTACTTCGAAAAATGACGAATCCGGTTGATTACCATAATCATGACCAAAAGGATTCCTCTCAATATCTTCAAAATCAGAATTAAACAAACTTTCAGGAAACAATTCAGGCTCATTGGATGACCTTGGCTTTTCTTTCTGTATAGCCAAAAGATTTATCAATTCAATCTTATCGGAAATTAGCTCAAGCAATTCTGTCGGGAATGCAGAGATTCTTGCCAAACCTTTCAGCAAAAGATTCAACTCAGCCAGTTCGTGACGAAGTTCGTTTTCCGAATCCATATAAAGCTATTTTTGAACACAAAAGTACGAAAAAAATCAGAGCGATAATAAAAAATCTTCCATATCCTTACGAATCTGTAATCTGTTTGCATCAGCATCATTTACAAGTAAGACGACCACGTAGGATTTGCCTTTTCGTTCATAATACCCTGCATAAGAAGTTACTGATTGAGCAGATCCGCTTTTCAGACGAAGTTGCCCCTCCAATTTCGTACCTTTTAGAAATCCGGATACAGAACCTTCTTTCCCGGCTAAAGGAAAAGAGGATTTAAAAACGGATGCATTCTTACTTTTAACCGACATGTAACGCAATATTTGCGCCAAAAGCCCCGGAGATACGCGATCATTGGGTGATAAGCCACAAGCATCTGAAAGGAATAAGGCAGAAATATCCAAACCTTTTTGTTTCCAGAAATTTCTGACGACCTGAATACCTGCACGTGCGGAAGCTGGTTTATTGGACACCGTCAAGGACAAATGACGTAATAAGTACTCTGTATATAGATTGTCACTTTTAAAATGAATAAAACGAATCATTCGGGATAGGGGTACGGAATAGGTCTTGTGCAAAATTTTAAAAGTGTCCGTCACATTCAAGACCTCCTTGTCTGATTGTTTCAAGGAAACAACTTTTCCATTTACTCTTATTCCGGCATCTTCAAGTGCTGTACGGAAATACCCGGCCAAATAAGAAGGAGGATCAGGTATATCTCCTCTAATGACAAAACTTTGACGATTGTCAGGCATGGTCCCGAATAAACTTCTTTCCCATTGATAGGGAGCACCATGAATGTATGCGCTATCTTTATCGTTGCTGGCTGCAATCAAATGATTTTCAAATTTTAATTCGGGCAAGACCGGTTTGACGGAAATGATCTCAGGTCGACTACCGGACTCACCTGATCTCAGGGTAAGCTGGTAACTATTATCAAACACCGCAATCCCGAAAATACCCGGAGCGTAATAATTTCCGATATCATCCCAAAGCCAGTAAGGAGAAACAGGCTCATCATCAAATAACGTTGCATCAGCCAGAATGCGGCCATTGACCGTTCTGATACCGGCTGATTTTACAGCCTGCACCCATTCTTCCATAAAAGCCTCCGGATTTCCGTCCACATATCTGGAACCCAAACTGGGATCACCCCCACCCCTGATCCATAAATCACCATGAAGAATACCATTAACAATAAAACCTGTATATTCGATACGTGTTTCAAAACGATGGTCTGGTCCCAATATTTCCAAAGCAGCGGAAGTTGTTATGAGCTTGACCACAGATGCCGGCTCCAAGCATCGTTGGGCATTCAGATTCATGATTATCCTCGAAGAAGCCAAATCAAGTACGCAGATTCCGACAGATGCATGTTTATAAGCCTTCTTTGCAAACATTTCAGTAGTCTGTCCGTGCAATTGCGAACACAAACCTAAAAGGAGCAGTATCTGTATCTGTATGAAGGATTTTGACATCATCTTATTTTTATACAAATATAGGTGTAAATACAAAAATTTAAAAATAAATGTATCTTTGCCAAAAACGTATTCACCATGAGCAATCTCAACAGGAAACCTTTTACCTTGGACCGGGTTGTCCGAATCATCATTGGATTGATAATTCTTATTGCCATAGGTCTGCTTGTGCACAAGCTGAGTGGTGTACTCCTACCATTTCTGATTGCCTGGCTAATAGCATACTTGATGTACCCGCTGATGCGCTTTTTTCAGTATAAGCTCAAACTGAAAAACCGCATTTTATCGGTCATAGTCACTTTGTTGACAGTTTTCGGCGTTTTATCTACAGCCGTCTATTTGCTTATTCCACCCATCATTGAGGAAGTACAAAAAGCCGGACTGATCATCAATCAATTTCTGACAGACCCGCAATACGGCTGGAATATTCCACCTGCACTTTTGGATACCATTCAAAAGTTCCTGACAAGCATTGATATACAGAACCACCTTAATTATCAAAATTTGGAAGAGATTATCAAAAGCCTTCTTCCCAAAATATGGAACCTCGTGACAGGTGCCGGAAGTATGATCCTAAACTTTTTCATTGTTTTCATGGTTCTTCTATATCTGATTTTCATTCTCAAGGATTATGAAAAGATTGCCAAAGATTGGATCAAACTGATTCCAAAACATTACAGGCCTTTTATTCATCAGGTAGGTGAAGACGTAAAAGAGGGAATGAACAGATACTTCCGCGGACAGGCTTTGATTGCATTAATCAACTGCATTTTGTTCATAACTGGTTTCAGCATCATAGGCTTACCCCTGGCTATCGCTTTAGGAATTTGTACAGGCCTCCTGAATATGATACCGTACATGCAAACCTTTGCCCTCATTCCCGGTATCATGTTGGGAGCCATTAAGGCTGCAGAATATAATCAAAACTTCTTCTGGATAATTATTTCCATTGTGGCAGTTTTTGCCGTTGTACAAATCATTGAAGACCTGATTCTCACACCAAAAATCATGGGAAATGCCACCGGACTTAATCCGGCCGTCATCTTGCTTTCGTTATCAATCTGGGGATCACTGTTCGGTGTTGTCGGTATGATTTTAGCCCTCCCCATGACCACACTGATTTTTTCATACTATGAAAGGTTTGTGATAGCGGGAGGATTTATCGACGACTTGGTTTCCGATCCGACATCGACGGAATCCATCAAAGAATGTTCAGAAGAAGATCTACAGGAAAAAGAATAAATTATTGAGACTTGGCTGCCAATTTATAAACTTTTTTATCAGAACCCTCACGTACATTCAGAATCAAACTGTCTGCCGATGAAAGATCTTGTACGGAAATCAAAGGAAAGGAAGCCAATGCCGTGACACGTTCTTTGGATATATCCCCATGGGCGTTATGTGCAAAAGTCATGTAAACCTTTCTATGAATCAGGGAATCCTGAACCAACCGAATATCATGTATGATTTTTGAAGCATCATTCTTTCCATATTCAAACTCAAAATTCAAGTAACCGCCTCCATACCATGGTTTATCAATCAGCCAAAGGGGATCTTCGAAGAGTTCTGTACAAGAAGAAGATATCACCGCATCTTTTACTCTAACGGGCATCATATATTTGACCTCGATGGTGGCTTCATCTTTCAGAAGATTATCGCCTTCAAGTTTGATATATGTCACTTTAAAACGTTGCCCGGGTTTATAAGCTGTATCAAGGGTTTTCGAAGTATTGAGCGTGTTTCCTGCATCAGAAATCAGATAAAGCGACCCATTTCCCGTCTCCTTAACATCACAAAATTCTACAGTATAGTTTACCTCATCCTCGTTGCAGGCACATACCATCGTTAGAAGAGTCATAAAATAGGCTATTTTGCAGAATGTAGCCATTATCATTCAGGTTTACATACCATAGGGAATGTTTCCCTTGGTTGTTCTTGAAGTATTTTGGACAGCAACTTTCTTTATCGATGAATAAAGACTTTTGTTTGGATCATAGGGAATATAGGTGAACTCACAAGTCTGAGTACCGGAGACAGAATACCATGTTAAATAGATTTTGAATTTCGTGGCCATAGGAAAATTAGAAGTTAACGGGTTTAACTCGTAACTGAACAACCTCAGTGTAGCTGATGAAGATGTTTCATCTGTGTTATGTCTAAGTTCAAAATAAATTGTAGGTATTGTATCTTGTGAATTATTACTTTCATTTTTCTTATAACGAACCAGCTCAAAAGTGCCTCTCGAAGTTAACGGAGTATATGCATAAAAAATCATATTCATGTAATTTCCGGATATAAAGAAATTATATGCACTTCCCACTTGTTTATTTTTATAAATATCCACAGAATCCTTTTCAACAGTGACAAAATTTTTAGCCTTTACTTTCACATAAGAATTAAGAGTGATTGGATATACGGATGCATCAGAAGGAACTGAGTCCCCTATCGAAAAAGACAAATAGTAACGATCTCCCACATTAAAACCGGAATCACTCTCAACAATATTGGAACATTTTAAAACTTCTCCGACATCAGTTTTGAAAAAAGGATAGTAACCACCGGATACTACAGTTGCCATCGATAAATAATTATAAGTATTATCACTTTCATCACCCAAATTACATGAAGAAAATGTTGCAAGCATCAAAAAAATCAATGGTAGTATAAAAGTCAATTTTTTCATTTGGCGTATAATTTGATAAATTCTTAACAAATAACGTATATTAAAATTTTAAGATTTGCAAAAAAGACAGAATCATCTTTTCTCTGCTTCGAGCTTGTTCTTCAATGGGTTGGAATACATTTCAAGCATGCTTTTTCGAAGAAAATTTTCATCTTTGTTTTTCAGATCGATCTTATCCAACTGTTGCTTGATATATGCGGCAAAGTGTTCCTTTTCACTTGCAGAATAGCTTCTGGAAAAGCGGTCAATACCATCCAACATGTCCGCTGCAATGTAATTGCCCGGATATAAATGATAGTTCTGATGAATACGGATATCCATCAAATCAGCTACTTTTTCATACAATTCATTCTTATGCATACCACCCTCCATTTTTAAGAGTTCTTCTGAAATGCACGGGCTAACTTTGTAAAACACACGTCCTTTGTAACCCATGAGTCCGGTTCTCATATTCAGGATATCATCTTTCTGATTCTTTTTATAATCAGGATTATCCCGTTTCTGCTGCATTTCTTTAGCTTTCAGATAATCGCAAGGATCATATTCATAAGATATAGAAACCGGTACTATGTTCATAGATGCAATGTTTTCCAAAACGCTACCGGATCCGCCAAGATTTAACATTTTGAGTACACTTACCTGTGTACGGTCGTTGGAATCCTTGGCACGTCCTTCCCGTTGGGCTATCCAAATAGATTGATTCCTTTCTTCAATGGTATCGTGCATATAGGACGACAATTCTAAAGAAGCTTCAAGTTGTTGTCTGACAGGAAGTCCCCGCTTTACCAAAAAGCTTTTGTTTATCCTGACCAAATCACTAATCCATGAATATATCAGAAGATTGTCTCCTATGGCAATTTCAAATGTATCAAGGTTCTTTTCTATCAAAAGAATATCCAGAAAGGCTGAATCAAGTATGATATCCCGATGATTTGACACATAAGTATAGGAATGTAATTTATCAAGTTGTTTGAATCCGGAAAGGTCTAAGGAATCCGTCGTTTTCTTAGCGACACTACGCACAATGGGATGCATCACTTTCTTCTGAAAATCCAAAACGCCTTTTAATTGTCGCAATTGAGCTTTCATAGTATCAATGGGAACATCGGGTGCCACCAAAAGAATAAATGCACAAAACTGCGGATCTTGTAATAAGCGGTCGATTACTTCAGGCAATTCTTCGTCTCTGAACGGACGAATGTCATCATATTTCTGAACTTCCATAATATATATTTTAAATTGCTACTGAAAACAGTCTTCAATTATCTCATCCATTACATCACACATCTTCATACCGGCAACTGCCACTTGCTGAGGAATGAAACTGGTTGCCGTCATTCCAGGAGTCGTATTTACCTCAAGCAATTTAATGCCATCGCTTGTAATGATAAAGTCCGCTCTGATAATGCCTTTACATCCAAGAATATCATAAATCAATGATGTAATGGCCTGGATACGATCCCGGGTTTCATCAGGAATGCGTGCCGGAGTGATTTCCTGCACTTGTCCCTTATATTTTGCATCGTAATCAAAGAATTCGTTTTGGCTCACAACTTCCGTTATCGGAAAAAGGTGTGTACCTTTTTTGGTTTTATAACAACCGCACGTCACTTCCGTTCCACTCATGTACGATTCAATGATGACCTCAGATCCTTCTGCAAAAGCCCTGTTTATTGCAGCCTGGATTTCTTCAGCCTTTTTGACTTTCGTCACTCCGAAACTGGAACCGCCCACATTGCATTTGATAAAACAAGGCAAACCTACTGCATCAACAACTTCGGTGTCACTAATACTTTGTCCGTTGCGAAGTAAAACGGATTCAGCCACCTTGACGCCAAACCCTTTCAGATATTGGTTACAGGTAAATTTGCTGAAAGTGATAGCTGCAGACAATACGCCACAACAACTATAGGGCATTCCGATCAAGTCGAAATAGCCTTGAAGACGACCATCTTCACCTGGTGTTCCGTGAATGGTTATCCACGCAAAATCAAATGTTATTTTTTCACCGTTGTTGCTGAAACTGAAATCATTTTTATCAACCGGCGTTGTATCTTCTTCATTCAAACGGACATACCAATTCCCGCTTTGGATTACGACAATCCAAGCCTGATAAATCGTCTTGTCAATAAAGGAGTAAAGACCCTGTGCACTTTTCAGGGAAACGGGCATCTCGGAGGAATCTCCTCCGCATACGATGGCAATTCTACGACTCTTCATAATCCTAATTCTATAATCTTTTCCTTATTCTATATTTCTGGAGGACACATATCCCCTCCATTTTTCTATCAAAAGCTGCATGTCTTCAGGCAAAGGACATTCGAAAGTCATCTCTTCACCTGTTACCGGATGCTTGAAACCCAGTGTTCTGGCATGTAATGCTTGACGAGGACAAATATCGAAACAATTTCTGACAAATTGCTTATACTTTGCAAAAGTTGTTCCTTTAAGAATTTCATGACCTCCATATCTTTCGTCGTTAAACAAAGGATGACCGATATATTTCATGTGAGTCCGGATTTGATGGGTCCTTCCCGTTTCCAGCTGACACTCCACCAAGGTGACATAGCCCAATCTTTCCAGTATTCTGTAATGTGTCACTGCTGGTTTTCCTTGCTCACCATCGGGAAAAACACTCATCTGCAAACGATCTTTCAGGTTTCGGCCGATATTACCTGTAACGGTTCCTGTTTCATTTTCCAGACTGCCCCATACCAAAGCCGTATATTTCCTCTGTGTCGTTTTATGGAAGAATTGCCAACCCAGATTGGCCTTGGCTTCCGGATTTTTGGCTATCACTAAAAGACCGGACGTGTTTTTGTCGATGCGATGTACCAAACCCGGTCGCGGATCATCGGTTGGAAATTTGGTGTCTTCCTTAAAATGCCAGGCAAGACCATTCACCAAGGTCCCTGTATAATTCCCATGTCCGGGATGCACCACCATGCCGGCCGGCTTATTCACAACAAGAATATCCGTATCCTCATATACAATATCAAGGGGAATATCTTCAGGTACCAATTCCGTATCGACAGGAGGTTTGGTTACCATGATGGACACCACATCCAAAGGTTTTACCTTATAACTGGATTTGACTGGCTTGCTATTGACCAGGACAAATCCAGCATCCGCTGCATCCTGAATGCGGTTTCGGGAAACTTTAGTAATACGGCAAACCAAGAACTTGTCTATACGGAGCAAAGTTTGTCCGGGGTCTGCCACAAAGCGGTATTGTTCATACAATTTGTTATCCGGACCATCTGAGACATCCAACAAATCCTCTCCCATCATATCAGGATCATCAACGTCTTCGATCTCTTCAAAAAAATTGTCTTGCATATCTTTACTATTCCGTCTTCAATGAATCTTCTGGTAAGGCAATATCCTCAGGTGCCTCAATTAACGTCGGATCTGTGGTCATCCAGATCGTGATTTTCTTTCCCACACTGGCCGAACTTCCGGTAATAGGCTCCTGCTTGTAAACCTGATAATATTTTGCTTCTTCCTGATTCGGCGGTGTCACATCATAATGGACATCACCTATGTTCAGGCTCTTGGAATGGGCCAATTCTATGGCTTCATCCAGAAAAAGCCCTTTCATACTTGGTATTTGAAGTACTCCTTCAGAAGAGCTTTGTCCTACAATCAATGTAACAGATGATCCTTTGGATAATCTAAAACCAGCCGAAATTTCTTTGCCGTTATACCTTACGCCCAAAACCAAATCTCTGAATTCAGAAGGAACAAATTGAATGTCACTTACATGTATACCGGATGCCTCCAAAGTCGCAACAGCCTGGCGTTGTGAACAATCTTTCACATCTGGAATGACGATTTTCTCTTCTGAAGAGGCATTGATGGTCAAAAATATGATTCTGTTTTCTTTGACATGTGCCCCCGGAGATGGTTTCTGTTCCAGAATGACACCGGGAGGTTGTGTCTTCACACGAATAGAATCAACAATTTTGTACCGGAGATTCTTTTTCTCGATAAAAGGAGCTGCAGCGTCAACTGTCAACGTTGTCACATCAGGAACAGTGATGACTGAATCATGACGTGTATACTTTTTCAGGCCGGTTAACACCAGAACAATCAAGACTGTCAGTATGACCGCAAAAATCAACAGATTTTTGAGAATTCGTTTAAAGGCATCGCTCATAAGTGATCAATTTTTTCGAAGTTCAAAAGTACGAAAAAAACCATACTTAAGGTTAAGTCATAAAAACAAAAAAGTAAAGACGTTGCGATCTTTACTTTTTTTATATTCTGTTGCAGTACAAAAAAATTATCCTCTCAAACGCTCTTCATCTGAAACGGTTAATTTCTTACGACCGTTTGCACGGCGATTGGCTAAAACGCGACGACCGTTTGCCGTTGCCATTCTGGAGCGAAAACCATGTTTATTCGCCCTTTTCCTGTTTGATGGTTGAAATGTCCTCTTCATAGAAGTTCTTGTCTTGTATTTTATATTTTAATATGCATTTATGCATTTTCGGCCTGCAAAAGTAGGATTTATTTTTGCAATTCACAACCGAAGGCCATGTTTTTTTTATTTTTCAGGGTTTTATTAGCAAACTACAAAATTTCAAATACAATATATTAAGGACTTCTACACCAGCTTTTCCATTCAAAACTTGCTTGTTTTGGAGATTTTACCGATATTTGCACTTTCTTTTCTGAGAAAGCAAAATAATCGATAATCAATATATTAGAAGACATTAGGACATGGCAACAACAGCTGATATTAAAAATGGAATGTGCCTCGACATTGACGGCCAATACTTTTTCGTTACAGAATTTCTACATGTGAAACCGGGAAAAGGTGCTGCATTCGTACGCACCAAGCTGAAAAACGTCGTAACAGGTCGTACCTTAGATCGTACTTTTAATGCCGGTGTCAAAATTGATGAAGTCCGCATCGAGCGGAGACCTTACCAATATCTTTACAAAGACGATATGGGTTACAACTTTATGAATGTTGAGACTTACGAACAAATCTCCATCAAAGGGGAATGTATCAACGGCGTTGAATTCATGAAAGAGGGTGATATGTTGGACGTCGTCACACACGCAGAATCCGAAACCGTATTATATGCAGACATGCCTACACATGTTATTTTGGAAGTGACCTATACGGAGCCCGGATTGAAAGGTGATACAGCGACAAATACATTGAAACCGGCAAAAGTTGAGACTGGGGCAACAGTTAGAGTTCCTTTATTCATCGAAGTCGGTGAAAAGATAAAAGTCGATACGAGAGACGGATCATACGCCGAACGTGTAAGATAAATTTTCATGGGGTGATTTTAAGTCAGTGTTGGCCGGAAGATGAATTTTCAAATAGCTTTTGTTATTCATCAAAACGGCTATTTCGGGACGAATCTTTGATAATAATCAGCAATTTGCCGAGTTGTCATATCCAAGTATAGAGGCGTTATCGGATGCTATTCAAAATCTTTGTATAATAAATATTTCTTGCGCATCGTTTTGTACTCAGCTAATTCTTCTTTCCAACTATCTCGTATTTGTTCTTCTGTCCATCCTTCTATGATTTGCTTTCGCAACTTATCTGTTCCTGCCAACTTGTCAAAAAACTCCGAACGTGCAAAAAACTTATCCGGTGCTTTTGAGTAAAAGTCTAAAACGTATTTGAGTGTAAACCTGATACTATCCGGCTCTAGTGTGCGTAAATCTATACCGTAACATAAGTTCCCCTGTTGCTCGACATGAGCGGACATGCCAACTCTTGACTCCGGTGTAAAAGTAAAATCACCAAATGAAGGGTCGGAATAACCGATAACCTGAAATGGAAAGTCTGTTCCACGACCAATGCTGCAATCTGTAGCCTCAAATAAGCAAAGTGAAGGAAACAAGCGTACAGATAAATAATTAGGTAAACTTGGAGATGGGATGACAGGCAATTTGTATCTGGACTTATGAGAATAATTTTTTAATGGAATGACAGTCAGGTTGCATTTCTTTCCTTTATTAAGCCATCCTTCTCCATTAATCATTTGAGCCAGTTCCCCTATCGTCAAACCATGTATCATAGCCACCTTATGAAAACTTGATTGGCCATCAAGCCGACCTTTTTGTCTTTCAGTATGGTCAGATAAGCATCCAATTGCTCAGCACCCGTTATTATCTCAGTAGATTTAGATTCGGATTTTGTGACTTTGCCTTTACCGCCAGCACTTAATACGCTAATAAGGGTCAATAAAATAAGAATAGTCTTTCTCATGATCATGTGATGTTAAATCTTTTCTTTTCATTTTTTGCTTCCTGACATGATCCCTGCATCGGAGTCATCATTTTCAAGACGTTTCTCTCCGGTTTTAAACTGTCTTCCAAACTTAATATTTGCCGAAAATGTCAGTATAAAAGATCCTTTCATGTTATCTGTGTATACATGCGAAATGCTTGGCAGTAGCTTAGAGTAATTTATCACTTTCTGATCATAATATGTCGAAAACGGGCTGACACTTCTTAATCCCAAACTCCATTTAGGCGTGGTGTATTTGATATTTAGGGTGTGATACTTCTCACCTAAAACTTTTGTTTCTCCGTTGAAATCATTCCAACGAGTATATCCTTCGAATCCAGCCGACCATTTCTTGTATATCCCATAAATAGATGTGTTTAATCGCCAATATGAATAGGTATGCCGGAAGTTATTTCCGTTGCTGATGTAATAGTTGTATCCAGGAGTCAAGCTGATACTCACATAGTCTTTCCATGGTTTTAGTTTCAGATATAGGCTACTGTATAATTTGTGATATCCTTTCTGATTTACAACTGTGCGAAAAAATTTAAAATCACCATTCTCGGTTGGTTCATACGTTATTTGTTCCATTGTGGGTTTATGATCATAACTATAACGAACAAATAGCTCGGCACTACATGCTCCTTTGTTATATCCTGTATTTAAGGTTTGGATATATGAGGTTACGGTTTTCAGTCCAGGATTTCCTCGGCGTATCTGAAATGAGTCTATTTGCATTTGTATATCGTTCATGTCTGATAGAGATGGAGAATCACTGGTTATGAATCCGTTATATCGTATATAAGCGTTGCTGTTTATATTGTAAATAACTCTAATATTGGGGCGGAGTATATACTTTTCATAGCTTCTGTCTTCTTGATTATTGTAAGTTCGTGTCATACCTATTCCTGCAACATAGGTGATTTTTTTTATCTTTACCATGTATTCGGCATAGGCAAATGTTTCGGCAGTACGCAAATTTACGGTATTTGAATAATTCCCAGTATATTCGTTTTGAGTATAGCTTTGAGAGTGTTTTAGACCGGCGGATAATTTTCCGGCGGGTAGTATATGTTCATATATGGCTTCGCCAATGAATGAGTATTTATCACCATTCACACATGAATATATATCAAGGAAGTTGTCGGCTCCTTTTTCCGTGTATTTACGCGTTGATCGTGAATCTAAATATATTCCAACTATATTTAGGATAAATATCCGGTCTTTTTTAAGATTTCTTTGATAATATAAGTCTATCGATGGGGTGTTGTTGAGCCATGTTGAATGTTCCGAAACAGATATTGGTAATGTATTGTCTGACGAATAAATAGTGCTGTTTCGGTCGTTACGACTATTTGGAATGTCTTGATAATTGTTTCTGAACCTGAGGTTGAAAACATATTTGTCCGGCTCGTTAAGATTGTAATTGAGAGCTAAGTTGTAGCTATTATCTTTCAGTTTAGTCGGTTCTCCAATCTCTTTACGAACCAGTGTTTCGTTCGGAAAAATAAAGGTTTCTTCATTTTCTCGAGTCCATTCTATTCCTCTGCGCCTCCAATATGTGTTGATGCTAAACTCAGATTTTTTATGATTTATCTTTCCTGACAGATAATTCTCTCCCCAATCATTCTTTCCTGTAATTTCATTGGCCAAGAGCGTTGAAATACTTCCTCCTGTATCTTTACGCCGCACAATATAATCTATCACTGCGCCAGCTTTTCCATAGCGCATTCCCGGATCGTCATGATACTCGATGCGTATAACGTTATCGGGTTGCAAAGCAACTATTTCTTGAATATTTACCAATACGCCATTGATACGAAGTTGTACTGCTCCATTTCCAAGAGTAGAAATGCTGTTGTCTATAGGGTTGATGATAAGTCGAGATAGTTGTAGGTTTCTCAAGAGGGTTAGCCCGTTATCCGACACCTTAATCTGAGCTTTTGATGGTATGATTAATTTGCGATCGATTTTTTGTATTACAGCATTTGCGGTGACGGTTACATCTTTTAGGATAAAATTTGATGCTTTAAGCGATAAGATACCGATATTTATGTCTTGATTTACCTCGTTCAGTGGAATATACACTTTTTCATATCCGACAACAGAAACAGATATAACATAATTACCATGCGGTATATTATCGAAAACAAAGAAACCTATAGAGTCTGACAATGTTCTGTTTACAAATGTAGAGTCATTCCTGAGCAAAGCTAAATTGCTGTATTCGATTGGATTATTGGTATCTGAGTCTGTAATTATGCCCGATATTTTAATTTGGGCTGCTAAAGAACAAACGCTTAATAGGAGGAAAATCAGTAGAAAATATAATCTCATGCTTTTTCTATTTTTTAAAATGTTGGTACCCAGCATCTGTTAAAAATATTGGTATTAAATAAGGACTGTTTTTTATGTTTTTTATGTTTTTTATGTTTTTTATGTTCTTTATATTCAAAAATAAAAATTTCAAAGTGTTTTTTGAAATCTTTGGATAAACTTTTTTTAAACTTGATAATTTGTTTCTGTGTAGGTGTCCCATTTTTAGTTTTCCTAAAGTTTCGCACCAATAAAAAGGTCTGATTCTCAAAGAAATATACAACTATTCACATAACAATCAACAAGATAAAACAGTTAAACTTGGTTAAAAATATTCCAACCAACACTGATTTTAAGTCTCTCTAAAAAATTATGCGGAAAGAAGGTGGACAATATGTTTACCCTTTTTTTGTGCCATTTATTTTATAATTATTTATTATATATTATATTTGCATTTCTTTAAATATAATTTATAATTAATATGAAGATTAAAAAATTGATGGTAAGCGATTGTACACAGGGTTCAGGAACTGATATGCGTTTTGGAATCAAAGAATGGGCTTTGGAAGACAGACCAAGAGAAAAAATGATCAATAAAGGAGTTGAAGCATTAAGTAATGCGGAGTTGCTGGCCATTTTACTGGGATCGGGTTCACAAAAGGAAAGTGCCGTGGATCTGGCAAAACGGATTTTGAGTCACGTGGAAAACAATCTCAATGAATTGGGAAAGATCACCATCAGCAATTTATGCAACCAATTTGTAGGAATAGGGCCAGCGAAAGCGGTCATCATTACTGCTGCTATGGAATTGGGCAAACGCAGGCGTTCCTCCGAAGTGACCAAACGCCTTCAGATCACAAACAGCAGAGATATCTACGAACTATTTCATTCGAAACTCATCGACCTTTCCCATGAGGAATGCTGGCTTTTGCTGATGAACAATCAACACAGAATCATAGACACCATACGTATCAGCCACGGAGGAGTCTCCGAAACAACCGTCGATCCGAAAATTGTACTTAAACATGCGCTGGAAAAGTTGGCATCGGCCATCGTACTTTGTCATAACCATCCTTCCGGGAACCCCCATCCAAGCTCCTGTGACGACAAAATTACCACCAAGCTCAGAAATGCCTGCCAAAACCTGGATATCCAGTTTACCGACCACGTCATTTTCAGTGAAAACAATTATTACAGTTATGCTGACGAAGGAAAAATCTGATATTTTTCAATGTATTGGAAAAAATGTACCTTTGCCGAAAATGAAAGGTAATGGATAATTCGTTTTTACAGAAAGAAGAAGCCATCGTACGTATGCTGAAAACCGTATACGATCCCGAAATTCCCATTAATATCTATGACTTGGGAATGATTTACAAAATTGAAGTTTCCGAAGAAGGCGATGTTCTTCTTGAAATGACACTGACAGCACCGAACTGCCCTGCAGCCGATTTTATTATGGAAGACGTGCGCATGAAAATCGAATCTATCGAAGGAATCAAAAGTGTAACCATCAACCTCGTATTTGAACCCGCCTGGGACAAGGACATGATGTCGGAAGAAGCAAAACTGGAATTGGGATTCTTATAAAATGCAAATGAAAACCTATTTTGTCACAGATGCACACCTGGGATCTTTAGCCTATAAAGATAGACTATCCAACGAAAAAAAACTAGTGCATTGGATGGATAGTATCAAACCGGATTGTGAAGCCCTCTACATGCTTGGGGACATGATTGATTTCTGGTATGAACATCAATTGGTCATACCAAAAGGTTATGCCCGTTTTTTCGGAAAAATTGCGGAATTTACAGATACCGGTATTCCTGTCTATTGGTTTACAGGTAATCACGATGTCTGGTTATTCGACTATGTTCAAAGTGAACTGGGAGTTACCGTCTACACAGGGCCCATAGAAACAGTCATCCATGGTAAAAAGTTTTACATGGCGCATGGAGACGGTCTTGGAGATCCCTCTCTCCAATTTAGATTATTAAGGATCCTGTTCCACAATAAATTTTGCCAAAAACTTTTTTCCACCCTTCATCCCCGTCAAAGCATCGGATTGGGTCTTGCCTGGGCAAAGCACAGCAGACTGAAACGAGAAGCTAATCCGGAAGAATATCTTGGTGAAGACAAAGAATACCTGATTCAATTCTCCAAAAAACATGCCGCAGAAAACGGAGAAAATGCGGCCGATTATTATTTATTCGGCCACAGGCACATTCTTGTGGATTTGATGATTTCGCCAAAAAGCAGGGTCATCATCCTGGGAGATTGGATTAAAATATTCTCCTACGGCGTTTTTGATAAAGAAGGATTCCGGATTGAACTTTTTGAAAAAGAATAGCAAATCCTAACCTTATAAAAAGCTGCAAACCTTTCGATCTGCAGCTTTTTTATCTATTGAATCAAAAATACCTTATTTTGTCAATATATCAAGGGTATCCTTTGCAATCATGAATTCTTCATTAGTGGGTATCACCATGACCGTAACCTTTGAATCAGGCGTAGAAATAATCATTTCCTTGCCACACATACCTGTATTCTTGGACTCATCAAGTTTGATGCCCATAAACTCCAGGTTTTTACATACATCGGTACGGGTTGTCCATTGATTTTCGCCGACCCCTCCGGTAAAAACCAAAATATCCAAACCTCCTAAAACAGCAGCATAAGACCCTACATATTTATGGATACGATAATTGAACATATCCATGGCTAAAATCGCCCTCGGATTTCCTTGTTCACAGGCTGCGCTCAACTCACGCATGTCGGAAGAAACCCCGGAAACACCAAGGACGCCGCTCCTTTTATTGAGAAGATCACTGATTCCTTTGGCACTTAAATGTTCCTTTTCTGAGATGAAAGTCAATACACCGGCATCGATTTCTCCCGAACGCGTACCCATCAGAAGTCCGTCAACGGGAGTCATACCCATTGACGTATCGACTGATTTACCATTTTTTATGGCAGTGATGGATGCACCGTTACCGATATGTGCCGTGATCATTCTCTGATCTTCATAGTTTACGCCAAGCACATCACAAGCACGTTTTGAGACGTAGCGGTGACTGGTTCCATGAAAACCATAACGACGAATGCCATACTTTTCGTAATAACAATAAGGGAGTCCATAAATATAAGCCTTCGGAGGCATTGTCTGATGAAAAGCCGTATCAAAAACAGCAACCTGCCGAATGCCTGGCAACACATTCTCAACAGCCCTGATTCCGATCAAATTGGAAGGATTGTGCAAAGGAGCCAAGTCTATACAATCCACAATCTGATCCATCACCGCTTTATTGATCAGAACACTCGAATTAAATTTTTCTCCTCCGTGTACGACCCTATGACCAACAGCATCAATTTCTTTCAACGATTGCAGGCAACCGTTTTCCTTACTGGTTAAAACACTCAGAATAAATTCGACACCAGTCTGATGCTCCGGAATATTTTTTTCAAGAATCACCTTCCGATCATCAGGAGTGGTCAGTTTCAAGAATGAACCTTTGAGGCCTATTTTTTCAATGCCACCCTGAGCCATCACTTTTTTGGAATCCATATCAAACAACTTGTATTTGATGGAGGAACTTCCGCAGTTCAATACTAAAATCTTCATACGAAAATAATTATTTGTTTAATGCTGTACAGAACCTATATATCAGATTTTTCATCTTCTTTGAAAAAGAGCTACATCACACTCGTTAAAAATCAAATATCCCAATTCGTACCGCAGCCAAAATCAATATCCACCTTTTAACGAATAATCATGCCATAAGGTTTATTTCTTCAGTCCGATTGCCTGGTTGGAGGTGATGGTAATCATTTTAAAAATATCATCGGTAGAGCAACCGCGTGAAAGATCGTTGACGGGAGCAGCAATACCTTGGAGAATAGGTCCGATTGCTTCAGCACCGGCAAGACGTTGTACTAATTTGTAAGCAATATTTGCAGCTTCAAGCGACGGGAAAATCAAGGCGTTTGCATTTCCGGCAACATCACTATCCTTCGCTTTCAGTAAGGCAACGGATTCAACCAAAGCCGCATCAGCCTGCAACTCTCCGTCAATTATCAAAGAAGGTTGCATTTCTTTAGCCAGTTTGGTAGCCTCAATCACTTTGTCTACCGCCTCATTCCTGGAACTCCCTTTGGTGGAAAAACTTAACATGGCTATACGGGGTTCAAAGCCGGCTATATTTCTTGCGGTATCTGCAGTCGAAATGGCAATTTGAGCCAATTCTGCAGCATTGGGTGTCGGATTGACAGCACAATCGCCAAAAATCATCAAACCATCTTCACCATAGGACTTATCTTTCAAAAACATCAGGAATGATCCGGAAACAACGCTGATCCCCGGTAATGTTTTTATAATCTGGAAAGCAGGACGCAATACATCACCCGTCGCATTGCGAGCACCCGCAACTTCTCCGTCCGCATCTCCGTTCTTGATTATCAAACAACCCAGATACAAAGGATCTTCCACCAGAACAGAGGCCTGTTCGAAAGTCATACCTTTTTTCTTACGAAGTTCAACAAGCAAATTGGTATAAAGTTCTTTTTTTGCATGATTTTTCGGATCAACAATGATAGCTTTTTCAATGTTGGTTAGACCACTGTCTTTCGCCAACCGATTGATTTCCTCTGGATTTCCGATCAGCGTTATTTTTGCTGCATTTTCAGATATAATTCTATCTGCGGCCTTTAATGTACGGATTTCAGTGCCTTCCGGAAGAACAATCCGCTGCGGATTTGCTTGAGCGATAGAAAGTATTTTTTGTAAAAGATCCATATAAGTATTTTTTGAATATTTTTCGAGCCACAAAGGTACGCCTTTTTGCAATATAGAGATAGCAAAATGAGTAATATTTCAAAAAAAATATTTTAAGGAACTAAAAGGTTCTTTTCTAAAACAAGCTTTTACCGAAAGCGTATCTATAAGTGCCATTAAAATAAAGATTATTCATTGTTATCGGCCAGCAACCGTTCCAAATCTTCTATGGTTAATTTCTGCTGAATATCCCCCATATAGGCCAAGCTGATATTCCCGGTTTCTTCGGAAACGACGATGGCCTTGGCATCGGTGATTTGAGTGATCCCTAATGCTGCACGGTGTCTGAGTCCCATCTCTTTGGGTAAATTATTATCGTGCGCAACAGGTAAAATACATGCGGCAGCCTTGATTCTATAATTACTGATGATGACAGCTCCATCGTGAAGCGGGCTGTTTTTAAAAAAAATGTTTTGAATAAGCTGTCCGCTAATAATTGCATCGAGTTCCTCTCCGGAACGGACATATTCATCCAAATAAGTCGAATTTTCAAGCACAATAAGAGCTCCGGTCTTTTTTTTGGACAATTCCTGACAGGCAAGCACAATTTGCATGATCCATGCATCCGTTTTGTCTTTGGCTACTTTTTTCTGAGAAAAAAAGCGGGTAAGGATCTGCCACCTTCTACGAGAACCAAGCATCACCAAAAAACGCCGGATCTCATTTTGAAAAAGGATAATCAGCGCAATAGCCCCGACGCTGATCACCTTGTCCATAATGGCCCCCATCAGTCGCATCTCAAAAACATAAGAAACCAAAATCCATAAAGCCACAAAAGAGAGGACTCCTGTAAAGATGGACAGTGCCCCTGAACTTTTCATCAACTTAAAGGTACCATATAACAAAAAGGCAACCAATAAGATATCAATAATATCGCGAAGGTGTGGTATCAATGGCATGATCCGGATGTTTTACAAATTTGTACTAATTTCACGCATTCAACAGCTTCTTTCACATCATGAACCCTTAAAATGTGAGCCCCACCCATCAATGCCATCGTGTTGATCACACTGGTTCCGTTTAAACTTGTTTCAGGAGTAGTTCCCAAATATTTATAGATCATCGATTTTCTCGAAATTCCAACAAGCAAAGGCAAATCAAATATCTCAAATTCATCCAGCCGACGAAGCATTTCATAGTTATTGTCCATTGTCTTTCCAAAACCAAAACCAGGATCCAGAATGATGTCATTGACACCCAAGTTACGCAATTTCTCTACTCGTTTTGCCAAATATTGAAAAATCTCAGACATCATGTCTTCATAATACGGATTCAGTTGCATGTCTGCAGGTGTTTTTCCTTGCATGTGCATCAAAATATACGGCACATGAAGATCCGCAACCGTTTCAAACATATCAGGATCCATGTCCCCGCCGGAAATATCATTGATGATGTCAACATCATACTCTTCTACGACAGCCTTTGAAACCCCGGCACGAAAAGTATCCACGGATATGGGAAAATCAGGAAAGCGTTTTCGAATCAGATGCAAAGCCATGCGCAAACGAATCAACTCCTCCTCTTCGGATACCAGTTCTATACCTGGTTTTGTCGAACAGGCTCCGACATCAAGGATATCAGCTCCTTCATCTATGATTTGCCCTACCCTGTACAATATTCCTTCTTCAGACATATAACGACTGCTTGAAAAGAAAGAATCCGGCGTCACATTAAGAACTCCCATCACTTTCGGAACGCCAAAATCCATGAGTCGGCCGTGAATATTTATGGAATAGGACTTACCCAAAAACTGCATAATCTATTAATTGATATAGTAGCGTACCATCTGGCTTCGAACGCAAATGTACGCAAAAATAAAAATGATTGATGGTTTTTAGATGGAATTTTGGCATCTGAAAAAAATGCTGAACATCACCTCTGTACATTTGCACATTATTATGTATTTTTGCTGTGAATGAAAAGATTTCCGATAATATATCCAAATACCGCGAAAATGATGACAATTGAATTCTTATATTCGCTTTACAGGGCAAACCCTGTTGTAACGACAGACAGCCGCAACTGTCCGGAAAAATCTATTTTCATTGCCTTAAAAGGGGAAAACTTCAATGGAAACAGCTTTGCCAAACAAGCATTGGATTTGGGCTGCAGTTATGCATTGGTTGATGAACCCGATGCTGTAACAGATGAACGGATATTATTGGTAGATGATTGTTTGAAAACCCTACAGGATCTTGCTTCATACCACAGGCATCAATGCAAAATTCCCGTTATCGGCATTACCGGCACCAACGGTAAAACAACCACCAAGGAACTGATGGCCTCTGTTCTGAGCAAGAAATACAAAGTTCTCTATACCCAGGGAAACTTAAACAACCATATCGGAGTTCCTCTGACATTGCTTCGCCTGAATGCAACCCATGACATCGCTGTCATTGAAATGGGTGCCAACCATCCCGGAGAAATCAGAGAACTCGTACAAATCGTCGATCCTGATTACGGTTTGATCACAAACGTAGGAAAAGCACATTTAGAAGGGTTCGGTTCTTTCGAGGGTGTCATCAAGACCAAGGGAGAACTATACGACTTTTTGAGAGCCAAAGGTGGAAAAATTTTCATCAATATGGAGAACCCCTATTTAAAAAGCATTGCGAAAGGACTTTATCATATCAAATACGCCACGCAGCCGGGTTATGAACTGTGGGGAGAAACCCTCTCATGCTCTCCTTTTCTGAAACTACGTTGGTTTACAGACTACAGCGATACCCCCAATGAAGCGCAAACCAACCTGATCGGATCCTACAACCTCGAAAACGCAATGGCTGCTATCTGTGTGGGACGTGAATTCAAAGTCGGGAACGACTTGATACGTCAAGCATTGGAAGAGTACGTTCCAAGCAACAACCGCTCACAGCTCAAGCAAACCGGGCAAAATACAGTGATCATTGACGCTTACAATGCCAATCCGACCAGCATGGCTGCCGCCCTTAAAAATTTCCAGCAATATGATGCCTCTCGAAAAGCAGTCATACTGGGCAGCATGAAGGAACTTGGATCTCAAAGTGAAGAAGAGCACAGAAAACTTACTTTCAGAATAGCCGAAAGCGATTTTGACCGTGTTTTTTTGATTGGCCCTGAATTTTATCTGGCTCACAGCGATTATCCCATCTTTGAAAATGCGGAAGCTTTTACGGATTATCTGAAAGGGCAGCCATTACAGGGGTATACAATCCTGATAAAGGGATCGAGAGGAAATCAATTGGAATCGATTGTTCCGTTTCTATAAGGACATCATTTTTGTTAAATATTAATGAGCAAGCCCCTTCAAATGTTTTAAAAATAATTCCGGTTCGTTCGTGGTGATGTAATCAACACCAAGGCCTGTAAAATAGTCCAAATCCTCAAGAGTATCTACTGTCCAGACATTCACCTCAAGACCAAGAGCATGTGATTCCTTCACCCATTCAGGGTGAGTTTTCATCACTTTAAAAGAGTAATCAATACCAGCCAGTCCCAACTCCTTAATTTGAGCAGGAGCCAGATCACCGTTCAAATAGTATATTTTTGAATCAGGAAGCAGCTTCTTAAACTCTTTGCAGGCAAAGAGTGAAAAGGCTATGATGTTAGTCCGCTCCAGAAGTTTGTATCGTTTTAGCTCCTTTACGATCTTTTTCACAGAAAGTGCCATGCGCTCGTCCGTCTTGATCGTTTTCATCTCTAAAATCAGTCTGGTATTGGGCTTGCTTTTAACAAGTTTCAGGTATTGCTGAAGAGTCGGAAGATTTTCTCCATTAGATAAAACGATGGATGTAATTACTTTTTTCGTGGAATGCTCAATATCACAACCCCTAAAATCTTTGTCGTGATTTACAATCAATTTGTTGTCTTTTGTAAGCCATGTATCCATTTCGGAACCAAAAACGCCTATTGAATCGGCTTTGATGAAGGATGCCATTGAATTTTGTGCAGACCCGGCAGTTCTCCAATATCCGCGATGTGCGATAATTTTAGGTTGGGCTACAACAGTCATGACCATGATAACCAGAAATGCAGTAAAATAAATTTTTCTGTAATTCATCGTCCTTTCATTATTTTAGAGTTCCTACTATCTATCTAATAATTTCATGCTATTTTCAATACTTTGTTCTCAACCATAATGACATTATTCATATCATAAACAAGCGGGGACTTTGTTTTTTACTAAGCACAACGATAGTGATGAAATTGGCCGCAAGTGTTACGAATTTCGGAGCGTCGAAAACGTCGCGAATCAGATAAAACGGAAAATCCGATTTTTTTGTAATTTCAAGATGGACGTTCTTTCCCTCTTCATAAAATAGTTTTCCATTTCTTTTCTATTTTAAAAGCAGTCCGAATTCAGATCACTGCCTGTTGTCATGCCACTAAATTCCAAATCCTACTGAGTTCAGATATTCGTAAATGCCACTCGCAAAACCAATCGTCATAAGGCCTATCAAACAAACCACTAAGGAAATTTTCATATAATTGTCACTTTTTACACTTTCAAGGGGACTGTCATTTTGGTTGATGAACATCGCTTTAACTACCAACAGGTAATAATATAAAGAGATGATGGTATTCAGCAAAGCAAACAACACCAGGAGATACTGGCCTTGAGCAGCCGCAGCGGTAAAGACGAAGAACTTGCTGAAGAAACCGGCCAAAGGAGGAATACCGCCCAATGAAAAAACGGCAATCATCATGGCAAGTGCCAATTTAGGATTGGTCTTGTACAAACCATTGTAATCCGTCATGTCCACCTTGCCTGTTTTTGTTTCAATAGCGTTAATCACACCAAATGCTGCCATATTGGAAAAAATATAGACAAGGATGTAATACATCGTGGAAGCCATTCCCTGAAAAGAACCGGCCAAAACAGCCAAAACGATGTAACCTGCCTGTGAAACCGAAGAGAAAGCCAGAAAACGCTTCAAATTCGTTTGTCTCATAGCGAACAGGTTTCCTACGGTTATGGTAATCAAGACAATCCACCAAAGTATGTTCTGCCATTCATCATACATGTTTCCGAACACCTTATATAAAATGGCCATCAGTGCAAACACCGCCGCACCCTTGGAAATCGTCGAGAGGTAAGCGGTTACATTTGTCGGAGCTCCCTGATAAACATCGGCCGTCCAAAAGTGGAAAGGGACCAGTGAAATCTTGAAGAACAACCCGACGGAAATAAAGACCAAAGACATCACCAACAAAGGTGTAGAATACACACAGGTTGCCAAATCGTCAAAGTAGAAAGTACCACAGGCACCATACAGGAAAGAGAGTCCAAACAACAGGCACGCAGAAGAGAACACGGCATTGAAAATGTATTTTGCACCGGCCTCAGCGGAATTGTTTTTGTACTTGTCGAAAGCAGCAAGAGCAGCCATAGGTAAAGAGGCGGTTTCCAAACCAATATAGAATAAAATAAAGTTTCCGGATGAAATCATCAGATACATCCCGAATAACGTCAGGAGCGTCAGCATAAAAAATTCACCGCGTTTGAAACTGGTATCTTCTTTTGACAACCAGCCGTTAGACTGGAGTAGTACAAGCAAAACACCTATATTCAATATGTTTTTCATGGAAATTTCAGCTCCGTAGCATACGTACATTCCGGCAAAGGATGTACCGACAGCCTGAGGAAAAAAGCCATAAATGGTATGTGCCAAGAAAAGCAGACAAGCCACCGGTTGAAAATATTTTTTCAATTTTTCCGAAGCGAACAAGTCATAAACAATCAGAATGAGAAACACCACCATCAGTGATATTTCCTGTTTCATCAACAAATAATTGCTTAAATCCATTGTATATAATAGTATAGTTTTCGATTAATCTTTCTTTACGAATAAATCATTACCAAATTGTCATCATCGTCAAGCTGCCTTTGATGATGTCAGATACGAAACTCGGAAAAAATCCGATTCCGGTAATACATACAATCAGCGTAACGACGGCAATCTTTTCAAACCAAGTGGCATCGGTCAGCGTCTTATGATGTTCATTCTGCACCCCACCGAAAAGAATCTTACCGACAACACGCAAGATATAAACTGCAGTAATGACGATTGATGAACAAGCGACAATGGTAAATACACGATGGAACATATCGGTATGTTGGAAAGATCCGACAAAAATCATCATTTCAGAAACGAAACCGCTAAATCCGGGTAAACCCAAGGATGCCAAACCGGCAATCACATAAGACACGGAAAGAAAAGGCATGATGCGCATCAAACCGCCCATTTCACGAATATCGCGGGTATGAGTCCTTCCGTAAATCATTCCGATCAATGCAAAGAAAAGGGCCGTCATCAAACCGTGGGAAAGCATCTGCATGAAAGCACCTGTCATTGCCGTTTCATTCAGCATTAAAAGAGCAAAGAGTACAAGACCGCAGTGACTCACCGAAGAATACGCATTGATATATTTCAGGTCCTTTTGTACACAAGCACCAAAAGCACCGTAAACGACACTGATACCAGTCAGGATCAGAAAGAACCAAGATTGTTCGTGTGCAGCTTGAGGCATCAGACAAATAGCAACCCGATAACAGCCATAACCTCCAAGTTTCATCAAGACACCGGCATGCAACATGGATACGGCGGTCGGGGCTGAAGCATGACCATCAGGAGACCATGTATGAAAAGGGAACATCGCACCAAGTACCCCAAAACCTATAAAAGTCAGCGGAAAGAAAATACGCTGAGCTTCGATTGGAATCCCGTTTCGTGCAATTTCCTGAAGATTGAAAGTGAAAATACCGGTTGAACCGGCGGAATTGAAATAGATACCGAAAATACCTACCATCATAAGGGCTGATCCGCCCATCAACATCAAAGTCAGTTTCATCGCAGAATATTCCTTCTTTCCGGTGCCCCAAACACCGATCAGCAAATACATCGGAATCAAGGCTACTTCGTAAAAAAGCAACATGGTGAATAAGTCGATGGAAATAAAGAAGCCGAAAACTCCGGTAGCCAACAAAATAAGCCACATGAAAAACTCTTTGGTGAGTGGTTGCTGATTCCACGAAGTGAACACTCCGGTAAACACAATGATGGACGAAAGCAATAACATGACCACCGAAACTCCATCAACACCAACGGAATAATGGATATTTAATGTCGGAAACCAAACCCGGTCAAAAGTGAACAACATCTCCGCAGTATTTCCGGCAGCTCTTTGTCCTATAAACATACAAACCAATGCAACAGACAATCCCAGAAGGATTGAAGAGCCGACAACGGCTACCGTCCGGATTTGGCGAATGTTTTTACACGGTAGGAAACCAACCAGCATCAGTATCGGAACAAGTACAAATAATGAAAGGAAATCCATATTCTGTATCATTTATCAATTATAAATCATATTAAATAAAAACCAGAAGTGATATAATTACCACTGCACCCATCATGAAAGCCCAGGCATAATCCTGAATTTCTCCAGACTGAGCAAACTTGATTTTTCTGGAAAGGAAATTGGTCATGGTCGACTGTAAGTTCATAAAACCATCGACAACATGACGGTCAAACCAAGCAACAGGTTGCGAGATACCATTGAAAATGATTTTCTTGGTAACAAATAACCAAATCTCATCAAAGTAAAATTTGTGATAAGCTGCTGTGTAGAATCCCTTAATTCTTGCCGTCACTTTATCGGAAGAGGTGTTTTCCTTCCGATACATCCACGTGGCAATTGCAATACCGATCACAGCAATCAAAATACTCAAGGATGCGGTTGACCATTCAATATGTGTATGAAAAACAGTCTTATCTGTAGAAACAAATTCAGAGAATGGAATAAAGCCAACCACACAAGTCAATGCAGCAAGGAATATCAAAGGAATGGTCATCGACGCCGGAGCTTCATGCGGCGTATGCTGATAAACCTTGTTGTTGTCTCCCCAGAATATCCGGTAATAAAGTCTGAACATATAAAAAGCGGTCAAACCGGCGCAGAAATACAAGCACCAGAATACAATCTGATTCTTTTCGAAAGCTGCCACCAGAATTTCATCCTTACTGAAAAAGCCGGAGAAAGGAGGAATGCCGGATATGGATAAACAAGCTATCAGGAAGGTGATGTGTGTAATCGGCAGATATTTTCTCAAACCTCCCATCGAATCCATTTCATTGCTATGAACAGCGTGAATCACCGCACCTGCACCCAGGAACAGCAAGGCTTTGAAAAAGGCGTGCGTGAACAAATGGAACATGGAGGCCATATAACCCAGACCTTCATGGGCACCGTAACCGGAAACGCCCAGTGCCGTGATCATATATGCAATCTGGGAAATGGTTGAAAAGGCCAGCACACGCTTGATATCGGTTTGCGTACAAGCAACAACAGCCGCAAACAAAGCAGTGGTTGCACCTATATAAGTGATGATGGTCAAGACATCCGGTGCTCCGAAAATATATACCGGAAACATCCTTGCTACGAGGAATACACCGGCAACAACCATGGTTGCAGCATGGATCAATGCAGAAACAGGGGTCGGACCCTCCATGGCATCCGGCAACCATATATGGAACGGAAGCATGGCCGATTTACCGGCACCACCGATAAAGATCAGCATCATGGCCCAGGAAACGACCGACCAACCCATAAAGGTATCGGTGATGCTCTGTGCAAAGGCACAGCCCGCCGGACTTGTCAAATCCTGAAAGCTGAATGTTCCGGAATAAAAGGACAACACCAGAATACCGATCAGGAAAAACAAATCGGCAAAACGGGTGACGATAAATGCCTTTTTGGAAGCGGCGACCGCCGAAGGTTTTGTGTAATAGAAACCTATCAGGGAATAAGAGGATACACCGACCAGTTCCCAAAATATGTACATCTGGAAAATATTCGGAGCTATCACCAATCCCAACATGGAGAAAGAGAACAAGGATAGCAACGCATAATAACGCTGAAAGCCTCTTTCCCCTTTCATGTATCCAAAACTGTAAATATGGACCATCAGGGAAACGGTGGTGATCACGACCAACATCATCACTGAAATAGGATCAAGCATGATACCCAAATCTATGTGAAGCTTGTCGGTAAAACGCAACCATTCAAAATTCATCGGTACGATGGTCTGATAGGTCTCACCGATTTTTCCGACAGAGAAAAAATAACTTCCGGCAGCAATATAAGAAAGTACTGTAGAAATGATCAGACCGATGGTTCCGATCAGACCGGCGACAACCGGCTTCATTTTACCGCCAACAAGTCCCAGGAAAAGGAACATCAGGAATGGCAAGGCAACTATAATCAAGGTGTAGCTCATCATCAATATTTCATTTTGTTCACCTCATCAACATAAATGTTCTTGATGTTACGGTAAATATTTATAATAATCGCTATTGCTATTGCTGTCTCAGCGGCGGAAACGCCAATGGCAAACATGGCAAAAAATGCACCGTCCATTTGTCCGGGATACAGAAATTTGTTGAAAGCGACAAAGTTTATATCTGCTGCATTCAACATCAACTCAAGTGACATCAATATGGTCAGCATGTTTCTGCGTGAAAGGAATCCATATACTCCTGCAAAAAACATGATTGTACTTACTATTAAGTAGCCTGCTAATGGAATATTACTCATAATTCAATTGTTTTTTAATTCTTGTACAGGAGGCGGATTAACGTTTCCTTGCAATCATGATACCACCAATGACACATGCCAACAGCAAAACGCTGATCGCTTCAAACGGCAATAAATACTGGTTCTTTTCAGTACCCATCATGGCTTTTCCGATTTCCTGCATGGTCGGTTCAGCAGCAACGGCTTCAACAACCTTGTACACATTGTGGTAAATGATGTGACCGCAAACGGCCAAACCAGCAATTGCTGCTATCCCTGCAAGAAACAATCTTTTCCAGGAAACACTTTTGGCTTTATCGCCGGCATGACTCGTCAGCAAGATGGAAAAAATATAAAGCACCATGATACCACCGGCATAAACTGAGATCTGTACACCGAATAGGAACTGATAGCCCATCAATAGATACAAACCGGCAGTTGCCAATAAGACAAAAAGCAGATAGGTTGCGGAACGAAGGATTCTTCTCGAACTTACCGATAAAATCGAAAAAACGACAATTACTATCGCCAAAACGTAAAATATGATCTGTTCAGCCATAATCTTTATTCTTTATTTTTTTCTCTCATTTTAGAGCCTTCCTTATTTAGGATCTCCTGTAATTTGGATCTGTCAAAGACGGAATTTTCAAAGGTATTTTGAAAACAGATGGCCTTGGAAGGGCAATTAAGGACACAGAGGTTACAGAAGGTACATTTTCCCAAATCATAATAATATTTATCCAATACTTTTTTGGGCTTTCCACCATCTTCTGTCTCAACCATCTTAGAGACCACCCTGATGGTTCCGTTGGGACAATTCATCATACAAATACCACAGGCTGTACAGGCATGTTCGTTATTTTCGTCATGTGGCATCACCAGTTCCCCACGAAAACGGTCAAAAGTGACAAGCGTGGTCTTTCTGTTTTCTGGATACTGTTCCGTAATCTTCTTAGTGAAAAATTCTTTAAACGTAATCTCCAATCCCCGAACCAAAGAATACAGGGCCTTGAATATGGAGATGATATAATTATATACAGATTTCATACGTATGTGTTTGTTTCTTTGAAATTAAAAATACCATCCGTAAATGACAACAAGAACCATAACAAGGAGGTTAACCATATTGATCGGCAACAGATACTTCCATTCCAGATTGAGCAAATGGTCGATACGCAAACGTGGGAATGTCCATCTTACCCACAAGCTGAGCATCATCAGGACAAACACTTTGCCGAAAAACCAAATCACGGAAGGAATGTAATCCATCACAGCATTGAAACCATCCAGACCCGTCACGTGAAAAGGCATCCAACCGCCCAGAAATACGGTAGTGGCAATGGAAGCGATGATAAACATGTTCAGATATTCAGCTAGGTAAAAGAAACCGAACTGAAGACCGGAATATTCCGTATGATAACCGGCTGCCAATTCTGATTCAGCCTCAGGCAGGTCAAACGGACCACGGTTGGTCTCTGCATGACCGGCAATCAAATAAATGATAAATGCTATTACAGCAGGAATATGTCCCTGAAACAGATACCAGCAATCTTTCTGACCTTCGATCATGGTCGAAAGTTGCATGGAACCGCTCAAAACTACGATGGTCATCAATGCCAGACCGGCAGACAATTCATAACTGATCAGCTGGGCACCACTACGCATGGCTCCGATCATAGAATACTTGTTGTTGCTGGCCCATCCGGCTAACAAAATACCAATAACACCCAGCGAAGAAACGGATAAGATATAGAAAATACCGATATTGAAATCAAGTATCTGCAATCCGTTTCCCCAAGGTATTGCTCCAAAAGCAAGGAGGGAAGCTATAATTACAAAAAACGGTGCCAGATAAAACAGAAACTTATCGGTATGATTGATCGGAATGATTTCTTTGATCAACATCTTCAACATGTCGGCCACACTCTGAAAAACGCCGTAAGGCCCTACACGATTCGGACCAAGGCGGCATTGGAAAAAAGCACAAATCTTTCTTTCAAAATAAATCAAAGCCAAAGCAATAACACAGTATAGTGCCAAAATAATGACTCCGACCACGACGAATTCAATGGCCAACGCCCAAAATTCCGGAAGATTGGTCCGAAGGAATTGATCTATCCAATTAGTCCATATCGAAAAATCAAACATAATTGTATGTGTTTTTTATATTATTATCTACTAATATTTTGAGGGTCATTTTATCTGTCAATATCAGGAATGATATAATCCATCGAACCACCAATGGTGATCAAATCGGCAATTTTTCCACCACGACTAATCGTATCCATGGCGTTAACCAATGTCATACACGGAGAACGGAACTTCATACGATACGGGGTCTTGTCGCCTTTGCTCAGGATATAGACGCCCCATTCGCCCCTTCCACCTTCCACCCGCTGGAAATATTCTCCTTCAGGTAATTTGATGATGGCCTTTGTCTTGGCACAAAAATCACCTTCCGGAATGTTGTCAATCAATTGTTCGATGATGTGCAACGATTCCTCGATTTCATCTAAACGATTCATATAACGGGCCATACTGTCACCTTCCGTACGGATGATTTCCTTAAATTCCACCTTGTCATAAGCAGCATAAGGAGTGATTTTTCGCAAATCGCAATGAATGCCCGAAGCACGGGCGGATGGTCCGGTAACGCCATAAGCAATGGCCGTTTCCTTAGACATCACACCCACCCCGATCATTCGTTCGCGTGCGATGATATTGCCGGTATATAATTGATGATATTCCTTGAGACCCTTACGCATGACAGGGATAAAAGCCTTTACACGTTGTACAAAATTTGGATGGATGTCAGCCATCACACCTCCGATGACATTGTAATTCTGAATCAGACGTCCGCCGCCGGTCTCCTCGAAAATATCGAGGATCTTCTCACGGTCACGCATACCATAGATGAAGGCGGTCAGCGCACTCATGTCCTGACACATGCAAGACCATGCAATCAGGTGAGAATCTATACGTTGTAATTCATCCATAATGGTACGGATGACTTCCGCCCTTTCAGGGACCTCTATGCCTGCAGCCTTTTCAACGCACATGCAAAGGCCATGACGGTAGATATGTGCGCAAAGATAATCCAGCCTGTCGGTAAAATGCAGAGACTGCGGATAACTAAGTCCTTCACAGAGTTTTTCGACACCACGGTGAATGTAACCACAGTTTGCATCGATTTTCCTGATAAATTCTCCCTCAAGTGCCGTACGGAAATGGAGCACACCGTGTGTCGCAGGGTGTTGCGGGCCAATATTCACGACATAATCGTCGTCTTCAAAAAGCTTTTTTTCTATTTTTTTGAGACCATCACCTTCAGAAACATAACTGACGGTAGTATCAGACATATCATAACTTTTCAAGTCAAGCGGGTTGACATCGCGACCGGCATCATAATCTTTACGCAGCGGATAACCTTTCCATCTTTCCGTCAAGAAGAGATGACGCATGTCGGGATGGTTGATGAAAATGACCCCGAAATAATCATACACTTCCCGTTCATTCCAGTTGGCAGCTTCCCACATATCGGAAACCGTCGGAAGGGTCGGGTTCTCTTTGTCGGCAGTAGCGGTCTTCATGACAATACAACCGGCCATATCCTCGGATTTTGTCAATAAATAGACAACACCCAAAGAATCACCATAGTCTACACCCGTCAGCTGAATCAAGTAATCAAAACCTTCATCATATCTCAGCATTTTAGCTAAAGTTCTTAAGTCTTCAGGCTTTACGGTAACAGTCAGATATTGCTTATCTTCAATTACGGCATCGGGAACCTTTGCCAGGATAAGTTCTTTTATATTTTCCATCTATTCGTTTTCCTTTACTTCTTTATCTTTGAACATAAAACGCTCCATCTTAACCTTACGTTGCAATTGCATCATTCCGTAAAGCAAGGCTTCGGGCTTCGGCGGACATCCCGGGACATAAACATCGACAGGCAGGAATTCATCTACACCGTTCACCACACAGTATGAATTACAAAAAGGACCGCCGGAGATAGCACAACTTCCCATGGCAATCACATATTTCGGCTCAGCCATCTGGTCATACAGACGTTTCAGAACCGGTGCCATCTTGTCTACAATGGTTCCGGCAACAATGATGACGTCAGCCTGACGGGGACTGTTGCGGGTTACCTCAAAACCGAAACGCGCAAAGTCATATCTTGCAGCTCCTACCGCCATAAATTCAATACCGCAGCAACTGGTAGCAAAAGTTAAAGGCCAAAGCGAATTTGAACGTCCCCAGTTGATGATGTCGTCCAGAACGCCGGTAATGATTCCAACGCCATTGGCACGAAGTTCCTCTACATATTTTTCGAGAGTATCGTTGTCCTTGAATTCGTCGTAAGGGATTCCTTTTATTTTGATATCTTTTACTTCCATTCCAGCACTCCTTTCCTCCAGGCGTATGCCAAGCCAAGAACTAAAATCAATAAAAAGAATAAAATGCTTACCAATCCAGAAATACCCAAATCGCGTACTACAACTGCCCATGGAAAGAGGAAGACTGTTTCCACATCGAACATCAGATAAAGGATGGCATACAGATAATATCCAACCCTAAACTGCATCCAGGATGTTCCTCTGGTAGGAATTCCGGATTCATACGCTTCCCTCTTCTGAGAGTTATTTGATCTTGGTGAAATCAAGAGAGCCAATCCAAGTCCGCCAATCACCAAAACAATAGCGGTAATCAGCGTCACCAAAAAATAGGCGTAATCCATACAATTAAAAATTATTATTCATTAAAGTCGGTTCAACAGAAAAAACAAGTCTCAACAGAAAAACAAATCATCCTCCTTAACTGACGTCAAGTCTATAAATTCTAAAAGATTTCCCTTCTAAAAGGAAACATTTGTGACCAGAGTTATCAGTCGGTCTAAGGTGGACAGCGACACTCCGGCAAAGGTGAAGTCCATCCTATTAAAGCAAAACAGACTGTCTTCCTTTTGCCGAAAACAGCCTGTTTTATAAATATACTTTATTCTGCTTTTCCTGCACAACCCAGCACATCAACAATTTTGTGCATGTACAGTTTCTTCAGAGACTCTCGGGCCGGTCCCAAATATTGACGGGGATCGAATTTAGAAGGTTCCTTTGCGAAAAATTCGCGGATGGCAGCAGTCATCGCTATACGTCCGTCAGAGTCTATATTGATTTTGCATACGGCGGATTTTGATGCTTCGCGCAACTGCTCTTCAGGAATTCCAATCGAATCTTTCATAGCACCACCATATTTATTGATGACAGCTACCAAATCTTGAGGAACTGATGAAGAACCGTGCAGAACGATTGGGAATCCAGGTAATTTTGCTTCTACTTCTTTTAGGATATCAAAGCGTAAAGGAGGCGGAATCAATATACCGTTTTCATCACGTGTACATTGAGCCGGCGTAAATTTATTGGCACCATGTGAAGTACCGATAGAGATAGCCAAAGAATCAACACCCGTCCGTTTTACAAATTCAACAACATCTTTCGGATCGGTGTAAGTATGGTGATCTGAGACTACGGCATCTTCGATACCGGCTAAAACACCAAGCTCACCTTCTACGGTTACATCAAACTGATGGGCATATTCAACTACTTTTTTAGTCAATTCGATATTCTCATCAAAAGAAAAATGAGAGCCATCAATCATTACAGAAGAGAAGCCCATATCAACACAAGATTTACACAATTCAAAAGTATCTCCGTGATCGAGGTGCAAACAAATCTGAGGATTCTTCTGTCCCAGTTCTTTTGCATATTCGACAGCTCCCTGAGCCATATAACGCAACAATGTTTGATTTGCATATTTACGGGCACCGCTTGAAACCTGCAAAATCACCGGAGATTTTGTTTCGACAGCAGCTTGAACAATAGCCTGCATTTGTTCCAAATTATTAAAATTAAATGCAGGAATGGCATATTTGCCAGCAATAGCTTTCTTGAACATCTCTCGGGTGTTGACAAGACCTAATTCTTTATAGTTTACCATTTTACCTTATATATTAAGTAGTTATATGAGTGATATTTCTATTTTGTCGCGCAAAGATAGATATTTTGTATGAAAAAATATGCATTTCGAAGATTTTTGAATAAATATTTGAGTTTTGTTTTTTGTTTTACGGAAATTACCTACTTTTGCAGGCCATTACGAATTACCACCTCGTACAAACATTATAACGATATATAATTATGAAAAAAGATTTGCATCCTGCAAACTATCGTCCGGTAGCATTTAAAGATATGTCAAACGGCGATACTTTTATTTCGCGTTCTTGCATCAACACGAAAGAGACCATCGATATTGACGGTGAGACCTACCCCGTGGTAAAATTGGAAATTTCATCTTCTTCGCACCCATTCTACACCGGTAAATCCAAATTGGTGGATACGGCAGGTCGTGTGGACAAATTCATGAACCGTTACGGAGATCGTTCAAAGAAAAAATAAGGATACTATCCGTCAGAAATATAAAGTAAAATGGTGTCTTAAAAGTCTGGGACACCATTTTTTTATCCTAAAAAGCCAGATACCACTTCAACCTTTCAATGTCAGCCTTTGAGAACTCTTTAAATGGGGCTAATTCGTCCATGTTTTTAATGACAGACCTGGCTTTTCGCAATTCCACGATCACCTTTGCTTGATAAAAAGAGAGATACGGATGTGATTTTAACCTTTCCAGGGAAGCCTTGTTCACATTGATTTTGACAATTTGTGTCGTATCCACTTTCATCAAAGATTGTAACCTAACCAAGGCATCCGGATAAAGCCCATTGATCTCTTTCAGTTGATTGATTGAATAGAATCCACCCAATTTGTTTCGGTATTGAACAATCTTATCGGCTGTAACGCTGCCTATGCCCTTCAATTGTTGCAGGATGGTTGTATCGGCCCGATTGATTTCCATGAAAGTAAAACCTGATGGTTTTACATTTGCAGTATTTAAGGACAAAACAGACTCACTCTTTTTAGAGATAGAAGTCGCGGAAGCTGTTTCGGAATCGAAAACCGAAGAAGGTGTCTTTTCATCCGTCGAACCGGAGAAACCTGGATTGCCGGAGAAATTTTTATTTTCAGAATATATTTTGATATAAGGTTTCATCCGTGCAAACTGTTCCGGACTCAATCCATAAACACGGGCGAAATCCCCCGCTTTTCGAAAAACACCACCTTTATTCCTATATTTCAGGATATTTCTGGCTATATAGGAACGTAAGCCCAAAGATACCAAGTCAGCAGAATCAGCAGTATTGGGGTCAAAATTGGTCAACTTTGCAGAATTAGAATGACCGGAATACTTCCGGCCGGTATTTCCGTAAGATTCATAACTTTTTTGCCCGGACAAGGTATCTTTAAAAATTCTCAACTCTCGTTGAATGGCTGAAACCTTCGTCAATTTTTCCGGCAAGGCCGGTATCCAATAATCAGCAGTCCAAAGGGCAATCTGGACAAGAATGATGACAATCGTCAATGTAACAATCGCACGTCTTTCTCCTTTGCTAAAATAAAAGAAGTCCTTCCACATATATAATATATTTACTTTATGCAAATATATTATATATTTTACATTAAATACTACGATGATTGAAAATATGTCGTATCTTTGCAAAAATTTAGAAAATCAATATGCTAGGCTGTTTTATAAAAAAATTTATCAAATTTCATGGATTTTCTATTCTATGCAGTATATGCATATTGATCCTTTGCGTTGTCAAGCTGCCAAATCAAAATAGCATGTCACTATTTCCAAATTTTGACAAGTTTGTACACTTCATGATGTATTTCTCCCTCAGTACGATACTGATTCTTGAAACAATAGGATCCCAAAAAAAATCCATAAGAAACTTTTTACGGACAGCCCTGGTTGCCCTCATCACCTCTTTGATTCTAGGAGGACTGATTGAAATCATACAAAGTGATTTTACTACTTACAGATCAGGTGACATTATGGACTGGCTTTTCGATATAAGTGGATCTGTCGCAGCCTGCCTTGTTATAGGATTAATCCGTCTCGCATTTCGATGACACGGTCGGTCAACTTGGCCAATTGCGTATCGTGTGTCACAATCACGAAAGTCTGTTGAAACTGATCCCGTAAATCAAAAAACAGTTGGTGAAGTTCTTCTTTGTTTTTACTATCCAGACTTCCAGAAGGCTCATCCGCCAAGACAACTTTCGGATGGTTCACCAACGCCCTGGCTACTGCCACCCTTTGATTCTCTCCGCCAGACAGTTGAGCAGGCTTGTGTTGCAGTCTATCAGTCAGTTTCATGTATTCTAATATTTCCAAAGCCCGTTCGTGTGCGGCTTTTTTCGACTTTCCCGCTATCAGGGCCGGTATCATCACATTTTCCAATGCGGTAAATTCCGGTAAAAGTTGATGAAACTGAAAAACAAATCCTATATGTTTGTTTCTGAAAGCGGCCTGCTCCTTATCTTTCAATTGGGATACATCGACTCCTCCGATGCGAATCAACCCCGAATCAGCCCTGTCCAAAGTACCCAACAGCTGTAAAAGCGTGGTTTTTCCGGCACCGCTTGGTCCCACCACAGCAACAACCTCACCGGCATCGACATGGATATCCACACCCTTAAGCACATGTAAGTCTCCAAAATGTTTTTGAATATTTTCTCCTTGTATCATAATGATTCGCTTGTAATCAGTCTTTAATAACATCACAAATAGGAAGCAGTCAACAGAATAATTTATATATATCTGAATATATGATAGATACAAACACTTTTTCATGTTGATATGTCACTGCAAAGATACAGATTAAAATAATACCGTCAAGACAAAACGCTTTTTGTTCCTGTGTCCGGACGACGTAAAATAATCAGTCTGTAAAATGTATCGACCAAAAGAAACGAGTTCTCCATCCTCCTTTGTCCCATCCCAATACATAAAACCTTCCGATGCCAGTAATTCATTCTTTGCCAGAAATTTGACAACTCTGCCTTCAAGATCAAAAATAGTCAAATTGGCCAGACCTGAATCCTTCACCCGGTAATAGATGGTCAAGTAATCATCCAATCCATCATTGTCAGGTGTAATCCATTTATTCTGAATAGAGAAGCCATCCTCTTCCATGTCGCTCAAATCACGGTATTGCGAATTTACGACTCCGGGAGTACCATATCCGGAAGCAGAAGATGCTGACCGCCACGATGCCTCCTCCAAAGACTTGAGTTTAGGATTCAGTTTTTCCAGGGAAACACCTTCACACGAACTGATCAAAGGAAAATGCATGGATTCTTTATAGGTCATTTCGTCAACGATTTGAGCAGAAGTTGTCAGTAACAACAAATGGCCGGAAGTATCCGGCATTGAAGGGAATTCGGACAAATAGATTTCATTCTGGATATTTGAGCCGTTATTGATAAAAAAGTGGCTATCTATATTGGCGGATAAGAGCCAATAACTTCCGGGTACGCATGGTAAAGGCTTTTCAGAAAGTCGTACACCTTTGTCCAAAGAACCGGATGCAGATTGATTGGTAAGCCAAACCTGAGAAAGGTCAATACATTTTTCGGAGATATTCACAAATTCTACATAATCGGAGCCGTTTGGAGCAGGATTGAACAGCACCTCATTCAGACTCAGGTCAAAAAAAGAAGGTACTTCAGGTAAACCAAACGGAATCGACACCTTGGGTAGGGAAAGTCCGGAGATATCTGTCAAATTGGAAAGGCTCAATTGGTACATAATCCCAGATTCCAAAGTATCACTCAGCATGAAGACAACAGAACGATACGGTGGTGTCAAAGGCAAAACAGCAGACACCAAAGTCGTTTTCGGTGAAATTTCATAATTTGCAATGGCAGCAAGGTTATCAGGTTGCATGGTTTTCGAAAAGATCAGCTCAATCCGATCGGATGCCGGTACAAAAATGCCGGTACATATCGGCACCACATCATCCGGATAAATAGCTGAAACAGAATTAACATATCCGGGGGTACCACCGTTTAAATTTGAAGAAGAATTCCAGTTGGATGAATTTCCGGAGAGGTTGTCCAGGTCTATACATTCAAGACTCCAACCACCTTTTGCCTTAAACTCATTTTTATACCAATCATCACTATACTCAAGACAGGTAATCAATTCTCCGTGTTCATTCTTCAGAGAAATCAGTTGCCCGGTATTGGCCAATATCGGAAAAGATTCAAAAGCAACCGGAAATATTCCCGAAGGAAACAAAATAGCAGCCTTTTTGGAACATAACAGACAGAAACCGGCCGAATCAATGCTACAGTCCGGAAATCCGTAAGACTTTTCTCCATAACACAATGTCCAGCCATGAAGAGAGACCGTCTGATCGCTTCTGTTATAAATTTCAAGGTATTCAACCTCCGGTAATCCGACAGCAGGCTCAGGATCGACCATCAGCTCACTGAATACAAGGCTTCCATAAGTACCCGAAAAAGAATAAAACGGACACATCAGACAAATCAACCATACAAATCTATGTAAATCCATGTGTTTTGAGTAAAAAGTCATATCTTTGTGCCATTAATTAATATTTGTCAAATATACGGATAAATCCGTAAAATATACATATATTTAACATTTTATTTATATTAAAATGAAGATTGCGATTGTTGGCACAAGTGGCGCGGTAGGACAAGAATTTTTGCGCGTTCTGGAAGAGAGAAACTTCCCGATGGATGAATTGGTGTTATTTGGCTCTTTCCGGAGTGCGGGAAGGTCTTACACTTTTCGTGGTAAATCAATAACCGTCAAAGAATTAAAACACAATGATGACTTCAAGGGCATTGATATTGTGTTTGCTTCTGCCGGTGCCGGAACCTCCAAAGAATTTGCCGAGACCATGACCAAACATGGCGCAGTCGTCATAGACAACTCCAGTGCTTTCCGTATGGACAAGGATGTTCCTCTGGTCGTACCTGAAGTTAACCCGGAAGACGCAAAAGTCCGTCCAAGAAACATCATTGCCAATCCGAATTGTTCAACCATCCAGATGGTAGTGGCCATGAACGCCATCGAAAAGCTGTCACACATCAGAAAAGTACATGTTTCCACCTATCAGGCAGCAAGCGGTGCCGGAGCAGCAGCCATGGACGAATTGGTGAAACAATATGCACAATTGCAGCACGGCGAAAAGCCCACCGTTTCAAAATTTGCATATCAGTTGGCATATAATGTCATTCCTCATATCGATGTCTTCCTCGAAAACGGCTACACCAAGGAAGAAATGAAAATGTACAACGAAACACGCAAAATCATGCACTCAGATGTTGAAGTCAGCGCAACCTGCGTACGTGTACCTGTATTGCGTGCCCACTCAGAAACAACGTGGGTAGAAACCGAACGGCCGGTTTCCATTGAAGAAGCCAAAAAAGCTTTTGCAGAAGCAGATGGAATCGTCCTGCAACAAAATGATGCAGCCAAAGACTATCCGATGCCTTTGTTCGTTGCCGGAAAGAATCCTGTTTATGTAGGCCGTGTCCGTAAAGACCTCTCCAACCCGAACGGCTTGACTTTCTGGACCGTCAGCGACCAAATCAGGAAAGGTGCCGCATTGAACGCTGTTCAGATTGCAGAATATTTGGTTAAGGAAAATTTTTTATAAATTTTAGCTTTCGCCTCCATATTCCATCAGATAAGCCTTGATGAAACCATCCAGATCACCGTCCATGACTGCCTGCACATTGGAAGTCTGGAAGTTGGTCCGGTGGTCTTTCACGCGACGGTCGTCAAAGACATAACTGCGTATCTGTGAGCCCCACTCTATTTTCTTTTTACCGGCCTCAACCACTTGTTGTTCGGCACGGCGTTTCTCAAGTTCGATTTCGTAGAGTTGAGACTTCAACAAACGAAGCGCATTCTCTTTATTCCCAAGTTGTGAACGACTTTCGGTATTTTCAATGACAATGCCTGATGGAGCATGATGCAGGCGGACACCGGTTTCCACTTTGTTGACATTCTGACCACCGGCTCCGGATGAACGGAATGTATCCCAGGTGATATCCGAATCCTTAATCTCAATTTCAATGGTATCATCTACTAATGGTACGATAAAAACAGAAGAAAAGGATGTCATCCGCTTTCCCTGAGCATTAAACGGAGAAACACGTACCAAACGATGCACCCCGTTTTCTCCTTTCAGATAGCCATAGGCATAATCACCCTCGATGGTCATGGTAACAGTCTTGATGCCAGCCTCATCACCATCCTGCCAGTTGGTAATTTCAGTCTTGTAGCCATGAGCGTCAGCCCATCGCTGATACATACGAAAAATCATGGAAGCCCAGTCTTGGCTTTCGGTACCACCGGCACCGGAATTGATTTTCAGGACAGCACCAAGCTTATCCTCTTCCTTACGAAGCATGTTCTTCAATTCAAGGGTTTCAAGTAGCCCGATACAATGAGAATATGCCGCATCGACCTCTTTTTCGGTGGCCACTTCTTCTTTATAGAAATCAAAAGCAAGATTAAGCTCTTCATTAGCCTGAACCACTTCATTGTAAGATTCGATCCAATTTTTTATAGCTTTGACTTTACGCATCTGAGCCTCTGCGGCCTTATTGTCGTCCCAGAATCCCGGGACTTGCGTGCGAATTTCTTCTTCTTCTAATTGAATAATCTTGGCATCGATGTCAAAGATACCTCCTCAACGCGTGCTCGCGTTCCTGAACTTCTTTAATCTGTTCGGTCGTAATCATAAATGAGTATAATTTTTTGTCGCGCAAAGGTACACAAAAATCAATACATAGCATCGATGATTTCCGCATAGTGTTCGGCAATGGTCTTACGTCTCAGCTTCAACGTATTGGTCAGCTCACCGCGCTCCATCGTAAAGGGAGCGGGTAGCAAGGTAAACCTTCTGATTTGTTCGAATCCCGCCATGTTCTTTTGCCTGTTTCGTATACGTTTCTCAAAGAAGGCATACATGCGCTCATCCTCAAGAATGGCCTGCAAGTCAGTGGATTCAATGCCCAAAGATTTACCAAGTGCAGGCATTTCGGACAAAACAGGAACAATCAAGGCTGTTACATACTTATGTTCATCACCGATGACAGCCACCATGTCTATATAAGCATCTTCACTCAAAGTCGTTTCAATGAGCTGCGGTGCTATATATTTTCCATTGGAGGTTTTATATAAATCCTTGATCCGGTCGGTAAGTACCAAATGGCCGAATGTATCAATGGTTCCTACATCTCCGGTACGAAAAAAGCCATCTTCAGTAAAAGCCGCTGCTGTGGCTTCCGGTTTCTTATAATACCCAGGCGTGATGGTCTTGCCCTTCAGTAGAATTTCCCCTTCCGGACTGATCCTCACCTGTAATCCGTCGATAATGCTTCCCACTGTGCCGACATGATAATTTTTCTCATCGAAAGCAGAAACGGTAGCAGTACTTTCGGTCAGACCATAACCGTAATAAATTGGGAAACCGATGGATCTGAAAAAAAGACAGAGATCATCAGAGAGTTTGGCACCTGCCACCGGGAATATCTTTCCATTTTCCAGTCCAACCGTTTTCTTTATGGTTCTAAAAATGGTATGGGCGTAAATAAAATAGCTGATCCTGTTCCAGAACGGAGGGCGTAGTCCTTTTCGTTTGTAATCCAAATTGTAAATCTTTCCAACCCGTACTCCTCTGTCAAAGAGGTGTCTAATGAACCCAGGATAGCTGTTGACCTTTTCCTGAATGCCATGATATATTTTTTCCCAAAACCGCGGAACACTGCATATACAGGTTGGACGAACCTCCTTCAGCGTCATTTGGATATCAGCCGGTCGCAGATTGATATCGATTCTCACTCCGTTTGACAGACAGAAAAAATTCCAGGCTTTTTCAAAAATATGGTTCATGGGTAAAAAGCTCATGGAAACGTCATCCTTATTCACCATATTCAGTTTAATCTCGTTGACACGCATGGCTTCCAAAAACATGGCATGTGTCAACAGCACCCCTTTCGGTTCACCTGTCGTACCGGATGTATATAAGATATTGGCCAAATCAGTCACTTCTGCCCTATTTCTACGGTCAGAGAGTTCCTGATCTTTTTTGGACAATATGCCAGTTTGAAGAAAATCCTTAAAATAGATGGAGGTTACATCTGTAATTGCCAGACGGACATTGGTATCAATGATGATAATGTGATTCAGGCTTGGGCAGGATTTGATAGCCTCAAACGCCCTGTCATACTGATATTGGTCACCAACAAACAGAACATGGATTCCGGCATCATTGATGATATATTCGATCTGCGCAGTAGTACTTGTGGCATACATCGGCACACAAATAGCCCTGTTTGAATATAATGCAAATTCAATGACCAGACCTTCCGGTTTATTTTGTGTATAAAGCCCGATGCGATCTTTCTCAAAAACGCTGAATTCAATCAAAGCTTTCGCAGTTCTGTCAACATCGCGGTTAAATTCATTCCACGAAATCGGTTTCCAGGTTCCGTCTGTATAATCGCGGTACCTCATTGCGGGAGCATCCCCAAACATTTTGGCCTGTGCCGAAACGAGTTTTGCAAAGTGTAAAATTTCCATATTTTTTGCACATTTTGTAATTATCTGTGCAATATAACGCATTTTTTAAGATTATTGTTCATAAAAAATCATTTCTTTTGGAAGATTTTTATCTTTGTAAAATATAAGGTTTATCAGATATGAATAACGACAGCTATTTCAATGAGGCGGTAGAACTATTAGAGCAAATCATAGCCATTCCTTCACCAAGTCGAAATGAGTCCGACAAGGCTGATTACATCTATTCATGGTTAAAAGATCGTGGACTGATAGTAAACCGGGAACAAAATAACTTGTGGTGTTTGTCATCTGATTACGACTCCGGACGTCCGACCATTCTGCTCAACTCACATATTGACACAGTAAAGCCAGTGGACGGATGGGATTTTGAACCTTTCAAACCTACACGCGTAGAAGATCGTTTGTACGGTTTAGGCAGCAATGATGCCGGCGCAAGCTTGGTCAGCCTGATCCAGGTTTTTCGGATATTAAGTGCCATACCTCAAAAATACAACCTAGTTCTGGGCATCACAGCAGAAGAAGAAATTACCGGAAAAAACGGGGTTGATGCTCTTTTACCGAAAATACCTCCCATCTCTTTAGGTATTGTCGGTGAGCCAACGAATATGCATCCGGCCATTGCCGAAAAAGGATTGATGGTGCTGGATTGTATTGTCCATGGAAAATCAGGCCATGCGGCTCGAAACGAAGGGGTAAATGCCATCTATAAAGCTATACCGGACATTGAATGGTTCAAGACTCATGAATTCCCCTTACAGTCAAACTTTCTGGGGCCGGTCAAAATGACCGTCACCCAAATCAATTCCGGAACTCAGCACAATGTTGTCCCTGACATTTGCGAATTTGTAGTGGATGTCCGCATCAATGAATTCTACACTCCCGAAAGTCTGTATGAGGAAATTAAAAAGCAAGTGAAATGCGAAGTCAAACCCCGTTCTTTCCGGCTCAATTCATCCAGGATCGACCTGAATCACCCCATTGTGAAAGCTTGTCTGGCTTCCGGTCGGTCACCATACGGATCCCCGACATTATCCGATCAAGCGAGAATGCCGTTCAACACGTTAAAAATCGGACCTGGTGAATCGTCACGTTCTCACACATCAAACGAATTCATCCGGTTGGAGGAAATCAGGGAAAGCATCAATCTGTATATCAAGATACTCGACGGATTAATGCTGTCTTAACCACAACTCCGGATTCAAACGCTGTGTATCTCTCCACAACTGGAAATGAAGGACAGTAAGATCATTTTGTTCACCGTCGACAAAGATTTTTCCGATAGCTTCACCTATCTTGACTTTATCACCGGCTTTCACATAGATACTGCTGAGATTGGCATATACGGTGAGATAATTACCATGCCTGATAATGACTGAATTATTGAAACCCGGTAAAGCAAAAACTTTACTGACCACACCGCCGAAAACTGCAATGGCCGATGCGCCTGGTCTTGTCTGGATGTCAATGCCTTTACTATTGTTTTGCACATACTTCAAATCCTGATATTTCTGCTCACCAAAATGGACGATGATGGTCCCTGGCTGAGATACCGGGAACGGCAAACTCCCTCGATTCTTACCGAAATCACTGGAAAGTCTCTTCTCATCAATGGTCATAGCATACCCGCCTTCGGTTTCCGCTTTTCTGACGGTGGTCTTGTCTCTGGCCGCTTTTTCTGCTGCTTTTCTCGCTTCTTCTGCAATCAGATTTTCAATCTGGTTGTTCAATTGTTCTGCCTGTTTCCTTTGCTTACTCAGTTCGGTTTTCAATTGTTTTTCCTTCCCTTTCAGTTGAGAAACAAGATTTTTTTGGTCTCCTCTTTCTTTTTCAAGGGTTTTTGCTTCCTGAACCTGTTTATTCTTGACCGCTTCCTTCTCACGGTAAGCGGTTTCGAGAGCAAGCCGTTTTTCGCTCAATTCCGTTTGCTTGTTGGATATTTCATTGGCTTGTATTCGTTGATAACCGGCATATTCGTCCAAATAACGCATACGACTTGTCATTTGATTCAAATCCTTGGCAGAAAGAATGAACATTAACTTGTCTTCTGACTTATTCCGTCTGGACATCAAACGGATGGACTTGGCATACTGTTCTTTCTTGACACTCAGATTCAAACTTAATTCCGAATATTCCTCCTGGATTTCAGACATTTCTGTGGAAATCACACTCAATTCTTTACTTAAATCATTCAAAAAAGATTCTCTTGCTTTAATCTGATCACCCAATACATTAAGCCTGTATATAGTGTTTTTGGTGGTCGCCTTATTTTTGCTTAACATTTGAGTAGTCCTTTCCACACGATCAAGGACTTCCTTGCGTTTTTTCTCCAAATCAGATAAACGGCTACTTTGGGCGTAGATGCCAACGCCAAACAAACAAATCAAAAGTATGCTTAATCCTCTTCTCATAACATTGTTTGAAATCTTTTAACCAACTCTGCGGTTGTTTCTCTCTTATACTTTGAAGGTATTTCAAAACGAAAATCGGCAGGAGTCTCAAAATCGGGCTTCAGATAAGTAATCTGAAATTTGAAAGTACTCTTAAGTCCATCGGTAGAAAATAATATCCGGTAAGGCATTTCTCCCGCAGTTTCATCTTGAAAAAGGCTATAAGTAATTTGTATTTTCTGTTGTTTTTCCGGATTCGAAGCTTTAAAATCACTGTACTGGCCATCTTTATTCAGACAAAAATCAAAAATATAATTTTCGTCAGGCCAGCGAAAATAATTGCCGTCTTTTTGTTTATGCCACTCAAATTTACTTAAGTCCATGGGCGTAGGGTGTGTTTCGCCAAAGACAAATATCCTGTTAAAGAGTATCGATTGTATCAACTCCAGATTCAGATATTGGGAAGCCTTCAAAACACTCAGATCCTCAACGGCATAAGTCTGGTGCAAACGGCTCACGATAAAAATGCTGTCTTTCCGGATCAGGCATTTTAAGACCTCAATACCGGCAAATGGCTGAACCGACAAAATCAGACAGCTATCACGCCGTAACTTGATCGTACCTCTCATTCCTGCACTTACACCGTTTTTCGGCACAAATTTAAACTCCACCTTTGAACTCAGGTATTCATAATTTCCATGTTCAAAAATCAATTGATCAAGACGTTTAGCATCAGATTCGGAAGGCTTCTTCACAATGTCTTTACTTGACCGGCAACCTACAACTCCTGAAAAAAGAACGACCATGGACAATATCCTGAAAATTGAAATAATTTTTCCGGAAAACATTACTGTATGAAAATGGGGAAATAAAGTCAGAAGATTGCGATTCATGAACATGATATTAAGGATTTATATACTTTCCGGTTTCAACTTTTTGGAACAATATTTCAGATGGGGCCTGCAATTTAAGTGCTTTATTCCATTGAACCAAGGCTGCATCCTGTTCTCCGTTAAACCAAAGAATATCCCCGTAATGTTCCAAAATAACCGAACTTGAATCCAACTCATTGGCTATAGCTCTTTCTATATATATTTTTGCCAAACCATATTTTCCTTCTTTAAAGAAAACCCAAGCAAAAGTATCCAAATAAGTGGAATTCTTAGGTTCAGCCTCAATGGTCTTTCTTGACATCCGCTCTGCCTTGGCCAAATCTCCGCCATTTTCGCAAAGATAATAGGCATAATTATTCAATACCAATATATTACCCGGAAATGCGACCAAAGCCTTGTCATAATACTCAAAAGCCAACGTTCTATTATTTAAAGAATTATAGGAATCGCCAATCAGTCCGTACAACCTTGACAGAAAGACAACATCTTCCGGTTTCACAACAGCAACCGCTTTTTGAAAAAGATCAATGGCATTGAGATGGCTGATACTGTCAGCTTCAACAGAGTCCGATATCCATGACAAGCCTTGATAAAACCAAAATATGGGTTCTTTGGGAAAATAGGTCAAAGCTTCTGCGCATATTTTCCGCAACTGTTGCTGGTTATCAGCCTCCGCATTTAACTCCAAATACATTTTCCAGGACTGAAGCTGATTGGGATTCAAATCAAGGACCGTGCGCAATTCTTTTTTTGCTTCTTGCTTTTGTCCGCTTTTTAAAAGCCATTGCACATGCAAATCTCTGATCTTCGGATCATTCGGATGTTGTTCCAACAGTATCTCAAAATATTTTGGAATTTTCACGCTATCTGCGGTTTGCATGGATGTCGCCAGAATAGGTGAAAAAATATTCAGTTTCATATCCACATCGGTACTCGGATTGGTCAAGGCGAGAATCAGCTGCTGCTGAGCTGCCAAAGTATCTCCGGTTTCATTGTAATAGTCAGCAAAAGATAAAGCCACAGCAGGATTATTTGAATCCATAGCTTTGGCTGCATTATATTGCACAAGTGCTTTATCCGGTTTTCCAATATCCATCCAAGCATCCCCTAAAAGCAAGACATATTCTGTATCGTAAGGATAATCCGCACACAAAGTTACAATTTCGCGAATCGCTTTTTTCGGATCGTTCAGTGTTTTATAAAGCTTGTACTTCTCGAAACTGACACTTTCATTTTTACCGATCAGTCTTTCCACCTTCTCATAAGTACGAATGGCTGCCTTATAATCTTCTGTCTGTGCATAGAGGCCGGCGAGCTGATAAAGCAAATTTTCATCTTCCGGCTTCATCTTTACCAAATCTTCGTAAATAGCAATGGCATCCGATTCCTTATTATGAGAAATGTACATATTTGCCAATCCCAGGGCATACCACTCGTTTCCTTTATTCAAAGAAGATGCCTTTTCCATGGATACCAAGGCCTGTTCAGGCTGCTTCAAATTAATATAGAAAGCAGCGGTCTCATACCAAGCTTGAGCATTCAAAGAATCAAGAGCTATGCAATAGCGGAACAAATCGAATGCTGCAGCATATTTCTCCTGATATTTGAGAAACAAAGCTTCATTAAAATAATAGTCAAATGCTCTTTGATCGTTTTCTGTAAGCGTTTGAGACTTCGCTCTATTCGAATCAACGGTGACATTTGTTGCCTTTTTATGACGTGCTGACGCCGGAAGTGAAAAGAAGGCAAGAAGCAAAAGAACTATGGATAAGCGTATCCGCATAAATTTATTTTTTTCCCGTATGACCAAAACCTCCGGCACCACGTTCTGTTTCATTCAACACTTCAACTTGATTCCATTCCGCTTGTTCATGAGCAGTTATCACCATTTGACAGATGCGTTCACCATCTTCGATCACGAAATCATCCTGTGAGAGATTGATCAAAATGACACAGATCTCACCCCTGTAATCTGCATCAATGGTACCCGGAGTATTCAAAACGGTCACACCTTTTTTGATGGCCAAGCCACTGCGTGGGCGAATTTGAGCTTCATATCCGGCAGGTAATTCAAGGAACAAGCCGGTAGGAATCAATTTCCTTTCCAAAGGCTTTAGAATAATCGGCTCATCAATGTTCGCCCTTAAATCCAAACCAGCTGACAATGCAGTGGCATACCGGGGCAATTCGTGTTTGGAACGGTTAACGATGTTAATGGTCATTTGGAGATATATTCTTTGATTTATATAGGGGGCAAAAGTACTAAAAAACGTTGAAACCTATACGTGTACCGATTATTTAAGTGTTTTTATATTTTGTTTTGCCTACATTTGCAGCATAAATGATTTTCGCCACAGGAATCAACTCGCAGAATGATGGATCAGCAAATGCAATGGGATAAACTTTTATCATCAAAACGCTTTGGAAATGAAGCGTATGAGGATAAGCGCGTTCATGACAGAAGTGAATTCCAAAGGGATTATGACAGGTTGATTTTTTCCTCTCCTTTCCGCCGCCTGCAAAATAAGACACAAGTTTTTCCATTACCGGGCAGCGTTTTCGTACACAACCGATTAACCCACAGTCTGGAAGTTTCTTCCGTAGGTCGCTCTCTCGGATTGGCTGTAACAAAATTGTTGCGTGAGAAACATCAAATTGTACATGAAGAGTTGCTCACCGAAATCGGACCCATCGTTTCGGCAGCTTGTCTGGCTCATGATTTGGGGAACCCGCCTTTCGGACATTCCGGAGAAAAAGCCATCGCATCTTATTTCTCTGAAGAAAGCAGTCAAAAATGGAGTAAGCTGCTTTCTGAATCAGAATTCAACGATTTCAGTCATTTTGAAGGCAATGCAAACGCTTTCAGGCTGCTGACACATACTTTCAACGGAAGACGTCCGGGAGGTTTTGCCTTGACATACTCCACACTGGCTTCTATCGTCAAATATCCTTACGCTTCGACACTGACTTCAGACAAGCACTCCAAATTCGGATTTTTTACGAGTGAGTCCGAAAGCTTCGGAAAAATTGCCGGAGAACTTGGCCTGATTCAAATACCCGGCCAAGCCCTTTGTTTCAGACGTCATCCGCTTGTTTACCTCGTGGAAGCTGCCGATGACATTTGTTACCAGATCATGGACATGGAAGATGCCCATAAGCTGAAAATCATCAGTACAGAAGAAATAAAGACACTTCTATTGAACTTTTTCTCTGGTCCGCGTCTGTCACACATCCATGAAACGATGCATCTCGTGGAAGATGTCAATGAACAGATTGCTTATCTGCGCTCTTGTGTGATCGGTCGCCTGGTTCAGGCTTGCTCTGAAACCTTTGTGGAAAATGAGTCAAAAATCCTGAACGGAACATTTGACGGGACGCTTATTCAGAAAATGGACCGACAGGCTTGTTCTGCCTATGAAACCTGTGCAAAACTTTCTGTAAAAAAGATTTACCAGTCGTCTGATGTGCTTGATATTGAACTGGCCGGATACAAAATCATCAAAACCTTGCTCGAAGAAGTACTGTCTGCCGTCAATTATCCGGAACATGCTTATTCCAAAGTACTCCTGGCACGCATTCCACAGCAATATGAAGTCAACGCTAAAACAGTTTACGGACGTATTCAGGCCGTTCTCGACTATATATCGGGTATGACAGACATTTACGCCCTTGACCTATACCAAAAAATTAACGGAACAAGTCTCCCTGTTTTATAATAAATTTGTCATTGAATATTCAAGAAAAAAAACGTTTATATGAAGAAAATTTGGATTTATTTACTCGCGATCTGCTCTATTGCCATTGCTTTCAGTTCTTGCTCTAAAAGTTCGGATGATAAATGGAGAGATGATAATCTGGCATTTTATAATAAAATGACGAAGTTACCGAATGTTCATGCAATCGGAGACTCCATCAACGGTTTTCCTGGCGTTTGCTATCAGATCATCAAAGAAGGTTCCGGAAAGACTCCGATCTTTGGAAACAAAGTGAACGTTTCTTATGCGGCCTGGTTACACAACGACACCATTTCATACGACAATATTCCCGTATTAGATACCGATGATGCTTTTAACAGCAGCAGCGATTACGAATTCAAAGTCGGAAGCGAGGTGATTGATGGTTGGAGTCTGGCTACACAGTATATGCATGTCGGAGACAAGTGGAGAATCTTCATCCGATACGATTTAGGATATGGGAACTATGACAATTCCAACGTACCGGCCTATTCTACTTTGATATTCGATATCGAATTGAAGGAAATCGTTTCAGACAATTAAAAAAGACACTTTTTATCATTCAACAAAACAGGCGGATCTTTTCAGATTCGCCTGTTTGTTTATGTTTGAGAATCACTCTTTATTTCACCAGTTTCTTAAGCAAGTCCTTCATGCTTACTCCGGCCGAAATAATAGCTTTCAATTCGGAAATAGCTACACGTTCCTGTTCCATGCTGTCACGGTGACGGATGGTTACTGTTCTGTCTTCCAAAGACTGATGGTCGACAGTTACACAGAAAGGTGTACCGATGGCATCCTGACGACGGTAACGTTTTCCAATGGAATCCTTTTCATCATACTGGCATTTGAAATCAAACTTGAGATCATCCATAATCTCTTTTGCCAATTCGGGAAGACCGTCTTTTTTGATCAAAGGCAGTATCGCCAACTTAATCGGAGCTAAAGCAGGCGGAAATTGCAAAACAACACGGGTTTCACCATTCTCCAACTTTTCTTCTACATAAGAACCGGCCATAATGCTCAGGAACATGCGGTCCACACCGATGGAAGTCTCGATGACATAAGGTGTATAGCTTTCACCCAAATCAGGATCAAAATATTTGATATTTTTTCCGGAAAATTTTTCATGTTGGGACAAGTCAAAATTCGTACGGGAATGGATACCTTCCACTTCCTTGAAACCAAAAGGCATCTCAAATTCGATATCTGTTGCAGCATTGGCATAATGGGCCAATTTATCATGGTCGTGAAAACGATATTTCTGATCACCCAAGCCAAGAGCCTTGTGCCATTTCAAACGGATTTCCTTCCATTTGGCAAACCAATCAAGCTCCGTTCCGGGCTTTACGAAAAATTGCATTTCCATCTGTTCAAATTCACGCATACGGAAAATAAACTGACGGGCAACAATCTCATTTCTGAAAGCCTTACCAATCTGGGCAATACCAAACGGAATTTTCATACGACCCGTCTTCTGGACGTTCAAGTAGTTTACAAAAATACCCTGAGCCGTTTCCGGACGCAAGTAAACTTTCAGTGTTCCATCAGAAGTCGAACCCATTTCTGTTGAGAACATCAGGTTAAACTGACGCACTTCCGTCCAATTTTTGGTTCCGGAAACAGGACAAACAATTTCTTCATCTATGATGATTTGTCTCAATTCTTCGAAATCGCCGGCATTTAAAGCTTTTGAATATCGGGTATGCAAGGCATCCCTCTTTTCCTGATGTTCGATAACACGGGCATTTGTAGAACGGAACTGAGCTTCGTCGAAGCTATCACCAAAACGCTTGGCGGCCTTGGCCACTTCCTTATCTATTTTATCATCATATTTTGCCAGTTGGTCTTCAATGAGGACATCTGCCCGATAACGTTTTTTGGAATCCTTATTATCAATCAAAGGGTCATTGAATGCATCCACATGACCGGATGCTTTCCAAATGGTCGGATGCATAAAAATGGAAGAATCGATACCGACGATATTGTCATGGAGCAACACCATGGAATCCCACCAATATTTCTTGATGTTATTTTTCAGTTCCACACCCATCTGGCCATAATCATACACTGCTGCCAGTCCATCATAAATCTCACTTGAGGGAAACACAAATCCGTATTCCTTACAATGAGACACCAACTTCTTAAATACGTCTTCTTGTTGAGCCATTATAATTCAGATTATTTTTTCTGCGGCTGCAAAGTAAGTGATTTTTTTGAATTATATTTGCACTTGACGCCTGCAAAAGCGTAAAAAATACATATTTAGCAGCAATTTTTCATGAGAATTAACGATAAGGACAACAAACCTATTCCCAATGGCGAAATGCCGGAAGAAACGGAAGAAGTCTATACCAGCCAGGCAGAAACACTCAACGAATCGGAAGAATCCGAAACAGACGCCATTGATAGCGGACATTCGGAATATCAGGTTCCCGATTATAAAGACGTCAGCGTCAAGCACCAGCTTTCAGGAATGTACCAGAATTGGTTTCTGGATTATGCTTCTTACGTTATTCTGGAGCGTGCCGTACCACATATCGAAGATGGGCTGAAACCTGTCCAGCGTCGTATTCTTCATGCCATGAAGAGAATTGACGACGGCAGGTATAACAAAGTAGCCAACATCATCGGACAAACCATGCAGTTTCACCCTCACGGGGATGCATCTATCGGTGATGCCCTGGTGCAATTGGGCCAAAAAGACATACTGATAGATTGTCAGGGAAACTGGGGAAATATTTTGACCGGCGATGGAGCGGCTGCTCCCCGTTACATTGAGGCAAGACTTTCCAAATTTGCCTTGGATGTCGTATTCAATTCCAAGACCACCAAATGGAAACCATCCTACGACGGCAGGAACAAGGAACCGATTTGCCTGCCGGTCAAGTTTCCACTCTTGCTGGCACAAGGTGTGGAAGGTATTGCTGTCGGATTGTCCTGCAAAATCTTGCCGCACAACTTCAATGAGTTGATCAGTGCCTCGATTGCCTATCTGCAAGGCGAAGATTTTGAAATATTCCCGGATTTTCAGACCGGCGGTTATATAGACGTCTCTCGATACAACGACGGTGAACGCGGTGGTGTTGTCAAAATCAGGGCCAAAATCAGCAAACTGGATTCCAAGACCTTGGTCATCTCTGAGATTCCCTTCGGCAGGACCACTTCTTCCGTCATCGAATCCATCCTGAAAGCCAATGACAAAGGGAAAATCAAAATCCGGAAGGTGGATGACAATACCGCCCAGAATGTGGAAATTCTGGTTCACCTTGCACCCGGAGTTTCTTCCGACAAGACCATTGACGCGCTTTACGCGTTCAGCGACTGTGAAATCAGCATTTCACCCAATTGCTGTGTCATCCGTGACGAAAGGCCGAATTTTCTGAATGTCTCCGAAGTATTGAAAACATCGGCCGACACCACAATGGAACTCTTACGCCTCGAGCTGGAGATTCACAAATCCGAACTGCAGGAAAGCCTCTTGTTTGCTTCCCTTGAGAAAATTTTTATCGAAGAACGCATCTACAAGGATAAAGGATTCGAAGACAGTAAAGACATGGAGCAGGCTATCCGTCATGTCGACAAACGATTGGAGCCATTTAAGCCCAATTTCATCAGGGAAATTACGAACGAGGATATTCTGAAGCTCCTTGAGATCAAGATGAACCGAATCCTGAAATTTAATTCCGTCAAGGCTGATGAACTGATAGCAAGCATGAAGACTCAGGTTGAGGAAATTGACCACAACCTGACACATATTGTCAATTATACCATTGAATGGTTTGAAAACCTTAAAAAAAAATACGGTAAAAACTTTCCACGTCGTACCGAAATCAGAAGCTTTGACACCATCGAAGCTGCCAAAGTGGTTGAAGCCAACGAAAAATTATACATCAACCGCGAAGAAGGCTTTATCGGTACCGGCCTGAAAAAGGACGAATACATTTGCCCCTGTTCCAATATTGATGACATCATCCTTTTCTACAAGGACGGAAAACTCAAGGTGGTCAAAGTATCAGAAAAGATGTTCGTCGGTAAAAACATTTTATACGTCAATGTTTTCAAAAAAAACGACTCCCGCACCATTTACAACATGGTTTACCGCAACGGCAAAGACGGGGCATCATATATCAAAAGATTTGCGGTAAGCGGTGTCACAAGAGATAAAGAATACGACCTCGCACAGGGTGTAATCGGTTCGCGTATATTGTACTTCAGTGCAAATCCCAACGGAGAAGCCGAAGTAATCAAAGTTTTGCTCAAACCCGGTCCAAGAATCAAGAAGCTACAATTCGACAAGGACTTTAGTGAAATTGCCATCAAAGGCCGCCAATCCATGGGTAATATTTTGTCAAAAAACGATATTCACAGAATTACACTCAAACAAAAAGGAGGTTCCACACTGGGTGGGCTGAAGGTCTGGTTTGACAGGGATGTCTTCCGTCTTAATACCGATGAAAGAGGGGACTATCTCGGGGAATTCCAGAATGACGATAACATACTGGTCATCCGCAATAATGGAAGCTTCTATACGACAAACTTTGAACTGAGCAACCATTACAACGATGATGTCATGATTGTGGAAAAATATGATCCGGAAAAAATCTGGACAGCCGCCCTGTATGATGCAGATCAACAAAACTACCCATACCTGAAAAGATTTGCTTTGGAGCCCAGCCCGAAATCCCAGTCGTTTATTGGCGAAAACCCCGAAACAAAGATCATTCTCCTGACAGATGTATATTATCCGCGTTTTGAAGTTATCTTTGGCGGAAACGACAGCTATCGTGAAAAATTGACGATTGACGGTGACGAATTCATCGGCATCAAAAGTTTTAAAGCAAAGGGGAAGCGCATCACCACTTTCGAGGTCAGCGAAATTAGGGAACTGGAACCGATTCGCTTTCCGGAGAAGATAGAAAAAGAGGATATTCCCAGTCCTGTAGAAATCGAAGAGGATGATGATGACGTTAAAAGTAATACAGACATAGCTGACGAAATTTTGGGACAAATGAAGTTATTCGAATGAATAGAAAATCCATTAAGTATGTCATTTTCAGAAAATCCAGAGATCAAATCAAGTCATATAATCCTGTTTGTATTTTGGATTTATCTGCTTCAACCCTTAAACGCGCAAACCGGAAATCAAAAAAGTGTTTATTGGCAATTGGGTATCGGTGACACCTATTTATACGACGATTATTTATCTCCGCTGCCTCATAGCGGAATTTCCGCCCTCTTTTCGAGTGGAAGCATGAAACCGTTGAAATGGGGCCTTCCGGACAGCACTGAAACCTCTTTCGATGAGGTAAAATGGTTCAGCCAATGGAACGGTTCCATCAATCCTGTTTATGGTCAGTCCTCAGCCGGATCTACGCTGTTATATGGCAATATAGACTTACGCAAAAGCATTTTAAGACAAATTGTTTCCAATCCGAAATATCATATTTCCACCGGAGCTTATGCCGCATTAAGCGGAGGAGGAAGATACAGCATCCATAACGGTAATAACCCCGGTTCTGTAGACGCCATGTTTGACTTGGGTATAACCGTTTTTTCGGATTACAAATTCATCCTTTGGAAAAGATCGATGATTGTAAGCTATCAGGGTAGCATGGCTATGGCCGGTTTAGCCTTTTCTCCGGAATATGCCGAATCTTATTACGAGATTTTCTATCTAAACAATCACAAAAACATCATTAAATTTACGAATCCGATCAACAAACGACACTGGAGACAGCAACTCAGCCTGAACATTCCCCTTTCAGGCCGAAAAAGCAGTTTTCGCGTAAGCTACTGGAACGAAGGGCGCATCAGTATGTTTAACAATATTCGCACCAGGGTGCTCTCGAATCATTTTTCTGTGGGCTACATCAGTTATTTCAGTATTTTGTAAAAAAGAGCCGCCATGAAACGAATAGCATTGTTGTTAATCCTGATATTCAGTCTCTGTGCCTGCCGTGAAGAGGTCAATGAAAGTACTGATCCTAAAAATATTTTTGAGACACTATGGTCTATCCTCGATAAAAAGTATTGTTTCTTTGATGCCAAAGGCGTAGACTGGAATCAAGTACATGATGAATATGCGTTACGGGTGGATACCTGCAAAAGTTCAGACTCGCTTCTGAAAGTGTTGGGAGAAATGATTTGCACCTTACAGGACGGGCATGTCAATCTTTATACAGCGCATGACCTGATACGTTACTGGAAATGGTTTGAAGATTACGAGCCAAACTTTGATGAATCTTTACAACGCAGCTATCTGGGTACTGATTATCAGATATCTTCAGGTCTGAGATACAAGATAATAGGTGGGAATGTAGGCTATATCACTTACAGTAGCTTCACTTCTTCCATCAGCGATGCCGGCCTGGATTATATATTTAACTATTTTGAAAACTGCCGTGGCATCATCATTGATGTACGCGACAATTCAGGAGGTGATTTGACCAATGTCAATAAATTGGCTTGTCGCTTTACGGAAAAGAAGTTCATTTGCGGATATATACGTCATAAAACCGGACCAGGGCACAATGATTTTTCCGAACCTTACCCCATTTATCTGGAACCATATCAAGGAAAAAGATACACCAAAAAGGTGGTCATTCTTACCAACAGGATGTGTTACAGTGCTACAAATACTTTTGTCACGGTCATGCGTCAACTGCCCAATGTCATCATTATGGGGGACCGTACAGGTGGTGGCAGTGGCTTTCCTATCAGTTCCATGCTTCCGAACGGATGGAGTGTCCGATTTTCCTCTTGTCCGACCTATGATGAAAATTACAAACTCACCGAAGAAGGCATTGAACCGGATAGCACGGTTTATCTGACCGATCACGATATACAAATGGGAGTCGACGTCATCATTGAAACAGCTTATTCTTTACTGCAGAAAAATTGACTATCCATCATTTCCGAAAAAAGGATAACCATCATATAGCTTTATTCAAATCCGATTTCATTATTTGCAAATTTTTCCTACTTTTGCAGCTCATATATTCAGCATATCGCGCTCGTGGTGTAATTGGTAGCCACGCCAGACTTAGGATCTGGTGCTGAAAGGCGTGGGGGTTCGAGTCCCTTCGGGCGCACATTCGATATTATTAAGTCCTTTTCCTGGTTTTTTATCATCAAAATATTTACACCATGAAAAAAACGTTTTCTGTTTTTTTGACAGGTCTTGTTATTGCAACAAATATATCTGCTCAGGAATCTTCCGTTTCTCCGGTCAAACCAATCAAAGCTGAGAAAATTTACACGCCTCAAATGGGTGACCTTGGTCTATCAGTAGATATACTGACTCCAGTGATGACTTATGTCGGAAATATGTTCAACAACAATACCAACAACACTTTTCCTTCTGTATTCAGTAGTCCGAGCTATAATGGGAACATTTCCATTTCCGGAAAATATTTTCTTTACGAGGATTTTGCCTTGCGTGCATCCGTCAGCGTGGATAATAGCAACATTACTTCTTCCAAATATGTACGGGATGATGCAGCCTACATCGAAAACACAGCCAGCATAGCTCAGGTGACGGACGAATGTACCCAATCAAGCAAGAATATGTATCTGTCCTTCGGTGCAGAAATCAGGAGGGGCTATTCACGATTACAGGGATTCTTCGGTGCTCAGTTGATTGGCGGTTATGAATCTCAAAATACATCCTATTCTTATGGAAACCCCATCACAGCTGGCAACAATATGCCGACTCAAGGTTATTCTACAACTCCGACGTATAATATTGGCAACAATTCCAGATTACTCGAAACAAATGTTTCGGGCGGCAAGGATTTTCTAATCGGATTGGGCGGTTTTGTCGGTGTTGAATACTTTATCCTTCCAAAAATGGCCATCGGAGGAGAAATAGCACTCAGCGGACTGCTTATTTATGGTGGTCAGCAATCAGAGAAAAGCGAACGTTTCAACACAATCAATGGTCAGGTAGAACAAAACACCCGTTTATTCAGCGATGGGACCAATATAGCCACTCTTAGTACACACAATTTCGGAAATTCTTTCTATGTCGCCTTTTATTTTTAATTGAATCGGTTTACTATTGGTCTTCTTTCGGTGCCGAAACATGATAAACCTTCCTATTATTGAGAGCCTTGTTGATTCCTTTTGTAACAATCGATTCCATGGTGGTATAGCAATTGTACACAGGATGGCAGCCATCTTTGCTCAATTCCGTTGACAAACCTCCTTCATCATTTACAAGCGGTGTATAATAATCAACAAAGGTAATCTTGTTTTTGCATGCGTAATCCTTAATCATCGCATTCAAGTGTTTGACATCCTCTGCAGGTTGAAGGTCCGGTCTCCACGTGAAATGATTGCAGGGCAATACGGAACACAGTATCACCTTGATTTTATGGTATCTTGCCAATTCGCTCATGGATATGATATTGGACAATACATTCTCAAGTTTGATAGGTCCGTTGTTCTGTGCAATATCGTTGATTCCTGCCAGAATCACCACCGCTTTCGGATTCAGTTCGATGACATCTTTCTCGAAACGGACCAGCATCTGAGCTGTTGTCTGGCCACTGATGCCACGACAGGCAAAATTATTGTTCTTAAAAAAAGCCTCATCAAAGTTATACCAGAAGTCTGTGATGGAGTTCCCCATAAAAACCACGTCAGGGGATATCGTCATCTCTGCATTTTGTTTTTCATAGCGGCCAAATTGAGCCCAGTCCTTGTTTTGCGCAAATGTATTGGTTGCCGCAAGAGCCATAGCAACCATTAAGATTGATTTTTTCATCGGAATAAGATTAAGTTTTGATTCAATTGCAAAAAAGAATCGTTTCAAAAGAACTTTTAAGCTTCTAAAAGATTCTTTGAGATTAATTTCAAAGTTGAACGAATAAAAAAAAGAAGGTTCACTTCAACTTTTGAAACACCCTCTTCAAAGTTTTGAGCGGAAAACGGGACTCGAACCCGCGACCCTCAGCTTGGGAAGCTGATGCTCTACCAACTGAGCTATTTCCGCATTCAATCGGTGCAGCAAAAGTACAAAATCTTTACAAAAATCCTATGCCAACCATAGAAAAAACTCATTGATGAACGTAAGTATCTGCAACAGACATGACCTTCAAATGCTTTTCAAAATCTTCCAAAGTCGCTGATGTTTTAACCCTTACAGTTTTTCTTTCATTTGGAAGAAGATCAAAATAATTGGAATCAAAAAAGCTATCAACTCCTTCGATGGAAAGATAAACACCTCGGGCAAAGTGATTACTTTGAAGTGTGACCTCATATCCATTACCAACAGCTCTTACAAACCTTGAGATATTGGGTATCAAATAATGGATATTCTTCTGACTTACAAAGAAATAATTATTCCGGTAAACAGATTGATCTGATGTTTTTAAAACAACATGAGCCAAAACTTCATTTTCAGGACTACCTTTTAGCAGGTTCTTCATCTTCACTGAAAAAACTTTCTCACTGCTATTGGCTGTCACCTTTACAAGCAAATCATAAGTATTGATGACAACCCCGTTCATATCCATCAATTTGATAGTCAGTTTTGCTTTTGTATCCTTTAAACGGTCTGAAACAACATATACATCGAACATGCTTTTTTCTTGAATGGGAGAAACCAGAATATCCCTGTAAGCTTCTCTGGCAAAATAATGCTGGGCTTTCCATCTTCCATAGTAATCACGGCTTGACCAGGATGCCACCGGCCAACAATCATTATGCTGCCAAAACAAGGTTCCCATGCAGTATGGTCTGTCACGACGATGAGCCTCTATGGCCGTCTTTACAGCATCTCCCTGCAGAATTTGTGTCATAAACAACAATGATTCGAAATCTTTGGACTCCTGATAGCCATTTAAAAGATAGGTTTTTATCAAGCTATTGGCATAAGAGCCACCCCTTTGATGCGACATCATAACATCCGAATAAATATCCCAATCTTTCTCATAAGGATTGTATCGTTTTACAGATTCAAATGCTGGAAAAGACTGAAATCCATATTCACTGAAAAAGCGACTCCTTACGGAATCATAATCGGAAATTGGTGCTTTTCCATGCCAGACATTCCAATAGTGGTTATCACCGCTCTCTGTATTACTGATTTCACCAAAGACAGAAAATGGAGAAGATGGTCTGTATGCAACACCGGGAGCGTATTCAGAAACCACAGCAGGTAAAACTTTATGATACTGATCCAGATATTGTTCCCATATCTGACGTGCAAATTCCGGATTTTGCTTTTCGTATTCTTTTTTCCATCCCCAACCAAACCAGGCTTCATTGCATTCATTGTTTCCACACCACAAAGCAATGGATGGATGATTCCTTAAACGCCGTACATTATCGATCGCTTCCAAACGGACATTTTCCTTAAACTCTCCGGTAAAAGGATAGAGACTGCAGGCAAACATAAAGTCCTGCCATACCAAAATGCCATATTTATCACAAAGGTCATAGAAATAATCATTTTCATAAATGCCTCCGCCCCACACCCGAAGCATGTTCATATTGGCATTGACCGCATCAAGAATAGTCTTTTCATAAATAGAATCGGTCACACGCGGCAAAAAATTATCACAGGGAATATAATTGGCTCCTTTGCAAAAGACAGGAACTCCATTCAGCTCGAAATAGAAAGTCTCACCGGCTTTGTCCGGAACAGTGATTAATTTCAAAGAACGAAGACCAATTTTGTCATTCCGGCTGTCAATTACCTCCTTTTCTTTCAATAAAAGGGTCTTCAGGTTATAAAGATGTGGCTCTCCCATACCATTGCTCCACCACAATGCCGGATTCTTAATGACAAAATTTAACTCTATTTTATTAAGCCCTTTTTTTAATATAATCTGTACGGTACTATAAATTTTATGGGAATTTTCATCTTCAATCTGTATTGATACCGGATTGGAGTCCTGATCAGAAAGTACCTCTACAAACGTTTGGACAACTGCTGATTTTTTGTCCACCTTTTTCTGAATAAACTGAACATTTTCCATTTTTACATGATCCCATGCCTCCAGCAATATCGGTCGCCAGATACCTGATGTCACAAATCTCGGTCCCCAGTCCCAACCATAGTGGTAACCGGCTTTACGGGCAAAAATGCTGATCTTTCGGTCAAGTAAACCACCGTTTTCCGATTGATCGTTGGTCGCCTGCAAATGATACGGAAGTGATTCCCACTTGGGCATATCTACTTTTACGGGAGATTTAAAATAAATGTTCAAAACATTATCTGTTTTTTTGAGCAAAGTTTTGACATCCACTTTCCACTGACGAAACATATTGTTTGCTTCCAATATTTTCACTCCATTTAAACAGACATCAGCATAAGTATCCAAGCCTTCAAAGCAGATGCTAATATTTCTTCTTTGAAAAACTTCTTCGGAAAGGTCAAAATTGGTTTCATAAATCCAATCTTCTTTGTCAATCCATTGGAGATCTCTTTCATTCATACGGAAGAAAGGATCTTCAATAATCTTATTCTGAAAAAGATCAGTATGAACGGTTCCCGGGACTGATGCTGGATACCAGTTAGTCAATCGCGCCTGCTTAAACTTCCAGTTATGGTTCAATTCCATAAATATAGGCTTTGAAAAAAGAGTTCCAACGCAAAAAAAGCATGAAATAATCAACAGTAATTTTTTCATAGGTAACATCATCTGGCCTGTTATTAGATTGATATTTATATCATAAACTTTTGTCTCAAAAATATATACTATTCTGATCAATGAATGATATTATTATGCTATAATATAATACAAATTCAAACTATAGGGTTTCATACATAGGAGTTCTATCGAATGCTTGACTATGACTGCTATATTTTCGAGGATTTTTTGTAAATTTGCAAAATTCTTTAAAAACAAGGAGGAGTTATGGCACAATATTTAAATGATATTTCGAGAACGTTTAGTGAGTACCTATTAATACCGGGTTTAACCACAAAAAATTGCGTTCCCGATAAGGTATCCTTGAAAACACCATTGGTAAAATTCAAAAAGGGTCAGGAATCGGATATCACATTAAATGTTCCTTTTGTCTCTGCAATCATGCAGTCTGTTTCCGATCACAACATGGCCATCGCCCTCGCTAAAAACGGAGGGATCTCTTTTATTTATGGTTCCCAAACGATAGAAGAACAGGCTGAAATGGTCAGGAAAGTAAAAAAATACAAATCCGGATTTGTGGTCAGCGATGCCAACCTTACCCCTGAAAATCTACTTCAGGATATGATTGAAATTAAAGAGAAAACCGGGCATTCCACCTTTGGCGTTACCGAAGACGGAAGCCCTGACGGGAAATTGATGGGTATCATTACAGGACGTGATTACAGACCGGGAAAAGACAGCTTAGACATGAAAGTCAAAGAAGTGATGACTCCTTTTGATAAATTGATTACCGGTGAATTTGGAATCTCACTGAGTGAAGCCAATGATATTATCTGGGATCATAAATTAAATTGCCTCCCGATCATCGACAAAAATCAAAATCTGAAATATTTGGTTTTCCGAAAGGATTATGACGACCACAAAGAAAACCCGAATGAACTTTCGGACGAACATAAAAAGCTGCTTGTAGGTGCCGGAATCAACACCCGTGATTTCAAGGAACGTGTTCCAAAACTGCTTGAAGCTGGTGCCGACGTTTTGTGCCTCGATTCCTCGGACGGATATTCCGTTTGGCAAAAAGAGACATTGGAATATATTAAAAAGACCTACCATGGAAAAGTAAAAGTCGGTGCCGGAAACGTTGTCGACAGGGATGGTTTTTTATATCTGGCAGAAGCTGGTGCCGATTTCATCAAGGTGGGTATCGGCGGTGGTTCCATTTGCATCACCCGTGAACAAAAAGGCATAGGAAGAGGTCAAGCCACCTCTCTGATTGAAGTGGCTGAAGCGCGTGACGAATATTACGAAAGAACCGGAGAATATATACCGATCTGCTCTGATGGCGGCATCGTACAGGATTACCACATGGTACTCGCCTTATCCATGGGTGCAGACTTCCTGATGATGGGACGTTATTTTGCGCGTTTTGACGAAAGTCCGACACGAAAACTTCTGGTAAACGGAAACTATGTCAAGGAATACTGGGGTGAAGGCTCCAACCGTGCACGCAACTGGCAACGTTATGACATGGGTGGCTCCGATGGTTTGAAATTTGAAGAAGGTGTCGATAGTTTTGTTCCTTATGCCGGAAAGCTGAAGGATAATATGGACATGACTCTGGGCAAAATAAAATCAACCATGTGCAGCTGCGGCGTCACCGATTTGTCCGAACTCAAAACCAAGACAAAAGTAACACTTGTCTCTTCGACCAGCATCATTGAAGGTGGAGCCCATGATGTCATTCTGAAAGATCAAAGAAATTCCTGATAATATCGAAATACCCGTTCAAAAAAGGGTATCTCAAAAAAGAAGCGAACCCCGAAAGTCAAATAAAGACTTTTGGGGTTCGCTTCTTTTTTGAGATCTATCCTAAATCTTTAATTGTTTTCAGGACGCAACTGACGGACAACAGCACCTGTTCTCCACATTTCGCTTTCACGCAAAGCTTTCAGCTCTTCATTCAGCTTTTCACGATAGTCCACTTTAGAGTTGGAATCGATGGAACGCTGAGCTTCATTGCCGCAAGCAACTTCTGCATACAGTTTTTGAAAAACCGGTTTGGTTGCATCATGAAACGGCCCCATCCAGTCCAAAGCACCGCGTTGGGCTGTGGTAGAACAATTTGCGTACATCCAGTCCATACCGTTCTTTGCAAACAAAGGCATCAAAGACTGAGTCAGTTCCTCAACGGTTTCATTGAATGCCTCGGAAGGTGTATGGCCGTTTTCACGGAGTGTCTCGTATTGGGCAAGCAACAAACCTTGGATCGCACCCATTAAGGTACCACGTTCACCTGTCAGGTCGGAATAAACTTCGCGTTTGAAAGTTGTTTCAAACAAATAACCGGAACCGACACCGATACCAAGAGCAAGAACACGTTCTTTGGCACGACCAGTAGCATCCTGGAAAATAGCAAAAGAAGAGTTCAACCCGCGGCCTTCCAGAAACATGGTACGCAATGACGTACCGGAGCCCTTAGGCGCAACCATAATCACATCAATGTTTGCCGGTGGTATAATGTTTGTGCGTTCTTTATATGTAATGGCAAAACCATGAGAAAAATACAAAGCTTTTCCAGCTGTCAGGTATGGTTTGATGCGTGGCCAAACTTCAATCTGGGCAGCATCGGACAAGAGGTATTGAATCACAGTTGCACGTTTGCAAGCTTCTTCAATTTCAAATAAAGTTTCTCCCGGAACCCAACCGTCTGCGACTGCCTTGTCCCATGTCTTTCCACCCTTGCGCTGACCTACTATTACATTAAAACCGTTATCACGAAGGTTCAGGGATTGTCCGGGACCTTGAACACCATAACCAATCACTGCGATTGTTTCATCTTTCATCACTTCACGAGCCTTTTCCAAGGGAAATTCTTCGCGGGTCTCCACATTTTCTTCAACACCGCCAAAATTAATAACTGCCATTTTTCTTTAGAATTAAAATATAAAATTGTAATAATCTCTCATTTCTTTTGGGGACAAAAGTACGACTTTATTTAATAAATGCCCAATTATATATCATTTTCGAATAAAATCTGTGCTTTGCAAATCATATCTCCGCCTCTGCGAAGATCAAAAAGGCACTTTCCGGTTTGTGAAAAATCCTGATAAATTTCAACAATTTCTCCAAAAAGCACTTCATTGATATAGTTTATATCAACTCGTTTAACTTTCCGATGGGAAAAAGCCTCCAATGGAAACAGATCTACCATCCACTCTAAGTATTTCATGCTGTTTGCATGACGGTTAAAATCAATATCACTGTATTTTACCCTGTGTCTCGACACAGAATGCCCATCTATGCCTGCAACCTTCGCCGGACTTTCTATCAGGGACGGTATGCCGGTAGCAAAAGCCGCATATTCCTGTTTTGATTTGAGATCGATAGCCTTTCGGGTAGTCATGTCCAACATGCACCAAATACTTGACGCAGCACCAATAACCTCACCGGAAGCATCCAGTATCTTGAAATTACGGGTGGTGGAAATACGGGTATAATTCTCAATCCAAGTCTCAACCTGAAAAGGTTCTTCCGATGAAGGATACCGATACATCTCTATAGCAAGCCGCGACAAAACCCAAGCCAGATTTTGTTCATGAAGAACGTTGGTTCCGAACCCATTTTTTTCGGCATGTTCGCCGGCGGCATGCAATAAATAACCTCCCATTTGCGTAAAACGGATGGTTTCATTGAAATCCACATCCATCGGCTGAACCTTATAATCGTATCTGGCTATTTTTTGCATTGATGCTCCGGATTACGGGCTTCCATTTCTGCCAGGAAGTCACTCAGCCTTTCTACCGTTGATTTCGTGATAGCAATCCTGCCGGAACGAACAAATTGCAATACATGGAATTCTTTTAAACGCTCAAATAATTCCTGCGTATCTTCCGTATGTCCGGACAATTCCAATACTGCAAACGTACGATTTACCTCCAAAATACGTGCATTGTATTTCCGAACAATACTTTCAATCTCCGGATTATCCAGCATAGCTTCAGCACCAATCTTATATAAAGCCACCTCCTGATAGATAACATCATCATCTGTATGATAGAAAGCTTTCAATACATCAATCCGTTTTTCAATCTGTTTCACCACCTTTTTGACCATTTCCAGATCCATTTCGGCGGTAATGGTAAACTTGTGGATTCCGGGAATAGAGGATTTTGAGACAGTCAAAGATTCTATATTGATCTGACGACGCGTAAAAATGATGGTGATTTGGTTCAAAAGGCCAACAAAATTTTCTGTATAAACCGTGATGGTATAGAGTATCTTTTCCATGTGTTTAATCTCCTAAAATAATTTGGTCAACGCTGGTTCCGGCCGGAATCATGGGATAAACCATGCCGTTTTCTTCCACTTCTACTTCAAGCAGGTAAGCCTTATTGTCTTTCAGCATTTCCTCGATGGCATCATCCAACTCCTCACGTTTGGTCACCTTTTTCCCTGTAATTCCGTAAGCTTCCGCAATTTTTGGAAAATCAGGATTATTCATGGGTGTTGAAGAGTATCTTTCTCTGTAAAACAATTCCTGCCACTGACGGACCATACCCAAAAAGCTGTTATTCAAGATAATAATCTTAACCGGTATCTTATATTGCATGATGGTTCCCAATTCCTGAAGCGTCATTTGAATACCGCCATCGCCCGTAAAAAAACAGACCCTACGTTCCGGAGCCCCCAGGGCTGCACCGATGGAAGCAGGGAGTCCGAAACCCATTGTTCCGAGTCCTCCGGAAGTAATCATGCTACGGCTTCTGGAAAATTTGAAATACCTGGCTGCAATCATTTGGTTCTGGCCGACATCCGTTACTAAAATAGCCTCGTGGTTGGTTGCTTCAGATACCCTGTTAACAACTTCTCCCATGGTTATCGGACCTGCTGTTGGCATGATCTCAGGGATAATGACCCGTTCCGTTTCCTCTTTTTCACAGGCTTCGAAACTTTGAATCCATGCTGTATGTCGAGCCGGTTGCAATAATTCGGTCACAGCCGGAAGCGTTTCTTTGGCATTTCCCAATACAGCGACAGAAGTCTTGACATTCTTGTCTATTTCAGAAATATCGATGTCAAAATGAACGACTTTAGCTTGTTTGGCATATCTCTTCAAATCGCCGGTTACTCTGTCGTCAAAACGCATACCAATGGCAATCAATACATCACATTCTGCTGTTTTTTTATTGGGGCCGAGATTCCCATGCATTCCAAGCAGACCTTTGTATAAATTAAAATCGCTGGATAAGGCGGAAAGCCCCAGCAAAGTACTTCCTGCAGGGATGTCGGCCTTCGTCAGAAAAGCCTTGAGCTCTTCTTCGGCATGGCCCAATAGAACGCCCTGTCCCACCAATGCCATCGGACGTTTGGCGTTGTTGATCAACGCTGCAGCCTGGGCAATATTTTCAGGCTGGAGTTCAGGATATGGCTGATAACTACGGATGAAAATACATTTTTTATAAGTGAACTCCATCATTTCGCTTTGAGCATCTTTTGTAAGATCCAAAACAACGGGTCCGGGTCTGCCCTCACGGGCAATATAGAAAGCACGGGCAACAGCCCAAGGTATTTCCGAAGCTTTACGTATCTGGTAACTCCATTTGGTAGTAGGTTGGGTGACACCAATCACATCTGTTTCCTGAAAAGCATCGGAACCAAGCAAAGAAGCTCCAACCTGTCCGGTGATGACAACAAGCGGCGTACTGTCGAGCATGGCATCGGCCAATCCGGTGATGACATTGGTTGCTCCGGGTCCCGAAGTCACAATGACAACCCCGGTATCTCCGGAAACCCTGGCATAACCTTGTGCCGCATGTATCGCACCTTGTTCATGACGGGTTAATATATATTGAAAAGAATCCCTATAAGAATACAAGGCATCAAAAACAGTGATGATCTGGCCACCCGGATAGCCGAATATCGTGTTTACATTCTCTTCGATCAGAGAACACATAAGTGCTTCGGCACCCTTCATTATTTTCTTTTCCATGATTTATTTAGTCAATTATTCGAATGGCACCCTTATCTGCGGAACTAACCATAGAAGCATAAGCTCTTAAAGATTTAGGTACGAAACGATCACGTTTGGGAGCTGTAAATGCTTTAGAGCCTCTTGCTTCCTCTTGTTTACGGCGTTCCTCCAATTCATCCTTACTCAGCAAGACATTGATACTGCGTTCGGGAATATTAATATCGATGATATCACCGTTTTTCAATAAGCCGATAGCACCACCACTGGCTGCTTCCGGAGAAACATGCCCGATGGAAAGGCCTGATGTGCCACCGGAAAAACGACCGTCTGTAATCAACGCACAAACTTTTCCTAAATGTTTCGACTTGAGGTAAGAAGTCGGGTAAAGCATTTCCTGCATACCCGGACCGCCTTTCGGACCTTCATGTGTGATGACGACTACATCTCCGGCTACAACCTCTCCTTTTAAGATTCCTTCACTGGCGGATTCCTGAGAATCATACACTTTTGCGGTTCCCCTGAAATGCCAGAGGCTTTCGTCAACACCTGCGGTCTTAACCACACAGCCATCTACGGCGATATTTCCCTTTAATATCCCCATTCCTCCATCCCTGGTGTAGGCGTGTTCAAAATCACGGATGCAACCTTCTGCACGATCTGTGTCTAATTCTTTGTATTTGGTTTTCTGCGAACCCATCACCAAATTAAATTTACCTGCGGGAGCAGATTTATATATTGATTGTGCTTTCTCACTTACCTGGGATCCGGTACAATCATACCGATCGATAGCCTCCCTCAGGGTCATTCCATCTACACGAACAACGCTTGTGTCCACCAATTGATGTTTTGCGAGTTCACCCATGATATTCAAAATGCCGCCGGCACGGTTTACATCCTGTAAATGATACTTTTGGGTATTCGGAGCCACCTTGCACAAACAAGGAGTCTTGCGGGAAAGTACATCAATGTCATCCATGGTAAAATCAACTTCAGCTTCGCTTGCAACGGCAAGTAAATGAAGTACCGTATTGGTTGAACCGCCCATCGCAATATCGAGGGTCATGGCATTCAGGAATGCAGATCTGGTTGCAATGCTTCTTGGAAGAACACTTTCATCCCCTTCTTCGTAATATTTTCTGGCATTCTCCACAATCAGCTTCGCAGCATCCTTAAACAAACGGATCCTGTTCTCGTGCGTAGCCACGATTGTTCCGTTTCCAGGTAAAGCAATACCGATAGCTTCATTCAGACAATTCATAGAATTTGCCGTAAACATTCCGGAACAACATCCGCAAGTAGGACAAGCCGATTTTTCAACACGGGCTACCTGGGCATCACTGACACTTTCATCGGCAGACTGCACCATGGCATCAATCAAATCCAGATGAACACCATCCAGTTCTCCGGCTTCCATCGGACCTCCGGAAACAAAAACGGTCGGGATATTTATGCGCATGGATGCCATGAGCATTCCCGGCGTAATTTTGTCACAATTGGAAATACACACCATGGCGTCAGCCTTATGCGCATTGACCATGTATTCGACACTGTCTGCAATGATATCCCGGCTTGGGAGAGAATATAACATACCGTCATGCCCCATGGCAATTCCATCATCAATGGCGATGGTATTGAATTCGGCTGCAAAACAGCCCATCTTTTCGATTTCGGCTTTCACCAACTGTCCTATCTCATGCAAATGCACATGTCCGGGGACAAACTGCGTAAAAGAATTCACTATGGCTATGATGGGTTTTCCAATTTGTTCAGGTTTCATTCCATTGGCAACCCATAAAGCCCTTGCTCCGGCCATGCGACGGCCTACAGTATTTGTGGAACTTCTTAGTGGTTGTTTCATCATTTTTCTATTTTCGCACAAAGATATACTATTTTATTGGGTATTTTTAATTCATATTCGTTTTTAACAAGCCATTTTTCGTACAATATGTAATTATTTGGAGCTGTTTTGCTATTATTTTACAATAGCGTTTAAAAATGCCGCTCAGTTTATCAGAAAAAAATGAGGACTTATGACAAAAACTACTAAATTTGCAAGAAAATTAACATCTACTTACGAACCCAAAAACTTTCCTTATTATGAAGCAATATTCTTTTGACAAAAGAATTGATAGAAACCACAGCAACTGCCTCAAATATGACTCAATCCAAGAAGAATTCGGCACCACCGATCTCATGCCCATGTGGATAGCCGATATGGATTTTGCCACACCTGATTTTATTCTTGAAGCCATCCGAAAACGTACAGAGCATGATGTACTTGGATATTCGCTTATTCCCGAAGGTTGGAGCAATGCCATTCATTCATGGCTAAAAAAAAGATACCAGTGGAACGTCTCTTCAAAGGAAATGGGATTTGTACCCGGTATTGTTGCCGGTATTGCCTTTCTCATTCAATGTTTTACAAAACCCGGTGAAAAGGTTCTTATCCAGTCTCCGGTTTATCCTCCATTTCATAATGTTCCGACTAAAAATTGCAGAGAGCTCGTTATCAATCCCTTAATATATAAAAACGGACAATGGGAAATTGACTTCAAAGACTTTGAGGTAAAAGCGGCATCAGGTTGCAAAATGTTCATTCTTTGCAGTCCGCATAACCCCGGAGGACGGATATGGACAAAAGTAGAACTTCTGAAAATGATTTCCATTTGCGAAAAATATGGAATCATCATCGTTTCCGACGAAATTCATGCCGACCTTGCCCTACCCGGTTATACTCATACCACACTGGGCTCTCTATTCTCTGAAAAAAAAGAAAAGATCATTACCCTGATGGCTCCCAGCAAAACATTCAACATGCCGGGTCTGAGCAGTTCTTTTTATGTGATTCAAAATCAAGATTTGCTGACAAAATTCCAGCGATTCATGGACAATGCAGAACTATCCCATGGCAACATCTTTGCCTTTACTGCTGCACAAGCCGCTTACGAAAACGGAGAGGACTGGCTCAGACAAGCAATGGAATACATTCAGGGAAATATCAACTTTGTAGATCAATTTCTTAAAAAAAATATACCTCAGATAAAAGAATGTATTCCACAGGCCTCTTTTCTGGTATGGCTTGATTGCCGGGATCTGAAAATGTCACCCAAAGACCTTCAGAACTTCTTTATCACAAAGGCCAAACTCGGATTAAATCCAGGAGACAGTTTCGGCAAAGGAGGAGAAGGGTTTATGAGGATGAATGTAGGTTGCACCAGAGACTTCCTACAAAAAGCTATGAATCAACTCAAAACTGCGGTTGATGAATTATTCTCCTGAGAATTTTTCTTACCTTTGTGACTTGATCGTATGGAGCACGAACAATGCAACCATCTTTCATACCCCAAACAAACGCATTAATAATTTATACCCTTAAAAAATGAAGGTTTCAACAAACAAGTTTGTCTCAGCGTCTTATGACTTATATGTAGGTGGTGAAGATGGCAGTGAGCCAGAATTAATGGAAAAAGCAACGGCAGAGAGGCCTCTTTCCTTTATCTTCGGAACAGGAATGATGCTTGAAGCATTTGAAAAAAACCTGGCCGGTCTTTCGGAAGGAGCTTCTTTCGATTTCACACTTGCTTCAGAAGACGCATACGGAGAATATTCAGATGAACAAGTTGTAGACATTCCACGTTCCGTATTTGAAGTTGACGGAAAAATCGACGAAGATGTCATTTTCGAAAACAATATCGTTCCGATGATGGACCAGGATGGTAATCGCCTTGACGGTTCCGTTGTTTCAATCGGAGAAGAGCATATAAAAATGGACTTCAACCATCCGTTGGCTGGCGAAGACCTTCACTTTATCGGTAAAGTATTGGCCATACGCGAACCATCCGAAGAAGAAGTGAAACAATTCATGGGCGGCAGTTGTGGTTGCGGTTGTGGTGAAGATGGTTGCAACGGCTGCGGCGAACATGAAGACGAAGCGAATTGCGGTTGCGGCAGTTGCCGCTAATCCATTTTAGCTAAGCCTTTAAATTGCATTAAAAATATTTAACGGCTATGAGTAACACATTCGGAAAAATCTTTACACTCACCTCTTTCGGAGAATCTCACGGAAGAGGGATCGGTGGTGTCATTGACGGTTGTCCTGCAGGTATCGGACTGGATATTCCTTTTATCCAAAAAGAGTTGAACAGGCGTAAACCAGGGCAATCACCCCTGACAACATCCAGAAACGAGTCGGACGAGGTAGAGTTTTTTTCAGGTATTTTCGAAGGAAAAACAACGGGTACGCCCATAGCTTTTTGTGTCTGGAATGCCAAGCAAAGGTCGGGCGACTACAATTCCATGAAAGATTTGTACCGCCCTTCGCATGCTGATTACACCTACCAGCAAAAATACGGTATACGTGACAACCGGGGTGGAGGCAGGTCTTCCGCCCGTGAAACCATCGCCCGCGTTGTGGCAGGTGCCGTTGCCAAACTTGCTTTAAACCAGCTTGGTATCAAAATTACAGCTTACACCTCACAAGTAGGCCCTCTCAAATTGGGATCGGATTATTCCGCCTATGATTTCAGCCAGATTGAAAAGAATCCGGTAAGATGTCCTGATCCTGAAATGTCTAAAAAAATGTCCGATCTTATTACCCAAGTCAAGGCAAAAGGAGACACCATCGGCGGCATCGTCACTTGTGTCATACAGGGTATACCGATAGGTCTTGGCGAACCTGTTTTCGGCAAACTTCATGCAATTCTGGGATCAGCCATGCTTTCCATCAATGCCGCCAAAGGTTTCGAATATGGTTCCGGTTTTGATGTAGACCACTTTGGTTCTGAAGTCAATGACATCTTCTATTCAAATAATGGGAAAATTCACACCAAGACCAATAACTCCGGTGGAATTCAGGGTGGAATCTCAAATGGAGAGGATATCTATTTCCGTGTCGCTTTCAAACCCGTAGCCACCATTTTAATAGACCAGCATACTGTTAATGCTTCAGGAAACGAAACCGAATTTAAAGCAAGCGGACGTCACGATCCTTGTGTCCTTCCCCGTGCCGTACCTATTGTCGAAGCAATGGCAGCCATGGTGATACTTGACATGTATCTAATCAACAAGACAAAACATTTATAATCCGTCACAGCACACTTCAATCCAACTTCAGATTCGTCTTTCCAAAGATATTACTTTACTTTCTATGCTCAGGTTTTTTAACAGCTTCGGGCGCGGATTTTATTTGAAAAGTCAGCAAATCTTCCAGCTTTTCCAAAGGATAAGAAATCACCTTGTTGGTGGATAGATAATACCAGGCCAAAGGGACAAAACAAAAGATGAAACGTTTGGCCGAATATGCCAATACATTATTGATCGTATCCCATTTATAATCTATCTGATATAATATCACTATATACAGGAAGACACTAATAATCAAGGCAAAAAATCCATACAGATTATCCTTCTTCTTGACCATAAACCAGAGATTCAACACAAAAGAAATCAGAAGTATCTTAAATGTCCACCCATAATACTGTGCATTTAGAAAATGATTGAACATAGCCTTAAAGATCATGTCCATTTTCTCCTTATCATAAAACAGACTCGTCATAATAATACTTTCGGACGTCAATCCGAATACCCTTTGGTAAACACTCCAGTAAAGGAATGGTAAGATAGCTATGACACCCCATAAAATAAGTTCTTTGACGGTATGCTTTCTGATGGACTTTATCAGGGCAAGCAACCCAACGGCAGCAATAAATATGACGCCCTCCGATCTGGTCCAGACATTTGCAGAAAGCATGATTGAGCTGATCAACATATCACCCTTTTCTCCCTTATTAAGCCATCTGATTCCGTAAATTGTTCCCAAAGAAGCAAAAATGGCATGCATCACATTCGTAGCAGACAGGGATGAAAACGCCAACATTTCCGGAGTAAGCATGACCAACAGCGTAATAATCGCCGCACCGGTTTTTTTGATACTTCCGGCAAGGACACCATAAAAAGCAAGAAGAAAGAATAAGAACATCAGAGCTGGAATAATTTTTGATGTTTCCGCTCCGAAAATGTAAACAATGGCATAACTCAACTGGACAAACGGAGCATAGGAAATATAGCTTCCTGGACCATGAATACCCGGATTATAAGCTATATCGAAAATAGAAAGGCTTTTGATGTTCGATTCCTGTGCAATGACATAGCCGATCGTATCAAATCCGGCCAGACTATCCCTGTCAAACGTAGGAAAATACATACATTTGCTGAAATTCATATATTCGACATAAATAATAACAACAATGAATGCCAGCCATACCACGTTTATCGAACAGACTTGTTTGATCAGTAAATTCTTATATTCATTGAAAGATTTGAAAGAATAACCTTTTTTATAAAGAACGAAACAAAGAATCAACCACAAAATTACAGTTACAAAGAGAATGGGAAGACGTGTCAAAGAAATGTTCAACGTATCCAGCAGTACCAGCAAAATGGTTTGGACAAAAATACCCGTCAAAAAGGAAAGGCCTGCTTTCTCGATAAGAGAAGCCGATGGACATACCAACTCTATAATTGACAGCCCAATAAGTATAATCAAAATAATATCAACGACAAGCATACTCCATTATTTCGTTTGTTTAAGAATCTCTTTATTATTAATCGGTAATACTCCGAATTTGAAGTTAGGGGGGACCGAATAGGGAAGCATTTCAAGTCCGACACCATTCACGATAGCAACATGTGTCAGTTTCTTTGAATAAATGCTATGTCCCATTTCCTGCGGAACAACAACCTTTCTTGGATAAAGAAAACGAATAGCCCACATCTTATTATAAGGTTCGCTGGTAAACAAACTTTGCTGACCTTTCGGGAAAAAAGCATCCCGCGCAGGGATGTAGATGACGGCATCTTTGGGTGTATTATCCGCTATATATTTATAATAGGAATAGCTCCCACCCATTTTTGCCTCACTTCTTTGAGATAAAGTCAGATTAGGATATTGCTTAAATGTCTTCATGTTTTCCTTAAGCATTCCATAGACCCAATTATAACCTTTTTGATTTAATACGCCGCCTTTAACAAAAGCAAAAGCCAACAGTAAAAAAACACCGTTCAGCCAAAAAGTGGTGTAATTATTTTTCTGCTTTTTATGATTTGCCATATATCTTTGGATTAATCAACAAAACGATATTTCAAAAGTGTCCAGATTGCTTCAACTCCATCTTTCCAGGATATTTTTTTCCCCTCCTGTATAGAACGCGGGGAATAACTAATGGCTATTTCTGGAATCCGAAGCCCAAGTTTTGCTACTTTAGCGGTCACTTCCGGACAAAATTCAAATCCGGTACATTTTAAATGAAGCGATTTTAATAACCCTGCTTCAAACATCTTGTAACAAGTCGGTTCATCCGTCAAATGCTGACGAAACAAAAGATTGGCCATCAGCGAAACAAGTCGGCCTCCAAGATAAAAGGACATGTAAGAATGCCGGTTCGCTCTATTTAGAAACCGGGAGCCATAAACTACCCGATGCTTTTCAGAAAGCATCAATGAAAGCATTCCCGGGAAACTGTTGGGATCATATTCCAAATCTGCATCTTGAATGACGATATAATCACCATCAGTCAACGCCAGACCTGTCCGTATGGCAGAGCCTTTGCCTTGATTCCTTTCATGTCTGACATATTTCAGAATAATATCCGGATGTTCTCTTTGAAACTGAAAAATCATTTCCTCCGAGCGATCTTTTGAACAATCATTCACCAAAACCAATTCATAGGTAACATGGTCAGAAAAGGAAACATTCACAATAGCAGCCAAGATATCAGATATCGTTTTTTCTTCATTGTAAACCGGTATAATGATTGAAAGCAAAATGTTCTCTGATTTCATTATACTTGAATGTGATATTTCCAGATCTTGTTCTTCTGTTCCCATGAATATTAGAGTAGTATCGCTTTAACAGGACGAAGATAATCCTTTTCTTATAAAATATCCACACATTATCCTAATTAAAGTATTATTTTTAATGTGTTTCACTGCTTATCAATTTTATTCAAAATAGTGCATTCCGTCCGATTTTTAAAAAACACGCATTTTATATCCTGATTTAATGATATTTCATAAACAGGCTTTTTTGTATCTTTGCATATTCAAGTCTAATTCTATTAAAGACATCGTATGAAAAAGCTAATCTATATCTATATGCTTTCAGCCTTATTTTGCATTCCGGCTTGTTCCGGTGCCCAAAAAGCAGAACAAACCAGTTCGAATTTTAATTATGTCGTGGATCAGTTTGCCGATATGCAAATATTGCGTTATCAGGTACCTGGTTTTGAAAAACTTTCCTTAAAACAAAAAGAGCTGATTTATTACTTGAATGAAGCCGCCCTGCAGGGGCGCGACATCCTTTACGACCAGAATTGCAAATACAATCTTTGCATCCGCCGTACCATGGAAGCCGTCTATCAGTATGGCAAAGTGGACAAGACGAGCAAAGACTGGAAAGAATTTGAAACCTACCTCAAACGCGTCTGGGTTTCAAACGGCATCCACCACCATTACGCCACCGATAAATTTGTACCCGGTTTCTCCAAAGATTTCTTCACCAAGGCCGTTCTATCTGTCAACCAAGACTCACTGCCTTTAAACAATGGTGAAACCGTACAAGAACTTATCAACAAATTGACTCCAATCATTTTTGATCCGAAAATTGATGCCAAACGAGTCAACCAGATAGCCGGACAAGACCTGATACTCACCTCTGCCAACAATTATTACCAAGGTGTTACCCAAAAAGAAGCCGAGGATTTCTACAAAGCACTCAAAAATCCCAAAGACAACACACCCATTTCTTATGGATTGAATAGCCGTTTGGTTAAAGAAAACGGCAAAGTAACAGAAAAGGTCTGGAAAGCAGATGCACTTTACGGACCGGCCATCACAAAAATCATTTACTGGCTGGAGAAAGCCTCTCAAGTTGCTGAAAACGAAAAGCAAGCCGAAGTTATCCAGAAACTCATTGAATATTACAAAACCGGAGATCTTAAAACTTTTGATGATTACAGCATTCTTTGGGTTGAAGACCTCAACTCACGTGTGGACTTTGTGAATGGTTTTATTGAGACATACGGTGACCCCATCGGTCTCAAGGCTAGCTGGGAAAGTATCGTCAACTTCAAAAACGAGGAAGCTACGAAACGCACGGAAACCATCAGCAGCAATGCACAATGGTTTGAAGATCATTCTCCTGTTGCCAGGGCATTCAAAAAAGAAAAAGTCAAAGGCATAACAGCCAAAGCCATTAATGTATCCATCCTTGCCGGAGATTGCTATCCGACCACTCCTATCGGTATCAACCTTCCGAATGCCAACTGGATACGCCGTGATTACGGTTCCAAATCGGTGACCATCGAAAATATCACGGAAGCTTATGACAAAGCAACACAGGGAACAGGCTTCAATGAAGAATTCGCATGGAGTAATGTCGAAGTCGGATTAATTCGAAAATACGGCTTCCTGACCGACAATTTGCATACAGATTTACACGAATGCTTGGGACACGGATCCGGTAAATTGTTGCCGGGTGTTGACCCTGATGGTTTGAAATCATACGGCTCAACGATTGAGGAAGCCCGGGCCGACCTGTTCGGATTATATTATCTGGCCGATCAAAAGATGATTGATCTAAAGCTTGTACCAAACAAAGAAGCCTATAAAGCTGAATATTACAAATATTTGATGAACGGTCTGATGACTCAGCTCACCCGCATCAATCCGGGCAACAACATCGAAGAATCACACATGCGAAACCGTGCTCTGATAGCACGCTGGGTTTTAGAAAAGGCTGCTCCATCCAAAGTTGTTGAATTCCGTAAAAAAGACGGAAAGACCTATGTCGTCATCAATGACTATCAAAAAGTCCGTACTCTTTTTGGAGAATTACTGGCAGAAATTCAGCGCATTCGGTCTACCGGGGATTACAACGCAGCACAGAAATTAATCGAGACTTATGCCGTAAAAGTTGATCCTATTTTACACAAAGAAATACTGGAACGCTACAAAGCCTTGAATCTGGCTCCGTACAAAGGCTTTGTCAATCCGGTTTACACCCCTGAATTCGACAAAAACGGCAAGATTAAGGATGTGAAAGTCAGCTATACGGAAGGTTACGCAGAACAACACCTACGTTACTCCAAACAATACAAGACATTGCCAACTTACAATTGATTTGAAAGAGCAAATCCGTCAGATAAAAAAAATGCTGAGGCTACGCATGAACGGCGTGGCTTCAAGTGCTATGCGCAACAGTGGACTGAACTATAAACTGAACTACGGCTTGGACGCCATGTCACTTCGAGACATCGCCAGGCAATTTGAGCCAAATGCAGCATTGGCAGAACATCTTTGGGGAGAAAACGCCCGTGAATGCAAGATTCTGGCCACACTGCTCTTCCCAAAAACAGCATTCACATCCGAGAAAGCTGACCTGTGGTTGAAAGACTGTTTCGTTCCGGAATTAATGGAGCAACTTTGTTTCAATCTGTTGCAACACCTGGACTATGCACCTGAAAAAGCCATGGTATGGATCAACAATGAAGCACCAGAAATCAGGACAGCAGGTTACACTTTACTCCTTCGTCTGATTATCGGAAAAAAGAATTTTCCCGAGCTCTCCTTCCCGATACAATTGGCGGAAAAAGATCTCTTTTCAGACAATTTCAGACTGCAACAATCAGCTGAACGTTTTCTCGAACGTGCTAAAATTGTATAATTTTCTGGTCTATATCACCAAGGAATTTCGCCAAACAAACACTATTTCTACATTCTTTTTGTATCTTTGTCAGGTTTCTAAAACAAGGTCAGGAACAGATATTTAAATGTCGGACAAAAGAAACATTTGTCCGGTTTATTTGTTTTCAAGGTTTTCAAAGTCAAAAGTCCGTAAGATCTAAACCGGCATAGCCGTTCACCAAGAAAGAAGCGACTATTAAGGTTTTATGCGGCCATGTTGTAAAAATAAATTTGTTCGTATATGAAAGTAGATGTTTTGCTTGGGCTCCAATGGGGCGATGAAGGAAAAGGAAAAGTTGTAGATGTCCTGACACCCCGATACGACGTGGTGTGTCGATTCCAGGGCGGCCCCAATGCCGGACACACATTGGAATTCAATGGACAAAAATATGTGCTCAGATCCATTCCATCCGGAATATTTCAAGGAGACAAAATCAATGTCATCGGAAACGGCGTCGTACTTGACCCCGCATTGTTCAAGGTTGAAGTTGAACAACTGATGGCCAGCGGACATCCGCTTACAGAAAGATTGCTTATCTCCAAAAAAGCCCACCTAATCCTACCGACCCACCGTTTATTAGATGCCGCCAATGAAGCATCCAAAGGCGCAGGAAAAATCGGGACCACAGGAAAAGGCATCGGCCCTGCCTACACCGACAAAGTCAGCCGTAATGGCCTGCGTGTCGGAGATTTACTGAACAATTTCGAGGCCAAATACAAAGCTGCCACTGATCGTCATAAGATCCTGCTCGATCAGATGAATTTCAAATACGACCTGGCTCCCATCGAAAAAGAATGGTTCGAAGGAGTCGAATGTCTGAAACAATTCAAATTCATTGACAGTGAGCACTTCATCAACAAAAAGCTCAAAGAGAAAAAAGGCGTACTCTGCGAAGGTGCTCAAGGCACCATGCTTGACATTGATTTCGGATCCTATCCGTTTGTAACCTCTTCCAACACCATTTGTGCAGGTGCCTGTACAGGTCTCGGCGTAGCCCCGCGCAATATCGGAAATGTCTATGGCATTTTCAAGGCCTATTGCACCCGCGTAGGCAGCGGACCTTTTCCCACCGAATTGTTTGACGAAGCCGGGCAACTCCTTCGTGACAACGGGCACGAATACGGATCAGTCACAGGCCGCCCGCGCCGTTGCGGCTGGATTGATCTGGTCGCACTCCGCTACGCCATCATGATCAACGGTGTCTCTGACCTTATCATGATGAAAAGCGATGTCATGGACAACTTTGATACCATCAAAGCCTGCGTTGCCTATCGAATGAACGGTGAAGAAACCGAAGACTTTCCTTTCGACATCAACGAAGGCGTCGAACCGATCTATACCGAATTGCCGGGATGGAAGACCGATATGACTAAGATGCAGTCCGAAGACGAATTTCCCGAAGAATTCAACAATTATTTAAACTTTCTCGAAGAACAACTGGGCGTTCGGATCAAAATTGTTTCCGTGGGACCGGATCGCGCACAAACCATTGAACGTTATAACTATTAAACCATGATATACAACCTCATCATTGCACAATATGCACAGACCGGTGCTCATGTCGGCGGATCGAACTTAATGATTTACGGCATATTTATTTTCTTTGCACTTTTGAGCTGGGTTATCCAAAAAACATTAAAATCCAAATTCAAGAAGTACAGCGAAGTACCCATGCCAAACGGTATGACGGGAAAAGATGTAGCTGAAAAAATGCTTCGTGAAAACGGGATTAAAGATGTACAGGTTCAACATGTAGGCGGCCAGTTGACCGACCACTACAACCCTGCCACCAAGATTGTCAATCTGAGTGACGAAGTTTACCTGAGTAACAGCATTGCAGCGGCAGCCGTTGCCGCACACGAATGCGGACACGCAGTCCAACATGCTACCTCTTATGCCTTTCTGAATATGCGGTCCAAAATGGTCCCTTCCGTCAGCTTTGCTTCCAGATGGATGCAATGGATTCTGCTTGCAGGTATCTTTACGATAAATTCATTCCCACAACTCATGATAGCGGGAATTGTCCTTTTCGCGTTGACCACCCTGTTCAGTTTCGTCACGCTTCCAGTTGAAATCAATGCAAGCAGGCGTGCCGTCACTTGGCTGAGCAATGCAGGCATCACCAACAACTCAACATACCCGATGGCCACGGACGCCTTGAAATGGGCTGCCTACACCTACGTTGTAGCAGCACTCTCTTCTTTGGCCACTTTGGTTTATTATATTCTTATTTTCCTTGGCGGTAGAGGCCGGGACTAAAACATTCAGATGCAAAAACCATCCATTCCAAAAGGAACGCGCGATTTTTCGCCCGAAGAAATGGCGAAACGAAATTATATCTTCGACACCATCCGATCGGTCTTTTACTTGTACGGATTTCAGCAAATTGAAACCCCTGCAATGGAAAATCTTTCCACATTGATGGGAAAATACGGCGAAGAAGGCGATCAATTACTTTTCAAGATCTTAAATTCAGGTGATTTTATCGGTGGTGTGGACCAAGACGAACTTCTGGCGCACAACTCCATGAAACTAACCAACAAGATTTCCGAAAAAGGCTTACGTTACGATTTAACAGTGCCCTTTGCACGTTATGTCGTGATGCATCGCAACGAAATAGACTTTCCTTTCAGACGTTTCCAGATACAACCTGTGTGGCGTGCAGACCGGCCGCAGAAAGGTCGTTACCGTGAATTTTTCCAATGCGATGCGGATGTTGTCGGTAGTGATTCTCTCCTGAACGAAATCGAACTGATCCAGATCATTGATGAAGTGTTCAAACGCTTCGGGCTGAAGGTTTGCATCAAACTCAACAACCGCAAAATTTTGAGCGGTATTGCTGAAATTATCGGAGAGACCGGACACCTCACAGACATCACCGTTGCCATTGATAAATTCGACAAAATCGGTGCTGAAAATGTCAATAAGGAACTGGAAGAAAAAGGCCTTTCCACCGAAGCCATTGTAAAACTACAACCCATTCTTCAACTCGAAGGTTCCAACGAATCCAAATTCAGCAATTTAAAAACAATTATAGCCAGATCAGAAACCGGACTGAAAGGAATAGAAGAGCTGGAAACCATTTTCAGTCTAACCAAGAATATCAACCTCGACGCACAAATAGAATTGGACCTTCGATTGGCCAGAGGTCTTAATTACTATACAGGAGCTATTCTCGAAGTCAAGGCCGTAGATACAGAAATGGGAAGCATCACAGGAGGCGGTCGATATGACAACCTTACCGGTGTATTCGGCCTTCCTAACGTCTCAGGCGTAGGTATATCCTTCGGTGCCGACCGTATTTTTGATGTGCTGAACACCCTCCACCTTTATCCGGCAGAGGCGCTGCGTACAACCAAAGTCATGTTCACTAATTTTGGTGAAAAAGAATGCGCCTACTGCTTGCCGATCATCAAAGCTGTCCGTGAAGCCGGCATTTCGGCAGAGATATTCCCGGAAGCCTCTAAAATGAAAAAACAAATGAGTTATGCCAATGCCAGGAAAATGGAATATGTAGCCATCGCAGGCGAAACAGAACTAACAGCAAACAGCATCACCCTAAAAAATATGACCAGCGGAGAACAAAAAACCATACCCGTCTACGATTTGATTTCACTGTTGAAGTGATTTATTTTAAAATATAAAACAATATATATGAATCCTTTAGAACTGAGCGAACAAGAAATTGGCCGTCGTCAGAGCCTACAAGACCTGCGAAATGCAGGCATCAATCCCTATCCGGCGGAAGCCTACCCTACAGATGCATTCTCCACTGAAATCAAAGAGAATTTCAAAGATGAAGTGGAAAAGAAACGTCAGGTTTGCATAGCTGGTCGTATTATGACCCGCCGCATCATGGGTAAAGCCTCTTTCATGGAATTACAAGACTCTGCAGGCCGTATTCAGGTCTATATCGCCCGTGACGCCATTTGTCCCGATGAAAACGACAAGGAACTTTACAATACTGTTTTCAAAAAATTACTGGACATCGGTGACTTCGTAGGAATCAAAGGATACGTCTTCCGTACGCAAATGGGTGAGATCTCCGTCCATGCGGAATCGCTTACCGTTTTGGCCAAAACCCTCCGCCCCCTTCCCATCGTGAAAGAAAAAGACGGTGAAATTTTTGACGCATTCTCAGATCCGGAACTCCGCTACCGCCAACGTTACGTTGATTTGGTCGTAAACAGCCAGGTCAAAGATATTTTCCGCAAACGCACCCAGGTATTCGGCTCCATGCGTAAATACTTCAACGAAAACGGTTATATGGAAGTGGAAACACCCATCCTGCAATCCATCCCTGGAGGAGCTGCGGCCAGACCGTTCATCACCCACCACAATGCATTGGACATTCCGCTATACTTGCGTATCGCAGATGAGCTCTATCTGAAACGTCTGATCGTCGGTGGTTTCGAGGGTGTTTACGAATTCTCTAAAAACTTCCGCAATGAAGGCATGGATCGCACCCACAATCCGGAGTTCACTTGCATGGAAATCTATGTCTCCTACAAAGATTACAACTGGATGATGGATTTCACAGAAAGGATGCTTGAAAGAATCGCACTTGAAGTAAACGGAAGCACCGAACTGAAAGTCGGAGACCAGACCATCAGTTTCAAGGCTCCATTCCGTCGTGTTACGATGATTGACTCCATCAGGGAAAATACCGGCATCAACATTAACGGTATGGACGAAGCACAACTTCGGGAAGTCTGTAAAAAACTGGAAGTTGAAGCAAACGAAACCATGGGTAAAGGCAAGCTTATTGATGAAATCTTCGGTGCCAAATGTGAAGGCTTATATATCCAACCAACCTTTATTACCGACTATCCACGCGAAATGTCACCGCTTTGCAAACGTCACCGCAACAATCCGGAACTGACAGAACGTTTTGAACTGATGGTAAACGGCAAGGAACTGGCCAACGCTTATTCGGAACTCAACGACCCGATCGACCAACTCGAACGTTTTCAGGAACAGCTTAAACTGGCTGAAAAAGGAGATGACGAAGCCATGTTCATCGATATGGATTTTGTTCGCGCACTCGAATATGGTATGCCCCCTACCTCAGGTATGGGGATAGGAATGGATCGTCTCGTCATGTTGATGACCGGACAGACCACCATTCAGGAAGTCCTTTTCTTTCCACAGATGCGTCCTGAAAAAACAGTGAAGAAAGACTCTGCCAATGCTTATACCACTATCGGAATTCCGGAAGAATGGGTTCAGGTTATGCAAAAAGCTGGTTATATTTTAGTCGAGAATTTGAAAAATGTCTCAGCCGGAAAGTTACATCAAGAACTTTGCGGCCTGAACAAGAAATATAAATTAGATTTGGTAAACCCGACAATCGATCAAGTAAATTCTTGGATTTCAAATCTCTAAATCTATTAAGCATGGAACTTGAAGGTAAATTTTGCATCATGGGAGGAGGCAGTTGGGCTACAGCTATCGCTAAAATCTTGATGATGAACGGTACCGAAAAAATCAATTGGTATATGCGCCGCCCCAGTCAAATTGAGGATTTTAAACGCCTGGCACATAATCCATCCTATCTGACGGCAATCAAGTTTGATATCAGCCGTATTCACTTCTACAGCAACATCAACCTCGGTGTAAAAAATTCAGACGTATTAATCTTCGCCACACCTTCTCCATATTTGAAACAACATCTTAAAAAGCTAAAACAAGATATCAGCGAAAAAGTCATTGTTTCAGCCATCAAAGGCATCGTGCCCGATGAGAATCTGTCTGTTTCCGATTACTTCCACAAAATGTACCATGTTCCGATGGAAAACATTGCAGCCATCGGAGGGCCCTGCCATGCAGAAGAAGTGGCATTGGAACGTCTATCCTACCTAACCATTGGCTGTGTGAATAAAGAAAGAGCACGATGTATTGCTCATAAATTCACCTGTAGCTTTGTCAAAACCACCATTTCCGACGACATATATGGTATTGAATATTCTTCAACCCTTAAAAATGTTTATGCTATTGCCGCAGGTATTTGTCATGGTCAAAAATACGGAGACAATTTTCAAGCTGTCTTGATTTCAAATTCCATTCAGGAAATCAACCGATTTATCAACACAGCCTTTCCTATGGTCAGAAACATCAACGAATCTGTTTATTTGGGGGACCTCCTTGTTACCGGCTACTCAAAATTCAGTCGAAACAGGACTTTCGGTACGATGATCGGTAAAGGTTATTCCGTACGCACGGCACACCTCGAAATGGAAATGATAGCCGAAGGTTATTACGCCACAAAATGTATCAAAGAAATCAACGAATGTTATCATGTTAATATGCCCATTCTTGATGCGGTTTACAATATTTTATACGAAAAGGTGTCACCAAGCATTGAAATCAAATTACTTACTGAATCCTTAAGATAGTCATTATGGAAAATATCAAGTTAAATATCGAGAAATCATTGAGTTTCGTTTCAGAAAAGGTCATCAAAAGTTACGCAACAAAAACTGCCGAAGCCAATAAAATGCTTCATGCAGGCAGTGGAAAAGGCTGCGACTTTTTAGGTTGGATCAACCTACCATCCTCAGTTCAGACAGAATTTCTGGAAGATATTCAAACTACCGCAAACATCTTGCGCAAAAAATGTGAAGTAGTTGTCATAGCAGGTATCGGAGGAAGTTATCTTGGAGCCAGAGCGGTTATTGACGCACTCAACAACAGTTTCGATTGGTTACAGAAAAACCGCAAAAATCCAGCCATCTTATATGCAGGAAACAACATCAGCGAGGACTACCTGGCTGAACTGACCGATTATCTGGAAAACAAATCTTTTGGAATCATCAACATTTCCAAATCAGGTACCACCACGGAGACAGCTCTCGCTTTCCGTTTACTGAAAACCCTATTGGAAAACAAAGCAGGCAAAGAAGAAGCCAAAAGCCGCATTGTCGCCATCACAGATGCAAAACGCGGTGCACTTCGCACTTTAGCCAATCTGGAAGGCTATAAGACTTATGTCATTCCGGACAACATCGGCGGACGTTATTCCGTACTCACTCCGGTAGGTTTGCTTCCCATCGCCGTTGCAGGATATGATATCAAACAACTGATAGCAGGTGCGGTATCCATGGAAAAAATCTGCGGCCTTGAAACCCCTTTCGAGGAAAATCCGGCAGCAATTTATGCAGCGACCCGCAACGAACTATACAAATCGGGAAAGAAAATTGAAATCATGGTGAATTTCAATCCCAAACTTCACTATGTGTCCGAATGGTGGAAACAACTGTACGGAGAAAGCGAAGGGAAGGACAACAAAGGCATTTACCCTGCTTCCGTCGATTTGACCACCGATTTACACTCCATGGGCCAATGGATCCAACAAGGAGAACGTACTATTTTTGAAACGGTCATCAGCATCAATAAAGCCAATCGCAAGGTAGTCATCCCGTCAGACAAAGACAATTTGGACGGTCTGAACTATCTGGCCGGAAAACGTGTCGACGAAGTTAACAAAATGGCGGAACTCGGCACACAGATTGCTCACGTGGACGGTAACGTACCCAACCTGAAAGTAGAAATTCCTGTCTTGAACGAATACTACATCGGCCAATTGATCTATTTCTTTGAAAAAGCTTGTGGTATCAGCGGATATTTGCTGGAAGTCAACCCATTCGACCAACCGGGCGTTGAGGCATACAAGAAAAACATGTTTGCCCTGCTCGAGAAACCAGGTTACGAAGCAGAGACGAAAGCCATCAAGACTCGTTTATAAAAAATAAATCCCTCTGTTTTTGGAACAGAGGGATTCTTATAATATTCCGTTTAATGTATCAAGAATCCATTTTATCATATCTTTCTACAAACAAATATTCAAAAATTGATCTGAAAGCCGTCCTGTTTGACATGGATGGGGTTTTATTCGATTCCATGCCCACTCACGCCAGGGCCTGGACGAAGACACTCCAGCAAGAAGGCCTGACATTTTCAGAAGAAGAATGCTATATTCACGAAGGACGCACCGGCAGCGACACCATCAATATCATATTCAACCGGGAACTTGGGCGCGATGCCACTCCTGAAGAAATCGAAAACCTCTACAAGAAGAAATCCGATTTGTTCGACAGGAGCCCAAAAGCACCGGTTATGCCAGGTTCGTTGGAATTACTGAACAAGGTACGTAAAGACGGACTTGACCGCATCATTGTCACAGGTTCAGGACAAGAAGCCTTGCTCTCCAAACTTAACCACCATTTTCCCGGACATTTCACCAAATCAAAAATGGTTACTGCATACGATGTAACCAAGGGAAAACCAGACCCGGAACCCTATGTTCAAGGTTTGTGGAAAGCTGGCATCAAAGCCTTCAATGCCATTGTCATTGAAAATGCCCCTCTCGGCGTTCGAGCATCCAAAGCTGCCGGAATCTTCACCATTGCCGTAAATACAGGGAAACTGACCGATCACTATCTGCTGGATGCAGGTGCTGATCTCCTGTTCCATGGCATGCCTGCCTTAAGTGAGGCTTGGCCGGAAGTTTACAAAGCCATCACTTCTACAGAGATTTAGTAAAAAGACATCTGAAAAGTATATAGCAAATATATTTTTCATTTATCATTTAAAAAAACGCTTGATTTTATTTTTGTTCATCATTTATAAAATAATGTCCTTGTTTTTACACTATTTTGAGGTATTTTAGCACATGAAATCTTAAATCATCAAATACGAATATCTATGAGTGGCTTTTTTGGCAGCATTTCCAAAAGTGATTGTGTAAAGGATGTCTTTTACGGCACTGATTATCATTCCCATTTGGGAACAAAAAGGGCTGGTCTTGCCTTTTTTTCAAAAGAAAAAGGATTTCAACGGGCTATCCATAGCCTTGAAGACGGCTATTTCAGAAACAAGTTTGAAAACGACATCAGGAACTTTACAGGCACAAGCGGAATTGGCGTTATCAGTGACACGGAACCACAACCAATTATTGTGAACTCACATTTGGGACGTTATGCCGTGGCAACAGTCTGCAAGATCATCAACTATGATGAACTGGAAGCTTATTTTCTGGAAAAACGCCATACATTTTCCGAAACCAGTCTTGGAGCAGTCAATCCCACAGAATTGGTAGCAATGCTGATTGCTGAAGGAAAAGATTTCCTGTCAGGTATTCAAAATGTATATGACAGGGTAAAAGGTTCCTGTTCCATACTGATACTGACCAATGACGGAATGCTTGCAGCCCGTGACAAACTGGGACGCACCCCCATCATTTTAGGCAAAAAGGCAAACGCTTACGGGGTAACTTTCGAAACCTGCGCCTTTTCGAATCTTGATTATGAAATAGAGAAATTCATAGGACCTGGTGAAGTTGTCCGCATTACAGCAAAGGGCTATGAACAATTGCGCAAACCCAACGAAAAAATGCAAATATGCTCCTTCCTTTGGGTTTATTACGGATATCCACCCTCCTTTTATGAAGGAATCAACGTTGACGAATGCCGTTATCGTTGCGGAGCAGCTCTCGCAAAAAATGACAACGTCAAAGCTGACTTTGTAGCCGGAATACCCGATTCAGGTATCGGACATGCTATCGGATATAGCAATAAGGCAAGTATTCCCCTAAAACGTCCGTATTCCAAATACACACCTACATGGCCTCGTAGTTTCATGCCTCAAAGTCAGGATACCCGGGAATTGGTGGCCAAGATGAAACTGATTCCAAATAAAGCCATCATCAATGGAAAAAGCGGCATTTTCCTTGATGACTCCATTGTACGCGGGACACAATTAAAAGACAACGTTCGAGACTTGCACAAGGACGGTATCAAAGAGGTCAATATGCGTATTGCATGCCCGCCGCTTACTTATCCCTGTGAGTTTTTGAACTTCAGCCGGGCACGTTCAAGCATGGAACTGGCTACCAAAAAAGCCGTGAAACAACTGGAAGGCAAAGACGACGTCGATATGAAAGAATACTCCGATAGCAACAGTGAGAAATATAAAGCTATGGTCGATCAAATCAGGGAAAATCTAGACTTGACAACACTCAAGTTCCAAAATTTGGATGACCTCGTTGAAGCAATCGGTCTCCCAAAAAAGAAACTGTGTACGCATTGTTGGGATGGCTCCAGCTATTTTGACTGATCAAACGAAAAAATTGCCGGTTGATCCATTTAATCTTATTCCTTCACTATTTTAAAAGCTTGTTTATCTTGCCCTTGGATTTGAAAGAAATAAATGCCATTGGGTAATTCCCGGATATTTATATTTGATGTTTCGGACATCAATTTGCCGGTCCATATCATTTTTCCTTCCTGGTTTAAGATTGTAAACTTTTTGCCTAATGATATTTCATTGACTTTTACTTTAATAAATCCTTTTGTAGGATTAGGATATATGATGATACCTTTAGACATATCAGAATCATCTAGTCCTAAAACACTTGTAAATGTTAGGGTAATTAAATTGTAATAGAGTGTTGTTGTCGACTCGAATCCGGAATCTGTTCCAATACACACCCATACTTCGCCTTTTTCATCTGCTGTTATAGTAAACAGATGAGTGGCATTGTTTCTGCTTATCAAAGTAAAGACCTTCGTTGTATCGGAAACACCGACATGTCCAATGGTATCCATATCTATTCCAGGACTTACCTGGTTTGACTTATTGATATTCATTCTATAGTAACCTTTTGAATCCAATATTTTCAGAGGCTCCACGATGGTTGCTCCTGCTTTCATTCTTACATCTTCTCCCGGTGCTCCTCCAACACCAACAGCATTGGTAGGAGCTTTTGAAGCGAATTCGACATTTATGAAAAGTTTATAAGTGGCATTGGGCAGTAATCCGGATATTTTTCGTTTGATAAACATAAACAAATCATCACTGTGATTATTTCCGGTAACCTTCAAAGCGAATTTGTTTGTATCAAGAGGTGCAGGCAAAGTTGTTCTGTAACGGTCAAGCTCAAAGGAAATGGAATCGGTTGCAGGATAGTCTGCAAAATCGCCTGACCAGCCTTCATATCCGGTCATAAAGTCATAAGAATATGTTTGAGCATTTATATTCGTAGTCAACACAAATATGACAAAAGTGAATAAAATAGGATATGCTTTCATTCTAACTCGTGTTAATCTGTTATGCCAATTTTTTTGAGCTTGTTTTTAGTGATGTTTATAGCTCATAAGAGCGATTGGAAAAATTTCAATCGCTCTTATTATAAATCTCTCCGTAAGGTATGAAAATTACAACCGTTTCACAGGAATACAAATATCCAAGACAAATTTCCGTTTAATATCTTCATCCGGCGAATTATAATACAACTCATACGGATAGCCTTCTCCCGGTTGGTAGCCGCTTTCTGTAAACCACAAGCAGAGGGTATTCCATGCTTTCTCAAACCCTTTCTCATCAATTTCAAAATGACCGACGGCATACTTTCCACCTTCCAATTTCATTTTTCCGATTTCACCGTCAACTTTCACATCGTTTTCAACAGTGATACAAGCACTCTGACGAACTTTTTCAATGGCAGTTACAGAAGGGTCATCGTGATAAACTGTAATCGTTTTTGTTTGCGGAAAATTCAACAGCCCCCGTGGCCCTGCCCATTTCATCAATTTCTCGTAGACTTTCCCGATTTGGTCAAACTTGCCTGTATGGCGTAAATATACGACGTTCATTTCAGGCATTTCTTTAATTTCAACTTTTGTGTCCATAATAATAAAATTTGAGTGATTTGAGTGATTAAAACTATCACTGCAAAGTTGCACTCTAAAATCCGGAAAAAGTTGATTGATCTTGCGGGTCAATTGACCATTCTTGCTATAATATAAACCGTCTTTTGCGAAAATTGCTTTTTCTGTTTCCCGAAAATCCTTGGCAGTCAAGCCAAAATATTTACGAAAAGTACGGCTAAAGTGGGCTACGCTACAAAAGCCGCAATCATAGGCGATTTCGCTTATAGAAACATTCTCATCATTTTTAAGTTGTTGGGCTGCTTTTTCAATTCGCTTTCGTTGTATAAAAGTGTTAAGTGTTTCACCTGTCAAACTTGAGAAAATCCGATGAAAGTGAAAAGGTGAAAAACAAGCAATCCGGGCAACCATATCAAGACTTATCTGTTCTTTCAAATGCTGTTCAATATAGTCCATCACCCTATTGATCCTCGCAATATATTCTCGTCTGCTTCTATCTTTTGCATTCATTTTTCAGATCGACTTTCGTTACGGACAGGCATTATATCATCACCTGTTTGGTATAATTCCTACTTGTTATTTCATCATCAGTGCATTGGACTAATAAAATAACGAGTAGAAACAAAATTGAATAATTATATAAAGCTTTTACTTTTTAATAAATATTATTGAAAAAATCATTCGATTTGATTCAATAGGTAAACTTAAAGAATTATGAAGGTTTGTCATCTGATAATATCGAACATTAGCACTTACATTCACTCGATTAAATGGCTTTAGAATTCCCAACCCTCCCCAGAATCCAACCTGTAATCTGTCAAATTCACATATTGTCATTTCAGGATTGGTATATACTATATGGTCATTATATATAAACTCAGTTTGGATTCTTGATTTTGTAATTATATGATAACTATTATCAAATCCTCCTTGTAAATAGAAAGAATAGCTCTTCTTTGGGAAAAAATATTTTATCGACAAAGGAACAGATAAAGTGGTCAAATCAATATATGTATCATCAAATTCTGTATGTGAACCGACAGTTTTTACTGTATTCGAATAACTTGATTTTGTTAAATAGATTTCAGGTTGAAAAGTTAACCTATCTGAAAAACGAGGGTAAGTAAATTCTAAGGTTAGCCCAATTGTCGGATCCATCGAACAATAAGATTTAGCGATATAAGAATATAAGTCTGATTTCTTGTGCAATGATGATCTGACCAGACCAATCGAAACACCCCAATTAATTTTTGTCCATGGTTTACTTTTATTTAAATCTATAAAATCAGGTTGCTTACACTTGTTATACTGTATGACCAGTCCTGCAAGATTCTCTTCATTAAAATTGATTCTTTTTAATTTTTCTATTCCGTTCGGAAAGCAATCATTGATTAAATAATTCAGGGTGCCTCTCCATCTATTATCATTTTTTAGTTCAACAATGGCCTCGCTTTCATTATTCTCTAATTTGTCATTTTTTTCTCTGCCTTTTTTTATAAGGAAACCGGATTTAGATTTAAAAAGATTTAGATCTCCGGTTACTAAAACCTCCACGAATGAGCCTTTTAAAACTTCAGAAGTAAAAGCTTTATCATTTTCGTAACCAAATCCTTTTAATTGTTCCGCAGAATATTCAATAATAGCACTGTCCTTTTTAAAGATACATGAGTTGAAATTCTGAGTATTGCCACGATATTTTACTTGACCATAGATCGTATCTCTTTCGTTGGTTATTATAAAACCATTTCGAAAATCTCCTTGAGCACCACATTTGAAGTAAGTTGATATAACTATGAAAAACAATAATACATATAGTCTTTTCATTTATTGATAAGATTTAAAGTTTATATAAATCGTTCAAAACAGTATTTTAAGGTTTCTGTTACTTCTTTTACTCTACCATATCAAGAATTTTTGCCTTTTCCTTTTCAAAATCCTCTTTAGTAATGACTTTTTCATCAAGAAGTTGTTTGATTTCTCGAAGTCTATCCAATTTGGACTTTTGTGTACCTTGATTCTTTTGTGCTTTAACTGCAACTTCTTCAATAGGCCTCAACTCATAATTATGAACGGGTTTGTATTTCATAGTCCATAAGAATGGAACGGCAAAAAATACACCACCAACAATCGCACCGACATTAATTTCTTCATCCTTCGTTATGATCGACACGAGTGGTTTGAATCCTTCTTTCTCAAGTTTGATAACCATTGAACTACCTACGATTTTTGTATCGCTATATAAATAAGGAGTCTCTCCAATGTATTCACCATTGAGATACAGCTTTGCTTTACTCGGATTCGACTGAATCATCGTCGTACTTGAGCAACTGGCAAATAAAAAAATAATTGCAAAAAGGAAACTAAAAATGCGGATAGAATTATTCATGACTCTTTTTTTGTTTAATAAATTTTAGTGTGGAAATCAATTAAAATGATAGCTATGACAAGTTCGCGTACACTTGCCATAGCTATAGATTCATTTACTTTACAATTGTCACTGTTGTCGGAGTATAGATTCCACTTGTCAACATACTCAAAAATCCATCAATAAATGAATGGCTTACAGTGATAGAGTAGTCTTTTGCATCACCAGTCAACTCCTTGGTATTTGCAGTTGAAATCGGTGCCAATCCATCAATTAAATAATGATTGTGTGCTACGATTTTTGTTCCCGTTTGCGGACCGTTTCCAACTGTAGCAGTAAATGTGTAACACGAAGTCATTGTCATAGCAATGGCAACAACTAATGACAATCTCAATAAACGTTTTTTCATGAAAATAAATTTATTTTTACCTACTCTAAAGTTTTTCGGCATACACTCCCTACTCTTTGACGGATTTTCAGGAATCTCCGTTTTCTTTAAGGCTGCCTAACGGCAGATCTGGCGAAAAATCCGAAAAAATTCAGTTTCGCCAAAATTATAGAACGTTTTCTATTTTTTTGCCAATTCTAACAATTTTTGCTCTAATCTTTGTTCTTCAGGTCTCGGTGCTGAAAAATCCATTAGACGACCTTCTTTATCAAGTATCATATAACAAGGCACCCAGCTTATCTCCATATATCTTAAAAATTCAGCATCAAATCCCTTGACGAGACGATAATGATTATCATTGGACAATGAAACTTCGACTACTTTCGACCAGAGTTTTTTATTTTTACGATCCAATGTGAGGTAAACAAAAGCGATAGGTTTATCAGCCAATTTTTCTTTTAGCTTTTTAGATGCTGACATGGATACCCTGCAAGGGCCACACCCCAGTGACCAAATATCTAAATAAACCACTTTGCCTTTATATTTTTCTATCATTTCATCAAAAGAAAAGACATGACCAAGTGTATCTTCCACTTGTGTTTCGACAAACGCATTATTTAACGGTTGCCCTAAAAGTGACTGTTTTTGGTTGTATTTATCAAAAGCTTTTGTTACGACTTCGATAGGTAATAGATCTTTAGCTATTTCCCTGAATTTATTATAAATAATGGTATCAATATGGTTACTCATAGAAAGTCCGCTACATATAAACTTTGCCATCACATATTCCTGCGTTTTGCCTTTTAATGAATCAATCATCAAAGAATGAGACGGATTAAAAGGTTCTATATTCGTTGTTAACTGGTTTTTAATTTTTTCCCTCATTTTGTACATATACTTCCCGAAACCTTCGATATATGTGGGAGAGACAACATATTGATCATTAACAATGTTTTTCAATTGCCAATATTTATGATATTCAGCCGGGATTTCCAGTGAATCGACCCTTACATTATTAAAATGGGCATAACGTTCTGGATAGTCCTGCATTAAGGAGACATATATCGACGAATTCTCCGCAAGAAAATACGCTTTAAACGTTTGTTCCAGTTTATATTTATTAGCCAGTTCGATCCTTTTATCTCTGAACTCGGCCATTTTAACGGCAAATTCTTTCGGCGATAACTTTACGTCATTTGCTTCAGCATAATATTTGCTATTATTGTATCCACTTATCTCAAGGAAATAAAGGAAATTATTCTTACCGGCTCCTTTACCCGAGTATTTAATGGTATCATTTTCAATTTCAACGAAAAGATCATCCGACTGGAGCAAACATATATCATGAGAATAACGTCCGGCTACAATTCTACCTCTTGACAACCGTGTAACAGGAATTTTCATAACGAATTCACCGTTATCATCGACCGGCGCAGAAAAGCTCTCATTGTCATCATTGATAGGATTATTCATCAACATTTGTATATTGACCTCCTTTACCTTTCCGCGAACTATCCCTTTTATTACTACGGTGTCAATTTGTGCATAAGAAAAAAAGTACTGAGTTAAAAATAGCGAAATCAGAATGGCTTTTTTCATGGTAATTGATTAAGTTGTTGTTTCAATATGTCTTGCAACAAGAAGAGCGCGAGTGACATCAGGGAAGCGATGAATGGGCTATTTTATGTCAGCAAGGCTGTTTGTTCCTGTCAGTATATCCTTCTGCAGAATCTCCTGTATTTTCGCAGGCTCTTCAAACAATGGGCTGTGGGCCGATTGTTTGAAGGTGTAAAAACCTTTTATTGGTGCCTGTAACTTTCCAAAATAGTTCTTACTCAAAAGGTAGGATATTGTAAAATCATATATTCCATGAAGGAAATAGACAGGGATATCCAGCTTTTGTACCTTTTTGGTCAAATCGGTTAAAGCGATGTCACTCCACAGGTGGGCTGTCTTTGTTGTAAAATATTTTCCACGCCATATATTTATTTTCTCACACAAAGTGTATTCTTTATTTAGCATTACCGGCCAAAAGACACCACTGATTACAGACTTCATCTGATGTGTCGTGCCAATGCCAAGTTTGTGCATCGGTGCATCACGCATGGTATAGTATGAAGATGTATTTATATCATTGATGGAATATTTCTCAAATTTTCGAAGCATCCTTTTATCCTCGAGTTTCGTAAATTGTTCAATCATATATTTGTATGCCAACTTTTCAGATTCGAGCTGATAGGACATCTGAGACACGGCAATGTAAGCCTTATAAAACTCCGGTACCCGCGCTGCTGCCTGAATTCCAATAAAAGTTCCTCCAGAATGAGCCATCAGGTAAATCTTATCCTGTCCGAAACGCTTGCGAAGATATTTGGTCACTTCCAGAACATCGGATATCAATTGATCGAATGTCATAGATTCCAGCGGAATATCAGAACAATAGGAAAGTCCTGCTCCCCGCTGCTCCCACCAACAAACAACAAAATTATTCTCAAGAACTACAGGATATTTATAACTAATCGCATATTCTGGAAAACCAGGTCCTCCATGCAAGAAAAGAAGCACCGGCTTTGTTGCATCCTTTCCTTTAATAAACATTCCCTGCCTAATGCCATTGACATTAACATAAATTTTTTCTGAAATACTTCCAGGTAGAGGCTTTTCATTTCCATCGGTGAAAAGTTTCGGTTTTCCTGGACTGTATGCGATCAGCACCACAACAGGAATAACGATGCAAGCCAATAAAATAACAAGAATAATCAACACTATCTGTTTCTTTTTTAGTTTGAATGATTGTTTGAAAAGTTTCATTGATTTGATATAAATGCCAATTACTATAACACTACTATATTGCGTTTTTCAAGGCGTCCACTTTTTAAGGTATAGCCTAACAAAGAAAACCCTAAAAATAGCAAAGTCGGTCAATCACACGAAGTAACCGATCTGTTTTAATCAATTCAGCATAAAGACCTCACATTATAATTCTTATAGCTTATCAAAGCTAATCTTAGATCCGAAAAATAAAATATATTTCAGATGATTTTTTCGTGAGCTAAATTACTCTTTTTTTCAAAAATCAGACCTATTATTTAATATTTAATTTGCAAATATGCCTTCAAAACTATTAGACAAATACAAAGGACTAAAACAAAAATTATGTCAGGTTAATATATTTAACCGTTAAAAATTGCTTTATCTATTACCTATGTTATACCATATTAAACGAAAAAGCGTTGAAATCTATTTGATTACAACGCTTTATGAAATCTTATTTGTGACCCCGTGGAGATCACAAATACTGTTTTATCCTATACTTATCCTGTTTTAAATATTTACTTAAATACGTTGATATACAAATATATAATAAGTTTATGTACTATCAAAAATATATCCTGTTTTGTTTTGTTATATCAAAAGTTGCCAGTATATTTGCCAGTAGTATCCATTTTAATACTGGCAAATATGAAGTACAATGTATCATTTTATCTGGATGGGAAAAAAGGCGAGACGTTCCAGCCCATTAATGCCGCCATTACTTATGCAGGGCAAAGATTCCGTTATTTTACTGGTTTCAGGATCAGAAAAGAGAACTTTGATCAATGCGTTTCTAAAAATGCGGTTGGGCGTAAAGGTGAATTACCAGCTAAGTACAATGAGATAAACAGTAAACTGGAAAGCATTAAAGAGTCGGTAAAAAACTTACTGGAAAATGTGAAAGAAGCGCCCGACAAAGAAACCATAAAGTCAGCTTTAAACGATACGATAAAGAAAGCCCCGAAGAACACCAAAGATAAAACGTCTGTATTCTGGGAAACCTTTCAGCGATATGTAGACGGGGCAAAGGTGAGCGATTTAAGAAGAAAGCAGATTAAAAGTACAATGAATCACCTTCAGCGGTATGAAGCTCATACAGGTGCTAAATTCACGTTTGCAAGTGTCTCTGCACATTCATTGGAAGCGTTTCAATCATGGCTACTGACTGACACTGAAAGCACAGGGAAGGCAAGAGGGCAAAATCATGTGACAGGAATACTAAAACGTGTCAGAGCCTTTTATAATTGGGCTATACTTGACGCAAAACAGCGCAATACGGGTGAAAAAATTCCATATCCATTTGAAGATATTAAATTGGAAAAAGACGTTTACGGTGATCCTATTTTTCTAACCAAGAAGGAACGTAATATATTATTTTCTTTTGATCCGGGCAATGACCGCTTGCGCCGGGTAAGAGATGTATTTGTTTTTCAATGCCTATGTGGTGCAAGGGTTGGGGATCTGTGCAAGTTTACCAATGATAATATATATAAAGGTGTGTTGAAATATATTCCAGCCAAAACAGCGGGAGAACGCTTGCATGAGATAGAAATAAAGCTCAATGATACTGCATTGGAGATTTTAAGCCGATATGATGAACCGGATGGCAGGCTCTTGCCATTTATAACAGATCAAAGATATAACGACTATCTAAAAGAGCTTTGCAAGCTGGCGGGGCTGGATAGAAGGGTTACGAAGATTAATCCAGTAACTGGTAAAGCGGAATTAAAACCATTATATGAGGTTATAAGCTCCCATACGGCACGGCGAACGTTTGTAGGGGTTTTGTATAGTGCCGATGTTAAAGATGACGTAATTGCTTCGATGTCTGGCCATGTAGAAGGAAGTAAAAGTTTCCAACGATATAGGAAAGTAACGGATGAATTAAAAAATAAGGCTATAGATCAGTTATAAGAAAGAGTAAGATGGCAAAAATTAAGAAAAAGGGGTGAGAACTCCTTTTTTTTGTGCTTGTCTGCTAAGTTTATATAATTGATATGCTGGAACTTATAAATCATATAAAAACATATTTTAACATTATAAGAGTTATTTTGTCTAAAAGTTTTGCAAAATTGATATTTATTGCTATATTTGCCGACATAGAAATAAACCTACAAATATATGGCACTAAATATGATATTGCAAACAATATATGTTAAATGATGTTAATTTTATAATTAAAATGATAGACAATGGAAAATGAGGTTTTTGGAGAGTTTATGAATGCTTTGGTTAATCAAGTTTCTAATGCTTTGGTTCTAAAAATCAATGCAGGTACAAAAATGAATGAACAAACGAGCAACACGAGTGAGCGAATGAAGATTTGGGGGATACGGGGTATTGGTAAGTATTTAGGGGTTAGTATAGTTACAGCGCAGCATTTAAAGGATTCTGGTCGTTTCCCTGTACAATGGGTGGGTGGAAAATGCTTTGTATATTCCGATGACATGGAGAAGGGTTTGCAGGATGGCAGAAGATATTAAAGAAAAAGCCGAATCTGGTGGGGAAACGGCTAAATCAAAAGACATAGACAGGTCGTCTTTATCTCTAACAGAAGTAAAGATACAAAATATCGGGCAATTAACAAAACTTTACTCAGGTAAAGATTTACTGAATTTAAAAGTGTCCGAAATACCGATGCTTTTTGACAAACTGATTCCTATGGTTGGCATAAGTATGCTTGTAGGAGCTTCTGACACAGGAAAATCAATGCTTTTGCGCCAAATGGGTATGAGTGTGGCTTGTGGAAAACCATTCCTTAACCATGCCTATAATGGCAAAAACAAGAGATGTCTTGTTGTATCTTCTGAGGATGATGAAATGGCTATTGCTTTCCTTTTAGATAAACAGAATGGCACAATGATGATGACACAGGAAGAAGCCGAAAATATCCAGTTTATTTTCGATACATCTGACCTTGTTAAAACTCTTGATGAGGCTCTAACCGCAAACTCTACCGATTTGGTCATAGTGGATTCACTTGGAGATGTATTTGATGGCAAAGACCTAAACCAAAACAATCAGGTTCGTTCATTTCTTAACCAATATAGTCAGTTGGCAGTAAAACATAAATGTTCGGTTTGTTTTTTACACCACACTGGAAAACGTACTGAAGATTTAACACCATCTAAGAACAATTCAATCGGATCTCAGGGTATAGAAGCTAAAGCCCGTTTGGTAATCGAACTTCGTCAGGATAAAATTAACCCAAGTCAGAGGCATCTTTGCATTGTAAAAGGCAACTACTTGCCTGCCGAAGCCAAAACTTCCTCGTATGTCCTTAAAATGGATGAAAACTTTTGCTTCTCTGATACAGGCAACAGGGTGGACTTTGATAAACTTATAAGTGGCAAGACTTGCGCCAAGGTTCCAAAGGTTCCTCAGTCCTATGATGACAGCATCCATAAGGAATTCTTGAAGGAAATTTTCAAGCCTTTTGGCTGCAAATTTTCCAGAAATCAGTTCGAGCATCTTGTTCAGACCAAATTTGATGTGTCAGATAAGCCTTCAAGGGATTTTCCGACTTTTTATCAGCAAAAGGGTTGGGTTAAAGCAGAGGTAAAACATTCCAAATTAACCTTATATAGTATGATCCAGGGCGATTCATCCATTCCGTTTAACTACGGTAATCAGTTCGGTAGTTCGGTAAATACCGAACCAAACTAAACGGGGCTGCTTCGGTACGGTATATCAGAGATATACCTTTACCAAAGTACCGAAGTACCGAAGTAGAGATAAAAAGCAAGGTTACTAATTAATAACAATAATTGTTATCTTTGAAAAAAGGTCGTTGTTCACACGATTTTGCAAACAACTTAAAACATATAATTATGCAAAACTTTGAATTAAAGCTTATTACATCTAATGAAGTCAGAAAAGAATTAGAGCCATGAGTATGACGGATAGACCAAAAAAAATAGCAGAAGAAATATCCGGTCATATTCCGGCAGCGCTAATGGCTAAGGCTCTGGCTATTGGGGATAAAGACAAAAGGTGTGGGACTATAGGTTTGCTACTTGGTGAGGCGGTGCGTGTATCTAATTTGGCAACCCATAAAGGAACTGAGTTTTGGTGGGACTACGAGGTAGGACACTGGGTAGAACTTGGCGAGAAGGAAATGGATACCGCCTCTAAGTTATTAGTATATGGACTTGGATTAGATCCGGCTGATATTTTCAAAAGGGCACCTCGATTAAAACAGATGGTTATTGAAAATGTATTTGAGCGCACTCTTAACCCAAAGCGAGCAATAATATCTTTTAAAAACTGCGCCCTTGATGTTGAATCTGGAAAAACTTTAAAACTTAGCCCCGGTCTGGATTGCACCTATGGACTTCCGTATAATTACGACAAGGGGGCTGAGTGTCCGCTGTGGATGTCTTTCCTCGATCAAGTCTTGCCTGATGTTGAATCCCGTATGGTATTACAGGAATATCTTGGCTGTATATTTATAAACCGTCACACCACAAAACTGGAGAAGATTCTTTACTTATATGGTGGCGGGTCTAACGGTAAAGGTGTAGTTTACGAAACAATACTCGGAATAGTTGGCGGAGAAAACGTGACAGAATTTGATATATCACATCTGGCAGGAACATCTTCTGATGCCATGTACTCACTTGCAAAATGTGATGGAAAACTCCTAAACTACTGCTCGGGTGTCAGTAAAAAAGAGCTTTCAAGTTCTAAATTTAAAACGATAGTCAGCGGCGAGTCGACTCCCGCCCGCCATCCATACGGTAAACCGTTTATGGCAGAGAACTTGCCGATAATGATCGCCAACTCAAATGAGCTTCCGGTTACCGCCGATTCTACTTATGGCTATTTTAAGAGGTTATTAGTCATCTCATTTGACGTGACAATAGCCGAAAACGATCAGGATAAGCAACTACATTTGAAAATGGTGAAAGAATACCCTGGAATACTTAACTGGATTCTGCAAGGTAGAGATAGATTTATAAGGTCAGGGTATAAGTTCACAGAAAGCAAAAAAGTAACTGAAAAAACACGAGACTACGAAATTGAGTCAAACTCAATTTTAGGATACCTTCGTGAGCAGCGGTATTCCCCAATAAGAGTTTATATAGGCCACACCCCTACTATTATGGGGGTAAAGAATATGTATTCAGGCTATTTTTCTTGGTGTACAACAATGGGTCTGAGACCTTTCAGCCTTAATAAGTTCGGATCAAAACTAAAGGAGAAAGGTTTTTCATGCGGCAGAAGGGCTGCTGTAGAATATGGTATTTATGAACTTCCTTCGCTGGATGATTATAGAAAGCTATACGCACGAGGCGTCGGAGACTTCACTATGGAGGAATATTCTGTTATGTTATTTGGAAGAGACGGGGATAATATCGTAGGGTCGGTTGTGGAAAATATTATAGCAAAAGATGCAAAAGAGCCGATAGTGGACTCATTGGGTTAGGCATTTTAAACTGGGTGTTAGAGGGAATGGAAAGACTCAATAGATCGGTCTTGCCTCAAAACGTATTAAGCTAAATGATTATGATAAAAAGATTCGAAAGTCCTGCAAAATTTAAATGTGAATTGTTAGACGAAAACGAACGTCTTGCCGTCCAATTATGGCTTCTTTGCGGGCTAACGCAAAAGAAATCTTATGAATTTGTTTACAAACCGACTTGTACACCTGCTTCATTGCCACCGAAAGTGAGCCTTTTTTTTAATAGTTGGTTTGTGAGGGACTATATAAGGTCTTTGAAAGAACAGTTCTCAGACCGCCCATATCTTAACCCTGCATCATATAAATATTAACAATAAAAGAGAATAATGCAGGCGTTCTCTAACAATATTAATGTCAAAACTAACAATCTGACAATATTAGATATAAACCAAGTAAGCAATAGAACTGCCATAAGTCTTTATTGCCTTTTCCATATAGTTAATTTATTCTTCAAAATTAAAAAAATCTTTTATTGGAATAGATAAAGCTTTACTAATGGTGTATAAAGTTTTTAAAGTTAAATTTGTTCTTCCTGCTTCAATTCTCGACATATTAGATTTTTCAAAACTACAGCGATCGGCCAAGTCCTGCTGGGATATATTTTCCCCTTCCCTTATTTTTCTAATTTTTTTTCCAACTTTTATATACAACTGAATTTCGTTCATTTTTTTTCGTTATCATTATTGATAACAAAGAAAAAATTATACATTTGCATATCGGTTATCATATATGATAAATGGAAGGATTCAGCCATAAAACAATGAAACTCCCCGCCGCAGAACAGAGGGGCATCTTAAAAATATTTTTAGTCACACTCGCCCCAAGGGGCGGGGAATTTAACCCATTGAGATTATATCGAATTTGGGGAAAGGGACGATATTGGGTTTAATAAATTATTCTGCTTAATTTAAAGTCTATTAGTTCATTGAATATTTTAATATTTAATCATATAATAATCAATTAATTTGTATTTTAGCTGCCGTAAAAATCTTCGATAATGATTTGGCCTCCAACTAAGAAAGTCTTTCTCACAGATTAACCACCTGTAGACCATGTTAAAACGATGATTTCAAATCAAATAGTAATAATATAGCGTTTGTAAATTTTAGAAGAGTAGTAAAATTCGATGCTGTTGCAGATTTTTGTGCATGAACGCTTTGTAATTATAGAACCCAATAAATGGGGTTGATAAAAAGCTGTCCGTTATATTGATTATTATAAAGTTATTACACAGATGTTGTGCGTCATTTTAAAAATTCGTATAATATGAATAAAAAAAGATTTTACTTTTACTTATTGACGATGAGTTTATCATCAAGTGCTTTTTCTCAAATTTCAAAAATTTATGTGGAACAACCCGCAAAAGTTGAGAACACACATCCCTATGATAGCTTAGAAAACATTAATTTTAAGAATGCTAAGCAACACATAGGACAGACTATTTATCTAAAAGAAGACTCATGGTCAAAAGAAAATGGCGGATATGTTCTAATACATCTTTACACAATACCATTATTTGAGTCGAATAACAATGCTTTATATAAATCCGTGCCCAGTAAAGATATTAATGGATTTAACGTCTGCGATTATGAACAATTAAAATGCAAATCATTTTATGTAAATAAGTTACTCCCCAATAATAAAGCAGAATTTTCTTGGGATAAAAACAAATGGTGTTTACAATTAGTTGAAACAACTAGTAAGGATATTGTATATCTGTTTTTTGATGAGTTAGATAACCCTTTTAGGTATTTTCTTACAACTGGATATTTTGAAAAACTTAAAAAGACATATATTGGTAAAGAATATATTTATAAAGATTTCAGATGGGAGGGTTTAAATAAAGAAGATAATGAGGGGGGATTATACTCTTTAAATGATGGCACAGAAAGGACTGATATTCCCAAGGATACAAGAATAAAATGTATAGATATGGCAATTAAAAGTGGTGGTGATAATGAAATTATAGCTATCATGGAAAATTCTAAATATGGAAAATCATATACTAGATTTTGTGAAATTGAAAATCCAGATTATGGAAATAAGATACAAACATTAGAGGCATACAATAAAGATATAGCTCGTAATAAATATATAATAAAAAAATATGGAGCACAAAACGCTAAATTAATATTTGAAGGAAAAGTAAAGATTGGATTTACAAAGCAAATGTGCATCAAGTCTTGGGGAGAGCCTGAAGAAATAAATAAAACTTCAGGAAGTTATGGTGTTCATGAACAATGGGTATATGGAACCGGGAGCTACTTATATTTCGAAAATGGAATTCTAACAACAATTCAGAATTAGACATAAGCGCAATAATAGGGTCAATAATTGCCAAGAAGATCAATAATAATATAAGGTTGAAAGAATCTGATGAATTACTACAAAAGCAAATTAAAAGAACGCACAACACTGTGCCAAACCTCAGCCGCCTATCGGCATCCCTTGGCTGCACACTATTAACAGCTATTAATATTAATGAACCAACCCTAATTATTGATTGCTATACAGATATTTCATTTGCTACAAATCTTGTAGATACACTGAATATTATTAAGGGATATGAAATTTAAATCATTGTTATTCAACAATTATGCCTTTATTTGCATATAAACAAATACAAATAAAGATGGCGGTTTCGGATGAAATAAACACTCGGATAAAATTAAAAATATAAAAAATATGCTGATGAGATTCCCAACCCAAGCCATTTACATCTTATAGGGTGTATCTAATATCTCCAACCTAAATATATAACCATGAAAAAGATCTTATTACTTACTACAATCCTATTATTTGCGTCCTTTTTGAAAGCTCAGGTATCTAAAACGGTTAATATTTCTGCTGGGGGGTTATCAGCCGCATTAACTACAGTTGAATTTACTTCCATTACCAATCTTACAGTAACTGGCAGCATTGATGCACGAGATATTAAATGTATGCGTGATGGAATTACAAATCTTGCTGTTTTGGATATTAGTGCGGTAACCATTCAGGCGTATACTGGAAATGGTGGAACAAGCACTTCAAGCACTTCTATTTTGTATCCGGCAAATGAAATGCCGGAGTATTCATTTAATAATCTCAGTAAACTAAAAAGTGTAATTTTTCCCATTTCTGTCACTTCGATAGAAAATAATGCTTTTTATCATTGTAGTGGCCTTACCAGCTTATCCATTCCCAATGCTGTTACAACAATTGGAAAAGAAGCTTTTTATAGTTGTGGTGGCCTTGCCAGCTTATCCATTGGCAATTCTGTCACTTCGATAGGAGATGGTGCTTTTAAACTATGCACTAGTCTTACCAACGTGATCATTCCCGATTCTGTTACTTCGATAGGCGATTATGCTTTTTACAATTGCTATAATCTTAGCAGCTTATCCATTGGCAAATCTGTCACAACAATTGGAAAATGTGCTTTTATTGAATGCCGTGGCCTCACCAGCTTAACTATTCCCAATTCTGTTACTTCGATAGGAAGTGGTGCTTTTTATCAGCTTGTTGGCCTTGCTAGTATATCCATTGGCAATTCTGTAACCTCAATAGGAGATGACGCTTTTTATAGATGCCTTGGCCTTACCAGTTTATCCATTGGCGATTCTGTCACCTCAATAGGAAGTGATGCTTTTAGCTATTGCTCAAAACTAACCAGTTTATTAATCCCTAACTCCGTCATATCAATAGGGAACAGTGCTTTTACTGATTGTAGTGGATTGACCAGCTTATCCATCGGCAATTCAGTCACGTCAATAGGAGGTTCTGCTTTTAAACAATGCAGTAGTCTTACCAGCATAATTATTCCCAATTCTGTTATTTCAATAGGAAGTGATGCTTTTAATGGATGCCGTAGCCTTACCAGCTTATCCATTCCCAATGCTGTCACCTCAATAGGGCATGATGCTTTTAATGGATGCTGGAGACTTACCAGCTTATCCATCGGCAATTCAGTCACGTCAATAGGAGGTTCTGCTTTTTATGGTTGCCTTGGACTTACCAGCATAATTATTCCCAATTCTGTAACCTCAATAGGAGATTATGCTTTTTATAGTTGTAGTGGCCTTACCAGCATTACAATTCCCAATTCTGTTATTTCAATAGGAGATTATGCTTTTAATGGATGTAGTGGCCTTACCAGCTTAACTATTCCCAATTCTGTTACCTCAATAGGGCATGATGCTTTTAATGGATGCAGTGGATTGACCTCTATATACTCCTATGCAATTACTCCTGTAGTCTTAGGCTCTGGTGTTTTTACCTCTGTTAATGTATACGCTTGCATCTTGTATGTTCCTGCGGGTACAAAATCTGCCTACCAATCAGCATCTGGTTGGGGCGATTTTATTAATATTATAGAATTACCTTTTACCAGTATAACTAATGCGACAAAAGATGTTATAATTCTTTATCCAAATCCTGTGACAGAGGGTTTCTATGTTAATGGATTGGAAGGAACAGGAACGCTTATTTTTACAGATTTAAGCGGCAAGGTATTACTAACAAAACAGGTACAGACTAACGATTATGTATCTGTAGGCTATTTGCCAAAAGGCGTTTATATAGCAAGAATAACGACAGCCAATGGCACAATTGAAAAGAAAATAATCAAAGATTAAAAATCGGGTGTGTATCTAAATGGCAGATATATGATTGATAGGATGTATAACATAACAAATATTAATCACCAAAAAAATAAACATGAAAACAATAGACGCAGAAAAATTCAAAACAGACTTGACAGACGATGAAGTAAAAACCCTGCTTACACGTTTAGAAAACAATGATCCGACACTTGAAAAGGAGGAGGATATACTTGAAATAACAAAAGCCCTTATACGGGAAACTTACCAAATAGAGGATGAATACAAGAGGCGAAAGGGGGGGGTAAGTCGGAAATCGAAATAAACACCAATGGCGATGACTGAAGAATAAAATAAAAATAAAAAAAATGTTGGAATGCGATTCCCCGCCAAACTGTTTTCTGGTCTTAGGGGTGTGCCCCCTGTTATTAAATTGCATCTGATTTGGTTGGATTCTTGTTCTCTGAAAAATACATTATTGCGATTTCTCATTTCCAACTGATTGTTGATTTTTTATAAAAATTAGAAAAAAGAGACTATAATTTTATTTTCTTTTATTAATTATTTTTAATCCTAAAATCATGGCAAAATCAAATCACAAATTTCCACATCACTTAACTGTAAAAAGAGGAACTCAAACAGGTACAAATGCAATGCCTGACTTTAAAACAGAAATAATTCTTGAATCAGAATGTGTGTGCTATTTATCTACCACACCCAGAATTATTTCAGAATATGAAATATTAATTCCATCGAGAAATATTAAGATTTTACAATGCGATGATATTACCGTGAAAAATGAAGTAGAAACTTTTGATGGTATAGTAGTTGCAAGCCAAATCAACAAAAAAGATACCATAATCTATTTTAACAGATATGACCGGAGAACGCCACCAAGACTCATATTTTGAAATAAAACAAATTCACTTTAAATGGATAGTAATGAAGTGATGAAAAAATCTAAGATTATAATTTTATCTATTGCGGCATATTTAAGCCTTTTCTTTTTGGCTTTAAATAACAAAACGGTAGGGCATATTTTCATATTTATTTCAATTTGTGGAATAATAGCCGCCTACATTTGGCTAATAGTAAAGATTTGGAAAAACGACCGGGACAATGATAAGTAGGAACTCCCTCTTTTTAATGCGTTCGATAAAAAGAGTTTGCAATAGTGATGCTGTGCATGGTTGTGTTTTTCCATTATGGAACGCATTGTTCTGAGTCTGGACTGAAAGATGCAGGGAATTACAGAAGTGTAAAGGGGCTTTTGGGAAGATTTTAAGCTGTTTTTTCTAAAGTCTTGCCAATTTGATCTTAAATTGTCAGAATATAACAAAAGTGTAATGTTAATAGAAGTATATGGAGGCTATAGATAAGCCCCAATTTTGCCAGTATTACTGCCAGCATTAAACAGAAAAACCCTTGCAAGTGCTTAATTTACAGGGGTTTTCATTTACACTTTGTGACCCCGTGGAGATTCGAACTCCAATCGATGGAACCGGAATCCATTATTCTATCCATTGAACTACGGGGCCAGAAAGTAGGTGCAAAAATACAATAAAAATCCGGTTTCAGACAAAGGACGAATATATAAAAAGTCTTTTAATACTGATATACATATACTCGAAAACGCATATTTTGAATTTTGTTTAAATATTTGCTATAACTTTCTGCTAAGCACTTTCATTTTATCAAATTTGATTATCTTTGCCCGTTCAAAAAATTCGACATAATAACCTAATAAATATGAGCTATTTAATTTTGCCTAAAAATTATAAAGCTTTGATCGATTTAAAACAAACCGAACAAGGCATCAAACAAATTAAGGAATTCTTTCAGTTGAGTCTATCTGCAGAATTACGTCTCCGTAGAGTTACGGCACCATTGTTTGTCCTTTCCGGTACAGGCATCAATGATAATCTTTCCGGTCGGGAACGTCCGGTAAGCTTTCATATTAAAGATTTGAACGATCAGAATGCTGAAATAGTACATTCACTTGCAAAATGGAAACGCCTCACTCTGGCAGAATACAATATCGAGTCCGGTTACGGCATATATACGGACATGAATGCCATCAGAGCTGACGAAGAGCTCGGCAACCTACATTCACTTTATGTCGACCAGTGGGATTGGGAACTTTCCATGGAAAGGAAAAACCGTAACATAGAGTTTCTCAAGAACATAGTAAGACGCATTTATGGTGCTATCCGACAAACAGAATATTTGGTTTTTGAACAATTTCCAAATATCAGCCCTTGTCTTCCGGAAAAAATCACCTTCATCCATTCAGAAGAATTACTTAAAAAATACCCCAATCTGACATCCAAAGAACGGGAAAACGAATTCACCAAAGAGCATAAAGCAGTCTTCATCATAGGGATTGGAAGTATCTTGTCCAACGGAAGCAAACATGATGAACGTGCACCGGACTATGATGATTGGACAACGCCCAATGAAGACGGTTTCGTTGGATTGAACGGAGACCTCTTCGTATGGAATGATGTCTTGGGATGTTCTATGGAACTTTCATCCATGGGTATTCGTGTAGACGAAAAAGCAATGCTTAAACAACTGGAAATTTGCGAATGTGAAGACCGAAAAAACCTTTTATTCCATAAGAGATTGCTGAACGGAGAATTACCATTGAGCATCGGTGGAGGCATCGGTCAATCCCGCTTATGCATGTATCTGCTCCGTAAAGGTCACATCGGTGAAATACAAGCCAGCATCTGGCCGGAAGACATGCGGAGAACCTGCCGTGAACATGGCATGATTCTGATTTGATTCTATCATAAAGATTTTACAAACCTGTTTCTATTTTGCTACGGTGATGTGGAAACAGGCTTGTTTCTTTTCACGGACAACCTTGCAACGACCTTCATTACTCATTTCAGTCAGGACTTCACCCAAAGGATGACGTAACATATCATGTCTGCAAAAACCTTCTCTGGCCTGCTGACCATGGAGTGGCAGAAATTCCTTATAAGAAATATCAAAAGTAGTGCCATACATATGCGCAGACATAGCTACAGCGTTTCTGTTGCGTTTGCCCAATCCATTCTGACTTTCTTTGGTACGAAGCACAGAACTTATCAACATATAGTAAGAAGAAATATTCATTGCATGCAATTTTTTTTCAAATCGATCTCCAATTTCATTCAAAAGATCAACAGCTTTGGGTACCAGATAAGGATATGAATGTGTCAATTCCTTCAGTTTGTATGTATCACAATCTTTCAGCTTTTTCAATTTACCCTTAGAAACGAAAGACTCGATATTATTTTCAAGATCCTGATTTGTCTGAAATGGTTCAATACCCATTTTTCGGGCATATTCCAAATGGATGGTATTATTATCATTCAATTTCGCAATATTCCAATATTTTGTAGAAATGATTTGGCAATCGGGACATTTACCAACAGGAAAGAAAACTGCCTTTTCACTACATTTTGTCATTTTACCCCAATTAAACTCGCTTAAAAACCGAACTGTCCCTATTAAAAACAGACATGTACAAAAACCTATCACAAAAAAAAGAATGCTTAAACGTTTTGCGCGACGCATGATTAAAAAGTTTGAGTATTTTTGCAAGGATAAGTGATCTATAAACCTGCAATTTTCGTTTATTATGGACGTAAAGATAGAAAAAACGTGGAAGAATCAGCTGGAAAAAGAGTTTGAAAAAGACTATTTTTTTAAGTTGACTCAATATATTCGTTCGGAATACCAACATCAGACAATCTACCCTGAAGGGAAGCTCATATTTAACGCCTTCGACCACTGTCCTTTCGACAAGGTCAAAGTAGTCATTCTCGGGCAAGACCCCTACCATGAACCCGGGCAAGCCCACGGCCTTTGTTTCTCCGTAAAAGACGGAGTGGCATATCCCCCTTCGCTTTTGAATATCTTTAAAGAAATACGTTCGGATGAAGGATACGAACCTTACAGAAGCGGGAATCTGGAGCGCTGGGCCAACCAAGGGGTGCTGCTGCTCAACGCCACCCTGACTGTGAGGGCTCACTTGGCAGGCTCCCATCAGAACAAAGGCTGGGAAACATTTACGGATGCTGTCATTCATGAGTTGGCAGAAAATCGTTCAGGCTTAGTTTTCATTTTATGGGGTGCTTATGCCCAACAGAAAGGAGCATTTATTGATGAAAGCAAACATTTGGTACTGAAGTCGGTGCACCCATCTCCGCTTTCGGCACATCGGGGTTTCTTCGGAAACAAGCATTTCAGCAGGGCTAATGAATATCTGATGGCACAAGGCCTTACCCCGATCGACTGGCATTAATTGCCCCAAATGCTTTTATCATTCGGATTCTGATGCTGTTCATACTTCAGATCCTGCAACAAAGTGGATTTTACACGAACCGAAAAATTATAAGACTTATACCGGCCAATCGGAATAAAATTGGCAGACATCTCCCAACAGTGCAAATCACGTGTAACCGAACAATTCATGGTTGTCAGCTGTTTTGTATCGAAATTGTAACTGGTTGACGCATTTATCTTCCATTTTTCGGTCAAAGAAATAGTTCCGCCCAAACTCAAATTCTGAAATATTTTGTGGTTGTATTCGAGGCGTTCCGTATTAAAAGTGGAACGGGAATAATTCAAAGTATAATTGATGCTCAGGCTCCATGGCATTTTAAATGGCGCATAGAGTGCAGCTTCAGGATCAAGAGGCTCTGAAGGTGGAATCTTTTCCCTATCGCGGGTTTCTCCGTCCGATTGTTCTCCGGGAGGTGAATCGGGCTCTTTCCCTTGCTTCTTTTTGTCTTTCTTTTTGAAAGTATCATTGTTAAAAGTATAAGAAAAAGAGGTTCCGGTACTAATGAGACGTCCGGGGATACCATACTTCTCAAATTGGGTCGTATTGACCCTTACCGGATTTCCCGCTTTGTTCAGCTGGTATGTGTACGGATCAAACGATCCACTCAGGTTTAAAGTATATTTGGATCCGAATTTTAAACGGATATTGGCGGATATATCACTCCAATTCAGGCTATCTGCCGCCATATTGTAACTTGTCCCGAAAGAGAAGTTATCAATCAAACTAACCTTTTTATAGATAATAGCCGTATCTGTCTGTTGTTTTACTTTCATTTCCAGGTTATTGGCTAACTGGAAACCGATGCTACCGGACTCACCCTTGCTTGGAGAACCATACAAAGAATTATCATAGTGGGAATAACTCATGACTTGTTCAACACCATAAGCATCAATATATGAATAACTACCATAATAGCCGTATTTCGCTGCCCCAAAATCAGGAGTATAGGAGAAGGAGATGGAAGGTTTGATGACATGACGGATCATATTGATCTTATCACCGAAGATCTGGATGGGTTGATACATCCCGTATATCGTGGTAGAAACGTTCACTGATGTAGAATAATCCCAGACACGGTTGAACCCCCAAAGTGTATCTGTAACAACTTTATTCAGATTCTCATCAAAATGCTTATCTATAGAACTGGAATACCAACGTTCCGTATAGGTTAAATTTGGAGTGATATTGATGTAGTTCAGGACATTGAAGGTAGCAGTAACAGGGATACTATGTTTTGCCCCATTACGCCAATCCTTGATGAGTGACTTTTTCAAAAAATCTTTTTCCTTAACCTGACTGATACTATTCGTAAAAGTACCGGTATATCCTACGCGAATCTTTTCATACCACCGCTCACCACCTATCGAATTCTTTCGTTTGAAAGGATAGACACTCGACATTGACACATTCAGGTTAGGCAGAGAAACCGTTAAAGTTGAATCCGAACTTCTTTGGGAAATGCTCATACTTGAACTCAGGCTGAAAGGGCTTTCAGGAAAACGCTGTGTAAAATTGACAGTAGAACTTTTTGTGTTATTCGAGAAAGCTACCGCATTATAATAAGACGTCAAATCATTTCTGGTATAGCCACTGGTCTGAAAATTCACACTGGCGGAAAAAGTACTGTATGGATTGGCCTTCGCATCCTGGGAATGGCTCCATGTAACACTCATGTTCTTGACTTTTGCATAATCAGGCAGATTCTTTTCGCCGGTAACTGTTTCTAGATAGGAAGCATTGAAATTTCCTGAATATTTGTATTTTACCCTGTAGGAAGACCTGGCATTCAAACCCCATGAACCTTTGGAGTACAATTCTCCGGTCAAGGCCAAATCCATATAATCATTGAATGCAAAGTAGTATCCTCCGTCTTTCAGGTAGAAGCCACGGGCCAGTTCATCGCCATAAGTAGGAGTCAACATGCCTGATGAATATTTACCCTTGAAAGGGAAATAGCCGAACGGCAACATCAGTGGAAGATCCACACCTTCCATCACCAAATGGGCAGGTCCGGATACGATATAACTTCCGGGTTTCACTTTTGCTTTACTCAAGTCCAGATAGAAATGTGGATTTTCATGATTATCACAGGTCGTATATTTTCCATCAACCATATACATGATATCGTCTGACATCTTTTTGGTCTTGCCACTCACCACATAACCTTCACCCTGTTGGGTAACCACTTGGGTTATGAAACCTTTTTTTGTATTGAAATTATATTTCAAATTCTTGGAATTATACTCTCCACTCTCATCCTTGAATACAGGATCACCGGCGATTTTACCTGTCGAATCAGGCCGTCCGGTAGCAAATAAAAGACTACTGTCCATATCCATTCTGATAAAGCCGGCATTCAGGTTTATCTTTCCATAAACGATCTTACCGTCACCATACAAAAGGCCGGTACCTCCGGCAATAAAAACCAAAGAATCACTGGCTTCATAATCCACAATATCAGTGATTCCCTTTGCTTTTTTGACAGAGACGGAGTCTTTTTTCTGTGTTGTGTCTGCGCTGGCGTGTGAAGCGGAGACTGAGACCGATTGTACTTTTGAGCCGGATAAAGTTGCAGGACTTTGAAGAGGCTGGATATTATTCGACGTCGTTGATATGGAAACAGCCGAAACCTTTTTTTTGGAGAAAGATCCATGCTGTGCCCTGACAGGAAAAAGGGAACAACAAAACAGCACTAAAAGCCCTGAATATAAATATATGGAATGGCGGCGCAAAAGAGTCATGAGCTACTCTAAGATTAGAGCGCAAATGTACATAAAACAACTTGGAATCAAAAAACACAGACGTGAAAAGTACTTAACAGCAACTTCATTCACCTAAAATAGGATTCTATATCAATCACAGGAACCGTCCACACCAAACGTCAAAGCGTTTCAAGCCTTCATGTCCATATTTTTCAAGTTTCGACCGCACTTCTGATGGTGTAAATTCTTGATTCAAACTGGTTTTCGAAAAAAATTTGTCAGCAAAACAAATCAATTGTTCCTCCAGACTAACAGGAGATAGATCACGATGCGGCAATGGCAAATTCCTGTTTAATATTTCAGATAATGTCAGACCTGTGCCCGTATGCCTTTCACAAACCAAACCATGCCTTGGAAAGCCCTCTTTCTCGAGAATCTCGCGTCCCAGATAGCCATGACAAATATATGGATATGCTCCAAAGCACTGTATTTCATCAGCCTTTGTCAGAAAAACGCCAATATCATGCAGCAAAGCGGCCTCTTCCAAAAAAGCAAGATCAAGTGACCATTCCGAATGGCCGGCAACTATTGAAAGTACTTTATCTGCCACACTTCTGCTATGTGTATATACAATATGATAAAGCCCGGTATCCGGATCAATATATTTCTGAAGAAGTTTAACGGCGTCCATCATTTTGGTCAAATAAAAGAAATTATTACTCATGTGATTGAAGATCGCTTCAACATACGCATTCGTTATAACAAAGAAAAAGAAAACTTTTGGCTTCTTGGCAATTTTCATCTACTTTTGCAATAGCAATTTCGTATGTATGCAACATAGACTTTTAAACCTGCTTCTTATTGTATTTTCAGGATTATTGATTCCTGTATCTTTTGCGGCAACACCATCGACCTTTACCGTTGTCATAGATCCCGGTCACGGAGGAAAAGATTCCGGAACGTTGGGAACATCCATAAAAGAAAAAGATGTTGTATTGTCTGTCGGACTCAAGTTGGGACAACTCATTAAGAAACAGCACCCGGACGTAAAAGTCATTTATACCAGAAGTACGGATGTTTTCATTCCATTAGACCAACGTGCCATGATTGCCAATAAAGCCAAAGCCAACTTATTTATTTCCATTCATGCGGATCACGCTGAAACATCGACTGTAAAAGGCGTTTCTACTTTTACCCTCGGTCAGAACAGGACAAGGGAGAATTTTGAGATTGCCAAACGTGAAAATGCTGTTATCTTGTTAGAAGACAACTATAAGCAAAGATACGAAGGATTCGACCCGAACTCTGCAGAATCTTATATCATGTTTGAATTCATGCAGGATAACTATATGAATCAAAGCATCCAGTTTGCATCCATCCTGCAGGAAAAGTTTGCGTCCTCAGGACGGAAAGACCGTGGGGTACGTCAGGATGTATTCCTCGTATTACGCTGTACCAGCATGCCGTCGGTTTTGGTGGAATTGGGCTTCCTGTCAAACCACGAAGAAGAACAATTTCTGAAAAGCGAAGAAGGTCGTGACCAAATGGCTTTAGCCATCCTGAGAGGCTTTTCGGATTTCAAGAACAATTACGAACGAAAATCAACAGGAAATTCTGCTATTGCGAAAAAGGTTTCCAGTGAGGTCTTTACCGAAGTGAGAGACTCTGAACAAAGTCAGTCCCAGAAAATGGACTCAGCCAGTAAAAGAAAGAACGTTGAACGTCGGATAAACAACCAGTCAAACAAAATTACCAGCGATGCTGATATCATCTTTAAAGTTCAGCTAATAGCATCTTCCTTTAAATTAAAAGAAAATGACAAAAAGTTTAGAGGTTATGAACTGGACTACTTTTTTGAAAACAAACTATACAAATACACCTACGGGAATTTTTCAAGTTTTGATGAAGCCAACTTGAAACGCAGAGAATTGAGAAAGATTTTTCCTGATGCTTTTGTCATCGCTTTTAAAAATGGTCAAAAAATAGCCATTAACGATGCAAGAGAGCAAACTAAACATTAATTATTTGTATTTTTGAACCGTGGGGATAATGGAATTCCAAAGGGAATGATTCCGGAAATTCTTTTTTAACTAAAAAAACAGATTCGAGTGAGAAGTGAAATAAAAAGCGAAGCCAAGATTGGTTTAATTGTCATATTGACGTTTTCAATCTTTGTATGGGGACTTAACTATTTAAAAGGAGTCAATCTTTTAAGTCCGTCCAACCATTTTTATGTCACTTACCAAAAAATTGACGGACTTGTAAAGTCCAGTCCTGTCAATCTGGACGGTTATCAGGTTGGTCTGGTTCGGGATATCCAATACCAGTACGACAATCCCGGTCATATTTTGGTGGATTTGGATCTGAACAGTAAACTTCATTTACCGAAAGGTACCAAAGCCATTATCAAATCGGAGATGCTTGGAAATCCGACCGTTATCCTGAAACTCGGACCACAAAATGCAAAAATGCTGCAAAGCGGAGATACTTTGATAGCCGAGAACACACCACGCATGATGGATCAGCTTTCTGACGGTCTTCTCACCGACATGCGAAACATGATCCACCGAACAGATTCTCTGGTCGCAAGCATTAATATCCTTGTTTCAAACGGCAGTCTCGACAAATCACTCACCTCCATTCAAAAAACCACCAAAGAACTCGAACAGGTCTCTGCCAAACTAAATCGCTCAATGGATAGACAAATCCCTTCCATCCTGAATAATGTTGAAACGCTCACCGCTAAATTTTCGGATGCAGGCACCAAAATAGACCAATTGGACTTCGCTTCTCTAAACAAGACCATCAATCAACTGGAGAACTTGTCTGTAAAACTCAATAGTCCAGACAACTCAATGGGTTTGTTGTTGAACGATCAATCTCTTTATCTGAATCTCAGCAACACGGCGCAAAGTGCCAACTCACTTCTACTTGATCTGAAAGAAAGACCTAAACGTTACGTTCATTTTTCGATTTTCGGTTCAAAAGAATCCAAGTGATATTCGTTTGAATATAAAAAGATAAAAATACGCCTTTTTAATATTTAACGTAAAAATAATACAGAAGCATAAACCTTTATTAACAGCCGGTTAAAGCGTTTCATGCCATTTTTGGTTTATGATACTGACAATATTGCAAGCCATTCGAACTAAGACAGTTGTGAAATGTTAGCATCATATTTGTCTGATTATCAACAAAATAATTAATACTCTAAGAGTAAACGAATTACAATTTTCACCATTTTTCTAATAAAAACCGATTTGGTTAATTCGTTTTTTTTTTAAAAATTTGCAATAGTAATCAAGAAAGAAATTAAAAAGACAATGCCCTTAAATCATATTACACTCTGGAATCACTGCCTGAATATTATTAAAGATAATGTTCCGGAGTTGAGCTACTCCACATGGTTTATTCCCATTGTACCTTTAAAATATGAGGACAAGGCTTTGCTCATACAGGTTCCGAGCCATTTCTTTTACGAGCAACTGGAAAATCAATATGCAGATTTGATTGGTAAAGCATTGTATCGCATCACCGGTGACAATTCAAGGTTACTATATCAGGTCATGGTTTCCGATACTCCTGTGCAGTTGGCTCCAGAACATCAGTCCAATGTCAACAAGCTGACAAACATCCCGACACGTCCAACTATGCCGTCTAATCCGTTTGATCAGATTGTTCCTGGTAAGCTGGATTCTCAATTGAATACCAACCTGAATTTCGGGAACTTCATCGGAGGCGAAAGCAATATGTTGGCCAGAACAGCCGGCTTCTCTATCGCAGAAAAGCCGGGGAAAACCGTTTTCAACCCTTTATTCGTTCATGGTAAATCCGGAGTCGGAAAAACGCATTTGCTTCACGCCATTGGAAATGCCGCCCTGCAACAGAACAGCAACCTGAGAGTCTTATATGTTTCGTCCCATCTGTTTCAAGTTCAATATTCCCAGGCCTATTTGAACAATACCGTTAATGACTTTATTCATTTTTATCAAAGCATTGACATCTTGTTGATTGATGATATTCATGAATTATCAGGCAAAACAGGAACTCAAAACGTGTTCTTCCATATATTCAACCACCTGCACCAAAACGGCAGACAGTTGGTCATCACCTGCGACCGCCCGCCTAAGGATATCATCGGTATCGACGACCGTTTGCTCACCCGTTTTAAATGGGGCTTAACAGCTGAAATGGAAAAACCGAACTATGCTTTGCGTATCGCTATTCTTGAAAGCAAGATTTTGAGAGATGGACTTCATTTTCCACAGGAAGTCATCGAATACATCGCTCGGAATGCCACAGAAAATGTTAGAGATTTGGAAGGTATTGTCGTTTCATTGATGGCACATGCTGTTATCTATGGAAAGGATGTGGATATGGAACTGGCAAAAAAAGTTGTTTCAAATGCCATCAAAGTTCAGGAACGTCAGATATCTGTGGAATTGATTGAAGAAAAGGTCTGTAAATATTTCGACCTGGAACCGGATTTGATCCATTCCAAATCAAAAAAACAGGAAATTTCTCAGGCCAGACAGATTGCCATGTATTTATCAAGGAAATATACGGATAAGTCCTACTCCAATATTGGACAAATGATCGGCAAACGTGATCATGCGACAGTCTTACATGCCTGCAAAACCGTAGGAAACTGGATAGAGACAGACAAGAAATTCAAAACTTGCATTCAGGAAATAGAACAACAGATTCAAGGGGTATAATATTGATTAAATATCAAAACCCTGCTTACGAATGGCCTTCAGATAGGCATCCGAGAAGTGTTCATTATCTTTTTTCGTATAACGTATATCCGTAAAAATCTGAGCCAAGGTTTCTTTTTTATTGATTTCTACAAAATTCCGGTTTTCAGGTAAAGCTTCTTTTTCAGCAAAAATCCGGTCAATATCATGTTCGGTATAATCTTTGTATGTCTCCTGATGAAGGATTCCATCTAAAGGCAACCTGTCGCTCAAAGGAGCATTGGCCGGTTGCTGCGGATATCCTACACTGAGGGTTGTGATGGGAAGCACCAACTTTGGTAACGCCAAGACTTCCGCAATTTTTTCCGCATTGTAAGTCGTTGTTCCCAGATAACATATACCCAATCCGACAGCCTCCGCAGCATCACAAAAAGCCTGTGCAAGAACGATGGTGTCAATGGTCGCATAAGTCAAAGCCTGAAAGTTCGAATAACCGGGAACGGCCTTTCGTTGTTCACACCATTTTCCAAACCGATTGAAATCCACACAAAAGGTAAGCACGACCGGTGCTTGTGTCACCTGTGACTGATTGAAATGAAGCGGAGCCAAGATACGCTTACGCTCGGTATCGCGGGTTACAATGACACTATATGCCTGCATATTTCCTGTATTGGACGCTCTGCAAGCAGTCGTCATCAACTCATGAAGCAATTGGTCACTCAAAGGTTGGTCGGAATAAGCGCGAACGGTGCGCCTCGTATTCATTGAATTCATCTTGGTATTTTTTTTATAATTCTGATACAAAGATAAAATTCTTTTCCAAGAAGAAAAACCTGCTGAATAACATAAGAAGTAACATAATATTATTTTTTCATTTATCATTACTTATAAAAATAATTTATCCCGTCTTCTATTAAATTTCCAAAAAAGAAAATATTTATCGCCTATATTTTTTACATCTATCTAATTTACTGATATTTAAAAATATTTCTGGAAAACTTTTAATAATTAACAATCTCTTTACAACAAACATTTTGTAGAGTCATTAATGATGACTACCATTGCATTGTTTAAAAAAGTAAACGACATTCAATTAATCTTAATACAACATACTTAAAACCAATAGAAAGTGAAAGAACAATCCTACACACACGATGAAGCATTTCAGGCTTCACTGGATTATTTCCAGGGGGATGAGTTGGCTGCAAGAGTCTGGGTAAACAAATATGCCCTTAAAGATTCCTATGGAAATCTTTTCGAAAAGACTCCGGATGACATGCATCACAGACTGGCAAAAGAAATTGCCAGAGTTGAAAAAAAATATCCGAACCCGATTCCCGAAAAAGAGCTCTTCGACCTCTTCGACCACTTCCGTTACATCATACCGCAAGGGAGTCCAATGACCGGTATCGGAAACAATTTTCAGGTGGGATCTTTATCCAACTGTTTTGTCATCGGTGTCGACGGACCCGCAGACTCCTATGGAGCTGTCATCAAAATTGATGAAGAGCAGGTTCAACTGATGAAACGTCGCGGCGGTGTAGGTCACGACTTGTCTCATATCCGCCCGAAAGGCACACCTGTCAAAAACTCCGCACTTACATCCACAGGCATCGTACCTTTCATGGAACGTTATTCCAATTCAACCCGTGAAGTAGCCCAGGATGGCCGCAGAGGAGCCTTAATGTTGAGTGTCTCTATTCAGCACCCTGATTCGGAAGCTTTCATTGACGCAAAAATGACAGAAGGAAAAGTGACCGGAGCAAACGTTTCCGTAAAGATGACCGACAAGTTTATGGAAGCGGCAACAAGCAACGGCACTTATATACAACAATATCCAGTAGGAAGCCCGAACCCGACTACGACCAAAGAAATTGACGCCACAAAATTATGGATGAAGATTGTCCACAATGCCTGGCAATCAGCAGAACCCGGTGTATTGTTCTGGGATACTATCCTTAGGGAATCGGTTCCAGACTGTTATGCAGATCTCGGTTTCCGCACCGTATCGACAAACCCATGCGGGGAAATTCCCCTTTGTCCCTATGACAGTTGTCGCTTGCTGGCAATCAACCTATATTCCTATGTAAAAGATCCTTTTACCAAAAATGCAAAATTTGATTTTGACCTTTTTATAAAGCATTCAGCCCTTGCACAACGCATCATGGATGACATCATCGATTTGGAAATGGAGAAAATCGACCTGATTTTGCAAAAAATACAATCCGACCCCGAACAGGACGAAATCAAACGTACAGAACGCGAATTATGGGAGAAGATCAAATCAAAGACTGCCTTGGGACGTCGGACGGGTGTAGGGATCACCGCCGAAGGTGATATGCTTGCAGCTATTGGCTTGCGTTACGGCACAGAAGAAGCATCCGCCTATTCCGAAAAAGTACACAAGACTCTTGCCATCGAAGCTTATCGTTCTTCCGTACACCTCGCCAAAGACCGTGGAGCATTTGAGATTTTTGATGCAAAAAGAGAAAAAGACAATCCGTTCATTCAGCGTTTGTTCAAAGCCGACCCCGAATTGGAAAAAGAAATGAAACAATATGGCCGCAGGAACATTGCCTGTCTAACGATTGCACCGACAGGAACCACCAGTTTGATGTCCCAGACCACATCCGGCATCGAACCGGCATTCATGCTGATCTACAAACGTCGTCGTAAAATCAACCCCAACGACCATGATGTGCGCATTGACTATGTCGACGATAGCGGCGACAGTTTCGAAGAGTACATCGTTTTCCACCATAAATTTGTCAATTGGATGGAAGCCAACGGCTATCCTACTGCGAAGAAATATTCTCAGGAAGAATTGGACGAACTGATCATGCAATCCCCTTACTACAAAGCAACGGCAAACGACATCGACTGGATGCAAAAGGTAAAAATGCAGGGACGCATCCAGAAATGGGTGGATCACTCCATCAGTGTCACCATCAACCTGCCGTCCGACGCCACGGAAGAACTTGTCGGACAACTTTATGTGGAAGCATGGCGCTGTGGCTGTAAAGGCTGCACGGTTTATCGCGACGGTTGCCGTTCAGGCGTGCTTGTGGCAAATACGCCCAATCCTGCCAAAGAAGATAAAGAAGACAGGAAACTGATATGTTATCCCCAGAGTACGCCAAAACGTCCGAGAGAGCTTGAAGCAGAGGTTATCCGTTTTCAAAACAACAAAGAAAAATGGATTGCTTTTATCGGTTTGCAAAACGGCCGCCCATACGAAATCTTCACCGGTATTCAGGATGACGATGAGGGAATCTTGCTGCCCAAAAATGTAACGGAAGGTAAAATCATCAAGAATATCGACGACGATGGCGTAAAGCACTACGACTTCCAGTTTGCCAACCGTCGGGGTTACAAAATAACCATCGAAGGCTTGTCGGAAAAATTCAACTCCGAATACTGGAACTATGCAAAACTGATTTCAGGAGTTTTACGTTATGGAATGCCCATCGATCAGGTTATCAAACTGATCTCAGGCCTTGACCTTGACAATGAATCCATCAACACCTGGAAAAATGGTGTTGAGCGGGCATTGAAAAATTACTTGCCGAACGGAACCGAAGCAAAAGGCCTGATTTGCCCCAATTGCGGCAATGAGAGTCTTGTCTACGAAGAAGGTTGTCTACATTGCACCAATTGCGGTTATTCAAAATGCGGATAATCCTGTGTATCAGTCAATAAAAAAGCGATGGAAAAATCCATCGCTTTTTTATTAATTCAGCAAGTGAGTTATCAGCTATTTTCCGGATTCATTTCACACAAACCATTAAATATAGAACCCGGCTCTATGACAAGAGTTGATGTCTTTATATCTCCTCTGACACTGGAGTTACCCCTGAGCGAAAGCTGTTCATTCGCCTCAACATCACCTTCGACAGATCCGGCAACTTCAGCATTGACGCATTTGAGATTACCTTTCAAAACAGATTGCGGTCCCAATATCACTTTCCCTTTACTCGTCAGGTTACCCTCAAGACCTCCTTCAATCCGGATATCTTCTTCCGAATAAATATCCCCTATGATTCGGGTTCCAGGAGCAAGTATACTATAAATCGCACCTGTTGTTGCAACGATTTCTTTTGACATAATAAATTCTTTAGAATGACTTTAGTACGACAAAAATACTATTTTTTATCAAAGTCTATACCTAAACCCATAAGACTAATCAAAGTTTGTTAGTTAAAAGAAGAAAAAGTACATTTGCCCTATTCGAAATACCACTTTAAATGGACTATCTTTTAATCAATAATATGCAGTTTTACGCTTACCATGGCGTATACGAACAAGAAAACAAAGTCGGAAACAATTATCTGGTTGACTTGAAACTCGGGATGGATTTGAGTAAAGCATGCAAAAGCGATTCACTCGCAGACACCATCAACTATGCATCCGTATTTGACAAAGTCAATACCGTCATGCAAAAACCATGCAAACTGATTGAACACCTTGCCGAAAACATTTGTCAAGAACTTAAAGCCTCTTTCCCAGAAATACAAAACATTGAGATAAAGGTTACCAAGGTAAATCCACCCATTCGGGGACAAGTAAACAGCGTCAGTGTCATTTTGTTCCGTTGAGGAATATATTCAATAAATAAACGCCAATCTTCGAAAAATTTATGTATTTTTGTCGTCCTTTTTGCGTATATTAGAAACAATCCGTACGAGTCGGATTTTAACAAAATCGATAATCCAAGTGAGTTGGATTTCATATCTTTAAAGAAAAGAGCGATGAAAAATAAGTACATTCACCTGATTGAGCAATCATTTGAATTTCCAAACGAAGAGTTCACAGTAAATGCAGAAAACGAACTCCAATGGTTTAACATTCCATTGATGGATATTATTAAACAATACGGCACACCCTTAAAGATATTCTACCTGCCTAAAATTGCGCAAAACATCCAACACTGCCGGAAGATGTTCAATGTTGCCATGGCAAAAGCCGATTACGACGGCGATTACAATTATTGCTATTGCACCAAAAGTTCCCATTTTTCGTTCATTCTTGAAGAAGTGCTTAAACACAATGTACATATTGAGACGTCTTCCGCCTTCGATATCAATATCATTGAAGCCCTATACGAAACAGAGAAAATCACCAAAGAAAAATACATTATCTGTAACGGATTCAAGAGACCGCAGTATATTGAAAACATCCAAGCTCTTATAAATAACGGTTTCGAAAACACTATACCCATTCTGGATAATAAATTTGAGCTTGATTTGTTGATGACGAATATCGATAAAAAGGTAAATGTAGGTATCCGGATTGCCTCGGAAGAAGAACCTAAATTTGATTTTTATACCTCGAGACTTGGCATTCGATACAGCGATATCATTCCATATTACCTCGAAAAAATAGAAACGAATCCGCAGGTCAATCTCAAAATGCTTCACTTTTTTATCAACACTGGCATTAAAGACACCGCTTATTATTGGAATGAGTTAACCAAAGCGGTAGAACTCTATTGTGAACTTAAACAAATTTGTCCCGAACTCGACAGCATCAATATCGGTGGGGGGTTCCCGATCCAGGTTCACTTGGACTTTGAATACGACTATGAATACATGGCTGAAGAAATTATCGCCCAAATCAAAAACATTTGTGTCCAGAACAAAGTAAAAGAGCCTGACATTTTTACGGAATTCGGATCATTCACTGTCGGAGAAAGTGGTGCTATGCTTTATTCCATCATTAACCAAAAACAACAAAACGACAGAGAATTGTGGAACATGATCGACAGCTCATTCATCACAACTCTTCCCGATACCTGGGCTATCAACCAACGCTTTGTACAACTGGCCATCAATAATTGGGACAAAGAATATCAACGGGTTCATCTGGGAGGCTTGACTTGTGACAGTGAAGACTTCTACAACTCCGAAGCACACTCCAATGCCGTCTTCCTACCTAAGATCGTTCAGGACAGTGAACAATATATCGGTTTTTTTCATTGTGGAGCTTATCAGGAGTCATTAAGCGGATACGGGGGCATTCAACATTGCCTCACCCCTGCTCCGAAAATGGTACTCATTGATTTGGATGAAGACGGAGAATACTACACCAAGCTTTTCGCTAAAGAACAAAGTTACAAATCCATGATGAAGATATTGGGGTACTGATTTGTGTGTAATGTTGCCTTACTCTTTCTCTTTATGAAAAAAATCAGTAAAACGACGTTTTCCACATAAATAATAGCCCAAGATGATGCTTCCCCGGTAAATTTCAGGAATGGAAGTTATTTTTCTTTGCTGCAAATTTTCCAAACGTTGCAAGGTGAAATGAGGCTTCATTTTTAAAAAGGCCCATCTTGCACGTAACACGGCTTTTGCGTCCCTCCATTTACAGGAAAACAGAAAAACCAGGACAGACATGTAATCCAGAATCAAACGGATAATGAACACCATTGCAAATTGATTGGGAGTGCAATTTTTATAAAGCATCAGAAGATTATTCCGATAGTTCAGATAAGTTTTGTGTGGATTCTCTTTATTTAAAGTTGCGCCGCCCAAGTGGTAGACGACACTCTGCGGAAGGCAGACGATGCGCCTTCCCCTACTTCGAAGACGCCAGCACAGGTCAATCTCTTCCATGTGGGCAAAGAATCTGGCATCAAACTCACCCACATTGCGAAAATCATCCATTCTAACGCACAGACAAGCCCCTGTAGCCCAAAACAAGTCAATTGGGGTATCATACTGCCCCCTGTCCTCTTCCACGAAAGAGAGCACCCTTCCACGGCAAAACGGATATCCCAGAAAATCTATAAAGCCACCGGAAGCACCGGCATGTTCAAAGTATCTCCTCTGACGAAGTGACCTGATTTTAGGCTGACAAGCAGCTACGTCGGGATGGGCATCCATATAATCGGTCAACAAGGTCAACCAGCCCGGAGTAACCTCTACATCGGAATTCAACAATACTGCATATTTAGAATCAAGCTGAGACAAAGCCTGATTATAGCCTTCGGAAAAACCATGATTATAGGCCAAATCAATGCATTTAACGGTATCAGGATAATTCGCCTCCAAAAAGGCAAGCGATCCGTCAGTCGACCCGTTATCTGCGACCACCAACTCCACATCCGGAGATAAATCCGAAAGTGTATGTTCTACAACGTTAGGCAACAAATACTCCATCAGAGACTTACCATTCCAATTCAAAATTACGACAGACGTCTTCATGATGCTTCAATCTTAAAATCTTTTGCTTTCTGGACTGTTTCAAACTGGTGTTTGTGTTTCCATCGCTTGTGTGTCCAAAGCCAGTATGCAGGTTCCCGTAAAATAGTATTCTCCATCAGGCGGGCATATTTTTCTGTAATCTCAAATGCTGCAGTTTCCTGCGGTTTGTCTGTAATCAGCTTATAAGTAGTCTGATAACGTCCTCTCGCCGTTTTTTCGACATCAGCATACACCACAGCAAATCCGGTTTCTTTTGCCATTCTTTCGGGACCTGTAAGAATGGGAGTATCCTGATTCAAGAAGAAAGTCCAATAGTGCAAATTAGCTTCCGAAGGAGTCTGGTCACACACCAGCCCAAAAACGGCCGCTTTACCTTCACGCCTTAAACAAATCAATTTACGGTAAGCCTGACTCTTGGTGGCAACTCCTCCCTTAAAATGAGTCCTGACTCTGATATACAACTGATCGAACGCTTTATTCTTCAATGGCCTGTATATGCTGTATCCTATCTGATTGCCGGATTCCAGCATATAAAGAAAAAGAATGGTTTGAAATTCCCAATTCCCGTAATGGCCCAATAAAATCAAAACACCTTGCTGTTGTTTGGAAAAATCAGTCACCATCTCCGGATTCTTAAAAACCATCCGCCTCTTTGCTTCTTCCGGAGACATACCCAAAATTCGTACGGTTTCCTGAAACGTATCACAGAAATGACGATAAAATTTTCGTTCAATCTGGTGTAATTCTTTCCGGGTTTTCTCAGGGAAGCTATTTTTCAGATTTTTCCTAACGACTTTCAAACGGTATCTCACCACATAATAAACGATGGGATACAAAAAAATGTCCGAAAAAAAGAAAAGAACAGGTAATGGCAAAAAAGCGCAGAGCCTTACAAATCCAAACAGAAGACTAGAAAAAATTCTTTTCACTCTAATAAAATTTATAAATCATTTCAAAGACTGCTTGAAACCACCTATTCCGTGCTTCCAGGCAAATCTCCCTTCAAAGCGGTGCCTTCCGTATTAAAGTCACCCAAACGTACTGAAATTGTTTGATTCACCCAATTTTTTTGATAAGGAACCTCGACACGAATATAATTTTCTGAAAAGCCATGCATTTTTCCTTCCGTTTTAGTATGTTCAAAAAGTACTTTGCCCTCACATCCGACATGTTTCCGATAAAAGGTCTTCCACTTTGCATCGGATAGCTCTTTCAGACGTTCATGACGATTCTTTTTAACTGCAGGTGAGACAATATAATCAATTTTTAAAGCTTGGGTTCCAGGCCTTTCAGAATAGGAGAAAATATGTAATTGGGAAATGTCCAGCTTTTCCAAAAAAGCAAATGCTTCTTCAAATCTTTCCGGGGTTTCCCCACGGGAACCGACAATGACATCCACTCCGATAAAGGCATGAGGCATTACACGTTTGATCAGACTTATTTTGGCAGCAAACAGAGACGTATCGTAACGACGGTGCATCAGTTTGAGCAATTCATCACTACCTGCCTGAAGGGGAATATGGAAATGGGGAGCAAAGCGTTTAGACGCAGCGACAAAAGTAATTACCTCATCCGTCAACAGATTGGGTTCTATGGAAGAAATTCTGTAACGATCAATACCTTCCACCTCATCCAAAGCACGGATCAGATCAATAAAAGTTTCCCCTGTACTTTTCCCAAAATCTCCGATATTGACACCAGATAAAACAATTTCTTTTCCCCCATCTGCAACAACTTTCTTTGCCTGGTCAACTAAAAAAGCTATATCCGGATTACGACTGGCTCCTCGCGCAAAAGGAATCGTACAATAAGTACAGAAATAGTCACAGCCATCCTGCACCTTCAAAAAATAGCGCGTACGGTTTCCGCGGGAACATGACGGTAAAAATTTGTTGATATCTTTTAATTCTGAGGTATATATTTTGGCATGTTCAGCTTTTTTGGCATACTCAGCTTTCTGAAGGCCTTCCAAGAGCTTTGGAAGATCAAATTTTTGATTGGCCCCCAGAATCAAATCCACTCCCGGAATTTCCGATATTTCGTCAGACTTGAGTTGAGCATAGCATCCTATCACAACGACAAAAGCTTCAGGATATTGACGAATCACTCTGTGGATGGCCTGACGTCCTTTTTTATCGGCTGTATCTGTTACCGAACAGGTATTGATGACACAGATATCCGGTCTTTCTCCAAACTTGACCGTGCTATAACCTGCGTTGATCATCATTTTTCCAAGACTATATGTTTCCGCGAAATTTAATTTGCACCCCAAACTGATATAGGCGACTTTCCGGGTCTGAAAAAAATTTGTATCAATCATAGATTTTTTATTTCTTTGCAAAGGTAAGGATTTTAGTCCTCAAGGAAAATTTGACTTCAAATATTGGATGTTTTTTTGAGACGATTCCGTTATTTTTCTATAAAACGGGTATAAAAATGCATTTTTAACCCCAAAATGAAGAAAAAAAAAAGTTTTTTAGAAATATTTACAGTTTTGAGTACACAGAATGAAAATTATACTTAATTTTGCCGCGATTTCAAGAAACTCCTATTTATTGTTTAAAACAGAAAAAAAATGAAAAAGTTAGTATTATTCTTCGCTGTTGTTGTAGCAGTATCTTTCGCATCTTGTGGTAACAAAGCAAAAACTGAAGCTCCTGAAGAAGTTGCAACCGAACAAGTTGCTACTGAAGCAGCTCCTGCTGCTGCAGATTCAACTGCTGCTACTCCTGCTGCTGAAACAGCTGCTCCTGCTGCTGAAACAGCTACTCCCGCTGCTGAATAAGCCCGGAACAAAAGAAATTAAAAAGTCCGCCCTTAAAGGGTGGACTTTTTTTATCCTTTATTTGAACATATTCTGGATCAAATTGAAAAGTTGTGGAGTAATCTGAAAAATGTGATCCTTTGAGATTAGCTGGAATCGATAAATGAGGAATCAATTGTAATGAGTATCGTTTCTTTCTCTTTGGTGATGGGCATCGCTCCATTTGTGCAGCGGCATGGCTGACGTCGACTTCGACGGACAGGTGCAGTGGACACGAAGAGTCCGGCGATATTTTTTGTGACGGCTCTTGAGACTAACAAAAAATGCCGGAGTCGAGTGGACACAAACCTGGACTAGTGGAGACGGAGGCTATGCCGCTGCACGAAAGGGAGCGGTGCTTTTTACCTGCACAAAAGGGAACGGTGTTAGATTTCCCGCTAATCTCAAATGTCATATTTTTGCTACTTCTCCACAAGTTTTCCATTTGACC
>Ga0268263_1000091_pt1 | contig 240733 bp, 217 predicted proteins | sample Biomet5_FD_190358 | JGI IMG/M metagenome (GOLD analysis project Ga0268263, IMG submission 190358) | Microbial communities from bioreactor (seeded with sewage sludge) at LBNL, California, USA - Biofuel metagenome 5 (SPAdes) (version 4) | ecosystem: Engineered > Bioreactor > Anaerobic >... | reverse complement strand
GCTTGAACAATCACTATTCTAGACTAGACAAGGTGATTTGTGGTTTAACCTTGGCCCTCCACCCGCTTAGCGGGTGGTTTTCTGTCTCCTTCGCTTCGCTCTCTCGACAGGCTAAAGCCCATTAAAAGAAAAAAAGTGAGCCCTAATGCAGGGCTCACTTTTCATTTATCGTCAGTGAAAATTAGACGAGGATCTCATCCGGGACGATCATCTTTTCGTTCTTCTTGACGATCTCATCGGAGACATTGAAGTTCAGGTCGGAACCAACCATCTGGCGGACATAATTCTTGACGGTGGAATCCCAGTACTTCTTGGTGACGTAGTAGATCTTGGCGCCGCCCAATTCGTGCTGCATATCCGGCCATGGATAGGAAGGTTGAGCCATACCGAGACCCCAGCGCATCCAACCATTGTAGGATTCGTAGGTCGCCCACCATTCCTTGTTGCCAAGCATCTCAAAACCGTAGTAGGCTTTGGCGTAGTACATTGCTGCGCCGATGCGTCCGCCGCGGGAGATAGCCATGGTGTGCAGGGAGATGTTGATATCTTCGCTCATCAAACGGCCATTTGCAAAACCAGCCCATACACCATCGATCAAACCAACAAGGGTATATGGATCTTTTAGACGCTTGCGGGCCCAGCCAAGGATCTCAGAATAGACACGAGCGCCAACGATATCATAGAAGTCATGATCAACGTGCATCAATTTTTCCATGTAGGGCAGCATCAGGGGAACTTCGTCAAGGCGAGCTTCGCGGATATAAAGGGTGCGGCCATCTTTTAAGGTAACCGTGGCACCGGGCCATGGTTTGAGTGCCAGTGCAGGGCCCTGAAGCATTGCTTCGACTTCGCGGGCATCTATCTGCAAGGTTTCTACTGAAGCTTGTTCGGGAAGATCAACTTTCACAGTAAACTCCTTTTCCAAATATTTTTAATAATTGTTTTACTAAGCCATATTGGCTTTTGTAAGCTCATTGAGGGATTCGACGTGTTTCAGATCATAGCAATCGCCGAATTTGGTCTGAGGCATGGTGGCTTTCTTGGCCATCAATTTCTCATATTCATCATCTTCAACAAAGGCCACGCAGCGGCTGATGGAAGCTTCACCGTCAACAAAGCGCCACGGGAAAAGTCCAATCTGGACACGGCGGTTCAAGAGCAGATCGATATCTCCACCCAGGCATTCAGCGTGCAGAACATGGAAGGGGAACATTTCGAGGTGCATCAGTTGATATTTGTCATCAGTGAAGACGTCTTTTAAGCCTTTTCCGAATTTCTTCTGGAAGACTTTTTCAGCCTGGCGAGCCTGGCGGGGCATCCAGTCGCGGATGATGGTGTTCATCGGATGATCTGCGGAACCGCAATCGACACCGATCCAGCGCAATTCCATCTTTTTGGCCCATTCAGCGAATTCGCGATCCGGACCCGGATGCTGGACCATGTAGCGGACCTCATCACCAGTGGGCATATCCCAACCGAAATGATGGTAACCGGTATGGATGATCAGGATATCGCCTTTTTTGACTTCGACGCGGTCAGTAACCATCTTGCTGGTGTAAATATCATAATCGCCAGCGCAATCGCTCAGATCAACAATAGCGGCCTCGTGTACGAGGTAATCCAGGCTAAGGGAAGCAATATCTTTACCAGCGGTCCAGAAATGGCATTCACCATCCAGATGTGTACCGAGGTGGTTCGAGTGGGTCACAACCTGGCCGTTCGCGCCGTTAGGGGCAAGGCGTTTGAAATACTTGACCTGCAGGGGTTCGTAGGTCGGCCATGCGGGAGTCTGAATACCTAAAGGCAGTGTTAGATCGATCAGTTTCATATTTTTCTCCTTTTACAAGATATATATGACTAACAGAACTTACTAAATTCTTCAAAAGCATCTTTGAATGCTTTTTCTGGCGCTCGTAAAACACCTGCACCTACCTGACCTGCACCGGCTTTCTTATGTGCAATACCGGTGTTCAATTTCGGCAGGATACCTGTTTCCATCACCTTGCGAATATCCAATCCCAGCGGTGTGCCACGGAAGTTCAAGGCCGGGATGGTGAAGCCTTCATGTTCACCGAAGGTGATCTCATACATTTCCTGAGTATTATCGAGGGCATCTTGCGGGACGCCGCCGACGAACTGCACGATTGCGGGTGCGGCTGCCATAGCAAAGGCGCCGTAGCCGGCAGTCTCTGTAATGGTGCTATCGCCAATATCCGGATTGGCATCATCTTCAGTATACCCCGGGAAATAAAGACCTTTCACCATTCCTGCCGGAGCTGTAAACCACTTATCCGGCATGCTTGAAATGCGGATTCCAAAATCTGTACCATTGCGGGCCATGACGGTAACGATCGTGCTGCCTTCAATTCCCTCGGCAGGTTCCAGGCAGGCCTTACCGGCGGGCATGGAAAGATTCAGGAAGAAGTGATCGTTCTTGTCGATGAATTCAAATATCTTGGCCAGGCGTTCTTTATCATCGCAGGTGCGGACCAGTGCCGGGGCAATCGCGCGCATGAACAATGAAGTCGCGGCGCGGTTGCGGTTATGGCACTCATCGCCCATGTGTAAAGCCTGCGCGATGATCGCTTTGATATCGATCCCATCCGGCATGGATTTCAACGCGGCATTCAAAGCCGGGTACAGGTCTGTTTCCATCCATTTCAAGCGGGCATAAACCTCAGGTCCCATGCCGCCAAAGCGGAGAACTTTTCCAAGGCCTTCATTCTGAGTCGCATAAGCTTTGTTGCCAAAAGTCTTATTCTCAATTATGAAGACCGGCATGTGCGCAGAGATAATACCAGCCATTGGACCAACCGCATGGTAGTGGTGGCAGGGAGCAAAATCGATCTTTCCTGAGAGGACCAGTTTCTCAGCTTCCGCTTCGTCTTTGGCTTTACCTTCATAGATCAAAGCGCCCAGCACGGCACCCTTTTGTGGACCGCACATACGCTCCCAGGTAATGGGAGGACCAGCATGCAGGATCAGGTTCTCACGGAATCCAGGGATCACATCCTTGGCCAGGCCCATTCCTACAAGAACTGCACGGCCTTTTTTGATGCGGGAAATTGCTTCCGCGTTGGCTTCATCAATCGATTTGCCGTTTTTTGTAACACGTAAATGCTTGATGCCTTCCTTGGGAGGACGCCAATCCACATCCACCACAGAAACTTGCTGTGCCTTCAGAGGCTCTGCCATACTGGCAAGGCCGACATTAACTACCTGTATCGGTTTTCCAAATAGATCTTGTATTTTTCGTTCAGCCATTTCACGCTCCGTTTCTCAGCTTGAGTATGATCTCAAGCGATGATAAAACCAGCCAGGCGTGAAGCCATGGCGTTACTTTTCATCACATGAACACCGGCACCCTGGAGGATCTCTGTCGTACGGGTGAGACCCTGAGGATCCTGTTCAGTTCCCGTCACAGAGGCCACAAAGATCACTTCGCGTCCAGCAGCTTTCGCCTGTTCTTTGGCTTTGCGGATCGCTCCGGTGAGCTCAGTTGCGGGATCTGGATGAGCACCGTAACCAATGACGACATCAAGCATGATCACCGCGGTGGCAGGATCGGCAGCTTCAGATAGGATCCGGCGCATACGCAGGTCATTATCGATCATCGGGTGAGGTCGACCGACAGTGAATTCTTCTTCACCAAGGTCAACGGCCACATTGCCTTCGCTGCGGGTTGAATCTTTCATGGTAAAGTGCTTATCCAGTGGGGCGTTGGAATAGACTTCCATTGAGAAGTTATCCCGCCAGATCACCTGGGATTCATAGCACAGTGTACCACCAGAGAACAAGGCACGCAGGTCTTTTTGCCCTGGTTTGAGGGTCGCCTTCAACTGCTTTGCCAGAATTCTGGCTTCCTCAGTCTCTTTGGCGATCTTCTCTTTAATATCTCCGATCGGGGCACCTGCCAGTTTTGCAGCCACAAGAGCGCCCTCTTCAAGGGTGCTGACTACTGTGACATTGGCCGGAACTTTATCGCTGCGGGTCTTGCCACCCATTAAGCAGATAACAGTCGGTTTCTTGCTTTGTTCAGCCTGTGCAAGTAAGGTCTGTTCGACCTCCTCATCCGGCATCTTACTAACCATCAAGACGACTTTTGTTGCCGGATCCGCCTGGAGAGCTTTCAAACCTTCGATGTACATGATGCCGCCGATTGCTTTTTTGACGTCACCACCACCTGTGCCAATGCCCTGGGTAATACCAATTCCATTCTTCGCCAGCAATGTGCTGGTTTCCTGCAAACCGGTGCCTGCTGCTGAGACAATACCAACGGGACCGGCTGGGATCACATTTGCGAATGCGAGAGCGACACCATTCAAAATGGCAGTACCTGCACCAGGGCCCATCACCAACAGACCGTGATCGCGGCCATATTGTTTGAGCGCCAGTTCGTCTTCTTTGCTGACATTATCGCTGAAGAGAAGCACGTGCATGCCAGCAAATAAGGCTTCCCAGGCTTCTTCCGCCGCGTAACGGCCGGCAATCGAGATGATCGCCACGTTAGAATCCGGTTGGACCTTCATGGCTCCACGAATTGTCTTCGGACGGAATTCAGCGCCAGTGCCGCCGGGAGCTGCTTTTTTGTTCAGTAATTTTTCAGCCTCAGCCAATGCCTCGTCAGCATTACCATCCGTCTTCACTGAGATCACCAGATCATTGGGAGTCGCTTTTTTGGCATCTTCGGTCAAAAGGCCTGATTGCTCCATCAATGCTTTGTTGGCTTCGGTCCCCATCATCACGGAAGCATCTTGAACACCGGGGAATTTTGCCAACTCTTTTGCAACGATCATCAAACTCACAGAGTCATGGTATTCGCTGGTTTTGGTTAAAGATTTGACAGTCAATTTGATCTCTCCTTTCTATCAACCTTCCTGCAAAGCCTTGTAAGCTTTGCAGGAGATTATCAGACGATCCAAAGACTACATGATACCGGCCATCACAGCCAGGACCACACCGCCGGCGATAACACTGCCCAACTGACCGGCAGCATTTGCGCCCATAGCATGCATCAGCAGGAAGTTGCTGTAATCATATTCCTGACCAAAGCGCTGCACAATACGAGCAGACATCGGGAAGGCACTGATTCCAGCCGCGCCGATCAATGGATTAAATTTCTTACCGGAAAGAACGTACATCAATTTTCCAAGTAAGACACCACCAAAAGTATCCAGGCCAAAGGCGATCAAACCCAGGGCAAAGATCAACAGAGTGGTCGGTTTCAGGAAATCGACACCATTCATTGTGGATCCAACCACAATTCCGAGGAAGAGGGTCACCAGGTTCGCCAGTTCACCTTGTGCGGCATCGCTTAAGTTCTCAAGCACACCGCATTCGCGGATCAGGTTGCCGAACATCAAGGAAGCGATCAACGGTGAAGCTTTCGGGGCAATCAAAGAGACTACAACAGTCACCACGATCGGGAACAGGATCTTCACAGTCTGAGAGACTGGCTTGATGGTGTAAGGCATGTGCACAACTTTTTCAGCCCGGGTAGTCATAGCCCGCATAATTGGGGGTTGAATGATGGGAACCAGGGACATATAGCTGTAAGCGCAGACCGTGATCGGGCCAAGAAGGTTCGGGGCCAATTTAGAGGAAACATAGATGGCGGTTGGGCCATCAATAGCGCCGATGATACCAATGGAGGCAGCATCATTGAGGCTGAAGATCGGTGCGCCATTGACTTTGATGAAGGTGCCCAATAGCAGCGCCAGCAGCAAGGTACTGAAAATACCAAACTGACCTGCGGCACCGAGAAGGGCCATTTTTGGATTCTCCATGAGCGGACCAAAATCCGTCATGGCGCCAATAGCGATGAAGACCAGCAGCGGGAACAATTCAGTCGCGATCCCGGCATCATAAAGCGTCTTCAACCAGCCGCCAGCTTCGGTAGCGCCAGTCAATGGCAGGTTTGCCAGCATGGCACCAAAGCCGATCGGCAAAAGCAGGGAGGGTTCATAATCTTTGGCAATGGCCAGGTAGATCAATAACCCACCCAGCGCGATCATGACCAGGTTCTGCCACTGAAGCGCTTTGAAAGCATCTAATAGAACGAGGATTCTTGAAAAGTCCATCACAGCCTCACTCAAGGCGGACTAGCACAGCGCCGTAGGGAACCTTTTGGCCAACAGTTACTTCTACACTGGCCACCACGCCTTCGCGTGCGGAGCGAATAATGTTTTTCATCTTCATCGCTTCCAGAGCACATACTGGCTGGCTGACAGTGACCTTATCGCCAGGTTTTACAGAAATATCCACGATCTTACCGGGCATCGGGGCGATGATCACATCTTCGCCGGCACCAGCTGCAGGGGCAACCGCGACGGGTGCGGGAGCCTTGCGGGCTACCGGGGCGGGAGCGGGTTTGGCAACCGGGGCTGCTGCCGGTGAGGCAATCGCTTTGGTCTCGCCAATCTCGACCTCATAGTCTTTGCCATTGACGGTCACGGCTACGGGATTTTTTGAGAGATCGCTAACTTCGACCTCGTAATCATTTCCATTTACTTTTACTGATAATTTCTTGCTCATTAGTTTTCTAGCTCCTTGTCGTCGAATGGTTACGCCCTATTTTGTCATCCAAAGCGGGGCTCTGCTGGGGACTGCACTGGTCTCAGAATGACCGCGCAGATAAGTCACAGCTGCGATTGCAGCCACAATCTCTTCATCAGCAGTTTCCACCATTGCTGGACCTTCAGATTCTTCGCCGCCTTCTTCGTTCTCTTCACCTTCTTCAGCCTTTTCTTTATAAGGGAACAAAGCTTTGAGAAGGTAGATCACTCCAATGAAGACACCCAGAGCAGTGAAGGTAATTAATAGGCCGACCAGACTAACCATCAAACCAGTTGAAAAATCGCCATTCAAGGAAACACCTCCGCTTTATACTATAAGGGCATGCAGCCGTGTTTCTTGGCAGGTGCGTGAGATTTCTTTTCACGCAACAGTTCCAACCCGGTGATCAAGCGCATACGGGTTTCATGAGGCAGGATCACATCATCCACAAAACCATTCGCCGCAGCGAAATAGGGGTTGGCGAATTTTTCACGGAATTCGGCAACAAGTTTGGCGCGTTCTTCTGCAGCATTTTCTTTACCCTGTAATTCTTTACGATACAGAATACTGACAGCTCCTTCAGCGCCCATTACAGCAATTTCGGCACCTGGCCAGGCAAATACCATATCAGAATGGATATGCTTGCTGCTCATGACGATGTAAGCGCCACCATAACCTTTGCGGGTCACCACGGTCAACTTTGGCACTGAAGCTTCTGAATAAGCATAGACGATCTTCGCGCCGTGGCGGATGATGCCGCTGTGTTCCTGATCGACACCTGGGAGGAATCCGGGAGAATCGGAGAAGGTAACAATTGGGAAGTCAAAAGCATCGCAGAAGCGAATAAAGCGGGCCATCTTGTCTGCGGCATCGATATCAATGGAGCCTGCCATAAAAGCTGGCTGCTGGGCAACTACACCTACCGGTAAACCCGCCAGGCGGCCAAAACCGATGATCGCATTCTGGGCAAATGATGCCTGAATTTCGAAGAAGGAATCATAGTCAAAGACATGGCTGATGACATCTTTCATGTCATAGCTGGCGGAAGGATCAGTTGGGATGATCGTATCCAGTTCAGCATCCATGCGCCAGGGATCATCAGTGGATTCGGTGATTTGCGCAGAATCTGTGTTATTGGAAGGAAGATAGCTCAACAGCTTTTTGACAGTTTCGAAAGCTTCGTCTTCGCTGTTTACTGCAAAATGAGCAACGCCGCTGACTGTAGAGTGTGCATCCGCACCACCAAGAGTCTCCGCGTCCACCTCTTCGCCGGTGACTGTCTTGATGACTTCCGGACCGGTGATGAACATATTAGAGATGCCCTTGGCCATAACAATAAAATCAGTCAAAGCAGGAGAATAAACAGCGCCGCCGGCACATGGCCCAAGAATGACGCTGATCTGGGGAATATAACCGGAAGCCTGAGTGTTGCGATAGAACAACTCACCAAATGCGGCCAGGCTGAAAACGCTTTCCTGAATGCGTGCGCCGCCGCCATCGTTCAAGCCGATCACCGGAACGCCAGCTTCAATAGCCAGGTCCATTACGTGAGCAACTTTCTGACCGGCGATCTCACCAAAAGAACCGCCCATGACAGTGAAATCCTGGGCGTAAACACAAACACGGCGGCCATCGATCTTACCAAAACCAGCCACCATACCATCGCCGAGAATTTTCTCTTTGTCCATTCCAAAATCGGAATGGCGATTCTTCATGAAACCATCGATCTCCTGGAAAGTACCTTCATCCAGCAATTGAACAACACGTTCACGGGCTGTTTTCTTGCCTTTTTCATGTTGAGCGTCAATGCGTTTTTGCCCGCCGCCCAGTTTCGCTTGATCTCGGAGATCAACAACTTTTTGGTTGTAGACTTCGGGACCGGTTTCAGATTTTTCCATTTAAACCTCCAATAAAGATTGTTGAGGAATTATTCTCGTATCATCAAGTTTAGGTGTAGATGTCCGACAAATCAAGTGATACATATAGCATCATCTACGGCTTTTTGTCATATTGTTTTTATGCGATGAATATAACAATTGACAAAAAAATTCGAGCGTCCCCAGGTATGGAGACGCTCGTAAGGCTTTTGTATCTATTCCCGTTTATACGGTTTGAGCAGCGCAGTTGGATAAGTTGCGTTTCTACCTGCCAGGCTGAGTGCCAGGATCGTGACAATATAGGGTAATGCCAGGAAAAGCTCATAAGGCAAATTCAAACCCAGGGTTTGCAAACGTAGCTGCAAAGCTGAGACACTGCCAAAGAGGAGGGCTCCCCAGAAAACTTTGATCGGTTCCCAGTTTGCAAAAATGATCAAAGCAATACAGACCCAGCCGCGTCCATTGACAATACCATAGGTAAAGGAGCCTAGCTGTGCCAGTGAAAGGAAAGCTCCACCAACCGACATCAACGCGCCGCCGATCACCAGGGCAATGGTTCGCAGGCGGTAAACATTAATGCCTGCCGCATCGGTAGCCTCAGGGTTCATACCGACTGAACGAATGTTCAAGCCGAAATTGGTCCGGTAAAGGATCCATGCACAGATCGGGATCAGCAGGATGGCGATATACGTCAAGGCATATTGGGTAAAGATCGGCCCAAGGATGGGAATATCACCAAATAACTTGATCTGCTCGAAAGAAGCTATCTTTGGCAGAACACGGTTGGCTCCGAATACCAGGTTAAAGAAGAACATCGCCAATGCCGTTGAAAGCAGGGTTATTCCCAATCCGGAAACATGCTGGTTCACGCCAAAATAGACTGTAAGCAGGCTCATCAGCAAACCAAAAATTATTCCAGCCAGTACAGCAGCCAGAAGGCCTAACATTAATGAGCCCGTTTTGGCGGCTACGGTGAAGCCGATGAAAGCACCAAAGAACATAGTGCCTTCGATACCCAGATTCAAGATCCCTGCGCGTTCGCAGAATAACTCACCCAATGTCGCAAAGATCAAAGGAGTGCCAATTCGCAGTGTTGCCTGTAATAAACCGACAATAAAGTCTTCCATTTATCGCCTCTCAATCCGGTAATTTTGCAGCAGCAACATTGCCAGAATGACCAATAACAGAGTAGATTGAACAATGTCGCCCAGGTAAACAGGAACACCAAGGGCAAAGCTGACTGTTTGAGAGCCTGTGCTGATCAAACCGATAAAGAGACCAGCTACCAGCACACCCAGGGGATGCAGACCACCCAGGGTAGCCACAATAATGCCTGTGTACCCATAACTCGAAGAAAGAGCCTCGATCAGATGATAATGGATACCGGCAACCTCACCCATACCAGCCAGGCCGGCGATACCGCCGCTGACCAGGGCTGAGATCAACATCGTGCGTGAGACTTTTAGCCCAGCAAAACGTGCGCCGGCAGCATTTGCACCTGAAGCACGCATCTGTAAGCCTAATGGGGTACGCTTAATCAGGATATATACAATCACTACAACAACCAGCGCCATAATGAATCCGACATGAAGACGTGATTTTGGCATTAATCGGACAAAATGAGCGGCTTCTGAAATATCCGGAGACTGTGGGTATCCTGATTGAGGGTTGCGCCAATAGTCATTCAAAAGAAAACTGACAAAGTACATGATGACCGAATTCATTAGCAAAGTGGTTACCACTTCATCGATCTTCAAGTAGGCTTTGAGTAAAGCTGGGATCAAGGCCCATAACATACCCGCCGCGAAACCACCAATGATCATCAGAGGAATGATCGCATAAGAGGGTAGCCCTGGGAGTTTAATTCCGAGCCAGACTGCCGCAATGGCACCGGCATAAAGCTGACCTTCAGCACCAATATTGTAGTAACCTGCAGTGAATGCAAAAGTGACTGCAATACCCGTCAAGATGATCGGTGTTGATTTGACCAGAACTTCCAAAGCTGAAGATTGGCTTGAAAGCGGCGCGATCAGGAAGTTGTAAAATGCCTCTAAAGGATTCGCTCCGGCAACCAGAACGAATATGGATGTGATGAGAAAACTAAGCAGGACTGCGACTATCGGAATAAGAATTCGCATCCAGGCTGGAGCAGGAGAACGAACTAACTTATACTTGAACACAAAAATGCCTCCACTAATAAAGGAATTAACAGGCTCCAGCCATCAGTAAGCCAAGCTTTTCAGTTGTGGCTTCTGAAGCAGATAGGATCCCTTTAATGCAGCCTTCATAGATCACTGCAATACGATCGGACAGAGCCATGATCTCATCCAGGTCCTCAGAAAGCAGCATCACGGCAGCGCCGCGATCGCGTTCCTCAACCAGTTTCTTGCGGATATACTCTGTCGCGCCAACATCCAGACCACGGGTTGGCTGTGAGGCAATGACCACTTTCGGATTGCGAGATAAAGCACGGGCCATAACTACCTTCTGCATATTTCCGCCGGAAAGGTTGCGCAAGCGGTCATTTGGAGAAGCCTTGATCTGATAATCTTTGATCATCATTTCTGCGTTCTTATGGATCGCTTTATTGTCCAGGAATCCATTGTGGGTAAATTTATCCAGGTCTTCTAGAGCCAGGTTTTCAGCCACTGTTAGGTCGCCTACCATTCCTTCATGGCGATCTTCAGGGGTACGTCCTACGCCGGCTTTGGTGATCTCACTTGGGGCAGCATGCGTCAGGTCCTGACCTTCCAGGGTAACACTTCCACTTGTTGGAGTAAGAAGACCGGTGAGCACCTTTGTCAATTCAGATTGGCCATTCCCTGAAACACCGGCAATACCCAGAATCTCGCCCTTGTTGATCGTGAGTGAAACCCCTTTGAGCGCTTCCAATCCATGATTTCCCATCACATGGATATCTTTAACTTCGTAGATCGGAGCGCCAGTTTGTCGGCCAGTCTGGTGGACCATATTTGCAGTATCTCGGCCAACCATCATTCTTGCCAGATCTTTTTGGGTAGTATCTACTTTCTTTACAGTACCAGTAACATGCCCGTCTCGTAAAACAGTAATACGATCACAGACAGCCATCACTTCATTGAGCTTATGGCTGATGAAGATAACTGAAAGGCCATTTTTTACCAGCCGTAATAATGATTCGAAAAGAACATCAACTTCTTGAGGTACCAGAACAGCAGTTGGCTCGTCCATAATAAGGACTTTGGCATTACGATAGAGCGCTTTCAAGATCTCTACCCGCTGTCGTTCTCCGACAGAAAGATGTTTCACCAGGGTGGACGGTTCCACATGAATGCCATACTTCTCGGATGCAGCTTTGACTTTTTCTTCAATATCTTTTTTTGAAATTGTATGAGAATGGGTATGCCCCAGTACTATATTTTCTGCCACGGTCAGTGTGGGGACCAGGGTAAAGTGTTGAGTCACCATACCAATACCCGCATTGATCGCATCTTTTGGTGAAAGGATCTGGGCCTTCTGACCATCGACAATAATATCGCCAGAATCTGGTCGATAAAGACCGTATAGAATACGCATTAATGTTGTCTTGCCGGCACCATTTTCGCCAAGAAGAGCGTGGATCTCACCCTGTTCAAGGCAAAAATGAACGTCATTGCTAGCTTTCAATGAGCCAAAGGTTTTGTTAATTCCAACCATCTCAATCGCGTACATAATCCATCCTTACCCGTAAAATCGTGCCGCGGTAAAAAGGGACGGTGGATTGAACCACCGTCCCAAAAGGTTAAGAAATACTAGTTGACTGCCGCAGGTTCAGCTTCGTTGATATCAACGCGGAAGGTACCAGCTTTGATGGCAGCTTCTTTGTCCTGAACTTTGGTCAGAACATCAGCCGGGATCACACTGTCCATGCCGTGGAAGTCAGCGAGATAAGCTCCACCTTTGGAGTACATGCTGAAGTCCTTCAGGTCCTGGGAGGTATAAGTACCAGCTTCAACCTGGGCGATGAGGTATTCAACGGTCGGTTTCATATCCCAGACTGGGCCAGTGACGACGGTCTTGGGGGCCAGTGAATTCTGATCAGCCATATTACCGAAGGCATAAATGCCTTTTTCTTCAGCGGCTTCGATAACGCCATCGCGCTCTGCATACAGCAGGTCAGCACCGGCATCGATCTGAGCTAAAGCGGCCTCTTTGGCAGCAGCAGGATCGTAGAAGCTGTTGATGAAGGAAACAAGGACTTTGGTATCAGGATTGACTTCTTTGGCACCAGCGATGAAAGCATTGACCAGACGATCCACTTCCGGGATCGGCATGGCAGCAACTACACCGATGGTGTTGGTTTTGGTCATACCACCAGCGATCATACCGCAGAGGTAAGCCGGTTCCATGATCCAGTTATCGAAAACGGACAGGTTGGTGCCAGTAGGACCGTAGGAAGAACCGAATGCGAAGGCAATTTCAGGGAAATCTGCTGCAACCCGGCGGACTGCTTCTTCGTTACCGAAGGCATCACCGACGATCAGATCAGGTTTCTGTTGTTCAGCAACCTGGCGCAGAATACGTTCCATGTCGCCTGAGTAGCCAATATTCTCGGTATATGTGTAATTGATCTTGCCAGCTTCCTTTTCAGCATTCAACGCATTGTGAATGGCGCCGTCCCATGCTTCCTGAATTGGGGTGGCGAAGGCACCGAAGACATTCAATTTCTTGGCGCCTGCTGCCTCAGTAGCAGCGGCTTTGGTGCCACCACTTGCGCAACCAGCCAATAATGCAGCGATCATCAATACTGCAAACACGACAGGAATTACTGATTTTTTAAACATATGCTCCTCTTTCTAGTAGATAAAGTTTATAAAACCGACGTTCAAAGAAGAATCTCCTACTCATCTCCTTTCCAATATTTTTCGAATTATCCGGGATCAATAAATGGTCCTTGGTGATTCGTATCTCAAATTGCAGTCTGTTTTTCCCTTATCGCGGCTGTTATTACGAAGTTGATCCCAGCAATAACAAGCCAGACCCAAGGGCAAACCAGGTAATTCAGTTGACATTTGAAGAAGTTATTATGCACAGAGATATTTGCTGATCTGACAAATTATCGTATTAATCCATCCTGCAAATATTTCATTAAATATATGCGTCACCTGAACTTTCTGTCAAATGGAAACTGTCATAGAATTTTGTCACTTTTGTACTAATGAAAATACCGCAAAAACAAATGCGGTATTTTCATCATATATCTCGTCTAGCTATTCTCTTTCAAGATCTTATCCATTGCCTTCTGATCAACCAACTTGCCATGGCTGACAACATAGGAGGGGCGTTCGTGGAAGCGGAAAGCTTCGAGAACATTCGGCTGATCAAGGACTACAAAATTAGCCGGAGCGCCGACTTTGATTTCAAAGTCTTTCAATCCGATGCATTTAGCAGCATTCTTGGTAACCATATCGTACAGGGTCTCCATATCTTCACGGGTGGTGTACCAGAGAAGATGTGAATTCAAGAAGGCAACCTCAAGCATGTTATTTCGGCCGTAGGGATAGTAGGCATCGGAAATATCATCCTGGCCCAGGCAGACCAGAACATTCTCTTCTTGCAGTTCACGAACACGGGCATGCAGTGGTCCCGTGTGCGGATCGCTCACGACACCCATTCCGGCTTTCTTCAACAAAGCAGCCAGTTTTTGCAGGTAGGGTTTCGGATATTGAGACATGGCACGGGCATGGTGAGCCAGTGATCGGCCCTGCCAGCCATTCTTGATGGTCTCTTTGGCCATAACTTCCAGAGAGCGTAAACCATTATCGCCGGCGTCATCCACAAGCATGGAAACAGGTTTGTTGAATTCCTTGGCGATCTGGAAGCAGATGCGTACATGTTCGGCGATATCTTCGTCGGTGTACTCGATCCAGGGAATTCCACCCACCACATCAGCGCCCAATTTCATCGCCTGGCGCAGCAGATCTTCGGCACCGGGTTCACGAACGAGGCCATCCTGGGCAAAAGCAACAACCTGGATATCAACGATCCCTTTGAATTCTTCGCGGGCTTTGATCAGGGCTTTTACGCCTTCCAATTTGGCTTTGGAGTCAACATCAGCAAATGCACGAATATGGGTGCAGCCGTAACGGCCGGCAAGTGCGACTGCTTTGCGAACGTTCTTTATGATCCACTTTTCGTCGTAATTCTCTTTGACCTTCATAGCCGCTTCGATAGCGGTCATGGCCTTGCCCATATCGGCAGCATGATAATCTTTGAGTGCAGCTTCATCCATCATCATCAGGGTGTAAACTTTGCACAGATGAAGATGAGTATTGACAAAGGATTCGGTTACAAGGTTACCTTCAGCATCCAATTCAACTGCTGCTTTGCCGGCGATACTGGGTGCAACTTCAGCGATCTTGCCATCTTTGACGGCGATATCTACCTTGGCCTTAACATCGCTTCTTAAAACACCATTTCTTACAATTAAATCGAATTCCATTTGTGTTGCCTCCTTTGCTTACCTATTAATAATATTTTAATCAAACCGGATGGTTTCCCATCCGGTTTGTTTATAACTATTTGACCAGTCCTTCATCCAGCATCGCCAGATAGATCTTCTCTGAAGAATAGGGAGGACCTGGTAGACGGATCTTGGTGGCATCGTAGATGGCGTTGCCCATTACAGCAATAGTTGGGACCATTGGATGTTCGCCAATACCGCGCGCACCCCATGGACCATCATCCTGAGGAACCTCAACATACGGGGTTTCCAGTGGGAAATCAGTATCGGCTGTAGTAGCAATACGATAATCCATGAAGCTCGGGTTGGTCATAACGCCTTTGCGCAGACGGATTTCCTCGAACATCGCAGAGCTTAAGCCCTGAACAAATCCACCTTCGATCTGAGCTTTGACCAGGGTCGGGTTAATGGCATGACCTACATCGAATGAAGCGGCTGCCTTGATAATTGTGATCGCGCCGGTCTCTTTATCAATTTCCATATCAAGACCTTCACAACCAACGGTATAGTGGACCACAGAGCGAGGTCCCTGACCGGTTTCCGGGTCCAGGTTGGTGACATAAGTCGGCATAAAGCTGCCGCGGCCGATGATCGGACCGCCGATCCAACCTTCATTATTTTCCTTTGCAATACCGTAGATGGCAATATTCTTAAGCGTAGTCTCATTTTCTGATTTGTAAGAGACAACAATACCATTGACGATATCCAGATCTTCCGGTTTTTCATGCCAGGCCTGAGCAACAACATCCAGGATCTGGCGGCGGGCATCCAGAGCTGCCGCACGGATGGCATTACCCATACTCCAGGTCAGACGGCTTGCCACAGTCTGCCACTCGTATGGACTATATTGAGTATCGACCGGGCCGGCGATACGCACATCTTCATATTTGACACCCAGAGCAGCAGCAGCCATCTGGGCCATAACTGTGAAGGTGCCCTGACCGATTTCCTGGCCGCCCAAACCGACGGTCACTTTACCATCCTCAGCACATTCCACCCAGGCGCTTGATCCTGCGTTCGGGGGCATGGCCGGGGCTTTCCAGGCAATGGCAATGCCTTTGCCGCGGAGTTTTCGATCGGATGAAGGTTTCTTTACTTCATTCCAATTGAGGGATTTGGCAACATTTTCGATGCATTGAACGAGACCATTCGGATGCATTGTCATGCCAGTATCGAGAATATCGCCGCCTTTAACGCCGTTCAACTTCAGGAATTCAACCTTATCGACGCCAGCTTTTTCAGCGAGTTCATCCATCACCTGGTCCAAACCGGTATGCAGTTCAGACATACCAAATCCACGATAGGCACCGCCGATCGGGTGGTTGGTATATACGCAGATGGAATCTGTTTGGACATTTTCGATATCATAAGGACCGGAGCTTGAATAACCTGCCGCACGGGTAACATTCACGCCGTACTCACAGGAACCGCCGCCATCGAAATACATTGTGTTCTTGAGTGCCAATACACGGCCGTTTTTATCGCAGCCGGCTTTGACAATACTGGATAAGCCCTGTCGTACAAAATTAGTGAAGAACTCTTCCTCACGGGTTAAGACAAATTTTACCGGCCAGCCTTTGCATTTTGTGGCAAGGGCGACGGGGATCGCTTCCATGGTAACGCCCGCTTTAGAACCAAAGCCACCACCCACGAATGGAGCAATCACGCGCAGATCGGTTGGAGAGATATCCAGCGATTCTGCGATCAGTGCACGCTGAGCGAAAGGAGATTGTGAAGATGCCCAGAGGGTGATCTTGCCTTTTTCATCCTGCATGGCAATGGCAATGTGCGGTTCGATAGGCACATGTTGAATGTGCGGAACTTTGAAGCGGCGCTCTACAACATAAGCGCATTCTTTGAAAGCTTCTTCAACATTACCCTTCTTGATCTTGAAGTGGTTGGAAATGTTGGTTCCCGGTTCCGGGAAAATAAAATTTGGCCAACTGTAAGTTCCCAGGTCGGGATGGATCAAGGGAGCTTCTTTAGAGGCGCCAAATTCAGGATCAAAAACAGGTTCCAACTCTTCATATTCGACATCGATCAACTCAAGCGCTTTCATGGCGATCTCATTACTGATGGCGGCCACAGCAGCTACACCTTCACCAATGAAACGCACACGATCAGTCGCAAGGATGGTCTTATCTTTCAGGTAAAGACCGATCTTATTCGGGAAGTCTGCGCCTGTAATCACGGCTTTGACACCCGGCAAGGCTCTGGCCTTGCTAACATCAACTTTTTTCACCAGCGCATGCGGATACGGGCTGCGTTTTACACGTGCATAGAGAAGTTTGCCGCCAAATTGAATATCATCAGTATAGACTGCAGTACCGGTTACCTTCTCATATACATCATTACGAGGCAGACTCGCGCCGATCGGACTGGTGGGATTTTCATTCTTTTTCACGTTTGCCATATCTCGGCTCCTTGTAGGATATCTACTATCCCTGGGACTACATCTTTGCCGCTTCTTTGACGGCTTCGACAATTCGGAAATATCCGGTGCAGCGGCAGAGATTGCCTACCAGGGCTGCGCGGATCTCTTTTTCGGTGGGTTGTGGATTTCGCTCCAACAAAGCCGTCGCCGAGATCAACATACCAGGAGTACAAAAACCGCACTGAACACCACCGGTCTTGATGATCGCTTCCTGGACTTTATTAAGTTTGCCGTTCTTGGCCAGGCCTTCGACGGTTACGATTGTCGCGCCGTCGCATTCAGCCGCTAGGACCATGCAGCTATTGACGGGTTCGCCGTTCATCAGAACAGTACAAGCACCGCATTCACCAGCGGTACAACCATTCTTTGTGCCAGTCAAGGATAGTTTTTCGCGGAGCATCGTCAGAAGAGTCATATTCTGGGGCACATCAACTGTTTCAACCAGATCATTAACAGTGATGGTGATATGTTGTAAAGCCATGCGTACCTCCTAAAGCGTAAATTGCTTCGCCTATTTACTGAGTTTTGACCAAATTTCCGTCAACGCTTCATGGGTCAGGTTGCGGACCATGTACTTGCGATAACGGGCTGAACCGCGGACATCATCGATCGGGGTAATAGAATCCATGGCAGCCTGGGCTGCTTCTGCGAACACTGCGTCGGAGAGTTTCTTCTCAGCGAGCACAGCTTCCGCTTTTACTGATTCAAAAGGAACCGGCGCTACAGAAGCCAGAACAACCTTGAACTGATAACCTGAGGCATTCTCTTTACATGGATACCCGTAAACGGTGACGCCTAAAATGGAGATATCACTGATCGCGTTTCGGCCTAATTTCTTATAAACTCCATAAGAACCAACTGGAGGGACAGGTAATGTAATTGAAACAACAATATCGCCGGGCTGCAAAACGGTTTTACCGGGGCCGGTGAAGAAAGATTTTAATGGGATCTGTCTCATTCCTGAGACACCGTGAATGTTCAAAACACCATCAAATGCCATGCAGGCGCCGATCGTATCACCGGCCGGGGATGCATTACAAATATTTCCGATAATTGTGGCTCGATTGCGCAATTGATAGCTGGCAACCGAGTTTGCTGCCAATGCAAGAAGTGGATAGTATTTATTTACATCCGGATTATTGGCGATCTGGTTCATTGTCACAGCCGCGCCAAAAGTAAGACCTTTGCCTGGATCAAATGCAATTGATTTTGCACCATCCAAACCTTTTACATCTACAAGATAATTCAATTTCCAAGCACCGTCGCGCAAACGAACGAAGCAATCTGTTCCACCGGCGAACGGTCGTGACTCACCTGCATGATCTGCAAGAAACTTGCTGGCTTCTTCAAGTGAGGTCGGCTTTACATACTCTAATTCTGGGAGTCCTGGATGGGGATTGATCATATTTATTCCAGTCTTTGAGTTCAGCCAATTTTCCGCAATTGATTGGAAAACCTGCTGCAAAAATTCCCTCCTCCGTTTCCGGAGGAGGGATTGATTCCGGAGAACGATTACTCGTTGACGTTCATGCGTTCATCAACACCGAACCACTTGGGTTTGATCCACAAGAAGACCAGGTTCAGGATGATGCCAGCGAATGCTGCAAATACGATGGCCGGAATACCGTTCGGGAAGATCACAGGGATGGCGAATGGATACAAACCATTCGGCAGACCAAGTGCTCCACCGATACCGGTTACCAGGATAACTGCACCGATCGCCAATTGCTTGGGATCGAACAGGTTGACTTTTTCACTCTGGATCAGAGCAATACCTTGCATACCAATGACACCGAACAGGTAGATGGACAGGCCACCCACAACAGCGGTCGGAAGGGTATTGACAACAGCAGCTAATTTTCCGATGAAGCCGAGGAGAATAGCAATACCGCCGGCAGTCATCAATACTGCGGTTGAGTAATTACGGGTGATTGCCATCAAACTGTTGTTCTCGCCATAGTTTGTACCAGCGCAGCCGCCGAGGAAACCAACGATAAGGTCATCAGAACCATCAGCAACAAGGTTCAAACCAACGAGACGTTTGATCTCGATCGGTTTCTTGCCAACTTCAAGGGCCAACTGGTCGATGTAGAGGCTCATCTGATAAATATGTGCGGTGGATTCAGGAACGGTCGCGATAGCGATCAAGGCAATGCTCAAGCAGGCGCCCCAAGCATTCGGATCAGAGAATGCAGGCAGGGTTACCTTCGGGAGGGACAGCCAGGAAGCGGCAGCGATCTTGCCAAAGTCAATCAAACCATAAGCCCAAGAAACCAGCCAGCCGATGATGGCGCCGAACAAGATCGGGAGCATACCCATCAGGCCTTTACCCTGCAGGTAGACAGAGAAAGCGATGGTGAAGAAGAGGGTGATGAATGCAACAACCCAGTTTGAGGAGGCTTCGCTCAATGCAGTACCAGCCAGTGCGATACCAATGATGATCGCGACTGAACCAGTAACGACTGGTGGAAGGACTTTATCTAATGCCTCTTTACCAACCGACATGATCAAAAGGCCGATGAGGATCTCAACCACTGCGGTGCCCATAATACCAACCTGGACAATGCGGATGCCGTCTGGGCAGTAGGTGGTGGTGGGATCAGCAAAGCAGCCGTTTGAGTACAAGTTCATGACAGTGATGATAACGGAGATGTAACTGAAGGATGAACCGTAGTACATCGGGATGCGGCGGCCGGAGACCAACAAAGCAACGATGGTACCGATACCGGATGCCATCAAAGTGACGCTTACGTCAAATTTGGTCAAAAGTGCTACGAGTACGGTCGCGGGAAACATGGTCAAGACCTGTTGCAGGCCAAGACTAAGCATGGATCCTAACGGTGGAACATCTTGCGGTAAATAACCAACAAGCGCCTTTGATTCGGCAGTTTTCGCCATATTCTCACTCCTTATAATGTCTTAGTTTAGATGAACAAATGAAACGACTACTTTCCATGATTGAGTTTTTCTGTGCCACCTCCAGATTCTCAATTTAGATTGCAAAGAAACTCTCGTTTCCTGAATCTACATAATTAATCAAAAAAGGCCTCATACCCCAACTAAAGTGTATGAAACCTTTTAGTGAACAAACGAATATCAAGAGTATTAATGAGAATATCATTAATCAGCTCTTTCACAAAGCACCCAATATTTAGATCGATCAGCTTGCCTGAGTAATTCAAATTTCTCCTTGAAGTATTTCTGCGTAACTTTATATGCTCCAACGAATCAAGGCAGTTCTAATCTTTTTTCAATAAACTTGGAAATTAAACGTAAAATTATCATAGCATGATTAATTTTCAAATACAAGTTTACAGCAAATAGTGTGTAGAAAAAAGTGATTAATGTAATGGTCTGACAATTAAAAACAACGTTTTGTTTTTTCATCAATTACTCTACAATAGAGATGTACAAAAGCAGCTTTTGCTTGACAAAGCACTGTCTTTACCAGATAATGCCAGTTGTGAAGGGTCCATATTCCATAAATGATAGGAAGAGACAATGAAATTTGATGCCGGCACTATCGTTACAATTGTTTTCTGTTTGCTTTTTTACATGCGTTTGATCATTATTCAGCGGCAAAGAGTCAAAACTGCCCGATATCAATACGCGGTAGTAGCCGGTAAGAACAGCAAAAAGAAAAAGACTGCAGAGAACAAACCCGAGGTCCGTTATTCACGCCTGGGAATTCATATTCGTAACTGGGCGCTGGTTGCACTGGCCATAGCTCTGATCTCATTTGGAGCCGTTGTGGCAGCTACACATTTTGTTGGCCCCTCCCTCTCTAAACTTTGGTGGATCCCTTTGAACCTGGGGATAGTCGTCTTCGCATTAGGAGTTAATTAAAAACCCCTATGCCAAACAAAAAGTTGACCTGTCCAATTTGTGAATCGGATGAGAATACGTTTAAAGTCTCTGAGATCTATATGCAAAGCTTGGTCCGCCTTAAAAGCGGAGACAGCGCCGAAGCGCCAATCATTGATGCACTTCAACAAGAGATCCCTGAAGAACGTAGGAACAAGCTAAAAGGGAACCGTTATTATCGTGAACTAATGGAATCATTTGCCCCCCCGCAGGGAGGAACCACCTCCACTCGGGCTGTTAATCCGGATTGGGTCGCCTTCGCATTGGGCATATTGACCATTTACATTCTTTACCAGATCTTTGTCACACAACGCTGGGCTTTTTGGTACATGATCGCATTTACAGTAGTTGCTTATGCAGCTTATTTCTTCTTTCGTAAGCAGATCTTTGCTAAATATCAAACCCAGAGGTCGGAAGAAGTTGGCACAAAAGGCATCATCGAGAAAGCAGTTGGCTACTGGATGAAACTTTATTACTGTTCAAAAGACAACACCGTTTTTGGTGCTAACAACGAAGATTCTGTCCCTATTTCTGAAATGAGAGCCTACTTGCTGGAACTTGCCAGGAATAAATAATACTTATAAAGGCATCCTGAAAACAGGATGCCTTTTTTTCAACTTCATCAATGGAAGATTTCTACCTTTAGACATATTTACTCACTACCAGAATTTTTTATAATTCAACTTATTCTTAGGAAAATATAGATGAAAATTGCCCTGATTACTGATAGCACAAACGATATTCCCTTACTTCTCCGAAAGAAATATTCAATCTACGTCGTTCCTCTGACAATCGTCTGGGGAGATAAACAATACCTGGACGGGGTCGATCTTTCACCCGAAGAGTTTTATTCGCGTTTATCGATCCACTCTACCATTCCTACCACTTCTCAGCCGGCTCCAAAAACCTTCTTAACCACCTACCAGCAAGCGCTGGCCGATGGCGCGGAAGAGATCGTGGTGATCACGATCAGCAGCGCTATGAGCGGCACCATCGAGTCCGCCCGCACAGCCGCAAAGGATTTCTCCATTCCGGTACATATTTTGGATTCCAAATCCAACTCGATGAGCCTGGGTTGGGAGGTATTGGCCGCCGCCCGTGCCCGGGAGAATGGCGCTACTGCCGAACAGATGCTTGAAGCTGCCGATGCAGTCCGCCAGAAATTGCATTATCACATTCTGTTGGAGGGAATTGATTTCCTTCTGAAAGGCGGGAGAATTGCCGGGGCTGCCAGGTTTATTGGTGGCCTGCTGCACCTCAAACCGCAAATACGCGTGAACCATTTTTCTGGGACAGTTGAAGCAGGGGATATCTCACGTACCCGCAGTCAGGCGATAGACCGCCTGTACTCGAGTTTCTTCAAGGTTGTCGATGTCGCCAGACCGTTGCACATTGCCATTCTTCACAATGCAGCCCTTCAGGAAGCTGAAGCCCTGGCTGAACGGGTTCGCCAGGAATTTCATCCACAGGAACTGATCATCAGCATTGTTTCACCAGTTCTCGGAGTTCATACCGGTCCCGGGGCGTTGGCCTTGTGCGGTTATTCAGAATAAAAAATTTTTAAACAAAAAGACCGGGTGAGTTAAACTCGCCTGGTCTTTTATTTTATTTTCTGCTCATTCAATAGGTGTTTTTTCGATCCGGTAACAACACTTCTCGGCGCCAGAGCAGCAACAGGCCACTTCATGGATCGCAAAATATTTGCCGCCGCTTGCCCAGGCCAGGAATCCTTGCAATAGTCCCAATTTAAAATCGCAAAGATTGCTTGTCACCTCTGATGGCTGCTCTTTTTGTTTTGGGGTAATGGAAAACGACCAGAATTTGTCCTTGCTTTCAACCTCCACAACTTCAGCAAAGTGCGAACTCATCCATTTTGATAAAAGAACAAGTCCTTTCTTGAGTTTCACCTTTCCTGGTGCAAATCTGAAAGATTCGGCAGTGAATCCAAGCTCGTTTTCCTGCTGCCGCAGTAGATGTGCGAAAGCAGCCCGTCCAGCACAGATGGCGATTCCCCGGGCACTGTCTGGTCCATAAACCTGGTCCATTCTTTGCCGTACCGGATCAATCGTTTTTATATTTTTTCCCCCAGGTTTTACGATCGAATGGGCCAGCTTCTCAAACTCTTCAAGCCCGATCGTTTCGATCAAGCCCTGTATGAAATAGCTGATCGGATCCGACTTGACAGTCATGATTTGTGTCACCATTGATAATTTTCCTTAGGTCTAAGATTTGCCATCCACTTCTTCGAGAATGGCATACAAAAGTTCCAGAAGGACAGTTTTCACTGAAGCCTTTTTCTTGGCGGTACAGGGCAAGATCTTCACCGAAGGGTCCAGCCGGAGCGCTACCCGGATGTCGTCGATATCCCAGGCATCAGCTATATCCTGTTTATTTGCCGCAACAATATAAGGGGTAGGAGCATAGGCATGGAAGGTTTCAAGAATGCTGCGTGCCTCCTTGAACGTTTCGGGACGTGTACTGTCGATCATCACAATAAAACCCAGCATCCCTTCGGAGAGGATCTCCCACATGAAATCGAAGCGTTTTTGGCCGGGAGTTCCGAACAGGAAAAGGATCAGGTCGTCATCTACAGTGATCCTGCCAAAATCCATAGCCACAGTGGTCGAATCTTTTACTTTTTCAACCTCAGACGTAATTTTCTTCTCGGTTGAGACGACATCGATCTCACTAACCGAGCGAATGAACTCTGTTTTTCCAGAATTAAAGGGGCCTGTGACTACGATTTTTACTGTCTGAGTTTGCATGTATGATATCCTCTTGCCCAATTAAATGGATCGAATCCGATCAATGATACGGTTCACCAGCGATTTTTGTTCTTTAGAATTGACCACTGGAATGACCTTGCCGTTCAATGCAACCGGTACGCCATCGGGCCTTACGATTTCGACTAATCCAGCTTGAAGTAAAGCAAATGCTACTTTGCGGATTTCCAGTTCATTCAAGTTCAAGGTCCCTGCAATTTTCTGCATGGAATTCTTGGGGTTGACATACGAGATCACTTGCCATTCCTCAGGGCTGAGTTTGACCTGCTTGATATCGATATCCGGGCGGTCAACAAATTTCAATGCCATTTCAAGGCTTGGAATTTCAGCTTTTAATTCATCCAATTCCTGGACCTTTCTGGCGCCTTCCACAATAAGGCTTTCCAGAGAAAGTCTTGCAGGAATTTTATCATCCGGTGGGAATTCACTTTGCTCAAAATGAAAAAAACCATCTTTCCAGGTAAACAAGGTTCGCATCAGCCTGGAATAAGCTTCATCCAGGACCTCAAAGGTTTCCATCTGAGAAATATAACCGCCGTTTACCAGGTACAGGCCAACTTCTTTATCACTGCAGCCGTGAGTTTTTCCCTCTATCAGGCTGGATTGAGCAGTGGTGATCTTTTTATACTCCACCAATAATGGAAGCAATGGCTCATCCTGCTGTCCGATTTGAGCATAGGTAAGTTTTCCATCCCGAAAATATGCCCGGGCGAGATCTGTCGCACCCTCAATATATAAAGCACCTGATTTTTTCGCCAGGTTGATCAGGTTCAGCAATTGAGTTATTGAAAAATCCCGCAGATTGCCCTTTAAGGCCATTAATTCCTTCGCTTTGTTATTTCAAGGTAAATGAGATTATACATACAAGCCGAAATCGCGTCAATTAAACCAATTCCAGAGATTACTTTAAATATCCAGGATTCGATATAATCAAGGCGGAAATAAATTATGCCAGACTTACATCAAACCTTACGGACTACCGATCTCGATTTCCTCCAGCGCATCGCACGTGCCTGGGGGATCGACCTTTCTTCTCAGAGTTTCTCAGATGCTTTGACCGAAATCGAAGCCGCCATGAAAGAGAAGGAAGCTTTCGCTGAAACGGTGGAAGTCCTTCCGGAAGAAGCTCAAACCGCCTGGAAATATTTACTGCTTCATCACGGCCGCGAAAGTTGGGCAGTATTCACACGGAAATTTGGAGAACTGCGAGTTTTCGGTCCGGCCCGCCGCGTACGCGAAAACCCGGACCTGGATCCAGTTTCCCCGGTGGAGATCTTGTGGTACCGCGGTTTGATCGGAAGTGTATTTCTAAAATTATCGCACGAACCCCAGGAATATGCCTATATTCCCGACGAATTCTTTGAAATGGCTGATCCTGACCATAGTATCTCCATCCTGCCCCTTCCCCGCCCGGCTACGGAATCTGAAACCAAAAATCAATCCACCGCCAATGATGGCATTCTCGACCATGCCACCGAATTGCTGGCCGCCTTGCGAATGAATCGGTCAGTAGAAAACACACACCTGCCTCAACGCCCTGCCTACCTCAAATTCTTGACCACCCTGCTTTCAATTGCCGGGTTTGTTAAGTCGGGGAGAACACCGGAACCCAAAAAAGTGAGGGATTTCCTCACTGCACCTCGCGGTGAAGCGCTTATTCACCTATACGCAACCTGGCGGCAGAGCAAAGAAATCAATGATCTTCTCATGCTGCCGGGTATTCTTTGCGACGGCGCCTGGGCAAATGATCCCTTGATTCCCCGTACCCTTCTTGAAAAGGTCCTCCTTCAACTTGACCCCGCAACATGGTGGAGCATTCCATCGCTGCTTTCGCAACTAAAATCGCAGCTGCCCGATTTTCAGCGTCCTGCTGGTGACTACGATTCGTGGTTCATTCGCGATGAAAAGACCAATGAACCTCTGCGTGGTTTTGAGAACTGGGATAAAGTCGATGGCGCCTTGCTTCGGTATTTACTTGGCGGGCCGCTGTTCTGGTTGGGTGTGGTTGATATTGCACGCGCAGGCAAAAATAGTCCTCCCCTGGCTTTTCGTATCTCCGCAATGGGTCAGCGGCTTCTAAAGGGTATTCCTCCTGTGTTGCCCCATATCGAAACCGGAAGCATCACTGTTTCTTCGGATGGAACGCTTTATGCGAATTCTCATGTACCGCGCGTGCTGCGTTACCAGTTGGGCAGGTTCTGTGAACCTGTGCTCAGCGGCAAAACGGATAATAAATACCACATCACTGCCAATTCGCTGCGGTTGGCCTGCGACCAGGACCTGCATCCCACACAATTGACCCAGCTTCTACAGCAGAACCATGTTAAGAACATTCCACAATCCATCACCGAATCCCTCGAAAGATGGGAAAAATACGGGTCCGAGATTCAAATGGAATCTGTGGTCCTGCTGCGGCTGGACAAACCTGAACTCATGCCGATCATCCAGAAAACCCCGCGTATTTCGCGCTGTCTGGGAGATATCCTGAACAATAAGACCGCCATTATCAAACCTGGCTGCCTGGAGATCTTAAAACAAGCCCTGGCAGAGATCGGTCTGCTCACAGAAGTCAAAATTGACTAGGAGTATAATCTGCTTAACCCTGTGAATTGCTGGCAGGGATCATCCTTCCAAACTGAGGTAAAACTTATGACTAAAAGGCTGGAGTGGGTCCAACAGGAACTGGATAGCCTGAAAGAAGCCGGGTTGTATAACAACATCCGGACTCTGGGGTCTCCGCAGGGAGCCTGGTTGCTTGTTGACGGCAGCAAAGTACTTAACTTTTGTTCGAACAATTACCTGGGACTGGCAAATAATCCAACGATCATCAAAGCAGCGAAAGACGCCCTGGACCGCTATGGGTCCGGACCTGGTGCCGTACGTTCCATCGCAGGGACCATGGAGATCCACCTGGAGCTGGAAAAACGCCTCGCCGCTTTTAAAGGGGTTGAGGCTGCGATCACCTTCCAATCCGGGTTTTGCGCCAACCTGGCCACCATCCCGGCCATGGTCGGGAAGGAAGATGTGATCTTTTCTGACGAATTGAATCACGCCAGCATTATTGACGGCAGCCGTCTATCCGGGGCCAGGATCGTGAAATTTGCGCACGCGGACCCTGCCGACCTTGAGAAAGTGATCAAGGAAAATGCGGGGACCTACCGCCGTGCCCTGATGATCACCGATGGCGTTTTCAGCATGGACGGGGATGTTGCCCCGCTCGATAAGGAATACGAGATCACCAATAAATATGATGTCATGCTGATGGTCGATGACGCACACGGTGAAGGCGTCCTTGGCCGCGGCGGCCGTGGCATCGTGGACCATTTCGGCCTGCACGGTAAAGTGGATGTAGAAGTTGGTACGCTCTCCAAGGCATTCGGCGGCGTCGGCGGCGTGGTTGCCGGTAATGCGAAGATCATCGAATGGCTGCGTCAGCGCGGTCGCCCCTTCCTGTTCTCTTCCGCGGTCACTCCCCCGGATGTAGCCGCCTGTATCGCCGCAGTGGACCTATTGGAATCGTCCACAGAATTGGTAGATAAGTTATGGGATAACGCCCGCTATTTCAAGGCTGCCATGAAAGAATATGGCTTTGATACAGGCGTTAGTACCACCCCGATCACACCGGTCATGCTGGGAGAAGCACCCCTGGCGCAGCAGTTCAGCCGGGAGTTATTCGCCAACGGCGTCTTCGCCATGTCACTTGGTTTCCCGACAGTGCCAAAGGGAAAAGCCCGCATCCGTGTCATGATCTCAGCCGCACATACGCGCGCTGATCTGGACCAGGGTCTTGCAGCCTTCAAGAAGGTTGGCCAAAATCTGGGTGTTATTAAATAAATTGCGAGAATCTAGATGAAATTTAACGAACTGGCTCGTGCAAGATACTCTGTACGCAAATTCTCAGAACGGAAGGTCGAACCGGAAGTGCTGGAACAAATTCTAGATGCCGCCCGGCTTTCTCCGACCGCGTGCAATTTTCAACCCTGGAAGATCCTGGTGATCAGCAGTGATGAAGCGTTATCCCGCCTCAAGGAATGTACGCGCTACACTTTCGGTGCCCCGATGGCACTTCTTATCTGCGCCGATACTGAAAAATCCTGGAAGCGGTCATACGACGGCCATTCCTCCAGCGACATTGATGCTTCCATTGTGGGCACACACCTGATGCTGGCCGCCGCCGAACTTGGCCTGGGTACGACCTGGGTCGGTAATTTCGATCCGATAAAAATACGTTCGACCTATGCCATTCCAGCAAACCTGGAACCGGTCTGCCTCTTCCCGTTGGGATATCCCGCCGATGACTGTAAACCGGCTGAGAACCACGACAAGCGATTCCCATTGAGCGAAATGGTGGTTTACGAGAAGTTCTAAATTAGAATAATAAACACAATAAAAAGCGAGGAGCTACTCCTCGCTTTTTTGATCTCCCTGGGAAATATATTTCCTTTTCAGACGTTTTTGCAACAGTGGCGCGACCAATTTACGGAGGTAGTACTTGGCCACGATCGCCGAGAGTTTGGAACCGCCGTCGCGGTAATGTACGCGCAGCATTTCCGGCCAGCAGCGGTCGTCCGCATCCACGGTCTTGGCGCCGCTGTGCAGGCGGAAATTCGCCCAGACAGAGCCTGGAAGGTACTTCAATTGGCTCACAGAAGCCAGACGCACCCACAGGTCATAATCCATGGCAAAAAAGAAACTGGGGTCCAGAGGTCCGACCTGCCGCCAGAGGTCAGCACGAAAGAAGGCAGCCGGTTGAGGAATATGGACATAACCCCGGCGTAGTTTCTTTAGATCGGTTTGTCGTGCCGGGAACATTCCCACGATGTTCGAATGCTCATCGATAAAATTCAAGTCACTGTAAACCACACCCACTTCTGGATGATCCTGCAGGTAGTTTACCGCCTGCCTGATCGCTCCCGGATTGTAGGTATCATCGGAGTTCAGCCAGGCCAGGATCGAGCCTTTCGCACTGGCGAAACCTTTATTGATCGCTTCGGTCTGTCCGCGGTCTTTTTCAGAGGTCCAATACGCCAATTTACTCTCAAAAGAACGGATGACGTCCACAGAGGAATCTGTGGAACCGCCGTCGATCACGATGTACTCGAAATTCGGGTAATCCTGTTCCAGCACGGAACGCATCGTCTCAGGCAGGTAATCCCCCTGGTTGAAGGATGGAGTAATAATACTCACCAATTCTTCGCTCATTTCAATTCCCTTAGTTTTCCTTCGAACTCAGGCGTTCGCTGCGATTTTCAATGCGTCGGGTGCGTAATTTTTCAAGGCCAAGTGGTGCGAACAGTGCAAAGACCATTCTGTACCATTCCGGGAAGATGACCTCCGGAGAAAGCAGGAACCCATGCCAGTAAGCCCTGAAAGAGGCCTGATACTCTTTTGCGTCCAACAGGTAAAACCCATTGATCCGCTCAGCACCGGCTTTGATATACGGTGCGTTCAGGCAGAACAGAGACTCAAACCGCGGATCCTTTTCCATCCACTCCACGATCCGGTAGGCTTCTTTTCCAAATTCAGCAGCCTGTGCCAGGTTTTTGCAATCCTCGTGATAATGTGCACCAGCCCATAACTGGGGTACATAACGCATACCGGATTCAAGTCCCATGCGTAGCCAGAGCTGGTGGTCAAGCATAAAATGATAGTTCATATCCAGGTAGCCGGCCTTTTCCAGGACCGAGCGGCGCATAAAGACAGCCGGCTGCCCGATGATGTGAAAGGTCATCAGTTCCTTAAGGCCCCAGTTACCGTAATGGAGCTCGTTAAGCACGCGTCCGTTTGCGCTAACCACTTGCACATCGCCAAAAACCATGCCGATCTCCGGATGGGCTTCAAGTTCAGCCACAGCGGCCCGTGTTGCGCCCGGCTGATAATAATCATCCGAGTTGACCCAGGCGATATACTTCCCTTTAGCCCGGGCAAAGCCTTTATTGATCGCCTCTCCCTGCCCGTGGTCCTTTTCTGAGGCCCACCAGGCCAGGCGGTCAGCATAACGCTTTATGATCTCCACACTGCCGTCATTCGATCCTCCATCAGCAACCAGGTATTCGATGTTGGGATAATCCTGCTCCAATACCGAGCGCATGGTCTTTTCCAGGAAGGCTGCCTGGTTATAACTGGGAGTAATGATCGAAACGAGCGGGAGATCTATCATTTAAAACAGGCTTTCGTATCCCACTTTGGGGAACACAGTCAGTTTTCCACCAACGGTAGCGTCGATGATCTCACGACCGGCTGTCTGATAGGCTTCTCTAGCCATGGTATACGCCAATTCGGAAGTTTCCAGGTCGGGTAATTGCCAACGGAATCCTTTGCCAAAATAGGATGCATTGAAATGATTCGGATCGTCTCCGCCGGAAACCACCGTGGTATTCGGTTTCCCTTGCGTGGTGAAATTGTGATCGACCCCGATCAGGACAACCTGTTTGAACCCCATATAGAACGCCAACTGCATGGCAACATAAGTCACGGTCGCTCCTTCCCACAGTCTTCCGGATGCATCTTTGCTGAATCCCGGTAACTGGTAGGAAGTATACAGATAATGCAGGTTATCCGCAGGTTGGATCCATTTCCTCCCCCGCCATGAAACAAAGGTCGGGATGGGTAAGGCGCGGATATCTTCGGCACACTGTTCGATCACCAGGTCGTTCACAGTCAGCAGCAGCGAGGTTCTAAATCCCAATTCGGGAAAAGCCAGGTAAAACCGGTTCATGCCGAAAGTAAATTCGTTTTGCAGTTTGGTCAGGTCTGTATTCTTCAGGCTCGGACCGTTGCCGATGATAAAGCAGCGCTCTCCGGAATGAGTATCTTTGAGCGCCCTGATCTTCTTAATGGATTCCTGCCGCCACGGATGCAGGCGGCTTTCTGGATAGTCAGAGGCAACCTGAAGACCATCACGCATGGTGCGCAGCGTATTGACAACGGGTTCCGGAAGTGATTTTACGATGGTGGATTTCATGGACTACTCCGTGCTCAACCGTGAAGTTGCGCCGCCATCCACAACCAGGGCTTGCCCGGTCATGAACGAAGATTGCTCATGATCTGCCAGGAAATAAATAGCATGAGCGATCTCTTCAGGGGTACCAATGCGGCCGTTGACCGTTTTGCGGGCCAGGTTATCCAGGCGCTCTTCCACTGAAGGGCCATCCATATATTCACGATTCATGCTGTCGCGCAGCATGGGAGTATCCACCGCTCCCGGCAGGATCGCATTCACGCGGATGTTATCCCCGGCGAACTCAATGGCCATAGCCCGGGTCAGTGCCAGGATACCGCCTTTGCTGGCCGCGTAAGCAGCGATACTGGCCGAGGTCTGCACCGCATGGACTGAGGACATATTAACGATCGCAGCCCCACCTTCTGCTTTTACAAGCATCGGATGCGCATAACGTGCGCCCACAAAAGTCGGGCGCAAATTTGTGGCAATTGTCCGATCCCATTCTTCTACGCTGGTCTCGATGATGGGTTTATGGATCTGGACAGCCGCGTTATTTACTACGGCGTTGAGGTAGGGGGTGAACTTTGCTGCCAGATCATAGATCTCGACGATCTGGTCCGGATCGGAAACATCTTTCTTAATAAACAGTCCATCTTTGGGGAAATCGCTGCCAAATTCGCTGCGGTCAACTCCGATCACGCGCCAGCCCTTTTCAGAAAATAACTTTACAGCAGCACGTCCAATGCCACCGGCCGAGCCGGTGATCAATACCACGCGATTCTTTTCCATAATGAATTCCTCGCTTAAATTGTTTTTGAAAGTTCTTCCAGATCGTCAGCCGATATTTCCAGGCCGGCGAGCAAATTGCGGATCGTATTCCAGTGCACACGCTCCCAGGCAGCCGGGCTGGAATTGCTGTTATGCGGAGCCAGCATCACATTGTCCATCTTTAACAACGGAGAGGTCAAGGGCAGCGGTTCTTCCTCGAATACATCCATTGCAGCCCCACCGATCTTATCGGCATGCAGTGCCTCCACCAGGGCTTTTTCATCCACCACCGGGCCGCGGGAGGTATTGATCATCACCGCAGTCGGTTTCATAGCTTCAAAGGCTTCTTTATTCATCAAATGCCGGCTGGTCGGGTTGAGGTCGGTATTCATGCTGACATAATCTGATCGTGAAAGCAGATCTTTGAAAGTGGTCATCTCTACTTTATTTTCCAGGATGAAATCCGGAGCGATCGGGACAATATCTGTACCCAGGATGGTCATGCCAAAAGCACGAGCGCGGCGGATGACCGCCTTACCGATATTGCCCAGGCCAACCACACCCAGTGTGCATTCAGAGAGAGATCGGCCAGGGATCTTTTGCCACTCGCCCGATTTCATCGCTTTATCCATCCAGGGTTGACAACGCGCAAAAGCCAGGATGTATCCCATGACAGTGTCAGATACAGGCAGGGTAAAAGCATTCAAGGTGTTTTTTAAATGCACACCCAGTTCCTTGCAGGCAGCCTGGTCGATCGAATCGATGCCGGTGCCCCATTTGGAGATCACCTTCAACCGGGGAAGACAGGCTTCGATCACCCGTCGAGAATATCGATCATCACCGCAGATCGTAGCGTCAAATTGACCGGCATATTTCAAAATATCTTCTTCTTCCATGCGTTCTTCAACATCCGGCGCGATCACTTCCAGGCCGAAATGCTCAAAAACCGGCATAAAACGTTTTTTGTAAGGAAGCATGTATGGAGCTGTTAATAGTACGGTTTTCATTTTTCACCTGATTATTGTTATTCAGAAGGAATTATACTTTCGCGAATTCGATTCAGAACAGTTATTTGTTGATCACATAATTATAGAGTGTAAAACCCTCATACCCGCGAATATATCCGATCTCTGAAAGACGGTCATGCAGGATTTCCTTATATGGGTCCGACTCTTCTACAACGTAAGATTGGCCATATACATAACTTAACGGGATTGCGTCCAGAAATTCTGTGGCTGTGCCATTTTTCAAAGCCGCGAAATAAGCGTTACTGTTGATCAAGCCATCCATGTTCACAACCGTGCGGTCATGAATAAAATAAGCCGTCAGCCCACCGCCAGTCATGCCTATATACGTGCCTTTCTTTGTATAACTTTCCACCTCATTCACCTCGGTAAGGTATGCACTTTCCTGTTCTTTAGAAATATTCATGGGAGTAAAATATTTAAAAGTATTAAAGTGATCATACGCAAGGTTAATAATAAACAAGCAGGAAAGAAGCAGGGAAATCCATTTCAATTTTGGATTGATCTTTTCGAGCCAGTAAAATAGCTCGTCAACCAGAACAAATAAAAGCAAAGTGATTGCCAGCATTTCACTCACCCAGTACCAGGTGCGTGTATGGGCGTAACCGATCGTATTATAGTAAGCGATCTGGACCATGCAGCCGATCAGCAACGCCGGTACCAGTAAAGCAAAGAATTGTCGGGCAGGTCTTTTCTCTTGTGATTTTAGCATTGCCATAATAAAGAAGATAAAAACAATCACCAGTGAAATAAAAATAAAAGTATACAAAGAAGAATTGCCGCCAGCGAATTTGACCAGGATATTCGCAATTCTGTCAAACTGACTGGTTAATAACGACCAGGGACCATAATTCGCTACCGGACTAAGCCCCAATATGGTGATCAGAGAGCTTGGATGCCCATAAACAGTATTCGGCAATGTACTCCACCAGGTTTTGATCTGCCCGCTGACTGGAGTGAATGTTCCAAAAAAGACTTTATTGATCACACAATAAGTGCCAATGATCAGTGCGATCGGAATTGCATAGCCTATCCCCTCAAATAGGACCCTTTTCCATACCTTTTTTAGCCAGTCATTCGCAGTTTTGAATTCATTTTTTGGATTGATTTCAGCAAACCTTCTGGATTGTACCAATCTTACACACAAAATCAGAATGAATGAGATCACTCCAAAAATGAGGATCACTGACTTCGAATAGACCTTTAGCAGACCAAGCTTGTTTAATCCAAAACTAATTGCATACATTCCTGCCGTTGTGATCAATGCCGCAAGGACCTGGCGAAACAGTCTGGACCAAATCCCTTTTTGATTGAAATCGTCATACAATCCAAAAAAATAGTACACAATCGGGTTGATCACAAAAGTGATCCCGATCATTGGATAGATCGAATAAGCATTTCCGACCGCATTTGTAAAACCGATGCGCATGACCCAACTTAAGATCACCGCCAGGCCGAGTGCGATCCAATCATAGATCAGATCGATCGAGATCTTTCGAATGCGGAAGAGCACAAAAAATCCAACAGCAGCCACGACAAAAACGTTGTCAAGCCGTGAAAGAATGGTCAACGCACCAATCAGCCCCAGCCCGGCCATCCGGAAAAAGGTGATCGGTTTTTCTGCTTCTTCAGCCAAAAATTGACTGGCCTGCTGTATCAGGAGAACGATGAAAAAGGCACTGATCGCCGATTCCATCCCGTGCACAGTGGTCACACTATAGATAGTGAAATTAAGGGCCCAGAAGAGTGAGCCCGCGATGGAAGCCAGGGGATGTAAATAACGGATTAACAAACGATACAAAACGATTGCGGTGGCAGCATTGAATAGACCGCTGACGATTGCCAGTACGCGCAAGGGCAAGACCAGGCTGAGCTTGCTTAACCAGAAAACCCCAAGGCAAACCACCATCCACAAAGGATGAAAACCATTCGCCAGGTTGATCCCATCAAAGGTAAATCCAAGGCCAGACCATACATTCTGGGCCACTTTGTAATAATAGAAAGCGTCATCAATGTTATACCAGTTCATCAGGCTGTTCGTCGGAGTGAAGGCAACGTATACGCTCCCGGAAACAGCCAGTAGGCCGATGAGTATTTCAATGATGATATGTGTTTTCTTAGTCATTGATGAGAGCCTTCTCTGCGAACCGATTATTTCCCTTTACGGGCTTGAATGAACAACTCAACCAGACGAAAATCGATCTCTTCGTCGATATCCCAGGCTTCATCCCGGTCGATCTCAAATAGATAGGGCCTTTCGCCGACACGATTTCTTTTTTGGGAGAGATTTTCACCTGTAAAAATATACAGGCAGGAATTTTCTTCATAAACTGGCGGCAGGTCCTGGGTTTGTAGAAGGATCGCCGGATTATGGTTGATCGCCCGTCCCAATTGGTCCCAGAGCCGGGATTGCAAACGGGTCACACCAAAAAGCGAATCGTAGGCCGGATATTGAGAGGTTAGGGTACGAATTGCCCTGGAAAATGTTTCTGAACTCACCAACGGGTTGGTACTGTGAGTTTGTAGGTAGAGGTCGGAAGGGAAGTTCTGCACGTCGTTCATCAGGATCTCGTTCATCGGTATCGTATCTGCTCGTAAATGTTCAGGCCGGCGCATAACTTTCACAGTCGGGAAATTCTCTGTTACGCCTGCGATGATCTCGTCGCTGTCGGTATCCACCACGATCTGTGTCAGTTCCTTCACCTGCAGCAGGCTGCTGATCACATGCTGATACAACGGGCGGCCATCCAACATCCGGTAATTCTTTCCGGGAACCCGCTGAGAATGGTGCCGCATAGGGACCAAAGCTGTAATAGTCTTCACTTGCATACTTACCTCTTCTTCCTATTCCTGGTTTTCCCTGGAGTTCACCTTCTCCTGGTACTGGATCGGTTCGATCCTGCGGATTTGGTCAGTCGAAGGAACTCCACCCGGTTGGCGTGGATAATAAAAAGCCTGTTTCAGCTGCCAGGTCAATGGGCCCGATTGCTGGTAACCGCGGTAGGTGCCGGAAAATTGGCGCCAGCGGAATCTTAGTATATTCATAAAATCACGTTCCAGCCGGCCGACGATTCTGGCTTGTTTCCAATCGGCAAAAATATTTTGAAAGAACAAACGGTAAAGATCTTTCCTTGTGAAATTTTCCTGTGGAAAGATCTGCTTAAACGCCATACCCTCACGCCGATAGCGATTGAAGATGCCTGCCAGTGATTCATTATGCACATGGATCACTTCGGCTTCAGCACAATAGGCGATGGCGTATCCGTTCTTTTGCGCCCAGTTGCTCCATGCCAGATCTTCAAGCGCTGGCAGCATCTCATCGTAAGGATGCTCCTGCCAGAGTGCTCGTCGGATGGCAGAATTCGCGTTATTGCAGAAAGGCGTGGTCTGCCTCGAGACCGATATCTCCGGGAACCATTGATGAAAAATCTGATGTTCCGAAAATTGGGTAGTCTCACAGCCGCGCTGCTTCCCGTAGGATAGAGCTACCTGCGGATCTTTGAAAGGTGCCAACAGTGTCTCCAACCAATCCGGGTAGACAGGGTAAACGTGCGCACTGGCCATCACCACCAGGTCAGCCTCTGCACGGGCAATCCCGTAATTTAAAGAGCGGCCAAACGTGAATTCTTCAGGCTTAATTGTAACCACATCTACCGGAAATTGCTGGGCGATCCTCACAGTCGAATCAGTGGAGCCAGAATCCACCAGGATCACCTGGACGTCTTTGACCGTCTGCGCATTGATCCCGGCCAGCAGCCTGCCGATATGCTGTTCCTCGTTATAGGCGCGAATAATGATCGAACAAACTGGTTTTTGTGTCATAAAGGCATCTCAAAGGGAGTGTCTCTAAGGATCCCGTCAATCAGGACTTTTGCAGTGACTGAATTCTGCGGTAGCAGTGCTTGTAACTCAAATTCCCGCAATTTGACATATCCCGGCCAGACGCCGTCTTCCTGCAAAGTGTCGTTAAAGGGAAGAGAACTTAAATACAACTGGTAATACAGAAATTTTCGTGCATTTGAAACAAATTCCTGCGGGATCTTGATCGTTTCACTGGAAATCAGTTCAGATAACTTCTGTTGATATTCTTCAGCCGATTTTGGTAAAAAGACAGTAGCAAGTTGGGTATAGCGGGCTTTTCCGGCAACCAGTACAGCTTTTCCAAGCAATGTGGCTTCCAGGCCAATGGTAGAGTTATAGACCATTACAAAATGACTGCGCTGAATGAGGTCATACGAACTGATGAACTCAAGGGAATCCACGAACACCACATTCGGGTATCGGTCCACACCATTGGCTTTCACCCAATCGCGAACACTTTCGCGGCTTTCTTTGTTGGCACGGAACTCATCGGGGTGAGCACGAATTACAAACAGGGTTTCAGGATGCCCCTGGATAAATTCTTTTAGAGAGTCCAACCAGGTGAACATATCCGGGAAAAGTGTGTTCGCGTGGACCTGGCTGGTATCAAAAATTACGTTTGTAAAAATGGGAACGATGTGTTTGAATTGCGCGGCCTTTTCCAGAAAGCTCTGGTCCAGCCCTTTCATTTCCGGCCAGAAACGAATGCCGGCCATGCTGAAATTTCCCTGGAATCGGTCGCTCAAATAGCTGTCCAGGCGCTCGTTCATCTTCTCGTCAAGCTGGAAATCAGGGCGAATCTCAACCGGATATGCTGTGGCTTCACCGGTTGTGAAGAATGCTGTGAATGGCCGCATGCCTACTTCATGCGTGATTACTTTGATCCTCTTTTGCAGGCAGACATAACGGACTGCCGCTTCGGGGTAGAACATGCCATTGAATTCCACCACCGCTCTCGGCTTGACTTCCTCCACCAGTGCAGTAAATTGCTGCACGATATTCCAGGCGGAGAGGATGTAATGTTTCATTAACAGCAAATTCTCTGGGCTTTCGTTCAGGTGGTAACATCTGAGTACCCAGCGCAGTGAGTTGGTGGCCCAAAAACCCAGGGGAGCCGATTGGTAGGTAAAAGCAGATAATTCGTCAACAGATAAATCTCTTACTTTTGAAACCAGATCGGGATCTTCTTTATACTCAAACCACCGGGTAGGGATTCCATTGAATACTGCCTGGCTCTGGGCAACACAACGTTCACAGGGTGGAGCCGTCAGAAGGTCCTTCCGGTCGGTTCCCAGCGCGCAATGGCTCATCCCGGCTTTACAGGCAAATTGGATCGTCGGAATTCCCTGTAACCGCAGCATCTGGTTGGTTAAATACGAATAGGCTGCGTTCTGGCTCATAGCCTGCAGGCGAGTGGAAGCATTAAAAAAGATCACCGGGGCTGAATCCATTTTGTTTTCAGCTCCGGCCTGATTCACTTGAATAGACAAATGCTTCCAGCGCCGGTTGCTGTTCGCATGTACCCAACGCTGGAAGATCGCTTTTTTAACTCGGGGAATATCCGGAAAGGTCAATCCTGCACCCTTCGCAGCTTTTTCAGGGAGGGCAATTCACTTTCATAGACTTTCTTGACGCCGTCGCCCATTGCCAGTTCAGTCACACGCACATATTTGACCAATTTCTCAAACCCGCCGGGTTCAACCGAAGCCGACTGGTCGGAGCCCCACAGGGCACGATCCAGGGTGATATGCCGTTCAACCATGCAGGCACCCAGGCCAACAGCTACAACAGAGGTGACCAGACCAACCTCATGCCCGGAATACCCGATCGGGCAGGAGAAGGTTTTACGCAATGTTTCAACCATCTTCAGGTTCAATTCTTCAGGATCACAGGGATATGAACTGGTCGCGTGGCAAAGCACAAGGTTATCTTCACCCACCAGTTTGACAGCAGCGTTGATCTGTTCCATGGTGGACATACCCGTGGAAAGGATCAAGGGACGACCGGTCTTGCGCAGATGGCGCAGCAAGTTGGAATCAGTCAATGACGCGGAGGGGACTTTATAAGCAACCGGGTTGAATTTTTCGAGGAAATCTACAGAGGGTTCATCCCACACGGAGGCAAACCAGGTAATGCCGATCTCTTTGGCATAGCGGTCGATCTCTTTGTATTCTTCTTCGCCGAATTCTACTTTATAGCGGTAATCCAGGTAAGTGATATAACCCCAGGGAGTCTCGCGCATTTGGTTGCGCTGCTCGGGGGGAACACACAATTCAGGGGTGCGTTTTTGGAATTTAATTGCATTCACGCCTGCATGCTTGGCCGCGGCCATCAACTGCTTGGCAGAATCAAGTTCGCCATTATGATTAATGCCGGCTTCAGCAATAATGTAAGCTGGATGACCATCCCCTACCCAGGTATCACCAATTTTTACTTCTCGTTTCATTCTTTTCTCCAGAAAATTCAAATAGTCTAACTGGCCAGGAAAGTGCCAATCAAATGCATATCGCACTGCTCGGTACATTTAATGCCCGGAGTGAGATCGAAATGGTCTTTTCGGAAGGTCTTATATTTCTCGCCGTTCCAGATATCGTACATGGATTCATTATGAGCATCGCCCAGAATGATCTCATTGTTGAAATCTTCCACGCATTCCACTGCTTCCCCATTGGATTTGATGGTCATTGAAGACCAGGGGAACTGGCAGAATTCCAGCCAGTGAATGGATTGTGTCGGGTTCTTGTTGTCTTCATACCACTGCTGATCCTGGCTCTTCAAGTACACATAAACATCGCAGCCCTTGAAGGCTTCTTTCAACTTGCCGAACTCTTCCTGCTGCCAGGGTTTATTCAGGTTGATCATGGTGATCACAATGGTGGTCTTCAAATTGCGCTGAGCTTTGATGTCCAGCAGTTTCAGAATGTTCTTGTAGGAATCTGAGAAATTCGAGGCAGCACCGCGGACTTCTTTGTGGCGGATGTCATCCACGCTTTCCATGGAATACTTCACGTAGCCCAGGCCGTTTTCGAAGGTCTCGATGGTGCGTTCCATGTTGATGTTTGCCGGATTACAGCTGAAGTAGCTTTCCAATCCCCGTTTGGACATCGCTGCCACGTACTGCGGCATGTTCTTATCCAGCAGCGGATCGCCATAACCATGCAGAACAATTACCTTTGGAATGACATACAGGAAGTAGTGATTCTCGCTCATGTCATTCTTGGGATAACCATATTTTTCCAACGCGAATTTCTCCCAGCGGGCCCATTGTTCAGCAGTAAAGGGTTTTAGCTGGTCAATAACGTGATTGAATAACTCGGGTTTCATGGTGACCACCGGACGGGTCATCATGGTAGTACGCGGGCACATTTCGCAGCGCATGTTGCAGGCATTGGTGGTCTCGATGTTATAAACCACCGGATCCGGAGAACGGTAAGATTCCAGGGCGTTCTCAAGAGTTTCGCGGGAGAATTTCTCTCCAGCCAGAACGCGTTTCTTCAGATCCCACACTTTCATGTAGAACTCAATATCGATCATCCAAATACTCCTGATGGAATAGATTCATTTACAAATTCAACGATTGAAATCTGCCCTCTATTGTATCCGAGACAACAGAAAATCGCAAAGTTCTCTCACAGCTCCATGACCACCGGTCAACTCTGTTACATGGTCCGCGCGGCGCAGCACTTCAGGATGCGCATCAGCCGGGGCGACGGCGTATCCAACCAGTGGAAAACAGGGCAGATCATTGGTGTCGTTCCCCATGTAGATCACGGTTGACGGGTCGATCTTGCGTTCCTTGAACAATTCCATTAAAGCTGACCCCTTATCGGTCACCGCCTGCAAATAGGGAATATTCATTTTCTTGCAGCGCGCAGCCACTACCAGGTTCACCTCACGAGAGACCACCATTACTTCAATACCGGTCTTCTCGCGCAAATGATTAATACCAAGACTGTCCGATCGATTGGCAGCCACCATCTCGCAGCCGTTCTCATCCACCCAGACGCGGTTATCGGTGACCACGCCGTCAAAATCCATCAGCAGCATATTGACCTTCTTTGGGAAGGAGCGGCGTTCATTGGCCGGATCGACCATTTCCAAACCGCTGTCGGTCACCATCCATTCGGACCGTTCCCAATCAGCCGGAGTGTCAATATCAATGGTATAGCGCACATCAATCACCAGCGGCATGATCACATCACCGCTCATTGAATTCTTTTCGAGGATTGCCCTTGGACGAATGGCATCGATATGCCCGGTCTGCCAGTAAACATCGGGCAGCGACTGCCGCGGCGCGTTATAAGCCTCTTTGATCCCGTCCACACCGATCAACGGCTGCATTTTGCCGCTGATCTTATCGATCTTCCACATCTTGAACGGGTTTTGACCGGCATCCACGACTCCGCGAACAGAGTCAGCCTCCGGGTGGTTGAGCAGGATCTTTACCGCGTCATCTACACAGGTACGCGGCCGCACCGGAGAGGTTGGACGCAATTGCACCACCACCTCCGGATGATAATTCTCATTTTCTGCCAGCCATTCCAACGCATGCTTGAATACCGGCAAGTCCAGAGTTTTATCCTGAGAGAATTCTGCGGGGCGTAAAAATGGCACATCAGCACCATACTGACGAGCTACCCTGGCGATCTCTTCATCATCAGTCGAAACGATGGTCCGTGTCACCGATTCCGCTTTCAAGCCAGCCGCGATACTGTAAGAAATGAGTGGATATCCGGCAAATTCGCGGATGTTTTTTCGGGGAATGCCTTTAGAACCTCCCCTGGCCGGAATGATCACCAATACTTCGGGTTTCTTTACCATGCTGTCCAGCCTCCATCCACTACAAGGTTTGACCCGGTCATATAAGAAGAGGCATCCGAAGCCAGGAATAATAATGCCCCATTCATTTCATCTTTTCGGGCCATACGTCCCATCACTGCGCGCGCAGAATAATTTTGCAAGAATTCTTCATCATTTTCATTGTAGATACCGCCCGGGGTCAGCGCGTTGGCACGGATCCCTTTCCCGGCAAAATAGGTCGCCAGGTAGCGGGTCAATCCAAGGATACCGGCTTTTGTAACCGGGTAATAAGCTGGTTTGAAGCGCTCAGGTTGTCCCTCTTTTTTATATAACCGCTGATCAGGGCCAACCAGACCGTACATGGAACATAAATTGATGATGGAACCACCACCCTGTTTGAGCATGGGTTCAGCTACAGCCTGGGAACATAAAAAGGACCCGGTCAGGTTCACATCCAAAGCCTGTCGCCACATTTCCACTGGAAAGGTCTCAAACGCGCCGCTATTTGTTCCCGGGTGTGAAGGATCGAATTTTGGATCAAGCGCTGCACTGTTTACCAGTACATCCACACTGCCAAAAGCAGCCAGGACCTTCTGGACCATCGTCTTTACCTCATCTGGCTGAGTGATATTCACCTGAACAGGCAGTGCCTTATACCCCAGGCGGGAGATCTGCTCGGCAGTAGAGTTTGCGGCTGCTTCTGTCAGTTCAGCCACAGCCACATTCGCTCCAGCTTCAGCCAGGGTGCGGCAAAACTCAGCCCCCAACAAACCGGCGCCGCCAGTAATAATTGCAGTTTTTCCTTTTAATGAGAATTTATCAAAAATCGTAGACATCGTACTTACGGTCACCTATAAATGAATGAACTTGTTTTCAGCTGCTGAATGATAAACGGCATCCGTCATTTTCAAAGCTGTGATGCCATCCTGCAGGGTACAGCAGGGAGCATCTTCTCTATTTGCCACACGGATAAAATGGGCCATTTCATCCAGGAACAGGCGATTTCGTTCGAAATCAGCCGGTGGAAGAGCTTCTTCCCACTGTTGTTTCTCAGCATTAAAGAGCCGGGCAGCCCCATTACTGTTATCCCAAACGATTGTACCGCAATTTCCCACGATCTCGAGCCCGTGCCGTGGGGGACGCTGAACGTAATCGAGGTGCACAATACCCAGGGCGCCAGAGCGATAGCGGATCATGATCTCGGCAGTATCCTCAACCTCCAGGCCCAATTCGCTTTGATTGGCAGTCAAGGCCGCCAGGTCAGTGGCTTCACCCATCAGCCAGTGCAGATAATCCAGCGGATGGGTCAGTGTATTCACTACCCCGCCGCCCAGGTCTGCGCGGGCGCTGTAACTCTTCCGGTAATCCTCCCATGGGTGCCAGCCGGGAAGATACTCTCCCCAGTGTGCGTTTACTGAGATCGGCGTGCCGATTCGGCCTTCAGCCAGCCATTCGGAAACCTTGCGAAGGGTCGGATGATATCGAAATTGGAAACCTACCAATACGGGGGCATTGTTTTCCTCTACTGCCTTCTGGAGTTCATCTATGCGCTCAAAATTGTGTGAAACCGGTTTCTCCATCATAATGGCGCAGCCTGCCTTTGCCGCCGGGATGGCCACATCCAGATGCAGCGCGGTCGGGTTGGAAATGATCACAGCATCCGGTTGGTGCGCCATTGCCGTCTCCAGGCTAGTTTCGACCGGAATTCCCTCAATTCCATCCTCTGATAGCGTGGAATGATGCGTTCGGTAGAGGAGAATATCCTTCTCACCAAGTTGTCGCAGATTATTCAAATGACGGCGCCCAATGGAGCCAAAGCCAGCAATAAGAAATTTCATACACTTCATCAACTTCTTTGTTATTTGTGAGTAAGTAATATTAATCTGAGCAAATTTTGGATCTTATTATCTTTTATTAATTAATGAATGTAATAAGTCATTATTTATCCAGAATCGCACCCTAATTGGTAAAATTTTCTCAATTAAGAAATTTTCATAAAATGGGTATTTATTCCGATTTCTTAACGGATAAGAAATAATGATAGTGATAGTTCTAAGATTTGCAACTAAGGCAGTTTTTGTGTAACTCAAAAAAATACGACATCGGTCTTTCCAATTATTTGGTAATTGATGGTACTTAAGATATAGATCCGCTTTTGAATCAGCCGAAAGCTTCTTTTGTTCTATAAACCAATCAATTGAAAGTCGGCTGTAGGGAATATGGTGAAGTATTCTCAGTTGCGGAAGGTAATTTTGGATTCCTCCCTGCTTTACTGCTCTCATCATAAGTTCAGTATCTTCGCCATAACCATTATTCTTAGTCCCATGCCCAAAATCAATAGAGAATTCACCAATTTGATCTAAAAATTTCTTTGAAATGACCAAATTTCCCCCCAATAAATATTCAGTCGGTGAAAGTTCTCTGGCTTCTTTTCCAAACGAAAGTATGAAATACTCATCTTTCACCCATTTTGGTTTTTGGCCATCGTAAATTGGAAAACAAGGTCCTCCAAAAACACAATTTATATTGGCCTTTGGCAATGTATGAAATAAAATTTCTAAATAATTTTTATCAATCTCTTCATCATCGTCGATAAAACACAACCAGTGACCCTTCGCATTTTCGATACCCATATTTCTTGCATGACTTAATCCCTTTAGAGGTTGATGAAATAATCGGATTGGGAGACCTTCGTCAATCATCTTGTTGACGATGGTTTCAGTTTCTGAGGTATTGTCCATCGAATTATTTACTACAACGATCTCCACTTCTAGAAAATCTTTCATCTGAAGTTTGATGGAGTTCAAAGTCCTAATTAATCCATCAGGCCGTTTGTAAGTAGGTACAATAAATGAAACTAGCGGATTAATTAGCATATTCATTGTTTGCACTCCAGTAGGATATCGCATATTGTCGAAATAAACTTATCAATAGAGAAAGTATCCAGAATTTTTTTCTGGTTGGCTGCCATCTGTTTTTTCGCGCGGTAATACAACCCGGAATCGTTGATCAACTTGTCCAGATCACATTCAGTACCTTCGATTGAAGTCACCCATTCCAGGCCGGGATACTCATGAATATCGGGAGCCCCCCAGTAAATAGGGACGGTCCCTGCGGGAAGGCAATCAAATAATTTTTCGGTGATATAGCCGTTTTGCCGCTGATTTTCCATCACCAGGCAAAACCGGTAGCGCCGCAACAGGTCCACCTTGCTGGAGACAAATCCGCGGTAATTGGCCATGGATTTCGGCCAACCACCGCCGAAAACATCAACTTCCTCTACCCATCGGTCCGCGATTTCCTTCCGAATTTGATAATGAGCATTCGGGTTGAGTGTGGCGATCAGAGCGCATTTTTTCTTGCGCGGCAAAAACCGCAATAGGTAGTTATCGATGAACATCTTGCGCGAGGATTTCCACTGGTTGATCACTGCGTACAGCCCGCGTTTATCTCGACCTGAACTGGCAATTGCTGGATCGTAAGGAATATACATCTGCCGAAAACCGGGATGAGCACTCTGATCACGATCAAAGCTCATGAAATAATCAAACCGAGCAGCTTTTTCGTAAGCTAATTCCCAACCAACCCTCGCCTCGAACTGGATCAAAATGTGTTTCTTGAACCGGTCAAAAACCGGTTCGATCTCATCCCAGGTCTTCTTATTCAGGTTGATCACAAGGAGCACAGCTTCAGGATCAACCTGATCCGCCCTGAATGGTATTAGTTGGGCTTCAGGAAGTACCTGCCAAAATGGGAAATAACCCTCAAAAGCAGATTGAGGTTGAGTTTTTTCCTGGTTATATCGAAGGATCGTGTCGATCCCAAACGCACCTGTGAGTACAATTTTCACTTTGTTTTCCGCCAATTTTAATTTCCAGTCATAGATATCCGTCTGGTTGTTTGACCAGAAAAATGTTTGTTTATTTCATCAAATCTGCCAACCACTCGCCGGTACGTCTGCCAGCGCTGCCGTCGGTAAAAGTAACTTCGTCTCGGATGAATTTTTGCCTATTGTCCTCATCCAGATGGGGGTCCTGTAAATAGGCATTCAAATGGGCTTTTAAGGTTTCACTGTCCATTGCCACCCGGCCCGCACCCGCCTCGCGGAAACGCTGATGGGTCGGCCAATTGCCGATCTTTGAAAGCGGCAGAGAGAATTTACCGGGCTTGTTCCAACCACCGGGAGTATCAAAACACAGGCTGACGATCGGCCGCCCGTGAATGGCAGTCTCCACACACATGGTGGAATAAACCGTGGTGAACACATCAGAATGGGCCATCATGGAAGTTTTTTCCGGCATATCCTCCCCGGAGTAATAACCCAGGTCGCCGCCAAGAGCTACCGGTTCCACCACATGCACATGCGGCAAGGTGGCTGCCAGCTCGCGGATACGCTCACGCTCACCCGCATATAACGGTTCATCCATAAAATGATTGGGGTGCAGCCGGATCAGGAGTTGGCTGGGTTCGGCAAGTTCATCATTGGCCACCAGTTTTGCCAATGCCTCCACATTGCGATAATTCGGGGCAAAGGTAATAAAACTGCTGGCATACCCGATCAACTTGCGCTCCGGGTCCAGACCGTGCATCTTGAAGTATTCTTCCTTCGGAATGAGCCATTCCTTGCGGAAATAGCCATCATAAGAGGGAATGCCGCCAATATTCACTTTGGTCGGGTCCCAGTCTGAGCCATCCACCAGTTCTTTCTTCTGGATCTCTGACCAGCAGGTAACGAAATCTAAAGGTGCCGCCGGAATGCCGTAACTGCTGGGGTTGTCCCATCCCACAATCACAGCGCCCACTTTAACACCCCGCTGTTTAGCTTCACGCAGCAGGTAACGGTCATTGCGCCAGCCGTACGTGGAAGAAACCACCAGGTCGGGTTGATATTTCTCGAACAGATCGGTATAGATTCTCGGGACGAAGTGCATCTGGTAGTGGACCAGCCACTGGCGGGCAAACTTGAAATGCCGCAGCTTCCAGATCAGGATGTTTGCGGCTGCCAGAGCAATGCGCTGCCTGCCCTGAACTTCAGCGTTCACCTGCTGCCGATGGCTGTCCATGGCTTCAGTGTTGATCTTATTGGAAGTGCCAACTCGCCGGGCAAAATTCAGCCAGTACTGGAGCGGCGGTTTCACCGTGTTGGCATAATTCTGGCAGGTCTTGTAACGCAGCCCTTCCACGATCATACCAGGCTGACCAAAACGTTTCTGGATCTGCTCTACCAGACCGTCATCAGTTAAAACAACAACGCGGATTCCCCTGTCGAGCAATGTTTTAACAACATCACTTTGCAAAAAATAGATGATTGCCAGCCCGTGATCGGCGCTGATAAAGATCGTCTTTTGTTTATCCATCTAGGCTTTCTTCTCCAATACCACTAAGTAACCCACAGGAGCGGGGTTCTCTTCCTCGTTCACAGGCTTGATCTTGCCTTTTTCACTGATGCTGCCGAGCCAGTTGATCAATTTCTGGATGACAAAAACCAGCCCTTTTCCGAGCGTGGTCTTTGTCCCCGAGAGGCCTTTGAGCGAATACTGCCAAAGGTTACCCAGGCTTTCGTTCAACAGATACAAAGTATCGTAATACCCCTTCATTGATGAAACAGCCAGACCGGCGTCAGCGGCCATGTTCTCAAGAAAATAGGGGGTATAACGGGAAAAATCAAAAGGCGCCTGGTGTACCTTGAGGAGGAAGGGCACCGTGATGATCACCTTGCCCCCGGGTTTCAATATTTTGCTGATATTTTGTACAAGGCGACGGCACTCATAAACATGCTCCAAAACATTCATCAAAACCACAACATCAAAGGTCTCCGGCTTGAATGGGATGGTCTGCCCAAGATCGCAAACCAGGTCCACCTCGGCATAAGGAACAATATCCAAAGAATAATAACGGCGGCCTTCAAAAATATCTGCAAAATCGCCGTGACCTGCACCTACATCCAGAATCAATGCATCTTGAGGGAGCGCCTGCACTTCAGAATTCAGGAACTTCCAATTGGAACGCCGCCAGGCAGTTCCTTTTTCTGGCCCCCGCTCCACTTTCTCCCAGGGCTCGATGGTTGCGGGCACGTCGGTAAACAGAGGAATTCCTTCTGCCATTCGGGCGGTAAATCCGCAGTTCTCGCATTTCAGGGTATCACTCTGTACAGAAAAAGAGTGCTGGCATTTTGGGCAGACAAGCAATTGGGTCAGTTCATTCTTCATCAGTGAGATCTCACTTTTTCTCAAGAGAATAGAGTTCAAAAAGATTGACGTAAAGCCGTTTAAATATCTTCTTCATAAAGCCGATTCGGTTGCATGCAACCAGAAATCTCCAGGCTAAATTATTTTTATGGGATGCAACAGAGGCACTAGTCTTATTCTTGTCTGATATCGCCTCTCCAGATTGAAGTTCCTTCAAAACTGCCCCTTCCAGGTGATTCCCCATGTGAATGACGTTGAAATCTGTTGTGGTCAGCCTGAGCCAGCCTTTATTATCGATCCGCGTATCAAATTCAAGATCTTCCCTGGTCGAAAGTGCCATATTGGAAGGCAATGGCAGGATCTGTTGTAACTGTTCTCGTCTGCCCAGAAACTGCATATGGCAGGCACCGAGGTAAGCACGGTCCATATTCTGTTTATCCTGAAGCGTCGGCACCTTCTTTTCGAGGTACTGATCGAGGACATCCTCACCGTAACCCAATACGTGCATAAACTGCTTGACAATTTCGGGCGGTGGACATTTCATTAAGACTGGATATCCCTTTTCCTGGATATTCTTCATCGCCAGGCTGGGACCTTTGATATTGTCATAAAAATTCGGCTGGCAGGAGACAACACCGACATCCGGGAAAGTCTCGAACAACTCCCTACTCTTTGAGAACCAACCCGGTCGGAAGAAGGTATCTGAATCCGAATAACAGATCCACGGATTGGGCAAGGCACTCAACAGCCAGTTCAATGCCCCGGTCTTGCCAAGATTATTTGAAGAAAGATGCAGCCAGGTGATCCTTTTATCCTGAAGCAGCTGTTTCAGTTCGTTTTGTACAACCTCGCAGCTGCCATTATCAAAAACAAAGAGGTCAAACGGGACCTCGGTATTCTTATGCAGGCTTTCGATCTGGACCTTCAGGATATTCAATGACTCCGCAAAATACCCCTCCATCGAAGGGATGTAAACCAGTAATGCCACACCCAACTCTTGGGGCGTATAGGCTTGAATTCCCTGTTTGGAAGGATTATCTCCGATCCTCATTTGAACGATCCCCCATAATAAAGCCTGAAGATCAGGTCATATAGCTTCATCAGCGGACGCTTGATCAGTGGAATTTTCCATAATTTCGAACGTTTTCCATTTACCGGCCGTACATTCTCCATTTTTCTAAATTCATCCGGCACCTGGTTGCTCATATTCTGCATCAGGGGATCTACGGTCATCAAGCGCAAATAGCCAGCTTCATTGACACGAATATCCAATTGCCTTACCTGCCCCATTGGGCGGTCCATATCAAATGGCAGAAATTGCTGCATTACTTTCTTATAGGCCAGAAATTGATAATGACTGGCACCGATCTGGGCAGTTAGCCCTTTATAGTCGATGCGATAGTCTAAATTTTCCTTGAACCAGCTGCGCACTTCTTCTTCAGGCACCCCCAGGCTCATCACAAAAGAACTGTAGGTTTCCCAATCCAGAAATTGGCCGCTGTAAAGATGGGCTTCGGAGTCTTTTTCTGCCCATTCATGGGTAGCTGTATTATGTTCTACCCTACCCCAGAATGGACGCGAGGTGACCATCCCCACATTCGGGAAAGTCTCCAGTAATTGCATCGATTTGCTCAGCCAACCGGGGTAGAAATAGCAATCGTTGTCGGTATAAGCGATCACCTCGCCAGGGGCTGCGTTCAAGATCACATTCCAGGCGCCCCCTTTACCCAGGTTTTTGTCCGAAAGGATCAGGTATTGGATGCGGCCTTCTTTTACCTGTCCATTCAAATAATCTTTTACTTCTTCGCAGCTGCCGTTGTCAAAAACCATCAGGTCATAAGGCAGATCAGTGTTTTCCCAGATACTGCCCAGGCAAGTCTTTAAGACATTGAAAACATCCGCGTAGTAACCGCTGATGAATGGAATATAGTTTAAGACTGCAACAGTGATCCGTTGAGGTTTGGCGACTTCTTTAACAGCTTTGGCCGGATTTTGACCTGCTCGCATGTTTACTCCTGCGTTCCTTTTTCGTTTTGTGCTTTTCTGAACTCATTATATGCCTTACGGGGATGGAAAATTGCGAAAAACAATTTCCCTAATCCCTCAGAATTCAGGGTCACAAATGGGAAGATCTCTACCTCACGCCAGAAACGCTTCCAGGTCATTCGCGGGCGGACGATCTTTCCATCCACTATTCTCCAATTGATGTCTTGCAAAAGGAAGATATGGCGTTTTCCACCTGCCTGGCGCGTATTCTCATCAGATTCCGGTAAATGGTAATGGGCTTGCCCGCCAGGTAAATGAGAATAATCATGGTTCTGATGAATGATGTGGATCGATTGCGTAGCATCGATCAATTTCCAACCCTGCCGCCGGGCCTCGTAGAGCATCCAATTATCCCATCCCGCCCGACCAATGGCCAGATCGGGGATCGAAGTAAAACATCCCCGCGGGAAGATAAAATAATCACTGCCGGTAGGTTTATGCAGCACACCCTGCTTGAGGCTTTGTTCCCGCACTTTCGGCTGCCACCCATTCACAAAATCGATAGGAGCGGTGAGGTCTAGATCCCATCGTTGTCCAACCATCAAGTATTGATCACATAGGTCATTGACTTTGATCGCAGATTCAAAAAAGTCACGCATCAAGAGGATATCAGCGTTCACAAATGCAAAAATGGGTGCTGAACTGATCTCCTGAGCAGATTTGAACATATCGCTGAGAAGAGGAGTTCCAGCCGAATTACGCTTTACATTCGGAATATGAGTCACTTTCAATTCGCGGGCGACCTCAGCCAGACCTTCCTCTTCCCCAAAAAGGATCACCTGTACTTCATCCCCTAGTTCTACCCACGAACGGATCGCATTTCGCTGAATTACAGCAATATGCGGATTCGTAAAAGGTTTGGGGGAAGTAAAGATTGTCAGTCGAGTTGTCATTGTCCGATCACCGAACATGCATAATCGTGATAGATTGTGTTGTAGGCGTTTTTAACCGAATCACTGGGAGTGATCTCACTGTAAATTCGGATCCAATTATCGCAAAGATACTCGCGCATATTATCGCCCTTCACTGAGGCTGCTTTTGTTAGAGCTAGGGCCTCTTCACCTTTTCCTGTATGAGCATAGGCTTCAATAAAGGGGAAGAGCTCCTGCCCGAAATCTGTAGTTAAGCCTTTACTATCGGCAGTCTCATAGAGAGAGGCGGCAGTTGACCAATCCTGCACCTGGCGGGAAAGATCGCCCTTTTCAAAGTAGTAGCACCACTGGTTAGTATTCTCGGCACCGAACAGGTTGGTGTCCACCTTTGCATCAGTAACCGAAGTATCAATTTGGTCCAGGTTAGTCGCGCCTAACGCGGACTTGGTCAGATCAGTGATGTCTGGATTGTACTTGTCTTTCTCATCCAGGATCCATACACACTGATTGCTGCCCGGATGCCAACTGATCACCAGGCTGTTCTTGGAATCCGCCTTGTACTTGGTGTACCAGTGCGATTGTGTAACTGTTAACCCGGATGGCAATTGCCAGGCATCCTTGGGGAAATATTTGTTCAAAGTGTAGAACCAATAATTCATGTCACCAATCTCTTGCTTATTTGGATACAAAACATTCAGCATAAATGAGGTCGGGTATACACCCATTTTCCCAAACAGCTCGTTATCGGCAAAGAATGGAGTTAAGGTTTTTACGTAAGGTGCCCGCCAGGTAAGCTGATAAGCAAAGCGGTTCTGATAAATACTGGACCAGCGGTATTCATTGGCAAAACGGAAATTTTGTCCCGCGGCAATCATCACAAGGAAAGCAATGATCACAGCCTTACGCCAGTAATGCTTCCCGATCATCCAAAAAACGAGGGCAACAATGAATGTCGCTCCGGCAAACATGGCTGCCAGAGCAAAACGATCATTCCACAATCCAAAACTCGCGCTTGACGTACGGCCAATTGCCCAACCGGGAGCGCATCCAAGGACCATTCCCAGGAATGAGAAAACAAGCGCCTGCCAGGTAAATCCATCATGCGCTTCAAGCGCTTCTTTCCGGGGTCTGGAAATGAAGACAAAGATCAGGAAAACGATCAAAGCCATAATCGCCACAACCCATGAAAGATTCAAGGAATTCGAGGTAAAATCGATCAGATCGGGGTTGAAAGCATTGTGCCAGGTTTCGATCAGGATCTGAATGGTATCTTTAAACAGGTCCTGGAACAGGATAACAATGGTTGCCAGCGGTTTTTGGACCAGGTCAAGTAATACTCCCGGCACATTACTTTCTTTTGGAAGTTGGATCAGGAAAAGCCTGTAAACAATGAATGCCGCACTGGAGGCCAGGTAAGGCAGCCAGTTGACAATGATCTTGCCGAATTTTGTCTTTCCACCCTGCTGGTCTCGCAGAATGAACCAGATCATCAACGGACGCAAAAATTCGATACCGATGTAATACTCATAAGTAAACAGGTTGACCAGGTCAAAGAGTACAGAAAGCACTGTGAAAAACCAGAAATACTTTTTCTTACGCAGTGCCATTACCATAAAGAAAGTAGAGACAAAGAATAATAAATAGCAGACAAAATGTGCGGTAAAAGTTACACTGGTAGACATCTGAGCGAAAAGTGGATAGACTGCGAAGAGAATTGCCGCCCAGGAGATTTCCATACGACGCTTCGGCCAGACCTGCACGAAGGTTCCCCACATGAACATGGCAGTCAGCCAACGCAGGAAGTAAATATTCAAATGCCATAATTTCGCGTTGGTTCCAAAAAATACATACCCAAAATAATCAGGCCAGTATCCGAACGGGCGCCCATCATAGAGGAAATATTGTTTGATTCCCTGCAGCCCCCAAACTTTCATGGAGTACATTTGCGGCCAATCATCCAGGTAAAACCGTAAATAGGGGAATAAGACCGCATAGCTGATCGCTACCAGTAAAAGAGATACCCCACCGACTGTCCAGAAATTCAACGGGATAGAGATCTTTTTGATTCGTTCTCTAATATTCATTCAATTCATCCTTGCTTATTTATTTCGATGATCGACATCAAACATCGTTTTATGGTGCACGCTTGCATTGATAGCACTGATCTCCGGGTGGTTCTGGACAAGTTTCAATACCTCGAGCCATGTAAAATCATTTCGGTTGTCCAACCCAGCATACACAGCCCGAACAAACTCCAGGTCCTCTGGTGTATCCACTGTCCAACGCAGAGAGCCGTAATCAGTCGAATAATCAAGTTTTGCTACCTTGAATCGGCCGGGAACTTCATAGAAATAGGGCATCACATGTTCCCGCTCATGCTTTTCTGTAGCCTGCTTCCAGGCCATTTCCAGGGCTGTAAAGGTAACCGCTTCCACATCCAACCCGATCGGGTAGGTCCTTGTCATCGGCGGCGGCAGACGGTTACAAGCAAAATCAGCCTGTTCCTTATCCATCAAGGCCAATGTTTCATCGATTAAGACAGGATCGATGAATGGACAATCTCCGGTCAAACGAACGATCACCTTTGCTTTTGTGTATACAGCCGCTTGATAATAACGGTCCAAAACATCCATCAGGTTGCCGCGAAAAACTTTAATACCATTCTTCGAGCAGAAATCTTCGATTGAATCGTCAGAGGGGTCAACAGTCGTAGCAACCAGAACTTCATCGATCCCGGTCGACCTTCGGACCCGTTCAACCATGCGTTCCAGAAGGGGGCGCCCTCCGGCTTCCTTAAGAACTTTTCCTGGAAGACGACTTGAACTCATTCTTGCTTGAATAATGGCAACTGTTTTCATAAATCGAGTAATTGTCTTTCTCTAAATTACGATCACTTACGGGTGTCGACCGCTTTCTGGTAAGTATCTAATAATATCGCAAAATTCTTGGACCAATCTGCGCGGGTTTCTGCCAGGCAGCGTGCCTTCGTCAGATAATCCCGATGATCAGCGATCCTTGCGCAAAGGATCATCTTTTTTGCCAGGTCGTCTACATCTCCATCTTTAAAAAGCCAGCCAGCCTCCCCTGGAACGATCCATTCCTGGTTGGATGGAATATCCGAGACCAGGGCTGGTTTCCCACAGGCAAGGGCTTCCATTAGCGAGACAGAGGAACCGTCACTATGAGAGGCACTCAAGTAAACATCTGTGCTTCTATAAATATCCGGCAGATCATTCAGATTGGCAAAGCCGCCGAAACAAACCTTCCCGGCCGCTTCAGCACTTCGCAGAAGATCACGGATGTACTTTTCTTCTGAACCTTTTCCATAAATCAATAACCGAATTGTATCGTCTGCTTCAAGGGCTTTTAAGAAAGCCTTCGCGATCACATCCACGCCGTAGAGCGGTTCCATTGTGCGATTGGAAAGAAATACTTTGTTGTACTCCCAACCCAATTGCTGTCGGATGGTTCCCATAGCACCGGGTTGAAAATGATCCAGGTCTACTCCCCAGGGGAAAACGGATACAGGTCCGTGATAACCAAACGACCTGGCTTTATTAACGACAGTCTGGCAATCTGCAGCAAACCAGGTACTATTCTTGAGAGTATAGCGCGTGATCCACGGCCAGGTGAGATGCTGCTCAGTTTCCAGTAGCAGATCGGAGCCCCAGGACATGGTCAGAAGAGGACGAACGTTTGCCAGAGCAGCAATGTAGGCAACCCGTTGTACCGGTCCCGCATGGACTAGGTCAGGATGGTATTGATTGACAATCTGTCTTAGTGCTGCCGCTGTCCGCCCAGGGGATAGCCTCTTTTTTTTGCGCAATTCAATCGGCCAATGCAGCACCGGAATTCCACTTGGCCAGGTCAGATTTGAAGAGTCCTCCAGGCAAAGAACCGCCACCTGATGATTGGTGCTGGCCAAAGCCCGCAAAAACCTAAGATCATGCGGAGTCTGCCCGCGCGTAAAATAAAGGATCTTCATCCTAAGCTCTTTTCAACAAGGTTTGCCGGGTTATTCTCCGAGGTCTGTCCAGCGGATCTCTTTGCCGGCGGGCATATCCTTGAGGACATGGGTACCGAGTACAGTATTCAAGTCAGCCGGTTTGATCGCTCCTGGAGTTGCCGGGCGTAATACATCGATGCACTCGCGGGTAAGTACTTCACCGGCTTTGAGATCGCGGGCGGTCCGCAAACAACGGCGCTGCACTACGGAAGTATCTTTTTCATTTCCAGCGATGGATTTATCAGCAGAGCCGAGAGCTCGTTCCAATTCGCGAGTGCGGTCCACCATGTCTTTCCAGGTGACCGGGGTCATCGAGAAGGGATGGTCCGGGCCTACACGGGAGGTATCATCTGTAAAATGTTTTTCGATCACCCGGGCACCGAGGGCTACTGCCCCCAGAACGGTCGCGTGCCCATGAGTGTGGTCGGAAAGGCCTAAGATCACTTCCGGGAACATGGTTTGATAGGTATTCAACACCCGCAGGTTGATGTGATCATAGTTCACAGCGGCTGCGGTGTAATTGGTGTTGCACTGGAAAAGGACCAATTGTTTGTTAATGGGCAGGATCGTATGCACCGCCTGCTGCACTTCACCGATATTGGCTGCCCCAGTTGCCAGCAGTACCGGTTTGCCTTTGCGGGCAATATATTCCAGCATTTCCAGCCAGTCCACGTCGCCGGAACCGATCTTATGAGCCGGGACAAAAGGATCCAGGTAATCGACCGCTTCGAAATCATATGGTGATGAGAAATAGTCGATCCCCACTTTATCGCATTCCTCTTTTAAGATCGGGGTCCAGTCGAAAGGAATGGAGGCATCGGAATAAACCTGGAAAACGGATTTCTTCCAGGTTGCCTGGTGGGAGACCTGGGAATTCATATGAGTAAAGCCGTAATCCGAGACGATCCTGGCTGCCCGGAAGTTCTGGAATTTGGCTGCGTCCGCCCCGGCCTCTTTAGCCAGGCGGATCAACATCCTGGCCCGTTCCAGGTCACCGTCATGATTGGCGGAGATATCAGCGATGAAATAAGTCGGATGATCCCTGCCGATCAAATGATTTCCGATCTTGATTTCCATTTTTCCTCCTAATTGATCTACTTCAGGAAAGAGATTTGATGTACTGAGGGTAACCCCGGCGGTATTGATCAAAGAATTTTTGCAAGCCGGAATCAAATGCTGGCAGATCATGCCCCAGAGCTGCGGCTAGTTTGCTGGTATTCAGGGTTAAGTTGGGAGACCGGGCTGCCTTCAAGCCTCCATCCAACACAGACGCAGCCTGCACCAGCTCAGGATCAAAGCCAAACTTATTGGCAATCGCCCGGCCAAAATCATACTTTGACATCGTCTCAGGGCCCACCATATGATAGAGCCCGCACAAATCTTTTTCTACGGATTCCATCATGGTATCCACCAGATCAAGCACCATCATCGGGCAAAAGAGAATATCGGTAAACCCCTTCACCTGCTGACCTTCGGAAAGATTATTCACAAACCATTCTGCCAGGCTGCGTTTTCCGGTCACGCTCCAACCGTAGAAATTGACACGCGCAACGAGTGCATTGGAATTGGCCTCAAGCACTGCCTGTTCCCCTTCCCACTTGGTTCGAGCATAGACGCTCAAGGGATTGGGTTGATCAGTCTCGGCATAGTTCCCCTGCTGACCGTCAAAGACTGCGTCTGTCGAGATCTGCACCATCTTGATCTTACGGTCCGCGGCTGCCCTGGCAATCTGTCCGGGCAACTCGGCATTGATCTTTTTGGCTAGTTCGGGTTTGGCTTCGCAATCATCCACATTGGCAATGGCTGCGCAATGAATGATCACTTCCGGAGTATATTCGTCAAGAAGACGGTCGAGTACACCGTCTTCTGTTAATTCAGCTTGTATGCTTTTAAAATCCACCCAGCGCATGGGGATGGTGTTGGCAACGCCGTAGACCTGGTTCTTCTTTCCATCTACTGCCAGGGCCAGGTTCAATCCCAATAAACCACTCGCGCCGGTGAGTAAGATCCTGGTCATCCCAATTTTCCTGCCAGGTAATCCGCTTCGATCGGATCGATGATCTTTTTGATCTGTTCCACATCCAACCATTCATCATTGGTATTGCTGGCATATCTAAAGTCATCGTCAAGCAATTTGCCTTTGCTCTCCCAGTCACGACCGAACCACAGGGCTTCGGCAGGCTGGACGACATACATATCTTTCAATTCAACGGTCTGTCGGGCTTCATCGTCAGAGATCAGGACCTCGTGAAGTTTTTCACCCGGGCGAATACCGATGATATCGATATTCGCTTTCGGCGCGATGGCTTTGGCCAGGTCGATCACTTTCATGGACGGGATCTTGGGGACAAAGACCTCGCCGCCGTGCATATTTTCTGCAGCCCGAATCACGAAGCGAACTCCCTGCTCGAGGCTGATCCAGAAACGGGTCATGCGGTCATCCGTAATGGTGACGCGGCCGCTCTCACGCTGCTTGAGGAACACCGGCACCACGCTGCCGCGGCTGCCAACTACATTGCCGTAGCGTACACAGGCAAAACGAGCATCACGGCCGCCTGCATAGGCATTGGATTGGACGATCAATTTTTCAGCAGCCAGTTTGGTGGCACCGTAAAGGTTCACTGGGTTCACAGCTTTATCAGTGCTCAAAGCTACCACCCGCTTAACGCCTGTGTCGATGGCAGCGTCGATCACATTGCTGCTGCCCAGGATGTTCGTCTTGATGGCTTCCATCGGGTTGTATTCACAGGCAGGTACTTGTTTGAGTGCCGCTGCGTGAATCACGACATCAACACCCTCAAAAGCTCTGCAAAGGCGCTCTTTATCGCGAATATCACCAATAAAATAGCGCAAGGTTGGATCGTCATAACCTGCTACGCGCATTTCGTGCTGCTTTAATTCATCCCGGCTGAAAACAATGATCTTGGCGGGATGATATTCTTTTAACATCATCTGGATGAACCGTTTTCCAAAAGATCCGGTTCCACCAGTTACGAGTACAACTTTATTTGACCAATCCATTTTGCACCTTCATTCAGAAATTATTGAGAGTTCTTTCAGGTTATTTCTTGATTACGATCAACGGATACTGACCGTTTTCGCCAAAGTAGCGTGGATTCTTTTCCTCATTGCGGTAAAGAATGCGCAGCCAGAGACGACCGGCCAGCCAGGGTTGAATGACAGAACGCAGAAATCTCACGCTTGCACTGCGCCAGACAAAAATATCATACTTCACTTTCCCATCCAGCACGCTTTTCAGCCATTCAGGAGTGATATGCTGAGTAAAGGTCCCGGTGGGTTGTTCCACCTTGGCTGCCTTCGCTTTCGGTTGACTGATCTCGACTTCCCTGCGGCCGCCAAGCTTGCGTAGAACGCCGTTCACACGGTCCATCAAGCGGACCATCCAACTCCAGCGTTGCATCAATTCCGGAGAGGTCCAGGCATTGACCACTGCCCCGGTTGCTCCCGGTTTTAATACCCGCACAAATCCTTCATAGGCTTGCAGGTACTGATCAGTGGGAATGTGATGCAATGTATGCAGAGAGACCAAACCACCAAAGGTATCTGATTTGAAAGGCAGGTTGGCCACATCGGCCACAACATATAGCCCCTTCTCACCCACACGGTGTCGGGCTTCTTCAAGGGCTGTAATGGAAATATCCAGGCAAACCCGGTATTGATAATCTTCCGAATAGGTCAGGTATTCCGGATATTGTACCGGGCCGGATCCGGCATCAAGCAAATATTGACCACTTGGCCGAAGATAGCGTTTCAAACGCATATGGCAGCGGTGGATATATTCGTGTGAGACCGGGCGCAGATCTTCATAACGGGCGTTTTGGTAAAAGCCGTCATCCTGCATTTTCCAGCCGATCCGGTTATAGAATTTACTGACTTCTTGTTTTACTTGTTCTTCACTGGAATATTGATTCATGCATGTTTTCCGCTGTGATTTACCTTCGTCCAATCGATGGGTTCTCCCGTCAATTGTCGGAACGTATCACTGTATTTCCGTCTTCCTTCAGCGTTGAAAACCTTTTCAATTGTGTGATCTTCGTAATCCTGCCACAATTTTACATGCCAGGGGAAAGGTCTGGGGAATGTAAAGAAGAAATGATAGGCATATTTCCAGGCCATTTCGATCTTTTCTTTGGGAAGACGATGATTTTTTGGATTGCTTAATATACTGGAGAGGACTTTGAAATAGTCCACCCATGAATCGGGATCGTAGGTGAACCCACGGTTCCGATAATGTGTATTGCCGGCAACAATCACCGGAATACCTTGTAAGCTCATTTCCATACCGACTGTGGTGGTATAGACAAGGCCCAGGTCAGCAATATCAATCAGATCATAAGTATTGATCTTTTCTTCCGGATGGATCACATGGATATATTCGGGTAATTCTGGCAGCGTCTGCCGTACCACATCCACCATTGAATATTCACGGGTCAGGATCTCACCAGGGTGAATGCGGATGACCAGCTGCACATCCGGGCGGCCGATAAAGTAAAGGATCGTGCGGCTGACCCAGTCTGCCATTGTCTTGGAAAAGACCTGGCGGCCCAGGGTAAGACTGTCACCCAGAACATTGGTTGCCAACAGAACGATCGGGCGGTCATCCAGTTTCAAGGTCTCTTTTACGGTCTCAGCACCCTGCGTGGGCAAATTCTGCCATTTGCGGGTGAAATTTTCGGTAACTTTGGCGCCCCGGCGCGATTCAAAGACCGCCTGGATGCGTTTCTTCTGCTCTGTGGTAAATGTGCTGTCCTTCTCGGCTTCCCACATGGCTGAAGTATCCTGACGCATGATCTCCTGGTTCAACCCCATCCAGAAAGCATCGCGTTGATCGCTGAACTCATAGGTAACCACCGGGATCTTCAGGAAGCGTGCCACCCGGTAAACAATGCCAAATTCCTGCACCGTGCCATTAGGGACAACAACTACATTGGGGCGGTTGTTGCGCAGCCAATCATAGATCGACCGGGCAGCCTCAAAATTCCGCTTATAGCGGAACTGATAAGTAGGCCATTCCTTCTTCACATCTTCGATCTGCAGGGTGTACTGTGTATCGAAAATCGTTACCTCTTCAACAGCCTTTTGCAGAGCATCCGGCAAAGGAATATAAGGGGCACGATAAGTGAGAAAAGAGATCGGGGTTACGTAAGGCTCTACCTGCTCCAGAACTTTTTGAGCATATACGTTCTGACGGCGCAGATCGAATTTTGTCTGGTCTGTGAACCAATCTCCATAGGGATAATAGCCCAGAGTCACTTCATTACCAGATCCAGCCAGGCCGAGTGCAGTGATGGTCGCCTGTTCGATCCAATAATGTAAAGAGGCAAAAATAAATACCTTTTTGGAATTTTCCCTGTTGATCTTCACATGGCTGAGTTGTTCAACCATTTCAGGCAAAGTCTGATGTAATCGTTGAAGTGAAAACCGGGTAGAGATGGGTTTCCCTTTTTGCCTTACTAACCAGTACAATTCTGCGGTCAGCGGAATTTCGCCGAGTATTTTTTTGAGTGTTTCTTTCCGCGAGTTTGCCATGAGGTTCTTTCTGAGATGTCTGTACAAGAAATTCTTCTTTACAGACGTAATATTCAATCGTTGAATTATAAATCCGACGAGGCAATCGGTCAAGCGCAGCATCCCGCGCCTAACTGACGATTTCCATACGATTTGGGGATCCCTTGATCACTTTACGATCAATTGAATTGTTTTACGATTTCTGATTCAATTTCCTTGACTGCATTTCTCAGGGGCCGGAATTGAGGATCGTATCTCATACAAAACATTGTCCTTCTTTACTTGTATGTAATAAGCTTGTATGTGATCACCCTGATCGCAGCCGTAAACAAACACCTCGGCATTATCGAAAACGTAGCCATTCTCCAGGTCCGTAGATAAGACTGGGGAATCCATAAATACATCCCTTACATCCTCTTTTGCCAACATCAAATACAGGACGGGGTAATCTTTAGTTTTTTCTTTCGAGATAAATTGGTCATCCCACTTGACCCGTTCCACATAGAAAGAATGTGGAGAGATCCCATCGTTCGCATACATATCCCAATCTGAATTTTGAGTAAACAAGATTGGATATTTCGCATACCCTGTCATTTCCGCCATACCGGTGGATTTTGGCATGGCCATGAGTACCTGGCTTAACCGATCTTTATCAGGAGCATGTATTGTTTTCGGAAAAATTTGATCAATTACCGGGATGAGTAAGCCAGAAAAAAGAACAATTAAGATCACAATCGGTGATATTTTCGATCTTGTAAATAAATTGTCTTTGTTGTCTGAATTTATGGAAGGTAATTTGAAAGGCAAAATTGCCAGAATTAGAGCAAATATGCCAATAGACCAATAAAGCAGAATTATCCAATCCACAGGTTGAATGAAACGAAAACCTGCGTAACCCAGTATCGCTCCAGATAAACCGTAAAAAAGATAAATGAAAAATGGGAATATTCCCTTAATCCCAAATTTTCTTATTGCAAAAGTAATTCCCAATCCAATGATGATTGTTTGAATCGCCAGGTAAATAAACTGAGAAGTAGATAGGTGAATGAAAGGAATCGGGAACCCGCTCATTTCTTTAAACACATAGCTTTCCAGGTTCCCCAACTTTACCGAAAATGGCAATTGAAATATGGAATTCACCAGGTTGTAATCCATAAAGGAAATGGATCTTCTCAGATAGAAAGCCCCGGAATTAATGACACGATAAAGAATTTGTGACAAGATGGAAGCATTTGTGGAAGGGCCTCCACCAATCGAATTATTACCATTTCCGGTAAGACTATTTAGAAAATACCCGGGATCGTCAATGGTAAAACTCCCGTTCGCAAAATAATTTCTGGTCATCCAGGGAACAACAACTGCGCAAAATGAGATCAAAAAAAATATGAATGGGACAAGGACATCTTTACGTTTTTTTGCTAACAAAATCACAAAGTATAGGAAATAAACAACCCCAAGGATGACAATCTGCCCGCGATTGAGTACAGAAAGTCCAAACCACATACCCGTAAGCAGGGCCAGATTCTTTGATTTAAGGTTGGAAAACCATTTGAAAGAGAACAAGATCAGAAGGATCAACAACAATTCAGTGAAAAGTTCAGACATCATCATTTGCACGCTGACAAGAGTTGTCTGTGAAGAAAGGATGATCTGGTTGTATTCGCGAAAGAGGATCAGTGCAGCCGTCATTCCGCCTACAGCCCGATTCCCAAACTTCTTTCCCAGCAAGTACGCAAAAACCGGTATGAGCGCAAAGAATTTGACCTGGGCAATCATCATTTGTTGGAAATTGTTATCGTATAACAGGTGAAGTATTGCCAGGAAAAGACAATAAAGGGGTCGTTGCATGGGGGTCTTAAACCCAAACCCATACCCGGTTAAGAGAGAAAAAGTACCCAGGTCATAGATACGTGAATCTGAAAACGGATAGTACAACCCAGAATTAGCATCAATGGCACGGGTAAAAAAGTTTGTCATCAGCGGCAATTTTGACCAGAGATAGCCGGCACTGATCAACAATCCCAGGCAGATCACCAGGTCAATCCATTTTGAGCGCCAATTGGACCTTCCAAAAAGAGAAATTAATAAACAGAGGATTCCAAAAAACAAGGCAAACAGCATCTGTTTGGTTGTGATCGGAGTCCCTGCACCAATATAATCTGGAAAATCTAATACGTCCTTTATCCCCCTTGAAAAGAATTGAACGATCATTAGCGAAAAAATGATCAAAACACCGATAAACAAAAGGATATTTTTTTTGCTTATCGCTTTCCGATCATTTTCTACCAAATTCACAATTTTTGTGGTGCAAACCTCCAAAAAATGAGGGGGATTTTTACAAAATAACAGAGATAAACCACAGCAGATCAACAATATACAAATGAGGGATGCAACTACCTTAACCGGGCCAAAAGAAAACTCATGCCCTTGGAATAAATCATAAAAAAACAATAAGACCATTAGGAAGAATGCTGCAATGGTTATGCTTATACCAATTATTTTCTTGTTTTTCATGACCATTTCCCTTTTGGTAATTCCAGAATGAATCTACTTTGAACCCCATGACCATTTAATACTCTTTCGAGGAACGGGTGAGTTTTCACCCCTTCCTCGAAAGATGTTCGATCCAGTTTCAGGTAGTAAAGTGCCAAACTTATTTCCGAACGATTTCCCACTCTAGTGCAGGCCGGATAACCCCCTGGCGTGTCTCGATCCATTGCATACCGGGAGCACCGCTGGGATTGATGTTCATCACTACAGCATTCTGGTCGGTGAAAAAGCTCTTGATCTTGAAGATGCTGGCATTGACACCGATCACATAACGACCTTCGTTGAGCATATTCGCCGGGATGGTGCAGCGGCTGATGTAATGACCGGATTTTCGTTCAGAATGAGCGTTAAAACGGCCTTCTTCATCAGTATCAAACGAGGTAAAGACAAATTCGCCACGGGCTGTACTGAGGTAGATCCCGGTGCGCAACCCCTGGATCGGGCTGTCCACTTCATATTCAAACTCAATGGTGATCGGTTCCACAGAGCGCAGAGAGTCAGAAACGATATGCTGCGGATTCAGCACTTTCAAGGAGATCGGTCTGAACGGACGGGTGTCCGGCAGCTCATCAGCCCGCCAACGCCGCTCACCTCCCTGTTCATAATCATTGGAAAGATAATAATCTACTGCTTCCTGGCTGGGAGCGCGTTTGACCATCTTGCCGTGTTCCAGGATGATACATTCCTGGGTCAGCCGCAGTACTGCCGACATGTTGTGCGAGACGAACAATACCGTTCGTCCGCCGCCAGCCACATCGCTCATCTTGCCCAGGCATTTTTTCTGAAATTCGGCATCACCCACAGCCAACACTTCATCTACGATCAGGATCTCCGGTTCAAGGTGCGCGGAGACAGAGAAGGCCAGCCGCATGTACATACCACTGGAGTAACGCTTGACCGGGGTATCCAGGAACTGCTCGATCTCGGAAAAGGCCACGATCTCGTCAAACTTGCGGTCAATATCCGCCTTCTTCATGCCCAGAATGGCGCCGTTCAAATAGATGTTCTCACGGCCTGTCAATTCGGGGTGGAAACCGGTACCGACTTCAAGCAGCGACCCGACCCGTCCGCGGATCTCTGCCTTCCCTTCGGTGGGTTCGACCACACGCGAAAGCACCTTCAGCAGGGTGGATTTTCCGGCACCGTTCTTGCCGATGATGCCCAGCACCATGCCGCGGTCAACATCAAAGGAGATATTGCGCAGCGCCCAGAAGGTTTCGCTGCCGGTCGGGTTGAGCAGGGTACGGATCGGTGACTTGATCGTATTTACGATCTGTTCCCGCAGGGTCATATAGCGGTTGACCTCAGCGAAGATCTTATATTGCTTGCCAATATTTTCTACACTAACAACTTTATTATTATCCATAGAGTATCCGCCAGGGTTAGATCATATCCGCGAAAATGCGTTCCATGCGTCTGAAGTAGAACAAACCCGACACAAAGATGATGATTGAAATACCCGCCGAGATCGCGAACTGCAGCGGAGAAATGGAGATGGGAGTTCCAAGCAACGCAGCCCGGAAACCTTCGATAACGCCGGTCATTGGGTTAAGTGCGAACAATAAACGCCATTTTTCTGGTACCAGACTGGCAGAATAGATCACCGGTGACACATATTGCCAGAAAGTACCCAGGTAACCTACGATATAGCCGAAATCACGGTACATCACCACCAGTGCTGAGAACCACAGGCCGACGCCCATTGCGATCATGATGGCCAGCAAGAGCAGCAGCGGTAGGAAGATCAGGTTGATGGTCGGGTAGATATGATAGAAGAACATCATGCCAATGAGGATGATAAAGGCAATGAAGAAATCGACCAGGTTGGCCAACACGGATGAAAGCGGCACGATAATACGCGGAAAGTAGATCTTGGAAATCATGTTGCCGCTGGAGACCATGGACCGGGCCGTCTTATCCAACGCCGCCGCGAAGAAAGTCCACGGCACCAAAGCCGTATAAGAAAAGATCGGGTAGGGAATGCCGTCCGATGGGACTTTTGCCAGGCCGCCAAAGAAGATGGTGAAGACCACCATTGCCAGGAATGGCTGCAATATCGCCCACAGAATGCCCAGCACGGATTGTTTGTAGCGTACTTTGATATCACGCCAGGTGAAGAAATAGATCAGCTCGCGGTAGCGCCAGACCTCTTTGAGGTTCAGGCCTACAATCCCCCTGGCGGGCTTGATGACCACCACGTCATTGGATACTGCAGTGGGTTGCGGGATCAGGTCGTTCATTTACGGGTGCTTTCCTTTTTCGTTTTTTCTATGTACCAGTCAATGGTCCGGCGCAGGCCTTCTTCAAAGCCCACCTGGGCTTTGAAACCGAACTCTTTTTCAGCGCGGCTTACATCCAGGCCGCGGCGCGGCTGGCCATTGGGCTTGCTGGTATCCCAGGCGATCTTGCCTTCAAAGCCGGTCAATTTGGCGATGAGGGTGATCAGGTCCTTGATGCTGATCTCGATGCTGGAACCCAGGTTCACCGGGTCGGATTTGTTGTATTTTTCAGAAGCCAGCAGAATTCCTTCAGCGGCATCTTCCACGTAGAGGAAGCCGCGGGTCGGGGAGCCGTCTCCCCAGACCTCGATGGTATCGCGGCCGGCCTCTTTGGCTTCGAGGCACTTGCGAATGAGGGCCGGGATGACATGGGAGGATTCGGGGTTGAAATTATCGCGCGGGCCGTACAGGTTGACCGGCATCAGGAAGATGGAGTTATAGCCGTACTGGTCGCGGTAAGCCTGCGACTGTACCAGCAGCATCTTCTTGGCCAGGCCATAGGGAGCGTTGGTTTCTTCAGGGTAGCCGTTCCACAGGTCTTCTTCTTTAAATGGGACCGGTGTGAACTTGGGGTAGGCGCAGATCGTGCCGAGGGCAACGAACTTTTCGATCTTGCGTTCGTAGGCTTCATGGATCAACTGCACGCCCATCATCAGGTTACTGTAGAAGAATTCGGCTGGGTGTTCGCGGTTGGCGCCGATGCCGCCGACCTGTGCGGCCAGGTGGATCACCAGGTCGGGCTGGCTGACATCGTACATGTGCTTGATGGAATCGATCTTGGTCAGATCGTATTCCTCAATGGTGGGGATGAAAATATTCGCCCCGCGGGCTTTCAGCTTTTCAACTACAAAGGAGCCCAAAAAACCGGCTCCACCAGTGACACACACACGACGATCTTTCCAGAAATTGCTTTGTGTTTCAGTCATGAGTTTTTCTCCCTTTCAATGAATACTTTCAGACCAACGATCTTTAAGATCGGAATATCGCTGTTGGTCCCGTCTGTCGGTGCCATCGAGACGACGGCCACACCTTTTTCAAGGCAGGTCAGCCGGCAGATCTCAGCCACATCGCCGCTGCCTTCGATGATCACTTTATGGAGGTCTTCCTTCTTGAGTTCATCCAGCGCGGCGAGCACCCGCTCCCGCACCAGGCGGTAGAGGTTGAATGAGTTCTGGATGTAATCCATGGTCAGACGGGTGCGCAGGGCAATGCCTTCGGGGGTGATGATGTATTTCAGTTTACGCCGCTCCACCCGGCTCACCTTCACATAGCCCTTTTCGATCAACCGCTTTATATGCCAGTTGACCGTGCCCACTGCCACTTCCAATGTGGAAGCCAGGGCGGCCTGTGTTGTATCAGGATCTTGTTCGATTCGTTCGAGGATGACCAGATCACGTTCAGCGCTATTATCGAGGGACATTTATCTCCAATATTCAATCGTTGAATTATAACATCAAAAATTGCCTGTCAACCGGCAGGCAATTGTCCCGTGGATTATTATTCCATTCTCCCCTCGTTATGATATAATTTTTTTGCGCATGGACCTGTGGCGCAGCGGTTAGCGCAGGCGACTCATAATCGCTTGGTCGTAGGTTCGAATCCTACCAGGTCCACTTTCCCGATTTTGAGATTTTTCCACTTAATAATAAATATATAGTCTGATATATTGAGAAAATAACTTACTGCCATTGGGATAATTAAGTGTTTTGTTCAAATATTATCAATTTTAGTAAATGATCATCAATCACTGGAATATTCTACAGTTTGGCTCAATAATTCAATTACAAAAACTTGGATTTTATTGATTCTTGCTGATGTTCTAAATAAACCATTATCTTTTTTTTCGCCCCATCTTATAACAGATATTTCTAATAAGCCTGTCCCCAAAAAAGCACGAACTTATTTCTAATTATAGAAATGGTAATGACAAAGACTTAGAAAACGCTACAGTTTCAAAAGTAAAACTATTACAAAATATGTTCCACTTGATGTTCACACCGAAATAAACAAAACAGTAATTGAAGAAAATAATCCGCAAGAAATAATAAATCTATTGGTAAATTGAAAACAAGACAAAGGTTAAAAGAGTTTTTGTTAATTTGAAACCTAATAAAAGACCTGCATTAGGAATAATATAAACTTATTACAACCTTTCAATTTCTAGTATTGATTGTTTTAGAGGGGAAAATGACATACGAACACTATATTCCTGCAACTTATTTGGCCCAATTTTCAGCAGAAATAAATATGCTTGATAGGAGGAAAAGCTATATTTGGGTTGGAGATAAGAAAACTAAAGAAATATTTCGTTCAAAAGTTGAAAATATTGGTGGTGAAAAAAACTTCTATTCTGCTGATGACGAACCCGGATTTTCAATTGATTCAATTTGGAATTATGAGAGCCGTCTCTATTCCAGTCTTGAAGATTTAATTCATTGTCGTGTTGACGCAATTACCTGGTGCAAAGTTCTTATACCTTTTGTTACTTGCATGTTTGTGAGGGGGAACGATTTTAAATATAGATTCACAAATCGAATAACTTCATTGTTAGGTTTTCAGGAAAGAATACCAATTAATGCTGCAAGATGTATAGAAATTCAAAGATTACTTACTCCAGTTTTAGCCTCTAACTGGATTGTCTTGACCATACAAGGAGACACTAATTTATTAACAAACGATACAGGATTTTTTCCTTTCCAAAATCGAATAATAGGCCAATTAGGATATGCAATTCCAATTGACAAGCGGCATGTTTTAGTTCTTACACCAAGAAAAAAAGGTGTTGTACTTCATCAAAGGGATGATAAATGGTACCCAATTATTTCATATTATGAGTTACCCAATAATAATTTGCAACTCAATAAAATTATTTCTAATTATGCGAATCGGAATATCTTTTCCGATAGTGAAGACCTAATTAAAGAGAACCTTAATTCAATTCCTCAATATCTTCCATCATTAGAACCTCACAATATTTTTAGATTCTCACATAAGGAATCAATAGCCTATGAATTGACCTGGAATAGATTAGTAAGTTTTCTGGAGAGCGGTCAACACAAAAATAATTCAAATGTTTTTGATCTTGATGTTGACGCAATTGTCAAATATTGGAAATTTCCAATTTACTTTCCAGTAAACCTGACTGAATTTCCGACGGTCTTAAATCGAAATAAAAAAGAAATCACAATAGACTGTTATGACCCTGAACAATATTTTACATATAGCTCATTTGAGACATTGTTCAGGATGAAGGAATATAAGCGATTATTAGGAAATTTTCTAAAGGAAATTACCAAAATCAAAGATAAAGAGCTTAGGTTAAAAGCCTTTCTCCTTCGGCAATCCGCACTTGTTGAAATAAATCGGCCTATCCAATCATTACTTGAATTATCCCTATTTTGGCATAATACAAAAATGTTTAATTTTCAAAAAGGATTATGTTTTTCAAATATAAAACTAGAAAAAATAGCTATCAAATATTTCCAAGAGTCATGTATGTTTGATAATAATAATGATAATTCTCTTCAAAACATTGGCACAAGTTTATTACGCTTAGGCAAAATTGACGAAGCATTCACAATTTTTTCAACATTATTAAATTCAGAAGATGAAATAATACGTGCATTATCAAATTATCAAGTGGGGAAAATTTTCCAATATAAAGGAAATCCCGAAGCAGCATTATCCCAATATAAAAAGATAGATACTTCTAAATTGCCAAAAATAATTATTTTGGATTTATTAGTTTCAAAAAATCAGTGTTTCACAATTTTAAAGCAATACGATCAGATTCCTAAAAATTGCTACCAAGTACTACAAATCGATCCAAAAAATTATGATGCTTACCTAGCAAAGATTGAATATTTCCGACATTCTAACAATGACAAGGAGTATCTTCAAACAATAATAAAAACTCTTTCTTTACAAATTTCCAAGAAGAAAAAAGCAAAACTTCACTCGCTTTTATCTACATACTACTTATATTCAACCATGGAAATTGATAAAGCAAAAAAAGAAATAATTACATCATTAGAATATGACCCGTTTAATTACATATATCATTGTCAATATGGAGACATATTGCAACTAAATGAGAAGAAAATTTCTTCCTTTTCAGAGTATTTATTTTCACTCTTACTTTTTCATAAAGATGGAAGGGTTTTTAATAGTCTAGGGAAATTATTCAAAATTCTTGGAATGGATAATCTTGCTATTTACTCATTTAATCATGCTGTAAAAATTCTCATGAATGATCCGGAAGTAATCAGGCCTTATAGGAATTTAGTCAAATGTTATCTTGAAAAAGGTAAATATAAACAATCAGAAGAATTGATAACAAAGATTAATCAAATCGATCCCGAAACAATAATGTCGAAAATTTCGAACATACTTTATATGTATTATTCAGGAGATTTTAAGAATGCACTATTACTATTGAACAAATTACTTCCTCAATTTCCCGAAAATCCAGAACTAGTTTTACTAAAAATAATAATCTTAAGCAAATATCACCAGAATGAGGAATTTCAAGAGTTACTAGAAAGTATCAGAAAAAATGAAAATATAGTATATTTGAAAAATAAATATAAGCATGAATTATCTCAACTCGATATATCTTTATAGTAAAATACTTCATTATTCAAATGTTTTTATTATCCCCACTGGAATTATTTTTTTTATCGCTTTGTTGTAGGTTCAAATTCCACCAGATCCACTAATGGTTTAATAGATTCAAGATTGCCCGTAACCATTTTTTACTTTTAAAAATACCATTCTCCTCTCGCTTTTTCCCATCATTTCCTGTATAATAAAATAGAACATTTTATCTACAAAGGATGGGAAACATGAAACCTGAAGAACTGGGCTTTTCAAGCGCACGCCTGGGACGGATCCACGACGCCATGGGGCGCTTTATCGATGAAGGCAGACTGGCCGGCACGGTAGCCCTGATCTACCGCAACGGACAGATTGTATACCAGGAATGCCAGGGCAAGGTTGACCTCGCCTCAGGCAGGCCGATGCAGCTAGATTCGCTCTTTCGCATTTATTCCATGACAAAACCCATTACCGCCGCGGCTGTGATGATCCTCCTCGAAGAAAGCCGCCTGCGTCTGACCGACCCGGTTTCCGCTTACCTGCCGGAATTCACCGACATGCAGGTGGCCGAGTTGGATGAGAAGGGACAGGTACGCCTGGTACCCGCCAGCACCCCCATCACCATCCGCCAACTGATGACCCATACCTCCGGCCTGGGCTACGGCGAGCCGGAGATTCCCCTGATCGCCCAGCGCTATGCCGAACTCGTCGGCCCCATGTGGGACGGGCGCGGTCCGGACGCGTTAAAGAACTTCGTCGCGGCGGTCGCGCAGACCCCGCTGTACTTCCATCCGGGCACATCCTATCACTACGGTGTATCCATGGAGGTCGCCGGCCGCCTGGTGGAGGTCATCTCCGGGCAGCCCTTCGGGGCCTTCCTGCAGCAGCGTATTTTCGGGCCATTAAAAATGGCGGATACCGGCTTCACGGTCCCCCTGGCTGGGATGGGCCGCTTATGCGGTCTCTATCAACGGGAGAATGGCAAACTGATTGATGTCGACCCGATCGCGAACACCAGCTATCAGTATCCTGATCGATTGCAAAGCGGAGGCGGTGGTCTTGTCTCCAGTGCTCCCGATTACCTGCGTTTCTGCCGCATGATCCTGAACGGCGGCGAGTTGGATGAGGTTCGTATTCTCGGCCGAAAGACGGTAGAATTGATGCACACCAATGCGATGGTTCCCGGTATGTATATGGATCCCGATCTGCAGGCCAATGGTTACGGGATGGGCGGTTATGTCCTTCTCAACCCGGGCCGCGCCCACGCCAATGGGTCTGTGGGCAACTGGGGATGGGCCGGCATGGCAAACACCTCCTTCTGGGTCGATTTCCAGGAACGGATGATCGCCATACTCATGACCCAGGTCCTGCCCTACGCGGTCTACCCGCTTGAGGACCTGTATAAAAACCTGGTCTACCAGGCAATGGTCTAGAAAAGAGCAAAAATGACAGAAATGATCTCTCATCCTGCAATGGATGAGATCGACCAGGTACTGGCCTTTATGAATGCCTGCGATAACGCAGAATTTGGTCAACCAGATTCTGACCTGGAAGATCTTCAGGAACAGTGGAGTGAGTTGAACCTGGAGAAGGATGCCTGGATCGTGCGTGAAAATGGCACAATCGCAGGCTATGCCTGTGTTGATCCGGGACAGAATCGCGTCAGTTTTGACCTTTACGTTCACCAAAGTCTTTCCCCTGCTGGTTTGGGTGCCAAACTGGTTGGTTTATGTGAGAATCGCTCCCGCAAACTGCTGGCTGAGAATCCCGAAAGGTACCCATCTCATATGGTCGGGTATGCCAGCCGGATCAATACAGAAACCGTCACTGCTTATGAACAAAATGGGTTCGTAGCACAGACCTTTCAATTCCGCATGCAGATCGATCTGGACCATCCCTTTGAAGAGCCAGTATTCCCGGATGGATATCATCTTCAGCCTTTTCACGACGGCGACGAGCAGGCACTTTATGATCTGGTACAGTCCACTTTCAACTGGTCCGGCCATGTTGCCACTCCCTTCAATGAGTGGTACAGTGCACTCTTTCGCGGAGGCCGTTTTGACCCCGAGTGCTTCGTTACCCTCTGGTACGGAGATCAATTGGTCGGAGCAGCTTTGAGCTATGATGAAGGCGACCGCGGTTGGATCCGTCAGTTGGCAATTGCCAGTGATCAACAGGGAAAGGGTCTCGGGAGTCGTTTGTTAAAGCATATGTTCGCTTTTTACCAGATACGTGGAGCAAAAAGCGTGGCATTGGGGGTTGCTTCAAGAAATTCCAAAGCTGGGGAGTTTTACGAACAATGCGGTATGTACCGTTCGCGTGAATTCATCGAATTTCACAAAGATCTGTAAACTGCTTTCAACTCATGATCTTTTTTTGCCTCCCGCTCTTTTTAGAAAGGACCAGGGAGGCGTTTTTTTTGAGGTAAAATCAACAAATAGATTGCCAATGTGGGAACCAAAATTCACAATAATGCGTCTTAATCACAATTGTTTTACAAATTTTGGCGTTAAGATTAATTGATCAATCGATTGAAGATCAGATAGGACCTAGTATGAAATATAAATTCATAGTCATTGCACTTATAGCCGGTTTGTTATTGGCTGCTTGTGGTAAACAGGCAGAAAATTCAGACCAGGTCTCAGCGAATATTTCAACCGCTGTTGCGCAAACGCTCACCGCGCAATATGTGCCCCCCACTGCCACCCAGCTGCTTACAGAGACTCCCACAGCCACTGCCACATTAGACCAGCAGCCCACGGTTATGCTTGCCTCCCCCACTTTGCCGCTGCCCACCACCGGGACCTGCTATAACGCCGCGTATGTCAGCGATGTTACCATCCCTGATGGCACAACTCTCACGGCTGGATCGTCTTTTACCAAGACCTGGTCGGTGAAGAATACCGGCACCTGCGCCTGGACCAAAGACTTTTTGATCAAATTTGCCTCCGGATCACAGATGGGCGGAACAACCACTGCCATTGGCTCTGCCGTTGCGGTTGGTAGTTCGATCAATGTCTCTGTAAAAATGACGGTTCCCACCACTGCCGGTTCATACACCGGTTACTGGCGTATGGCCACAAATTCCGGCGAACTTTTTGGCGGCTATGTATCAGTTACGATCGTCTCTGCCGCTATTCCGACAGGTACCATGACCGGAACTGCTACGATTACCCGAACACCCACCGTTACCCCGATCATCATCGTCGTAACAGCCACTCCGGGACCCACTAACACAACAGTTCCCACAACTGCTGTTCCAACTGCTGTTCCGACTGATACACCAGTTCCAACCGAAATACCGACCGTTGGCGCAACCAGCTAGTAGATATAGAGAAACAGATAGCCCTGCGAAATTTTGAACTGCACCCCAAAAGTTGGACACAACCAACAGAAAGGGTGCACTACATTTCGCAGGGCTTTTTTTCTATATTGATTTCGATTTCTTCTTACTGATCTGGGGACTCTGTCTTTTTGGGTTTGAAGATCAATTTGGTAACAATGATCGTGGTCAGTAGCACCAGCAAACATGCCGCGATCACCGGGACGATGATCGAAAGGAAGGAGACCGCCGTTGAGGTCAGATCTTCGGCAATACTCACCGGCACATTTCCCGCGCCGCCTGTCGTAACAGTCACCGCCGGACGGATAGCCAGGGATTTGACCGCGTGCACGCTGCCTGAAACCAGTAGCCCGGCCACCAGGGCCAGGGCCGGGTTCACATGAGAAATATTGGAGGCACTGGCCGCGAAAACGATTGCCCCCGCTGTTGGCCGGACGAAGGATTGCACTACATCATTGATGTGATTGACCGCAGGCACCTTGTCGGCAACCACTTCGATCACAGACAGGCCGATCAGCGTGCCGATCACCCACCAGGAGGTCATCGCGTCCCACGGGCTTTTCAGTGTGATCAAATTTGTATAACGGGCTAACAAAGAGACCACCAGCAGGGGAATGTACGCATTTAATCCCGCGCTCGCCGAAAGCCCAAATGCCGAAAGAATATTGAAAATTGCCATCCTTATTTCATCCTCACTAGAAATGTATTCCTTGCCACGAACCCAGCAAAGCAAAACGCAGCAGATCGATCAATCCAACCTGGACGATCATGCAGATCGCCCCCAACTCCAAAAATCGAATCAGTTCTTTCCAACAGTTTACCCGATTTTCCCTTTTTAAACCCACGATCCATAACAATGAATAGATACTTGTGATCAACACCGGCGCGGCAAGCGACGATAACACAGCCACCGGATAATACAGCCAGTCTATCTTGATTAACACCAGTGCGGTAACAGCAGTTTCGACCAGCAGCAGCCCCGGAAAGGCCAGCTTATGCTCAAAGAGCGGCCTTTCTTTTAGATCACTCCAGATCGTATCGTTCCAGATCGGCCAGATCAAGGCTCCCACGCCTGTTCCCATGCCCATTCCAGTGATAAACCTTAATGAGTTGTTCGGCATATATAACGAATATTTTGGGAAAAAAGTTGCAAGCGTAGAATTGACCCCGTCTAAAAGAAAAGCAGCGGCAAAGGCCCCAAGCAGTAGACATTTCCACAACCTGGGCGCCCGCTCGGCTCTGCCCCAGGCAGAGAGATAACACAGGCTGATAAACGCCCCCAAAAAGGTCCCGGTGCAGCGCGCACACAGCGGGAGCAGCCTGCCGCCGATCTCAAGGGTATGGAAGGGGTTTTGCTCACAGACTGAAGCGGCCATCGCCCAGATTTTGCCAAAGAATCCCGGTGGCGTGAGCTTTAACCAGGCAAATAACAATCCTCCAAATACAACAAACAGGAGGATCTCCAACCAGTATCGACGCACAAAGAGAAATCGGGGGCTTGCCATGATGGTTGGATTATATAATGATTCTTCAAAACTCTTGATAGGTTGCTTTAACCTTGTACACCCTTGCTTGACATCCGCTCTCAAAAATGCGATACTATTTTTACATTCACTTGCTATTCTAACGATGAGGAGGTGGTGTCAACGATGTGTAAGAATTTTAAGCACAGCGCTGCGGCCTCCCTCCTCACGATGAATTAGGGAAGCCGCAGCGCCAAACCACCGAAAGCCGTCAATTAGACGGCTTTCGGCCTTAATCAAAGCAAATTGGGAAGGGTATATGATCCGCAATCAATGGTATGTAATTCTCAAGTCCAATGAAGTAAAAGCAGGCAAGATCACCGGTGTTCTGCGCATGGGCGAACACCTCGTCCTTTGGCGTGATACCCGGGGCAAGGTAACCTGCCAGGTAGACCGCTGCCCGCACCGCGGAGTTGCTTTGAGTATCGGTGAACTCAAAGGGGATACCATTCAATGCCCGTTCCACGGTTTTGAGTATGATTCCAGCGGAAAATGTACTCTGGTCCCGGCCAACGGACGCGCCTCGGAACCTCCAAAAGTATTACAGGTGCCAACCTACCCCACCCGCGAAGAACATGGCTACGTTTACCTCTGGTGGGGAGAACCGCGCGGCGAATACCCTCCTCTGCCCTGGTTTGACGACCTGGATAGCAGCTTTGCAACCAGCGATTACCGGGATCTCTGGAACGCGCATTATTCGCGTGTGATCGAGAACCAGTTGGATGTTTTCCACCTGCCCTTTGTTCATGCCACCACCATCGGTCGTGGAGATCGTACCGTTGCCGACGGTCCAATTACGGATGTGGATGAGAGTTCACTGGAGATCTGGGTGCATAACCGCCTCGATGACGGAAAGACCACCGCCCTCCGCGCCAGCGAATTGGTCAAACCCGCACGTCCCTTCTTCCTGAAATTTAAATTCCCCCATCTGTGGATGAATCGCATTTCCGATGACATGCGCATTACCGTCTTCTTCACCCCGATCGACGATGAGCATACGATGCTCTACCTGCGTTATTATCAGCGCTTTATGAAAGTGCCAATTCTGCGCAAGTTTGTGGCGGACTTGATCAACCTGTTCAGCATCATTGTTCTCAACCAGGATAAGCGCGTGGTGATCACACAAATGCCGAAGCCATCCGGTCTGAAGATCGGTGAGAAGTTGATCCCCGCAGATCGCCCGATCATCGAATACCGCACGATCCGCGAAAAGTTGCAGCAAAACCGGGATTAGTTTAGTTTTACCGGGGATTTTAGCGGGAGAAGCGAGCGGACCAATTGAAGCGAATCGATGAAAGTCCTGCCCAGGTAGGTTCCCTTGATCTTCTCAGTTAATTCCGGTGAATAATTGAACGCGCTGCCGGCAAAACCAAAGATCGGTTTGGGTTTAATTGTTTCTACTTTTTCACCAAAGCCGACCAACTTGCTGGCGGATTCCTCAATGGTCGATGAGATCACCAGCATCCTTGGCTTTTCATCTTCAATGTAAATGAGCAGATCATCCAGCGGAATATCCGGTCCCAGAAATTCGACCCGGTAACCTGCCTCGCGCAGCAGCACAGCGAACATGAGCGAACCGATCTGGTGCAGTTCATCCGGAGCACAGCCCACCATCACCTTGGCAGCGGAGGCATGCAAAGGCAGAGAATGGTAGATGCCCTGGATCTTTCCCAGGATCAGACTGCTGGCAAAATGTTCGATTGCCACACTGATCTCCCCTCTTTCCCAGCGCGAACCGACCTCCACCAGCGTAGGGACAAGGATCGTCTCAAACAAATTCATCAAACGAAAGTTCCCCATTGCCTCACTGAAGATCTCCGAAGACATCCGTTCATCCACCCGGACTAATGCAGTGATCAATTGCCGTACATAATTCTCAGGGTTTATATCAGATTTTTTTGCTGTGGCGAGTGGCCCACTTGAATTGACCACGGCTTCAGGCCAGCTATTTTCATTAACCCCACGGGCAAACTCAGCCACCACAGAACTGATCGTTTGTCCATCATCAACCCGCTTTTTTACCCATTCAAGGATCGCCACATCTCGGTCGCTGTACAGACGGTATCCGTTTTCTGCGCGTTTGGGAGTTAGAAGTTGATAGCGGCGCTCCCAGGCTCGGATCGTGACAGCCTGGATCTCAGTCTTTTGAGAAACAGCTTTGATGTTGTATTTGGGATCGTCCGCATAGTCGAGAATTGTGGGCATTCAATGGTCCTTTTCTGTGATTTCTTTATAATTTTACCTGTTTTCTTAAAAACAATTTGTGTTTTCATTTTAATTGCGGGAATATAATAGAATTGTTTGGATCAAATAAAACCGGAGGATTCAATGAGAACGGCAAAAGAACGATTTTTGAAATATGTAGCGATCGATACTCAATCGGGAATGGAAGAAGGTGCACTGCCTTCCACCCAGAAGCAGTTCGACCTGGCTAAATTACTGGTAAGTGAACTGAAAGAACTCGGCCTCCAGGACATCAGTCTGGATGAACATTGTTACGTTATGGCAACCTTGCCGGCAAACACCGACAAGAAACTGCCTGCCATCGGTTTTATCTCCCACATGGATACCAGCCCGGATGCCAGCGGTGCGAATGTAAAACCGCGGATCATCGAGAATTACGATGGTAACGAGATACTCTTAAATAAAGACCTCAACCTGCGTATGAATACCGCTGACTTCCCCGAGTTGAAGAAATACATCGGCCAGGAACTGATCGTCACTGACGGCAACACCTTGCTCGGTGCCGATGACAAAGCAGGGATCGCTGCCATCATGACCGCCGTTGAGACCCTGGTCATTCATCCAGAGATCAAGCACGGAACGATCAAGATCGGCTTCACCCCCGATGAAGAGGTCGGCCACGGCGCGGATGGTTTCGACGTCAAGAAATTCGGTGCCGACTTTGCCTATACTGTGGACGGCGGCGAACTGGGCGAGATGGAATACGAGACCTTCAACGCGGCAGGCGCCCTGGTCACCTGCAATGGCAAGGGTGTCCACCCCGGAGCTGCCAAAGACAAGATGATCAATGCCATTCATGTCGCCGAAGAATTCGATGCGTTACTGCCTGCGAACGAACGTCCGGAACATACCACCGGTTATGAGGGCTTTTATCATGTCATGAGTTTTAAGGGCAACATCGAGAAAACGACACTCATGTACATCATCCGCGATCACAGCCGCGAGATCTTTGAAAAACGTAAAGCCACCATGCAGGCAGCCGCCGACTACCTGAACAATCTTTATGGAAAAGGGACTGTGGTTTTAGACCTCAAGGACAGTTATTACAATATGCGCGAGAAGATCGAACCCGTCTTTGAGATCGTAGACCTGGCCCGTGAAGCCATTGAATCTCTGGGCATCACACCCATCATCACACCGGTCCGCGGCGGTACTGATGGTTCACGGCTTTCTTATATGGGCCTGCCCTGCCCCAACCTCTTTGCCGGCGGCCTCTACTTCCACGGCCGGTACGAGTGCCTGCCCACGCGCTCGCTTGAAAAGGCCGTCGAGACCGTGGTCAAGATCATTGAACTGTCAGTCGAAAAATTCTAGAGCTAATTTCTTTTGATTAATAAAACCGCCGGATGTCCATAAAGAGAACATCCGGCGGTTTTTTTCGTCTGAGCTTATTCCGATATTTTTCTTTTCTTGTTTATCAATTCGTTGAATACCAGTGACGCGATCACGATCAGACCGCCGATCACCAGGTTGAGCAGGTTCGTCTGCTCGCCAAAGACTAACAGAGAGATCGCCACCGCCGTCGGAATCTTGAGATCATTGAAGATCGCCAGCGCCCCCGCATTGACTTTCCTGGCTCCCATATTCCACAGGAAGAAGCAGATCCCGGAAGCAAAAATACCCAGGTAAATAAGTGTCCAAACCTGTTTGCCGGTCAATGTCAGAGTGCTTAATGGTGTGAAGATCACTGTTGCCAACCCGGTAACAACCGCGGCGCCCAGGTAAAGCGCTCCAAACACATCGCTGTCCTTCAAGCCCTGTTGGTCCTTCATTAACTTGCGATAATAAAGCTGGCCAAACGCAAAAGCTAAGTTTGAGACCTGCACCAGCAGAAAACCGGTCAATATCCCTGACGAAAGTGCCTGCCCCCTCTCGATCACCCAGGTACCGATCACCGCGAGCAGGGCGGTCACCAGGTAAAGCGCATTGAACTTTTTACTGATGGCATCATCCAGCAAAGTCACATAGACCGGGGTAAAAATGGTGAAAAGAGCGACCTCATACGATTTCAGGTATTTGAATGAGGCAATATAGGCAATGTACATGATGCCAAATTGAAAGACCCCTGCCAGGAATAATTTCCAGAACAACTTTTTATCGATCTTTTTGAACTTCACGAAGGGTAAAAAGACCAGCAGCGAGAGTGCCATGCGTGCAAATGCCACGAAGTTGGAATCCACCCCCGTTAAATTACCTTTGATCAGACCAAAAGAAAACCCCCAAGCGATGGATACGACCAGTAAAAGCCACATAAGTTCCTCACAATAAGAAAAATCCGGTATTTTGATACTACCGGATTTATCAACAAAATCAAAGTGATAAATGTCTTTAGTCTTCCCTACTGCTCAGCGGGAACATCAGCCCCGGGCGCGGATGGAGTTTCAGTCGGATTCTTCGTGAGAGTGACTGGATCTCTTAAGAATGAGATAACTCCAACGCATGCGACCAGTAAAACTGCCGATAAGATCAAAGAGGGTGTAAATGACCCATTCTTGGTTTTCATTGCTTCCATCAAGTATACGAACACCACCGAAACCTGTCCAAAAAGCTGCAATAATCCATTGGATGTTCCTTCAGGTGTCGGAAAAGTGATCTCTGCTGCAAACTGTGTGGCGATCGGGCTGGCACTGACCAGGAAGAAACCCAGGAAGAATGAACAAACATAGAGGACAGTCAGGTTGTGAGTAAAGGTAACTCCCAATAAAAATGGGACGGCAGTGAGTACACCAACAAATAAGTAACGCTTGCGGGTGTGCTGTTTATCTGAAAGCGCAGGCAAGATCACCGCACCCAGCACGCCGCCTACCAGCATCAACGCGCCAAGGTTGCCCGCAATGGTTGAATCGAATCCACGACCGCGAATGATCGGTTCGATCCAGGTGGTCAGGCCGTTGAAAATGGCCATTCCCAGGAACTGGATGAAGACCAGCAGCCAGAACATCTTGTTCTTAACTGTACTCATCAGGCCATCCAGCACCAGGGCACGGACCTCATCTCCGTCTTTGCAGGGCGGAGTGGGAGGATTATCACGGGAAAGTACCACAAAAAGGATCGCCGCGAATAATGCGATTGCGCCGTAGATCGTTTGCATGGCCGGAAGGGTATGCCCGGAATTGAGTAAGGCAGGAGTAATGACCATTCCCAGGGCGATCCCGAGCAGGCTGGAAAGCGTCACCAGTCCGACCGCTGTCGCGCGGAATTCTTTTTCAAACCAGCGCGCGGGTAGGGTGGTCCAGGAATTCATCAAGAAGGGTTGGGCAACCGCGATACCGATCGTGCTGATCAGGACCAGCGTGTAATTATCACCGGATAGCCCGCGTAGAATCGCAGCCACACCCATTAACAAAGCCCCGGCTCCAACCGATTTCCGGAATCCATAAGTATCGATCACCCAGGAAACCGGGATGGACAACGGGATGAAAACGATCATGAAGATCATGGAGAGCAAGCCGATCTGGAGGTCGCTGACATGATAAAATTGGGCAGCCACACCGGTTACCGGTGAATAACTGATCCAAAGCATCTGAACCATTAAGTTTACGAACATAAATACCGCCAGGGCTACCCAGCGGTAAGGGTACAACCGGTATTCCTGTGTCTTCATAGATTGATACGCTTTCTGTAATGAAATAAAAGTGATTTTACTTCCGTTAACGAAAAACTTACTATTAGAAACCCTTAATACCCAAAAAAGTTCCTGCAACTTGGATGAAAAAGAGTAATATTACTTTGGATATAAATTTAGTATCATTGTTGCAATTTTCTTCAAACACAATAATGAAAGAGATATAATTTTATTATTGCAATATGAAAACAATCCCGGAAAGGAAAGACATAAGGAATGGATGAGATTCTGCAAGCCAAATCCACAGTTCTGGAAATCGTCCAGAAATTGCTCGAGAGACACATATTAATGGGAACTGGCGGAAATATTTCCGCCCGGGTGCACGGTCAAAAGGCTCTCGCCATCACCCGCAGTAATTACGACTACGCGAAAATGACACTGGATGACATTTGCGTTCTTGGCTACGACATGGCCCACATCGAAGGGGAATACAAACCATCCGTCGAAAGCTCCATGCATGCCGCCATTTATGAGCATCGTCTGGATACTAATTGCGTCATTCACACGCACCAGATCTATGCCAGCACACTTTCCCTCACCCACACACCCATTCCGGCGCTTTACGATGAGCAGGTCAAATTCCTCGGCCGTTCGGTCGAGATCGTAGATTATGCTCCCTCCGGTACTCCTTTCCTTAAAAACAATGTGGTCAAACGGCTTTCCAACCATGCCAATGCTTATATCTTGCAAAATCATGGAGCCCTCCTGCTGGGACCTGACCCGGAACGCACGATCTTCAATGTACAGCTTCTTGAAAAATGTGCAGTCACTTACCTGATCGCGATCAGCACCGGCAAAGCAGTCAGTAAAGTTCCTGCTCCTTTCCGCGAATTTGCCATGGCAATGCTGCGAAGTGATGAAAAGAAGGCTGAAAAAGCCAATAAATCTCTGGAGGATTAAATGACTGAGCAAAAGTACGCCATTTCTGAATACCCTGATACCGCTGAGATCTATCGCAAATTGGATGAATTGGTCAGCCAGCCGCCGCACACCATCAAACCTGAGAAGATGGCAGAGTATCTGAAGTACTTTGATGACAAGTGCCAGGGATCCAAGAAGCTGACAGACGAAGCCAAGCAATATATTCCTGGCGGCGTTCAGCACAACCTGGCTTTTAATTATCCCTTCCCGATGGCCATTCAAAAGGCCGAAGGCGCCCACATGTGGGATGTAGATGGGAACAAATACATCGATTTCCTGCAGGCAGGCGGCCCGACAGTCCTGGGCAGCAACTATGCCCCGGTCCGCGAAAAAGTAATGGAAGTGGTCAACGAATCCGGTCCTGTGACTGGTCTTTTCCATGAATACGAACTTAAACTGGCCAAACTCGTCAACCGCCTGATGCCCAATATCGAGATGCTACGCATGCTTGGTTCCGGCACTGAAAGCGTCATGGCAGCCATCCGTGCGGCCCGTGCCCATACTGGCAAACGCAAGGTCATCAAGGTCGGCGGTGCTTACCACGGCTGGAGCGATTCCATGATCTATGGTCTGCATGTTCCCGGCACCGGACGCCTGGAAGCAGTCGGCATTCCCAACGGCGCCACCCACAATACCGAAGAATTCTACCCGAATGATCTGGGCGCCCTGCGCCGCAAATTGATCGCCAATCGGCTGCTTGGTGGTACTGCCGCCGTGATCGTTGAACCGGTAGGTCCCGAAAGTGGTACCCGCCCGGTTCCCTTTGAATTCAACCAGAAAGTCCGTGAACTCTGTGATGAGTTCGGCGCGCTGCTGATCTTCGATGAAGTGGTTACCGGATTCCGTCTTGGTCTTGGCGGTGCCCAGGGATTCTTTGGCGTCAAACCCGACCTGACCGTCTTCGGTAAATGCATCACTGGCGGTTATCCGATGGCTGGTGGCCTGGGCGGACGCCGCGACGTGATGATGCACCTCTCCGCAGGCATCGGCGGTGTCGGTGAACGCGCATATGTGGGCGGGACCCTTTCTGCCAATCCCCTCTCTTGCGTGGCTGGTTATTACGCTCTTACCGAAATGGAACGCACCAACGCACCGGTCATCGCCGGGCAGCAAGGTGACAAGCTGACCAAAGGCTTGCAGGAGATCATCGAGAAGCATCACCTACCCTTCGTTGCCTACAACCAGGGCTCCATTTGCCATCTGGAAACCGCTGCCGTCATGCTGCTCGACCTCAAACACCCCATCCGCTTGGCCAAGGAACTCAAACCCCGCAAGCACATGATGGAAGAAATGGGTGCTGCCTACATGGCCAATGGCATCATCACCCTGGCTGGGAGCCGTATGTACACCAGCATGGCCGACACCGATGAAGTCATCCAGGACGCTCTGGACCGCTTTGAAATGGTCTTAACCAGCGTGAGTTAGTTTTAAATCCGTAGGGGCGGAATGCAATCCGCCCCGCATTTTTCCACAATCGACCTGGAATTCAATTTTTACCAGGGTGTGCGAATTGATCAATAAAGAAAAGAAGATCCCGGCTTCTAAATCAAGAAACCGGGATCTTCTATTCTATTTGAGGCAAACCACCCAATTCTATTTATTTCCCGTTCAACCGTTTATAGATTCCCTTGGTCTGGTTGTAATAGGTCACGAACTCTGCAAAGATATTGTCATAGATTGCCCGGTTCGCCGGATTGGGAGTGAACTCAGTCTCGATCTCAACATGGTCGCGCAGCTCTTCGAACTTGAGCATTCCCAACGCCTCGGCTGCGATAAAAGCCGCGCCTTTGGCGTTGACCTCGATCGGATCTTTGACGCGGCGAATATTCAAATTCATCACATCCGCAAAGATCTGGCACCAGATGCTCGATTTCGCCCCGCCGCCGACAAAATTCAGCGACTCGAATTTCCTGCCCAGGAACTTCTCAGCGGGGTCCAGCATCCAGCGGGTGTTCAGGGCCACCCCCTCCAGAAATGCCCGGATAATGTCTTCACGGCTGTTTTCCAGCGACAGGTTGAAAATGGAGGCACGCACGTTGCCGTCTTCGATCGGTGACCGCTCTCCATAAAGCCAGGGAGTATAGATCACGCCATTGCTGCCAGCGGGTACCCGGGCCGCGATGCGGTCCATCACTTTGTACACATCGGGCACGTGTTCTTCGCGCATCAATTCGTCTTTGTGATACAAGATCTTATCGCGCAAAAAGGTCAAGTTTCCACCAGCGGTGGTCTGCATAATGATCATCAGGTACTTACTCGGAATGGCGCACGGAACAGAAGCCAGGGAACTGACAATATCCGTTTTCTTAAAGGGAACATGAGTGGCCATCCAGGAGGAAGTACCGATGTACAGGTGCCCTTCGTAGTCGCCCACAGCACCGGAACCGATCGCCGCCGAGGTGGTATCGATGGCACCAGCCACGACCTTCACCCCCGCTTTGAGGCCCAGAGTTTCGGCAACTTCTGCTTTGAGCTCACCTACGATCGAATTGCAGGGGACAATCTCAGGGAATTTTTCAGCGTCGATACCGCTGTTTTTAATAAGCGCCGCTGAATATTTTACATTCGCTGAATCGCGGTTGTCGGTCACCCAGGAGGTCAGGATCGAATCCGGTGTTGCCACGAAACGGCCGCTCAAGCATAGGTTCATGTAATCGAGAACATTCAGGAACTTATAAGTAGCTGCGTAAATTTCCGGGAACTCATCGCGGATAAAGAGCATGTGAGCGGCCGGGTCCTTGCCGGTCAGTGAGGGAGCCCCACCGGTCAGGTTGATCCACTGTGCCAGTTTGGTTGCTCCATAACCGGCTACTTCGGGGAACCCGGAAGTGATCTGTTTGAGGGCTTTGGCACCGCGCATGTCCATCCACAGTACACAATTCATTAATGCATTCCCGTTGCGGTCCACCGCAACAGTGCCTTCGCCCTGAGTGGAGCAGCAAACTGCCTGGATCGAATCTGCCTCCACCAACCCTTTACTGAGCAGGCGGCGCGAGGTGAAAAGAAAAGCGTTCCACCAATCGCGCGGGTCTTGTTCGGCACCACCGTTGGGCAGCACCTTCAAAGGGACCTCTTGAAACTCCCAACCAAGAACGCGTCCACTTAAGCTGACAATGGCGGTTTTACATCCGGAAGTGCCCAGGTCAACAGCCAGAAAACAGGGTTCGTTCGCCATTTTATTCCGCCTTTTTTAAATATTCAGGATCTTTCAAGCGTGTGATGAGGAAAGCGCTAACCAGTAAAAGCCCGGTTTCCAACAGCAGCGCGGGCGTAAATGATCCATCAGCCGCTTTCGTGGCTTCCATGGTATAGACAAACACAACGCTTGCCTGGCCAAAAAGCTGGATCAAGCCATTGCTGGTCCCTTCCGGGGTCGGTTGGGTGATCTCGGCTGCGTACTGCATTCCGATCGGGCTGATGCTGGTGATGAAAAAGCCCATTACAAAAGCGGATACACAGATCAGCCAGAAGGATTGGGCAAAGGTGACTCCGATCAGTCCGGGGATAGCTCCAAGAATGCCTATTAGAAGGAATTTTTTACGTTTATGCTGCTTGTCTGAGAAAGGAGGCAAAACGACAGCTCCCACCAGGCCGCCGATCAGCATCAAGGCTCCGAGAACACCGGCATCGGTGGTAGTGAAATGCCGTGGCCGAATAATGGCTTCCACCCAGGTGGTCATCCCATTGAACAGCCCCATCCCGATGAAAGAAACGACAAGATAGTACCAGAACATCTTGTTCTTTACCGCGTTCTTCAATCCATCGATCATAAAAGCCCGCACTTCCATTCCAGGAGGGCATGGAGGTGTGGGGGGTGTTTCGCGTGCAAAAATAATAAAAAGCAAAGCTGAAAAAGCCGCGATAACGCCGTAGATCAATTGCACCTGCGGAATCGACATGGTCTCAGTCAAAATTGGAGTGAGCACCATTCCCAATGCGGTACCGATCAAATTGGAAAGGGTGATCAACCCAACGGCAGTCGCACGGAATTCCAGGTTGAACCATTTGGCAGGCACGGTGGTCCAGGCATTGAGGAGGAAAGGCTGTGCCACAGCAATCCCGATCGTACTGATGAGCACCCAGGTGTAGTTCGTTCCAACCACACCGCGGACGATACCAAACACACCCATCAAGATCGCTCCCAGGCTGACTGTCTTACGGTAGCCATAGGTATCGATTGCCCAAGAGACCGGTAAAGATAGTGGGATGAATGCGATCATGAACACCATCGCCAACAACCCGATCTTTAGATCAGAAACGCCGTAATAAGCGGCAGCCGTTACAGTGATCGGCGAATAGGCAATCCATAAGATCTGAATGGTCAGATTTATGAACATAAATACCGCCAGAATCACCCAGCGGTATTTGTATAAACGATATTCCTGTGTCTCCATTGATCTACTCCGGCTTACAGAAATAATTTCTATTAGCAGATTATAGTCAATTTATGAAAATAGGCTCAAATTTTTAACACTGTTTGTTTTTCGCAACTATCACTCATTATCCTCGGCAGGTTCGGGGAAGGTAAACCATATGCGCAGACCTCCAGTTGGAACATTCTCAGCTCCAACATTCCCGCCCTGGCCTTCCACCAATTGCTTGACGATTGCCATTCCCAAACCAGCTCCACCGGCAACGCGGGCCCGGCTTTTTTCGCTTCTCCAGAATCGATCAAAGATCCGTGCACACTCGCCGTCCGGGATTCCGGCACCGTTATCCTCGATAGAAATTTTTATTGCTTTATCAATATGGCGAACATAAATGAGTACTTTGCCGGATTCGCTGTTCACATAACGCATGGCATTATCAAGCACATTGCCGGAGATCTGTTCAAGCCGCTGCGGGTCCACCCAGGCGTAAGCACTGGGTTGATCGCTGTCGAGAGAAAGGGAGATTCCTTTTTCCTCAGCCTGTGCTGAGAACACGGAAATACTGCGCTGCATCGATTGGACCACGTCCACTTTCTTGCTCTCAAAATGGATCTGGCGATTTTCCGCCATCGTTAACAGACGCAGATCTTCAACCAACCGTTCCAGAACATAGGTCTCTTCAAGAACGGGCGCGATACTCGAATCATTTGCCGGGTAGATCCCATCTACGATGCCCTCCAACCGCCCGCGTAAAACGGAAAGCGGGGTACGCAGTTCGTGGGCAACATCAGCCAGCAGTTGCCGCCGCTCGTTATCATTCTTTTCCAGGACCGCAGTCATCTCGTTAAAATTTTCAACCAGGATGGAAAGGTCGTCTTTTCCATTTTTGCTCTTGATCCGCGTGGTCAGGTCACCTGCAGCCACCCTTTCTGCCGCGGCGATCACTTCAGCGATCGGGTTTACCACCCGCTGGGTCAACAAAATTCCCAGGATCACTGCAAATACTGCCAGGATAAGCGAAACGATCACCACCGGGTTAATAAACGAGATCGTCAATTTCATTGGATGGGGAATATCCACCCGGTCATTGATCATTTTCCCGACCACTACCCCATTCGCGCGAATATCCGTTACCGGCTCGCCAGGCTTTACCATATATACCTTGCCGATCAAAGGGGTGTTCGCCGTTTTTCCGTGATCAATGATCACAATCCCATTTTCATCCAGAATAATGGAGCTATTCCAATCCTGGATCGGGAATTGACTGTTTGGTGCAGTTGCTTCTGCAACCAGCTTATCCACATTATTCCAACCGCCATTGCCCACATAGAACGCTTCCAAAAGCATCGAGCTTGGGGAGCGATAAAAGGGGTTTTGTTTGGCGGATTTATTGATCTCAAGGATCGTAATTCCAAGGATACTGATCAGTGTGATTCCTACCACGATCGCAAAAGCACGCAATACGATACGCAGCAAGCGAGATCGGATAGCATTCACTGAAGAATTTTCTTGATTATTCATTCGCTAATGACCTGCAAACTTATACCCGACCCCATGAACCGTGATGATATATTTTGGTTCACCATCATCCGGTTCAATTTTTCGTCTCAAATTGCGAATATGCGAGTCGATTGCCCTCTCGTAGCTTTCAAATGAGACCCCGCGAACTGCAACCAATAATTGTGACCTCGAAAAGATCCTGCCCGGTTGGCTGACCAGGGTCGCCAGGATCTCAAACTCAGTAGGAGTCAACGCCACCTCGCCGGCAGGCAGAACAGCCACATACCGGTTTCGGTCCAGAACAAGATCATCAACCCGGATCACTTCAGCCGGCGAATTACCAGCGACCCTTCTTAAGACCGTTCGGACACGGGTAACCAGCTCACGAGGGCTGAAGGGTTTGGTTATGTAATCATCGGCACCTAATTCCAGACCAATGATCTTGTCCGTCTCTTCGACTCGAGCTGTAAGCATAATGATAGGAGTATTATGTTCCTTGCGGACCTCCCGGCAGACATCCAATCCATCCATTCCCGGGAGCATCAGATCAAGAATGATCAGATCCGGTTCTTCCCGATCAACAGCCGCAAGGGCTGAAGGGCCATCATTTGCCGTAATCGTGTCAAAGAATGCTGCTTTCAGGTAGTCACGACAAATTTCTACGATCTTTGGTTCATCATCCACAATCAATATTTTCTTTGACATATCTGCCTGCCATTCGCAAGGTTTAAAGGATTCAAACTAATTCCCAATTAACTTTACACTTCCCGGTTTGGATACAGGTAGGAGTACCAGTATGATTACACCTACTGCCAGGATCACTCTTATTGCGCATTCGATTAACAAAAGCGTTGATACTGGTTTGTAAACCATCGGAATGGTTGGAACAAGAACGAGAATTGCAGCAATGATCGAAACAATGTTACCCCACCATTTCCACCGCAATAAACCAGTAAGCGCGATCAACCCAAGTGCCAGTATCAATGAATAGAGAACGTATTCCAGTACCCGATTTTGATTTGGATCTCCCGGATTTCCATCGACTGGTGGATTTCCATTTTGAGGTCTTTCCGCAGGGGATTGATCATCCTGCTTTATACCAGGCTGAAGAATACCCTGCGGAGAATTGCTCAAACCATTCTCTTGAGAAACACCTGCAAACCGTTGTCCACTGACCATTGGTAATAATGAACTGAGTAATACCAGTAAAGATAGCAAGCCAAGTGCAATAATTAGGGTCACAGGTCGTTTCATAAAGAATTCTCTACCAATAATTTTACTCGTATCGCAAAGCAACGATCGGACGTAGTTTGGATGCCTGGTAAGCAGGGTACAAACCAAAGAACAAACCGATCAGCGCCGCGGAGAAGAACGACAACAGCAGTGTATCCACCGTTATCTTGGCCGTGATCAGACCTGCCCAGGTAAATACCAGGGCAATTCCCGACCCCAGCAAGATCCCAAGGATGCCTCCAAGAGTAGCCAATGTCATGGTCTCGATCATGAACTGGGTCAGGATGATCCGCTGAGTGGCACCAACCGCTTTGCGCAGACCGATCTCGCGGGTACGCTCGGTTACCGAAACCAGCTCGATGTTCATAATACCGATACCACCTACCAGAAGTGAAATTGCTGCGATCGCGCCCAGGAAAGCAGTCATGGTACCTGAAACGCTGCTCAAAGCTTCCAAGGCCTGTGCCTGGCTGGCTACTGAGAACGGAAGGTCCTCGGTAAGGGTCAGAGAATGGTTTGAGCGCAGCATCAATTCTGAATCGGTGATCACCTGGTCCACAACGTCAGAACTGGAAGCAGAAATGAAGATAGTGGAGATGGTCTTTTTCCCATTTGACATGGCTGTTGTACCAAATACCTTGTTATAGGCAGTACTCAACGGGATCAAAACCACATTATCACCACTGGACATACCTGTTGAGGAACCGGATTCTGCGAAAACACCAATGACAGTAAAGTTTTTGTCACCGATTTTCAGTGTGCGTCCCAGAGGAGACAGACCATCAAAGATGTCTTCTGCGATCTGCGAGCCCAAAACCACTACCTGCTTGCTTTCATCGAAATCTTCCTCAGAAATGAACCTGCCCGAACCAATTTCATACGAACGGACATCCAGATAATTCGCCGTGACACCACTAATCGAGTAATTCGATGACCTGGTGCTGCTGGAGATCGTCTTCTGCCCTTCATACACAGGTACAGCCTCACGGATTCCGGATACTCCGGAGAGGATATCTTCATAATCCGAATAGAGCAATGTGGCTGAAGAACCGCTTCCACCAGGGCCAAACCGCCGCTGTGCAGAGATCGTGATCAGGTTTGATCCCATGCTGGCTACCGAATCTGAAATGCTTGCCGTAGCGCCTTTACCGATAGAGAGCAGTGCAACGACTGCCGCGACACCGATAACAATACCCAATACTGTTAAGGAAGAACGCAATTTATTCGTTTTCAAAGCACGGACCGCAATTCGCACGTTCCCGACCAAATTGAGATCACTGATAAATTTTAGTTTCATTTTCTTGCCTCCAAATCTCTTCGCGGGCTACGCGGCACTTTTTTCTTCAGGCCGTTGCGTTCGCTCCGGGTTGGCAATCAACGGTTCGGGAACGAGCTCTTCTTTGCGGACCTGTCCATCTGCAATGTGGATGATCCTCTCAGTATGTCTGGCAGTGAACGCATCATGAGTAACATAAACTATTGTTTGATGACGTTCGCGGTGCAGCCGTTGGAAGATCGCGATGATCTCCGCACCGGTCTTACTGTCCAGGTTGCCTGTCGGTTCATCTGCCAACAGAATGGACGGTTGGTTGACCAGGGCACGGGCAATGGCCACACGCTGCTGCTGACCACCCGAAAGCTGATTCGGATGATGGTGCATACGTTCCTTCAGCCCGACGATCTCCAGAGCTTCTTCAGCGCGCTCCACTCTTTCTTTCGGATTTGTACCATCATAGATAAGAGGCAGCATCACATTTTCAAGTGCGTCCGTTCTCGGTAAAAGATTGAACTGTTGAAAAACAAATCCGATCTTATGAGCGCGGATGAAAGCTTGTTGGTCCTCATTCATCTTGCTGGTATCTTCTCCGTCGATAAAGTAGCTGCCGGAAGTTGGAATATCCAGGCAACCCAGGATGGCCATCAGGGTGCTTTTACCGGACCCTGAGGGTCCCATGATGGAAACCATTTCTCCATCATTTATGGTCATCGAAATGCCATCCAGGGCATGCACTTCCATATCGCCAATCTGATAGATCTTATAAAGATCTTTTACTTCAATCATGACATTACCTCATTCTTCTGGACGATCATTTCTATTGCCCACCAGGTCCCATTCCACCACCAGGAGCGCCGCCCATTCCACCACTACTGCCGCTGAGACTGCCAATATTCACGCCCTGTCCCTGTTGAGAATTACTGGATGATGAGCTTGAATCAGTACTGGTACTTGAAGAGGTCAATTGGACTGTATCACCAACTTTCAGATCGGTAGAGGTCACCACAACAGATGTACCGGACACCGTTCCGCTGACAACGGTTACACGTTCAGTTGTGCCATCAGAGTTGACGCGCATCACATATTCACCCTGATCATCAGAGAGTACTGCTGCCACAGGAACGGTCATTTGAGAGGAAGCATCGCCGGTCTCGATAACAACGGTTGCAGTGGCGCCCAACAGAATGGATGAATCAGCTTCGTCAAGCGTGACACGGACAGTGTAATTGACAACACCGCTGCTGCTGCTGCCTACCGGGTTAATAAAGGTTACTTTTCCGGTAGAGGTGATATCAGGCAATGCCGAATATGTGATTGTTGCGGTATCGCCGATCTTGATCTTGGAAATATCCGTCTCACCGATCTGGACATCAATATACAAAACAGAACGATCTACAAGAATAATTGCGGAAGTACCATCCTGGACCTGGTCGCCAACCTGAGTCTGAATTGCTACGACTTCACCAGCGAAAGGAGCGGTAATGCTCAACATATTGACGGTGGACTGAGCAGCATCCACTTTAGCCTGGGCTGAAGCGATATCGTCAGTACTGGGGCCATCTTTCACCTTGTCATAAGCACGCTGTGCATCTTCAAGTTGAGCTTTTGCAAGGTCCAAAGCAGCCACAAGTTCCTGAACATCCTGGGCGTTTGGAGTGGCCTGCAAACCATCAAGGGTAGTTTTCATCGTCTTCCGATCGATCAATGCCTGGGCGTAGTCCTGTTTGGCCTGTGCTTTTCGAGAATCGTTATCCGGAAGTTCTGAAAGCTGATCTAGCTTTGTCTTCAGATCAAAGATCTTGTTATCTTGAATGACAATCTTCTGTCTATACACTTCAATGCTTTCGGCGGAACCCACTGTTTGACTGCGGTCCCAGTACTCAGCCAATGCTGAATTGTACGCAGATTGGGCATTCGACAGGGCAACCTCAGCCTGCGCTTTGGAGGTGTTGGATTCCTGTGCGTCTTCCAATTCAGTCTTGGCTGACACCAGGGTTTCCTGTGCGGCAATAACATCTGAGGGTGCAGTGGAGGGATCCAGGGCCATCAGAGTGTCACCTTTTTTGACTGTATCATTTGTAGATACATTTACTGATCCAACAATACCGCTGGTTTCCCAGCTCAAAGTTGTCTGCTGTTTTGCGTTGATATTTCCGGAAGCTTCTACTGTACTGGATTCAGTGATGGAGCTCACGGTACCGGTTGTTGCAGCAGATGCTGTTGTCGATGAACAAGCTACCAATAAGGCAGAGATCATGATCAACGAGACCACTAGCCATGCTGTTTTCTTGACTTGATTGAACATAATTGACTCCTTGTATTTTTCTAGTGTAAAGATACCGTTTCATTTTGAAGAAATTGTGAAGATAACGCAGAGAGATATTGAGTTAGAAATTGAACTATTTCAGAAAAAACTGTAGATTAATGGGAAACAGCCCTGTCCTACCAGGGCTGTTTCCAAATTTCAAAAGGAGAGAGAAGATGAACGGCATTAAACTGCCGGGGGAATTGCTACCTTTCTTTTCTTAACTATGCTTGCCACTTTTCGGGTTACTGCCACGATCACTACTGCCACTCCGATAATACCCATGTTCTGTAATACTTCGAGCCACTGAACTGAAGACACCTCTTCAGCATTCCGGCCGCCGTGGAAACCCGATCCATCCCTGGGACCTAACTCAGAACCCCCGGAAGGCAGTGAACCGCTTTGATTAGAATGGGTTCCTTCTGTTGCCGTTTGTGTCTGGGTCCCGTTGAAGAAGAAATAAATGCCTGTGCATAAAATTGCGGTAAGGAACAAAACAATGATAATTCGTCCAATAATTTTCATTTATCCTCCAACTATTCTTCATCGATCTTGACTGGCACAACAGAAAGTTTTGGCTGAGGTTTCAGCATACTCGCAATCGGTTGTACTAAATGATGTTTGAATGATTCCACCACCCATTTCCAGTGCAGCGCAAAGTGCAGGGCTACCAGGTATAAAGTGGCTGTGCTGGAAAGTGAATGGATCTGCTTCCATTCGCCGCCCATGGGAACGCTGATCCCTATTGTGGGTAACAAAAATTTGGAGATCATCCATCCGCTAAAAGTGAGCAGTACAAATGAGACAAAGATCAGAATATCAACTACAAAGTTGATCCGGTTATTCAAGGTCATTTTCTTAAAGAATTTGCTCACTGTATTCACCACCCATTTCCAGTGCAGGATCAGGTGTGCCAGAAGAGTGAGGAAAAACGCACTTCCAAGCCACTCATGGATCTGTTCACCTGTAATATGTGGTTCAAAGGCGATCAAGAAGGCCAGGAAGATGATGGAATCAAGAAGTAAGTAAAATTTTGCTTTCATTTTTTCTCCTAAATCTTTCGTTGTTCAATGAAAATAAGGATAAAAGAAAGCAATGAAGAACTTATGAATATTCGATTTACTTTTATTGAATTAATACCGCCTGATCATTACCGATCAGGCGGATGAGAATTCAAGTTGTAATAGATCAAAATCAATCCAGAAGGATCTGGACCAATACAGCCTTATGCAGGGTTTCTTCAGAACTGAAATAGTTTTCCCGTTGTGGATATCTTTTAGCGAATTGAGACAGTCCTGTTCTCAATTTTTCTTCATCCCCCTGCCCCGTCAGCGCGAAGGCTTCCCCAGACTCCCATTCGCCGCGCAGACACAGGTTGACCGGGGCTCCACCAATGAGGTTACGCCACCAGTGTTTCTTTTCCGGAAATCCCGCCATGATCCAGATGGTTTGCTCATCCTGCAGATATTCAACAGGAGTCATGTAATGCTTCCCACTTTTCTTTCCGGTAAACGCGATGAGAAGAATGTTCTTGCTTGCCAGCGGATGCAGCAGTCTGGACTTTAAGATCCAGGCAACAATGGGATTAAACACCCGGTTCATAAACCACATAATTCCTCCAAAAAATCTAACGGCCAACCCATACATTCATCCCGGAAGGTCCCCGGTTACCCCAACATGCGTAAGGAATAAATCTGGCTTCTTTTTCATCTATTGTTGATCCGCAAATTGTGGAGACGCCATCCAGGATCGCTTTTGTTTCATCGAAATGCAAACTGCTTTCATCGATCCGACAGTTGAAAATATCTATTTCAGGATTGTCGACACTCTCCAGGCAGTAGACTAGAGGTCCGCGCGTTACAGCTATTCTTCCCCTTACCCCACGAACTTTTTGGTCTGGCTCCAACACCCGGATCGGTAGATCGAAATTCATTTGAATGAGGTCCCCATCCTGCCATTCGCGCGAGAGAATTTGCTCGCCTGCCTTCTGCGGCGAAACTCCACTGGCTGTTGTCTCAGCACCAGTTGGGACCGGCAGCAGCGGTAGATCTTGATCATTGATCGCAATCCTGATTCCACCTGCCCAGGATGGCAGCCGCAAATGGATATTACAGGTTTGAGAGTGAGGGGTATGAACTGTCATATATACAGTTCCCCGCCAGGGAAGCTCCGATTGAAGTTCGATATGAAAACCATTCAAATAACTTAGAGGGGATACGCTGCTGATATATTGATTCACCCAGAAGTCTTGCCCGTCAGCTCCATAGATATACTTTCCCAGGTCGGCAAAGGTTCGCGATAAATTGGAAGGACAGCACGGGACCGAATACCAGGGTTGGCGTGTGATCCCTCCTCGACAGCGGGTTGGATTATTGTACAGGTAGGTGTCCCCGTTCCAGCCCATTCCCACCAGAACAGCGTTATACAATTGCCATTCAAACAGGTCGGCAAATTTCATTTTCCCAGTCAGTTGTGTTAATTGCCAGTTCCACAGAAGCGACGCAATCGCTGCGCAGGTCTCATTGTAAGCACACTCAGGGTCTAATTCATAATCACGGCCAAACCCTTCGATGAGAGGCAGCGCCCCCACCCCTCCCGTCACATCCATGCGGCGGTTGACCATACGCTCCCAGACCGCTTCCATCGTTTTAAGGTTTCCGGAATCAGGGTCTGCCCCCAACCGCATCCCTTGGGCAGTTTGCAAATATCCAAATCGGACAGCGTGGCCAACCGGTACAGTTTGTTCACCCACCGTCTTGTGCTGTTGAAAAAATTTACCACTTAAAGTATTGAGAAAATAACGAGGTTGGATCAATCTCGGTTTCTTTGCCTGGTTAGCCGCCGGGACCCGGCTGTGAATTGCCCCGGGGTGCCTAGTTGCATGATCGATACGAGCTTTTTCAACAGTTTTTCCCCGTTCCGTATTACTCGCCAATTGCCGCATCAGGTGAATGCCAAAACGTTTGGTTTTCCCGCGGTTATCCAGAAAGTGTTCAGCCAGGGCTTTATAACGATTATCACTGGTTATTTTCCATAACCGCAGCAGAGCAATTTCCACCTCTTCATGCCCGGGAGTGCTTTGCGGACCGGCAGCCAAAAAATCCCGCACCAAAAGGTCTGCCGCCTTTTTCGCAATGGTCAGCATATCCTCTCGCCCGGTAGCTTCATAATGGGAGACTCCTGCCTCGATCAGGTGGCCGTGGCAATAGAGTTCATGCTCGATCTGCAAATTCACCCAGCGCTGGCCCGGAAAATGGAGCTGGTTATAAGTGAAAAGATAACCGTCATCTGCCTGGACTTTTCCAAGTAGTCGGATCAATTCGTCCATGAGCCGGCACAATTCCTCGTCATGTTCGATGCGTTCGATTCTTGAGGCAGCGTCCAGCCATTTGGTCGCGTCAGAATCCGCAAAGAACCAACCTTCCCGAAAGCCGTCCTTTTCACCCGCGGCGATACGAAAGTTATCGATGCAGCCGCTGGCTTCCAGCATTACCCATTGATGAAAGATCGCCTTCTTGGCATTGATCGTTTGCCGCTGCTGCCAGAAGCCTTCTGTAATGTGAATTTGGTCTGCCGGGAATTCCTGCATACATAGCTCCAGAAATACATTTGCTTTTCAGTATAGCATGGGGTCAAATCTGGAGATATCTGAAATCGCCGGGTATTTTCTCAACCTTTTTATTGATACCTGAATAGGAAAAAGGTTGAATTATTACCAAATCTATCCAATTATGTGTATAATACAAAATGTAATTGTGAAATTATTCACAATATGTGTATTAAATTTTCGGAGGACAAAATGACCAACAAAAAAGAGACCTTTGGCAAAGAATCATCAGTAATTACTGGTGCAAATACCCTTGAAGAATTGGACGCAATGGTCGCCAGTGTACAGGCTGCCCAGAGAAAATTCTCAACTTATAACCAGGAACAGGTAGATGAGATCTTTCGCGCCGCTTCAATTGCAGCCAACGCTGCCCGTATTCTTCTAGCCAAAGAAGCCGTCGCGGAGACCGGTATGGGCATTGTGGAAGACAAAGTGATCAAGAACCACTTCGCAGCCGAATATATCTACAACAAATACCGCTCCACTCAGACCTGTGGCATGATCGAATCCGACCCGACTTTTGGCATCGAGAAAGTCGCTGAACCCATTGGCGTGATCTGCGGCATCATCCCCACCACCAACCCAACCTCGACCACGATCTTTAAGGCATTGATTGCTCTCAAAACCCGCAATGCCATCATCTTCTCTCCCCACCCGCGCGCGAAGAAATGTACCATTCATGCCGCCAGGATCATCCTCGAAGCTGCGGTTAAAGCGGGCGCTCCTGAGGGCATCATTGGCTGTATCGAAAATTCGACCATCGAGTTGGCCAACGCGCTGATGTCGCACAAAGGCATCAATCTCATTCTCGCCACCGGCGGCCCGGGCATGGTCAAGGCCGCATATTCAAGCGGTGTACCGGCCATCGGCGTCGGTGCCGGCAACACTCCCGCCCTGATCGATGAGACCGCCGATATCAAAATGGCCGCCAACTCCATCATCATGAGTAAGACCTTCGACAACGGCGTGGTTTGCGCGTCCGAGCAGTGCCTGGTAGTCCACAAGGATGTGTACGATGAGGTGATCAAAGAGTTCAAAGCCCGCGATGGCTACCTGTTGAACCCGGAAGAAAAGAAAAAACTCTCCGCTATTTTGCTGGATTCCAAAACATGCTCGATCAGTCCAGCCATTGTCGGCCAGCCCGCTCCCAAGATCGCAGCTCTAGCCGGGATCGAAGTACCGCCAACCACCAAGATCCTCATCGGTGAGATCGACAAGGTATCCAAAGAGGAACCCTTCGCCCACGAAAAACTCTCCCCTCTGCTGGGCCTGATCCGCTGCGATTCCTTCGAGGAAGGCATCGAGATCGCCGGACAGCTGGTCGAACTGGGCGGCATCGGCCACACCTCTGTACTCTATACCGACAAACTGAATCACGACCGCGTCCATAAATTTGGCGCAGCCCTGCGCACCGGCCGTGTCCTGACCAACATGCCCTCTTCCCAGGGGGCCATCGGCGACATCTACAATTTCAGGCTCGAACCTTCTCTCACCCTGGGCTGCGGCAGTTGGGGCGGCAACTCGGTCTCTGAGAATGTCGGAGTCAAACACCTGATGAATATTAAAACCGTCGCAGAAAGAAGAGAGAATATGTTGTGGTTCAGAGTTCCCCCCAAGGTTTACCTCAAATCCGGTTGTCTGCCAGTCGCGCTTCAGGACCTGGCCGGCAAGAAACGCGCCTTCATTATCACAGACTCCGCGCTTTTCAACCTGGGCTACGTGGAAAAGATCACTTCCATTCTGGAACCGATGGGAATCGAATGCGAATGCTTCCACCAGGTCCAGCCTGACCCGACCCTTTCGACGGTCAAACAGGGTGTTGAACTGATCAAAGCCTTCAAACCGGATGTGATCATCGCCCTGGGCGGCGGTTCACCCATGGATGCGGCCAAGATCATCTGGATGCTCTATGAACACCCGGACGTGGAATTCGAAGGACTGGCGCTGCGTTTCATGGATATCCGCAAGCGTATCTACACCTTCCCGATGGTCGGTCAGAAGGCCATGATGGTAGCCATCCCGACTACCTCCGGCACCGGATCCGAAGTCACCCCCTTTGCGGTCATCACCGACGACCACACCGGCCTGAAATACCCGATCGCCGATTACTCTCTCACCCCGGATATGGCCATTGTGGACGCGGAGTTGGTTCGGAATATGCCCCGCAGCCTGGTTGCCGCCGGCGGCTATGACGCCATCGTTCACGATATCGAAGCCATCGTCTCCGTCACTGCCACCGATTACACCACCGGGCTGGCGCTCGAATCACTGCGTATTCTCTTCAAATACCTGCAGCGCTCTTATGATAATGGAGAGAAAGATCTGCGCGCTCAGGAGAAGGTCCACAACGCGGCCACCATGGCAGGAATGGCCTTCGCCAATGCCTTCCTGGGCATCTGCCACTCGATGGCGCACAAACTCGGCGCGGAATTCCATATTCCCCACGGTATTGCCAATGCCCTGCTGCTGCCCACCGTGGTCCGCTTCAATGCAACCGATAATCCCACCAAACAGACCGCCTTCCCGCAGTACCGCTACCCCGGTGCCACCGTCCGTTACGCCCGCATCGCTGATTATCTGGGTCTGGGTGGTACTACCAATGAAGAGAAAGTGGAAGCCCTGGTCAGCACACTGGAGGACATGAAAGCCAAATTGAATATCCCGCGCACGATCCAGGCATACGGTATTCCTGAAAAAGATTTTCTGGCTGCGGTCGATCAGTTGGCCGAGGAAGCCTTTGACGATCAGTGCACCGGCACAAACCCGCGGTATCCATTGATCAGTGAACTGCGCGATTTGTACCTGCAAGCCTATTACGGAAAATAGGAACCTTTTTACAACTCAAACACGGGAAGGTGAAGTTCCTTCCCGTGTTTTTTTCGAATTGGGCCATCTTCAATAAAATGCGATAAAATAGGCAGATGGATCCCTCAGACTGTTATCAATCATTTATTCAGAAATTCCCCGCTTACTTAACTACAACTTCATTGGACGACCTGCGTCAGCACGATTATTCCCGGCTGGACGCGAATGGTCATGTCTACCTCGATTACACCGGTTCCGGGCTGTATGCCGAGAGCCAGGTGGCGAGGCATATGCAAATGTTGACCTCAGAAGTTTACGGGAATCCGCACTCTTCCAATCCAACATCGATGGCTTCAACGCAGTTGGTTGAAAGCGCGCGTCAGGCTGTATTACGTTTCTTCAACGCCCCGGAAGATGACTATGTGGTCATCTTTACCGCCAATGCCAGCGGCGCGCTCAAACTGGTTGGCGAATCCTATCCCTTTGACCAGGACGGCCGCTACCTGCTCACCTTCGATAACCACAACTCGGTGAATGGCATCCGCGAGTTCGCCATTGGCCGGGGAGCCAGCGTTACTTATATTCCCCTGGTCCTTCCGCAGATGACCATTGACGAAGAAAAGCTAAAAACCGCTCTCGAACAGCATGGCACCGGGCAAAACAACCTCTTTGCCTACCCGGCCCAGTCCAACTTCTCCGGCCGGCAGCATTCACTGGATTGGATCGAAATGGCCCACGCCAGGGGATGGGACGTGCTTCTGGATGTGGCGGCTTTTGCTCCGACCAATCCGCTCGACCTTTCCCGCTATCCGGCCGATTTTGTACCCATTTCTTTCTACAAGATCTTCGGCTATCCCACCGGCCTTGGAGCGCTGATCGCCCGCCGCGACAAACTGGCCAAACTCCATCGCCCCTGGTTTGCCGGTGGAACAATTACGGTCGCCTCCGTTCAGGGAGAAAAACATTACATGGCTGAAGCCCCGAATGCATTCGAGGATGGCACGATCAACTTCCTGAGCATTCCAGCCATCGAGATCGGTCTGGACCATATCACCCGGGTCGGCTTGCCGCTGATCCACGAACGGGTCCACGCACTCACTACTTATTTGCTGGCAGAATTGCCAAAGATCACCCACAATAATGGGATGCCCGTGCTCAAGATCTACGGCTCAACAGATCCTGAAAAACACGGCGGCACGATCGCCTTGAATTTTGTAGACCCCGACGGGAACGTGATCGATCACCGTTATGTGGAAGAGCAGGCCAATAAAGTGAAGATCTCACTGCGTACCGGCTGCTTTTGCAACCCTGGCGCCGGCGAGATTGCTCTGGGTATCTCCTCCGGTGAACTGCAATCCTGTTTCCGTCGTCCCAGCCACGAATCTCACCTCACCTATGATGAATTCCGCCTGTGTATCGATCACAAGGCTTCCGGTGCCGTGCGAATCTCAGTCGGCCTGGTGAGTAACTTCGCAGATGTGTATGCATTTATCAAATTTGCTCAAAGCCTGGTAAAATAATTTAAACCAAAACCCGGTTTCTGTTTTAGAAACCGGGTTTTTCTAACTATTCTTTCTAAGAAGAATTCCCCGAATGAAATTCTTCACTCTCTGCGGATCAGGATCCCTTTCATATTTGGATCCTCATTATGAGTTTGCAGGATCACCTGTTTTTCAGTTTCAGTACAGCCGATCAGAATTTTAATTTCCGAATCTCTCTTAAATAAATCAACCGTGCAAATAATAGCATCGATCTGCCCGGCAGGATCCGTTCCTCTCCACACGTCGATTCCCCCGCCGTCCATTGAAGTAGTATCTTCAAGAAAGCCATAATCCACCGGGTAGATCAGTGAAGGGTATCTTGGATGAGCGCTTCCCCTGGGCCGGTCGATCACAATCTTCGAACGAGCCACAAGGGCATCCAGTGTAGTCCAAAAACTCTGGCTTGATTCCATCACATTCCTCTTAACTGGTACAGATTTTCCGTATCGTTTCCAGCGCGGGGCCCTGGGCGACCACGACCAGCACATCGCCTTCTTTGATCACTGAATTCCCCCGTGGGATGATCACCTGGTTTTTCCGCCGTAGAGACGCTATCACGCTGTCGGAAGGAAATTGGATTTCCTTCAGGTATTTTCCTGTAATTGAAGCCCCTCTCTCCACCGTGATTTCGGTAACTTGTACTTGTTCAGGTGTGATCGTATCCAGACGTTTTTGCTGAACGGAGTAGCGCTGCTCCAGTCGGCGCTGACTGGCTACCGCGTAGGCATGGATCACATCTTCGCGGTAAAGCATCCCCACCAGCGTTTTGGGAGATTCCGGCATGACCACCGGTAGTTGACCAACGTTTAACTGGCTCATTCGCTTTAACGCGTCCGAAAGTGTTTCCTGTGGATAACTGACGGCAGGATTAATGTGATAATGTCCCACGATCCCGCTCTCTTTATCCAGAGGGAGGGACTCGAGATCTCCCACAGTTAAGATTCCGCAAAGATCCCCTTTGGCATTCTCAACGGGCAGTCCGCGCGAATGCAACCCGGCAAATTTTTTCCGCGCAGTCTCAATCGAATCTGATTCACACAGGGTCTGGTAATGACCGGTCATCGCTTCTTTTACCTGGATCGTTTCCAACACATCGATTTCCTTGCCGCGGTTGAGATAGAACCCTCGGCGGGCAAGCCCTAGCGAATACACTGAACGTGACTGGATCTTCTGAGAGATCATCAGGCTGATCGCCACTGCCAACAGCAGCGGCAGAATGATCCGGTAATCACTGGTCATTTCAAAAAGCAGAATGGACGCCGTTAAGGGTGCATGCACAGCCCCTGCCAGGACCGCCGCCATCCCCACCAACGCAAATGCCGACGACGTAATCCCCAGTGATGGGAATAAGGCATTCATTGCCATCCCAAACGCCCCGCCCAGTGCCGCCCCAATAAACAATGAGGGAGCAAATACCCCGCCGGAAAAACCTCCGCCAATACTTATCGGTGTCATAATAAGTTTCATTGCCATAAGGGTGATCAACAGCCAGATTGTCATCTTCTGCTGCGACAAGATCGCTGTGATAGTGTCATATCCCACCCCCAAAATTTGAGGTAGAAACAGTCCAACACAGCCGACAGCAAGACCGGCAGCAGCAGTTTTTAACCAACGGGGAAATTGGTACTGAGAAAAGAAATCTTGTGATGTATACAGTAGCTTTACATACAATGCTGAGATCGGTCCGGCCAGAAGTCCAAGACCGATATACATCGGAATTTCCCAACCGGAGTTCATAGTGTAAGCATGTACTTGAAATGCAGGAGAGGTACCACTCACCGCCTGGGTGAAAACAGAGGAAATTACCGAAGCAACTAAAATCATTCCCAAGTTGCTGACAGCAAGGTCGCCAATAATGATCTCCAGGGCAAAGAAAACACCCGCAATTGGCGCATTGAAGGCTGCTGCAATAGCCGCAGCCGCTCCAGCCGCTACCAGTGTGCTGGTCTGTTCTTCACTGAAATGCAGCTTTTGTCCGAAGAAACTCCCTAAATTCGCACCAATTTGCACCGATGGATCCTCAGGTCCTACTGATGCGCCTGTTCCAATAGACAAAATAGCGGCAGCAGTATGTACCGGCAAATGTTCATAACGCAATCGTCCCCCGGCGATCTCCACCGATTGAATGATCCCGGCAGTTCCCCCCACCTTCTGCTTTCCACCAAAATAATACATTATCAGTCCAACCAACGCACCACCAACCATCGGTACAAGCGCCAACATCCATTTAAGATTTGTAGGAAGCAAACCTATAAGGGTGGTAAATGAGAATTTTTTTACGATCTCGATCAAGAACTTGAATAACCACACACCCGCACCGCTTAACAGTCCTACCAGAGCCGACAGTAATCCCAGGCGCAGAGATCTTGATGCAAGAACACGTTGAAAAACAAACTGAATTCGATTTTTTGTCATCTATTTCCCAAGTTTCATATAGAATTATCTTTGCAAATCTTACCACCGAATTAAAACTAGATTTCAATACATTCCTGATTCTCGGAGAATTCATGATCGACTTTACTTCTCTGCAGCAGATACCTATCATCGACGCCCATATTCACTTACCGTTTCCCGCATTGATTCCCGATCTTGAAGAACTGACCTCTGAAATGACTATTCAGAGGGTGAATCTGGTCTCTACGCCGGATATTTCTTCGGTCACGCATAATCCTGCAGTGATCGCATACAAGCTTGCGCATCCTCAGACTACATATATTTGCGGCGGACTCGATCATTTCTCGGTCCAAATCGACCCTTCCCAGATGCCCCGGGCCCTGGCGCAGCAGATCGACGCGTTCAAAGCTGCCGGGTTTGATGGCCTGAAATTGCTGGAAAGCAAACCCATTGCCCGAAAAATGATCAACATTCCCCTGGACGGACCTGTTTACGCTCCCATGTGGGAAGCAGTCGTAAAAAATGACCTGCCGGTGGTCTGGCATGTCGCCGATCCCGAAGAATTCTGGAATTTCCAGAAGTGTCCCGACTGGGTGAAGAATGCCGGTTGGTTCTACGGTGATGGGACCTACCCGCTCAAAGAAACGCTCTACTCAGAAGTGGAAGCCATCGTCACCCGCCATCCAGACCTCAAGGTAATCCTGGCCCATTTCTTCTTCCTCTCTGCCGACCTGCCCCGGGCGGCTGCTTTCCTGACAGATCATCCAAATGTTTATTTCGATCTCACCCCCGGGTCGGAGATGTTCTTCAATTTCAACACTGACCTCCAGGCTTCCCGTGATTTCTTCATCCGTTTTCAAGACCGCCTGATCTTCGGCACCGACAGCGGTGCCAGCGCGGTTGGTCAGCCTGGTCAACCGCTCAACCGGGCAGAAACCCTGGGCCGCACGTTTTTTGTTCGTACCTTCCTGGAAAAAGACGGCCCATTGGAAATTCCCGAAGGCGTCTCTCACTGGGAGCGGCCGGGAATCACCCTGAAAGGTCTGGGGCTGCCGGAGAAAGTGCTCAAAAAGATCTATGCAGAAAATTTTATGCGCCTGTTTGGTGACCAACCCGCTCCCCTGAATAAACAAGCAGCACTGGAAATGCTTGAATTTCAGGCTGACTTTATAGATAAACGTGCCGGCACCCCGGTTGACAGCCCAGCGCGACAGGTGTGCCAACATCTGATCAAATTTTAGAAAGGATCTATTTCATGGCTCAAGCGACAGCAACAGCAACACCAGCAAAATTCTCCTTGAAATACAAGATCGTCTGGGGGGGTCGCCGCTCTGGGGACTTCCTTCATCTCCGGGACCTTTAGCGCCCTGCTCACCATTTTCTACCAGGATTACCTGGGCGTGGGCGCTACCTGGATCACCCTGGCCGCCACCATCTATGCGGTCTGGAATGCCTTCAACGATCCCATTTTCGGCTACATCACCGATGGTACCCGCAGCAAACACGGCCGCCGTATTCCTTACATGCGCTTCACTGCGCCTTTCCTGGCCCTTTCATTTATATTGGTGTGGCTGGCCCCCAAAGGTGCCGGTAATGTTGTTCTCTTCTGGTGGATGCTCGTGACCATGTTGCTCTATGACACCTGCTACACCATCATCGGTTTGGTCTATTCTGCCCTTCTGCCGGAGATCACGGAATCCGACCAGGAACGCAATGGTTTGCAAATTTCCGCTTCCCTCTTTGGATTGCTGGGAATGCTCCTCGGCTTCATCATCCCGGATATTGTCCGTCCAAAAGGGGTCGATAGCTCCCTGCTGCCGCTGCAGGTATCGATGGTTGTTGTAGCCATTTTCAGCATGGTCTGTATTTTGCTCACAGCTTCCAAGATCAAGGAACGCCCTGAATTTACCCAGGTGGATAAACCCATCGATCTCTGGTCATCCATCAAGTTCACCTTTACCAGCAAATCTTTCCTGATCCTGGTGGCAGCCAACTTCATGTCCATCCTCATGTCCTCCCTCGTCTTGGGCATGGTCTACTATCTGGCAGATTATGTGCTTCAAATGAATACAATGGTAGTGTTGGCTTGTTTCTTCATCCCGCTGATGGCTGGTGTTCCGGTCACCAAGGTCTTCACAAAGAAATTTGGAATTGTAGGAGCGCAGCAGATCCTCCTGGTGATTGCCGGGATTGGTCTGATCGCTATGACCTTCGTTCCCAAATGGCTCATGCTCCCCTGTATCGCCCTGGCCGGGTTTGGCCTTTCCGGTCCGCAGACACTCTCCAATGTGTTGTTCGGCCAGGTGGCTGATGAAGACGAGATCCGCTCCGGCGTGCGCCGCGAAGGTTCCTTCTTCGGAGTGAATGCGCTGATTACCAAACCAGCCCAGTCCATTTCCATCTCCCTCATCGCCCTGATCCTGGAAGGGACCGGGTTTGTCACCCGCAGTGCCAATAACGGCGAAGCTTTCCTTAACCAGCCAGCCCAGGCTCTCTTCGGCATCAAAGCGCTGATGGGCCTCATTCCAGGAACTGCCATGGTCCTCGGAGCGATCATCCTCATCTGGTATCCGCTCAAAGGCCGATACCTGGACAATGTAAAATCGAAGATCATGGACATGCATACTGAGAAGATCAATCAATTAGAGAAAATGCACTAAAAAGTCACACAGAGACCGGGAATCCTAACAAGATTCCCGGTCAGCCTTTATTCTCAATTCGCAAACAGATCACAAACGACAATACCTTGTTTTAACGTTACGGTTATTTAATAATTAGGGGGAATGATGGATTTGGAAATTTTGAAAATATCATACAAGTACATTAAATTCCTGGCACATTGCTTAAGGATTTTTCCTGCCAATCGATACCCAACCTTTGTGAGGGGATATTTCTATTTAATGTTAAGGAAGAATAACAAAGGAGGATCATGGATGAAATTGATGCCATTCGAAGGGTAAAACAAAAAGACACGACTGGTCTACATTGGCTGATCAACCGCTATTACGCAAAAGCGCTTCAAGTGGCTTTCTTGATCACTGGAGACCTGGGAACAGCAGAAGATGTGGTTCAAGATAAGTTTCTGGATCTTTATAGCACGATATCCACTTTTGATGGAGAACGGCCCTTTTCTCCCTGGTTTATGCGGGGCGTAATGCATCATGCAGTTCATATCGCAGAAAGAGAGACCAGGTTTGTCTCACTAGAAGTCAACGAGGAAGAAGACTCATTTGATTTTATTGCGGTGGATGAAACCACACCGGAAGAGAGTGTCATTTCGAACGAAACCAGGCAAAAGGTTTGGGACGCGCTTATGCGGTTATCTCCCCGGCAGAGAGCGGTGGTTATTGAACGCTATTTTCTTGAGATGACCGAGCGAGAGATGGTGAATGAAATGTCAATTGCGCCTGGGACTGTGAAATGGCTCTTGAATGCCGCGAAAAAGAATTTACGAATCTTGCTTGCTCATGAGAGGAGTAATCCATGAATGAGAAAACGCTATACAAGACATTAACAGAAATTGCCAATAAAGGAACTCAGAAGCATGCTGATCCCTGGCCGCTTATTCGTATGAAGATCAAGAATGGCCAGGAAAAAAATAGGTCGGGATCATCCAGAAGATTCATCTTTGTATTGGTGGCAATTGCAGTGCTTACCACCGCAGCAGGAATAGTCATTCTTTTAATGGATACTGGTTTGCAAAAAGCGGATGAATCCGGCCTGGTGGCTCATTTGAACCAAACGGCTAAGCCGACCGTCTTTACAAACGTGCCTGCAAATCTTGCAGCCAATAATTCCATTTCGCAAACTCAAAATGGAATTTCAGTAACGCTCAACTGGGCGTATGCCGATGAACTTCGCGTGGCATGGCAGCTGACGATTACTGGACTCTCCATTCCTCAGGACAGCAATGTCGAAAATTACGTTTGTACTCCGTATGTGACTACTCAAGAAGGGATAATCCTTAAGCCCGCTCTCAGTCAGGAAAAGAGGTTGAGCGATCAGCCTGGTGATCCAATTATCATTAGCTATAACAGTTTCCAGGATATTAATGCGGAAGAATTATCCAATTTGAATATTCATTTGGATCTGACAGTAGGGCCTTGTGGAAATCCCTCCTCTTCAGATGGATGGTATCTTGGCTCCAGACCGATCCCGACACCCGTTCCCCTGATCGGAACCTACCACCTGAATTTTCAGGTTCCCGTAAATACAGGGCGCAAAATAGTTGTGGATAAAACAACTGAAGCGAGTGGTGTGCAGATAACATTGAAATCTGTTACCGTATCTCCTTCGTACACAATCGCTGAGTTTTGTTATCCAAATTTAGCAGTAGCTGATCTATCCGGGAACATGCGTGCCGATTGGAATTGGTGGCTGCAGGGCACCACAATCCAATTCGGGGATGAAGATCCAATTCTTTACAGTAAAAACAGTTATTTCAGTTTACCCGAAGAAAATAATGGAGACTCTTCTCAACAATGCCAAAGCCTGGGCTTTGCCGCCACGGCAGATATGCAGGCAAGGAATATTTCCCTATCAATTGGCACCATGCAGGCTGTCGAATATTCCGCAGCCTATATGAACCTGTTGACACAGAAAAATGCGGTGAATGCGCTGACTCAACAGGGAATAAAAGTAAAATTTGGTTGGAATGGCAAAAGCTACTGGACGATCATAGAAAAACCAACTGAAATGACAGAAGAACAGGCAGATCAAATTGTAGAAAATTTAGTTTGGCACACGATCCACGGCCCCTGGAAATTCACAGTCGACCTTGGTGAAAATAGGGAAAAGTAAAGCCAAGGATTAAACTAAAAAACTGGGATTCCAAAAAAAATGAATCCCAGTTTTTATTCATCGATTATGATGTTAAAATCTTTGTTATATGACAACAAAAAGGGCTGAAAAGATCATCGTTTGGGGCAGAAATTTCTTCAGGCATCCCATCCTGGTAATCATTTTTAAATTGCTGGGTACGGGTTTGAGCCTCTATCTGACAACCATTTTATTTCAACTTTTTGAAACCTACCTGGCAGTACAATACGTAGCCCTACTTTACCTGCTGCCGGTGATCTTGATCACATTGTTTTTCGGTCTGGTTTTTGGGCTTTTGGCAGCCCTTCTCTCCTTTCTGACATTTGATTATTTCTTCATTCAACCCTACCATTCTCTTGTGGTCCATAAACCGCAAGATTTGATCACCCTGGTCATCTTTCTTCTTGTGGCTATCGTGGTCAGTCAATTGCTTTGGCAAAGTAAAAAAAGCAGTCAGATCGCGGTCGCACGGGAGCACGAAGCCACCCGCATGTACAAACTCATTTCCGCGTTGGCCGGGCTGACCGATACCACGGATATCGCCCGGGTATTGGTAAAGCAAACACTGGATACTTTCCATTTCTCGAAGGTGCAGGTTCAGATCAATGCCTGGGAAGATGAACCCGTAACCACTTACTCCCTAGCCTCGGCAATAAGAGGAAAAGAGACTCCTTCGATGAAGAAAGACCTGCAAACCTCCCGGATCATCGAGGGGGAACTGGTGATCTGGCCAGGCAGAAACCCGCTTAATAATGAAGAGGCACGTCTGTTACAGGCTTTCTGCGACCAGGGTGCTCTGGCCATTGAACGGGCACACCTGATCAACCGCGAAAATAAAACCAGGGTCCTCGAAGAAAGTGACCGGATTAAGACCTCCCTGCTCAATTCGGTCTCGCATGAGCTGCGTTCACCATTGGCGGCAATTAAAGCCTCTGTCTCCAGCCTGCGTATCGAAGCCGTCCCCTGGGACTCTGATGCCCGGGTTGAACTGCTCACTACTGTCGAAGAAGAGACCGACAAACTCAACCTGCTTGTGGGTAACCTGCTGGACATGTCTCGCATCGAAGCGGGTGCCCTGGACCCGCAGAAGAAGTGGAATTCGATCACCGAGATCATCAACAGCGTGATCCGAAAAAACCGCGCCAACCTGGCTGAGCATTCTGTTGTCCTTCGCTTGCCGGAAGACCTTCCTCTTGTCCCCACTGATTTTGTAATGATGGAACAAGTTTTTACCAACCTGCTCAGCAACTCCACCAAATATGCTCCGGCAGGCAGCGAAATAGAGATCTCCGCCAAAGAGCTGGATGACCATATTCAGGTCCGCGTCAGAAACCAGAGTCCCTTTGTTCCCGAGGAACATCTGAAACATATCTTCGATAAATTCCACCGCATTACTCAGGCAGACAAGGTGACCGGCACAGGTCTGGGCCTTTCCATTTGCAAGGGCATCATCGAGGCGCACGGCGGCAAGATCTGGGCTGAGAACTTGCCGGATGGCTTTTCCTTCTTTTTCACCCTGCCCGGGAAACTGAACGGTCAGTTACCTACCAAACTAGAGGAATCATAAATGGACCGAGACCCGCTGATCCTGTTAGTAGATGATGAACCGCAGATCCAACGCGCGCTGAAGACCATTCTGGTCGCCAATCACTTTCGCATCATTACGGCTGTGAACGGCGAGCAAGGGTTGGCACTGGCAGCCGCCCAATCTCCGGATGTGATCATCCTCGACCTCACCCTGCCGGATATAGACGGCTTTGAAGTTTGCGGCCAGATCCGCGAATGGTCCTCCGTCCCCATCATCATCCTTTCTGTTCGCGATAATGAGCGGGATAAAGTGACCGCACTGGATAAAGGTGCGGATGATTATTTGACCAAACCTTTTGGCATTGAAGAATTGCTGGCACGTATTCGCGTCGCCCTGCGCCATTCTCACCAGGCCCTCGGCAACAAAGAAACCATCATCACAGCAGATCCGATCGTTGTTGATCTGGCCCGCCATCTGGTCACCAACAACGGCGAGGAAGTGAAACTAACCGCCACGGAATTTAAGTTGCTGGCTTACCTGGCTGCCCATTCTGACCGCGTGCTCACCCACCAGACCATTATGAATTACGTATGGGGGTTCGTTGAATCGGATCATATTGAATACTTGCGCGTCTATATCAACCAGCTTCGCAAGAAGATCGAAACCAATCCAGATGATCCGAAGATCCTGATCACCGACCCGGGCATTGGTTATCGCTTTAAAACCAGCGAATAAAATCTTTATTTTTTCTTTATCTTTTTCCAATAATTTTTGTGCTTTCTTAATCTGATTTGGTTACACTCCATCAGCCTCGAAGATGCGGGTGCAATATTTGCATTTAACATCGCGAGTATGAGGAAAAATGAAAGCGATTGCGAACACACTTAATATTTTTGAAGAAACAACCGATCATACCCCTAAACCCTCGATCCAATCCTGGTTGATCGGCGCCCCTCTTTCAACAGCGGACGCGCCTAACCAGACCATTGGCAAATTTATTGGCCTTGCAGTTTTTTCATCGGATGCCATGTCATCAGTCGCCTATGGTCCGCAGGAATCGATGGCCATTCTGCTGCTGGCTGGTACCAATAGTTTACATCTGGCCTTTCCGATCATCCTCGGGATTGCCATTTTATTACTTATACTAACTGTCTCTTATGAACAGACCATTCATGCCTACCCAGGTGGTGGTGGTGCCTATATCGTCGCCCGTGACAACCTGGGAGAACTACCCGCGCAGACAGCCGGTGCCGCCCTATTGACAGACTATATCCTCACGGTTGCCGTATCCATTTCATCCGGTGTTGCTCAGATCACTTCAGCCTTCCCAGTTCTCTATCCACATCGGGTCATTCTGGCAGTCGGGCTGATCCTCTTGATCATGCTCATTAACTTGCGTGGTGTAAAAGAATCAGGCACTACCTTCGCGATTCCAACCTATTTCTTCCTTGTCCTGATGTTCGCGACCGTGATCATCGGTTTCTTCCGCTTTTTTACCGGTTCGCTGGGAGCAGTGGTGAATCCTCCTTCAATCAGAGCCGATATTCTTCAACCGGTCACCCTGTTCCTGATATTGAGGGCTTTCGCCAATGGCACAACCTCATTAACCGGCGTGGAAGCAATTTCCAATGGCATTACTGCCTTTAAGGAACCGCGCAGCGGCAATGCTGGGAAAACCTTGATAATGATGTCGGCAATTCTCGGTTCCTTATTACTGGGAATCACTTTCCTCAGTATCAAGATTGGCGCGATTCCATCTGAAAGTGAAACGGTAATTTCTCAATTGATCCGTACCGTTTACGGAAATCGCAGCATCTTTTACCTGTTGACGATCAGTGCCACTACAGTCATCCTCGTTATGGCTGCCAACACCGCTTTTGCTGATTTTCCAAGGTTGAGCGCCTTACATGCCGGTGACGGTTTTCTGCCCCGTCAGCTCACTCTTCGTGGCAGCCGGTTGGTCTTCTCAAGGGGCATCATCGTGCTGGCTTCAATTGCGTCAGCGTTGGTGATCGCGTTCCAGGCAAGTGTAACCCGTCTGATTCCTCTTTATGCTATCGGTGTGTTCCTTTCATTCACTCTTTCTCAGACTGGCATGGCCCGACGCTGGTGGAAATCAGGTCATCTCAAACCCGGTGAGGAAATTGTTGAGCCAGGTTCTACCATCATCCACGACAACAAATGGATCCTCAAACTCTGTATTAATGGTCTGGGTTCGATCTGTACCGCAGTGGTGGCTGTTGTTTTTGCCGTAACCAAGTTCAAAGATGGTGCCTGGGTGGTCATTCTCTTAACCCCGATTCTGGTAGCAGTATTCTTCTCGATCCACCACCATTATAAGAACCTTGCCAAAGAACTCTCGTTGGAAAACAAACGCCGCCGCAGTGTGGTGACTCATAACCGTGTCATTATGCCAATCAGCGGTGTTCACAGTGGAACACTCGAAGCTTTGCGTTACGCACAGACGCTTTCTGATGACATTACCGCCATTCATATTTCGGTGGATCCTGTTGAAACGGAGAAAGTAACCAAGAAGTGGGTCCAATGGGGGGATGGGGTCCGCATGATCATCCTGCAATCCCCATATCGTCTCTTTCTGGAGCCATTCCTGTCTTATGTGGACAAGATTGCCGATATCCAGGGGCCAAATGACCTGATCACCATCGTCGTCCCCCAGTTCATTCCAAAACACTGGTGGACCAATTTTCTGCACACCCGTACTGCCGAAACACTTCGAAAGAATTTGCAGCATCGTGAGAATATTGTCATTACTGAAGTTCCCTATCAGGTATAACTTCGACTTATTAAGAGCAAGACTCTAGATTATCCCCAAAAAGCAGCGGCCTGGTTTTTGAAACCAGGCCGCTCGCTTTTATCAATGTAGGAGCATTACTTTTTATAGATCTATTTTACTTTTGCATCACGCCTGCGTTTGGTCATGGCATCAATAGTAACCGAGATGATCAAGACGATAGCGGTGATGATGAATTTGATCGAGGAGGGAAATGCCAGCAGGTCCATCCCGTTGGAGATCGAACCGATCATGATCGAGCCGATCAAAGCCGACCAGACGTTGCCAACGCCGCCAAACAGGCTGGTGGCGCCGATGACGGACGCAGCAATGGTATCCATCTGCAGATCTCCAGCCCCGGAAGCCTGGTTGACCGCCAGCAGTCGTGACCCTGCCAGTATCCCGCCGATGGCCGCCATCATGGCCGCAATGGTGAAAACAGTGATGCGTATCCGGTCTACATTGATGCCTGCTCTACGGGCAGCGTCTTTATTGCCACCGACTGCGAAGACATAGCGACCAAATTTTGTACGCTGTGTGATCAAGTCGAAAATGATCACCACGCCAATGAAGATCACTACAGCAGAAGGCAGCCCGCGGTTGGCATTCATGACAATCACGGCGCCAAGGATCGCTGCTGCAATCAGCACAAGTTTTGTCACCATTACCCAGAACGGTTGAGTCTTCAATCCACTTTGTTTCCTGGCCTTGCGGTTCGAGAACATGATGAATGCTTCAGCAAGGATGGCAACCACCGCGACGATCCAGCCCACATATTTCGGATAGAAGGTTCCAGCCAGGCTCAGGATAAATTTATCGCGCAGGTTGATGGTGCCGGTATTTCCCAGCACAAGCAAAAGCGCGCCTTCCCACCCCATCATGCCCGCCAGGGTGACAATGAATGCCGGGACTTTGATCTTTACGATCAGGTTGCCCTGCAGGAACCCGATCAGGATCCCCGCGACAATACCTGCCAGAACTGCCAGCGGGCCTGGCCAACCCGCTTTTACATTCAATACTGCCATCACACCGGCGCAAAAACCGCTGACCGAACCAACGGAAAGGTCCAGTTCACCCAGCAGCAAAACCAGGATGATGCCAACCGTGATTGTCCCCATAGCCGCGATCTGCAGCATCAGGTTGGTCAGGTTCAATGGGGATAAGAAATGGTAATTTGCGATCTGGAAGATCGCCCAGACCACGATTATCCCTAAAAGGATCGGGAAAATACTGAGGTCTTCTTCTATCAATACCTTTTTAAGTTTTGCGAACAGCGAGAGCTTCTTTTCCGGTTCCTGGTCAAGAATTGGTTGTTTTTCTGGATTATCCATTTTTCATCCTTTCTTTACTTTTCAACCGTTCGAGAAACATCGCAGTTACCAAATTCTGCACCTGTGATCGCTGAAACAACTTCTTCATGGCTGGACCGCTTTGGATAATAGGTGCCCACCCGGCGCCCCAGCCGCAGCACAATAATACGGTCAACCACCGAAAAGACATCTTCCAGGTTATGGCTGATCACGATCACGCCCAATCCTTTTTTCTTCAGGTTCAGGATCAGGTCAAGTACCATACGGGTTTGTGCAACCCCCAGGGCTGCCGTCGGCTCATCCAGGATCACCAGCTTTGAATTCCACATCACCGCCCTGGAGACGGCTACAGATTGCCGCTGTCCACCCGAAAGGGCTGCGATCCGCGTACGGATATTGGGGATCTTCACGGAAAGGCCTTTGAGCACCTCGGCTGACTTTTTCTCCATGGTAGATTCATCCATGAATTTGAATGGCCCCTTGGTGATCTCTCTTCCCAGGTAAAGGTTCTCGACCACATCCAGGTTGTCGCAAAGGGCCAGGTCCTGGTAAACGGTCTCGATCCCAAGTTCGGTCACATCTTTGGGATTGTTGATGACGACAGGCTTCCCTTCAAAGATGATGTTGCCTTCGTCAATTGGATAGATCCCGGAAATACATTTGATCAGAGTGGATTTGCCGGCACCGTTATCTCCAACCAAACCAACGACTTCGCCTGGATAGACCTCAAAATCTACTCCATCCAGAGCTTGAACTGCACCAAACCCCTTGCGAATTCCCTTTAGTTCAAGCAGTGGTCCAGCATTCATTTCAGGCATCGTCATCTCTCCTTAATGATTTACAGCGGGGAGATTGCTCTCCCCGCTGTAATAAATGCTATTGAAAAGTTATTATTTGATCCCTGCTTTGGTGCATGCATCAGCGTAATCGGCTGTGCAGATCTCGGCAACGGTATGGAAACCATCAGCAATGATCGTGCTCTCGACATTGTCGATTGTCACGGCAACTGGGGTCAGCAGTACGGACGGGACATCGATCTTGCCGTTGTTGGTCTTGCCATTGAGCAGTGTTGAATCTGGAGTAGCGCCAGTCAACAGATCATAGGCTAAGGTTGCAGCAGCTTCGGCTTCTGGTTTGATCGCCTTGTAGACGGTCATGTATTGTTCACCAGCAATGATGCGCTGAATACCAGCAACTTCAGCATCCTGACCGGTGATCGGAGGCAGTTTGGTCAAGCCAGCAGCCTTCATTGCAGCGATCGCGCCGCCAGCAGTGCCATCATTGGCAGCCAGCACACCATCGACCTTGTTGTTCAATGCGGTCAAAGCCTGGGTCATTTCATCCTGGGCCTTATCGGGGCTCCAATCGGGGGTATCGTACTCTTTGGCAACAGTAACTTTACCGTCGAGGACTTCATGGGCACCCTTCTTGAATAATGTGGCATTGTTATCAGTTGGGGAACCATTGATCATGACGATTGATGGGTTGGCAATGCCAGCCTTGGTCAATGCATCCAACAGGGCCTGGCCCTGAAGTTTGCCAACCTGCTCGTTATCAAAGGAAATGTAATAAGAGACACCATCTGAACCTTTGATCAGGCGGTCATAGGAGATCACAGGAACATTGGCAGCTTTTGCTTCATCAGCAATCGCAGCAGCAGCATCGGAATCCACAGGATCAAGAACGATCACTTTGGCGCCGTTGGTAATGGCTGCTTCGGCCTGTGATTGTTGATCGGAAGCGGATTGGTTCGCGTTCGAATAGATCAGGTTGTTCTCGACATCAAAACCAAGCTCGGTCAGTTTGGCTTTGAAATCAGGAAGGTCTGAGGCTTCGTAACGGGCGGTCTTCGTCTCAGGCAGCAGAATGGCGATCTTGCCGGTGGCTGCGGGAGCGGTTGTGGCAGCTTCAGTAGCGGCTGTAGTGGCTGCTTCAGTAGCAGCGGTTGTAGCAGCTTCGGTAGCTGCGGTTGTGGCTGCTGCAGTCGGCGTGGCTGTCGCAGTGGCGCAGGCGGATAATGCGAATACGCATACCACCAACAGACTTACAAATGCAAGTACACTTTTCTTCATTCTTTCTTTTCTCCTTAGAATTTGAGCCGGGGAGGCAGGCAGCAGTTTTTCGGATTTTGTTCACCTTATTGGTGGCTTTATCCTTCCCAAATAAAAAAGGCTTCCCACATCGGGCAAACCTTTTTAGAAATTCCTATGGAATTGTCTTTTGAGTATTTATGCTGTCGTTTTCTCTTTGCTCGTCCCTATCCTACACCTGATCGAAAAAACGGGAAAAGAGTTTTAACAGAGGCATTAATAGATTGTTAGAATGATTAAGGATCAATAAATCCTTATTTAAACTGTTTTTTAGCTTTTCTGAACAAACGGCCGCTGAGGAATGCTGCCGCAGCGAAACCAAAGATCGTCGGCAGCCACATGGAAAATAAACGATACCCCATGATCACTACCACTCCAATTGCGCTGGGAACGGCCAACCGGTTGAGCACTGCCAGCATTGACACTTCCACCACGCCCACCCCGCCGGGAAAGAAGAAAGCCAACTTTCCCATCGCCAGCGGGAAACCATAACCAGCAACCAGATCTCCCAGTCGGATCGGGTAACCGGCTGCGAGGAATAGAAAATAAAAGGCTGCCATATCAAAACCAATGTTCATCACCGCGCCGATCAGTGGCCTGATCCAGCCTCCGTTTCCAAGGGTGGCAAAGGTGAGAAAGAATTCATCCACCAGGTTGATCGTAGCCTGCGGGTCAAAGGGTTTATGCCGTAGAGCAGCCCACTGGCGATTGAACCAGAGCATAAGTTTCAATGCCAGCATTTTAGAGTTTAAAGCCAGGAGCACAGACCCAGTCAGCGCCCCGAGGATTAGGAGTGCCAGAATAAATTCAAATACCTGCCGTTTTGAAAGAGCATTGATGATCAACAAGTAACCGGTGCCCACCAGGGAGACAGCAAACAACACACCGTTATTCAACAAAGAGGGCAGCGTCCCAGCCAGCACGGCAATATGGCTGTCGTGGGTCTCGCGCCGGATCCAACCGATCATGGCAGCCAAACCTACACCACCACCTGCAACCATGGTCAGGCTTAATGTTCCCAGGGCGATCAGCGAACCGTGTCCAATGGACAGCTTATGGTCCTTGTTGGCCAGGATCGCCCAGATCACTACTCCATTCCCTACCCAGCTTAGAATCTCCATGAGGGCAGCCAGAAGCAGCGCCCACCAGGTCATCTCCTTCACCACCGTCCATGAATTCTCCAGTGAAGCGATCTGGGGGAGCAGAATATACGCCCCCAACCCGAGAATGATCAATGAGGGAACATAAAACCAGTAATTTCGTTTCTTTGGAGTTAATGATTCTTCCTGTTCGATCATGTCCGCCATCCGGTTAGCAATAATCCCTGCTACTAAAAGCCAACCAAATTAATATTGTTTATTCACTTGGATCAATTACTACTGAAATTCGGTAAACAGGAAATCTCTGCTAATCATAACCTGAAACATTCAATTAAGAAACCTGATCCGAAAAATATTCGAAATGGACTATTTCTTCAAGAATTTCCACAGGTAATGATTCCCTGAATGTACCTGGAGTAAGGTATTCAAGACAAGTGGCAGGCTGGCAACTCCCGGGTAAACCAAATAGCGCGGCTGCCAATCCGGGTGAAATTTTTCTTTAAAATCGTGCAGCCCTCTAAAATTAAAGAATCTCGAACCATATTCCGAGAGGGTATGCAGCGCTTTCTCAACCCTGGGGTCATCCGGCTTTTCCCCTACGCCAACGATTGCGCTCAACCCCAGGCTGAAACTGTCATAACCATTCTCCTTCGCCCACAGCAGCATTTTGGAGAACATGAATTCCATGGTCCCATTCTCCACCTTTTCATAACGCCGCATCAGGTCAATAGTTAACTCGTTCTTCTGGTATTCCGGCACCAGGTTTGTGAACGCGGTCGGATTTCCGTCCGGGTCGTGAATGACCATCACCAACCCATTACGCACATAACTATCATTGAACCAGCCGTCCGAAAAATGCATCTCCCCGCCGTGGTGCAGCGTCAGCCAATCGTCGCTGATCTGCCGCAATGAATTCATTAGTTTGTCATCCAGGGGAGGGCGATGTACTTCAGCTTTAAATCCGTTTCGCTCCATCCTACTGATCGTATTTCGCAGGCTCTTATTCTCGCTCCCCTCCAGGGTAAATTGGTGCAGATCGACAATAGCTTCATACCCCAGGCAGATCGTTTCATATCCAGCCTCTGCATACGCAGTGAGAAATTCCGGTAGTACAGATACATAAGCTGGAGTCCAATCGTTTTTCAGACAAAATTGCTTAAATGCCTGGATTGCCTCCGGGATCTCATTTTCAGGCCCGATCGGGTCGCCAAGTACGATCGCTCCCCGGTTCCTGGATCCATAGGCGATCATGCTGTTCTCAGATCCAAAATAGTATGACTTGTCCTCGAAAAGGGTTGCCCTGGCCAGGGCCGTTTTTCCAAATTGGTTAACGATCTTCTCAGCGTGATTGCGCTCTTCTACGGTTGCAGGCAAACGCATCAGTACCGGACGAATAAGCATGAGCAGTGCAAAACCTACCGTGCCAATTCCGATAATATAGATCGAGTCCCCAAAGTAACGGCCAAAACCAGTGATCGGTTCCAGACCTGGATTGTAAAACGAGGTGAACATCACTACTGCCTGACGGGCTGCATCGATCAGGTTATAGCTGACCTTAAAATGTTTGTCCAACAGGTAAAATCCGACCGTACCATAGATCAAGGTGAATCCAAAAGCGATCACCAGTACGATCAGCCCCTGCTTGACCGAAGGAATATCTGAAGACGCGTGAAATGCTCGCCGAAAAACGATCAGGAGCACCATCAGTGCCACGCCAACGCTGGCTTCCTCGAAATCCAGACCTTTGATCAAGTGGGAGACAATACTGATCGCAACCAACCCAACGGTTAAGATCCAGGCAGTCCGTTTGCGCCGCCACAGGGCAACCGCCATCACGATCAAGGCAAACCCGGCTAGTGCCGAGGTGATCCGGCTGCCGTGGCGAACTTCAAGCGGGAAGATCTGATCGATCAGTCTCAATCTTTCTACTAATGCAGGTTGTACTGCCGAGATCAGGTTGATGAATCCCATTACGAAGGTCATTAACGAAGTAACACGTACTCCCCAGAGGTCCCAGGGAAACACAGGTTTTTTAAGCACCAGTTGGGATTCCGATTCCATTCCAGTCCTCCTCTATACCTGGTTGCGCATCTGACGATAAAAAGCCCGCTTGGCGATCTCCGCGGAAATGAAATAAGCACAAACGATCAGAAGGATCAGTGCAAGTGTACCCACCGGAAGTGGCGCGAATCCAAACAAAGAAGCCAACGGTGTGTACGGAATAGCCAGCGTTATAACACCTACTGCCGCAGTGAGGATCATCATCAATCGGCCGGGACGGCTTTTTGTGAATGGTAATCGCGTGCGGATCGCGAAGACGACCACTGAAGCGGAAAGGATCGATTCGATGAACCAGCCTGTGTGGAAAGTCGTTTCCGAAGCCTTAAGGCCCCAGAGCAGCAATGCGAATGTTGCATAATCAAAAACAGAGCTTAAGGTGCCAAAGACAAGCATAAACCGGCGGATGAAACTGACATCCCAGCGGTGTGGTTTTTGAATGAAGACCTCATCCACCTGGTCACCTGCAATTGCCATCTCGGGTAGATCGGTCATAAAGTTAATGAGTAGGATCTGTTTGGGCAGCATTGGCAGGAAGGGCAGAAATAATGAAGCCCCAGCTACACTGAACATATTGCCAAAGTTGGCGCTGGTTGCCATGTAAACATATTTCAGCGTGTTGGCAAAGGTACGCCGGCCCTGCAGAATTCCTTCATGCAACACGTCCAGGTCATTCTTGAGCAGAACAAAATCGGCGGCTTCCTTGGCTACATCCACAGCATTGTCCACTGAGATCCCCACATCAGCGCTGTGCAGTGAAGGTGCGTCGTTGATCCCATCGCCCATATAACCCACCACATGCCCGGTCTTCTTCAAGGCCAGGATGATCCGTTCTTTCTCATTGGGATCTACCTCGGCAAAAATATCCGTGTTCTCGGCAGCCTGCCAGAGCGCTTCATCGCGCATTTTATCGATGACCTCTCCAGTCAGGATCTTCGGTTTGGGCAGGCCGATCGTGCGCGCCACATGGTCAGCCACCAGGTGGTTGTCGCCAGTGATGATCTTCAGGCGCACACCCAGTTTTTCCAGGTTGGCAACGGTTTCTTTCACCCCTTGTTTGGGTGGGTCAAAGAAGAGCAGGAACCCCAGGAAGGTCATGCCCTGTTCGTCTCCCCGTTCATAACGTTCCTTCTTCTGCACCGAAGCAGCGGCTACCCCCAGAACCCGGAACCCTTTTTCACTCCAGTCAGCATATCGCTGATGCAGGTCCGCTCTCTTCTCATCATTCAGAACTTCAGTCTGACCTTTTTCCTTTATATCGCTGCAAACCTCAAGGACGTTTTCAAAGGCACCTTTACTGATCAACGTCAAACCGGTATCCGAATCAAACGAATCCAATTGACATTGATTGACAACGATCCCCAACCGCTTACGGATGAAATCGTACGGCACCTCATCTACCTTGTGCTCTTCACAGACTTCAAATTGAGCTGCTCCCCGGATCGCTTCATCCAGCACATTGCTCATGCCAGATTCAAAATGCGCGTTTAGCCAGGCTGCGTGCAGTACTTCATTCGATTTTTCGCCGGAGGGGTCAACAGCACTATCCAGTTTGACGATTCCCTCGGTCAGGGTACCTGTCTTATCGGTGCACAGAATATCCATGCTGCCAAAGTTCTCAATGGACGCCAATCTGCGTACGATCACGCCTTTGGCAGCCATTGCCGAAGAACCTCTGGCCAAATTGATGTTAATGATGGCCGGCAATAGCTGCGGGGTCAAACCCACTGCCAGAGCGATCGAAAACAACAACGCATCCAGAATGGGCTTGTGAAAGAAAACGTTGACCGCGAAGATCGCAAACACCAGGATGAACATTACTTCTGTCAGCAGGTAGCCCAGTTTGCGAATACCGCGCTCAAACTCGGTCTCAGCCGGCCGCAGGGATAACTTTTTGGAGATCTGTCCAAAACTGGTCTTGACGCCGGTCTCGACGATCAAGACTTTACCGCTGCCGCTGCGCACACTGGTGCCCATAAAGACACAATTGGTGCGGTCCACCAGGGAGGCGTTTTCCGGAGTCTGCCCGGGAATTTTCTCCACCGGGAAGGTCTCACCTGTGAGGACTGCCTGGTTGACAAAGAAATCCTTGCCCTCCAGCAGAACCCCATCCGCCGGGATCAGGCTGCCGGCAGAGAGCATAACAATATCTCCGCGAACAACCTCCTCGGCAGGGAGGGTAAGTTCCATGCCGTCGCGCAGCACCCTGGTCTTCATACTGATCTGTTTTTTTAATTGCTCCGCAGCATTACTGGCGTTATATTCCTGGAAGAAACTGAGAACTGCGCTGCAGAGCACAATCGCCAGAATGATCACTGCATCGGTCCAATCTCCCACAAACCCGGAGATGATCGTTGCGGCCAGAAGAATCAGGACGATGGAACTCTTAAATTGATTGAGAAATAAACCCAGGGCTGATGCTTTCTTTTTTGTTTCGAGTGTGTTTTTTCCCTGAGTAGAAAGACGTTCAGCCGCGTCTGCGCTGGTCAACCCTTCAGTAGAACTGCCCAGCCGTTTGAGCAGATCAGCCGCCGGCTCACTCCAGTAATGATCTTCGGGAACAACAGATTTATTATCAAACGGCTGCAATTTGGACATAACCACCTCACTGACTTTGATTATCACATAAAATCATTAAGCTAATGAGGGCGAGAGTGATTCAAAATACCCATAAAAAAAGAATTCTGAATTCATGTTTCTGAAATCCAGGTTTTCAATGAGGTATTTTCAAAAATGAGATAATTCAGAACTCAAGTTTCCGGATGAATTTGGAAAATATCATCGAGAAATGTATAGAGCTGACATACTGACTGAGATCTCATTTATATGGCAAGCTGTTTTTACCTAAGGTGAGGCTTTCAATTGCACAAATATTTTTTGGGGAGATATATCCTTAATGAATTGACAAAAGGGACAAGATATCACCATTCCCTTATTTGACTTATCCGTTATTGCTTGAGAATCCTGAAGTGACCAGTCCGATAAAAAATAAAACCCATAATGCTCCGATCACGAGTACTAAAACAAGATTGATCGGCTTATTCTTATCCAGACTTCTCCCTTTTGAATCAGTGAAATTATTCGTCAGGATTGAAATGATATCTGCAAACCACCAGATATAAAAACCGCCTATCGTAAAAGCCTGGATGAGTGCGCTACCAATGCGTCCAGTATAAAATCGATGTCCCCCGAACATACCGGTAGTGATTGCCAGGAACAATGTTGTACCCCATGATTTTGGTTCCTCAACCTCCACTTTTCGAGGTTTATATGTGGACAACGATTGGGACGTCGTTTGGGTTCCAGCTTCGTAACAAGAGATTGTTCCACAATATGGGCATACCATCGCTTTATCATCGGAATGTTCCGGGATCGGTGCTCCGCATGAAGGACAAATAAAAGGGGTGATCGACATTTTAAAACAACTCCTTTGGTATTTTTTATATCAGGGCATCCTCACATAAGTATCAGATCCAGTCACGAAAGATTTATCGGCCTCATCGGTAGGTTAATAAGGAAGAAATGGATTGTAGACCACAATACGTTTAATTCTTTTTATGTTTTCTAAGGTCACTGATCGCAAAAGGTAAGTAAAAGAACAGGAACACCACCCCCGCCACCCCTTCCAGGCTGAGCAGGTACCAGGGCCAGGGGCCAAGAAAGTCCATCAGGCTGGCGGTCTCCGGTTTGTGCAGGATATACATGTAGTTGCTGCCCAGGGCGCGGTTGATGAAGAAGAGTGCCACAAAATAGAGGTTCCCGACAACGATCACTTTGAGCAGCGACTTCCAGGTGGGGCGCATATGTTCCACAATTAGCATGTAACAGGCTGAGGCGATGATCAGCCCATGTGAGACAAAAACCTGGAAATAACGGAAATGTGGAAAACTATAGATTCCCAGGTCTGGCGTCAAAAAAGCCTGCATCGCCCCGCCGATCCCCAGGAAAAAGGCAAATTCGAAAATACTGTAACTACGGGTGACCAGCATGATGGCACTCAAGAAGACAAAGACGGAACACAGGTGCAGCGGCAGCATGGTCTGTACCGTCCAGGTGCCATTGACATAATTCCACAGGTGCCACAGGCTTTCATTGACCACCAGTACCACCGCCATCGTCCAGCGGGTGATCTTTTCCGCCCGCTCGGAGGGATGCCGCCGCAGCCAGAAGAAAAAGCCGATGAGAAGTAAAAGTGCCGCGATTGCAGCCAGGTGCTGCAAGGAAAAAAGCTGAAATGCCGGGCCGTTGAAATCCTTGCCAAAGAAATTATCCATAGCGGGCTCCTGTGAATGAGATGAAATAATTATATAAGATCGTGAATCAGAATGGGATCACAACACAGGCCACGCCTTGAGGAGGCAGCGAGAAACTCACCTGCCCGCCCTTGATGCTCAGCGGCTCAGGAGTTACCATTGATGCCGATTTGATCAGCTCCAATTCAGCCGATGATGGATACTCCGGGCTGCCCATGTCCAGCCATTTCTGCCGGGCATTGGCATGGGTATCATCCACACGCGAAATACTGGCTGCTCCGTTTAGCAGAAGGCCGTCGAATGCAATAACGACATTCTCTTCATGGATCTCCCCGGTGGGGATATTGTGATTGTAAGCCAGGATCTGTAATTCATTCTCGCCGCGTACAGCCAGTAATTCCACATTGGATTCTGCTGTGCATTCCACTGCCAGCCGCTCATCCCCCAGCGAATGCAGGAATTCAAATACCCGGTAAATAGGTTTGGCGATCCCGTGGACCGTCTGCAAGCCGAATCCCCCGTGGAATGGACCGGGGATCTGCCCCTGTTCTTCGAAGAGATCGGAAAACGTCCAGAAAGAATAGCCATCCACCAGCCCGTCATTATCGGCGATCGTCTTGGCGATCAGGGCAGCCGAATAAGGTTCATCATGGCAGGCATCCGGCAGTATCGCCGAAGTATTCCACTCGGTGTAATACAACGGCAGGTCGCCGGCTTCTGCCCGCGCTTTCATCGTCATCTTCTTCAGAATGCCGCGTTCATAAGTACCCACCTGATCCGCGAATCTGGCAAAGAACTCCTCCAGGGTAAGTTCGCTGTTCTTCCACAGTGGATCATCCGTCGGATAGTGATGCGTGGACAGGAAATCCAGCGGTACGTGGTATGCCGCGCAAAATTCACGCATCGCCGGGATCCAGGCATTGATCGAGGTAGCCGGTCCGCCTACACGCAGTCGTTCGTCCACTGCTTTGATCGTTTTTACACTGGCCTCATAGAGTTTGAAATACTCCTCTTGCGTTCCCGCCCAGAAGAAGTTCAGGTTGGGTTCGTTCCAGACTTCAAAGAACCACTGGCGTACTTCATCCAATCCATAGCGATCCACCAGGTGCCGGGTCAGCTTGCTGATCAACAGCCCCCACTGCTCATAATCTGCTGGCGGAGTGATATTTCCCCGGTAATGAAAACAGGTGGTCGTGCCGGAGGCCAACGCTTCGGGCATAAAGCCCAATTCTATAAAGGGTTTCATGCCAATGCTGAGCAGAAAATCAAAGACCGTATCGATCTCAAAAAAGTTGTAACGCAGGCTGCCGTCGGGATTGCGCAGGCATACGCTCATTTCATCATTGAGCAGTCCGTGAAAGCGCACATAACGGAAACCCAGTTCGTGGTGAGCTCTGATCAGTTGTTCGCGCCAATCCTGCCGGGTCCCCATAATGGCGTGGCAGCTGCCCACGCACAATTCCCAGTAATGCGGGAAAGCTGTCCCCTTCTTTTGCATATCAATGCGAAACTCGACAGTCATAGGTTGCTCCTTTATCTGGATGGAATGCGATCAATTATAAAATGGAAATTCATAAATGATTACAAAGTAGGGGTTCGGCATGCCGAACCCCTTTCCAATGAGATCATAATATCTATTAGTAAAAAGAGATCCGGCTCCATTTGCAGGAACCGGATCTCTTTTCTTATGACAAACCCAGAGCTTTCAAGGCCGCGTAGACCAGGAAAGCCGGCCAGACCAACGCCTTCAAGAAGCCCAGCACTCCCAGCCAGAAGGTAGCCGCGTGGCCGATGAAATAGATTGCCGCCCCGATGAATCCCAATCCATAAACCGCGTCCCCGGCAGTTCCACCGCGATGATAGGTTCGTTTGTCGTCACACATTTTTTATCTCTCCTTTTTATCTTTGAACACTACTATTTACGATTATTGGTGAAAAAAGTTGTAAGGCCTGATCCTTTATAAAGAGATCCTTTCCTAATTTCAAGGAAACTTTTTGAAATTGTTTCCTTATTTCAATGAAACTTTATAAATTCAAATGATAAACGGACAAAATCCCCGCAAAATCAAATTTTTTGTTTATACTGAGAATACTTCACTATCGTAAACGTATACCTTTGAAATGGAGGCCTTATCGATGGAAAGAAATATCCTGCAGCAAATGTCGGATGAGCGAGACACCTACAGCATCCTTGAAGTATTGGATGTGTTCAGCGGCGAACGTACGGTCCTCAAGGAATTTGAAGATGTGATCGAAGCCCCGAATTGGACGCACGACGGCCGTCTCCTGGTTTACAACAGCCTGGGGAAGATCTATACCTACGATCTGTCAGACGGCGCCATCAATCAAATCGACAGCGGCTTCGCGGCCTTCTGCAACAACGACCACGTCCTTTCACCGGACGGCAAGCAGATCGCTGTCAGCCATCACAGCCCGGAAGATACCCACTCGCGCATCTACAGAGTTCCATTTGAAGGAGGCACTCCCCTTCAGGTGACACAAAACGGCCCCAGCTACCTGCACGGATGGTCTCCGGATGGCCGGCAGCTCGCTTATTGCGCGGAACGCGGCGGACAATATGACATCTACACCATCTCCGTGGACGGCGGCGCCGAGACCCAGCTCACCAATCTCCCCGGCCTGGACGACGGCCCGGAATACTCCCCCGATGGAAAACAGATCTGGTTCAACTCCACCCGCACCGGCCTGATGCAGGTCTGGCGCATGGAAACAGATGGTTCCAGGCCCACCCACATGGTGCAGGAAGAAGCCAATTGCTGGTTCCCGCATATCTCCCCGGACGGCAAGTGGGTAGTCTATGTCGCCTATAAAAAGGGAGACGTCGCTCCCGGCGATCACCCGGCCAACAAGAACGTGGAGATCCGCCTGGTTCCGTCTGATGGCGGCGCATCAAAGACCCTCGTCAAGCTCTTTGGCGGGCAAGGTACCATGAATGTCAATTCCTGGTCTCCCGACAGCCGCCGGATCGCTTTTGTTTCTTACCGTTCCAAACACTAATCTTACTTTTTGATTAAAGGAGCCCTGTTATGATCAAACCAGTAAAGATCGCCGTTGTTGGCTGCGGCATGATCAGCGAATCTTATCTCCCTACCATGCTCCACAATTTCAACATCCTGGAGGTGGTCGGTGTCTGCGACGCGGCTGCCGATAAAGCTCAGAAAGCCGCCGAGAAGTACGGCGTCAAGGCCATGACGATGGAGGAGATCCTGGCCGATCCCAGCATCGAGATCGTCGTCAACCTCACCACCCCGACCGCGCACTACCCCGTGATCAAAAAGCTGCTTGAAGGCGGCAAGAACGTTTACACAGAGAAAATTCTGACCATTGAACTGGAACAGGCAGCCGAACTCTTGAAGACCGCCAATGAGAAAAAGCTGTACCTCGGCTCCGCACCGGATACCTTCCTGGGAGCCGCCATCCAGACGGCCCGGTTCGTGGTTGACAGCGGCATGATCGGCAATATCACGTCCTGCTACTGTGCCCTCAACCGCGACGGTTTCCTCTTTGGCGTGCCCGGCAACTTCACCACCAAACCCGGCGGCGGTATCGGCTTTGACGTGGGCATCTACTCCATCACTGCCCTTTTGAGTATTCTCGGCCCGGTGACAGAAGTTTCTGGCGTGACCCGCACCATCAATCCCCAGCGTAAAGATCTCACCCTGGAGCATTTCGGCGAGACCTACCCGATCCAGAACGAAACCCTCATGGCCGGTACCCTGCAATTCACCAGCGGAACGGTCGGCACCGTGCTCTTTGATTCCAATTCCACCTTCCTATTCCCCGAGCAGCCCGCCCTGGTACTTATCGGCTCTCTGGGGGTGATGTACATGGCCGACCCCAACAGTTTTGGCGGTGAGGTCAAAGTCATCCTCAAGGGCAACAGTCAGCCGATGGTCATGCAGCAGAGCCACGCGTACACCGCTGAATGCCGCGGACTGGGTGTGGCCGAGATGGCCTGGTCCATGCGCATGGGCCGAAAGAACCGCGCCAATAAAGAAATGGCCTATCACGCCATGGAGGTGCTGCACAGCATCGTCAAGAGCAGCCAGAGCCGCGCAAATGTCGAACTGCAATCCACCTTTGAAAAGATGCCGCCTCTCCCCCGCGGACACGTCGGCCCCGATATCTTCCGCATCATGGAAGAAGACGCCTTGATGTGATAACGATCATTCCCGGATCCTTGAAAAGTTCCGGGAATTCTTTTTTTCTCTTGACCTGGAGTCCACTCGAAGTGCTACACTGTTTTCAATGATAATGAATTGAGAATAGAAGGAGCAGGAAAAATGCAAAAACGTACCCTTGGTAAGAACGGTCTCGAAGTCTCCGCCCTGGGATTGGGCTGTATGCGTATGAGTTTTGGGGACAAGCCGACCGATAAACAGGAGATGATCGATTTCCTGCATGCTGCGGTCGATCACGGCATCACCTTCTTTGATACCGCAGAAGTTTACGGCCCTTACACTAATGAGGAACTGGTCGGGGAAGCCCTGGAGCCCTTTAAAGGCAAAGTAGTGATCGCCACCAAGTTCGGCCACAACCTGGTCCCCGGCAAGACCGGGCGTGAGGCCATGAATGGACTGAACAGCCGTCCGGAGCAGATCAAAAAGGTCTGCGAAGCCTCGCTCAAACGTCTGCGCGTGGACGCGATCGACCTGTTCTATCAGCACCGTCCGGACCCCAACGTACCAATGGAAGATGTGGCAGGCGCCGTCAAAGACCTGATCCAGGCGGGCAAAGTAAAGCACTTCGGCCTCTCCGAAGCCAATGCCGACCAGATCCGCCGCGCTCATGCCGTCCAGCCGGTTACCGCCCTGCAGAGCGAATACTCCATCTGGTGGCGGACCATTGAGGACGAGGTCCTGCCTACCTGTGAGCAACTCGGCATCGGCCTGGTTCCGTACAGCCCGCTCGGACGCGGCTACCTGACCGGCAAAGTCGATGAGACCACCACCTTTGACAGCTCGGACATCCGCGCCAACAACCCGCGCTTCACCCCCGAAGCCATCCAGGCTAACCGCAGCGTCATCGACCTGCTCGAGAAGATGGGCAAGGAAAAGAATGCCACTCCCGCCCAGATCGCCCTGGCCTGGCTGCTGGCCCAGAGACCCTGGATCGTCCCCATCCCCGGTTCGCGCAAACTCGAGCGCCTTGAAGAGAACATTGGCTCCACCGAAGTCAAGCTGACCCTCGACGACCTGATTGACATCGAAAAAGCCATGTCGAAGATCCAGGTAATCGGAGACAGATATTAGGAGTTCAAAAAGGGTGCACTACAAAATGAGCGCACCCTTTTTAGTAGACTTGAAATAAAAAAATTGGTAATAAATATTAATTGCTTTTGGGGGAATCTATTTTTTTCACTTCATATCACTCAAATCATTCTTATTTACTTTAATTAATATAAATAAGTTGAATAATTGTGCTAGAATTGATTTATGAAAAAACAAGAAAACTCCAAGTTATCAAATGCAGAACGGACAAAACAAAGCAAAGCTCGAATTCTACAAGAAGCTCATCGACTTTTCGCTGAAAATGGCTACCATGGTACACGATTGGTAGATATTGCCGAGGCATCTGATATTACGCTTCCGGGTTTACTACACCATTTTCCCAGCAAAGACTCACTATTAATTGAAGTATTGGAAGCCCGTGATAAATCAGATAAGCAATTCTTCAATGATCTTTTTGAAAAAACTTCTGGAAATAACGTTTTTGAAATATTATGCACACTCGTTAGAAACAACCAGGCAGATCCGGAATTAATTCGTATCTTCACTACCTTATCGGCAGAAAGCATATCTCCCGAGCATCCGGGACACGATTACTTTGTTCAACGATATCGTATGTTTCGTAATGAATATTTGACCTGGTTGCACGAAGCACAGAATCAGAAAAAAATCAGATCGGACATTGATGTGGCACAACTCAGTACGGTAGTTTTGGCTGTTATGGATGGATTACAGCTTCAAAGGCTTCTGGACCCTGAAAATGTGGACATGGGATCAGCGTTTTCTTTATTCGCAAAACTATTCGAACAAAGCATGCAAAAGTAAACACTCTTTGCTCTTCTGAGGAAAAAATGTCCGAAGATATTACAACCATAAACTTTGCGTTCCTGATTCAGTTTACCGGAGTTGTGGAGGTAAACGACCTCCGATCAGCTTTGTTTCGATTAAAGGGACGCCATCGAATTTTTGATGTACGTTCTTCTTTTGAGGTATTTTCTCCAGATACACCTGACACCGGGCCTTATCCACTCAGGATAATTTCAGCACCTCATTCTGATAATTGGGAAAATATTGCCCAGGTAGAACTTGCCAGATCATTCACAATTGATGAGCCACGAGTCAGGTTTGTTTTACTTAAACAGGAGATAGCTGATCAACTCTTGATTGTTTGTGACCACAATGGAATCGATGGGCTTTCATGCATAATTCTTCTCAACGACCTATTGAAACTCATTAATCACCCGGAACTTCAACTTTCCCCCTTGCCAACTCCACCTGCCGTTTGGGAGGTTTTACCACCATGTGTAACAAATAGTTTATCTGGTCGTATCCGATATAACATCATTTCTGCTCTTCTCGGGATGATGCTTCATAAAAAGGTGGACAAGAAGAACCAGATCGCTCCCTATCAGATCAACAGTTATGAATTTTCCTCTTCCTTCACAGATGAATTTACCCGCCGTTGTCACAATGAAAAAACCAGCGTACATACTGCATTGTGTACCGCCTGGTTGCTTTCGCTGAAAGCTGAAACGGATAAGAAAACTTCATCACTTTCTGTTTCATCGCCAATCAGTTTGCGTGGACTTTTAAGTCCAGAATTTCAGAATAGCTGTGGAATGTTTTTTACAACTGTAATTTCCACGATTGACTCTAGTATCGGGCAAGATTTTTGGGAAACCGCACGAGAAATAAAAAAACAAATGACAAATGCGAAAAAGGATCCTTCTTTTTACGATTCTGTTTTTGGTTTTAAGGCGATGTATCAATATTTTTCCAGCCATATAAGTGAAAGGAACCGCAGAATGACTGGAATGAAAATAAAATACGATTTCTCCATAACAAATGTTGGTCGAATCGATGACACTTACCTTTTCCAGGGAGATGAACCATTACTGTATTCCATCAATGCAGTCTTTGGGCCAATTGTCAATTCATTCCCTGGCGAGAAAACAGTCGGAATAACCACCTTCGGTAATAAGATCAGGTTTGTGTTCACTTCATTTGCCAATGAGGTGAGTCCATCTACTGCAAATAACATGCTGAAGAAAACCATTCTAATTCTAGAGAACGCCATTGCAAAAGGATAAAAAAAGTGGTGGCGTAAATTTCATTTACTTCATTTCCATTTTCAAGAGATAGTTTCGCAATTATCAAAATCCACGTGATACAATCACGAAATGACCATTGAACTGCTTGCCCCTGCCCGGGACCTTGAGACTGGCCTGGCCGCCATCAACTGCGGCGCGGATGCCGTTTACATTGGTGCCGAGGCTGCCAGTAACACTATCGGATATTGAACAATATATCACCTGAGATTTATGAAGAGACTGTCCTTACCTTCAGGACAGCCTCTTTTGCTTATTTATGTTCCAGCCACTTCTGCTTCTGTGGATTCCCGTGAGACAAATCGAAAAACGGATGGCCAGGCGGCGAAAACGATCGTCCCGATGATCAGCACCATCGCTCCCAGGGTCAGCACCATGTTTCCCCAGGGCAGCGTGATCAGCGTCATGCCAACACTGCTCATTAACAGGCCGCCGCAGCTCATCAGCGAAGAGACCGAGCCGGTATCCGATTTCTGCTGATCGAGCATCAGGTTCGAAGCCGGCGGTCGGACAATACTCCCCGCCACCGAATTGGGCAGAACGCACAACATAAGCATCCAGGGTTGGCGCTGCCCGAAGAATAAGATCAGCAGGCTGCTCAGGATCGAGAATCCAAAACACACCTGGATGATCTTCTCGCGTTTGAATTTCCGGGATAACCACAGATAGATCATAGGTCCGGCGATCAGTCCGAGCGCGTTCACCGAGAAATACAGGCTGTACATCTGGCTGCTCAGATGAAAGAAATCCTGGTAAATGTAAGTGGATCCGGAGATGAAAGCCATACTGGCGATGTTGATGATCGAAAAGACGATCAACAGCGCGGTAAAGCGCATATTCTGCAGCACCACTCCCATGCGGGCAAAGCTCTGAAAGAGCCGCGTGGAGTTGCGCTGTTCGATCGATTCCTCGAAGAAGAGCGTGCCGATCAAGGCAATGGCGCCGATGATCGCCAGCGACCAGAAAATACCGCGCCACGACATGACCTTGAGAAGAAAAGCTCCCAGCACCGGGGCGACTGCCGGAGAAATGGTAACCATTGAGGACACGATCGCCAGCACGGATTCCCGTTGGCGCCCGCTGTAACTGTCTTTGACGATGGCGGTGGCCACTGCCCCGGCCGCGCTCCCGCCTGTCGCCTGCAGAATACGGCAGACGATCAATCCCACCAGACTGTTTGTCAGTGAACAAAATACACTGGCAGCCACATAAATGCTCAGCCCGATCAGCAGGATCGGCTTGCGCCCGTAACGATCGCTGAGCGGTCCCCAGATCAGCGTTCCGGCAGCATAGAAAATGAAAAAGAAGGTCAGGGTCAGGTTGATCTTCTCAATACCGACGTGAAAATAAGTGCTCATCCCGGGCAGTGCCGGCAGGTACAGGTCCGTTGAGAGCGGCACGAATGCACTGAGCAGTGCTATAAGAATGACGAGGCCCTTCGGCCCGAGGAATTTCTGCTTAACCTGGCCCATATTAGGTTCCTACTTGTAAGTTTTTTGGATAAAAGAAATCCTCCACTGATGTGGAGGAATTTTATGTCTACGTACTTGTGCCCCCATCGGGATTCGAACCCGAGTTTTGGCCTTGAGAGGGCCACGTCCTGGGCCACTAGACAATGGGGGCGGGACGGAAAGATTCTACCATAGGAGGGGGAGAGCGTCAATTATATTGACAAAAATCATCACTTTTCTGGTTCTTCAGGTGGATTTTCGCTTGGCGATTCTTTTTCGGCTTCACCCAGCAGATCATCCAGGAAAACCTCAAGCACGCCGATCGTTTCGTCGATCTTTGGAGCGACGATCTTCTTCAGGCGGTCCAGTTCCTGTGTCCCGGTCGGAGTGATCGTATAGGTCCTCACCGTCCGTTTCGAGGGGTCAGCCCACTCCCCTTTGATGAATCCTTCCATTTCAAGCTGGGTCATTAGCGGGTAGATCGCTCCAGGGTTGGATACCCATTGTCCATTGGTCCGCTCAGCCAGGATCTCCATGATCTCATTGCCATATCGCGGTTTTTGAGAGACCAGGTGCAGCACATACAGAGGCAGCAAGCCGCCACCCTTGCTTAGCAGGTTGGCTACAAATGGATTGAAAGATTCCATTCCCTGCTGCCACGGTCCAAACCGGCGACCGCTGAAGATCCAGTGTTGTTCCGGCCAAACCCCAAAATACTGAAAAAAGAATTCCCGCCACATGGCCAGTTCTTCCGGTGAATGGTCATGCCCGGAATGATGCGAAAAACTATGGCGGGTCTGCCGAACAGCCTCGCGCCAGTCTTCCCAGTAACTCTGCCAGGGATAATCACCATTTTCAGGGTCTACATGCCTCTCGAATTCCTGCCGTCTTCGTTCCCGTTCATATCGTGACATTCAAATCTCCAATAAACTCATCTTCCACGCAATCAGGTTTCTTGTTGATTATACAATCTGCGTGATCATTAAGGTCTGATCTCGGTCCAGTTTCTTGCACAACTCAGGATAAGCCTCACCAGCAACGATCGCCATGGCCAGCAATTCGCACGTCCGATACCCGCAATGAAAGCAATCCTGTTTGGGCAGCCGCGAATAAATTACTTGTGCTTTCTCGATCAATGATTCGGGCTTTTCATTCATTACTTAATCCGTTGCCTCCATCAGCCTGGAATCGACCATGCTCCGGATACAGCACTCGATCGCCTCGCGCATATCCCGAATGGCCGCTTCTTTCGTCTCTCCGGCGCCGATTGCCAGCGGCGGCTGCCAGAAAGCATGAAAGGTCTTGGTAGATTCATCAAAAATAACTTCGATCAATTCGTCAAACATAGCTCCTCGACTAAACAATCTAATATATTTAGAATAAACTATATTGAATTCAATATCATTAAACATATAATAGCTTCAGTTCAACTAAATGTCAATAGGGCATTTTCTAAATGGGTTACATTTCTCACTCTCGCCGAACCCATAACCTATCGGTTACAATTAGGCAGTTTCCTAAATTAATGAAAAAAAGTGAGGTTCCTATGTCTGGTATGACCAATCCACCCGTTTCCCGCTGGCAAAAGCTTCGCGATGCTTTCGGGCAAGTCGAGTTGAATTGGGGCATGGCACAGGATTACGGTCTTCTTCTTTTGGGCGCGCTTGTCCAGGCGTTCTCGATGCGCCTGTTCCTCGTTCCGGGGCAGCTTGTCTCCGGAGGCATCAGCGGCATGGCCCAGATCATCAACCACTTTGTGCGCTTCCCCATTGGTGTGATGGTCTTTGTGGGCAACATTCCTCTGTTCATTCTCGGCTGGCGTCACCTGGGCGGACCGCGCTTCGCACTGCGTACCGCTGTGGCAGTAGCCGCGTTTTCCTTTTTCACCGATCTGCTCGTGATCTGGATCCCAACCGGTTTTACGGATGATAATGTGCTCAACGCCATCTTCGGCGGCGTTCTGCTGGGCGCCGGGCTTGGCCTGGTCTACCGCGGCAAAGGCACCAGCGGCGGTTCTGATATTCTCGGCCGCATTCTCAACTTCCGCTTCGGCATCCCTATTTCTCAGTCCTACCTCATCACCGATACCATCGTGGTGCTGGCCGGCGGGTTCGCTTTCTCCTGGAGCAAAGCCCTTTACGGCCTGGTGGTCATCTACATCAGCGGGATCGCCGCTGAAGCTATTTCTGAAGGTTCGGGCATTTATCGCAGCGTCATCATCATCAGCAGCTGCTATGAGAAGATCTCCCACGAGGTGATGGACGAAATGGAACGCGGGGTGACCATTCTTTCAGCAACCGGTGGATACACCGGCGAAGATCGACCAACTCTTTATTGCGTCATCACCCGCTCCGAGGTGAACCAGCTCAAGACCCTGGTTAAAGAGATCGATCCCAATGCCTTTATGGTCATCGGGACCGCTCATGAAGCGCTTGGATTAGGTTTTAAGCCGCTGAAACAGCCTTAGTGTAAATAATTGATCATTGCACCGATCAAGATCCCTGCCACTCCCAGGTGGTAGGTGATGTGCACCCAGAAACGGCCGTGAGGTAATTTTTTCACAAACCGGTCATATGACAGCGTTGAATCGGAGATAAAGAAAAAGCCTCCGCCGAGCGCTGCGAATAACGCTGCCTCAGGCAGCCAGGTATTGGAAAACAGGGTGATCAGTGTGGACAGGAACATCAACGTCAATGCTGAACCATAAGCAATGGTTGCCGGTTCCATCACCCGCCGGGAGGGCAGCCGCCTTACCCCGGGCAGAATGTGCTTGAGCGTCTGAACGGCAATAATTGCCACAAAAACAGCCATCAGCATCGAAAAAAGACTTGCCTTTGGCAGCGGAATATTAAAGCCAACGATAAATGCCAGGTGGGCGAGCAAGAATGCTCCCAATCCTGCCAGGAACCAACGTGCCGAGAATAAAAGGAAGACGTCCCCTGCCAGAGAGAAGATCAGCCCCAGGCCGAACCAGAACATGACCCCGTACCAACTGGTCAATTGCAGCGACCACAAGATCAGAAACAGCAAAGTTGCCGGTTTGGCGACGATCAAAAGTTTACGGTTTTCTTTCCATGCAGCGTACCAATCGATGAGTGCAAAAGCAACGGCCAGGAAGAATAACCAGGTAAATCTCATTTATCGCTCTCTTTTTCGTACCCGAGCAAGTGCAGAGCGTCCGGACTGTTGCGCCAGTTCTTATTCACCTTAACCCGCAGGCTCAAAAAGACCTCGCGTCCGCTCATTTTCTCGATCTCCTGACGCGCGCGGGTACCGATCTTTTTCAGCATTTCGCCGCCCTGCCCGATGACGATTCCCTTTTGTGAATCCCGCTCCACAAAATACGTCGCTTCGATAAATGCACCCTTCTCGCCGCGTTCCTTATATTCATCGATGCGCACGGCCAGGCAGTGCGGCACCTCGTCACGTAAAAAGTACAGGGCCGATTCGCGGATCAATTCGGCAGCGATGTCTTTTTCGTAATAATCAGTTACGGTGTCTTCATCAAAGAACGGCTCACCCTCAGGAACATACTTTAAAAGGGCTTGCAGCAATTCCTCCAGGCCTTTCTTCTGTGGAGAACTGATCTCCAGCACATCCCGCGCCGGGAACAGCTCAACTGCTTCCTTTTTACGCTTTTCAACCGTCGCCGCATCCACATTATCTACCTTGGAAAGCGCGATGATCACTGGCGGCAGCTTTCGGATCGCTCCCAGTTTTTCGGCGATCAGGCGGTCTTCATTAGTCAATTCTTCATCGGCGCAGATCAGCCACAGGGCCACATCGGCATCGGTCAGGCTGCTCATGGCCTCATCATTCATATAATCGCCGAGCTTGTGCTGTGCCTTATGGATACCGGGGGTATCCACAAAGACCAGTTGTGCTTCCGGCCGGGTGAGAATGCCCAGTTGCCGCCGCCGGGTGGTTTGCGGCTTTGGAGAGACCGCGGCTATTTTCTGATCCAGAAAAGCATTGATCAGGGTAGACTTGCCAACATTCGGGCGCCCGATCAGGGCAACATATCCCGCTTTCATTTTTACAGTTTCATTCGCCATCGGAACACTCCAGGTCTTCAGCTTGAATAGAAATTCGGTCGGATACAGGCAGAGGGCTCTGCGTATTGACAATTAACACAGCAATGATAATCAATAAACCGCCGGCAATCAAACGCCAGTTTACGGTTTCCCCTAAAAATAAAACTCCGAGGACTACCCCGACCAGCGGTAGCATATAAGAGGTCATGCTGGTCCGCACCGGGCCTACGGTATTGAGCAGCGAATACCAGACGATCGTGCAGATACAGGAACACAACAGTCCAAGCCAGATCAAGGCCACCCAACTGATCGCCAACCTCGGAAAGGCGAATGGAACATCAACAACCAGCGCAGCCGGGAGAATGAAGACAAAACTGCTACCCATCTGACCGAGCGCCTGCGCGGTGGGTGCGATCCCTTTCGCATTTGATTTGGCCACAATGCCGCTGACCGCGTACAGGCAGGCCGCCGCCAGCATGGCAGCAATTCCCCAGCCGCTCATCCGATCCCCGGTCAACAATTCACCGGACATCAATACTACCACACCCCCAAAGCCAAGGATCAATCCGGCTATGTGTTTCCAGGTGAGCTTTTCTTCCTTTAAAAACATCGAAGCGATCAATAGAGTAAACAGGGGGACGGTGCTATTGAGGATGGAAGCCATCGCGGAGGAAATATGCTTCTCGGCCCAAGAGACCAACGGGAACGGAATCGCGACATTCAACAAACCAAGCAATGCCAGAATTGGGATATCCCGCCTGCGGATCCACTGTTTTGAGAGCACGGCGGCAGTGAGCAACCCCACGGTCGAGATGGCCGTACGGAACGCGACCATCGTCAGCGGGGGCAGCTCCTGGACCGCGATCTTGATCCAAAGAAATGCCGTTCCCCAGGCCAGTCCCAGAAAAATGAACTTAAGCCAGTTTTTCGCCGACAACTTTACGCCCTTCCAGCTCCAACAGGAATCGTTTGGTCGCAATGCCATCCGCAGCAGAGTAACCCGTCAGACGTCCATCGGCAGCCACTACGCGGTGGCAGGGAATAATGATCGGCATGGGGTTTCGCGCCATCGCGCCGCCGATCGCCCGGCTGGCTGCTGGTTTACCCAGCACTGCAGCCAGTTGGCCATACGTCAAGACCTCACTAAAGCCGATCTTCATCGCCTCAGCAAGAACTGTGCGGTGAAATGCGGTCACTCCTGACCAATCAATGGTGGCATCAAAGGTCTTGCGTTTGCCATTCAGGTATTCCAGGATCTGTACCAGGGTTTGCCGGGAATGGTCATTCTCAAGAGACGGTCCTGCCAGGGTGCCAGCCGCCAGATGATGACCGAATAACCCAACCCCGATCAAACCGGCATTAGAAGCGCTTACTTCGATCCTGCCAATAGGGCTGTCAGAACTGCGTGAGGTGAAAATTCCAGAATAAGGAGAAGTCATTTTTTTCCTTTATAACCAGTGCATGCCTGCCGTAGACAATTTTCTAATCGTATAGTTACCGTAGGGTAACAGTCAAGTATTTTTTTAGTACCCGGGATATTATATTCACAGGGCGACTTCTCTTCTTCTTCTCCTCCTTGGAAATGAGAGCCGAGGTCGGCGTCCTCGGCTCTCGATGATTTTACCCCAAAACAACTTCATTATGAACCTTCTCCTCCCTGGATCCTCGCAACTACCGGTTTGCGAGGATCCTCTCTTGTATATATGTCCACGAATTACACCAATTATCACGAATTAGAATACATTTCTGGGAATGATTGGGCAATAGATTTTCCACGAAGATCACAAAGTACACAGTGGAAAAGCCAAGAAACCCAAAGAGAGATTTTTTTCGTGTAGTTCGTGAAGTTCGTGGTAAATGCTCTTAATTAATTCATCATTAGCCCACATTAGCGTCATTATCGGTTCATTTTTGTGAAAATTCGTGGAATTCGTGGACAATAGATTTACCACAAAGGGCACTTTGTAATAACCAAGAAACCCAAAGAAAGTTTTTCTATATGTCGTTCGAGAAGTTCGTGGTAATTGCTTTTAATAATTTATCATTCGCTCACATTTGCGAAATTAGCGGTTAGTTTTTCTTCGTGGAATTCGTAGACATAGCTCGTTGTCTCCTGTCCATACAATCAAATTGTGATAAACTTTCTAGGTTCACAGCACGAAAATATCTTTAGGGAGCAAAAAGATGGAAAAGAGAGACACCTATTCAGTCGATATTGCCGGTGTTCACCGAGAGCTGACCCTTTTCGAGATCAAACCCGGTTTGAAGATAGCCATTCTTAACATTCTCGGCGATGTCGAACTGGTCCAGGCCTGCGCCAAAGCCCTGGCCGAGAAATTGAAAGACCGCAAATGCGACATACTCCTCACCGCTGAAGCCAAGAGTATCCCGCTGGTATACGCCCTGGCCGTTGAGATGAAACTGCCCTACGTCATTTTGCGCAAGAGCTACAAACCCTACATGGGCAACGCCATGGAATATGAGACCCTCTCCATCACCACAGGCAAGCCGCAGACACTGTACCTGGATGAAAAGGATGTCGATCTGATGAAAGGCAAGAATGTCGTGATCGTTGATGATGTCATCTCCACCGGCTCAACTCTGCAGGCAATGCGCCAGTTATGCGTCAAAGCCGGCTCTAATGTCACCGGCGAGGCTGCCATCTTTACCGAAGGCGAGCGGGCCAAATGGGCAGATATCGTCTCCCTCGGCCACCTGCCTGTTTTCTGCGACTAGTAAATTCTTCCCATAAACAAAAAATGCCGGAGTGGAAATGTTGATTTTTCACTCCGACTTTTTTTTGTCCTTTACTCATTAGGGTACTGTATTTCCATCGATTGCAACCCCTCCACACGGAGGGTCAGCAAGCAACTTCATCATATATGACCCATCCTCTTTGTAGAGTGCGACCATTGCCAATTTATCATTGATCCATTTACCTGACTCACTAATATTTCCACTGCCAGCAATCCAATCAGAGTTGGGAAAAACGAATGGTTCGACTGAATACTTTACTTCAAAGATCGAATTAACCCCGATCTCATTGGCACAATTATCTGAATCTGATGTTTCACTGAAACTGATAATTTGATAATCAACGAGTTGGATATTCTTATCTATTGATTCTGATTGAAATTGATCTAAATATAAAGTAAACAACCGGGCGGCAATTTCTTCATGTGTAGCATCCGCAAAATCATTTTCGGGAAGTGACGTCCATCTATACCAAACACTCACCTCAGTTTGTGTTGCTTCTATCGTTTTCTGGTGATCAAAAATATAATCCTTACAGCCAGATAATAATATGACTGCCAAAAGAAAAACAGTAAAGAATAGTATCTTTTGGATCCTCATTGAATTCCCCTCCCTTTGCATATTAAGCATAAAACAATCAGCATTTTGCTACCATACAACTTGAGAAGTGGGTAAACAAGATATCCAACCTACCTGATCAGCATTCCCAGCGTCCCGGCTGTGATCAGGGCCAGGCCGATGGCGGATTTGCGTGTTAGTTTTTCCTTGAAGACGAAGTAGGCAAAAGCGATCGTGATGAGAATGCTCATCTTGTCGATAGGTACTACACCGCTGGCCGGTCCCTCCTGTAGAGCGCGGTAATAACACAACCACGATCCACCGGTAGCTATGCCGGAGAGACAAATGAAGAGAAGCTCCTTCGGGTCGATACGCAGGTACTCTTTTTTGCCTTTTCCGGTGATAAAGACCATCGCCCAGGCCATTACCAGCACCACGCCGGTGCGGATGGCTGTTCCCAGGTTGGACTCAACCCCGCTGATACCGACCTTGCCCAGGATGGACGTGAGGCTGGCAAAAGCCGCCGACAGCAGCGCATAGATCAACCAGGACCTGCCGCCTTTATTCTGGTCCTCCCCTTCCTTCTTCTGGATCATCATAAAGGTGCCCACAGCAATCGCCGTCATCCCGGCCAGTTTGATCCAGGTGAACTGCTCGCCCAGCAGTAGGAACGCCAACAGGATCGTCAGTACAGTGCTGGATTTGTCGATCGGAACGACCTTGTTGATATTCCCTTTGGAAAGTGCTTCAAAATAACACAGCCAGGAAGCACCAGTTGCCAATCCGGAGAGGATCAGGAAAAGCAGCGTCTTTCCGCTGACTGCACTGATCGTTCCCTGGGAGCCGACGATGAACACCATCAGCCACGCGAAAATAAGCACAACGATCGTCCGCAGCGCCGTAGCCACAGTCGAATCCGTCTTGCGAATACCCAGTTTGGCCAAAATTGAGGTCGCCCCCGCAAAGAACGCCGACCCGCAGGCATAAAGGATCCACATAATCACTGCTACTTTCTATTTACAGATTTATCGCGTTAAGTGCTTTCACCACAAAGCCCACTAAGGGTACTATTGGAAAAACCAAGAAAACCAAAGAAGAGCATTCCTTTTGTTCGTGTATTTCGTAGTTTTCGTGGTCAGTTCTTTAGAATTAAGTTCTTTCACCACAAAGCCCACTAAGGGTACTATTGGAAAAACCAAGAAAACCAAAGAAGAGCATTCCTTTTGTTCGTGTATTTCGTAGTTTTCGTGGTCAGTTCTTTAGAATTAAGTTCTTTCACCACAAAGCCCACTAAGGGTACTATTGGAAAAACCAAGAAAACCAAAGAAGAGCATTCCTTTTGTTCGTGTATTTCGTAGTTTTCGTGGTCAGTTCTTTAGAATTAAGTTCTTTCACCACAAAGCCCACTAAGGACACTATTGGAAAAACCAAGAAAACCAAAGTGAGCTCTTGTTCGTGTCGTTCGTGATGTTCGTGGTAAATGATCTGTATCCAAACATCATTTGCGCCCATTAGCGCAATTAGCGGTTACGCTTTTTCTGTGAAAATTCGGGAAATTAGTGGACGGATTGAACCACATGCGCGCCTTCGGCCGCTTTACACGGGAAGATCGCCGCGTCGATACCGGTCCGCGCCAGGTATTCCGCCTTCAAAGCCGCGATGAAGGGATCCACCGCTTTCTCTTTGACCAGGTTCACCGTGCAGCCGCCGAAACCGCCACCGGTGATACGAGCCCCCAGGCAGCCCTCGATCTTCTGCGCGATCTCCACCAGCAGGTCCGTCTCCGGGCAGCTCACCTCGTAATCATCCCGCAGAGAGGCATGCGTCTCAAACAGGATCTGACCGAAACCCTTGCTGTCATTCTTGTCCAGGTAGTCCACCGCTTTCAATACCCGTTTATACTCATTCACCACATGGCGTGCGCGCTTGTAAACATTTTCAGGCAGGTCAGATTTGGCAGCTTCCAACTGTTCCGGGGAAACATCACGCAGCGCTTTGATCGCTGGGTAGCTCCGTTTCAGGATCTCCACCGCCTGGTTGCATTCATTGTGACGTGTGTTGTACTCGGAACTGGCCAGGTTGTGATGTACTCCTGAATTGGCGATCACAATGCGGGTGCCTTTCGGCAGCTTGACCGGTTTCCACTCCAGTGAGCGGGTATCAAAGAGCAGTGCGTGCTCGGCAACCCCATTGGCCGCCGCGAACTGGTCCATCAATCCACAGTTGACACCGGCGTACTTCACCTCGGCCTCCTGTGCATACTGTGCCAGGGTAATACGGTCCAGTTTCCATCCGCCCAGCGCTTCCCACATCACCGCAAAACCCACTTCCACCGCCGCCGAACTGCTCAGCCCTGCCCCGATGGGTACGGTCGAAGTGAACTCTACTTCACAGCCGCTGACCTTGAGCCCATGGCTTTGCAGCACCAGGGCAACTCCTGCCGGGTATAACGCCCAGCCGGGAAGCGGGCTTCCATCAACGTCAATTTTTTTATCCAGACCCTCCAAACAAAAAACGACCGACTCATTCAAGTCGGTAGCATTGATCCTGACCACAGGCTCCTCCAACGCTACAGCGTGAATAGTCACCTCCCGGTCGATGGCCGCCGGAAAAACCAGTCCATCGTTATAGTCCACATGCTCGCCCAACAGGTTCACCCGCCCGGGGGAGAGTACGGTCACTTCTTTTGGAGTTGAATTCATAATTGCCTGCCTGTAATTTTTAGCCAGAGCGGCCTTTTGTTTGTGTGTCAGATTCTTGATCGCCCGTTCGCGTTTCAGCGCCGAGGAAAGATCTGGGACTTCTTCAATATAGACCAGGTGGACCGGTCGATGCAGCGCCGTATATTTGGCTCCCCGCCCAGAATTGTGCTGCTTCTCGCGCCGCTGCGGATCAAGCGTCCAGCCGGTGTAATAACTCCCGTCAGCGCATTCGAGAAGATAACAATAATGTCCCATTTAGATACCCAGTAATAGGGATTGCGCACCGTTGAGGATCGGGGTCATGATCCAGCCCAGCACATCGATCTTGAAGGTCGGCAACACTAAAACCAGGACGATCAGCACCATCGGCCCGTAAGGACGGATCTTGTCGTAGACACGGGCTGCCTCACCGGGCAGCAATTCTGAGAGCACTTTCTCGCCATCAAGCGGCGGAAAAGGCAGCAGGTTGAAAACCGCCAGCAGCAGGTTGATATAGAAGAAGATGTAGACAAACTCCCCTGCCGAGGGCCAGAAATTGCCCGAGAGTGTCAGCTTGACCATCCCGAAGCGGATGGGGAGCGCAGCCAGCACGGCCAGTGCCAGGTTTGAGAGCGGTCCCGCCAGCGACACCCAGATCACTGCCCACCGCGAATGCATACGCAGAGCAGCCGGATTGATCGGCGTGGGCTTTGCCCAGCCGTAGCCCGTCAGCAGCACCATCAGGCTTCCAAACACATCCAGGTGTTTCAGGGGATTGAGCGTCAATTGCCCGGCGTTGCGCGGTGTCATATCACCAAAACGGTCCGCGGTGAATGCGTGCGCGAATTCGTGCACTGTCAATGCGATCACCAGCGTGATCAAGCGGCAGATCAGGTCGTGCGGGGAAAGGTTTAACATAATTAGGTAATTTTAATTGTATTTACCAAAAATTGTGGTTTTCAGTAAATTTTAATTGATTATTCCAGCACCTTCCGCAGTGCGCCGTAAGAAATGACCTCATTGATGCTCTCTACAAAAGCGATATTCTCCGGTTTACCGCTGGCCAGGGCGCCGCGCAGCAGCATGGCCGTCAGGTCCAGGTCTTTGGCACCGCGTGTGGTATTGAGCACGCAGTACTCAGCGCAGAAACCGGTGACGATCACGGTATCGACATCCAATGCTTTCAGCTTCTCATACAGGTCGGTCTTGTTGAAGGCATTGCCATAAGTCTTGTGAATGGAAATATCGGAAGCCAGGACCTTGATCTCCTCAGGCATGTCGAACCCCTCGGTCCCGGGCAGAAGTTGGTCGTATTCATCCATGTGTTGAACCACGACCACCGGTAGTCCTTTCTCCCGGAACAATTCGATCCCTGCATTGATATACATGATCGCATCATTCATCGATTGGGCTTGTACGGGGCTTTCTCTAAAGAATGCTTTTTGCATGTCGACAACCAGCAGTGCAGGTTTCATCTCTTTCCTCCAATGATCTGTCATTAATTATACTGATTTTATCTGATTATTGTGGGCTTCTCGCGAAAAAACCATGGCAGTATGCGTAACATGAAAACCAATGAACACTACAGCGGCTGCCAGGTACATCCACGAACGGTAAGGGCTGGCGAAGAAAAAGCGGTCGCAGATCAAGCCTATTCCGACCAGCCAGAAGAGAGCGGTATATGCCGGCGCCAGGAATCCCATCCAACTGGTGCTCCACCTGCTCTTTGGCAGGAAGATCTCAGCTCCCCAACCGAGGTAATACAAGATCACCCCTGCGATATAAATTCCCAATCCAGCTTTCTGGGGAGGTGATGAAATGGACAGCGGCATGAGGAATGGGGAAAAGCAGACGATCATGCGAAATAGATTTTCCGGCAGGGTCACTGAAGCCGGAATTCCTGTGTCAAACCGTTTGGGATCATAGGCGGCTGGAAGTTTTTCTGCAAACAGATTCAATGCCAATGGCAGTACCATTAGCCAGCCTGCGTTTCCAAGAATATATAAACGAAAAATTTCCATCACAAGCCCTTCCCCGATTCTTTCTTCTCACCACTATATCAAAACTCCCGTGATTCGTGAATAGACAGGCGCTGAAAGTAGTAAGTCAACATAAGTTATAATTCCCTCCATGTTACCGGACATTCAAATTGGAGATATCGCCCGTCTGCGCAAGCCGCACCCCTGCGGCAGCTTCGACTGGAAGATCGTGCGCCTGGGCGCTGATATCGGTCTGGAATGCGTCGGTTGCGGCCACCGCGTGATGCTCTCCCGCCGCGAATTGGCCCATAAGATGAAAAAATTGATCCCCTTGCAGGAGCAAGAACAAAATGACAATTCAAGCAGATCCTAAGCGGATCCTTTTCTTATATTCCGATACCGGCGGCGGCCATCGCGCCGCCGTTGAAGCGATCACAGAAGCCTTGAACCTGGAATTTCCCGGCCAGGTGATCGCCGATAAGGTGGATTTCTTCAAGCAATATGCCCCCGCTCCCTTACGTTTTGCACCCGAGATCTACCCGCTCATGTCCAAGAGTCCGACCTGGTGGGGCATGAGCTACCGCATCATGGACCATAAGCGTCAGGCAAAACTGGTAGTACAGACCGCGACACCCTACCTGCACTTCCCGGTGCGCCGCCTGCTGACCGAGCACCCCTGCGACCTGGTTGTTTCCGTACATCCCCTGATGAATGCTCCGGTTCGGCGCGTCGTCCACCGTAGCGGTCTGCCTTTTGCCACCGTGGTCACTGACATGGTCTCCGTGCACTCGCTCTGGTTTGACGGCAACGCCGACCTGATCCTGCTGCCCACCGAGGCGGCCCATCAGCGCGGTCTGGAATTGGGGATCCCTGCCGAAAAAATGCAGGTCTGTGGTTTGCCTGTAGATGAACGTTTTTCCGCGCTCAATCACGACAAGCCTGCTCTGCGCCGCCAGTTTGGCTGGCCCGAAGCACAACTCACCCTGCTGCTCGTGGGTGGTGGCGAAGGCATGGGGCCGCTCGAAGAGACCGCAGCCGCCCTGGATGCTTCCGGCCTGCCGATCTCGCTGGTCATTATCACCGGCCGCAATCAGAAGCTGAAAGATCGCCTGGAGGCACGAGAGTGGAAGATCCCGCATGTGATCTACGGTTTTGTGAAAAACATGCCCGAGATCATGAGTGCCGCCGATGTGCTCATCACCAAAGCCGGCCCTGGCACCATCAGTGAGGCCTTTATTGCTGGCCTGCCCATCATCCTCTACAACCGCCAACCCGGCCAGGAGGAAGGCAACGTGCTTTATGTGATCGGTGAAGGCGCCGGCATGTGGGCCCCCGAACCAGGCATGGTCGTCTCGTTGGTAAAGAACTGGATCAATCATCCCGACCGTCTCTGTGAGACCACCGAAGCCAGTCGTGCCCTGGCCCGCCCGGAAGCTGCCCGCCAGATCGCCCGTCATTTAATGAAGCTGGTCCATTAATCCTCCTTGCCCCGGTGATACCTCTGCCGTATAATTTCACTAATATGCCAACGTTTACTGCTTCCGGTTTAGATTTTATTTCCCGCGGCCCGGACCAAACCCGCCGCCTTGGCCAACGTCTTGGAGGGCTTCTCCTCCCCGGCGATGTGTTGGCGCTTTCTGGCGACCTGGGTGCCGGCAAGACTACCCTGGTCCAGGGCATCGCCCAGGGCTGGGGCTCTACTGACAACGTCTCCAGTCCAACTTTTGTACTGGTCAACGTTTACCGCCGCCCCGACGGCGCTCTGCTGCATCACATGGATGCCTACCGTATGGCCGATGCCATGGAAGCGGAAGACCTCGACATCAATGAATTGTTGGCCAGCGGCGCTCTGATCGTCGAATGGCCTGAACGCATTACTGCCGCGCTGCCCCGCGAATGTCTTAGAGTAGACCTTGAATGGGTCGCTGATGAGCAGCGCCGTATGAAATTCACTCCCATTGGAAAACGAGCTGAAGACATGGCCAGGGAATTCAAGAAACTGGCTTTTGGAGGATAGAAAATGCTTCTTGCAGTAGATACCTCCACGCAGACGATCGGCCTGGCTGTCTATGACGGTGTCCAGGTGTTGGGTGAAATGCACTGGCGTACCGCCACGCATCACACCGTTGAACTGGCCCCTGCTGTGGACGAATTAATGACCCGTTGCAATGTAAAGCCGGTCGAACTCAAGGCGCTTGGCTGCGCCCTGGGTCCCGGTTCTTTTACCAGCCTGCGCATCGGCCTGGCCTTTGCCAAAGGGCTGGCTGTTTCCCTAAAGATCCCCATGCTGGGAATCCCCACATTTGAATACCTGGTTGCCACTCAGCCTCTGGCAGATCATCCCCTGGCTGCGGTTCTCCCCGCCGGTCGCGGACGCCTTGCCGTAGGTTGGTACCATAATGTAGAAGACAAATGGCGCTCTTCTGATGAGCCTATAATCATGACCGCTGAAGCCCTTTCAGCTCAGATCGAACAACCAACCATCATCGTCGGTGAGATGGATGCCGAAGAGCGTCAAACTTTAAGCCGCAAGTGGAAGAACGCGCTGGTCGCCTCACCGGCACAATGCGTGCGTCATCCCGGCATGTTGGCTGAGTTAGCCTGGGCGCGCTTTAAAGCGGGCGAACAGGATGAACCAGTCTCTCTGGCACCCATTTACCTGCACGTCAATGAGGCCATCCCCGATTGAACCCGGCATTTACGGACCTCGAGATTACCATTCGCAAAATGGCACTGGCCGATATTGATCGCGTGATCGAGATCGACCAGTCCTCTTTTTCGCTTCCCTGGCCAAAAAGTTCATTTCACTTTGAACTCACCGAAAACAACGCGTCGCGCCCCTGGGTAGCCGAAACATCTGACCAAAAGATCGTTGGTATGGCAGTCAACTGGCTGATCGTCGACGAGTTGCATATTGCCACCATTGCCGCCGATCCCGACTACCGTCAGCACCATATCGGCCTGCGCCTGATGGTGCACAGCCTGTGTTGCGCTGCCGAAGAAGGGGCAGTATGTTCCTTTCTGGAAGTACGCCGCGGCAACCTGGCAGCGCGCTCCCTCTACCAGAAACTGGGGTACACCGAAGACGGCATCCGGCCGCGTTATTATGAAGACAATCATGAAGATGCAATATTAATGAGCCTTCAAAAGATCAATTTGGATTTCTTGAAATCGCTTGTGTAAGGTAAAATAAAGGTTTAGAAGATCCACAAAGGATATCTGACCATGAATGCAAAAGAAACCCTGGACGAAATTGCCGCTCAAGTGACCGCCTGCGAAAATTGCGAACTGCACTTTTCCCGCAAACGGTCCGTTCCCGGGGAAGGTCCTGCCGATGCCAAGATCATGTTCATTGGTGAAGGCCCCGGATTCAATGAAAACGAACAGGGCAGGCCGTTTGTCGGTCAGGCTGGTAATTTTCTCAATGAACTGCTGGCTGCCGCCGGTCTTCAACGCGAAGAGGTCTTCATCTGCAATGTGGTCAAATGCCGTCCCCCCGGCAACCGCGATCCACAGCCGGCTGAACTAGAGGCCTGCACAAAATACCTTGACAGGCAGATCGAGGCCATCAACCCGAAGGTGATCGTTACCCTTGGGCGCTTTTCAATGGCAAAATTCCTGCCGCTGGCCCGCATCAGCAGTATCCACGGGCATGCATCGGTTGTAGAGGGGCGCATGATCGTCCCCATGTTTCACCCGGCTGCTGCCCTGCATCAGCCAAACCTGAAACCTCAGGTGATCGAAGATTTTAAGAAATTGCCCGGTTTATTGGCAGCATTCGAAAAAAAAGACACTCCAAACGTCTCGCCGGTGAAACCAGTGTCTGTGCCAGAAATAATTAAGGAAGAAAAAGAGCTTCCGGATCGCAAGGAAGAACCCCCTGTAGAGCAGCTCAGCCTCTTCTAACTCATTTATAAGGTGAATGAATATGGACTATTCAACTCAATTGCTCGAGAAATTCAAGAATAAGACCGCCCGTGTAGCAGTAATGGGTATGGGTTATGTTGGTTTGCCATTTGCGACCGTTTTTGCAGAAGCAGGTTTTACCGTAGTTGGTGTCGATCCTGTAAAAGAAAAAATGGACCGGATCAATAAGGGTGAATCCTACATTATGGATGTTCCCTCCGAAAAGGTGACAGCCTTGGTCAATGCCGGCAAATTAAGCGGCACTTCCGATTATTCCGTCCTGGCCAATGTGGATGCCGTCGCTATCTGCGTTCCTACCCCTCTGCGCCAGACGGGTGATCCCGACCTTTCCTTTATTGTCAGCGCTGCCGAAGGTCTGGCTCCCTATGTTCACGCGGGTATGGTTGTCGTGCTGGAATCCAGTACCTACCCCGGCACCACCCGCGAACTTGTCCTGCCTACACTGACAGAAAAAAGTCATCTCAAGGTCGGCGAAGAGATCTTCGTCGCTTTCTCACCGGAACGTGTCGATCCCGGCCGTACCGATTGGACAACCAAGAATACTCCCAAGGTGATCGGCGGCATGACCGAAGCCTGCACCAAAGTTTCCGCCGGCTGGTACGCGCAAGCCCTGGATACTGTGGTTCCGGTTTCCTCCACCGAAGTAGCCGAAATGGCCAAGCTGTTGGAAAACACCTTCCGCATGATCAACATCGGCTTTGTCAATGAACTGGCCCTCATGTGCGACCGTCTGGGAGTGGATGTCTGGGAAGTGATCGATGCCGCCGCTACCAAACCATTCGGTTTCATGAAATTTCAACCTGGTCCCGGCCTCGGCGGGCATTGTATCCCCATTGATCCGCTGTACCTTTCCTGGAAACTGCGCTCGCTCAACTACACCGCCCGCTTCATTGAGCTGGCTTCCGAGATCAACACCTCCATGCCGCGTTTTGCGGTTACCCGCGTGCAGGATGCTTTGAACAATGTGGAAAAATCGCTCAAGGGCAGCGATGTACTCGTCCTGGGCGCCGCTTACAAACCGGATATCGATGATCTGCGTGAATCCCCCGCCATCGATGTGATCCGTCTGCTGCAGCAAAAAGGTGCCAAAGTAAGTTACCACGATCCCTACATTCCTCACATCAAACATGATGGTTGGGAAATTGCAAGCGTACCCGATCTGATGAAAGCAGTTAAGGCTGCCGATTGCGTAGTGATCGTCACCAACCACAAAGTTTATGATTACAAAGCGATCCTGTCCGAGGCAAAACTCATCGTCGATACCCGCAATGCATTGAAAGACCTGGGATTCAAGAATCCGAAGGTAGTGAGACTCTAATGGCAAAATATCTCCTGACTGGAGCAGCGGGATTCATCGCACGCCGTGTCATCGAAATGCTGCTGGACCGAGGCGACGAAGTTGTAGGCATTGATAACCTGAACAATTCCTACGATACACAATTGAAATACTGGCGCCTGGAACAATTGAAAAATCGCCAGGGATTCACTTTCATTCACGATGATATTACCCGTCCCGAACTCTTTTCAGAGATAGCTGCATCTCACCCCGATATATGTGCTGTCATCCACCTGGCTGCACGCGCAGGCGTGCGCCAGGCGGTTGAAATTCCCGAGGTTTACCTGCAAACCAATGCCAATGGGACTTTAAATGTGCTTGAATACTGCCGTAAATACAATGTAAAAAAAATAGTGTTGGCTTCCACTTCCAGTATTTACGGGGCAAATCCCCCCTTACCTACAACTGAAGAAGCAGACTCAAGTCATCCGCTGCAAATTTACGCGGCCAGTAAAAAAGCCGCGGAAGCGATGGCATATACCTACCATTACCTCTTTGGGCTGGACGTAACCGTATTTCGTTTCTTCACGGTTTATGGCCCGGCAGGTCGGCCCGACATGGTCATGTTCCGCTTTACTCAATGGATAGCCGAAGGGAAACCGGTTCAGATCACCGGGGACGGAAACCAGATGCGCGGTTTTACCTATTTGGATGATATTGCCCGCGGTGTAATTGCCGGTCTCAAACCACTAGGGTATGAGATCATCAACCTTGGCGGTCATGAGACCATTACCATCAATGAATTATTGACAACCATAGAAACCCGCCTGGGTAATAAAGCCATTGTCAATTACATTCCACGCAATCCTGCGGATATAGAAGCCAACTGGGCGAATGTCGATAAAGCCCGCCAGATGCTCAACTGGGAGCCGCAAGTGGAACTCAAAGAAGGTATCGATGCAATGGTTAATTGGTATATAGAAAACCGCAGTTGGGCTAGCCAGGTTCTCACCCCATGATCTCCCTCTGGAACAAACTCGTCCGCGCTCTAAAAGAAGACAAATTATTGCGGCGAGTCCTAAAAAACACCAGTTATCTCTTCAGTTCCCAGGCAATCGGGATGGTTCTGGCCATGGGCCAGAGTATTTTGGCCACCCGTTTGTTGGGAACAAACCTTTTTGGCCTTCTGACAGTAGTAATGGCTTTTGCGACTAATATCAATCGGCTGTTTTCCTTCCGCATGGGTGAATTTGTCATCCAGTATATGGGAAAACAGATGGCCAATAAGGATCGCGAAAAAGCTGCCGCCGTTGCCAAGATTGCCGGGCTCTCCGAAACAACCACTTCCCTGATCGCTTTTGGTATTTATATGTTGCTAGTTCCGATTGGTGTGAAATATTTTGCCAAGGACGTAACCAGCATTTCTTATTTTTACCTCTATGGATTGTTCATCCTGACAAACTTTGCGACTGAAACAGCTACCGGTATTCTGCAGGTGACCAACCGCTTTAAGGTCCAGGCAGGGATCAACCTTGCACAAAGTATAATCACCGCCGGTTTGATCACGATTGCTTTTATCACCAAGGGCTCACTTCTTTTGGTACTCTGGGCTTATTTGATCGGAAAATTCATCACTGGTCTGGGCCCGATCATCGCCGCCTGGCGTGCCTTGAATGATGAATTGGGCCGCGATTGGATCAAAGCGCCCCTTTCATTATTCTCCTCCTATCGAGAAATGGTCAGCTTTTCGATCAGTACAAACTTGAGCGGTACAGTAAAGATGTTGGTCAGTGAAGCAGAACCCCTGCTGATAGGTCTGCTCTTAAATACAGATGCAGTCGCCCTGTATAAGATCGCCATTAGTATCGTCAACCCCCTCATGATCCCGGTATCCCAATTCATCAATACCACCTATCCAGAAATGACTCGCAGCATTGCCGATCACAAGTGGTCCGAATTACGCCGTCTACTGCGTAGAGTTACTGCAATCTCCGGTATCTGGACGGTTTTCTTCTTCCTGGTCATGGTCTTCTTCGGGCCGTGGATCCTCTCCATCTGGGGAAAAGAATATGTTCCTGCTTACAATGCCATGATGATCCTGATCGTTGGCTACGGAATTTCCAATATCTTTTTCTGGAACCGTACCCTGCTGCTTTCATTTGGAAAAGCCAACATTCCGTTGTATATTATGGCTGCGGTAGCAGTCGTGAAAACCGCTTTAGCTTTTGTAGTTGTACCCAATCACGGCATCAACGCAGAAGCCTGGCTCCTTTCTGGAAATTTTATCGTCTCAGTTGGATTACTGGTCGTAATTGGTCTGGTCCTCATCAACAGGACCCAGAAACAGGATACTGCTATTACTGAAGTCGTAGAATGAAGATCGCGTATATTGCTCCCTCCAGAATTCCCTCTCAAACTGCCAATAGTGTGCAGGTCATGAAGGTCTGCCAGGCATTTACCCAACTGGGAAATGAGACACAACTGTTAGTGCCCGGTGCAGAGGGCCACCAGTGGAGTGAACTGGAAGAACAATACGGAGTTCACACACGGTTCCAGATCGACTGGTTGCATGCCAGGTCTTTTCTGCGCAAACTGGACTTTAATTGGAACGCCGTTGTAAAAGCCAGGAATAATGGCGCGGAAGTGATCTATACCCGCCTCATCTGGGCGGCTGTCTTTGCCATGTATCAGAAACTTCCAGTCATCCTTGAAATGCACGAGATCCCGTCAGGAAAGTTCGCCCCTCTGCTTTATAAACATTACCTTTCGCTCTCCGGCAAACGTTTGACTGTATTTATCACCAGAGCGCTGCAAAAAGAGATCGAAAAGAAATTGAACATTCAACATCGTTCGATTGAAACTCTTATTGCGCCGGATGGTGTGGACCTGGAACGATACACTGATCTGCCCTCCCCAGATCTGGCCCGTAAAACTCTGGGGATTAAGAACACGACCACAGCGGCTTACTCCGGCGGATTCTATCCCGGCCGGGGATTGGAGATCCTTTTCGATCTGGCCGCAGCTTTCCCACAGGTCCAGTTCATGTGGATAGGCGGTAAACCTGAGATTCTGCAGGATTGGAAAGAAAAAATCTCTTCTGCCGGTCTGACTAATGTCATCCTGCCCGGCTTTATAGCCAATGAGAAACTGCCCGCCTATCAGGCGGCTGCGGATATCCTTCTAATGCCCTACCGCCAAAAGGTGGCCGGCAGCAGCGGCGGAGATATCTCCAGCGTCACCAGCCCGATGAAACTATTTGAATACATGGCCTGCGGACGCGCTATTCTTTGCAGCGATCTCCCGGTCTTACACGAAGTTTTATCGGATGATCTTGCTGTTTTTTACCCGCCAGACGATCTGCCTGCCATGAGTGCTGCTTTTTCCCGCCTGTTAAGCAATGAAAAATTACGTCTCTCACTGGCTGAAAATACCCGCCGCGAAGTAGTCCGCTACACCTGGCGCTCACGTATGCAGGCAATCTTGCATCATTTTACAGAAGAAATTATGGAGTGATCCTATGATGAAAAAATTACCACGCTGGGTATCTGATCTTCTCCTTTCCCTGCTTTCAGGTCTGGTACTGGGGGGAATCTTATCCGGGTTTTGTGTGGGGAATTTTTGGCAAAGCTTTTTCGCTTTTAGCCTGTTTTCATGGGTTGGTCTTTTTGCCCTGATCAGGGCCTGGCGTTTTTTTGGAGCCCAAAGATCTCTTGCCATTCTGATGGCAGTGGCATTATTTTTACGCCTCGCGGTAGCCGTCATTGGCAGTTCGGGTCTGCCTAAATGGGGTTACAACAATGAAGTCAATAAGGCTGGTTTCTTTTATTCTGATGCCTACGACCGCGATAAGGTCGCTTACCAGTTGGCAGTATCTGACAAAGCCCTTTTCACAGCGTTCACAATGCATGAATCCGTAGACCAATATGGCGGTCTCCTTTTTATTAGTGCCCTGATCTACCGAACATTCAGCCCCGACCAGGCCCGGCCGCTGCTTATATCACTGTTGGCTGCCCTCGTCAGCACATTGGGGATTGCCTTTTTTTGGTCTGCATTACAAAAACGCTGGTCGCTGAAGATCTCGAACACTGCAGCCTGGATCCTGGCAATCTTTCCAGATGCGGTCCTCCTCGGTAGTTCACAAATGCGCGAACCATTTCTTATCGCGCTAATCTGTATTGCTTTCTGGGCAATCCTCGATTGGCAAGCTCATCCCCTTCGCACAATTCTAATAACACTACCAATCCTTGGATTATCCTGCCTGTTTTCTGTTCCAGCGGGTGGAATCTTTGCAGCCATCCTGGCTTCTACTATTGTCTTGGAATGGTCTCTGTCGCAAAAGAATTCATCTCTTCGCAAAGTTGGGTTATTTACACTAATCGTGGTTGGCCTTGCTGCCCTGGCAGGGGGTTGGTTATGGCTGCGATCCACTCTTTATTATGATTCATACACAACGATGATGGATTCCGGTTTTGTTCAGGATCTCCTCCGCCGCAAGATCGGGGTCCAATGGATGATTCCCTTTACCAGCGTTTATGGTCTCACCCAACCCCTTTTACCCGCGGCAATCATGGAACCTTCCATTGCGATCTGGAAAACCATAGCAATCCTGCGTGGGTTTGGCTGGTATACTGCACTACCATTATTGCTATTTGCCTTTTTTGCAGTTTTCAAAGCAGACACCAAAGAATCTCGCTGGCTGCTCACTCTTTATTCCCTGGTCTTTCTCCTCTGGGTGGTTGTTTCCTCTGTACGTGCTGGCGGTGACCTGTGGGATAACCCCCGGTATCGCTACATCCTGCTGCCATTCATGGCCTTACTTATTTCCTGGGCAATTTACCATTACCGACATTTCCGATCTGCCTGGTTATGGCGCTGGATTGCCGTGGTTTTCGTGTTTTTGACCTTCTTTATGATCCTCTATGTCTGTCGATACACCGGGATTCATTTCATTTTCTCATTTACACAAACGATATTCATTATTGCTTTACTGACATTCGTTATCTTGGCCGGTGGTTTGATCTGGGATATGCTTAAGCGGCATCGGAAAGGCAGCAGCCGTAATGGATAATAAGTCACTTCAAATTCTGGCACAATATACGATCGACGCCCTGAACATACTCGACCACAGTATTACCCTTTATGACGAAGGGCACGAAAGTTTCTACAGGGTTGCAGCCGCCCAACTGCGAATATTGCTCTGCGACACCAACTTTCGCCATGGGAAAAATGATGATATCGCCATCGTTCCGGTTCTGATGCCGGAGATAAAACTGCTGCCGATCGACGCTGATGGAAATCCGCAGCCTGAAAAAACCCCGCTTGAATTGAAAACCTGGCTCGATTCCCCCTCCCAGATTGACACGAATCTCTCTGTACGACTCCTCATTCGTAGGATCTGTGATGTGGATGGTGGAGTACATGTAGATATAAAACCACTGGCCGGGCTTCCTGCTCAAGAAAACACGCGCCAGTGGATCATCAATCTTGCTCGTTATTTATCGCCAATACTTACCGCGGCACTTCCAAATAATTAAGCTTCCCACTCCCCTACTGATTGCCAGGCATACTCCAGATGGTCGGCGGGAACTTTCCCTGCTTTCTTCTTCACTTTGGTATAAGCCCAATTCATCAACCGAAATCCACCAAGGTCGCTCAAACGCTGCCCGATTTCGCGTGTGCGGATATGTCGGCATTGCACGTTATATCCACCACCCGGATGCTCGGACAGGTAATCTTCCTTTATTCCGATATTGATCAATTCGTTCACCAGCTTTTCCACTTCCATCTGGCTGTGGGCCGGGTACAATCTGGGACCAAACAAGGAATCAAAAAAGCCCATTGAATACTCCTGAAATTTTTATTTCGACCATTTCACCTTCATAATACTATAATTGTTTTGAAATTTACAATTGTTTTTCTGGAAATTGATCATGCAAAAATATATCTATCTTTCTCCCCATCTGGATGACGCTGTCCTTTCCTGCGGCGCGGTCATCTGGGATCAGATACGGCGCCGCCAGGTTGTTGAGATCTGGACAGTTTTCGCAGGGGATCCTCCTCCCGGGGAATTTTCGCCATTTGCCCGCACTCTCCACGAACGCTGGCAAACCGGCCCGGAAGCGGTTGAAACCCGGCGTAAAGAAGATGCCTTAGCCTGCGAAAGATTGAATGCCCCCTACATCCATCTGGCTTATCCCGACTGTATTTACCGCACCTTCCCGGGGACCGAAAAGCCGGTGATCGAAAAAAATGAAGACCTTTTTCAGGTTCCCTTTCCGCAAGAGGAATTTCCACTGGTTGAAGAAATTGCTTGCCATCTTAAAAAAGAAATATCAGCAGATACGATGATCGTAGTCCCATTGGGGATCGGGAATCATATCGATCATCAGATCGTCCGCCGTGTCGGTGAAAAATTGGGACAGCCGCTCTATTACTATGCTGATTTTCCATACTCGGCCTCGATTGGTGATCAGGACCTGGCAACCTTTCTCCCGGATAATGCCGTACAACACCATTTTCCATTAAGCAACCTGGCCCTCTCCAACTGGCAGTACGGGGTGGAAGCCTATACCTCTCAGATCAGCACTTTTTGGTCTTCTTTAAGCGAGATGTATGCCAGGATCGAACAATACGCGGTCTCACCCATCGGCAACAGTCTCTGGAATAGAGCTAGTTAACCTATCCGCAACAAGGGAAATAAATCGTTCTGTGCTATACTTTTAGTATCTTTTATGAGCCAAAAATACTGGTCTGAATGGGTGCACGATCTGGGTTCGAGCCCATTAAAGGGGCTTTATTTATTTCTCCTTGAAGGATCTGGCCCTTTAAAACTGATGATCGGTCAAGTCTTGCTAGCCGGAAAAGTGTTTGCTTCCCCTTCATCGCAGGAAAAATGGCTCGAAGCAGCTGAAATGTTGGAAAACGACGCTCAGAGCAAAGCTTTTGCATTCTTATTGCGCGAGGAGAATAACGGTGACCTCTGAAGAACTCTTGATCGGCTTTGTCATTCTACTCATCACTGCAGCCCTGGTCCTGATGCTCTCGATCCGCCAGAGGAGGTCTGGCACGTTCCCCACCTTCCGCCGAATTTCCACCCTCAGCAAATTTCGCCAGGCAGTTGATTTTTCAGTTGAAGACGGTAAACGTATTCATATTTCACTCGGGAATGCTTCCCTTACACTCCCTGCCAGTGCCTCTGCTTTTGTCAGCCTAATCACCCTGCGCAGGATCACCTCCTTGAGTTCATCCAGCGATAATCCCCCTATTGCCACCAGCGGAGACAGCACACTGGCTATCTTAAGCCAGGATGCCCTACATCAAGCCGCCCGTGAGAATCACAGTCTGGATCTCTATGATCCGACGCATGGAGCATTGGCTGGGGTAACCCCACTTTCATACGCTGCCGGTGCACTTGAACAGATGAATGATGATCAGATCAAAGTGAATGTACTGATCGGCAACTTTGGTTCTGAGGTGGGTTTATTAAGCCAGGCATCTGAAGATAACGGCGCATTTACACTGGCCGCCAGTGATAGCCTGCCTGCCCAGGCCGTCCTCTATGCCACCACAAATCAACCCTTGATTGGCGAGGAACTATTTGCCCTGCCTGCTTACTTACACTCCACCCCAATTCACAATGCCAGTCTGACGACACAAGATATGCTGCGCGGCTTTATTGTGATCGTCATTCTGGGAGGAACTCTCCTCAAATTACTGGGTGCCCTATGAGATCCCCATTGATCCCGATAATCAGCTTCATCGTCTGTACCATCATTCTTATTGGCTATTTCTTCCCCGGTACCGCCATCGCTGCCATTCGTACCCCAATGCTTGATTGGGCGGTTACCCTTTCTGGAATTGCCGGTCTGGTTGCCATCGCCAATCTCATCTTCGGGGTTCACTGGAAGCGGCTACGTGACCCTGAAAAAGACCACCTTTTCAGCGGGCTGGTGATCTTTTCTTTTTTGCTCACACTCACAGCCGGTATTTTTCTGGGCCCAAACAGCGAAACATTTAAGAAAGTGGTCACCGCCATCCAGACTCCGATCGAGTCCAGCCTGATGGCCGTTCTTGCGATCACACTGGCCTACTCCAGTCTGCGTCTATTACAGCGTCAGCATAACTGGATGGGAGGCTTCTTCTTTGTATCGGTAATTGTCTTTCTCCTCATCAACAGTGGTATCTTTTCTCTTTTTGCCAATATTCCTGCCCTGCAAGATCTGATCGCCGGTATCAACAAGATCCCGGTTGCCGGTGCCCGTGGCATTCTCATCGGAGTCGCCCTGGGCAGCCTGCTTACCGGCATCCGCATCTGGATCGGTTCTGATCGCCCATATAACGGTTGATGACTATGTCCGATATTCGCTGCCCTATTTGCAACCGCTCCAATAATGAAAATGCCGACCGCTGCTGGTACTGCCAGGCAGAGCTCCATCCGACCTCCTCGACTGGACCGCAATCTGGGGGAGATTGGTTGGATGGTTTGCGGGGAGAACCCGAACCATCCTCTGAACCAGCCGCTTCCGATACGCCAACACCCGCGCCGGAACCCCCTCAGGATGAAGTCCCTGACTGGCTGGCTCGTATCCGTCAGCGCGCCAGGTCTGAAAAAGGATTCACAGAGGAAACCTCAGAATCAACCGAACAGGCCGATTCACTTGATTCTTTAGATTCGTTCAAGGAATTTCAGAAATCTTTGGAGAATCAACCCACACCAGATCAAGATTCTTCTAATCCAGAACCGGCGAAAGATATTTCGGATGAGGATTGGTTGACACAACTTCAATCCTGGCAAGATCAGCCCACTCCATCCGAACCGGATCTGCCTGAACCAGTGCAAGATCAATCTGTGCCATTCAAAGAAGTGGCAGCCTCACAAGAAGCAACTCCAACTGAGGACGATTGGCTTCAAAAGTTATCGTCCGAAACAGTTGAACCAGAACAAGCACGAGAGAATGATTCTCAACCGGTAACCCCGGAAATTTCCACTGAAAAAGAAACTGAGGACAATTGGTTGTCCTCCTTCAAAAAACTTTCTACCGACACCGATATCTCCGAACAGGTAATGCCTGCTCAATCAGAACCGGATCGGACCAGCAAACCTTTCAACACAGGTAAGCTGCGCGAATGGCTGGAAGAACCCGAAAAAACAGATCTCCCAACGAGCCAGGCTCCAACAGAAGAATCCGCTCCCTTGCCAGAGAAAACCTCCTCTTCCCTGGAGAATGCATCAAGCGTTCCATTTGACAAAAAGAAGCCGTCAGAGAAACCTGCTCAAGAAATACCGCAGGAAAACAACTTTGCTAATCCATTCGATGAAAAAACGGATATTGATTGGATCAAAGACTCGTCTAAAACCAATGAGGCTCCGCAGGAAGAACCGATTAAAAACGATTCTCTGGAACCCGCTGCCCTGCCTGCCTGGCTGCAATCAATGCTTCCGAATAAGAAAAGTGGTTCCAACCAGACTCCTGCTTCAGCAAGCTCCACCTCGAAATACAGTGAAGAAAATGGTCCTCTTGCAGGGATCGAAGGTATTCTGCAAGGAGAAGAATTAACCCAGTATTATTCCAAGCCTCAATCATATTCTGGGTCATTGAAAATCACAGACAGCCAGATGGAAAGATCGAAGATCCTGAAGGCAATTGCAGATAAAGAACAGTGGGTAGATGAAGGCATTCAACATAAACCCCGTTCTTTCCGCTGGGTACTCCGCCTCGTCGTTGCTGTATTATTATTAGGTGCGGTGATCATTCCCATGTTGCTTCAAAATATTCCGGCGATTCCTCCCTCACTTTATCCGCAATCCGTGATCAATACCTTTGATACTGTGAATGGGCTTGAAGCTGGCAAACCTGTACTTATTGCTGCTGATTTTGACAGCAGTCTCTATGGTGAAATGAATTGGTCCATGCAGCCATTGCTCTCTCACTTAATGAGCAGGAATGTGCCAATAGCTTTCCTTTCGACCAATTCGGTTGGCACAACATTAATGGAAAAAACACTCACCCAGGTTGTAATTGACAACCCGGCCTATCCCACAGACCAATTGGTCAACCTGGGATATCTTCCCGGCGGATCGATAGGCATGCAGAACCTTGCCCGCTCTCCCCGTGAGGCCATGCCATCCACAGCCAGTTTTTCCCCGGCCTGGGGAGATGCATCGCCATTGAATTCTGTGACCAAACTATCGGATTTTGGTGCAGTGATCATTGTTACCGAAAATCCCGATACGGTCCGCTACTGGATCGAGCAGGCAACGAATTCTCTTGGAAATACTCCCCTGTTGGTGGTAATCAGCGCCCAGGCTGCCCCTCTGGTAGCTCCTTATTACGACAGTGGGCAGATCACTGGTTACCTTTCCGGCCTGTACTCAGCTGCTTCCTACGAAACACTTCTAGGCAGTCCACAGACTGCCAATCAAACCCTGGCATCCTACCAGGCTGCATTGATCGTGGTCATCCTCATCATCCTTGTCGGCGGGATCGTCTCACTTATCATGGTCCGCCCGACCGCCAACCAGAAGAAAGGAATGTGACCATGAAAACGGATCTCATTTGGATGGTGGTCAGTTTTGTTTTGACAATTTGCGTGTTTAGTTACCTTTTTGGTGACAACCCGCTTTTCCGGTTTGTTACCGGCCTTTTGATCGGTGTGTCGGCCGGTTACCTGGCAATCGTGATCATCTATCAAGTTGTACTGACAAGATTGGTCGTTCCGCTCTTGCAGGGATCGTTTATGGCGCTGGTTCCCCTCTTCCTCTCGGGCCTGTTATTGACAAAACTATCTCCAAAGCTTTCAAAATTGGGAAATTTGCCTATGGCCTACCTTGTCGGAGTGGGTGCAGCAGTCGCCATTGGTGGTGCACTTCTGGGCACACTGTTCTCTCAGGTAAAAGGGGCGATCAATACTTTCACGCCGGTCGCGACTGCTGTTTCCGCTGATCAAAAATGGATGCTCATTCTGGAAGGCGGCTTCACTTTCCTCGGTACGATCGCCTCCTTGGTGTATTTTAATTTCACCGCAAAAAAGAAGGAAAATGAAGCCCCTAAACGATCCTTTGCGGTGAAGATCTTTGCTGCGATCGGCCAATTTTTCATTGCGGTAACATTAGGTGCAGTTTTTGCAGGCGTAATGACCGCTGCCATCACTGCTTTGATAGAACGCAGCCATTTTTTGATTACGGTGATCCGAACATTACTGGGGGTAAGCTGATATGAGTCCTTCCACTCAGGATGGTTTTTCCGTTCTTGCGCTCGATATCGGCACAGTGCACACGCGTGCCTTGTTATTCGAGGTCGTCGAAGAATCTTATCGGTTTATCGCCTCCAGTGTTACTCAGACCACCCTCTCAGAACCTGTAAACGATATCGTCTTTGGAATTCTGGATGCCATCCATGAACTTCAGGGGATCACCGGCCACATTTTTTTTGATTCGATGAATAACCTGGTCGTTCCCAGCCAGGTGGATGGTATCGGGGTGGATCGACTCTATGTGGCCTATTCCATTTGTAAGCCATTGAGGATCGCCACCTTCGGGCTCATTGAAGATGTCTCACAGCTTTCCATCAATAAATTGGCTGCAACAATTCCAGGACGCATTGTAGAATCAATTGGTCTGAACGATCCCCGTACTGTCCAGCAGCAGATCGATAATGTCCTGGCTGCCCAGCCTGAACTTGTCCTTTTTGCGGGCGGAACAGACCGTGGAGCTACTCGTTCAGTCAAGAAGATGGCAAATTTGATCTCAGCGGTTATCCAGTTGATGCCGCAGAATGCTCGCCCGCCAGTGCTTTTTGCCGGAAACCGTGCAGTTTCTAGGGAAGTAAAAGAGATCCTTTCTGCCTATACCCGCGTGAATGAGACCGTCAATATCCGCCCGGATATGGACCACGAAGATGTCACCCTTGCCAGCGATGACCTGGCCAGGATATATACCGACATTCAGATCGGCAAGATCGAATCTAGCCAGCAGATTTCTACCGCCACAAACGATACCCCTTGCCCTGCCTCAACTGCCATCGGGAGAATTGCCAGTTTCCTGAGCAAGGTCAATGATCCAGAAAAAGGCGTACTGGCAATCGATTTGGGTTCAGCCTCAACAATTGCCGCGTCAGCGCAGGCTGGAGAACTTTCAGTAAATGTGTTCCCGTTTGGCTCAGGCTTTGGATTTGAGCGTTTCCTTCGCGATACTCGCTTTAACGAGATCTCACAGTGGTTTTCTTCCAATATCGACCCTGAGGAAGCCCGCAATCAGCTCTGGCAGAAAACGCTATTCCCGGCTTCCATTCCCATGACATTCGACGCGTTGGAGGTTGAACAGGCAGCTTATCGTCAGATGCTTCGCACTCTTATGCGGGAATTATCCGCCCGGGGAGCAATCTGCCCGAACGGGTATGAAACGATCATTTGCTCCGGTGCCGCACTGACCAAAGCATCATCCGCCGGCCAATTACTGCTGATGCTGCTGGACGGCCTGCAGCCGCATGGAATTTCAAATATTATTCTCGATTCATATTCCATTCTCTCTACCCTGGGTGTTATCTCGCGCACACTGCCCATCCTGCCAATCCAGGTACTGGAGTCATCGGCTTTCGCAAATCTGGCCACAGTGGTTTCTGTAGACAGTAATTTGCGTGTTGGCAGCCCCGTCCTTAAGGCGGTAATTGAATATAAGAACGGCAAGAGTACCGAAATAACCGTAAAACAAGGCTCTCTGGTAGTCGTTCCCATCCGGACAGGAGACACCGCTCAACTCGAACTGCAAGTTAATCGTAATGCCAGGGTGGATGCCAATGAACTGGATGATAACCGTTACAAGATCAATGGCGGACTTTGCGGACTTGTGATAGATGCACGTGGTCGGCCTTTACGCTTACCTTCCAACGCAAGCGTTCGCAGCGAACTATTTGCCCGCTGGAAAGCCACTTTGAAAAGCAAATAAACTGGCTCAGGAATTGCAACGATACTCTTTGGAGAAATTATGTATACCACTTACACTCAGATCACCCCTTCGATCCATCTCCGCCGCAGCCGGACCTTGCCGGTAAGCGGAACGGTATTGGTCCGACTGGGGCAAAAAGTGGCTGCCGACGATGTAATTGCCGAAGCGACAGTTGCCACTCATCACGAAATGGTGGATGTTGTTCGCTTGTTGGGGCTTTCCGGCACCAAAGCTGCCGAGGATCTGATAACACGCAAATCTGGCGAAGTCCTTAGCGAACATGATATTATTGCTGAAACAGGTGGAATGTTCTCCCGGATCGTACGAACTCCCGCTCCAGGAAAGATCATCTCAATTCGCAACGGTCAGGTATTGATCGAAACGGAAACCCGGAAGATTGAACTGGTTGCACACTACTCGGGCGTGATCAGCGAAGTGATCGCCAATCGCGGTGCCGTGATCGAAACTTCCGGCTCTCTCATCCAGGGAGCCTGGGGAAATGGTAAATTTGGCGAAGGCCGCCTGATTCTTCAGGCTGAAAATGCTGAGGCTAGTTTATCCTCTACCAAATTCGATATCACTTCTCGGGGAGGGATCATTGCGGCTGGAACGCTTCTTGAAGAAAAAGTTTTCGACATCGCCGCAGCATTGCCTATCAACGGTTTGATCCTGGGCTCAATGCCGGTTTCTTTGGTCGAAAAAGCCCTTGCCCAGCCTTATCCAGTTCTTTTAATTGATGGATTTGGAAAAAGTGGCACGAATCATGCAGCGTTTAAGTACCTGTCAATGTATAATAGCCATGAGATCACTGTCAATGCAGAATTCGACAGTGACGCTTCAGGGATCAAACCTGAAGCCTTGATCTCAGCCAGTGTGGAAAATGAAAGCTCACGAGACCAAAAAAGGGTCACTGCAGGACAGGTAGTCAGAATTCATACTGCACCTTTCCTTGGCCAGATGGGTACGATCGAGAAAGTTTTACCCGGGTTGACACTTTTGCCCAACGGCCTTCGAGTAAGCGCAGTGACAGTAGTGATGGAAAATAACGAACGAAAGACTGTACCAGTAGATAATTTGGATATGATCGGCTTTGCCCAATCCAATTTAAGTTGACGGAGAAGGAGATAGACATGGCACTGAATAATTTTGACGATAATGATCAGTTCAATCCAGATCTCGGTTTCGGTGATGATTTTTCGAATAACGAAGAACCACCGACTCCCGAAAAGCAGCCCTCTGGAAAGAGCTTCCTATTGGCGATTGGGATCATCGGTGTGATCTTGATCCTGGCATTGGTATTGCTCTTCTTGATCGCTCCTGGCATCATCTCTCAACAACGCGCCAGCAATATGGAGCAGGCAGCCCAGATCAACGCCGCCAATACAGCCACTGCCATGGCAGCTACCTCAATGGCCCAGGCAGCAGTCGCTACCTCCACACCGTTGACGGTGGTCGTTGCCGCATCATCCTCTTCTTCCGCCACCAAGACGCCGGTTATTGTCGTCGCTACCAGTACCCCTGTGGTAGCAGGCGAGGCATTATCCGCAGATGAACTAGCCACTGTCCAGGCGTTGCAAACGCAAATGGCTATGGGAGGTGCCAGCGGGACCGGAACTGTAACTCCGACCTCGACTGCTCTGCCAAATTCAGGCTTTGCCGATGATTATGGTTTGCCTGGAATGGTAGGTCTGGCCGCCGTGCTGATCGCCATCGTTTTCTTCAGCCGCAAACTGCGTACTTCTCCGCGCTAACCCAGTATCATTGAATTACCTTACTCCTGCCAGAAAAACTGGCAGGAGTTTTTTTGTATTCTCTACAGAAACTAATTGGAAATGCATTTATTTACCAAAATTTTATGTTCGTAAAAGTGGAATATTTTTGCTATTTTTGTAATAATTTTGTATACTTCACCAATATTAAATTTCCACCGGAGAATACAAATGACAATCGCACCAGAAACAAAAAAGAAATTCTCTATAGATTTTCTACGTAATGAGATCTTTCTTGGTACCCTTGTTGCTGTCCTCAGCATTTTAACTGCTCTGGCAGCCTACATTGGATCGATTTCCGACTCTCAGGAATCTGACAATAACGTCGAAGGACAAAAAACGCTGTCTCTTTCCAATACTGAATTTCTGCGCACCAACTCAGAAATTGCCCAGGATTATAGTTACTACGATAACTACTATATCTATTCTGGTGAACGGGATGACCTTGCGGAATATTATCATGACAACTTCTCAGAAACCCTGGCTGCTGCTGTAGAACGTGATAATGGGGTTTGGGATGATGAATATTACGATACCATGTACAAAGATGCTGACGATTCGTATGACGAAGCAATGGAATATTTTGACAAAGCTCAAGCTGCAGGCGATAAAGCCGATGGTCTGCAATTGGATATGCTCATTCTCGCCGTTGCTCTCTCCCTCTCTGCCTGGGCATCCCTGGTGAGTGAAGACAGCAAGATCCGCCCGATCTTTGGTGCCTTATCCAGTGTGATCGGAATTGTTGGTCTGGTGATCTTTATCACCATGGTCATTAAATGATAAGCTTTTAATAACCCAAATAGCAAAACACTGGGATGGAATCCATCCCAGTGTTTTTTATACCTACCTAATTCCAAAATCCCTGTGGAGTTTTCTCTTGAGGTAACCTTATCGAAAATTCTTTAGGTAGATATGCCGGATTATCTTGAAGATTGAAACGATTCCATGGATTGCAATCTGGCGACCCGAAACAAATATCCATACTGCCCTCGGTTGTATCAAGGATCATCGAATACAATGTTCCAAACCCCTCACTATAAAAATGACAATCCAGACCATCCGGATAGGGTGTAGACAGGAACGTTTTTATCTGGTCCGGAGAAATTCTTACCTGCTTCTCTTTCAGGAATTTCTTTATACTCATCTCTCTGGCAGACGAATTGGACATGACTGGAGATTGATTTGCTGCCATATCCGAATGTTGAAAATGGTTGGTTGCATAGAAGATCTCTCGATCCCCATTTAACCTCTGCACAGAAACTCGCTTACCAAAACATTCTACCCTGGTTGCATTACCATTTGCATCCGCCAGCATCAGAATTGGATTTCCACCCAGAGGGACCTGTTTTATCCAGGCGATAGCCTCTTCAACCGTGCGACAGTTTTCCAGAATGCAGCGGATGACAGCCCAGAATTGCAATCCCTCCTGTATCGGGGGAGCAAGTGGGTTAACCATATTTCTTGGGATTCCACCTGCTGACATGGTAACCGCCAGGTGGTGTTCATTCATGCCATCCAATCTCCCAAGAAATAATACTGTGTTCCCCAGATGTGAGTATTTCCCCTCAGCAGCAGTATAACTCAGGCAAAAATCATGCGTCTCAATATCAAACTCATAACTTCTGGCTAGTAATAGATGGCCGGTAGTATTCATGGAAGGCGTAAGAAAGAAATGACTGCAGTGCGGCACCATATAGGAATGCTGTGAATAGACCAATGCATGCGGGGCTACTTCTAATTCATCCGCCCAACCTTGTAATTCTTCAATTAAACCGGGACAATATTTTTTGAATGTTTGCCAGGCAACCTCGGAATATCGCTCTTTCCACTCCTCGCTGTTTCCACAAAACCAATCCCTGAATCCTGGTATCGCTTTGATAACCGCAGCCTGCCGTCTGCCGATCTGGTAAGCGGGGCCTTTTTGGACCAAAAAATGATAATTTAGCTGTTTATTTTCCATTTATTCCTCCTGATCAGAACCCTTTCATCTTACCAATCAGGAAATCAAATTGCTTCTCCTGGATAAACAAACACTTTGCAATTCTTGCGGTTTATCCCTGGATAGGCTCGATCGGAATATGGATCTGTAACTTCATCTTTTCCTCTGAATACCCATCAGTGAGTTGTGTATACACCTCATACAAAAAAGCATTTGCGGGTTGAAAACCGCTTTTCAACAACCAATCTGAGAAGATCGTTTGGTACACATACTTCAAGTCTCCAGGTTTGCTTAGAACGTTAAAAACCGCAAACTTCCCCCCTGAGATCATCATTGTACTGACAAATTTTGCCGGGGAATACTTTTGATCCTCTTTAATAGACATACAGGCCAGATACCGGCAGCGGTTTGGATTTGTAATGAATGGATCATCAAGTGAAATTCCCAGGACTTTTGTATCTGCATTCAGTATCTGGTTAATCGAAGCCCACTTACATAATCGGTTCCAGGCATTGTTGATGTTTTCCCGGGAATATCCTCCGTATGTTGCCGTATACACCACCTTGAAACTGATCTCTTCGACCACCCGGGTAGATTGAATCTCAAAACCGGGATTTTGAATTCGTTGATCTACAACCTGTTCCGGACGAATTTCTTCACAATATCCCCATTTCTGCCGATATTCGCTTGGAGTACATTGGTAATTTCGGGAAAATGCTCTTGTAAAAGTGGATGGTGAAGAAAACCCGTTCTCAATGGCGATCTGTGTCACACTACGTTTTGTTTTAATCAGCAGGTTCGCCGCAGCCTCCAGTCGCACTCTCAAAACATACTTCATGGGCGTCTCGCCCATGACAGCCGTAAAGATTCGACTGAAATGATAAGGTGAAAATCCGACTTTGTCTGCCAGTCCTGCCAGGTCAATCGGTTGGTCAATAGATTGGCTGATGGTTTCAATTGCTAAATGGATCCGTTTTTGGTAAATTTCCAATGAATCTGGCATTTATCTATTGTATCTTGAATAAAAAAAGGGCTGCCCTACAAAAAAGGCAGCCCGGATCTATCATTCAGGTTATGCGATATTCGCTGCGATGCTCTCGCCGTAGCTCAAAAGGGCTTTCATCATATCCTGAGATCGTCCTTCTGCGTAAACCCGCAAAACGGGTTCCGTTCCAGAGGGGCGGATCAGCAGCCAGGAATCATCGGCAAGAATATATTTCACTCCATCGCGAGTGCTTACCTCAACCACACTTTCGCCTCCAATGCTCTTGGGAGCATTGTCGATCAGCATGGCAGTCATTTTCTCTTTAGCAACAGGGGCTTTCAAACGCAGATCAGTGCGTTCATACACAACCGGTCCGACTTCCTTCTGTAAGTCTTCGACCATCTCGTATAGTGAACCACCGTTCGCTGCGATCATTTCCACCAGCAGCAGCCCCATGATCGGGCCGTCGCCTTCGGGAATGTGTCCTTTGAAGGAGATGCCGCCGGATTCTTCTCCGCCGATGAGTACATCTTCATGCATCATGTAATCGGCAATATGATTGAAACCGACCGGGGTTTCGTGGCAGACCAGCCCATATTGTTTGGCCAGACGGTCGATCATACGTGTGGTGGAAACGGTCCGTACCACTGAACCAGTCATCCCGCGTTTTTCGACCAGGTATTTAAGAGCCAACGCCATGATCTTGTGCGGATCGACAAAGTTGCCTTTCTCGTCCATCGCGCCGATGCGGTCCGCGTCACCGTCTGTGGCCAGGCCAAAATTGCCCATGCCTGCGCCGATAGCTCCCGCCAACGGTTTGAGGTATTTGGCAATCGGTTCGGGATGCACACCGCCAAATCCCGGGTTCATATCCCCACGGATCTCCTGGATCTCGCAGCCTGACCCTTGTAAAAAGCCGCGGATAATTCCACGCCCGGACCCGTACATGGAATCAACCACAAAGCACTGTGGATTGTCAGCGATCAGGTCAAAATTGATCAGTTTGCGCAAATGCTCATAATAAGAAGGTACCGGGTTGAACTTGCGGATCAAATTCATTTCACGGGCTTTCTCAAAGTCCATGATATTCGGCCCGCGTGCCTGCATCTCATTATCGTTCAGGTACACTTCCACCTGACGACACTGTTCCGGCAGTGCTGAATTGCCCAATGCCGATTTGAGTTTGACGCCGTTATAGCGCGGAGCATTATGTGAGGCTGTGATCATTACCCCACCAATGGCATGCAGATTCATCACCGCGTAAGAGATTACGGGGGTCGGGGCATCCGCCTGGGCCAGGTAAACTGTATACCCGTTCGCTGCCAGGATACGCGCCACCTCAGCCGCATAGCGGTCCGAGAGGAAACGGGTGTCATAACCAACCACCATCACCTGACGATCAGGAGGAGTCTCAAACACCGTCCCGTTCGTCCAGGATTTCGCCTGTACGGCGTCTGCAATGGCCTGTGAGACCAACCGCAAATTTTCAAAGGTAAATGTATCCGAGATTACAGCTCTCCAACCATCAGTTCCGAAATGGATCGTCATTCAGCTTACTCCAAATAAAAAAGATAAATGCGCACATATACCTGTGCGCATACGAAAATACAAATTTACCAGTTAGCTGCCGGAGTGGCGGTTAATAAAAGGGATTGGATGATCCATCCATCATGTCCGGTTTCGACCACTCGAACATGTACCCAGATATACCCGTCAGCGGTTTGCTCTGTACCTAATACTTCTACCAGTGTATCGATCTTCACCATCTCCAGGTAGTCGCCGCCCGGAGTCTTGCGCAGACGCACACCTGTTGCCGAAGTCTGACTGTAAGTCTTGGCATAAAATGCCGTCGGCTTGGGCGTGATGGTCATGGTCGCAGTTTGAGTCGGTGGGATCGTATTGGTTGGAGTGGCCTCGCCCAATATCACGGTTCCGAGAGTCTGGGTAGCCGTTTCGGTCGGGGAAGGTTCAGACGAGCCCACTATTGCAACGACAGGGGTATCGCTTGTCAAACCATTTGCAATAGTTGCAGTGGGGAATTGCGTTATCCCGGCTGCATTCGCCTGCAATTGACTTTGCAGCGCGGTACCGATGTTGCTGTAATTAACCAGGGTATAAACGGCTACCGCCAGAACGCAGGCCGTCAGTAAATATCCAAATATGGTAGAAGGATGGATCTTGAGTACCGCCAGGAAGATCGTTCCCAGGAAGATGACCCAGGCCAACCAGATCGCAGCCAGTTTCAACCCCTGCGGGAAGAAACCCTCGGCTCCGCTGGTAAGGCCAAAGCCGGCCAGTGCGATGGGAATATAGATCTCATACGCCAGGGCAACACTGGCTACCAGCGAGCGGCTTTTGGGGGCCTTGACGGTTATGTAGATCGCCAGCATGGATCCGATCGTTAACAGGACAAAATCAGGAAAAGTAAACGAAAGATGGAATTGTGGTTGGACTAATTTGAGATTTGGGAACAGCTTGGAGATCCAGCCGCCCAATATGCCTGTTACAAAGACCAACGCGGCGCCGATCAACAGGCTGCCCAGCGACTGCAGGAAGAACCGCAGCGAACCCACAACTGTGGCGAAACCCAACCCGACCACTGGGGCCATAAATGGTGCCAGTAACGCCGCCAGAATATACATTGCCGGGCTGTCCAGTAGTATCGCTACAACCAGAACCAGGCCGCACAAAAACGAGAATAGGTAGAAATCCGCGTTGGCAACTAACCGTTCAGCCAACTGCGACATGAATACCGCACGGTCTCCCTTCGTGTTCGGTACATAACCGAAACTGCGGCGTTTTCGCCGTGCCCGGTCGATCTGGCTTGGTCTGTAATCTTCTGGTTGATCGCTCATTGTCTTAATGTGGCGGTAATACGCAATGGATTTTGTAGGATCTCGAACGCAGCCAGGATATCCGGAACAACAATGTCAGCCGCGGTCAATGCGGTCACCGCTGTTCCTTCGCGTGAAAGCACGCAAATTCCCAGCGCGGCATTCCTTAACATCAGCACATCATTTGCACCCTGTCCAATGGCCACCGTTGAATTTTCTCCCAGTGAATGGAGAAATTCGGCTTTTTGTTCAGCCTCATGACCGGGTCGAATAATATGAAAAGCAACCCCCAACTCATCAGCGATCGTTTTCACGCTGCCGGTGGTATTTGCACTCAATAAGGTGATCTCCAGTTTCTCCTTGATCTTCGCAGCTGCATCAGCCACTCCCTCGATCAAAATGCCATCAAGGGCTAACGTCCCATTGACATCACAAACAAGAGATCGTAGTTGAAACGCTGGTTTTTCTGGAAACTGGATTTCAAGCATTTTCTAATTATAATACATCCTTGAAGTTCAAAAACATGGGTAAAATAGACACATGCCTAATTCGCGAAATAAACTCACATTTGTCCTGATCATCAGCCTGCTGGCTGTATTGGTTCTATCCTCCTGCGGCAGCAACGGTGTATTTGCACCTAAAGCCACACCAACCCCGACCGCGACACCGGTTCCCCCTACACCAACAGCCGTTCCGGCAGAGATCGTCTGGGTAAACACCACTGGGTCCGCCAATGACAGCATCTCCACCATCATCAATGATTTTGCCGCACAGAATTCCCTGCAGGTACGCAGTCTAACCGCTTTAACCAATTCCGATATCACCGCTGGCACAAAGATTGTGGTCGTCTCCGGCACTGGGATCGATACCCCAGCGCTGGCTTCCGCTTTCCCGCAGGTTCAATTCGCGTTGTTGGGCGGCGCCAATTCAGGCAGCCAGGCAAACGTCAGCAGCATTAACTCGAATCCGAATGATGAAGCCTTCATGGCTGGCTATCTGACTGAACTCATTGCCTGGGATTGGCGCGGCGCCGGCCTGGTCACCGGGGCGGATGCCGCAGGTTATGCCGATTCCTTTGAGAACGGCGGCCGCTATCTCTGCGGTACCTGTGCTCCCTACTATGCTCCTATCACCATGTTCCCGCTTTTTGCCTTCGAAACGGACGGCAGCCCGGCTTCACTGTGGCTGAATGATGCCAATAATATGAGCCAATACTGGCTGAGTGTGGTCTTCATCTCCCCTTCGGCCGTATCCTCAGACGTGATCGCAGCCCTGGCTTCGCGCACCTACACGGATGCTGTAACCTTTATCAGCACAACTGCTGCTCCTCAAGATGGCAGTGTCAAATGGTCCGCCTTACTCGATGCCGATTACGCCAACCCACTCAAGGAAATGCTTCCTAAGCTCCTCTCCGGTCAGGGAGGCTTGAGCGCCGATGCCCAGATCACCCTCACCTCCGTGGATACAAATGTGATCAGTCAGGCCCGTCTGGACCTCTTTAACAAGACCGCCGCCGAGCTCTCCTCAGGTCAAGTCAGCTCCGAAAGCATCCCATAGAAAGCATAAAGTTCCAGATTCCTCTGGAACTTTTTATTTATCTACCAATTACACGAATTATCACAAATCAATATTTACTGCTAATTCGCGCCAATGCTCTTAAATAAATTAGTGTAATTGGCGAAATTCGCGGTTTATTCTTTAAGGTCTAGTTCCTCTTAGCTTTTCTTGTTTTTTCAACTTGTGCCCTTTGTGCCTAGTGGTGAATGCTCTTCTCATTCCCCATGAACTCCGGCATGATCTCTCCGTTGGCAGTATTGATCGAATCGCGCTTCAACACCTTGCCCACAGTCATCAACAGGATCTTCAGGTCAAGCCAGAAAGTCCAGTGGTCCACGTACCACACATCATACGCGAACTTTTGCTCCCAACTGATCGCGTTGCGGCCATTTACCTGAGCCCAGCCGGTGATCCCCGGTAGCACATCATGGCGGCGATTTTGCTCAGGCGTGTAGCGTTCCAGGTAAGCCACCAGTAGAGGCCGCGGCCCCACCCAGCTCATCTCTCCGCGCAGCACATTGAAAAGCTCCGGCAGTTCATCCAGGCTAGTTGAACGTAGAAAACTTCCCAGTTTAGTTAACCGCTCCGCATCCGGCAGCAGCCTGCCGTCTTTATCCCGCAGATCGCGCATGGTGCGGAATTTGTAGATCTTGAAGATTTTTCCCTTATACCCTGGCCGCTCCTGCCCAAACAACACCGGGCTGCCCAGGCCGATCCGCACTACAATAGTAACGATGCCTAATAAGGGAGACAAGGCCAGTAATAGTATGGCAGAAGTGAACAGATCAAATATGCGCTTGCTTATCGGACTTTTTTGGGATCCCATTATTTCTGGCATAGACCAATTTTCCCAGAACCTGAATTTAAAGTTCTAATTTAGATAATAATGAATTACTGACTAAAGAGTTCTATCAAGGTATGAATAATGCTTGCCATAGTTCCCATCACTTGCCGTAAATGACCCAACAGCAACCCGTTTTAAGAATTCTTCATTATTCTGAATGGGCGCTCCTAGACCTTCGAAAGCACTCCGGCAAACACCATAGATGTAAGCCTCATCATTGATTGAACTTCCCGGCACGATCACCTGAACCTTTGCGGATGGATCGACAGCCCTGCCAAATTCTGACACTTGTTGATCCAGGATTGATTTGATCAATGCCGGTTGGTCTGCTGCAAATCGGAGTGGGTTCCTGATCAAAACAACAACTCCAAGAACTGTGGGCTTTGAAGAAACTGGCAAAGTGGCTTGATTCACAATCACTGGCGGTGGAACATTTTTCTTCAACCGGGCAGCTTCTGCTTCTTTTTTCTCTATTAACTTATCGACCGCCAGAAGTAGCAAAGTCAAAATCGCACAAACTCCAAAAATGATCAGGGAATTCTTAATGTATATTGGCTTCCGTTTTATTAAATTGACTATTAGCATGATCAGGCTGATCGCCCCAATAATGATCGAGTAAAACTGAATTTTCTCAAGTAATTTTTTCATGTTAATTTCTCCTCATCGATGAATTTGGGGGGATGCTTTACTTTGTTCATATTAAAGGGTGTTGCCAGCCAGGCTGCAGAACAGAATTTTTCGACTAATAAAATGTACATCCATTATTGTAAAGCAAAAGGGTGAGCAGCCGAAAGAAAAACGCTTTCTCTGTTTCGATTTTATCAAATTAATTACACAGAACAAAACGATAATGGATGAGTATTTTTCTAAATACCGATTGTTTTTGTACGTTATAATTATGCAAATATCTCCAATCAACTTAGCTAAGTTAGACTGGAAATCCATCTCAAAGGATTTTGGTTATGGCAGCAAAAAAAGGACGTGTTTTTTCCGGCGCCCGCCCCACCGGCAGACAGCATCTCGGCAATTACCTGGGCGCGATCAGCAATTATGTGAAACTTCAGGATGATTACGACTGCGTTTACTGCGTTGTTGATATTCATGCCCTGACTACCCTCGAAACCACCAAGGACCTGAGAAACAATACCCTTGAAATGGCGCTTGACTGGCTCGCTGCCGGCATGGACCCCAAGAAATCCATCATCTTCATTCAATCCCATGTTCCTGAAGTGACCGAACTGCACACCTATCTTTCCATGGTTACTCCCCTGGGCAAACTGACTGACCTGCCGACCTTCAAAGAGAAGGTCCGCGATCATCCCAATAACATCAATTACGGTCTGGTCGGATACCCTGTCCTGATGGCCGCCGATATCATCCTCTACAAAGCGGATACCGTTCCAGTGGGCATCGATCAGGCCCCGCATATCGAGTTTACCCGTGAATGCGTGCGTTCCTTCAATTTCCGCTTCAACACCAACGTGCTCATCGAGCCGCAGATGAAGGTCACCCAGTTCCCCAAGATCATGGGCACCGACGGCGTGAACAAGATGAGCAAGAGCCTCAACAATGAGATCGAGATCTCAGCCACAGCCGAAGAGACCCAGAAGCGCGTCGTCTCGATGGTTACCGATCCCAACCGCCAGCGCCGCACCGATCCGGGCAACCCCGATGTTTGTAACGTCTTCGCTCTGCATAAGATCTTCTCCACCCCGGAGCAGGTTGAAATGATCAACACCGAATGCCGCAAGGCTGGTATCGGCTGCGTCGATTGTAAAAAGATGCTCGCCGCCAATATCAACAGCAACCTGGCCGGTCTGCGTGAACGCCGCAGTGAACTGGCTGCCCGTCCCGACGACGTCTGGGATATCCTCCACGACGGCGACAAGCGTGCCCGTGTCGTTGCCGAAGCCACCATGGAAGAAGTCCGCACCGCCATCGGCTTCGCCAAATAATCATGTCATAATAGCTTCGGGGTAAATTCGTTTTACCCCGAAGTGTTTATTTGTAAATATCTATTCACCATAAAAGCACAAAGAACACTATTGGTAAAACCAAGAAAACCAAAGAAAAGCAATCCCTTTTCGTGTCGTTCGTTTATTTCGTGGTCAATTTTTTTTTACTCCATTCGCACCATTAGCGAAATTGGCGGTTTAGATTTTCCTTAGTGAAATTCGTGGAATTAGTGGACATCTTTCTATGAGAGCAGTCATTCAACGAGTCAATTATGGGCAGGTCAGCGTCGCTGAACAGGTTGTCGCCAAAATAGGCAAGGGCCTGGTCATCCTTCTGGGCATCGGCCCGGAAGACGACGCGGCAAAAACGGCAATCCTGGCAAAGAAGATCGCTCAACTGCGCATCTTTGAAGATGAGCAGGAGAAAATGAACCTCTCCCTGCTCGACATCAAAGGGGAAGCCATTGTCGTCTCGCAGTTTACCCTCTACGCCGACACGCGCCGCGGCAACCGCCCCTCATTTACCGACGCGGCCAAACCTGACCTGGCCAGCCCGCTGGTCGATCAATTTATCGAAGAAATGAAAAAACTGGGAATCCCCACACAGAGTGGAGTTTTCGGCGCCTACATGAAGGTCGCCCTCGAAAACGACGGCCCGGTCACTATCTGTATCGAACTCTAATTCCACAGCGGCAGGTCCACCTGCACGCCGTCTACTCCCAACCCGATCAATTGTTCCCCCTGTTCGATCGAGCTCACCCCGCAGCCGATCACGACCGCCTTGCCCAGTCGCCGCAGGGAATGCAATTGGCTGATCACCTGCGGATACAACGCCGGTCCATACAACCTTCCATTCACCCATTTTCCATCATTCAGCAGCCGTCCCCTGGGCGCGCTCAAAACCACCCCAAAAGCCGGGCTGTTCTGGACCATTCCCAAAGTATCGCGGTTAACCAGGTCCAGCGGTATCTCGACAAAGAAAGACTTTTCGCCAGCCGCAGCAGTTAAAATACTGCGGCACTCCTCTTTTGAAGACCTTCTCGGCAGTTCTAATTGAAAAGTGGTCACATTCTCGAGTTCATCCACTACTTCAGACATTTCTTCAGCTTCATCAGCATTGTTGGGCAGAAGTGAAAGCCAGACTGGTAGATCCAGTCTCGCCCAGCGTGCTGCGTATTGTTTGATCGATTCGCGCAGTCCCGGATTGGGCATACCGGTATGCAACAGCACACCGCCCGGATAGCGCACCAGGCAGCGGTTCTCTACAGGGGAACGCGGCTGCATGCTGATCGACATGGGCAGGAATGCTCCCATCTCCAGCTCGAGGTCCATCCTGGCCGGTGGCAGCCCGCCCAGAAAGCCGGGAACGTTCAGCCAGGGGGAAGCAATTCCCAACTCATTCAACGCTCCGCTCATTCTGCCGCCAGTTCTGACAGGTCGAACACCGGCCCGTCTTTACAAACATTTTTCCAGCCTTTTTTCGTAGTGACAGCACAGACTCCGCAGCCGGCCGTGCCGCCGCAGGGAAATTCACTTAAAAACAGTGCCTCAAAAGGTTTTTTGGTGTACCCAATTCTAAAAAGATCAAGAGATTGGGCGATCTGATTACGCGTGATTACTAGGGCGGCAGCGTCCGCCCAGATACTCACTTCCAGGGCTTGCTCCCCTGGCAGGATCTCCAGATCAAGGGGCAGGCCGTGCAGCCGGGCATCTGTTGCCAGCGCGACCTCCTTACCAGATTCCAGCAGCCGGCTTGCCAGTGGCAGCAAACTAAGTGCCCCTTTTTGGGTCAGCCCGATCAAACCTACTTTGGTTGCGTCTATAGGGATCGAAAAACCCTGACCTAATGGTCCCCGAAACGTCACTTCCTGTCCAATATGCCAGTTAAATTCAGATATTGAGATGAAATCGATAAAGTCAGGTCCGGAACGCACCGGGAACACTGTGAAAGGGAGCAATTCTTGCCCTGAACCGCAGCCAATCATGAAATATTGTCCGGGGAGAGGCAGAAGTTCGCGTTCAGTAGTTGCACGCAGCAGCAGTTCTCCGCCGTTGTCTGAGATCTCGATGATCGTTCCGTTTACTCTGGTCATTCGACAATTATAGCGGATGCATTGACTATTTGGCTTCCGGCTCCAGGATTAAAATTTCTCCTGTTGATCCATCCAGGCGGATGCGCATGCCTGTTTCAAAGCGCGTTGTTGCCTGGTGAACACCTACCACTGCCGGAATGCCATACTCGCGTGCGACCACCGCGCCGTGGGTCATCATCCCGCCCACTTCCATTACCAACCCGCCGGCTATGAGGAATAGAGGTGTCCATGAGGGGTCCGTGCCCGGGCAAACCATGATCTCCCCCTGCTGCAATCCTGCCTTGCCCGGATCCCGTACAACTCGAACAAATCCCTCGATGAACCCCGGAGAAACCGGGCTGCCTGTAATGGATTGGTTGTCGCCGCTTCCCGATCCGGTCATCCCTTCAAAAAAAGCCCGTCCGTCGCTGAGGAGCAGGCGCGGCAGTTGTTTTCGTTTTAATTCGCGTTCAAATGCCTTGCGCCGTTCTCCGATCAGACCGCGCCAGTCTTTCTTTTCTTTTGCTGCCATCGCTCGCAATTCCGGTGTCGTCAGAAAGAATAGATCGTCTGCTGCGTCCAGTTCACCTGCGCCGACAAATTCCTGACCGGTTTTCTTCAATTCGCGGTGCAACACCCACATCATTCGTACCGCAAAGAATTTTGGATGCTCCCGCAAGCCCATCAACTGCCTCGTCCGTCCGGCAAAAAAGCGGACGAGATGGCTTTTGATCCTTCCCTTTGGTTTTTTACACACCTGGGCTGCCAGTTGATCGACCGCCGCTTCAGCCGCTCTCGCCCCACGGCTGAATACCGCGTCCGGCGCCTCTTCCGGATTCTGAATCTTCAAGAAACTGATCAGCATCTCAAATACATGCGTTGGGTCTTCCGCCCACCGTGTCCGTCCCAGGTCGATCTCGCATAAACCCCGGCCGCCGTAAAAATTAAGGAATCGGTCCACTTCTTCCGTGATAATTCCGGGTAAATTCCCTTGCAGATACTTTGCCGCCAGTTCCTCCGCCTGGGTATCCAATAGTATTTTTACTGAATCCTCATCTCCACGGATCGCCTGGGACATTTTCCAGAGCAGCAGGTCCATTTCAGTGGTCGGGTTGAACGGCATTCCCCGGGTCACTTCAAGCACCAGGTCATTCCAACGGCCGCCCGATCCATTCGCCGTGTACACATTCTGCTTGCCGGTCAGCATATTCAGCGCGTTCCACGATACCATTCCCGAGGCAACGCCGGAGACAAATAGCGTAAACGCATGGACCAGATACTTCTTCGCCAGGTCTCCGATCAGGTCGGATTGAGCAGCTAATTTCTGATAACGGTCTCCCTGGATCGCCCTGGCGTTGTGAGACATTTTCTGCAAGATCTGTTCACCATTCTCAACGATCATTTTTCTGCGGCGGGCAGGGGAAAGGAGATTCAAGAATACATTCCCCGCTACCGGGATAAAAAATCCGGCCAACTGCTTTCGCCCTTTGAAGCTCACCCCTTTATGGTCCGGCTGCAATTGCGGATCATCCTTGATCTGCTCAAAAGCTTGTTTCACTGTCGGCTCCACCAGGTCAAAAATGGCCGGCAATATCTTACGCCCAAAATCATTCCGAATGATCGGAGTAAAATTGACCCATAAGCGCTCCCCGGCGCTGTATAACGCCGTTTGCGTTTCTGCGGTCACATGGATCCCAAAGAGCTCGCTGGCATCTGCGAAGATCTCTTTCAGAGTGTAACTGCCAATTGGAGTTAATGGGTCTACCATCCCCTGGACTGCCGCGAATGAGACAAACGTTTTCAGCGGTTCGGCAGGTAAATTTTCGGGGAGGGGAAAAAGCGAAGTGATCGGCCGGGATTGGACCAGGTAAAATGATCCCTTATTCAATGCCCATTCAATATCCTGGGGAGCAGCAAAAGAATTCTCGACCGCATCGCCCAGGCTGGCAAGTTCAAGGATCTGCAGATCACTCAACGCTTGAGTTCCTTGAGCGCCTTCAGCCACCCTCGCGACGCCGCCGTCCGGCGCCGATTGGATTGAAAGCGCCTTTTCTCCTAGTACTTTGGAAATGACCATGTGAGTGGACTTGTTTACAACATAATGGTCCGGTTCGACCAAACCCGAGACAAGCGCCTCTCCAAGACCAAAGGTCGCGTCGATCACCAGTTCATTGCGCGCCCCGGTCAACGGATTTGCGGTAAAGAGCACACCCGAAACTTCACTTTCGACCATCTTCTGCACAACCACCGCCAGAGAGATGTCTCTCTGCGGCACATTTTGCCTGGTCCGGTAACCGATCGCCCGGGCTGTCCATAAACTGGCCCAACACTCCACCACTTTTTGCAGCAACCTCTTTTCCGAAGTGACATTGAGATATGTATCCTGCTGCCCGGCAAACGAAAGGTCAGGCAGATCTTCAGCCGTCGCGGACGACCTGACCGCAACCGGCGGTCTGCCAAGTACGGAATACTGATTAAGGATCTGGCCGCCAATGGTTTCCGGGAGTCTGGCTTCTGCGAATGCAGCCCGGATCTGGCTGGACGCGGACTCCAGCTCTGCGATCTTGTTCGGATCAACACTGCTAATTTTTTCCTGGATTACCTTGGTAATGGAATTCATTGAGACAAATGCCTGATAGGCAGCCGTTGGGATAATAAAACCCGGCGGGACCGGGAATCCCGCCCGGGCCATTTTTGCCAGGTTGGTCCCCTTGCCTCCGGAATTCTCGAGGCAGACGTCAGGTGAGAAGAAAGAGAGGATCCCGTTCGAATCGAATGCGGCCATTTATCCCTCGCGGTGAACATAAATGATTGCTGTAAGTATACAGGTATAAATAGGTTGAAATCGTAATTGATTCAAAGGATTGAGTGAATAGGGTAATCTCCATCAATGTTATGGATCGGAGAGAAAACCTTGCACTTGTTCCCTTAGAAATTATTCTCAAATCCGTGAATTAGCATCAATTTATTTCTTTATGCAAATCACTATTTAAGGTATTCTTGGAGCATCAAAAAAAGGTGATTACCGATCATGAAAAAACCATTGTCCGAAATGTCGCTTGAAGAACTCTGGCAGTTGTTTCCGATCATTCTCAAACCGCACAACCTTAATTATTCCGGCTGGTATGAAGAAGAAAAGGGAAATATTCTCCATGCGCTCCTGGGATTTCCCGTTACCCGTATCGAGCACATCGGCAGCACAGCAGTGCCCGGATTGATCGCCAAACCCATCGTGGATATTCTCCTCGAAGTATCAGCGTCCTGTGACCTCTGCAAGATGAAAGATTGCTTGACATCGGCCGGTTGGATCCTGATGGCAGAGGTAATGGAACCGGAAATGAAGGTCTCCTTCAACAAGGGATATACCCCTGACGGATTCGCTGAAAAGGTTTTCCACCTTCACGTACGCTTTTCCGGGGATTGGGATGAACTTTACTTCCGTGATTATCTGATCGCTCACCCTGAAACAGCGGCTGAATATGAGAATTTGAAACAATCCCTGCTCATACAATTTGAGCATGACCGCGACGCCTACACGCAGGCCAAGGCACAATTTGTCCGGGACGTCTCACAAAAAGGTCGGGCCGAAGGGGTAGATCGATACAAACCCGCTGACAATTTCTAAAAGATCTGATCCCATAGGATCAATCCTTAAATTTTGAAGTTTTCTTGAAAAGGCATAAAATTGACTTATGGACACTAACACTTTCATCCCCTCGGCGAGCGATGCTCGCCTTACTTCTCTCTCCTCCTGTTCCGGCTGCGCCTCCAAGATCAGTGCCAAGATGCTCACCCAGATCCTGGCCCCCACCCAGGGAATCTTCGACCCGGCCAACTATCCCAACCTGCTCGTCGGACTGGAATCCCCCGATGATGCCGCCGTCTGGAAGATCGACAATAAACGTGGCCTTGTGCTTACCACGGACTTCTTCACCCCCATTGTGGATATTCCTTACGATTACGGCCGTATCGCGGCTACCAATGCCATTTCGGATATCTACGCCATGGGCGGGACACCCTTTATGGCCTTGAACATCGCGGCGCTCCCCCCTGACCTTGACCCGATCATTCTACAGCAGATCATGCTCGGCGGAGCTGAAGCCGCCCAGGCTGCCGGGGTTGTCATCGCCGGCGGACATACCGTGCGCGATGCCGAGCCCAAATACGGTCTGGCTGTGGTTGGCTTCGTGGACCTCGACAGCATGTTCACCAAGGGCGGAGCGCTTCCCGGTGACCAGCTGGTACTGACCAAACCTATCGGCTTCGGCACCGTCACCACCGCGCTCAAACGCGGTAAAGCCGAAGCGGAGGATGTCGCCGTCGTCACCCGCTGGATGACCCGCCTCAACCGCGACGCCAGCCTGCTGGCCCGCGAATTCCAACTCCGCGCCGTCACCGATGTCACCGGTTACTCGCTCCTCGGCCACAGCTCCGAAATGACCCTGGCCTCCGGCCTTGCCTACCAGCTAGAATTTGACAAGATTCCCTTCCTGGCCGAAGCCCTGCCCTACGCCCGCCAGAACATCTTCCCCGGCGGCGCCAACGACAACCGCGAATTCTACGGCAGCCGTGTTACCTTCGAAAAAAGCCTGGAAGACTGGCAGCAAAGCATGCTCTTCGACCCCCAGACCAGCGGCGGCCTGCTCATGGCCGTCCCCGCCGACAAGATCGATCCCTTCCTTGCCCGCGCCAACGAGATGCACCAACCTGCCTGGGTTATCGGCAGCGTCACTAAAGGCAATAGCGTGCATGTGGTTTAAAGCGTAGGGTTCGTAATTCAAAAGACCTGAAATCATCAAAAATCTCAGGTCTTTATTTATATACTTATGCCGACTTGACACACAAATTTTTATATTACAACTGGCAAATGTAATCTGGCTTTTTTTTGCTCATTCCCTATCCCTCGCAATCAGATCAGACAGTGTACCCGTACTATGGTTGACAATTTGTCTTTGGTAAGGAGGCAGCTTTTTACCGTTCCACTCTGCTGCTCCTGAGGTGATCATCCCCTGAAAGCGCTCTTCAATGGTTTCATCTGCCGTTACAATCTGTCCGACCGTTCGAGTGTATTGGATCACCGTAATCATGTCTCCATATTTCACCCGGCGCAGTAATTCACGTGATAGATTCCTTAATTTCTGAGTACTAACTCGTATTTCTGTCATAACATATTCTCAAATACGTAATAGTTTTATTGTGACTTCTATTTTAATTATAAAGATTCTTACGGAAAAATAATTATGGGTTGTTTGGCTAATTTTCACAATATTATTAAAGATATTTTCTTTTTCTCAATCCTGTCAAAGATGTAAACATTCGAGAAAAATGATGAAAATTTGTGATTTATTACTTCAGAAGGAATGTCGATCATTGAAGAAATAAAATGTCCATCAGCAATAATTAGTAATTCAACTTCATTACAATTCCTAAGATAAGATTTCACTAATTTATTCTTCGAATCAATTAACCTTTGCAATTCATCTATAGATGTGCTTACCCACCCTGAACTTGTGATGTTCCATAAACTTTTATTTGTATCAGGATTACGCCAGATTTTTATTGAATGAAGAACTCCATCAAGATTAGCTTTTGCAAGATTTTCTGAACTTAGATTAGAGGAATCGTGTGGATTACTTGGTATATGATTTTCAACAGTAAAACAAATGGATTCTACTAATTTTGGAATTTCTTTTTCTTGAATCAAATAATGGGAATTCCAAAAGAAACTTATAAGTAAAGAAACTTTGTTTTTTTCTTCAAATTGTCTTTTTGCTTTCTCAGAAATTACTTGCCTTAATATTTCATTTCTTCTATCAGCCGATCCTTGTTTGTTCTGTCCTCTGATGAAATCTACGATTTCAATACCAATAATATTGGAATTATCTTCCATTAAAAAATCTGGTTCTTCAAAATCACGAATTTCTCCTCTTTTAAATTCTGGAAAAATTTCAATAAACTCTAATAGATTTTTACGTTCCTTTCCCTTCTTATCCATGGTTCTTTTACTCCTCCAGCCATCCCCTTTTGGCCGCCTCGGCAATCGCCGCCGCCCGGTTATCCACGCCCAGACGCGCGAAAATACTCGCGATATGCGCCTTGACCGTGCGTTCACTGATCCCCAGGGCCAGCGCGATCTCCTTGCTGCGTTCCCCGCGCGCCACCGCCTGCAGCACTTCCAACTCGCGTTCAGTCAGTGTCACCTTGCTGGAGGATTCCGCTTTCCGCGCCGGGGTGTTGTTCGTCCGCTGCATCAGTCGGGCCATAATTTCGGGCTGAAGCAGTGTCTCCCCTCTTGCCGCCGCCCGGATGGTATTGAGCAGCGTCTCGCGGTCGGTATCCTTCAGCAGGAATCCCCGAGCCCCGGCTGCCAATCCTTTGATCATCAGTTCATCTTCGTTGAAATTCGTCAGGATCACGATGGCGATCTGCGGTTGCTCCCGCCGGATCGCTTCGATGGCGCCCATCCCGTCCAACACCGGCATTCGCAGGTCCATCAAGATCACGTCCGGCCGCAGTTGGTTGGCCAGGTCCACAGCTTCTCGGCCGTTGCAGGCTTCCCCAGCCAATTCCAGGTCATCTGCCGTTTCCAGGATCAGCCGCAGTCCCTCGCGCACGATCAGGTGGTCATCTGCCACCAGCAGGCGGATCTTGTCTGTCATGCAGCCTCACCTTCGATGACCGCTGCCGGCAGGTCGATCAGGCACCGTGTTCCCTGACCCGGCACGCTTTTGATCTGCAGCGTTCCATTCAATAATCGCACACGCTCGCGCATGCCGACCAACCCGTAATGACCGGGGCCGGCAGGGGCTTCCGGATTGAATCCGATGCCGTCATCCTCGATCTCGATGTGCATATGGTCAGCATCGGCCTGCGCTTTCACCCGGCAGCGGCGCGCGTTGGCATGTTTGGCGATATTGGTCAGCGCTTCGCTGACGATCTTCTCGATCTGCAAAGCGTTTTCTTCATTCAGGAAGATCGCTTCTGGACAGGTAACCTCACATTCAGGTCCGTCCACTGATCGCAGCCGTTCAGCTTCCTCTCTGAGCAGCTCCGCCAGGTCGGTCCTCGATTGCGGCAGCATGCGCAGGTCATCGATCACCTGCCGCGCCTCCGCCAGCGTGGAGCGTGCCCGCCCGATCGATTGCTGAAGGATCGCCTGCGCCCGCTCCTCATTGCCTTTTTGCAGATGGTCCGCGGCTGCTTCCAACTGCAGGATCACCCCGGCCAATCCCTGGGCCAGCGTGTCATGCAGTTCGCGGGCCATGCGCTGCCGTTCATTGGTCAGGGTCAAATTCTCGATCTTTACTGCATATTCGCTTAGTTGCTGGTGCGCGATCTCCAGGTCTTCCAACAGGTCTTCGGCGCGTTTCTTCTCTTCCAATTGTTTGGTAAACAGGTAGACATAGATCACCACAAAAAAGGTCAGTGGCAGAATGGTGATCATCAATGGAAACACATTGGCCCAGCCAAAATACACCCCGCTGATGGTGAACATGGCCGCGATCAGGAGGCTCACCCCGATCAGGCTCCTGCGCAGCGGCCGGACGATCCCCAGCATTTCACCGATCAAACCCATGAACAGGCCGTAAACCAACGTTTCATAACGCGTCATGGCGATCATCCAGAAGACAAGGACCAACTGCACGCCCAGGTAGGAAAAAGCCCGCAGCGCGTTCTTCCCGGCCAGCGGAGAAAGCCAGTGCAGGCCCAGGTGGACCAGCATGAGCAGGCTGAAACCGATCAGTAAGGGAACCGAAGAACGGATCACTGAGTCATTAGTGACGGTGAATCCGTAGATCACGGCCATCGCCAGGGTCAGTAAAGCGAAGAACGGCCAGACCGGTCGGATTCCCTTCAAACTGCTTTTGATCTCCTGCCAGAGAGTTTCTTGTAGATTGGAAGTAGATTCGGGAGTTTTCATCTCTTAGATTATACAGCCCGCCCCCCACCGCGCTATTGTACGAAAGGACAATGTCCGAACGCCGTCCCAGAATTGGCAGTAAGGCGGATGGCAGGAACAGCCCGCCGCCGTAAGATAGGACCATCAAATGAAAAATGTTTCTCTGGAGGTTCGTTTATGAGTCAAAATATTGTAGAAGTCAGCGGCCTAGTTAAAAAATACGCGGATTTCGCGGCGGTCGATCACATTAGCTTCTTGGTGAAACAGGGCGAGGTCTTTGGCTTGCTGGGACCGAACGGTGCCGGCAAGACCACTACGCTCGAATGTCTCGAAGGTCTGCGCCGCATCAGCGGCGGAGCGATCCGCGTCGCCGGGCTGGACCCGCAATCACAGGGCGTCAACCTGGGCTCCGTTCTCGGGGTGCAGCTTCAGCTTTCGGCGCTGCCGGACAGCATCAAAGTAGTGGAAGCTATCCAACTTTTCAGCGCCTGGCACAACACCGCTGTCGATCAGGCCCTGGCCGAACGCTTTCATATCGTGGAACTTTACGGCAAGACCTTCAAACAGCTTTCCGCCGGTCAGAAACGCCGCCTGCAGCTTGTGCTGGCCCTGGTCAACCATCCGAAGGTGATCATCCTCGATGAACCCACCGCCGGGTTGGACGTACAGAACCGCGCCGCCCTGCATGAGGAGATCCGCGCCCTCAAAGCCCTGGGACTCACCGTCATCCTGGCCACCCACGACATGGCCGAAGCAGAAGAGTTGTGCGACCGCATTGCCATCCTCATCAAGGGACGCATCGCGGTCTGCGGCACCCCACAGGAAGTGACCGCCGCCGGCAGCCGCGAGACCCGAATCCTGCTGCATACCCAGGCCAACAGCCTCCTCCCCGGCGAGACCATTGGTGCCGCCCGATTCATCCAGGCCAAAGACGGCTACCTGGAGTGGAAGAGCCGCGATGTTGCAGCCGCTGTTATGCAGGTCCTGCAGCGGGTCCAGAAGAATAACGACAATGTAGACGACCTGCGCGTGGAGCGTCCCAGTTTGGAAGAAAGATTTCTTGAATTAGCGGGAGGAAAATAACCATGAAAGCATTGATCACTTATTTACGCATCCAATTAAAGATCGACCTGCGCGACAAAGGTACCCTGCTCAATTACTACCTCGTTCCCCTGGCCTTCTTCCTGGTGATGGGCGCGGTCTTCTCCTCCATCACCCCGGCCATGAAGGATTCGCTCTCCGCCACCATGTCCATCTTTGCCATCACCATGGGGGCCGTCATGGGCGCGCCCATCTCGCTGGTGCGCATGCGCGAATCCAACACTCTACGCGCCTTCAAAGCCAACGGCATCCCCGCTGCTGCCGTCCTCGCCGTGCACGCCCTCAGCGCCTTCATCCACCTCTTCATCGTCTCGGCGGTCATCTACTTCCTCACCCCGCTGCTCTTCAAGGCCGCCTTCCCCGCCGCCCCCGGATTCTTCTTCCTGTGCGCCGCCCTCTACCTGCTGGCTTGCATCGGATTGGGCATGCTCATCGGCGTCATCGCCCCCAGCCAGGCCTACACCACCATGTTCTCCATGGTCCTCTTTATGCCGACCATCCTCTTCAGCGGCATCATGTTCCCCGCCAGCATGCTCCCCGGCGCCCTCGGCTGGCTCGGCAAGGTCCTGCCCGCCACCTACAGCCTGCAATCCTTCTACGGCCTCGCCTACCGCACCCCCGCCGATATCCAACCCAGCCTCGCCGTCTCCATCGTCGCCGCCTTCGCCGTCCTCTCCTTCACCCTAGCCGTCTGGCGCCTCAACTCCCTGAAAAAGACAGAACAGAACTAAGTACTTAAAAGGGGCTCTAAAAACTTGAGCCCCTATATGGATAAAATTACTATTTTTCTTACTATCTAATAGGAAGTGAACTTGGACGGCATAATTCGCCGTTTGCTGCTTTTGCAAATAAAGTTACCCAACGTTCAACAAAATCTTCCTCATTTTCTAAATCAATTGCTTTTGGCGTCGAACCCAATTGAATAATATCCATAATAAATTTTGCTGCTCCCCTATCAGCTAAATCCAAGTCAGTTTCTGCATATGGTTCAAATTTTTTTGATGAGCGCATCAGTGGACTTGTCATATACATAACCTCCCACCACCTATAACTGTCATTTTCGCCTAAATTTGTATACCAAAGATTGGCACTCCAAATATAGTCCTGTTTCTTTTTTTGAATTACTTGAATAATTCCACCTGTTAATACATCCCATTTACTTTTCGAAAACACGTCTTTTTGAATGTATGGAAATTTTCTTAAATCTACTGTTAATATTGCATCACCCAATCTCAATTCCTTTTTGTTTTTATCAGAATTGACAGATGCATTTATTACATGTGTAATTATTTTTTGAAATAATGAATCAATTAATTCTGTTAATATCTCTTGTGCCTCATCTGCACATGCTTGTCTTTGAATTCTTAAATCATGTTCTGTAATATCTTTTACTTCATTATTTGCTTCTTCCTCTGAAATTTTTTCAGCTACTTTCGAAAGAATTTCAAAACCCTTATTATTATTCTCATTGGCCGATATTTGGGAAAGTATTTCAATTACCCGACCAACAGAAGGACGATTTTTTGGATTTTTCCTTGTCATGTTTTTAAGTAGAGCGTCAAATAAAGGTGAAATCCCATAAAGTTGTGGCAAATTGGAATGGAGATGCTTTTCTTTTAATTCTTCTCCAGAACCTTCAAATGGCGGGTGTTTAAGAAGCAAAGTGTAACCAATTATTCCAAGAGAATAGATATCAACAGCATTTGTTAATAATTGCTCGGTCCATTGTTCAGGTGCCGCATAAGCAGGAGTTAAGCAACCCCTTAAGGTCAATAAAGATGTAGTTTCCTCTACAAATTTTGCAATACCAAAATCTGAAATTTTCCACACCCCATCAGAATATAAAATATTTCCTGGTTTTAAGTCGCGGTGAATTAAATTTGGAACTTCAGCCAATCCTTCAGCAATTTGAAGAAGAATATTTATTACCTCTATCTCGGAAAAGTCAGTTGTCTTAATTTTATCTTGCAAACTACATATTGCACATGGCATTACCAAATAATATAATCCGGATTTTTTATCATATCCAGCATCATAAAAAGGAATAATATGTACATATGTATTAGAAATCAATTCGTTTGCAATTCTTATTTCACGATTTGCTCTATCCATTGCATTTGTTTTGATTTTTTTTATAGCAATTTTTCCATAATCTTTAGAGTAACCCTCATAAACATACCCAAAACCTCCGGGACCTAGTTCTTTTGAAGAGTCAAACTCCCAAATACCTTTTGATAATTCAATTTTTTCTAACATTTTCCCTCCTGTTTTTAAATAATTCGCATATTAGCTAAAATATACGTATTTATCAATTCCTGAAATGATTCTTTTTTGATTATTTTTATAAAATAATGTGCTTATCGAGAGAGAGAGATTATTACATCCATAAATAATTTCAAAAAATAGTTTTAAGCCTTTAATTATATTTTCTTGATTAATATTCTCATTATTTTCAACCAGACCAATTTTTCGAACTTCAGGTTGAACAAATTTTCCAGCTTCTTTATAAGCACGAGAAAGGGTTACTTGATCTGCATTCCAAATTGCATCAATAAGGTCAGGAATCATTTCAAAAATCTTATTAAAATCGATACAAATATTATTACCTGGAATTTCTTCCCAATTTAACGCAAAGTTTTCTGTGTTTTTCCCTGACAATACTAATTTTGCATCTGCACAACTAGAATTTGAAATTTCTGAAACTAAATCAGCAAAATGAATCTCAATTTCTTTTTCTTTTTGTGGAATCTTCAACGAATCAATCAATTCATAAGATTGACTTCTTGAGTTTGGAATAATTGATAGATTTGGATGATATTCATATACGATATTTTTTAAAAAAGAAAATGTTTCTGAATATGTAACTTTTTGCAAAAAAGGAACTAGTTTACATTGATAACGAAAATCTTTATCGATTTTCTTAACCCACTCAATAATTTCTCCATATCCATTTTTTGAAGCTTCTTTCAAAAGATCAGTTTTTGAATAATTTTCATTAAGTTGATTAAGAAATTCTTCCCATTTTCTTTTTTTATTCATTGAATCCATTACACTTGAGAATTTATAAGAGTCCTTTTTTCCCCTTAAAAGAATTTCATTACAAAGATAGTCCTCCCAAGGGTTATCCAAAAATTCATATCTTTCTGGTAGGCACAATGTGATTTTTGCTTTATTAAGCAATTTAGAATATATATTTCTAAATGGCTTTAGATCTATTACTTGATTTGGCGAAAAACGGATTTCATCATATATGAGGCGAGAAATAATTAATTGAGCGTATGCTTTTCTTTCCTCAAATTCATAATTGATACCTAAAGTATCTATATTATAATTTACAGTATCCAAACATCCTAAATAAGCTCTCATATAACCCCACAAATATTTATTCTACTCATTTTTAGAAAAATTACAACAATGTTTTACAGATCAACTAATGATGGTATTGCCCATGACCAGGAGTTTATATCTTACCAATTTAAATTGTTTCCTTTTGTTCCAGTAGTTATCGAAACCATCAACAGTTCCTGCACGTCACTTCTTCGTGCCCTTCGTCTCTTCGTGTTTAAAAATCCATAATCTCACCCCGCCCATTTCGTTTTGGGTAACAATTTTTCCATAAAGAGGCACATTCGCGTAATTAGCCAAATTCGCGTCATTAGCGGTAAATCTCTTTCGTGAAAATTCGTGCAATTCGTGGATATCCTTAGCTCTTCTTGGTTTTTCCACTTGTGCCCCTTGTGCCTAGTATGAAAATGTTCTTCAGAATAAAACAATGCTAAAATACCCCCATGCCTGAAATTTCCGAACACATCCAGGGAATCCTCAAAACCCTGCCCGAAAAACCCGGTGTCTACATCATGCACAACGCCGCCGGGGAGATCATCTACGTCGGCAAGGCCATCATCCTCAAGAACCGCGTGCGCTCCTACTTCCAGGAACGCGGCGACCAGTCTCCCAAGACGCGTAAACTCGTCTCGCAGATCGCCGACCTGGAATGGATCGTGGTCGGCTCAGAACTCGAAGCCCTCATCCTCGAGATGAACCTCATCAAAAAGCACCGGCCGCGCTTCAACATCCGCCTCAAGGACGACAAGCGCTACCCCTACATCAAGGTCCACCTGGCTGACCCATTTCCAAAAGTTACCGTCACCCGCTTAATGGTCAAGGATGGCTCCCGCTACTTTGGTCCCTACACCAGTGTGTGGGCGGTGCACCAGACCCTGGATGTGCTGCGCCACATCTTCCCCTACCTCACCTGCGACCGCGAGATCACCGGCCTGGACCCGCGCCCCTGCCTGTATTACGACATTAAACTCTGCAGCGGACCCTGCATCGGCGCCGTGGACCAGAAAGCCTACCGCCAGCTCATCAGCGACCTGTGCGATTTCCTCGACGGTCACACCGATCCCATCGTCAACCGCCTGCGCGTCGAAATGGAAAGTGCCGCCGGTGACCTGCATTTCGAAAAAGCCGCCGCCCTGCGCGATCAGATCAACGCCATCGACCGTGTGGTCGAAAAACAGAAGGTTATCACCTCTGACCAGCGTGATTCTGACGTTCTGGCCATCGCCCGCGCCGACGGCGAAGCCTGCGTGCAGATCTTCTTCATCCGCAACGGCAAGCTCATCGGCCGCGAATACTTCGTCCTCGAAGGTACTGAAGATATCCCCGATGCCGAGGTGATCCAGGAATTCATCACCCAGTTCTACAGCGAGGCTGCCAACATTCCTGAACAGGTGCTGCTGCCCAATGAGATCGAAGAAGCCAACATCATCAAACAGTGGCTCAACACCCGGCGCGGCGGAAATAAAGTGGAACTCTACGTTCCCAAAGAAGGCACCCCGCAGGAACTGGTACAGATGGCCACCGAAAATGCCGTCGAGACCCTGCAGGCCCTGCGTGTTCAATGGGAAGCCGACAAGAACAAACAGACCCAGGCACTGACTGAATTGCAGACCGCACTCAGTCTGGACCATCCCATCAACCGCATCGAGTGTTACGATATCTCCAACACCCAGGGCACCTCATCGGTGGGCAGTATGGTCGTCTTTGAACAAGGGACCCCGGCCAAGAACATGTACCGCCACTTCAACATCAAGACGGTCAACGGCCCGGACGATTTTGCCAGTATGGAAGAAGTGCTCACCCGCCGCTTCAAGCGCTGGGAATCCTCGCAGGAGCAGCATAAAGTTGGCGAGAAGATCGATCCGTCCTTCTCCGTTCTGCCCGACCTGCTCATCGTGGACGGCGGCAAAGGGCAGCTCGGCCGCGCCATCAAAGTGCTGGACCAGTTCGACCTCAGCCAGCGGATCACCCTGGTCGGTCTGGCCAAACAGCAGGAAGAGCTTTTCCGTCCCTTTGTGGACGAATCACTGCTGCTGCCTCGCCACTCGCAGGCGCTCTACCTGGTGCAGCGCGTCCGCGATGAAGCCCACCGCTTTGCCATCACCGCGCACCGCAAAGCCCGCGGCAAGGTCGGCGTCGCTTCCCGTCTGGATGCCATTCCCGGCATCGGTCCGGCCCGCCGCAAAGCCTTGCTCACCCACTTCGGCAGTATCGAGGCTATCCAGAACGCCAGCCTGGAATCGCTCACCGCCATCCCGGGCATCACCGAAGAGCTGGCCCTGGCCATCCAATCCGGCCTGGAATAAGGGGTGTACTAGTCTGTTTAAGACGAATGTCGCTTGCAATGGCACATCGTTTATGTTATGATATTTCCATCGCGTGAGGAAACAACCTTGTTTCTTCTATTTTTTTATAGAAAATCCATCCGTTCGGAGGGATTTTTATTTCATATAAAGGCAACAATCGAATAATGCGAATAAACGTTCGAGCCTTAGTAAGTCATCGGAGGGAAAAATGACCAATACATTTCTGACCCGTGATGGGTACAAGAAGCTGCAGGATGAACTGGATTTCCTGCGTACCCAAAAACGTGATGAAATTGCGAACCGCCTGCATGAAGCTATGGAGGGCGGGGAGCTGATTGAAAACGCTGAATACGAAGCCGCTAAAAACGAGCAGGCTTTTACTGAAGGAAGAATCAAAGAACTCGAGATCCTGTTAGCTACTGCCCATATCATTGAAGAAAAACCATCTGAGACTAAAATTGTCCAGGTTGGTTCAACGGTAGTGATCCAGGAAGAAGGCAGCAGCGACAAAGAGGAATACAGCATCGTGGGTGTTGCCGAAGCCGATCCGGCCGAAGGCAAGATCTCGAACGAATCTCCCCTGGGCCGCGCCCTGCTGAACCACAAAGAGGGCGAAGTGATCCAGGTGGATGCTCCTGCGGGCGCCTTCACGGTCAAGCTTGTGAAAGTAGGTTAAAGGCACCGGGGTAATCCATTCTCTGCATCTCAGGGCCCGCCCCCAAAATTCAAGGGACGGGCCTTTCGTTAAAAAAGGAATTTCAATATCATGCAACTTTCAGACCTTGAAAAGATACGCTATGAAAAGATCCTTGCCATGCGCAAGGAGGGACGCGAACCTTATCCGACGCGTTCTGAAGTCACCTGCACGATCGCTGATGCGATCAAAGAGTTTGAGACCGCAGAGAATGGCGAAAATGTAAAAGTGATCCATGCCACCCTGGCAGGACGTCTGCGCGCCATCCGCGTGATGGGCAAACTGGCTTTCGCCCACATCGAAGACGGTTCCGGACGGATCCAGCTTTTCCTGCGCGTTAACGAACTCGGCGAAGAGAAGATGGACCTCTTCAAATCCGAGTTTGACCTGGGCGATTTTGTCCAGGCCTCCGGTGAGGTCACCCGTACCCGTACCGGAGAGGTCAGCTTACAGGTAAAAGAATTCAAGATGCTGGCGAAAGCCATCACCCCTCTGCCAGCCGCCAAAGATGAAGTGGTCGATGGACAGGTCGTACGCCATGCCACCCTGGCCGACCCGGAGACCCGTTTCCGCCAGCGCTATGCCGACCTGGCCGTCAATGAGGAAGTCCGCAAGATCTTCCGCACCCGCGCCAAGGTTGTCAGCTCACTGCGCCGTTTCATGGACGATCACGACTTCATCGAAGTCGAGACCCCCATCCTGCAGCCGATCTACGGTGGTGCCGCGGCCAAACCCTTCACCACATACCACAATCAACTGAAACAGGACCTTTTCCTGCGTATCTCTTTCGAGCTTTACCTCAAACGTCTCGTCGTCGGGGGTTTTGACCGCGTCTATGAGATCGGCCGCGACTTCCGCAATGAGGGCGTCTCTTACAAACACAATCCTGAATTCACCCAGATCGAGTTCTACTGGGCTTACGCCGATTACCTGAAGGTGATGGAATACACCGAGAACATGATCGCCTACGTTTGCGACGAGGCTATCGGTACCCGCAAGCTCACCTTCAACGGCAGCGAAATTGACTTTAACCCGCCCTGGAAGCGTGTCAACTTGCGTGAAGGCCTTATCGAAGCCACTGGCATCGATATCAACGCCTACCCCACCCAGGAAAGCCTCTCCAAGGCCATGCTGGAGAAGGGCATGAAATTCAATCCCCAGGCTGCCCGCGGCAAACTCATCGATCACCTGCTGGGCGAATACCTGGAGCCTACTTTCATTCAGCCGACATTCCTCTACGATTACCCGCGCGATATTTCCCCGCTTGCCAAGAACAAGCCCGGCGACCCCACTACCGTGGAGCGTTTTGAAGGTTTCGTTGGCGGTATGGAGCTGTGCAATGCCTTTACCGAGTTGAATGATCCCCTCGAACAGGAAACCCGCTTCCTCGAAATGGGCCGTGAATACAAAGCCGATGATGAAGAACGCCACCCGATGGATGAGGATTACCTGCAGGCGATGTCTTACGGTATGCCCCCACAGGGAGGCTTCGGTATGGGCATCGACCGCCTGGTCATGCTCCTCACCGATCAACACTCCATCCGCGAAGTATTGCTCTTCCCCCACCTGCGCAACCGCGAAGACGAACAGCAATAAACCTGAGATACCCGGTGACCGGGAATCCACTCTTCACCAGAATTAAAAAGCAGCTCCCCGATCTTAATCGATCGGGGAGTTTTATATCTTATTGTGTTTTTGTTAGGGGCTGCCAGACTGCGTCAAGATCTTTAGCTGGGAAATTTGTCAGGTTGGTCAGATTCTGACCATCTGGACTGACTATGTAGATCTCTGAATTCTCGTCCCGGGTGGAAGTGAACAGGATCCACTGATTATCAGGCGACCAACTGGCCTGACTATCCAGGTTCGAGTCGGTAATCTGCGTGATCGTGCGGCCGCGGTCGGCAAACACTGCTGTATAGATATTCGTCTTACTGCCCACTGTACGCGTGTAAGCGATCAACAATCCATCATTCGAGATCTTTGGCTGTGAGACCAGGCCAAGACGGCCTGCATCTGAAGACTGATCGAATTTGCGGGTATCAACAAACTTGGTCCAGACATCGCGCATGGAAAGCACATAAAAATCTGCGTAATCCATCACATACATCAAATAACTGCCGTCCGGAGTCCAGGTTGCTGTATGCTCGGCAAAACGCTCGCTCAAGCGATTTTGGTTGGAGCCATCGGTATTCATTATGAACAATTGCGGCAGTCCATCTTTGCGGTAATAGCTGGTAAAAGCGATCTGGTCGGCAGTGGGATCCCAGGCTGGTTCTACATCATCACCCGCCCGCTGGGTCAGATCCACAGGTTCAGCATCCGCTTTGGTGAGGTCCAGCATCCAGATATCTTTGCCATAAGGATCACCATTTTGTGCGAACTGCTTGCTCAGGCCTGAAAAAAGCAATTTCGTCCCATCCGGTGACCAGTTCAGGTCAGATTTATCGCCTTCGCTGGTAGTGAGCTGGGTAAAATTACTGGCAACCAGTTTACCGCTGGCGTCCTTGCCGACATCCATTAGCCAGATCTGGTCATAGCCGTCTGCCTGGCGGTTGCTGATAAAAGCCACCTTCCCGCCGTGACCGATCAACTCGGCTACACTTTGCGCGGTTGGGATTACCGTCCAGGTTGGGACAGGAGTGGATTCATTTGTTGAAGTCACTTCAGGAGCCGAAGTAGCCTGTTCCTGCGTGGCTGCTTCTGTTGCTGCCTGAGTGGGGGTAGCGGCCAACACCGTGGCTGTCGCTGCTGGAGCCTGAGTCCCCTTTGGACCAAATATCAGGTATCCGCCGATCCCCAGAAGGGCCAGCACCGCGATCCCGATGACAATACCCAACGCCGGAGAGCGTTTACGTCCTCTGGGAGAAGTGTCTATTGGGGCGGCAGGTACCGGGGGCAGCGTCCCCCCTGGGATCGAAGCCGTCCGCGGCGCCATCATGGTCACCTGGGCGTCTCCCCCGCCGATCACCGTAGTTGGATTGGTCAATCCGGAGACAAAATCAGAAATGGATGCAAAGCGCTCATCGGGTTTGATCGAAAGCGCACGAGTGATCGCATTTGAGACCGCATCTGGAATATTGGGAAGGACTTCTTTTAATGGAGTAAAGAAGACCTCTCCCATCATACGTTTGGCCGCGTCCGCAGGTGGTTTACCGGTATACAGGTAATACAGGGTGGCCGCCAGGCTGTATTGATCGGAGTACGGTCCTGTGCGCATACCGCTCACCTGCTCCGGAGGTGCAAATCCAGGTGAGAAAGCCCATGCCCCAGTCCAGGTTTCCTGGCTGGCCTCACCGGCTTTGGCAATGCCAAAGTCCACCAGCACTACCTCGCCTGAGGGCGTGAGTTTAATATTAGCAGGTTTGATATCCCGGTGATAAATAGGGGGTTTATGATTATGCAAATAGTTCAGGGCATTCCCCAGCTCTACCCCCCACTTGACGACCTGATCAGAGCTGATCGCATCATGCCTCTCAACAATTGTCTTTAGATCATCACCCGGGATATAATCCATAACAAGGTATTGGCATTCATCGTCAGTAAAATAATCGATAACGCGTGGAAGATTCGGATGTTTCAGCCCTGCCAGTAATCTAGCTTCACGGATAAATTGGGCGGATGTTGTTTCATTCAGGTTATGATTGATCTTGACAGCGACCTGCGTTTCCAGCGAAAGATCATCCGCCTGGAAAACCTCGCCCATGCCGCCAGAACCCAATTGCTTGGTTATTTTATATCGTTCTTTTAACAATAAACCCGGTTCGATCTTCGCCATTGAGGCCCCTCAGAGTGTTGATTAGATTTCTTTATAATACACAAAAAATGCCATTATATACAAACAAATCTACCCATAAAATCACCAACAAGTTTGTAAGCAGGAGAACATGAACAAAGTCCAAAAACGAAATTTCCTTATTCTTTGCCTTCTTAGCATAATCGTTCTCATCCTTTTCATTGCCCCCAACAAGCACGGGGCAGAGAATCCAGAAATGTTAAGTGTGTTCCAACCGGATGAATACGCCCAATACCCTTACCTGATGCACATGCTGAATAATACCGGGCAGAATTTCATCCAATCCATCCACACTTTTCTGGTTTACGGCCATTATTACTACGGTTACCCATTTTATTTCTTTTCCGGGTTAGCCCTTCTTCCGGTAAAACTGATCCTTGGAGCGAATTGGCAATCCTCGACACCTCTATTGGTGATGATCTTGCGTGAAACGATCAATGTGCTTCCCATGCTCATCGCTATCCTGCTCCTGGTTTGGATGTTCACCAAATACCGCTCCCTCTGGCAAAGCGTTCTGCTTTTCGTTTTTCTGGAGACGCTTCCCCAAGTAGTAGCCAACAATGTCTGGTGGCACCCCGATAGTTTGCTGGTACTTTTCAGTGTACTGACCCTGTTCTTCTTGCAGCGTGATCGTTATCGCCTGGGGATTAACTTTTTCATCTCCGCGGTAACTTGCGGCCTGGCGATCACCAGCAAGGTCCTTGGAGTCTTGTTCGTTGGAACTTATATTATTTACCTGGCAATCGCGGTTCTCTCAAGAAAAGTAAGCCCAGGTAAAGCACTGGTAAAAGCCGGCATTTTCCTGCTCCTCATGGCAGCAGCGATCGTGGTTTCAATGCCGCAGTTGATCATGCCCCAGGAACGCGCCGAGATCATTGCGGTTTTCAAGGGCAATCTCTCAGAAAACCAGAGCGGCTTCTGGGTGCAGGGCGGTGGTCTAACTCAAAATTGGCAGACCCTGACCGGGTACATTCCCATGTATTACGCTCAGTACTGGATCTTCCTGCCAGCGTTGGCGTTAGGCATTGCCGGTCTGTTCTCAGAACAAAAACGCCTGATATCGATCCTGGTGCTCTCCTGGTCAGCCGTTTATTGTGGATATTTCCTGTTCTTTGCCGCCACCCTCCGTCCACATTATTTTTTGCCGGTATTTTTGCCGCTGCTGGCCTGTCTGAGCCTGTTCTGGCCTGAATCGAATGAAAAGATCAGGTCCGCAATAAAAGATCGAAAACTTCCCTCGTTCAGGACGCAGAATTGGATCAATCTCGCAGCGATCCTTTTAATGCTGGCCTCGGTTGCAATGGAAGCCCCCAAACTGGGTTCGCTCTTCAATGGAAAACAATCCGCAGAAGCCAACTCTCCCAGCATCCAGTTTTACAACCAGGTCTATGACACCTGGCTGGACAAAATGCCCACTGATAAGAATTTCACCCTTTACCGTGACTGGCGTGCATATGTTGCTCCGCAAAGCAACTGGAATGTGGTGATGAGCTGGGATCTGATGGATTATGATAGGCTGGCTGAATTAAAGCCTGTGGTCATCTTCCTGGAGGAGGAAAACATAAATTATTTCTCTGATGCCTCCAAACAAGCCATTGCTCTGGACACCCAGGGAATGAAGCGGAAATACCTATTCTATTCAGACGCCAAAGCCGATCAGATCAAAGGCTATGTGCTGCTGGAAGAAAACGAATTTGGAAAGGCTTTCGCTCGTGAAGACTTCTTCAAGGAGTACCTGCAGAAATAACAAAAAACCTCCAGTTTTCACTGGAGGTCGCTCTGAGCGGGCGACGGGAGTCGAACCCGTCTAAGTAGCTTGGAAGGCTACCGCACTACCGATATGCTACGCCCGCATTTGTTACTGCAAGGCAATATTATACCCAGAAATTCTTTTGTTGTGAATAAGAAATGCAGTCGATTTTCTGACTGCATTTCTTTTTACCTTATTCCTTGAATGTAAAGTCAATTCCCGCTATCTTCCAGGCCTCATTCTCCTGGTACATGATAAGGGTCACATAATAGGTTTCGCTTCCCAAAGTAGTCTCACCCTCCAGTTGGGCTGTACCATTATCCACGCTGTTGGATGTGAAATTCCATTTTTCAAAATTGCGTGGTGCAGTAAATTCTGCCCAGGCTTCCTGGCTGCCGATCTCATCCTGAACATCCTTAGTCAGCATATTCCATGAGGCCTCGTTATCCTGGTCCTTCAAAGCCTGCATAAACGCATCACCTGTTCCACCGACATCTTTCAAGCTGGAAACTGCTCCACAGGCTGTCAGGCCAAGTAAAGAAACGATGATCGCACTGATTACCAATATTCTCGTTCTCATTCTCTCTCCTTAATAATAATTGGATAATTATTGTCTTATTATTACAAATAAAGAGGAGAAATTCAAGCCTGAGTTTTAGATCTGTATCGCCTTTCCTTCAGCCACTTCAACGGCTTCAGCGATTACCTCCGAAAGAGTTGGATGGGCGTGGATGTTACTGCCCACTTCTTCTGCGGATAGGCCATTCCGCCAGGCCAGGGTTAATTCTGGCAGCAGTTCCGATACTTCAGGGCCAATCAAATGGGCGCCCAGTAATTCGCCACTATCGGAATCCACCAACACTTTGGCAAAACCGCCGTAATCTCCCAAACCCAGGGCCTTTCCACTGGCCTGGAAGGGAAATTTTCCGATCTTGAAATTGAGACCTTTCTCTCGGGCCTGGACCTCGGTTAGTCCGAAGGATGCCACCTGCGGCTGTGAATAGGTCGCTCGCGGGATCATGGTGTAATTAATGGCGCGAGTCTCTTTGCCCGCCATCGCTTCGGCACATAAAATTCCCTGGGCTGAGGCGGTATGGGCCAACAGTAATTTGCCGGTCACATCGCCGATCGCCCAGATGCCGGGAACATTGGTAGCCATTCGTTCATCCACATCAATAAAGCGCCGCTCTGTCAGCGAAACGCCCGCCTCTTCCAAACCAAGATTCGCGGTATTCGGCCGGAATCCAATGGCAACCAATGCCTGGTCCGCATCCAACACCTGCTCGCTTTCAGCATCAGCTACCTTGACTTTCACTCCAGTTTCTGTGGTTTCGATCCCCATTACCCGGGTGCCAGTCAAAGTCTTGATCCCGCGTTTGTTGAAAGCTTTGGTCAATTCAGCACTGACTTCTTCATCTTCCAACGGCGCGATCCGCGGCAGCATTTCTACCAGGGTGACCTTTGTCCCATAGCCGCTCCAAACTGTGGCAAACTCCAGGCCGATCGCCCCTGCACCAATGATCACCACTGATTCGGGTCGTCTCTCCTGTAAGATCGCCTCACGGAAGGTAAGAACCTTCACGCCGTCCACCGGGAAAGCGGGTGGTACACTGGGACTGCTGCCCGTAGCAATGAGGATATTCTTCGCTGAATACGAGGTGCTTTGCCCGGCTGCGTTTGTGACCTGAACTGTGTTCCTATCGGTCAATCTGGCTGTGCCCATCAGCACAGTGATGTTGTTTTTCTTCATCAAGAAACCCACACCGCGGGTTAATCGGTCGGAAACCTGCCGGCTTCGCTTGACGGCAGCGGAGTAATCCAGGGATAGATTCTCAAAGGAGAATCCGAATTCCTTGCCCTTTTCACGCAATAAATGTGCTACTTCAGCATTTTTGAGCAGTGCTTTGGAGGGAATGCAGCCAACATTCAAACACACTCCACCCAACCATTCTTTATCGATAATACCCACCTTCATCCCTAACTGAGAAGCTCGAATCGCTGCCACATATCCACCCGGGCCGGCGCCGATCACTAACAGGTCAAAATCAGCCATTATGTTCTCCTGAATCTAAAGATAATCTATTGATTCATCTGGTTCATAAAATGTAACAGGAACACCTGGATTATAACAAAACAGGCCAATCTTCTGATCAGCCTGTCAATTCTCAAAATGACTGCGCAGGATAGCATCGCACATCCTGGCCAACCGGACGATTTCCTCAACGTCATGCACCCGCAGAATATCTGCTCCGCGTGCGATTCCTACCGCGCAGACCGCTTCCGTCCCTTCCAAACGTTCTTCCGGGGGCAAATCCAGTGTATACCCGATGAAGGACTTTCGCGATGGGCCCAGCAATACCGGGTACCCCAATGCCTTGATCTCATCCAGGCAATTCACCAACTCCAGGTTTTGTTCCACGGTCTTGCCGAACCCCAACCCGGGATCAAGGATGATCTGATCTGCCAGAACACCGTTCATCAACGCATAATCCACCAGGGCGGTCATATCCTGCTTAACATCATCCATAAAGCTGTTATAGCTGCCAGCCGTATATTGACCTCCCAACCGTTCTTTAAGCACTACTTTCCCTGCCTGGCTGCGGTTATGCATTAATACGACCGGAGCGTGAAACCTGGCCGCCACCTGGACCATCTCCGGATCAGCTCGCAGCCCCCAGACATCGTTGATCCAGTGAACACCGCATTTCAAGGCAGTCTCGGCAACTGAGGCTTTGTAGGTATCCACAGATAGAAGTACATCCAGTTTGAGGTCAGATACCGCTTCGATCACTGGCAGGATGCGGTCCAGTTCCTCACTGGCACTGACCGCGGTCGAGCCCGGCCGCGTCGATTCGCCGCCAATATCCAAAATGTGAGCTCCGCCCTCTATAAAGCGGCTGGCTTGCTCCAGGGCAGCATGCACCACATCCTTCTGGGAAAGCAATCCATCCCCTGAAAAGCTATCCGGGGTGACATTCACGATTCCCATGATATAGGTCTGCCGACCAAATGGAAGGAATGGATCAGGTGCCATGTTTTTCCTTATACTGTTTGATCCCGCTCGTATCCAACCCGGCCAGCATTTCCTTTGTAGAGCTGCTTGAACCGGGCGGTATCAGGTCGGGAACCAGTTCACTCAGAGGAACCAGTACGAACGCACGTTCATTCATGCGCGGATGTGGGATCACCAGGGCTTCAGTATTAACTTCCTGGCTGCCATATAGCAAGATATCAATATCGATCAGGCGCGGTCCATAACGAACACTGGGAACCCGGCCTAATTCGACTTCAAGCGCCTTTATGGTATTGAGCAATTCCAACGGAGGTAGATCTGTGGTCACCTCCAGAACCTGGTTCAAAAAAGCAGGTTGGTCAGTGACTCCCCAGGGCGGCGTTTCAAAAATATGCGATACCCGGGTCACAGTACAGAATTTCTTCAAAGCAGAACAGGCGCGCACCAGGTTTAAACTGCGGCTGCCCAAATTTGTCCCTAAAGCCAGGTAAACTTTCTCTTTTTCGTTCATACCGTTTCAAACCAGGTTGCAAAAAGGATCTGATCCATAGTCACTTCTGCAACCAACCCATTCTTTAGTTGTTTTGTCTTCATCGAGTGGATCACCTCATGGCAGGCTTCCAGGGTTCCCCAATCCTCACCCTCAGGTTTTACCCAACCCGCACCGGAAAAATTCGTCCCCGTTTTTGATGGTCGTTTGCGTCCGGGAGTATTCAAGCAAAACAGCTTCATACTTGAAGACTTACGGCCCATTTTTGATAGGGAATTGTCCAATGCTTCAAGAAAGTCCTCACCCGACACCGTGGACTGGACCAGTTCATCCACATAAACTTCAGGGAACAGATTGTACATGCCCACAGCAGCCGGCGCGGCCAGGACTACCGCAGTCACTCGCTTTGCGCAGACTGAAACCAGCAATACCAGCCGTCGCTCCCCCAGAGTGATCTCTCGGCAGGCACAGTGGAGAAAATACAGCTCACTGACAGCAGGGTTTTTCCAGTTCATCTGGATCGTCTCAGGTTTTAACCCTGTGATAGCTGTCATTACCGGCGAGTTGTTTTCATAAATCCATACGACTTCATCGAGCCAGCGTGGTAGGATATGCTGCGCTTGCAGCCAGTCATTGATGGATTGCTCCTCGGTGAGCACTCCACTTGTTTGCCAGAAAGGAATTGTGGTTTCAGTCATTTTTCACCGCGTTGATCAGGTCTGCCAGCAGCCCGTAAGCTGTGGTCATCGGGCTGGGGTCGTTTTCCACGATCCCCAGTCCAGGTAATATATCCGTTTCAAATTGAACATAAGAACTGGCACCGTTGATACTATATAGAGGCGAACCTGGAGAGATCTTTTCAGGAACAACTTTAGTCACAATTTGTCCGTTCTCGTGTTTCGCGCTGCATACCAGTTTCCAACGTTGGCCGGCTTTCTGAGCATCTTCGATCATCTCTTGGCTGATTCCGCGGATGCCGGTACGGTCCACCTGGTCTGGAGTTAAAGCTCCTCCCATGACAACGTTGACCAGCGCACTCACTTTAATGGCTGAGTCCCAACCATCGATATCAGCGCTCGGGTCAGTCTCAGCCAGCCCCATCTCCTGGGTCTGCCTGACCGCCTGGTCAAAGGATATGCCCTGCTCCATCAATTCAAGCAAGATATTTGTTGTGGAATTTAAAATTCCAACAAATCCCTGTACATCGATCGCTGGCAGCGGTTCGCGGAATAATGAGAATATCGGAGCACCGTCCATCACAGCCGACTCAAAAAAGAATTTTCGGCCTTTTTGCCTGGCCAGTTCTGTCAATTCACGATAAGCATAGGCGACTGGACCTTTGTTCGCAGTAATGACATGCATACCGCCATTGAGACCTGCGCGAATGTGGTCGATGGCTGGTTGGCCGGTATGGTGATTGACAGGGGAATTTTCAAAAAGGACATCAGCCCCACTCATCCGGATCAGGTCAAGGACCGTCTCTGGAGCAGGTTGGGCAGATAGGCTTGTGATCGAGGAGCCATTCTCAGCCAGCGCAAGCGCTTTTTCAATATCCAATCCCGCCGGATCCAACGCCAACCCATGGTGCCCGGTGGCAATGCCAGTGATCCGGGCGGAAAATCCATAATTCGAGTTTAAGATCTCCTGCTTTGACGCCAGCAGGTGCACAAAAGCCCGCGCGACATTTCCAAAACCAACAAGAACCAGTCTTTTTTCTTTCAAGGGATTATCTCCGGCTGATTTGATTTTATCATTTACAGGTAAACACGATCAGTGCAAGCGGCCGTCTTGCCAGACTGCCTGCCTGACTTCTCCGGATTCTCCGATCAATTCAGGAAGAAGATCGCTCAATGATCGTGGATTGCCACTGGTGTAAAAAACAATATCCGCTTGACCTCCCTCTGTATTTAGCCATCCGTGCTCTTTTAGCAGGAATTCGGTCCTTCTGGCAATGGCCGGTGCCGGGTCGATCACTACGACATCAGGGCCGACGATCTCTTTGACCAGTGGAATGACAAATGGATAATGAGTGCAGCCCATCACTACAGTATCGATCCCCTCAGCGATCATGGGATCCAGAGCAGTATGCAGAATTTTCCAGGTCTCATCACCCCTGAGATTACCTTTTTCGATTTCTGCAACCAACCCGGGGCAAGGGCTTTGCAGCACTTTTACATCCCGAGCAAAGCGTTCCACTACGGAGGCATAAAGTTCACTCTGGAAGGTAGCATAAGTAGCCAGTACCCCGACCACTTTGCTGTGAGTCTGTTCGGCAGCCGGTTTGACTGCCGGTTCCATACCCACAAACGGGGTTTCGGGGAACTGCGCTCGTAACGATTTGAGTGATGCGACAGAGGCGGTATTACAGGCGATCACGATCAACTGCGCCCCCTGCCCAAACAGGAATTGCACTGCCTTTGTGGTCAATTGGCGTACTTCCTCCAGGCTGCGCACTCCGTATGGAGTATGTATCTGATCACCAAAATAGATCATCGGCTGAGCAGGAAGCTGTTTTCGTAGCTCACGCACGACCGAAAGCCCTCCCAGACCTGAATCAAATATGCCGACCTTAATTGTTTGTTCTGTCATGTTTCCTCCTACGGCTGTTAAGCTGATGCAGCCTGGACAAATGCATTAAAGAGCGCCCTTTGTTCCGACTTTCTTTGTAAACACTCTGGATGCCATTGTACCCCCGCCAGGAAGCAATGGCCGGGGAGTTCCAAACCTTCGATCAAGCCGTCGCTGGCATACGCAGAGATCTTTAACCCCTTCGCAGGTTCCAATACCGCCTGATGGTGGAAACTATTCACACGTAAAGGCGTTTCTTTAAGGATGCTGAATAATTTTGTTTCCGGGATAATTCTAACCTCATGTGCTTCATAACTGCGGGACCTGCTGATCTCTTTTGTGTCATGCCGGAGTTCGGTCGGGAATTGCTCCGGAATATCCGTATAGAGGCTGCCTCCCAGGGCAGCATTGATCACCTGCAGCCCGCGGCAGATTCCCAGCAGCGGCCAATCCGTCTCAACACTCATTTGAACAATGGCAAATTCCATTTCATCCCGATCGCTGTCCACGCCGCCGATCTCTTCAGAAGGGGCCCCTCCAAAACGGGAAGGGTCGATATCTCCCCCGCCCGAAAGCAGGATACCATCCAGCCTGGAACGCAGCACCTGTACATCCTCCCTGGTCAGGTCCGTGGGCAAAACCACCGGGATCCCCCCAGCCTTCTGAACAGAATTTACATAAGCATGGGCGACCTTGTCGAAAGGTAAAAGTTTATGCGGATATTGAGGTGTCGCAGTAATTCCGATGAGCGGTTTTGTCATAAGCCCCTTCCAGCGATTTAAAGAATAAAGGGCGCAGTTAAAAAAAACTGCACCCTGTAATGAGCATAATTAGAAAGACTAATCGAATTTCTGTTTGAGGCGGGCACTCTTGCCAGAGCGTTCGCGCAGGAAGTACAGGCGGGAGCGGCGGACCTTGCCACTGCGTTCCACGACAACCTTGTCAATACGCGGGCTGCGCAGCATGAAAGTTCGTTCCACACCGATCCCATTACTGGCTACACGGCGAACAGTGAATGTAGAGTCATTGCCGGCGTTATGCATGTACAGAACAACACCTTTGAACTCCTGAATACGTTCGCGGTTGCCTTCTTTGATCTTTACATGAACTGAAACAGAATCGCCGGTATGCAGAGCCGGGATATTGGGGTTCACTGGGGCATCATATGCTTTCAATAAATCGCTCATTTTATACACCTTACCTGAATTTTCTAGCCGTTCTACCGGCGCGAAGCGTTATTATATCACGTGTTTTATGATAGAACAAGGTCATTGTTTTTTACGCTTAAATCCTGTCCTACAGTCACGGTCAACAATAGTACCCGTTAACGCCCAAAAATGCAAGTAATTAATCAAAGAACGGGAACCTTTCGATTCCCGTTCCGATGTGTTATGGAAGATATTTCGCGCCTTCAGCCAGCGCGTCGAAATTCTGAGAAAGCAGCTTCTGATGTCTTTCCGGCAGGTGCCCTTTCAAAGCGGCTTTGATCGATTCCTGCGGAAGCACCGGCAAGTTCGCCAGCAAAGCCCCCAGCAGGACCATGTTGGCCATGCGCTGATCGCCCAGTTTTTCCGCCTCTTTATTGGCATCCACTTCAATTACCTTGATGTCAGTACGCACCGCCTTGCGATCCGTCATGGAGGTATTGATCACCAGGACTCCGCCCGGTTTAACAAGATTCTCGTACTTATCCAACGAAGGCAGATTCATGGCAATCACTGCCTGCGGGTGATGCACAAAGGGAGATCCAATCTCTTCATCGGAAATCACAACGGTGCAGTTTGCAGTGCCGCCGCGCATTTCAGGCCCGTACGACGGGATCCAGGTGATGGCTTTGCCTTCGTCCATTCCAGCGTAGGCTAAAAGCTGTCCGCAGAAAAGAACTCCCTGCCCGCCAAATCCGGCAATAATAATCTCTGTCTGCATAATTCTCTCCGCCTTAGAACTTGATCTCGGCAACCGCCGGATGAACTTTATAATCGCCGACGGGATAGTAGGTCATCATCTTCTCTTCCAGCCATTTCAGGGCTGAAACAGGGGTCATCCCCCAGTTGGTCGGGCAGATGGAAAGCAATTCGATCATCGAAAATCCCAATCCGCGCTGTTGGACCTCAAAGGCGGTGCGAATGGCTTTCTTGGCCATCCGGATATTCTTGGGATCGTTCAAAGAACGGCGCACCACATAACTGGTGCCGTCCAATTGCGAGATCAATTCGGCGGTACGGATGGGATAGCCCTGCGATTCGACATCACGGCCGTTGGGGGATGAGGTGGTCTTCTGCCCTGGCAGCGTCGTCGGGGCCATCTGGCCGCCGGTCATGCCGTAGTTGGTATTGTTGATAAAGAAAACGGTGATGTTTTCGCCGCGGGTCGCCGCGTGGATGATCTCCGCCATTCCGATCGAGGCCAGGTCGCCGTCGCCCTGGTAGGTGAAGACGGTGCGGTTGGGCAGGACCCGTTTGATCCCGGTCGCCAGGGCTGGAGCGCGGCCGTGCGGGGATTGCACAAAATCAAAATCAAAATAATTGTAGGCAAACACCGAGCAGCCGACAGATGCCACGCCGATGGTGTTGCTTTTCAAGTTCATTTCATCCAAAACCTCGGCGATCAGGCGGTGGGCAACTCCATGCGTACAACCCGGGCAATAATGCGTGTTCAGGTCGGTCAGGCTGTCGGGGCGTTCATAGACCAATACTTCATTCTCAACATCATATTCAGTCATTGTGCGCTCCTCTATAAACCTTTTTCAGCCATTCGCGTCAACCAGCGGTCGCGCGGATGGCCGGTGGTATCCAGCCCGCCTTTGGCGACCCTGCGGATCTCCTCCAGGACTTCGTCCGGGAAGGGAACGACACCGCCCATGCGGCCGTAGAATTCAACCGGCAGGCTGTTCTCTGTTGCACTGATCACATCATCCAACATCTGACCGTTATTCATCTCCACCACGAGCATGGACTCTAGCTTCCGGCTGAATTCCTTCAGCAGTTTCTTGGGGAAGGGACTCACCGTGATCGGACGGATCAGACCCACAGCAATTCCTTCAGCTCGAGCAGCCCTTACAGCCGAAAGCGCCAGCCGTCCACAGGAGCCAAAACCAACCACGGCAAATTTGGCGTCTTCCATGAAGTAGGTCTTCACGCGGACTTCATTTTCCTCAATTTGCTGCCAGCGCCGCATCAAACGGAAGTTTTCCACTTCCTGGGCATTCGGATCGAGGTTGATGGAGGTCAAAATGCGTTTCTTGCGGCCTTCAGCCCCGTTGGTTGCCCAGGTCGGGAATTCTGTTTTCATCGGCTTGAATGCAGGTAATTCACAAGGTTCCATCATCTGGCCAATGGATCCATCTGTTAATAAGACCACCAGGGATTGATATTGTTCTGCCAGGTCAAACGAATCCACCATCAGGTCGATGGATTCCTGAACTGTCGCCGGGGCCAGGACAATGGCATGGTACTCACCGTGTCCGCCGCCGTGGACGATCTGGTTGTAATCCGCCTGGGCGGGTGCAATATTTCCCAGTCCGGGACCGCCGCGCATGACATCCACCAGTACTGCCGGCAGTTCTGTGCCCGAGATATAAGAAAGTCCTTCCATCATCAAACTCACACCGGGGCTCGAAGAACTGGTCATCACGCGCTGACCGGTACAGGCAGCGCCGTAGACCATGTTGATCGCCGCCAGTTCACTCTCCGCCTGCACAAAAGCGCGGCCAAGTTCAGGCATACGTTTGGACATATATTCCAATAATTCTGTTTGTGGGGTAATTGGATAACCGAAATAACCCGCGACGCCCGCGCGTACTGCTGCTTCAGCGACCGCTTCATTCCCTTTCATCAACTGTCGTGTCATTGAAAAACCTCCTATTCAGAATCCCGATTCGCAGCGGGTTTTTCACGAAAAACAGTGATGGCGGCTTCAGGGCAGACAACCGCGCAAATTCCACAACCAGTACATCCTTCAACGATCATGGCGGCCGGGTGGTATCCCTTTGCGGTGATACGCGCACCGTCCAACCCGAGTACATGCTGCGGACATGCATTTACACATAATTCGCAGCCCTTGCAGTACACTTCGCTTACAATAATGTGACCCTTTAGGGGCATTCCGTCCTCCTCGAGTGAATTTTGTCGTGACTTTCAGGCATAAAAACGCTTACGAAGAACAATAGCTAATTCCCTACGATCTCAAGCATGGTTGTGCAGGTTATTCAGTTGTAATTGTTCAGAAGTTTATGAAATTACCAAATTGATAATACCATAAACTGGAATTAATCTCCTATCCATTCAACCAGGGTAGCCTCCCCCTGGCCAACACCAACACACAGCGTCGCCAGACCGTAGAAAGGTCTGGAAGTCTGTGAGGCGCGCCGCTTCATTTCGTGCACCAGAGTCGTCAGGATACGGGCACCAGAACATCCAAGAGGATGCCCCAGGGCGATAGCCCCCCCATTTACATTGGTGATCTCATGCTTCAAACCCAGGTCGTTCATTACCGCAAGCGCCTGGACTGCAAAAGCTTCGTTGAGTTCGATCAGTCCCAGGTCGGTTACCTTCAAGTTTGCCCGCTGCAGTGCTTTCTGAGTAGCCGGTACCGGGCCCAAGCCCATGACACGGGGTTCAACTCCAGCAGCCGCGCAGGCGATGATCCGGGCCAGCGGCTTTAAACCGTATGCAGCCGCTTTTTTTGCGCTCATTAACACCAGACCGGCAGCACCATCATTCATCCCTGAGGAATTCCCGGCGGTCACAGTACCTCCCTCGCGGAAGGCTGGTTTTAGTTTCGACAGGGATTCCGGGGTGGTATCGCGCCGGGGCCGTTCATCCTTATCCGCGAGGATCGAAGCGTTCTTTTTTTGAGGGATCTCAACAGGCAGGATCTCCTCCGCGAAGAAACCGTTATCCATAGCTGCGATTGCCCTGCGGTGGCTTTCGGCCGCGAAGGCATCCTGGGCTTCGCGCGTGATCCCTGTAAGGTCCGCGATATTTTCTGCCGTCTCCCCCATGACATCAGTTCCATACAGTTCCTTCATGCGGGGGTTCGGGTAACGCCAACCCAGCGCAGTATCATACGCCGTTACATTACCAAACGAAAATCCCTGCTCCGCTTTTGGCAGGGAATAGGGCGCACGTGACATGCTCTCCACTCCGCCAGCCAGGTACAGGTCACCATTTCCGCTGCGGATCGCATTGAAAGCCATATTCACTGCGGTTAACCCAGAGGCACACAGTCGGTTCACCGTTGCCGCGGGTACACTGGCAGGGATCCCTGCCAGAAGCGAGGACATCCGCGCCACATTGCGGTTATCTTCACCCGCCTGGTTGGCACAGCCCCAGTAGACCTCTTCAATTTCATTTACATCAAGGGAATTTCGCGCAACGAGAGCTTTGAGTACTGCAGCCCCCAGGTCGTCCGGCCGGACCTTCGAGAGGGATCCGCCAAGAGCACCAATTGGGGTTCGAATCGCATCCACGATCACAACATCGTCCATTCAACCCTCCACAGTATTCATTATTTAAGATTCTACCACTGAAGCAATTTTCATATTTGCAAACTGAAACCACGAATGGTTTTTCTACGAATCTCGTATAATTACAATGGAATGGTATGATTCCTTCTGGATGCCAGGGAGCCTGCTAATTACTTTGAAACGCCGTACCTTGATCCCATTCTCGATCCTGATCCTCTTCAGCCTACTCATAAGCAGCTGCGGAGCTTCTTCGACTACATCTAGCGGCAATGTCACCTTTCAGGTCAATCCCAGTTTCCGCGAGTTTTACCAGACCCTTGGCGGCCAGGAAACACTCGGCCCCGCCATCTCGGAAAGTTTTACTCGCGATTCCTATGAGTGCCAGTACACTACCAATGTGATGATGTGCCTGAACCCGTTGATCTCGGATGGAACACGTTTTTTTCTGTATCCACTCGGCAATCAAATGGGCTTTACCAACGTCACCGGGCAAACTTCCCTTGAAAGCGGCTCCCAGGTGGTCAATGGCATCACCATTTACGATGCCTTTCTGCCTTTGTACAACCAGCTATCCGGTGAAAAATATGTCGGCAAACCGATCACAGAAGCTCGTTTGAATTATTCTCAGAAACGTGTGGAACAGTTCTTTGAAAATATGGGGTTTTACAGCAAGTTCAGCGACAACGATAAAAAGGTATACCTGCTGGCCTACGGTGTTTATGCCTGTCATTCCGATTGTAAATATACCGCCTCGGTTGATTCGGCGGTATCCATTAACAGCAATCCAGCAGACAGTCAGCCCTTACTGGATGGCCTGTCCAGGATGGGCGACACTTCTGTCATCGGGCAGCCATTGACCCAACCTTACATTGCCCCGGACGGGATGGAAGAACAGGTTTACACAAATGCAATCGTTTATGCTTCCCCGAATGACTTGAAGCATGCAGCTCTGCGTCCCCTGGCGAAACTTCTCAACATCACTTCCGGAACTCCCGGCCCGCAAAAATATGACAGCTCAAACGGAGTGGTATTTTACGCTACAGATGGGTCCAATGGATTCCATGTGCCGCTCGATTTCGACAAGTTCATCGCCAACCACGGCGGTCTGGATATTTCCGGCAATCCGATCATGGAAGTTTACCAGTACGACGAGACTACCTTCCGCCAGTGTTTCGAAAACTATTGCCTCGATTACCATTCCGATCAGCCGGACGGGCAGCGTGTACAGATGTCTCCGCTCGGGACCCAATATGCGGGGCAGATCGCCGTTTCATCCGAAACCACTGTACCAGAAACTTTTTCAATCACCCCCCAAACTGTTACCTTGCAGGCAACTGTGCAATACCAGCAGATCCCGGCCAACGCGGACCAAAAAATGGATATCCAGATCGTTCGCAACGATAATCAACAGCCGATCACGGGGGTAACCGCCGACCTGACCATCACCCTGCCGGACCAGTCTGTTTACAGCGCCACCTTCCCCCAGACCGGTCTGGATGGACGGGCATCGATGATCATTTCGGCAATGAATAATTTGAGCAATGGACAGATCCTGGTCTACCAGGTCTGTCTGAATCAAAATGTAGGTGAACCCGTTTGCACCAATGGCAGTTACCTGATCTGGGGCAGCAATTAATTGCTATCCAAAGCAGCTTCACCAAAAACAGCTACCCGAGAGATCTTTCCCGCAATACTGTAAACATACAACTTATACCTGGCGCTTGTTTCAGCAGAAAGGTCAACATCTTTGCTGTACTGCCTGACAGCCACCACATTGCCGTCTGCATCATAAGCTACAGCAGCGATCCAGAATTTTGATGCTTTCGTCTGTGTACTAACAGTTCCCTCTACACTGGCGGAATAGCCATCACTGGAGATATTCGTTTGCGGCTGGTCGAGCGTTAATGCAACCAGCGTCGAATCGGTGCTGCTGACTGGCAGTGCGCTGAAAAGCTGGACCTGCACAGAATAATTAGCAGCAACCGGGGGGGTGAAATACGCGAACAGAGGGAGATCATTGCCCGTCTGCAAATGATTGAGTGGAAGCAGTGCAGGCTGTACCTGTGTTTCGTTGGTTTCGGAATTGCTGAGGATAAGCTGTGCGTCCACACCCTGAACGGTAAAACCGAGCTCATTATGTACAACCGCGAAACAATATAAACCGCCGGTGAGTGAAGGGGTGCATTTAGGCGCTTCCACCACTACAGCCACAGCCGTTGGGGTCGGGGCTTCCGGGGTCACATTTGCCGCCGTGCCTGCTGCCGGAACCACCACCTTCATTCCTACTTTTAACGAGTACGGGTCCAGGTCAGGATTCGCTGCCAGGATCTGTTCTTTGGTCAACCCGGCTTTTGCCGCGATCGTCCACAAAGTATCTCCTGCTTTTAAGGTGATGATCATGGGCGTAGCGGTAGGCATCGCGGTAGGAGTGATCGTCGGTTGATCAACGGGTGTAGCCGTATCGGTCGGAGTTTGTGTCGCTGTGAAATAAGGGGTAAGCGGAACCCCGGACTCATTCATCTGCTCGGCTGAAGTATTCGAGGCTGTGCACCCGGCAGCAGCCAGACAGGCAAGCCCGATCAATAACAGCCTGAAATATTTTTTTGGTCTCATAATCTGCATTATACCTGAATTATCTTGCCCTGCTTTTCAGGCTATGCTAAACTCAATCTATGATCTCTGAGCAGGAACTTTATTCACAAGCAATGGCTGCTTTAAATGCAGACGATCTGGCCAAAGCCCGCGACCTCTTCTCTCAATTACTTAAAATCGACCGCAAGAACGTAGATTACTGGCTCTGGCTCAGCGCAGCAGTTGAAACCCCCAAGGAACGCATATATTGCCTGCGTGAAGTAATGCAGCTGGACCCCAATAATGAAGAAGCCGCCCTCGGGCTGCGTATGCTGGGAGAATCTGCCCCGCCTCCGCCGGAGATTCACACAGACCCTCTGTTCATCCCATGGAAGACCCAGATCGAACTCGAAGATGAACGCCCTGACCACGGCAAATTAGGCCCGCGAGTGGCAGTATTTTCCATTCTGGGCATCGCGGTAGTCGGGATGATCGTTTTTGGTTTGCTTCGTGCTTTTCATCCCTTCCAGCAGCAATCCACAGGGGCGATCATTCGCTACACATTAACTCCAGTTCCTTCCAGCACGATCACACTGACCCCAACAATTACCCCCACAGGTCCCGCAGCATTATCGATCAACCTTGACACGACTTTTACCCCGACACCTTTATATGTAGCCACACCGCATAACCGGCTGGAAGCCTATGCAGCCGGTATTCGTGCTTATGAGAAAAAAGACTGGGCAACAGCAGCTGGTTATTTCCAGCAGGTGCTTCAAGTGGAACCCAACGATGCGGATGTTTATTTTCACCTGGGGAATGTCTACCGTTACCAGGGAAATTATTCGCAAGCGCTGAGTGCCTATCAGAGCGCCATGAAGATCGATGCCAATTTTGCTCCTGCTTACCTTGGCGAAGCCCAGGTCTATATTTATGGCCCTACAGTTAAAAATGATGTGGCGATCACTGATCTACAAAAAGCCATTGAACTTGACCCAAATTTGAATGAAGCCTCCCTCGAACTGGCTGAGTTGATGATCGATCAGACATCTCCGGATGCCGCCCTGGGGATGCTGGAAAAATTGGATGCCTCCCTGCCCAACAACGCGCGAGTGGAATTGATCCGGGCACAAGCCTACCTGGCTAAAGGCGATACTGACCTTGCATTGAATTCTGTCAATAAAGCTCGTGAATACGACCGCTCCATTCTGGATATTTACCTGGTCTGGGCAAAAATTTTGCAGGCGCAGGGAAAATACCAAGACTCGATCGTACCGATCTTAACTTATAAAGCCAATTCTCCCTCCAGTATTGGAGCGGATGTACTCCTGGCAAAAGCGTATTACTATACCGGTAAAGTGGAAGATTCCCTCACCCTTTTGAGTGATAGCCTGAAAAAAGATAACAAGATCACAGATGCCTACCTGCTGCGCGCTGAGATCTATATGCAGCAGAAAAAATACGAAGAAGCCCGCTCGGATTTCAATGCCATTCTGCGTTACGATTACAACAATTTCGATGCCAACATCGGAATCGGCCGCGTCCTTTTAGCCAAGACCCTGGCTGGCAGTGCTTACAACCAGTTCGATTTCACCGAAGATCTGGCAAAAACGGACAAACAAAAGGCCATTTTCCTTTACTGGCGCGCTGCTTCTTTACAGGGATTGGATATGGCTTCAGCAGCCATCCGTGATTACCAGGCTGCTCTGGCTTACCCGGATGGAGTTCTTCCGTCTGATCTGCGGCAGGATGCTGAAAAACAGATCGGGCTGCTTGCCACAGCGACTCCCACAGCCAGGTTAACAGCTACACCTGAAGTGACCTCCACCCGCCAGCAAACTCCTACGAAGGCAACCCCTTCGATTTCCCCGACCCTGACAAAACCATCCGTCACCCCAACCAAGAAGAAATAACGTGCAGCGCAGAGATGTATACCTCCTTGTAAAAAAAAGACAAACTCAGCGGTCCTCTTCACACCGCGATTCGATGTCCTTCCTGGGCGGTACTGCCCGGGGAATCCTGGCAATCGTTTCTCTGCTGATCTGCGTTGCCCTTATTGCAGTGGGATTCATCTACGCCTCATTGGCCGCTGATCTTCCTTCCATTGAACAGTTACCTGTTTTGTTAGGCAGGCAAAATGGAGAGCTGCTCCAACCCACCCTGATCTATGACCGCAGCGGCAGCCAGATCATTGCTACCATCGGTAATGATGGGATCACACGTCATTTTCTGGGAGTGAACCCCGACGAGAAAGACCATTTCAGCCTTCAGTTGGTTAAACTGACCACGGCTGAACTAGACCCGACTTTCTGGTCCGGCAATGGAGCCACTTCATTTATCGAAAATGAAACACAAGCCCAGACCATCGCGGAACGGCTGGCCAAAAGCTTGCTCTTATCTACTGAACAGACTTCCCGTCGTACCAACCTGCGCACAAAGCTGCTGGCTTATCAGATCGTTAAAACCTATGGACGTACCCAGACACTGGAATGGTTCCTGAATAGTGTCTATATGGGGCATCAAAATTACGGCATTGAAAGCGCCTCACAATTCTACCTGCACAAATCCGCGGCCGACCTTTCTCTGGCGGAATCTGCATTGATGGTCAGCCTGATGCAATCCCCGGCGTTGAATCCGGCTGATGCTCCGGCTGCCGCGCTTGAAAATGAACAGGCCCTGCTAAAAAAATTATCCACAAAGGGCGTCATCAGCGCCGATGAATATCAATCCGCCAGAACTCAAAAGGTCACTATCTTTGGTGACAAAGATGATTCCAAAGATCTAAATGGTGCCTACATCCGGCAGGTCATTGCCCAGTTGAATGAAGAATTGGGGCAAGACCGGGTCGAACGCGGCGGTTTGATCGTCACCACTTCTCTGGACCTGGATGTTCAAGCACAGCTTGAATGTGCAGCCCATTACCAGTTGATCCAGATCGCCTCCTCTGCTTATTCCGGAGTAGCCGTCGAAAGCAACTCCTGCCCGGCTGCCAACCTGCTGCCAACCCAGAGCTTCAATTGGGAAGGTTCTTCCGAGTTGATTGCCGGAGGTCTGGTAATGGAACCGCAAACCGGACAGGTACTGGCCTACCTTGCTCCCACTACGATCAATGGGGTTAAAGAAAATCCCGATCTGGAACTTGGCTCTCTGGCAACTCCCTTTGTCGCACTGGCATCTTTCGCCCGCGGTACCTCGCCTGCCAGCCTGCAATGGGATGTTCCCGCAACTTTGCCCGCGGCAGTCTCGCAGCAAACCAATCCTGACGGCACTTTTCATGGACCGGTCAGTGTCCGGACAGCAATTGCCAATGATTACGTCGTACCCTTTGCAGCCTTACTTGACCAGATGAATACTCAAACCGTCTGGACATTAGCCAACGCTGCCGGGTTAAGCTCACCCAAAAAAGAAAATGCTTCCATCGACCTGCTTTTCAATGGTGGGGCAGCTTCACTGTTGGAAGCCGGTCAGGCTTACAATACACTGGCTGCAGAAGGCAACCGCAATGGCGTTTTGATCTCTCGTAACGGTGAGATTGAGCCTGTTTTTGTGTTGAGTGTGCGCTCTTCAACCGGCCAATCTGTCATCGATAACACAACTGCGCAGACTCAGGCGATGGTCAGCCGCTCCTTGAGCTACCTGATCAACAACGTGTTAAGCGACTCGTCCTCACGGTGGGCCAGCCTGGGCCATCCGAATGTACTGGAGATCGGCCGTACCACTGCCGTAAAGAACGGGCAGGTTTCAGACAAGAACCAGGTCTGGACCGTTGGCTATACACCAGATCGGTTGGTCCTGGCCTGGGTCGGGCAGGCAGCCCAGCAGGCCCAACAGAAATCCGCCATGGATATCCGCATGTCAGCCGGCCTGTGGAACGCCATGATGCAATACGTGACCCAATCACTTCCCGATGACCCCTGGCAGCAGCCTCTCGACGTTAGCACTGTTCAGGTGTGCTCGCCCTCCGGTATGCTGCCTACTTCCATTTGTCCAAATGTCGTCAGCGATGTCTTCCTCAATGGGAATGAACCCACTCAGGCTGACACCCTGTATGTAAAAAAGAGTATCAACCGGGAGACCGGCTTGCTGGCCACTGTATTCACTCCAACCGATATGATCGAAGACCAGGTATACCTGGATGTTCCCGCGACTGTGCGAGATTGGGCCAGCGCGGCCGGTCTGAACATTCCTCCGCTCGGTTACGATGCGATCTCGACCACACAAACCAATCCGCTGGTTCAGATCAGCAGTCCGGACCTCTTTGCCCCTGTTAGCGGCAAAGTCACCATTAAAGGGACTGCGGCTGTGGAGGACCTGGCTTCCTACCAGGTACAGGTCGGTCAGGGGATCAACCCGCAATCCTGGCAGCAGGTAGGCGACACTGGCACATCGGCAGTTACTGACGGCACACTTGCCGTTTGGGATACCACCGGGCTGGACGGCCTTTATGCAATACGGCTAAACGTAGTCAATAAGAGCAACCAGATCCAGACTGCGGTAATCCAGGTAACTGTGGACAATACCGTTCCGGAGATCAAGATCAGCTATCCCACGGATGGCAGCATCCTCACCCCGACCGCCAATGTCGTCACCCTCAGTGCCGACGTGACCGATCAGGTGGGAGTCGCCCGGGTGGAATGGTGGCTGGACGGTAAAAAGATCGGCGAAAGAACACAGGCTCCCTTTACCTACCTGTGGACACCGAAAAATGGGGAACACATAATACAGATCAAAGCTTTTGATACCGCCGGAAATACATCTGAATCAGAAACAGTCCAGTTTACCATCGGACATTAACCTCAAAACAAAGCTGGTGAATGACCTTTCATCCACCGCATATCTGAACATTCTGGAGGAAAACAATGCCAAATACACCAAATCCTGTATTGAAAAAGTTGGGGCTGGCTGATACTGACCGTGTCGCCATTATCCACACCGATGATATCGGAATGTGCCAGTCAAACGTTGAAGCTTTCTCGGATCTCTGGGAAGCCGGGATCATTTCTTCAGGCGCACTCATGTACCCATGCCCATGGGCAAATGCCGCCATCGAGATGTGCCAGAAGAATCCGCAGATCGACATGGGGGTCCACCTCACCCTGACCAGCGAATGGAAATCCTACCGTTGGGGACCGCTCTCGACCCGCGACCGCCGCTCCGGGCTGATGGATGAGGAAGGATACTTCCCGCACACCTCCGAAGAAGTACAGAAGAATGCCAGGGTTTCCGCCGTGCGAGCTGAGTTGCAGGTGCAGGTGGAACGCGCATTCAAAGCTGGCCTGAAACCAACGCATGTAGATACCCACATGGGTTCGGTCGCATCCGCCAAATTCATGACCACCTATGTTCAACTGGCCAAAAAGACCAAACTTCCCCCCATGATCTTCCGCATGAATGAAGAGGAATGGCGTGGTGCCGGTCTGGACGCGCTGACCGCCAAACTCGCCGCCCGCTTGATCTTGCAGTTGGAAGACCAGGGGATGCCCCTGCTGGACAATATCTATATGATGACCCTGGAATGGCAGGAAGGCTATCGAGAACTGACCAAAAAAGCCCTCTCCGACCTTAAACCGGGTATCACCCACTTCATCATTCACCCCACCAAAGATACTGCTGAATTGCGCGCAATCGCCCCTGATTGGCGCGCCCGCGTGGCCAATTACGAAGATTTCATGAGCGATGAGATCCGCCAGCACATCAAGGACATCGGCCTGCACGTGATCGGTTACCGCGCCCTGGCAGAGTTGATGAAATAGATAGACTAATCTATTATAGTTTTTCAAGAAATAAATGAAGCCCCGGTTCTTCGATGAAACCGGGGCTCGGTTGAAATAATTCCTGGATATTTACACAAATGTCGGCAAAGGGATTTACTTGTACAAATCCGCAATTGAAATGCGGATTTGTACAATATCTTCGATTAAATCGAGAGATCCGATTTCTCAATGAGCCGGGTCTCTCGAATTATCTTCTTAGTTACAGGTTGAAATATTTCTAGCCATTCTTGCTTATGAATTCTTTATAAACCAAGAATTATTGCCTTTTCAATAATATTACAAGTTCGTTCCTAATACTTTCAATCATTTGAATTCTTTCGTTCTCACCAGGCCGTGTGGCCTCATCAAATAGTTGTTCATTAGGCAATTGCCAAACCGGTCCTTTTCGTGGAGTATCGCCTGTTATTCTGGGAAAGAGATGCCAATGAAGATGTGAAGAACCATTACCCAATAATTCATAATTCATTTTCTCTGGTTTAACAGCATTGAAAACCGCTTCTGCAACAATAGACATTTCTTCCAAATACTTTTTCTTAAAAGCCGGTTCTAGCTGGTGCAACTCGGATGAATGGACCTTACATGTAAAAACTGTATATCCTTTAAATCGCTGATACCATCCAAGCACAGCGTATCCAGTTTCAAGCTCCATAATAATATATGGGTCAGCTGTAACAGTTTGCAAATACTCACAGGTCTTGCAAAATTTAATTGCATTTTGATTTTCCATAAGTGACTACAACCCCCTGTATTACGAATTTTCTTTTCATAAAATCAATTGTCACGAAGGAATAGACCTGTGCGGGTTATTTGGCGAAAATTTCCTTTAACTCAACCAGGTCCTTCACTACCAGGTCAGCCCCGGCTTTGAGCAGCTCTTTTTCCTTGCCAAAGCCGCAGAGAAGACCAATGGTCTGCGCTCCCGCCCGCTTGCCGGCCAGGATATCCACGGTGGTATCGCCGATCATGACAATATTCTCCGGGGAAATTTTCATCTGTCCGGATGCATAAAGCACGGGTTCTGCGAATGGTTTGGTATGCTCGCAGGTATGTGAACAGACCAATGTCTGGAAAAATTTCCCCAGGGCAAATTGCTCCACAAATTGCCGGGTGGAGCCTTCATCACGAGCGCTGACAATGGAGAGCGGATAGCGCTGCGCCAGGTCTGCCAACAACTCATTGGCACCGTTCATCAGCCAGAATGGCCTTCTGATGTGCTTACGCCTCCGGATCAATTTCTCGTAAAGCCGGGCGAGGTTATCATCCAGGCTGCACACATCCAACCAGTGATAGACCGCGTTGGCGGGAGTTTCCGCGACCATGATCAGCCAGCGCGAAAAAGGCCGCAGGTTCACATGCGGGAAAATAAGCTTAATTCCCCTAAGCGCTTTTTCCACCCGGGCAATATAATTGTCATCGGTATCGCTCAAGGTACCGTCCACATCGAAGCAGATCGCTTTTACTCGGGTCGGGTCGAAGGCCATATTCTACTCACCAAATTTCAACTCATTCTGTATTTTCGATTTCAGATCAAGCGAAGGGACCATCATCCACAACACTGAACTGCCTGAATGCTCCATAACGATCTGCCCATCCGTGTTGGATGCCCAGGAGACGGAATCTTCACTGTGATTGTTGCCTGCTCCCCAGCGGTCCGCCGCGTATGTTTTCACCGCATCCCAATATTCCTGCGCGTCTTTCTCAGTGTCCCAGGTCGATTCCCAAATCAGGATCGATTTTCCTGTTGTGTCATTGACGTAAAAATAATAATGGTCGCCGCCCCAGCCGTCAGTGGCTGTTTTCGCGGTATCGGTATCCAGTTGGAATTTACTGTCCCGCCCATAGGCCAGGATCAAATAGCTGTACCATTCACCCATTTCATTATCATCTGCCAGACGCCATTCTTTTCCAAGTGTGCCAGACAGGTCCGGCAGGGAAACCTTCACCGGAACATCATTGGGATATTTGTCCGGGTGAATGATCTGTTCAGTAGAGACTGGCGGGTCCTTATAAGCATTATCTACTGCGGTCCACTTGTTTTTCATGTACAGGTCGCTGACAAATTCCAGTCCATACTGATAGGGGAACAGGAAATCCTGCTTCATATAAGCCGGGGCTGAATCATAGACCGGGCTGGTATAGGAGTTCTGAAAATCCTGTATTTGTTTTTTATCTTTATCGGTACCGTATTTATACAGCCAGTATTGCTCTGAAAGAGTAGCATCCCCTTCGATCAAGGCTGTAATCGCCGCGCAATACTCGGTATGGTCCTTGCAATAATCCTCGTTATCTTTTAAGCCGTCGCGGATATCATAATTCTGGTCCTGGAGTACATGTGTAAACTCATGGGAATACGTCATGCGTTCCGTGCCATTGAATCCTTCATCTGAGACCACATACATATCCTTGGTCTCATTATCATAAAAACCGGCAATTTGCTCGGAATATAACTTGATGTAGAAATCTTTCAGATCAAAACCAGCAGACAGTAAACCGAGAGCGCTTAACTCCTGCACATCATCCTTTACATCCTCGTCGGTATAATCCTTGAAGAAGTCATTGATCACCTTGTCTTTTAATTGATCTGTGGTCAACAAAGCGCGGGTCAGCGGTTTGCTTTGTTTCAACCCGCGGTAAGACATCACTTCTTCCTGAATCTGGTCCATCTGGTCGTCATCAGTGGCAGTGGCAGTGGCAGTGGCTGCCGGTTCAGTAGCGGTGATCTCTGATTTGCTTTCCTTTGAGATCATGACCACTGCGGTAATTGCCACAATGCTGAGAATCACACAACCGACCACAAGGATCGACAGAATGGATAAAATAATTTTCTTTGACATAGACACCTTTGAAAAATTCACCATTGGGATTTCGGCAGGGATTTCAATCCGCCCTGGCGAAAATTAATTCCTCCTAAGTATAACTGAAGGCCGTAATTTTTATACGGTTTGTTGTTATAATCGAGCCCATGAAATATCACATTTGGACCGAAGGCTGCCAGATGAACGAAGCCGACTCCGACCGGGTGGCCTCGGCTCTGGAACATTTAGGGTACACCTATTGCCCCGTGATCGAAGATGCCGACATCGTCGTGCTCAACACCTGCGTAGTGCGCCAGTCTGCCGAAGAGAAAGCCATCGGCCGCCTGACCACCTTGCTGCCTGAAAAGCGCAAGCGCCCGGATATGGTCATTAATATGATGGGCTGCATGGTCGGGATAAAAGGGGAAAATCCCCTGCGCAAACGCTACCCTTATGTAGATGTATTTTCTCCCCCCTCAGACCCGCGTCCGTTGGTGGAATTCCTGATCCAACGCGATATTAAAGACGAAGAAAAAGCAGAAACAGCCCGCCGGTATGCCCTGATGGACGGCGACCTTGTGCTTCCCGAACCTATCCTGGGCAAACAGGTAGCCGGGTTTATCCCCATCGTGTACGGATGTTCCCATGCCTGTGCCTACTGCATCATTCCCTACCGCCGCGGCATCGAAAAAAGCCGCCCGCCACAGGAGATCATGGCCGAAGCCCATGCCCTGGTCGCCCAGGGAATCAAAGAGATCACCCTGCTGGGCCAGATTGTTGACCGCTACGGCAAAGACGAACCGTCCTATCCCACACTGGCCAAACTGCTCGAACAACTCAGTGACATCGACGGTCTGGAACGTATTCGCTTCCTCACCTCCCACCCCAACTGGTGGACGGATGAGCTATTGGAAGCGGTTGCCACTCTGCCCAAGGTAATGCCGCACATCGAGATCCCCAACCAGGCCGGAGACGACAGCGTTCTGGCCAATATGCGCCGCGGCTACACTACAGATCAATACCGTCGCCTGGTGAACAAGATCCGTGACCGCATCCCCGGAGTTTCCATCGCCACCGATATTATCGTCGGCTTTCCGGGCGAGACCGAAGAACAATTTGAAAACACTTACAACCTGCTGGCTGAGCTGCGCCTGGATATGGTGCACCTGGCCAGGTATTCCCCGCGTATTGGCACCCTTTCAGAGCGGACCATGCCGGATGATGTTTCTGAAGAAGAAAAATGGCGGCGCTTCCGCAAGATCGAGAAGCTCGAAGAAGAAGTGATGCGTGAGATCCATGCCCGCTACCTGGGCCAGGTGGTCCCCATTCTCTTCGAAGAGAAATCGAAGAAACGCTGGAAAGGCCGCACGCCTACCAATAAACTCGTCTTCGTCGATTCTGACGAGGACCTGCACGGCCGGATCCTGCCAGTGCGCGTTACCTGGACGGGCCCTTGGTCCATGCTTGGAGAAATTGTCACTCAGGAGTAAATGAAGAAGCTTGTGCTTTTCTTTGCCTCTCTGGCGATTGTCGCCGCCCTGGTGATCGGGTATTTCTTCATTCTCGATCCTGCCCGCGCCAGGAATCGTACCCTGGCTGTCGTTCAATTCATTCGCAATCCACAGGACCATACCAACTGGATCATCCCGGTCAAGACCCGCTGTGGTGAGGCTCCCTTCATCTTCCCGACGGATGGCATGGTGGGGTATCTCTGGAATGACACTTTCAAGGCAGGTTACCGCCACCAGGGGATCGACATCTTCAGCGGCACCGAAGCGGGTGTGACCCCTGTGTACGCCGTTTATGACGGCTACCTGACTCGTCTTTCGGACTGGAAATCGGCCGTGATCATCCGTATCCCCTCGGACCCGCTGCACCCCGGCACTCAGATCTGGACCTACTACGCACACATGGCAAATCCCGACGGCAGCAGCCTGATCTCCTCCGCCTTCCCGCCAGGGACCAGCGAAGAATTTGTCAAAGCCGGGACATTCCTGGGATTGATGGGCAACTATTCCGGTGACCCCAACAGCCCCACCGGTGTTCATCTGCATTTCTCGATTGTCAGAGATGATGGCACTGGCAGTTTTACTAATGAGACCAACATTTCCAACACCTACGATCCCTCCCCGTATTTTGGTCTATCCCTGAACGCTTCGGATGATCCAACATTACCAATCCTGTGTTCTACTCCTACTGTAGAATAGCCGTGAAGATGCGTACGGCAAATATTTCATCGATAATTCTGATTATGCTATACTCATATCGATGAATACCTGTGTTCAAGGCACAAATCGTTATATGCAAAAATTACTGGCCAGCAATATACTTCAATTTAAGCGAATTTTAGGATTAGAACAGCTTTAAAGGGGAAAATGGCCGAAAATTCCGATAAAACACAACTAGAGATTCTTTATAACGTCAGCCGCGAGCTGGCTGCTTCTTTGGACCTGCATAACGTACTGGAACGGGTCCTCAATCTTTCCACTTCCAATATTGGCGCTGAACGGGCCAGCCTGGTGATCCTGGATGAAAAAGGAAATCCGCTGGATGCGGCGATCATTATCAATGGTTCGCTTGTGCCCACTACGATCGAACAGATGCATGATGTGATGACCTCCGGTTTGGCAGGTTGGGTAGTCCGCAATAGAGAGCTGGCAGTCCTTAATAATACAGACACAGATGAACGTTGGCTTTCACGTTCCACCGAAAAAGGTCCCGGTTCGACCGGGAAATCCGCCCTTTGCATTCCTGTCATGGCCCATGACGATCTTGTCGGCGTTCTCACCATTGTTCATTCCAGGATCAATTTCTTCACAGAGGAAGATATAGCTCTGCAAAAAGCGATTGTGGAACTGGCCGGTATCTCCGTTCAGAATGCACGGCTCTACAACCAGGTCCAAAATGCGCAGCAGCGCTATTATGATCTCTTTGAAGAAAGCCTGGACACCATTTTTATCACCGACCTGAACGGGAAGATCATTGAGGCTAATGAAGAAGCCTGTGCGGTCACTGGAAAGACAGTAAAACAACTTAAGAAGCTAACGATCAGCGATCTTCACGCACCAGAATACGCCCGGCTGGGCACGAATTTTGAAATGGTGACGAGCGGAACACTTCTGGCTTATGAATCAACCCTGAAAAAATCCGACGGCACATTGCTCCCCGTAGAAGTTCATGTATCGCAAGTGATCGCCGCCTCGGATATCTGCCTGCAGTGGCTTTTCCGCGACATTCAGGAAGAAAAGAAACTGGTCGATTTACGCAACGATCTTTCTGCCATGCTTTATCATGACCTCCGTTCTCCCCTGGCTAATATCATCTCCAGCATGGAGATCATGAGCGGGCTCATCCCGTTGGAAGAATCTGAAACCCTGCAATCCGTTTTTGATGTTGCCAGAAGGTCCACCGAGCGTATGCAGCGTATGATCGACGGATTGCTGGATATTAATCGTTTGGAATCCGGCCAACAGATCACACGGAAACAAAAAACAAGATTAGCTTATGTGCTTGATGATGCCTGTGAAGTGATCCAGGGGGCTGCAAAGAATAAGGAGATCACCATATCCAAGGAGATCGAACCCGGTCTGCCGGACGTGATGGTTGATTCTGAAATGATCCGGCGGGTCATTATCAATCTCACGGAAAATTCCATCAAATTCTCTCCTAACGGTTCCACGATCCGCGTGGGAATGGTTCGTGAAGGGGTATTCATTAAATTCTTCGTTGAAGACCACGGCCAGGGAATCCCGGAAGAGAATAAAGAGGAGATCTTTGAAAAATTTGTCCGCCTGAAACAGAATTACCCGATCAAAGGTTTGGGGTTGGGGCTGGCATTTTGTAAGCTTGCAGTTCAGGCCCATGGTGGTAAAATCTGGGTTGAAAATAACCCGCAAGGCGGTTCGCGGTTTGTTTTCACTTTACCCGTTAGCTGATCATAATTATTTCTTCCCTTTTGAGGTGTCTTAATGCAGGAAATCGCTTCACGCGTTTTTATTGAGAATTCTTTCCCCGGCGTCACCCTTGGAGCCATCAACTGGCCGCACGGACTGATCCAGATCGACGCACCTTTCAGACCCGAAGACGTGCGCACCTGGAGGGCTGAACTGGTCTCCATGAGCGGCGGCGTTGACCGCATTCTCATCAACCTGGATGCTCATTTCGACCGCACCCTGGGTTCACGCCTGGTGGAGTGTATGATCCTTGGTCATGAAAAAATGGCCCAGATCTTTCATGATCGCCCCATTACCTTTAAAGCCCAGACCATTGAGACTGGCGCGGATTGGGAGCTTTATAACGGCATCGGCTCGATCCGCTGGGCAGCCCCCGAGATCACCTTTAGCGATCGTCTGGAGATCTATTGGGATGTAAACCCCATGATCCTGGAATATCACCCGGGGCCTTCAACCGGGTCCATCTGGGTGACCCTGCCCGTAGAGAAAGTGGTCTTTCTTGGAGATGCGGTGGTGCCCGATGCGCCTCCCTTCCTGGCCAGCGCGGATATTCCCGCCTGGAAGGAAACCCTCGCCCTGCTTTCTACCCCCGAATATAAAAATTTCACCCTGGTCTCGGGCCGCGGCGGCCTGGTAACTATGGAGCAGGTGAAGGAACAGGTCCACTTCCTCGACAAGGTGGAAACCCATCTGGCCAAATTAAACGAGAAAAATGATGCCGCCGAGTTGGACAGGTCCATCAGCCAATTGCTCAAATCATTCGATGTCCCGGCAGATAAAGCCGCCCACTATGCGCTGCGCCTGCGCTGGGGCCTGACCCACTACATTAATCATCACAACCACCCCAACAAAGAACCGGCTGAAGAATAATCCTTCAACCTTCACGCATGGAGCATTCAGAATCTTCCCTGAAAAATAAAGCACAGCAGGCAGTCGACCGCCTGCTGTCATTTTACGGCCTGCCCACCTGGAGGAATCCCCTCCCGGCGCTGGATGAACTGGTCTCAACGATCCTTTCACAGAATACCAATGACCGCAACCGCGACCTGGCCTTCAATGAGTTGAAAAGGAGACTGCCCACCTGGGAAGCTGTGCGCGATGCCCCTACCGAAATGGTGGTAGATGCCATCCGCATCGCCGGGTTGGCTAACCAGAAAGGGCCGCGCATTCAGGAAGTGCTGCGCCAGATCACCGCTGAACGCGGCGAACTGAATATCGATTTCCTGCGTGACCTGCCCCTGGAAGAGGCCCGCAGTTGGCTATTAAAATTCAAAGGGGTCGGCCGAAAGACCGCTGCCATTGTGCTGCAATTCTCCCTGGGGCGCCCGGCCTTCCCGGTGGATACCCACATCTACCGCGTCAGCGGCAGGCTGGGGATCCGGGAGGCAGACCTGACTCTAGAAGAGACCCATGATTTTCTTGAATCTGCCATCGCTCCGCAGGATTACTATGCCGCCCACCTCAACCTCATCCGCCTTGGCCGCGAGATCTGCCACGCCCGCAAACCGGACTGCGACGTCTGCCCTTTAGCTGAGATGTGCGACGACCTTAATTACCGAAAAAAAGAAACGTTATAAAAATAAGCATTTTTATCCACCAATCTTTTATTACTACTTGTTGGTCTGGATCGTCTTGTCATGTTCCATTTCATTCAAACCTTCAACTTGATAATTGAAATAATAATAGAGAATAAACCATAATCCATTTTGGGGTTAGCATGATCGTTCCCCACTATATCGTAATTATTGGTAAACTTCCGGTTAATTGCTCATTTTGTATAATATAAGCCCTTGCCTGCAACGACCCATTTCCTCCCATAAATATCTTCATAAGGAGTTACCTGGTAGGTTGTATACCAGCACCAGACTTTTTTTTCTATATCCAGCCAGGCTGACCCATTATCTCCGGTAAACCAAAGTCTTCCGTCTTGCGTATTTTTGACAACCTGGGCGTGCCTAAACCGCGGAGTTAAATCTTCTGCATAATTGGTTATAAAGATTGGATTGTCGATCAACCTGAACCAATTCTCATTTTCGTCCATCCAGGCATCATTATCTAGCCATAGTCTTCTGTGGTTATCCACAAAAACACTGGCGTGACCATTCATAAAAGCTAATTCAGTTGGCAAATGAATAGGGGTAATTTTAGAATCAGCAAAGGTGAATACAGATAATCCTGTACTTTCGTAAACCAAGTGTGGATTATATGTCAATAAGTAGATACCATTATCCAGGTCAAGATAGGTTGAAACAATAGAAAAATCTTTGATCGAAATGATTTTTTTAGGGATTTTTTCAACAAAATCGTACTTGTAAATTGCGTCTCCACCAACAATAAACCAAAAAGATTCTCCATCAAACTCAACAATTGTTTCTCCACAATAAACGTTGTCGTTACAAGAAGGGATTCCATCAATAGGTATGTCTTCAACGGGTCCAACAGATTTAAAAGAGTTGGAACTTTCATCAAATTTGCTTAAAATCGAAACGCTTTGACTTTTCTGATCAATATTAGTATTTGCATTGATCGACCCCCAAACGGATCCATCCCTGGCAAAAAAGAGCTTATCAACATAATAAGATATGCCATCATTGCTCTTGAAATTAACCTCAATATTTTTCGACTTTTTTGTATAAGGGCTATAAATTGTAATGGTCTGAAAGAAGTTGTAATCTATATCCTTGCCTTTAGGCCAGGCAAATATGTTTCCTACCCAAACCTCCAAGCTGCCATTATTCACGCGGGTCCCCATCACTTTACTTCTTAGCCATACAAAACCTTTTTTTTCTAGTGAAGAAGTATCTAGTTGCAATTCCTTATACCAGGGAGAAGTCGGGAGAACCACTTCGCTGATACCTGGCCTTGCCTTTGATTCATCTGGCGCAATCGAGTAAGCAAAAGTCTCCAGCGGCTGTATACAACCGTCCTTTACCTGAAGTGGTTCAACGGTGGGTTGCACTGCAAGCGGTGTAAGTATATTCTCAGCTTTAACAATGGTAATAGTTGGGGATAGAAGAAGTGCGATTAGCACACCTACTAATAGCAGGATAAGCACTCTAAAGATTTTTTCGATTAACTTCATAGCACCCCCAATGTTTGATTTTTTTATTCAAGTACACATCAGTTGGAATGCAGCTTTTATTGAACTACTATGTCACTCCCTACAAATAATCCACTTATCTTCCCATGAAACCAATAACAATCTGCAGAATTGTATTGTTACGGGATCAATAATTGAACCTGGAATTGTTAATTATTGGCTAGACGATCCTGTTTAGGCTCATCAAGCAACGGACGTTCAGGCAACCAGGTCTAGCCTCTGCCTTCACAATGAATTTCTGATCAAGAAATCCCCTGCCCTATTTCATTTCCTTCTCACAACCAATTTCAATCCTCTGACTTCTTCTACAACCAGTGCCTCGTCTTTTTTGATCGCTTTGCTGTCTTTCGTCAGCAGTGCGCTCCACTGCTCGCCGCCCACCTGCGCGATTCCGGTTGGATCGATATTTGTATAAGCGTACCCCTCCCTGCCAGCCAGCGTCTCTTTGCCCGTGACCACAGGGGTTTTCATCACGCGCACCGCCAGCAGCACCACCAGCAGGAAGGTCCCGCCAATTAAGACCCCCATTCCCACGACCAGTGGAACGGAAACATTGGCGAAACTCGGCACCCTGGCGGAGTTGAACAGCACCAGGCCACCGGCGATAAATGAAGCCGTACCGGCAAATGTCAGCGCGCCGTGCGTGGGCGCCTTTATATCCAATATGAATAGAACAAATGCGGCCAGGATGAAGATGATCCCCACCCAGTTGACCGGCAGCAATCCCAGGCCGTAAATACCCAGGGCTAACAGGATCACCCCCACAAATCCGGCTACCCAGCCGCCGGGGGTGGCCATTTCAATTAACACCGCCATCGAACCGATCGAAAGCAGCACAAAAATGATATTCGGGTTGGTCAACAGTCCCAGCACGTTTTCCACCTCGGTGATGGGAGTTTCCACGATCTGAGCGTTCGCTGTCCGAAGAGTGACCTTTTCGCCGTTCACGGTGACCACGCGGCCGTCCAATTGCTTGAGCAGGTCCTCCTCATCGGTGGCAATGATATCAATCAGACCGGCCGAAAGGGCCTCTTCTGCCGATGCCGCCTGGGCCTCATCGATCGCTGCTTCAGCAAGTTTCACGGCTTTTTCTCCGCGCCAGGCCACCAGGGAGCGGGCGGTGGCTTTTAAAGCCTGTTTTGTCTTCAGGTCTTCAGTGCTATTCAAATCCTGCCCCTGAGATCCAACCGGGCTGGCTGCTCCGAGGATGGTTTCGGGGGCCATCGCGCTCACCTGGCCTGCCAGGGTGAGCAGTGTCCCGGCCGAAGCGGCCATCGAACCTTCCGGCGATACATAAACAACGACCGGTGTGGGGCTTTTGAGTATCTGTTGGATCAGGTCGGTCATCAAGTCGATGCTGCCGCCGGTGGTGTTGAGTTCAACGATCACTGCTGAAGCATGTTTTTCGGCGGCCAGGTCGATCCCGCGCTGCAAAATTATCTTCCAGATCGGCGTCAGAGGTCCATCCAATTTAACGGTAACTACTTCTGGAACAGTGCTGTCCGCATGGACAGCGGTGCTGGTGATTCCCGCCAGGAATGACGAAAAGACCAGGGTGATCAGCAAAATGCAATTGAAGATCTTTTTTTTCATAGCCACCTCTGCAAAATGATTATAGCATGCTGAAAAGTGGGCTGTTTTTCTCTGCAAATGAAATTCCTACTATTTGTTAATATTCTTCTTGTATTCAAGCGGTATCCTTTAGTCTGTAAATAAGTAATCATTCTTTCATAAGGAGTTTAACTATGTCAAAAATTATCGGTATCGACCTTGGAACCACTAACTCAGTCGTATCCGTCATGCAAGGCGGGGACCCGGTAGTGATCACAACAGCAGAAGGCTCACGCTTGTGCCCGTCTGTTGTCGCTTTTTCCAAGAACGGCGAACGATTGGTAGGTCAGACCGCGAAACGTCAATCAGTGATCAATGCTGAGAACACGGTATTTTCCATCAAACGCTTCATGGGCCGCCACTATGACGAAGTTGCCAATGAACGCAAGATGGTCCCCTACCAGGTGGTTGCCGGCCCTTCCGGTGATGCCCGCGTACACATCCCGGCCACCAACCGCGATTATTCACCGCAGGAAATTTCAGCCATGATCCTGGCCAAATTGAAAGCGGATGCTGAGGCCTTTCTCGGTGAAACTGTCACCCAGGCAGTCATCACCGTTCCGGCATACTTTAACGACAGCCAGCGCCAGGCAACCAAAGACGCCGGTAAGATCGCCGGTCTGGAAGTGCTGCGTATCATCAACGAACCGACCGCGTCCGCCCTGGCTTACGGTCTGGATAAAAAGAAAAACGAGAAGATCCTCGTCTTCGACCTTGGCGGCGGCACATTCGATGTCTCCGTTCTGGAAGTCGGTGATGGTGTGTTCGAAGTCAAATCCACCAGTGGTGATACCCATCTGGGCGGCGATGACTGGGATGAAGTGGTCGTGAACTGGGCCGCGGATGAATTCAAGCGCGAACAGGGCATTGACCTGCGTCAGGACCGTCAGGCCCTGCAGCGGCTGCGTGAAGCTGCCGAAAAGGCCAAGATCGAGCTTTCCAGCATGATGGAGACCGAGATCAACCTGCCATACATTACCGCGGATGCCACCGGCCCGAAACACCTGGTGCTGAAACTCTCACGCGCCAAATTCGAGCAAATGACCGCTGGTCTGTTGGAACGCTGCAAAAAGCCATTCGAGAGCGCGCTGAAAGATGCTGGACTTTCCGCATCGCAGATCGACGAACTGGTCCTGGTGGGCGGCTCCAGTCGTATGCCCCAGGTGGTTGACCTGGTCCGCAAGCTGATCAACAAGGAACCAAACAAGGGCGTCAACCCGGATGAAGTTGTTGCCATTGGCGCAGCCATCCAGGGCGGTGTGCTCGGCGGTGAAGTGAAAGATATTTTGCTTCTGGATGTTACCCCGCTTTCACTGGGTGTGGAAACCATGGGCGCGGTCATGACCAAGGTCATTGAACGCAACACCACCATCCCCATCCGCAAGAGCCAGATCTTCTCGACGGCTGAAGACAGCCAGACCGCTGTGGATATCCATGTACTGCAAGGTGAACGCCCCATGGCCGCGGATAACATGAGCCTGGGCCGCTTCCGCCTGGAAGGGATCCCGGCTGCCCCGCGCGGCATCCCGCAGGTCGAGGTCACCTTTGATATCGACGCCAACGGCATCCTCAACGTGACCGCCAAGGATAAAGCCACCGGCCGTGAGCAGAAAGTAACCATTACCGCTTCTACCAACCTGCAGAAGAACGATATCGAGCGCATGGTCCAGGAAGCCAAAGCCCACGCCGCGGAAGATGACAAGCGCAAAGAGCTGATCGAGGTCCGCAACCAGGGCGACAATGCCGCCTACCAGGTGGAGAAAGCGGTCAAAGAAGCCGGCGACAAACTGCCCGCTGATCAGCGCGACCGCATCAACAGCAAAGTGACTGAACTTCGCAGCGCTCTTGCCGGAGAAGACACGGCCTTGATCCGCCGCCTGACCGACGAACTGCAGCAGCAGTACAGCCAGGTGATGCAGGCAGCCGTACAGGGTGCTCCACAGGGGAACCCTGGCCCAGCGACAGACGGTCCGCAGCAGAGCGGCGGTCCCTCTGATGGGGACGTCGTGGACGGCGAGTTCACAGAAAAATAAACGGTGATCTTTCACCGTATATCCTCCCGGAGCAGAAGACCGCTCCGGGAGCTTTATTTACTTTCTGAAAAGGCAAAATTTTGTCGATGATATAATGACTTTATGAATAAAAAACAAAAATCAATCCTGTTCGCATTCTTAACGGTGATTATTTTAGGCGTTTGCCTGTTGTTCATCCCTTCCATCTGGTCCAGAGTCTCTTATCACGCCACAGATCTTTATGGAAAGGTAAAATATGCGCTCTTCCCGCCGGAAAATGCCCTCTTCGTACCGGGGAAGAGCACCGCTGACCCATTGGTTGAGACAGCGGCGCATGCCACTCTTGCCGCGATGGCTACTTCAACTCCACTGCCTACCGCCACGGTTCAGCAGATCACTCCCACCCCAACAAATACACCCATTCCACTGCCTAGCAAAGCCTACATTTCCGGTGTGAAACAGGAAATGGAAGAGTGGAACAATTGCGGTCCGGCTACGCTCTCCATGTATTTATCGTACTGGGGCTGGGTCGGCACCCAGGATGATATTGCCCCGATCGTCAAACCCAATTCGCGTGACAAGAACGTCATGCCCTATGAATTGGAAGATTTTCTGGTTAGCAACACTGACTTTATGGATGTCATCCGTATCGGCGGCGATATGCAAACCCTCAAAGCACTGGTCGCCAATGGCATCCCCGTCATGATCGAAAAAGGATTTTCCACCGCAGATCAGGGCTGGATGGGCCATTATGAATTGGTCGTTGGGTATGATGACGAAAAAGGGGAATTCCAGACTCAGGATTCCTACCTGCAGATCTCTCAACCGAATGCCAAATACTTCTCGATCACCTATGATGATTTCTATCAAAACTGGCGCGCCTTTAATTTTGTTTTCCTGGTGGTTTTTCCGCAGAGCAAACAGAACGATGTGATGAATCTGCTTGGGCCGTTATGGAATGAAACGGATGCTTTCCAGATCGCGCTCAACCGTGCCATTACAGATTCATCGACCTTGACCGATCCGCGCGATATTTTCTTCGCCTATTTCAACATGGGCAGCAGCTACGTCAAGCAGCAAGACTACAAAGACGCGGCCACCGCCTATGACATCGCCTTTATGAAACTCCCTACGATCTCCAGTGAGTTGCGGCCATGGCGTATGATGTGGTATCAGACTGGTCCCTACTATGCATATTACTATACCGGGCGTTACCAGGATGTGATCGACCTGGCCACTACTACTTTGAATGCCATGAGCGAACCGGTATTGGAAGAAAGTTATTACTGGCGCGGACTTTCCGAGTCTTCTCTCGGGAATACAGATGCCGCCCTGATTGACCTGCGTAAGAGTAATGAGGTCCACCCGAATTTCGGTCCCGCAGTGGCTGCCCTGGGACAAATGGGGGTAACTCCTTAATCGTATGCTTAAACTTATCCATTTCGCCGACGCACATATCGATATCGCCACCCACGGAAAACATGACGCAGCCACCGGGCTGCCCGTGCGCGTGTTGGATTTTCTCAAAGCTCTCGATACGATAGTCGATACCGCCATCAACGAAAAAGCCGACCTGGTGATCTTCGCCGGGGATGCTTATAAGGACCGTACGCCCGCACCGACCTTTCAGCGTGAATGGGGCAAACGCCTCATCCGTCTGTCGTCTGCCGGGATCCCTACCCTGTTGTTGGTCGGGAATCATGACCTCAGCCCAGCCGCCGGGCGCGCCCACACCATGCAGGAATTCTCCACCCTTGAGGTCCCTCACATTCATGTGATCGACCGGCCGGTTTTCCTCAGTCCAGCCGACCTGGAAGGACTGCCGTTGCAGGTCATCGGCCTGCCCTGGATATACCGTTCGGCATTCATGGCCTCACAGGAGCTTTCGGGCGAAAACCCGGAACTGATCAACCAGCAGATGGAAGACAACATCAGCAACATTCTCACCCACTGGCTGGATGAAAAACTCGATCCATCGCTGCCCACCGTCTTCACAGCTCATGGCACCGTCATGGGGGCAGTTTACGGTAATGAACGGACGGTGATGCTGGGCAAGGACCTCATCATTCCTGGCAGCATCGTTAAAGATCCCCGCCTCGATTATGTCGCCCTGGGGCATATTCATAAAGCGCAGGATGTGAATAAGGGAAGTTATCCCCCGGTGGTTTATCCGGGTTCAATTGAACGCGTCGATTTTGGCGAAGCTGCCGATGATAAATACTTCGTCATTGCCAATATTGTGCGCGGACAAACCACCTATGAATTTCGCAAATTAAACGGCCGCCGTTTTATCGACCGCCTGGTTAAAGTGGAAAACAGCAGTGAGATGATGGAGAAGGTACTGGCTGCCATCCCCTCGCCTGAAGAACTCAATGAGACAATCTTCCGTCTGACTGTGGATTATCCGCGCAGCCTGGATACTTACCTCGATGAGGCTGAAGTCCGCAGCCGCGTAGCAGCAGCGTTCGATTTTCACTTGCTGCGCAAACCTCGCGAAGAAGCCCGTCTGCGCCTGCCCGCTGATGAAACCATCACCGGGCTGACCCCACTGCAAATGCTTGATCTCTACTGGGAAACCACCAATCAACACGCTATCGAAGATCAAACCCTGAAACAAATGGCTGCATCGATCATCGAAACCGCCAATTCAGGTCAGTATCCCGAGGAAGACTGATGAACATATTTCTTGAGATCCTCATCATCCTGGTCCTCATCCTGATCAACGGCTTTTTCTCCATGTCAGAGATCGCCCTGGTTTCTTCGCGCAAGGTGCGCCTGGAACAGCGGGCTGAAGAAGGGGATAAAGGAGCCGCAGCCGCCCTGGAACTGACCAATTCGACCAACCGGTTGTTGTCCTCAGTTCAGATCGGCATCACCCTGGTCGGCATGTTCACTGGTGCCCTGGGGGGTGCCACTCTGGCTGAACAATTCAGCAAGTTGTTTATCAATATCCCCTGGCTGGCACCCTACGCCGGCGCTGTCTCCCTGGTGATCGTAGTACTGCTCACCACTTACTTCTCGCTGGTGCTGGGTGAGTTGATCCCGAAACGTCTGGGCATGAACAACCCGGAAAAGATCGCTTCACGGGTAGCTGGTGTGATGAATTTTATCTCGAAGATCTCATCACCGGTGGTTCACCTGTTGACCGCCTCAACCGACCTGGGAATTAAATTGCTGGGAGTTTCCGCCAGCGAAGAGCCGCCCATCACGGAAGAGGAGATCAAAGGCCTCATGGAAGAAGGCACCCAGGTGGGCGTCTTTGAGGAGACCGAACAGAACATGATCGAAGGCGTCTTCCGCCTCAATGACCGTATGATCAATGCCATCATGACCCCGCGTACCGAGATCGAATGGCTCGACCTGGAAGACCCGGCCCAACTGCTGTTGGACCAGGTGATGCGCTCCAGCCACTCGCGCTTTCCAGTCGCCGATGGCTCCCTGGATGAAGTGATCGGTATCCTAAATGCCAAAGACCTGTTGGAACAGCATATCACCAACCAGAAGTTCGATATCCCGGCACTGGTCCAGAAACCCCTTTTTGTCCCGGAAAATACTCCGGCATCACGCGTTCTTGAACTGGTGCGTGAATCCGGGCTGCATGAAGCATTGGTCATAGACGAGTACGGCGGCCTGTTGGGCATGGTTACCCTATTCGATGTGCTTGAATCGATCGTAGGTGAACTACCTGCTCAGGATGAAGAATCTGAGCCCGAGATCGTCCGCCGTGAAGATGGTTCTTACCTGCTCGACGGCCTTCTGCCTGTGGATGAATTGAAAGATCTGTTCGATCTCAACGAACTGCCCGATGAAGACAAGATCGGCTACCAGACGCTGGGCGGGTTTGTCATGAACCAACTTGGACACATTCCCAGCAGCGGACAGAAATTTCAGTACCAGGACCTGGCTTTTGAAGTGATGGATATGGACAGCCGCCGGGTGGACAAGGTACTGGTCACTCCCATTCCGCAATCCCCAAATCCTACGCAAGACGAGGAGTAACCCTTGATCCCAATACGTCTGCATCTTCGCGGATTCCTTTCCTACTTTGACCCCGTGGACGTGGATTTTGAATCGTTCGACCTGGCCTGTATTTCCGGTCAGAACGGTGCCGGCAAGTCCTCCCTGTTGGATGCCATGACCTGGGTACTCTTCGGTGAAGCCCGCCGCCGTGACGATAGTATTATCAATTCCAAATCCGAAGCGGCCGAAGTTGCCCTGACCTTCGATTATGAGAATAACCGTTATAAAGTTCAACGATCCAAACCCAGGGGCAAACCGACCCTGCTTGAATTTATGCAGTTGGACGAAAATGGCTCGTGGCGGCCGCTTACTGAAGCCACCCTGCGCGCTACTGAAGAACAGATCCAGAAAGTGCTGCGCCTGGATTATGAAACATTCATCAATGCCTCCTTCTTTCTGCAGGGCAAAGCCGATCAGTTCGCCACCCAGCGGCCCTCGGACCGCAAGCGCATTCTTTCGACCACTCTTGGCCTGGAGGTCTGGGAAACTTATAAAGAGGAAGCTGCCCGCCGACGTAAAGAAGCTGAAGACCGGGTGAAATTCAAAGACCAAAAATTGGAAGAGATCGAAAGCGAACTGGCCGAAGAGAACGACAGAAAAAATCGTCTCGCTGCTGCGTTGAAGGACTATGAAACACAAAAGCAGCTCTATGATTCAAAAAAGAGCCTGCTTGATCAACAGCGTGTCTTGCAGGAACGTTTCGACAAAGACCGTCAGCAGCTTGCCCGCCAGCAGCAGGATATTTCTCGACAGCAGCGTGAGCTTGAGGTCCAGGAGAATACTCTGCGCGACCGCCAACAGGAGCGCGGCAAATTACAGGAACAAATTGCCGGCGAAGAGGATGTAAAAAAATCGCTGGAACAATGGAAAAATTTTCAGAAACGTCTGGAAGAGCTGGATACCCTGGCCGGGCAATTTCAGGGGATCGAAAACCAACGCCATGTTCACCTTCAGACGATCAACAGCGAGGCCACCCGCCTGCAAACCGAGTTGGGCAACCTCAAACGCTCAGCGTCCGAGATCGAGGTTTTGCAAAGCAGTCTGGTAGAAAAAAAAGTTCAGATCAACGCTTTTCATAAAGATCTTGAAGCTAACAAAGCCCAGCTCGATTCCCGTCCCTTGATCGAAACGGAACTGCGGGCGTTGACTGAAGAGATCTCAACGATTAAAGCGGAGAGCCAGGTCCTGAATTCTGAGATCGTGGACCTGCGCGAACGCTACAAGAACCTTACAGAAGTGGATGGAGCAGTCTGCCCGGTCTGCGGTAAACCGCTTGGCCCCGATGAATTGCAGCACCTGATCGCCGAAGTGGAAAGTACGGGAAAAAGCAAAAAGGAGCTTCTGGGACAATATTCCAGTAAGGTCGATGATCTGAATAAACAATATAAAGATCAGGATGTGAAGATAAAATCTCTGCAAAAACTGGAAGCTCAGATTCAACCTGAGCAGCGCAAATTGGGCGCTCTAGAGACTGAAGTAGCAATGGCAGAGAACCGGGTGAAGGATTGGCAAAACGGCGGATTTGTTGAACTGGCCCGTATCCAACAACATCTTCAGGAGAATGATTATGCTCATGAAGCCCGCCAGCAATTGGCCGCGCTTGATGAGGAGATGAAAAAGCTGGGGTATGACCCGCAGCTTCATGAATCCGTTCGCAAAGCGGAAAAAGAAGGCCGCGCTTCACAGGAAGCCTGGACAGCCATTCAAAAAGCCCGTGCCAGCCTGAATCCCCTGGAAAGGGAGATCGTTTCCATCGAGGAAACCATCAAGAACCAGAAAGCCCATCTGGATCAAGTTCAGAAAGAATTCTCGGAAGCCGCTTCTGCCCTGGAAAAAAGCCTTGCCGGTCTGCCAGACCTGAAAGCCCTGGAAAATGAATGCTTCGATCTGAACCAGGAAGTCAACCGCCTGCTTCAATTGAAAGCCACCCGCCAGAACGAAGTAGATGTATTAGACAATCGAAGAGAAGAACGCGTTAAAATAAAGAGTGAAAAAGAAACTCTAAATTCACAGATCTCTCAACTAAAATTATTAGAGAAGGCATTTGGTAAAGATGGAATTCCCGCACTGTTGATCGAACAGGCTTTACCAGAGATCGAAGCGGATGCCAATACGATCCTCGATCGTCTTTCAGATGGCAATATGTCCGTTTCTTTTGAGACCCAACGCGAATTCAAAGATAAGAAGCGCGAGGACCGTAAAGAAACCCTCGATATTCTCATCCGCGATGGCATGGGGCAGCGTGAATATGAACTCTTTTCGGGCGGGGAGGCATTCAGAGTCAACTTCGCCATCCGCCTGGCCCTCAGCCGGGTATTAGCCCGTAGAGCCGGTGCACGCCTGCAAACACTCATTATCGATGAAGGATTTGGCAGTCAGGATGCCGAAGGCCGTCAGCGGCTGATCGAGGCGATTAATATGGTGCGCGGCGATTTCGCTAAAATTTTAGTCATCACTCACATGGAGGAGTTGAAAGACGCTTTCTCTGCCCGTATCGAGGTGATGAAAACAGATCGCGGTTCCCGCGTGGAGGTAATTGCAGCATGAGTCCAATTCCGGTAAGGTTAGGATTGCAGCAGCGCGTGCTGCCTGAATACCGCGCGCCCTTCTTTGATATGCTGGCCGGAGCCTGCCCGAAAGGGCTGGGTGTGTTCGCTGGCGAAGCACGGGCGGAAGAAGCTATTAAAACGGTCAGACTGCTGAACAAAGCCGTCTTCTTTCCTGCCCGCAATATTCATATCCCGGTGAGAAAATCATATGCCCTTTTACAAGCAGGCTTTCTCGATTGGCTCAAGATCTGGCAGCCCGAAGCCCTGATCGTGGAGGCCAACTCTCGCTATTTATCCACTCCCTTTGCCGTCCGTTGGATGCACGATCACCATTATCCGGTGATCGGCTGGGGCTTGGGAGTAAAAACAAGTTCCAGGTTGGGCAATGCCCTGCGTGAGAATTTCCTCTCCAGTCTTGACGCGGTGATCGCTTATTCGCAAAAAGGTGCTGAAGAATATCTTGCGGCTGGGATCCCGGAAAAGAAAGTATTTATCGCCCCCAACGCGGTTGCCCCTCGTCCGCTGCATGGACCGGTGACACGTCCAGATGTTTACGAGAACGGGAAGCCAACCATTCTCTATGTCGGCCGCCTGCAGGCACGCAAACGTTTGGATGTGCTGTTAGAATCCTGCTGTTATCTGCCCCAGGCACTTAAACCCCATGTGATCATTGTTGGCGATGGTCCCGAAATGGATTCATTAAAACAAATGTCCGCTAAATTCTACCCGGATACCGAATTCGCCGGAGCGAAGCACGGTGAAGAACTGGAACCTTATTTTTTGCGAGCCGACCTCTTTGTCCTGCCTGGTACCGGCGGCCTGGCCGTACAGCAGGCAATGGCCCATTCGCTGCCAGTACTGGTTGGTGAAGCTGACGGCACCCAATCAGAGCTTGTCCGTCCCGAAAATGGCTGGATCCTTAAAGAAACCTTCGTCCCAGCTCTCTCTGAAGCCCTCGAAAATGCCCTTCAATCCCCAGTTCAATTACGCAAAATGGGCGTTGCCTCGCATCGTATCGTCTCGGATGAGGTCAACCTGGAAAAGATGGTGGAAGCTTTTACTGATGCAGTAAACTCAGTATTGGCTGGCTGATCACAGCCGCCAGTACTCGCCGCCGCCGCCCTGGCGGGCCATCAATTTATATTCCACCAAACTGCGCCGCAGGTGCGCGGTATCTTTGTTGAAACGAAGCAGGATCTCGTTCACCTCCTTCTCGGTGTAACGCCTGTCCATCTCGAACGCCTTGACCACATAATTCAATAGCACCAGGAATTTCTTCTCCTTTTCGGGGAAAGCAGTGATACGTCCTTCACTGTCGGTAAAGGCAGCCATCACCTTGCGCTCAAAGGTATCTTCACTGATGTCACTAGAGAGCCTGGGCAGGTTTTCCTCCTTCATCAGTTTGGTAGACATTTCGCGCAGGGTTTCAGTGCGCAGGCTGTACTGATAATAATGCCCGTCCGTGCGCGCGCTGACCAACCCCGCCTTTGACAGGCTTGCCAGGTGATGTGATGTGGTGGATACCCCCAGACCGAGTGTTTCCGCCAGTTCCTCCACTGAAAATTCCCGTTGGGCCAGCAGCCCGACGATCTTCAGACGGTTCTCGTCTGCAAGAGCCTTGAAAAAGGTCAGTAATTGTGAATTGAATTCATCTTCAGTCATATCGAAATCCTTTAAATCATTTCTATTATTATAGAAATGATTCTATCATTAAATTCGACAAATTTCAATCTGATTAGAATTCAAACTTTTCAATGCCGTTTTCAACCCAAATCGCGGTTAAAATGTTTTCATAAAAAAACAATCCCATAGGGTTTGTTTTGGACAAATGGATCATGATCAAATTCTTACAAATAAAGAAGGAATCCCAGGCCGTAAAACTGGCCTTGATATTTGCGCTTAGCTCGGTTCTGGGGTTGGCATGGTTTATCCTTTTTTATGGCCCTTATCCACTCAATGTGACTTATGTGGATTGGATCTACAAAGCTGGAGGAGACCTCTTTCAAACTCAACTCGGATGGGAATGGCTGAGGCAAACTCCCTGGCATTTTCCACTGGGCCGTATTGACCTATACGGGTATCCCTTTGGGACCTATGTCACTTACATGAATTCGATTCCCCTGGCAGCGCTCCTCTGCAAGGTGCTTTCACCGATTCTTCCCCTGCAGTTTCAATATATCGGCCTCTGGAATCTGTTCTCGCTGATCGGTCAGATGTTCTTCGGCATGTTGATCTTGAGGGAATTTACCCCTTCTTCTCTCAAACAGATCCTGGGCGCATCACTGCTGACGATCTCTGCTCCGCTACTCTTCAGGGCTTTTTACCATGATTCCCTCACCTCGCAGTGGATCCTCCTGGCAGGGATCTGGCTGGTGATCTGGGAATATCGTCACAAACTCGTCCGTCCCGGCTTGTGGGCGTTGTTATTTGCTACGGCATTATTGATCCATATCTACCTGTTGGCAATGATTGCGCCTTTATGGTTGATCAGCCGGTATTTTCGATTTACTAAAGAAAAAAAGGCCGGTAATATAATTCTAGAAGCAGTCCTTTTAGGAATTATCACCCTTGGAGTCGGTTACTGCACCGGACTATTCAGCTTAAAATCCGGCGACCTTTCCATGAAAGGACTGGGGTATTACTCCTGGAATCTGGACGGATTCTTTGATTCTCAACACACCTCCGCTTTTCTGAAAGCCCTACCAAACGTAACTGGAGGACAGTATGAAGGGCTCAGCTACCTGGGCCTGGGCAACCTGCTGTTGCTTCCATTGGCTGTATTCCTTTTCTTCAAAAAGGAGAAACCACGCAGGCATCTCTTCTTCCTGCTTCCCTTCGCCATTCTTTCGATCCTTTTTGCCCTGTTTGCGCTCTCCAATGAAGCTTATGCAGGGACATATCCGCTGTGGAGTTTCCAGATCCCGGATAAGCTCTTTAAGGTACTTTCATTATTCCGTGCCTCCGCCCGTTTCATCTGGCCGGTTTTCTATTTCCTTCTTCTCTTCTCCCTGGTCAGTATCCTGCGTAATACCCGTTTCTCCACACTGCTCCTGGTCGCCGCGATCGGCATCCAATTACTGGACCTGCAGCCGTTGTTTGCTTCAAAACACATCAGCGGGAATCAAAACTATTCTTATCCCCTGCAATCAGAATTCTGGCAGACGGCCGCTCAAACGAATAAACATGTGGTCCTCTACCCGGCAGAAGATGCCTGGCCGGTATATGAGCCGATCGCCCTCTACACCCTGCATAATAATATGACCCTGAACTGGGGATATTTCTCCCGTGCAAATTACCCGGAGATCGCGAATTTTGGACGCCACACCTGGGAAGATCTTAAATCAGCTCATGCCGCGGCGGATACCATTTATATCTTTTGGGGAGATCAAGCCCAGACCGAAGCCAAACAAACTCTTTCAAAGACTATGGTTTTGTGCCAGATCGATGACTACAACATTGTCCTTTCTCCAAACAACCCGGTCGTAAACTCCGGTCTGGATCTTCATTCCTACTGCACCTTTCCAAATTAGTAAGGAATAATTCCTCATAGTCAGATCCTTTATTCGAAATCGCTGTTAAAATGGTGCTATGCATATTCTCCTGATTGCGGATGGCCGCAGCCCCATCACCCGACGCTGGATCAGTTCTCTGAATGGCAGCGGCTGGAAACTGAGTCTCATCTCCACCTTTCCCTGTGCTCCAATCGAAGGGGTGGAACTGGCGGCAATCCTGCCGGTGGCATTTGCCGCATACGCTGGCAGCCAGGCAGGCAGCAATCAGCCTCCCTCGCAACGGAAAGGGATCATCTCCCAAATCCGTCCCCTGGCAGCCAAAGTACGCCATTGGTTTGGGCCGTGGACATTGCCTTTCTATTCAAAACAATACCGCGAGATTGTGAAACGACTAAACCCGGATGTAATTCATGCCCTGCGCATCCCTTATGAGGGAATGCTGGCCACCGCGACTCCCGTTGAATATCCTCTGATCCTCTCCACCTGGGGAAATGATTTCACCTTGCATGCTCCTGCCAGTCCGCGCATGTCTGCCCTCACCCGCCGGGCATTACGCCGCGCCGACGCCCTCATCAGCGATACCCGCCGAGACGCACGTCTGGCTGAATTCTGGGGATATGATGGAAGTAAACCCACACTGGTTGTCGCAGGCAACGGCGGTTTGGACCTGGAGGAGATCAAAAACGCCGTAAAGGGCATTGCCCCCACAGATCCGGTACAGATCCTCGATCCGCGCGGGCTGCGTTCCTATGTTCGCAGTGATACGATCTTCAAAGCCATACCAATTGTCCTGGCAAGCCGTCCCGATGTGAAGTTTGTATTTACTTCAATGCAAGGTCAGAAAGAAGCCCTGGATTGGGTAGCAAAATTGGGGATCGAGAAGAACGTTACATTGCTTCCACTTCTTACCCAGAAAGACTTGTGGGCTGAATTCGCCCGTTCCACCCTCTCCCTGTCCATCAGCACTCATGACGGCACTCCCAACACGCTGCTTGAAGCCATGGCAGTGGGCTGTTTTCCGATCTGCGGCGATATCGAGTCCATCCATGAATGGATCACCCCCGGCGAGAATGGCCTGCTGGTCAACCCGGCAGACCCCGAGTCTCTCGCCTCTGCCATCATTCGGGCCCTTGATGACGCAGAACTACGCTCCTCAGCCGTGAAGACCAATCAAAAATTGATCCGCGAGAATGCCTCCACAGAACGTACCGTGCAAAAGATCCATTCTTTTTATATACAGATGAAGAAATAGTAGTTTTCGGATTTATCTTCGGATAATCAAAACCACCCGTAAAACGGGTGGTTTGATCTGAGGCTATAAGCCTCTTTTACCGGCCTGCGTCTCAAGACGCTGGCTTTCTCTTCGTTCAAGCCTTTTGCCTTTGCCACTTTCGCTCGCCCC